>CDZH01032160.1_pt1 | contig 449859 bp, 392 predicted proteins | sample 557721 | NCBI WGS metagenome assembly CDZH01 (sample SAMEA3182062, study PRJEB8094) | gut metagenome | biome: human; feature: gut; material: Stool; isolation source: human stools | place: Canada | collected 2013-01-14 | reverse complement strand
CCTTTAACTTCTGCTACCGTGGCGAGGGCGAAAGGTTGTTTGTCTTTGAAGCCCCGATAGACCTCTTATCTTTCCTCTGCCTGTTCAAAAAGGACTGGCAGAAGCAAAGCTATCTGGCGTTGGGCGGCGTGGGAGAAAAAGCCCTGTTGCGTTTCCTCTCTGACCGTCCGAATATCAAGACCGTGTACCTCTGCCTTGACAGCGACGAAGCCGGAAGCGACGCTTGCAGCCGCCTTGCGGAGTTTGTGCCGGAGGGCTTGACCGTTCACCGCCTTGTGCCGCTTTACAAGGACTGGAACGAGGTATTGCAGCACCGGGCAGAAATCGCGGACGGGAAGTATATCCGGGAAGCGATTTACGGCGTGAAAGAGCCGCCGCAGGAAGAAACCGTTGAGATTATCCGCATGAGCGAGGTTGACACACAGACCGTTGAATGGCTATGGGCGCCGTATATCCCCTTTGGGAAAGTAACCATTGTGCAAGGCAATCCCGGCGAGGGCAAGACCACCTTTGCCCTACGCCTTGCCGCCGCCTGCACCACCGGGGGAACGCTGCCGGGAATGAAATCCTTGCCGCCATTCCAAGTGATTTACCAGACCGCCGAGGACGGGCTGGGCGATACCGTCAAGCCCCGCTTGATAGAAGCCGAAGCAGACCTTGACCGCGTACTTGTGATTGATGAAGCCAAGCGGGAGCTTACCCTCTCCGATGAGCGCATAGAAAAGGCAATCACGCAGAACGGGGCGCGGCTGATTATCCTTGACCCCATACAGGCGTACATGGGCGAAAAAACCGACATGAACCGGGCAAACGAAGTGCGCCCCATGTTCCGCCGCCTTGCCGATGTTGCCGAGCGTACCGGGTGCGCCGTTATCCTTATCGGACATCTCAACAAAGCTGCCGGAGGGCAGAGCGCATACCGGGGCTTAGGCTCCATCGACTTCCGCGCCGCAGCAAGGAGCGTCCTGCTGATCGGGCGCGTGAAGCGAGAACCGAATGTGCGCGTTATCGTCCATGACAAATCTTCCCTTGCGCCGGAGGGCAAGCCCGTTGCCTTTTGCCTTGACCCGGAAACGGGCTTTTCGTGGATAGGCGAATACGACATCACCGCTGACGAGCTGCTGTCCGGCGCGGGCGGCAACACCGCCACCAAGACCGAACAGGCGGAACGGCTGATACTTGACCTGCTTGCAGACGGGAAAGAGCTTGCCAGTGAGGACATTGTAAAAGCCGCAGCCGAAGCCGGAATATCCGAAAGGACGGTACAGAACGCCAAGCGCAACATGGGCGGCATTTTAGGCGCAAGGCGTGTCGGCGGTCAATGGTACAACTTCATCAAGAAGAAGCAGCCACCCGAACCCGCAAGCTGAAAGTGCAAAACGCAGACCCTTTGCACTTTGCACTTTCGCACTTTCACGATAATTTGCGTCAATAACTCAAAAAAGCACTTGACAAAATGCTTCATGGGGAAACGAAAAGGACATCAAGCCCTTTGTCGATCCCAAGTTTGAAAACAATATGCTGCTGACCGCCACGGAACGGCTTACCATGAACACCCGCCCGAAAAATCCCGCAAACGCCCGCAACCTTAATTTCTGCGGGATCGGCTCGTCCGGCTCGGGCAAGACCCGCTTTTGGCTTACGCCCCAACTCCTGCAAGCTCATTCTTCCTATGTGGTGGTAGACCCCAAGGGCGGTGTTCTGGGGCAGGTCGGCTCTTTCTTGCAAAAGCGGGGCTATAAAATTAAGGTGTTCAACAGCATTGATTTTTCAAAATCCATGCACTATAACCCGCTGGCGTATATCAAGACCGAGGCTGACATTCTAAAGTTTGTCAATGCTCTCATTTCCAACACCAAGGGCGAGGGCAAGGAGGGCGACCCGTTCTGGACGAAAGCGGAAACACTTTTATATTGCGCCCTACTGGGCTACATCATTTTTGAGGGAGCCGAGGAGGATCGCAACATGAATACGCTGGTGGACATGATCTCCGGCATGGAGGTCAAGGAGGATGACGAGGACTTTCTCAACGCCGTGGATTATATGTTCAAGGGGCTGGAACAGCGCAAACCGAATTGCTTTGCGGTGAAGCAGTATAAAAAATACAAGCTAAGCAGCGGCAAGACGGCCAAAAGCATTTTGATTTCCTGCGGCGCTCGCCTTGCTCCCTTTGACATTCCCCAGCTCCGGGAGATCATGTCCTATGACGAGCTGGAGCTTGACCGCATGGGAGATCGCCGGACGGCAACATTTTTCTGCATCAGCGACACGGACAGCACCTACAATTTTCTTGTGGCGCTGGCATTTTCGCAGATGTTCAACCTCCTGTGCGAACGGGCGGACAATGTTCACGGCGGCAGGCTGCCCCATCATGTGCGGGTGCTGTGGGACGAGGCGGCCAACACCGGGCAGGTGCCAAACTTGGAAAAGCTGGTGGCGGTCATCCGTTCCCGTGAGATCAGCTTGTGTCTGCTGTATCAGCAGTTGGCGCAGTGCAAGGCTATCTACGACAAGAACGCGGAAACCATCCTCGGCAACATGGATAGTGTGCTGTTCCTCGGTGGGCGCGAGGCCAGCACCATCAAGGAAATATCCGAGAACTGGCTGGGCAAGGCCACCATTTCCATGCAGACCGAGGGGCGCTCCCGTGGGCAGTCCGAAAGTTACAGCCAGAACATCCAGCGGCTGGGGCGGGAGTTGATGACCCCAAGCGAGCTTGCCACCATGCCCGGAGATCGGTGCATTTTGCAGCTTCGAGGGCTGCCGCCGTTCTATTCCAAAAAGTACGATTTGAAACAGCACCCCAATTATCGCTTTACGGCGGAGGCCGATAAAGTGAAAAACGCCTTTGACCTCGACAGGCTCATTGACCGCCGCAGGCGGCCGGGCATGAACGAGGAATGTGAGGTGTACGAAGTGTCCGTGCCGGACGAGGCGCTCACAGACGAGGACGAGGACATCCTCAACTATGACGACCTCGACGACCCGGACGCTTTTGTATAGAGCTTTGGGACATTTCGTCCCAAGGTAGTAGGCTGCCGCCCGCAAGGGCGGCTTTTTTCATGGCCGGGGCTTTGACCCCGGAGAAACGGAGGAATATATGCAGTTTTTCGCTTCTGCCATCACCACTTTGCAGACCCTTGTGATTGCCCTCGGCGCTGGCCTTGGCGTGTGGGGCGTGGTCAATCTGCTGGAGGGCTATGGCTCGGACAACCCCGGCGCTAAGTCCCAGGGCATGAAACAGCTCATGGCTAATTAGATGTAATAAAAGCGGAGAAAGGAAAAGCACAATCCAGACGGAACCGGCGGTGTAGTCAAGAAATATTGTGGAAACGCAAGATTTCTGCTATAATGGGTATAAAACACTTGACGATGGAAAGAAAGGCGGGAAGCCTATGCACATTAGTTATCAGCCACTATGGAACACACTGAAAGAGCGTGGCATGAGGAAAGAGGATTTGCGGCTTGCCGCCGGTCTTACCACAAATATGATTGCCAACATGGGCAAGGGAAAGAATATCAGCATGGAAACGCTGGTTCGCATTTGTGAAGCCTTGAATTGTGGTATTATGAATGTGATTAAATTAGAACAGGACAATATCTAAAGCGATATAATTTTATATTTGATTCGATTTGCACAAAAAATTAAATTTTAATGGTGTATATTTTCTATTGTACCCAATGTAAATAAGTGCTATCATAAAATAAAACAAGTACATTTGAAACATTTTATGATTTGAGAGTGTGCTTGCAGGTTAGTAGCATATTGCCAATAACTGAATACAAAAAATGTAGGTTCTGGTCATTTTAGAAAGGAGCATTGTTTATGAAAAAATTTAGTAAAAGATTGTTTACCTCGTTGGTAGCGTTTTGTATGCTTTTTTCTGTGAGTGCGGTTCCTGCTTTTGCAGCGGAAACAACAACGGAAATAACGGATACTCAACAGCCGGTAGTCATTGGAGAATATGACGGATACTTAACCGATGTTATGATTTCCGATGGTGTCACCAAAAGAGCAGTCGCTAATGTTCGTATTAACTCTTATGCAACTTATGATGAGGATGATGGGATTCAAGTTCATGTGAAGTTGTATGTACCGTGGTATGAATCTCCAAAACCGGAGTTCACTGGTATGACTGGTACAGTTAATGTGCTTATGAACAAAAAATCCACCAATACGGCATTTGCAGAATTAGCCGACGGTGAAGAAACAATCGAAACTGATGTGGATACTGGAAGAACAGGTAATAGCGGAGATAAGGGAACGGTTTCTGTTTCTGGTGTTGCTACCGCTAATAATGCCTTGGCAGGCGGTGGAGCTTTCGCTATTTCTTACCCTGTGACACTTCCCTAATTAAATGCAAAACAGTTGTGAATTAAGGTTGGTAATAGGTAAAATGAAACGGTTATTGGCAATATGCGTATGTTTTTTTATGTGTGTAGGCTTATGTTCGTGTGATTCTTCCCAAACTCGGTCGGTATCATCATATAACTGGTCTTTAGAATTTATTACTGATTTAGATGGTAATATGTTATTCTCAGGTTCAGTGCATGATGACATACCAGTATTGGATTTGACATTGAGTTTTGAAGAAAAAAGTTTTATCTTAACAGATAACACTCATAAACAAGAATGGACAGGTACATATTCGCTTGAAAAGATTGACAATTCTTCTTCGAAACTCGGATTAACTTTTGAAAATTTAGAGGAGCCTGTTACAGGCGTATATGGAACAAGAGTTTATTCTGATGATTCAGAAAGCGCAACAATTACATTACAAACTGATGAAAATATCCTGTCTTTTGTTGGAGAAGATTCATAAATAAAAACAGCCGCTGTAGGAACAAAATCCTACAACGGCTGTTTTTATTTCCACGGCCTGCGCCGGAAGTTCATACCAGACTGTTTTATCAGCGGGGATTTCTTGAACAGCTTTTTCAAAAGGCTTCGTTCCTCTTGTGAGAGCCGCTTGTATTTGAGCCGGAACGCCTTGCAGAATATCTCCGTGAATTGCTGAACCCTGTCCCCCGGAGATTGCATGGCCTTTTGTACTTCCCGTATAAGTTCATCGGCAGGCGTGGTATCCGGCGCACTTTCGCTGTCATTTTCGTGCGCCTTGCGTATATCATGGAGAATGACGTCCCATGTTTTGTGCGTCACATGGCAGAAAAAATCTTCTTCCTCTATCTGACAGGCTTCCAACACTTTGATTGCCCGGTCTGCCGCAGCTTCGGGGTGTTCTTCCAGTACCATAGCCCGTAAAGCAGCCAGTGAGCTGTTTGTGTCATGGAAGTGCATGGTTGCTATCCCGTCCACATAGATTTCTGCGTCTGCCAGCAATTCCTTAAATTTTTCATGGGAGATAATCTCACACAGCAGCCGGTTATTGAAGCGTTCACTTTTCAGCAGTTCCACGACTTCATCACTCAAATGTAATTCTTCTATCGGGGTGTTTTCATATCTCCGATTATTGGTAAGGCCGAGCAGATAGTCAACCGACACCTGATAGAAGTCTGCCAGCTTCAACAGGCTGCCGTGGTTAATTTCCTTGTATTCGTCGTTGTCGTTTTCATAACTGCCGAGGGCTGATTTTGAAATGCCGGTTTCCTGTGCCAGTTCTTCCAGATTCAAGCCCCGTTCCACCCGTAAATCTTTCAGGCGTTCCTGTACGGAAATGCGGGTTTTCATAAACACATCGCTCCTTCCTGCGGCTGGCTGCCGCTGTTATTCCTTATTATACCATATACCGTTCCGAAATCGTGGAATTTTTCGATTTTGGGGCGGTTTTCCTATTTTATGGACATACGGGAAAGGGTTCAAAAATGAGCTATGATTAAGTCAGTTCATCGATGGATTATTTCCAATCGAATGACCGGCCTGATGGGATATGCTCCCCGGCGATGTAGCGCAACGACCTGCGGCAAGGAAATGGAGGAACCTTGACCGCAGCGAGCGTACCAACGGGAACGAAACGCCGCTGTGAGATTCAGGGGCAGGAACGACAGCAGGACAACCCGGCAGAACTGATACCAAAACGCTACCCAAACACGACAAATCGGCGGGGTGTAGTCTGCCCCGTCCGTAATACTATGGGGCATTTCAAAGCGGCTCTATGGCCGTATTTTCCTTGAAAATCGCCCCGAAACATGACACCAAAAACCTTTATCCGCCTGTTCCCGTTGTTACGGCTGAAATGGGCGGATTTTCTATGATAGGAGGCACTATGCCGAGAATGAGCAAGAAACGGAAGTTGGAGCTTTCCTTCTTCCTCAATGACCGGGGGCGTGTGGCCTACAACGACCTGTGCCGGAAGTGCCAGCATAAGTGCAAGCAGAGTTTCCGGGCTGTCGTGATAGACTGCCCCCATTACCTGTCAAAACGAGCCAAGCGAAAGGAGAAAATCAGTTAAATGGAATTTGAATTTATGAGCGCAGACACGGTTCTGCCGCCTTGTATGCCGCTACCCGCCGCAATGCTTCGGCTGCCGATCAGCAGCACAGCAAAAGTCATGTATGCCCGTCTGCTGAACACCACCCTTACGGCAGGGATAGAGGATAGCAACGGCATTTTGTTTGTCCGTTTTCCTATCATGGAATTAGCGGCAGCCCTCTCCCGCAGCCCCGTCACTGTGAAGCGTTCCCTGAAAGAATTGGAGGACATCGGGCTTATCCTGCGGGTGCGCCGGGGTGTGGGAGAACCAAACCGCATTTACACGCTGCTTCCCAAAGGAGGGCTGCCATGATAAATGAGAAGCTGGAAAAGCTGAATCAGGAGATTGCCAAAGGCGAAGCCAGACTGCGGCGGGCGCAGCATGAAGAAAAAATACTGGAACACCAGGTGAAGCAGCTTACCCGGAAGGAACGGACGCACCGGCTCTGTACCAGAGGAGCTATGCTGGAAAGTTTCCTTTTAAGGCCGGAAGTGCTGACAGACGAGGATGTGATGGACATTCTGAAACAGGCATTTTCTCAAAGTGGCATGAAGGAAATAGTTGCAGAAAGCGTGAAAGGGCGGGTAGCCGGGGAATCCCTTACGGAGTAAGGGCGCAACTATACACCGGTCAAGCCGGTGCGTTGCGCCCTGCCGGGGGCTTCCTGCGGAAAGCGGATGATTTTCAGCACCGTTGCGGCTGCTTCCAATCATCACAGGGGACGCTACACTTCCCCTGCGCTGGCTGCGCCAGCTACCCCTTTGTGGACTTGCCGCCCGGGAACACCTTGCGCTGCAAGCTGTTCCCGTCCAGCAAGTTTACAATTTATCTATTCCAAAACAGGACTGCCCGTAGTATAATAAAGCTAATGACGAACACTATCTAAGGAGATGGTTTTATGTATGGATTGATTGCTTTGAATTTCATCATACCCTTTGTTATGGTTTTTGTAGGATATATCTTAAAGAAGCACCCGGTAAAAGATATGACATCCGGTAACGGATACAATACGCCTACATCTCGGAAGTCACAAGAGCATTGGGATTATGCACAAAGCATAGCACCTAATATTTTTATTGGTATTGGCAAAACATTAGGTTTGGTAGAAATCGTTTTGTGTATATCCTTACTTCTTCTTAATATTTCTACACAGACTACCGTATTTGCAGGAGTAGTTGTTGGAATTATTTTTCTGATTTTTGGATTTTATAAAACAGAAACTGGAATTACAAGTAAATTTGCGAACAAAAACTTTTAAGCTATTAGACAGCTTTCCATCATCGAGCCAACCTGACCCGAACCTTCAAAACTGAATACTAATCGCCTACCAGCGACACCACTAAGCAGGAAATCAGAAACGGTTTCCTGCTTTTCTTTTGCCCAAAATCAACCACAGGAAGGAGGAACGCTATGCCCTGTCCACACCATGATATAAAAATAATCCAGCGCAGCAACCACCAGTCAGCCGTTGCGTCTGCCGCCTACCAGAGTGGGGAACGGCTGTTTTCCGAGTACGACCAGAAGCAGAAATACTATTCCCATAAAAGCGAGATTGTCCATACAGAAATCATGCTGCCGCCCCACGCCCCACCAGCGTATGCAGACCGCAATACTTTGTGGAACGCCGCCGAAGCTATCGAGAAGCAATGGAACTCCCAGCTTGCCCGGAGAATCGTGCTTGCCATACCGAGGGAAATCCCCCCGGAACAGCACGCCGACCTTATCCGGGACTACTGCCGGGAGTTTTTTGTTTCTAAAGGCATGATTGCCGATTTTGCCATCCACGACAAAGGGAATGGGAATCCCCACGCCCACATCCTGCTGACCATGCGGGCAATGGACGAAAACGGGAAATGGCTTCCCAAGAGCCGGAAGGTTTATGACCTTGACGAGAACGGCGAGCGTATCCGGCTCCCGTCCGGGAGCTGGAAAAGCCACAAGGAGGATACCGTGGACTGGAACGACCAGAAGTACGGAGAGATCTGGCGGCAGGGCTGGGCGGCTACCGCTAACCGCTATCTGGAAGCCAACGGACGCCCGGAGCGCCTTGACCTTCGTTCCTATGAACGGCAGGGGCTTGATAAAATCCCCACCGTCCATATGGGGCCAGCAGTCAGCCAGATGGAGAAACGAGGGATACAGACCAACATCGGCAACTTGAACCGGGACATCAAAGCCGCCAATTCCCTTATGCAATCTATCCGGCAGATGGTACGCCACCTGAAAGGCTGGATTGCAGACCTGAAGGAGAAAAAAGCCGCCCTGCTGGAAGCCTTGCAGGAATCGAAGGAACCCACCCTGCCGGAGCTGCTGGGGAAATATCTGGATTTGCGCCGGGAGGAACGTACAGGCTGGACAAGCAAAGGCCAGCTTACAGGCAGCGTTGCCGATTTCAACAAGGTTATGGAAGCTATCCGCTATCTGCGGGAAAAGGAGCTGTCCACTGTGCAGAGTTTGGACGCTTATCTGGATACCGTCAGCGGGCAGGCCGTTTCCATCCGGGCAGAGATGAAGCCGAAAGAACAGCGTATGAAAGAAATCAACACCCTGCTTTCCCATATCGCCAACTTTGAAGCCCATAAGCCGGTTCATGTGGAGTATGCTGCCATCCGGTTTAAGAAGCCACGGGAACAGTTTGCCGCCGCCCATCGGGACGAGCTGGACGCCTATAATGCCGCTATCCGTTATTTCAAGGTGCATTTGAAGGAGAAGAAGTACAGCATTAAAAAGCTGAATGAGGAACAGACACAGCTTGCCGGAGAAGTTGCCGGATATAAGGAACGGTTGTCCGCATTACAGGAGGATGTGAAGATTCTCCGGGATGTGCGTCACTGGCTCAATCAGGTTCTTCCGTCTGAACAGTACCGCCAGACCGCCGAGCCGGGAAAGAAACCGTCCATCCAGCAGGCAGTCAAAGGCCGGACGCAGCGTATCCGGGAAGAACAGGCCGAGAAACGGAAGCAGCCCCGCACAGAGAAAAAACAGGATATGGAACTTTAATAGGCGCTTGCTATTTTCTTTTTCGAGAATGACAGGCGCTTTTCTTATTTTCAGGAGGATTTATTTGAATGTATTTAAAGCTGTCAAGCAGTCTGTTACCACCCGGCAGGCTGCGGAGCATTTTGGAATCCGGGTGGGACGAAACGGGATGTGTGTCTGCCCCTTCCATGCTGATAAAAACCCCAGCATGAAGGTTGACCGGCGCTTTCACTGTTTCGGCTGTCAGGCAGACGGGGATGTGATTGACTTTGTTTCCCGTCTGGAAGCTGTCAGTCCGAAGGAAGCCGCCCTCATGCTGGCGCAGGAGTTCTCCATCCCCTATGAGGACAGGGAACCACCCGGCAGGAGAAAACCCAAACCCCGGCAGGAAACCCCGGAACAGCGGTTTTGCCGCATGGAGCGTTACTGCTTCCGGGTGCTGTCCGATTATTACCATCTTCTGCGCCGCTGGAAACGGGACTATGCCCCTAAGATGCCGGAAGAAGCATGGCACCCGCTTTTTGTGGAAGCCTTGCAGAAGCAATCCCATGTGGAATATCTGCTGGATGTGCTGCTCTCCCCGGATATGGAGGAACGGGCAGTCCTTATCGTTGACTATGGAAAGGAAGTGAGCAATCTTGAAAGACGAATGGCAGAGCTTGCCGCCCAAGATACGGCAGGCCGCAGAACAGACCATACAAGAAGCAGCCCCGCCCCGGAGCATTGAGGAAGTAAAGGCCATGCTGGAAAGCACCGAGAAAGGCAGCGTCCGCAACAGTATCCGCAACTGCCTGACCGTCTTTCAGAATGACCCGCTGCTTTCCGGGGCAATCGCAAAAAATCTGCTGACCGAGCGAGTGGACATTGTAAAGCCCATCGGCTACCACCGCATCGGCACCGCCATCACGGACACGGATATGAACTATCTGCTCCTGTATCTGGAAGAAACCTATGGGCTTACCAGTGAGAAAAAGATTACCGCCGCCATCGGGATTGTTGCCAATGAAAACGGCTACCACCCCGTCCGGGACTACCTGAACGGCCTTTCATGGGATGGGCAGGAGCGTATCCGCTATTGCCTGCGCCACTTTCTGGGAGCCGACACCGACCAGTACACCTATGAAGCCCTGCGGCTGTTCCTGCTGGGAGCCATCCACCGGGCATTTTGCCCCGGCTGTAAATTTGAAGTCATGCTCTGTCTGGTGGGCGGTCAGGGAGCCGGGAAATCCACCTTTTTCCGGCTGCTGGCAGTAAAAGACGAGTGGTTTTCCGATGATTTGCGGAAGCTGGATGATGATAACGTGTACCGCAAGCTGCAAGGCCACTGGATTATCGAGATGTCGGAGATGATTGCCACCGCCAATGCCAAGAGCATTGAGGAAATCAAGTCATTTTTAAGCCGACAGAAGGAGGTCTATAAAATCCCATACGAAACCCACCCGGAGGACAGGCTGCGGCAATGTGTGTTCGGCGGCACTTCCAATGCCCTTGACTTCCTGCCCCTTGACCGTTCCGGCAACCGGCGCTTCCTGCCGGTCATGGTGTACCCGGAACAGGCCGAGGTTCACATTTTGGAGGACGAAGCCGCTTCCAGAGCCTATCTTGCACAGGTCTGGGCAGAAGCCATGACGGTTTACCGCAGCGGGGATTTTAAGCTGTCTTTCAGCCCGGAAATGGTGCGCTATCTCAAAGAACACCAGCGGGATTTCATGCCGGAGGACACCAAGGCCGGGATGATACAGGCATACCTTGACCGCTATACCGGCGGCATGGTGTGTTCCAAGCAGCTTTTCAAGGAAGCCCTGAACCACCCCTTTGACGAGCCGAAGCAATGGGAAATCCGGGAAGTCAACGACATCATGAACCATTGCGTGACGGGCTGGAATTACTTTTCCAACCCCCGTGTGTTCCCGGAATACGGCAGGCAAAAGGGCTGGGAGCGTGAAACGAAAGCAACGGACATCAGCAACGGAGCTGAAAAAATCCCGGAAGGATTTGAGGAAGTCACGGAACAGATGGAGCTTCCCTTCTGAAAAATGCAGCCGGTTGCCGACCCTGTTGCACTCCCGTTGCCGAGCCGGTTGCCGGGAAACCCCCCGTAACTGCGGGCTTTTCCCCTTATCAGCAACCAAAACAACAGAAAAATAAAAGAAAATAAAAATAAGAGCCAAACTGCCAGACAGAGATAGTTTTCAGGTTTTTTGAAGCCCGTTGCCGGACTTCGTTGCCGACCTTCTCCTTGTCTGGCTTATTCTATTATGGAGGATAACTGCCTATGGCAAAAACGAAAACAGAGATTCATGTTACCACAGTTTTTGACGGCGAACTGGACGCCACAGACGTCTTTGTGAGCCTGATTGCCCAAAAATATGGGCAGAATACCAGCAAAGAAAATCTTGCGAAAACACAAGATTTAGAGTATAATAAGGATGAGGTTCAGAAGAACCGTGTTCCGTCTGGATTGTGCGGGTAAACGGTTATGATGAACGGATATGAATATACAGACATGGACGCAATACTGGCAGGCAGCTTCCGGGCAGCCATCTATTGCAGGCTTTCCAAAGACGATGACCTTGACGGGGAGAGCGCCAGTATTGCCAACCAGCGGGATATGCTGGAAAAATACTGCGAAAAGCAGGGATGGGAGGTTGTGGCAGTCTATCAGGACGATGGCTACACGGGGCTGAACATGGAGCGCCCCGACCTGAAACGGATGCTCAAAGCCATCGAGCGCAGGCAGATAAACCTTGTCATAACGAAAGATTTATCGAGGTTGGGCAGAAATTATTTGCAGACCGGCACACTCATTGAGGACTTCTTTCCCCGCCACGGCGTCCGCTATATCGCCATGAATGACGGTATCGACACCATGCGGGAGAATAACGACATTGCGCCGTTCAAGAACATCCTCAACGAGATGTACAGCAAGGATATTTCCAAGAAGGTACATTCCTCTTACCTTCTGAAAGCCCAGCAAGGCCAGTTTACCGGCTGTATCGCCCCTTTCGGGTATCAGAAAGACCCGGAGGACAAAAACCATCTGCTGGTGGACGAGGAAACCGCCCCCATTGTCCGGCAAATCTTCCGCTGGGCGCTGGAAGGACACGGCCCGAACTTTATCCGGCGCAGGCTGGAAGAACAGAAGGTGCCTTGCCCTACATGGTGGAACCGGGAACGGGGCTTCCGCAATGTCCGCACTAAATGGGAAAAGAAAGACCCGGTAAACGGGCGGTATATGTGGGATTTTTCGGTAATCAAGGACATCCTGATGAATCCCGTCTATACCGGGGCTATCGCTTCCCAGAAGAAGGACTACCGCTTCAAAATCGGCACCATCGGGGAAAAAAAGCCGCAGGACTGGATTGTGGTGGAGGAACGGCATGAGCCGATTGTTGACCGCAAGAGCTTTGACATCGTGCAGGACAAGCTGAAATCCCGGCAGCGTTCCCGCCAGACCGGGGAAATCAGCCTGTTTGCGGGGCTTCTCAAATGTGGCGAGTGTGGGAAATCACTGACTATCCGCTACACCAACGACAAGCACCCGAAGCAGATTTATTCCTGTAAGACCTATAATGCCTATGGGAAACAGCACTGTACCCAGCACCGTGTGGAGTACGAAACCCTTTACCGCCTTGTGCTGAACAAAATCCGGGAATGTGCGAAGGCCGCCCTGATGGACGGGGAAGCTGTTGCCGGACGGCTTACCAACACCTGTGAAGCCGAGCAGAAAGGCCAGCGGGAAGCGTTGGAGCGTTCCCTGACGAAGCACGAGGAACGGATTGAGGTACTGGAAAAAATGGTGCTGCGGCTCTATGAGGACATGGTTGCCGGACGTATCAGCGAAGCAAACTTCAATCTCATGCTGGATAAGACGCAGAAGGAACAGGCTGAACTAAAGGAACGGGTTGAACAGGGGCGCAGGAAGCTGGCTGATGAAATCCGCCTTGCCGTGGACGCCAAGCAATGGGTGGACGCCATTCAGGAATACGCCGACATCACGGAGCTGGACGCTGCCACCCTCAACCGTCTGATTAAAGAAATCGTTGTCCATGAACACATCGACAGCGATAAGACACGACACATTTCTATTGAAATTCATTTTAATCTCAAACCCATCCCGGAGGTGGAACAGGTCACGGCCTGACCTGTTCCCGCCGGGGCGGTTCTAAAAAAATTCCATAAATTTCTTGACACGCCGCCGCCCGCCATCGAGCAGAGTTTTACACCTATTTTGGTATGAAACAGCTCATGGCGGGCGGCGGCATCATCGTGCTGGGTACGACCCTGATCCCTCTGCTGTCCACCCTGTTTTAAGGGCGTAAAGCATGGGATTTCTCACCGACTGGCTGACAGACTGGCTAAAAGAGCTGCTGATCGAGGGGATCATGGGCAACCTCACGGGGCTTTTTGATACGGTCAATTCCCGTGTCGGAGAGATTGCGGTGCAAGTGGGAACCACCCCGGCGGCATGGAACGCCGGGGTGTTCTCCCTGATCCGGCAGCTTTCTGAAACGGTGATACTGCCGATTGCCGGTCTGATCCTCACCTTTGTTGCTACCTATGAGCTGATCCAGCTCATTATCGAGAAGAACAATCTGCATGATCTGGACTACTGGATCTTCTTCAAATGGATATTCAAAACGGCCTGCGCCATTTTGATTTTGTCCAACACTTTCAATATCGTCATGGCCGTGTTCGATGTGTCCCAAAGCGTCATCGCCCGGGCAGCCGGGATCGTGCAAGGCTCAACGGACATTTCGGAGGCCATGCTTGCCGACTTGGAGGCCACGCTGGAAACGCTGGGGCTTGGCTCTCTGCTGGGGCTATGGCTGCAATCCCTGCTCATTCATGTGACCATGTGGGCGATCAATATTGTGATCTTCGTTATCGTCTATGGCCGCATGATCGAAATATACCTGCTGACCAGCTTAGCCCCCATCCCCGTTGCCACGCTCTCTAACCGGGAACTGGGCAATACCGGGCAGAACTATTTGAAGTCCCTGTTTGCCGTGGGCTTTCAAGGGCTATTGATCCTCGTCTGTGTTGCCATTTATGCGGTGCTGATACAGGGCATCGCCACAGGCGGCGACCCCATCGGCGCGATATGGGGCTGCATGGGCTATTCCGTGCTGCTCTGCTTCTGCCTGTTCAAGACTGGCTCCATCGCCCGCAGCGTGTTCAGCGCGCATTAAAGGAGGTGTGAATATGACCTTGGGACAGAATGTCCCAAAGCTGGATGCGCTGCACCTCATGGACGGGATCGAGGGCTTGCGCTCTCTGCCAAAGCATAGCGTGGATATGCTCTTGACCGATCCGCCCTACGGCACGACCCGGAACTTTTGGGATGTGCCGCTGCCGCTCCCGGAGCTGTGGGAGGCGGTGCGCTGGGCGGTGAAGCCCAACGGAGCCATCCTGTTTTTTGCTCAATGCCCCTTTGATAAGGTGCTGGGCGCGTCCAACCTCGCCATGCTCCGCTATGAGTGGGTATGGTATAAATCCCGTGCAACTGGCTTTCTCAATGCCAACCGTGCGCCGCTGAAAAAGTCCGAGAACATTTTGGTGTTCTATCAGAAGTCCCCGGTGTACCATCCGCAATTCACCTATGGGGAGCCGTACCGCAAGACCAATCCCCGCAGCGGGTGCAGTACGAACTACGGCAAGTTTGAACGGACAGGCTCAGAGTCCAGCGACGGACGGCGTTATCCGGGGAATGTGCTGTTCGTGCCGACGGTGACGGGCGGCATCCATCCCACGCAAAAGCCCGTGGAGCTGTGCGAGTATTTCATCAAAACCTATACCGACGAAGGAGAGGTAGTGGCGGACATCTGTGCGGGCAGCGGCACGACTGCCGTTGCCGCCATGAACACAGGCCGCCGCTTCATCTGCTTTGAAAATGCCCCCTCCATCTACACCATCGCCGCCCAGCGCATCGAGCAGGCGCGGCTGGCCATGGCCGGGGGCGGGAAAGGAGAATAGCTATCAAAAAATACCCCATCATTTACGCCGATCCGCCGTGGCGCTACTCGGCTAAGAAAGTGCAGGGTGCGGCGGAAAATCATTATCCCACCATGAGCATTGATGAATTGTGCGCGCTGCCCGTGGCCGAGCTTGCAGCCAAGGACAGCGCCCTTTTTATGTGGGCGACCTTTCCCCAGCTCCCGGAGGCTCTGCGGCTCATCCGTGCGTGGGGCTTCACCTATAAATCCGTGGCGTTCGTCTGGCTGAAGAAAAACCGTAAATCGGACAGTTGGTTTTATGGGCTGGGCTTCTGGACGCGAGCAAACGCCGAGATCTGCCTGCTGGCGACCAAGGGACACCCCAAGCGGCAGACCGCCGACATTCATCAGTTTATCATTTCACCCATCGAAGCCCACAGCAAAAAGCCGGACGAAACCCGTGATAGGATCGTTGCCCTCATGGGCGATTTGCCCCGTGTGGAGCTGTTCGCACGGCAGACCTCTCCCGGCTGGGATGTATGGGGCAACGAGGTAGAGCCGACGATCCCGGACTTTGGGACAAGTTGTCCCAAACTGGAGGTGACAGACTGATGCCCTATGTGAATGTCCCGAACGACCTTTCCAAAATCAAGACAAAGATTGCGTTCAATCTCACCAAGCGGCAGCTTATTTGTTTCGGCGCTGGGGCGGCTATCGGCGTTCCAACCTATCTTTTGACCCTGCAGGCCATCGGCAACACCGGGGCGCTGTTCGCTATGCTGACGATCATGCTCCCGGCGTTCCTGCTGGCGATGTATGAAAAGGATGGTTTGCCCTTTGAAAAGGTGATCCGCAACATCATCCGGGTCAAGTTTACTCGCCCCGGCATCCGCCCGTACCGAACGGAAAATATCTATGCCTCATTTGCACGAAAGGAGGAGCCTATTGGGCAAAGCAAAAAAGCAGAAAAACGCAAATAAGCACCGGGCGCTGTCCGCCCAGCAGACCATTCCCTATATCGCCATGCACCCGGACGGGATCTGCCAAATCCCCGGCGGGCTTTACACAAAGACGCTGGAATATGAGGACATCAATTATGCCGTGGCGTCCACGGAGGATCAGACTGCCATTATCAGCGGGTGGAGCGCGTGCCTGAATTATTTTGACAGCTCTCTGCCGTTCCAGCTTTCCTTTGTCAACCGCCGCAGCCGCAATGCCAACCGCTACAAAGTGAATATCCCGGCGCAGGAGGATGACTTCAACAGCATCCGGGGCGAATATGTGGAAATGCTCAAAGGCCAGATTGCCAAGAGCAACAACGGCATTGAACGGTATAAGTACATCACCTTTGGCCTGCCCGCCGAGGGCGTGGCAGAGGCGCGTCCCCGGCTGGGGCGCGTGGAGGCGGATGTCATGGGCAATCTGAAGCGGCTGGGCGTCCAGTCCCGCCCGCTGGATGGCCGGGATCGGCTGGCGGTGCTGCACGGGCAGATGCACCCGGGCGGGCGTGAGCCGTTCCGCTTTGCGTGGAAAGACATTCCCAAGACGGGCATGGGGACAAAGGACTACATCGCCCCGGACAGCTTCGACTTCCGGCAGAGCCGGACTTTCCGTGTCGGCCAGATGTGGGGCGCGGCGTCCTATTTGCAGATCATGGCGTCGGAGCTTTCGGATAAGCTGCTGGCGGAGATTTTGGAGCTGGACGCCGAGCTGACCGTCACCATGCACATTCAGACGGTAGACCAGCTCAAGGCCATTAAGACGATCAAGGGAAAGATCTCCGACATAGGCCGCATGAAAGCAGAGGAACAGAAAAAGGCTGTCCGTGCCGGGTACGACATGGAGATTTTGCCGCCTGACCTCATTACCTTTTCCAAGGACGCCGCCGAGCTGCTCTCCGACCTGCAAAGCCGCAACGAGCGAATGTTCCTGCTGACCTTTACGGTGGTAAACCTCGCTCCCACCCGGCAGCGCCTTGAAAACGATGTGTTCACGGTGAGCGGCATCGCGCAGAAATATAACTGCGCTCTGCGCCGTCTGGACTGGCAGCAGGAGCAGGGCTTTGTGTCCTCGCTGGCTCTCGGCTACAACGGCATTGAAATTCAGCGGGGCATGACTACCAGCTCCACGGCCATCTTCATTCCCTTTATGACCCGGGAGCTTCGCATGGACGGGCAGGCGCTTTACTACGGCATGAACGCTCTTTCCAACAATGTCATCATGGCTGACCGCAAAAAGCTGAAGTCCGCCAATGGAATGTATCTCGGCTCTACGGGCAGCGGCAAGAGCTTCGCCGCCAAGCGGGAGCTGATCAATGTGTTCCTCGCCACCAATGACCGCATCATCGTGGTTGACCCGATGGGCGAATATGCCCCGCTGGTGCGGCGCTTGGGCGGACAGGTCATTGAGATCGCCCCGGACAGCCCACACCACATTTCGCCTATGGACTTGCAAATGAATATCAACGACGAGGACAGTCCGCTTTCCATGAAGGCGGATTTTTTGCTGTCATTGTGTGAGCTGATCGTGGGCGGCAAGGAGGGCTTGCAGCCCATCGAGAAAACCGTCATTGACCGCTGCGTGCGGCTGGTGTACCGGGAGATGGCGCTGGGGCTGGAAACGGCAAAAACGCCGCTGCTGCAAGATCTGTATGAGGAGCTGCTGCGCCAGCCTGAGCCGGAGGCGCGGCGGGTGGCGACGGCGCTGGAGCTTTACTGCACAGGCTCTCTCAACCTTTTCAACCATCCCACAAATGTTGATCTCAATTCCCGTGTGGTCTGCATCGTCCTAAAAGGCTTGGGTGAAAACCTCCGCAAGATCGCCATGCACACCACCAATGAATTTGTCACGGCGGCGGTGAACGCCAACCATGCCGAGGGCGTGGCGACTTGGTGCTACTTTGACGAGTTCCATATCCTACTCCGTGATCCGTTGACGGCCAGCTACTTTGTGGCGGTATGGAAAATGCTCCGCAAAAAGGGCTGTGTCCCCTCGGCGCTGACGCAGAATGTGAAAGACCTGCTGGCCAGCCGTGAGATCGAGAACATTCTGGACAACACGGATTTCATGGTGCTGCTGTCGCAGGCGCAGAGCGACCGTGCAATTTTGGCAAAGCAGCTTGGCATTTCCGAGCATCAGCTCTCCTATATTACGCACTCCAATTCCGGCGAGGGATTGCTGTTCTATGGAAATGTCACCATCCCGTTTGTAGACCGTTTCCCCCGTGGAGAGATCTATGACCTGCTGACTACCCGTCCGGAGGATCTTGCCCATGAGCGAACAGACGAGTAACCCCAATTCGGGACAAAATGTCCCAAAGTCCAAATTCCGCAGAAAGAGCCGGCAGGAGCAGACGGCGGCGTCCAAGCTGAGGATGGAGCGGCGGGGCGAGAAGCTGGATGCCGCCCGGGAGAAGCAGGCAAAGCAGAAGCCACCGAAAAAGCCCGGTGCGGTCAAGCGCCTTGCCCATACCGCCGGACACGGCGTCCACGGTTTTGTTCATGGCAAGCTCTATGAGGTCGAGCATGAAAATGTCGGCACGGAGGGCGCGCACCGTTCCGAGCTGGCGGCGGAGTCCGTGTACCGCTTCGGCAGGCGCAAGTTCCGCAAGGCCATCCGGGAACACCCGGCAAAGGCGGTGGAGCGTGCCGAGAGCAAGCATATCAAGGCCACAGCGGATTATTACTACCGCAAGACCGTGGAGGAACACCCGGAAATGCAGGAGGGCGGCGCGGTGTCCCGGTATCTGCAAAAGCAGAAGATCAAGCACCAGTACGCAAAGCAGGCGCGGGAGGCAGCCAGACAGACCGCCAAGGCCGCCGAGGGTACGGCGTCCGTCACGGGCAAGCTGACGGAAAAGGTGTCCGCCTACATCAAGGAACACCCCGGCGGGTTGCTCCTGCTTCTGGCGGCGTTTCTTCTGCTGGTGGTGCTGCAATCGTGTATGTCCTCGCTGGTGACGGTGGGCAACGGCGTGGCCGGAGCCATCGGCGCATCCACCTATGCCGCCGAGGACGCTGACCTGCTGGGGGCGGAGGCCGCCTACTGCGCTTTGGAGGACGAGCTGCAACGCTACCTTGACACCTACACCCGCACCCACGATTATGACGAGTATCACTTCGACCTCGACACCATCGAACACGATCCCTATGTGCTGCTGTCCATCGTCTGCGCGCTCCATGAGGGTGAGTGGGCGCTGGACGAGGTGCGGGGGACGCTCCAAATGCTCTTTGACCGCCAGTACATTTTGACCGAGGATGTGGTGGTGGAACAGCGGTATTACTTGGAAACGGACACTTGGACAGACGAGGACGGCAACACCCACGGCGACACCTACCGGGTGTATTACGATTATTACATCTGCACCGTGACGCTTGAAAACTTCAATCTCTCCCATCTGCCCGTTTACCTCATGGGCGAGGAAACCCTGTCCCGGTATGCCTTATACATGGCGACGCTGGGCAACCGTCCCGACCTGTTCCCGTCCTCGCCCTATGTGGGTAAGTACACCAACAAGCCCCCGGCACATGAGATCCCGGAGGACTACCTTGCCGATGAAACCTTTGCCGCCATTCTGAAAGAGGCGGAAAAGTATGTGGGATACCCCTATGTTTGGGGCGGCAGCAGCCCGTCCACATCCTTTGACTGCTCCGGCTTCGTCAGCTATGTTTACAACCAATGCGGCTGGGACTTCGGGCGGCTGGGGGCGCAGGGGCTATACAACATCTCCGCACGGACAAGCAGCCCCAAACCCGGCGACTTGGTGTTCTTCACGGGGACTTATGACACGCCGGGGATTTCCCATGTGGGCATCTATGTGGGCGACGGCTGGATGCTCCATTGCGGCGACCCCATCAGCTACACCAACCTCAACACAAGTTACTGGCAGTCCCATTTCTACGCCTACGGAAAACTATTTTGACAGGAGGTTTTTTATGGCTATCTCCAAAAGCGCAAAAATTCAGGCCGAGATCGAAAAGGTCACGGCCAAGATCAACGAGCAGCAGGCACGGCTCAAGGAACTGGAACAGAAAAAGCTGGAGGCAGAAAACAGCGAGATCGTGGAGATCGTGCGCGGCATGAGCGTTTCGCTCACCGACCTGCCTACGCTGCTCCAGACCATCAAGAGCGGCGGCACTTTGGGACAGAATGTCCCGAAGTCTGCGGATAAGGAGGACAGCGAATGAACAAGTGGATGAAGAAGCTGACGGCGGCGCTCTGCGCCGCTGTTTTGATGTGCGGCATGGCGGTCACGGCCTACGCCGGGGGCGGTGAGGAATGGGATGGCCTTGCCCCGGTAGAGCCGCTGCCCACGGAAACCGTTGACCCCGGCGAGGGCTTCACCGAGGACGGCAACCTTGTGACCCGTGACCTGCTCTACGACAAGGCCACCAACAAGCAGTTCATCACGGTGCAGACCAGCGGCGGCAGCACCTTTTACATCGTCATCGACTATGACAAGCCCACCGACGAGGACGGCGAGCAGTATCAGACTTATTTCTTGAACATGGTGGATGAGGCCGACCTGCTGGCGGCGATGCAGGCGGCGGGCGATGAGCTGCCGGAGTGTTCCTGTGCCGACAAATGCGCCGTGGGCGCTATCAACACGGATTGTACTGTTTGTGCCGTGAACATAGGCGAGTGCCAAGGTAAAGCCCCCGAGCCTGCGCCCGTGGTGGAGCCGGAGCCTGACCCTGAGCCGGAGCAGCCCAAGAGCAGCGGCGGGACGCTCCTGCTGGTGCTGGCCGTGGCGGTCATCGGCGGCGCGGCGGGCTGGTATTTCAAAATCTATCGTCCCAAGAAGCAGCAGGCCGCCGACGCTGCGGAGGACTACGGCGACGATTACGACGATACCCCGCCTTGGGAGGACGAGGACGAAACGGAAAGTGAGGGCGAGGAATGAGATTTACCAACAGCCCCTATGAGGACTTTATGAAAGAAAAAAGCTACTTCAAGGGTGTCCCGCCCAACCTGCCGCCCAAAGGCTCACGCTGTGATGGCTGCCCCTACTGGCATGGGATCGGCTGCGTGTTCTGCTACCGGGAACAGCTCAAGCCCAAGACAGGAGGCAAACATGAGCCGTGAACTGAATCGGCAGGAAAAAACGGCGATTCGTAAGCTGGTGACAAAATGGTGCGCCAACTACGATAAAGACTATGGCTGCCTGCCGCTGGACTGCGAGTGCTATATGCTGGGGAAATGCTGGACGGGGGCGTATTGCCGCTACTTTTGTTCGGCGGTGCTGCCCCTTGATCCTGTGCTGGAAAGGTCGCTGACCGTGGAGCGCATCACGGAAACCCGGCCTTGCCCGGTGTGCGGCAGGGCTTTCCTCCCGGATGGGCGGCAGCGGTACTGCTCCCCGGTCTGCGCCGGGGCTGCCCTGCGGGAGCAAAAGCGGGCGTATATGCGCCGCAAACGGAGGTAGCGCGTGGAAAAATAGCCCCGGAAAACGCCCGCATTTACAAGGCTTTTCCGGGGCGCTTTTGGGGTGGGCGGTATGTTTTCCCGCCCGCCCCTGTTTTCGCAGAAATGCTTTCCACATCCAAGCGCCGTGGCTTTGGGACATTTTGTCCCGAAGTCCCGGCTGAAAGGAGGACTTATGCCTAAATATTATGAGATCAGCGAGGCGGCGGCAAAGCGGGCAAAGGACATGAACAGCTATTCCGACTATGCCCCCGGCTCTGCTACGGCAGGCTACCGGGCGATGGTGGATGAAGCCTATGTGCTGGCAGAGAAGCAGAAAGCGCGGGTCGATCCCATGTACCATGATAAGATCAATGCCCTTGTTGACCGCTACGCCCGCAGGCTGGCGGAAAACCTCAATGAGCGCAACGCCATTGACGCCCGTGTACCGTCCATTCTGATCACCGGGGGCGGCAATTTCCCTGTGGCGAAAAAGGCCAAGCAGAACGCCGCCCGGGATCGCAACTACGGCGAGTACGCCGAAATTGAAAAGCTGCTGGACAAGATCCGCTCCACAGGCCGAGGCGGTATCAGCGCCGATGATGACCTCGCCGTGGAAAAGCTCACGAAAAAGCTGGAGGGAATGGAGTCCCAGCAGACCATGATGAAGGCGGTCAATGCCTACTACCGCAAGCATAAGACGCTGGAGGGCTGCCCAGAACTGACGGCGGAGCAGGTGGAAAAGGTCGAGGCGTCCATGTCCCAAGACTGGTGCAAAGACCCCGTTCCGTTTCCGTCCTATCTGCTCACCAACAATAACGCCAACATCCGCCGTGTGCGCCAGCGCATCGAGGAGCTGAGCCACAAGGCGGAGTTTGTGGGCTGGACATTCCCCGGCGGCGAGGCCAAGGTCAACGAGGCGGAGAACCGCTTGCAGCTCATTTTTGAGGAAAAGCCGGACGCCGACACCCGGCAGGCGCTCAAAAGCGAGGGCTTCAAATGGGCGCCCAGCCAAGGGGCATGGCAGCGGCAGCTCAATCAGAACGCCATCCGTGCCACCGCAAGGCTGGATTTTCTGCGCCCGGAGGATGGCAAAAGCCCCTATCAGCTCCAGCCCTTTGCAAAGAGGGCGGAGAAAGATGTATCACGGTGAGGAGGGTATATGGACAAAAACCAAGGCTATGAGATCATCAAGGCCGTCATGCTGGAAAACGGCAGGGGCTTTGCGCTGGGGCATCATCCTACCGCTCCCTCGCCCTATGTCACATGGGCTTGCTATGATGACAAGGACGGCCAGCGGCAGTATGAATGGGGGCATTACGGCAGCGACCGTGCCGCTTTGGAACAGGACTTTGCGGCGCGGGTGCAGGAGTACCAGCGCCTTTACAATGTCGGTGTCAAGCAGACCGAAGCTCCCGGCCTTTACAAGTACTATTCCACCCAGCGCCCCGTGGACATTGGGACATTTCCAAAGCCGCCCCGTAACGCCCCGGACGAAATTGTCAACTACGATCAGCGCGTCCCGGTTGAAAACGGATCGTTTCTGGCGTGGGGGCATTTGACCTACACACGGCCATTGACCAAGCGACAGGCGTCTGACTATGAGCTACGGCCTGCGCCCGACAATCCCGACAGACCCCGTTCGATCCGGGAGCAGATGAAAACCGCCGTAAAACAGGTTGAGGCTGACCGGGGGCAAGCCGCCCCAAAGAAAAATGCCCCTGACCGGGGCGACAGATAGGAGGACATTTATGGAGCAGGAACGCAATCCCAACAAGAACGCCGAGCTTGCGATGGAGCAGAACGGGAACATGATCGACGGCATCATCAACAATCTGCCTGTGCCGCCCCCGGCAGAAAAGCCGCTGGATAGGGTGCGGGAACACCCGCCCAAGCGCCGCAGCCGGGAGCGTGAGGAGCGTTGACAAAAAAGCGGCGGCGTTCTGTCCATCTTCATGTGATGGTGACACCGGAGGAGCAGGTGTTGATCGCTGGCCGCATGGCCGAGGCCGGGATCTCCAACATGGGAGCCTATATGCGGAAAATGGCACTCAACGGCTATGTTCTCCATGTTGACCTCTCGGACATCCGGGAGCTGGTAGCTTTGCAGCGGCGGTGTGCCAACAACCTAAACCAAGTGGCCGTCCATGCCAACACCTACGGTATCTATCCCTCAGAGATCACGGCGCTCCAAAAGGACTATGCCGACCTTTGGGAGCCGCTGTCCGAGCTGCTGAAAAAGCTGTCGGCTGTGGTGAGCTTATGACCTGTCGGGGAGCGGCCTTGTGCCGTTCCCCGGCTTTCACGACTTCGGGATATTTTGTCCCAAAGCGGTGAAAGCTCGACATCCTTGTGTGCCTATTTTTCCAGCGGTATAATATGGGTAGAAGGACAAACCAACCCGATTTTTTAATGGAGGTAGCTGCTATGATCGTTCTCAAAATCCTTGCCGCCCCCGTGATGGTGGCGCTGTCCCTGCTGGCCGCTATGGTTACATTTCTGTTCTGCGTGGCGTCCGCCGTGTGTGAGATGGGCTGCATTGTGCTGACGCTGCTCTCACTTATTCTGTTCGTCGGCGGGCAGACGGTGGGCGGGATCGTGTTCTTCGTCCTTGCGTTCCTCGTTTCTCCCTTTGGCGTTCCCGCCATTGCGGAATGGCTGGTGGACAAGCTGCACTCGGCCAAGTTTGCCCTGCGGAATTTCATCACCGGCTGATACTTCGGGACAAAATGTCCCAAAGCTGAAACGACGGCGACTGACCACAGCCGCCGTTTGTCATATCGGAAGGAGGGCTGCCTACGGCCACGACCTACTACAAGAAGCACAAAATCAGCAAGGGCGAAACCGTCGCGCAGTCCTTGAAAGAGCGGTTTGACTACGGGCAAAACCCGAACAAGACCGAGGGCGGCGAATTGATCTCGTCCTACGGCTGCGACCACATGACCGCCGACGCTGAGTTCCTTTTGAGCAAGGCCAAGTACAAGGCCGTCACAGGCCGGGAGCAGCGGCGGGACGCAGATGCGCTTTGCTATCAGATCCGCCAGTCATTCAAGCCCGGGGAGATCACGCCGGAGGAGGCAAACCGCATCGGCTATGAAACGGCGATGCGCTGGACAAAGGGCAAGTACGCCTTTTTCGTTGCCACCCACACGGACAAGGCGCACATCCACAATCACATTTATTATAACTCGACCTCGCTGGACTGCACCCGGAAGTTCCGGGACTTCATCGGCTCTGGCCGTGCGGTGCGGCGTCTCTCTGACCGCATTTGCCTTGAAAATGACCTGTCCGTCATTACCAATCCCAAGCTGCACAGCAAGGGGCGCTTTCTCCATTACGGAGCGTGGCTGGGGACGGAGCGGCAGCCCTCGTACAAGGAGCAGCTACGGATAGCCATCAATGAAGCTCTTGCCAAACGCCCCGCCGATTTTGATGCTTTCCTCCGGCTCATGGAGGCGTCCGGCTACACGGTCAAGCATGGGCGCGGCGGTACGATCTCTTTTCTTGTTCCAGGGCAGGAGCGGGCGACACGGCTGCGGGTATCTACCCTCGGGGACGGCTACGATCCCGAGGGCATCAAGGCCGTTATCGCCGGGGAGCGCCCGATCCCGGAGCAGCCTGTTTCTGTGTCTGCTGCCCCTCGCCGTGTCAATCTGATCGTGGATATACAGGAGCGCCTGCGCTCCGGCAAGGGAGCGGCCTATGCACGGTGGGCAAAGGTCTATAACCTCAAGCAGATGGCGGCAGCGCTTCAATTCATGCAGGAGCAGAATATCACCGAGTATGACCAGCTCTCCGCAAAGGCCGAGGACGCCGTTTCCCGTTTTCACGCTCTGACCGAGCAGCTCCGGCGGACGGAGGCTGACCTGTCCGCAACATCCGAGCTGATGGGAGCCGTGGTGCGGTACGCCAAGACCCGCCCCGTCTTTGACGGGTACAAGGCCGCAAAGTACAGCCGAAAATATCTTACCGAGCATGAGGCGGAGCTGGCGGATTACCGGGCGGCCAAAGCCACAATGGGAGAGCTGTTGGGCGGCGAGAAGCTGCCCAAGATGGCAGAGCTAAAAGAAAAACGCCGCCAACTGGCGGCGCGGAAAAAGGCACTCTATGCCGAGTACCGCTCGGCGCAGGAGGAAATGCGGCAGTCCGTGGCGGTCAAGAGCAACATTGACCATCTGCTGGGCGTCACGGACGGCCAGCGCAAAAAGGAACAGGAGCGATAGCGAACGGTGACGCAGACAAATTACTTTGGGACATTTTGTCCCAAAGCCGGGTTTGGGGAGGCTCTTCAACAAGCGTTTTTGCAGCCCGCTGGGATGCAAAAATAGCAAGTGTGGCTACACTTGCCCTGCTTGCCGTTAGTGCGTCCCCCGGAACCCCCACGAAAAAACGGAGGCAGCGCCGTTTCTTACGCTCCCTCCGTTCCACGGTTTTCTATGATCGCATTGATAATCCCCTCGACGAGCCGCAGCTCACTTTCATTGAGGGAATTAAGCTGAATATTGATCCGCTTCTTTGCGGCTTCATCGGCTCCCATGTCGGGATAAAAGTATTCGTCCACGGAGATACCGAACATGGTTACCATTTGGTAAAAGGCGTTTAGGCTGGGATGCTGTCCGTCATTTTCGTGATACATAATGGTACGAGGATCACGGTCAACAATATAACCTAACTGTTCTTGCGTCATGCCCTCACGCTCACGGGCTTTCTTGATGGCAAGTCCGATTCCGTGGAAGTCAAATTTCCGCTCGTCCCGTTCAATTTTCATAGCATCACCACCTAATGTAATTTTACATTTCAGGTAGTGCTATTTGAACGGCGTACAATTTCACTATACCGCATATTTAATTTCACTACACAGACTTGATTATTTCTCTTAATCCCACTAAAATATACTTCATTACTCGTTGCGGCTATTTCAAAAAAGATTGTAACGATTATTGTGCTTGGCAATCTTATTTACGAAGGGGGTGAGATCGTGAACGATTTTGATGCCATATACCAACAGTACGGCAAAACTGTTTATTGCTTTTTACTTTCATTGTCACGGGACGAGTCGTTGGCGGAGGAATTAACACAAGAAACCATGTTCCGGGCAATTATGAATATCAATTCTTTCCGTGGTGATAGCAAACCATCTGTATGGCTTTGCCAAATAGGAAAAAACCTGTACTTTGAGTGGCTGAAAAAGAGTAAACGAACGATCCCTATCGATGATAGTTTAGCCACCTACGATAGTGGCTATGACATTGCGGAGGCATTCGCAGATAAGGACATTGCAAATCAGATATTGAAGTATCTGCATGAACTTGAAGAACCATACAAAGAGGTTTTCATGCTCCACGCTTTAGGCGATATTCCGTTGACTCGCATCAGTCAACTTTTTGGTAAAAGTGATAGCTGGGCTCGAGTCACATACTACCGCGCAAAGGCCATAATAACTTCTAAATTGGAGGAGGGAGAAAAATGAAAAGTATCGAGTGCTACATAATCCAAGACTTGCTGCCACTTTATATAGATCACGCTTGCAGCGAGCAGACAGCCGAGGATATTAAAAAGCATTTGCAATCGTGCGAAAAATGCAAGAAGCTCTATGAGGAAATGAGTTCAGATATTTGTGTTAACCTACACACGCCCGAGTTTAATAGTCAGACACTCTTTTATCATGCGAAAAAAAGCGTTTTAGGTATCATCCTTGCGCTTGCTATGGTCATAAGCTGCTTTGCAATCAATGCCGGAGGCGCATGGATGGGAGGAAAAGCAAGCCTATCAAACCTTGTTATCACTGCTCTATATGTTATCTTCTGGAGTGTTTTCTCCACAATATCGCGAAAGTATGAACCCCTTATCAAAATTTCGCTTGTGGTAAGTGCGGCTTCATTTATTTCTTCAACTGCCGGTTTAATTGCAAGAGGATTTGGTATAGGCGGTTTTATCACAGGCATAATCGGACTTTTTTCTGCTATTCCATTCTACGGATTACGGTTTTTTATGGGATGGACAGGACTTTATGCGGTTGCAACAGTATTGTCACTTATGTGGCTGATTTATACTTGGGTATCCAAGCGTAAATTGAAGTAAAAACTATAAAAACGAGGAGGATTTTTTATGAGTAAAAAAGTATCAAGAATTATCGGCGGCATTATGCTGATACTTGCTGTCGCATTCCTGTTTGTAGCGCTGGGACATCCTGAGATGAGTTTCCCTTGGGGCAATGGAATAACTTATACGCTTTATGCTATCTATGCCTTGATTATGGTTGTCCTGTTTATTGCGCCATTCAAGAAAAAGTAATGGTACTCGAAGTGCGGAGGATTGCCTTTGTGTAAAATAGAATGGGTGCGTTGTCCCATATGTGGAAACAAAACACGGATTAAGATTCGAGGGGATACGGAATTGAGAAATTTCCCCTTATTCTGTCCAAAATGCAAACAAGAAACCTTAATCCATGTAAAACAATTTCATACGACAGTTATCAAAGAGCCAGACGCACAGACGCAGAGCCGATAACCCGTAGCCAACAGGCCCACGGTTTATCGGCTCTTTTCTTTTGATAATAGCTGCGCTGGCATACACAACAAGACCGTTTTGTTCGGCCTTGGGGCGCAGAACGGCGGTTTTGAAATATTGCATTTCAAGCCGCCGTTTTCCTTTTGAAAAATTGGATCAACGGGGGGTGTGGTAAAGTCGCCCTTTTTTAAGGATACGGCGGTGTCCGAGGAGGTATCGCCGTGTCCATTTTTCTTTTTCGTAGCGTCCATGATCTGCACCAGCTAAAAAAAGCGTAGCCCCTCCATCGGAGCAGTCCGGCTTTGAAAGTGAAATTGAACATCATGTAACAAGAAATTTATTTGCTTGCGTCCGTAAAGCGTCATGCTATGCGGGCGTTTTTATATGCCTGCACCTTGGGACAATTTGTCCTAAAGCAGCCAGCCCCGGCTGCCGATCCCCGCCGTTCCTCCGTTCTGTTCACCCACCCACACATGAACTGAATGGAGGAAATACAAATGACGACCATCAATCTGAAGGACTTTTACGCTTGGTACACCCATGATGAATACATCGAAGTTTCCGACGAAGTGGCCGCCGAGCTGAAGGCGGACAAGCTGTATGAGGCAGCCCATCAGCGGCGCACGACCCGCAACAAGGCGCAGTATTCCCTCGACTGTGACGATGGGATCGAATACTCGGCCTGCCTGCATGAGCCGACGCCGCAGGAGCTTCTGGATCGTATGGAGCTGTTCGTCCACCTGTGGAACGCCCTCAACTCTTTGCCGGAGGTGCAGGGTGTCCGGGTGGAGGCGCATCTGATCCTCGGCAAGAGCTACCGCCAAATCGCCCGGGAGCAGGGCGTGGACAAGAGCGTTGTCCGGCGCTCGGTGAAGGGCGGCATGGCTGCTATGAAAAAATATTTGAAAAAAGTTCTGTGAGCGGGGCTCCATTTGCCCGATTTTTGTCCTTGGTATATGAGAGGTAGTTTTCACTTCTCCGCAGCAAGGTAGTTGATGCTCCGTCACGGATCGTCGCTGCCCGCTGTGAGGGAGCGCCGCATTGAATATGAGCTGTCTTATGACAGGCCAACAGGAGCGGGTGCGGCGCTCCCGCCTTTCAAAAACACCTTGGGACATTTCGTCCCAAGGTCATAAGTCACAGGTCAGCGCTTTTATGAGGCGCTGGCCTTTCCCTGTTGCCGAGAATTAAAAAGGAGGTCTTTATGCAGCAGAGAAAACAACATACCGCATTTGCTGTGGATGGCTACGCCATCACCGCCAGCTTCGCAGACTGCAAAAATGCGGCAGCGCTCCATCATGTAAAGCAGATTCTACTATCTTCCTTTGCCAACAATACGGCAAAAAATAGCTCCGGCGACATCCTTGCAATCCCTCCCGAACAGAGGGATAATAATAGTGGGGGTAGTCCCTATGTACCTTGAAAACTTCATATTCCCCGCGTATTGATTGCGTTTTTTCATTGACCCATCGACAAATGAAAGGACGGATCAATATGATAGAAAACAGAATGATGACAGGTAATCGGGTTGATTGCCTATACCGCGTGTCCACCGACAAGCAGGTGGACTACAATGACAAAAGCCAAGCCGACATTCCCATGCAGCGCAGAGAGTGCCATCGCTTCTGTGAAAAAATGGGATGGACGATTGTTCACGAGGAACAGGAGGACGGCGTGTCCGGGCATAAGGTTAGAGCTGAAAACCGGGACAAGCTGCAAATCATCAAGGAGCGCGCCAAGCAGGGGAAATTCGATATTCTGCTTGTGTTCATGTTTGACCGCATCGGGCGTATCGCTGACGAAACGCCTTTTGTGGTGGAATGGTTTGTTAAGAACGGCATCCGGGTCTGGAGTACGCAGGAGGGTGAGCAACGTTTTGATAATCACACGGACAAGCTCACCAACTACATCCGCTTCTGGCAGGCTGACGGCGAAAGCGAAAAGACTTCAATTCGCACAAAAACCGCTCTCGGCCAGCTTGTCGAGGACGGCGGTTTCAAGGGCGGTCTTGCTCCTTATGGGTATGACCTTGTAAAGAGTGGGCGCTTCAATAAACGCAAGCACGAAGTTTTTGAGCTGGCTGTCAACGAGGCCGAGGCCGCTGTGGTACGGATCATCTTTGACAAATATGTGCATGAGGGTTTCGGCGCTCAACGGATTGCCACCTACTTAAATAACCTCGGCTATCGGGCGAGGACGGGTAAAATGTGGCATCACGCCAGCGTCCGAGGTATCATTTGCAATCTTACATATACCGGGGTGCTTCGCAGCGGCGAAAGCCGCTCCCAAACGCTGCCCCATTTGCAGATCATAGCGCCGGAGCTGTTTGAGGCTGCACAGCACATTCGTACCTCCCGTGCCAACTCCGCCGAACAGGAACGGCGTGTACCGCTGAATACCCGTGGCCAGTCCTTGCTGGCCGGGAATGTCTTTTGCGGGCATTGTGGCTCCCGGCTGGCGCTCACCACCAACGGCAAGGCTTACCCGTGTAAGGAAGATGCTCACCGCATTGTAAAGCGTGTTCGGTATATCTGCTACGGCAAGACCCGCAAACAAACCGAGTGTGACGGGCAGACTGGCTACACAGCGCATATTCTTGACGGTATCATTGACAAGGTGGTGCGGCAGATCTTTGAACGGATGAAAGCGATCCCCAAAAGTGAAATCGTCAATATCCGTTATCGTGAAAAGATGGAAGAACGAAAAGCACTTCTCAAAAGCGCTAAATCCGATTATGCCAAGGCTGCCGCCGAGCTTGATGCGCTCCGAGCGGAGGTCATTAAATCCCTCCGGGGCGAAAGCGCTTTTCCGCAGGACTTGCTTAGTTCTCTGATCTCTGACTGTGAGACAAAATGTCTCGAAGTTCAGCATACTATGGAGGCAGCGCAGGCGGCCTACGACGAGGGGCAGGCCATGCTGGATGCCTTAAACGCTCAGTACGACGATATTATCTCATGGGCGGACATGTACGATAGTGCCAGCATGGAGTCAAAGAAAATGATTGTGAGCTGCCTGATCCGGCGTGTGGAGGTGTATCGGAACTATCGGCTGCATATCGACTTCAACATTGACTTTGAGCAGTTCAGCGCTGGACTGGACATTTCGGCAATCGCCGCATAAAAAAAGCCCGCTTCAACTTCAAAAGGGAAGCGGACATAAAACAAAAAACTTGCTTTTTTCAAAGCAAGCATTTATTAAGAATACTCAGCGCACCCGATTGGTGGAGATAAGCGGGATCGAACCGCTGACCTCTTGACTGCCAGTCAAGCGCTCTCCCAGCTGAGCTATACCCCCGTATAAGGGGTGCGCTGAGTAATTTCTTATTCAATTAGTGCGGGGGTTGTTTACCGCTTCAACCGGGCTCCCAGCTGAGCTATACCCCCAAATATTCAGTTCGTTCGGAACGCTATCTATTATATCAAAAGAAGCGGATTTGTCAATAGTTTTTTCAAAAAAACTCGTGCAATACGCGTTGCAAAAAAATCGGACTGCGGTAAATGTCTGCCGCAGTCCTGTTTTTATTTATTTGTCCTCGTAATCGAGAACCTCTCTTGCGATATATATCGGTCTGTGTTTTGTCTCGATATATGTTCTGGCAAGATACTCGCCGACCATGCCGGTGCAGAAAAGCTGGAGACCACCGAGCAGAAGTATAAGCACAACGGTTGTGGCGTAACCGGGAACCTTGATTCCGAACGCCAGCTTCTGGATTATAACTACTATCATATAGATAATAGACGCGGCAGAAGATGTCAAGCCGATATAAGTTGCAATTTTGAGCGGTGTCGTAGTAAAGGCGATAATACCGTCCATTGCATATTTGAAGAGCTTCGCAAAGTTCCACTTGGAAGTGCCGTTTGCGCGGTCTTCAACGATATAGGGCATATAATATGTGTTGAATCCGACCCAGGAGAAAATGCCCTTGGAGAAGCGGTGATATTCACTCATGCTGAGCACGGCATCGACCACACGGCGTCTAAGAAGTCTGAAGTCGCTCGCGCCGCTCTTGAACTCGATCTCAGAGGTTTTGTTGATAATCTTATAGAAACAATTTTTGAACGCTGAGAGAATTTTTGATTCGCGTCTGTCCTCCTGATAGCATGCCACTGCATCATAGTTTGGATCCTTGTCGAGAACTGCCATCATATCAAGCACCAGCTCGGGGCGCTGCTGCATATCCGCATCGATAAGACAGACCATTTCTCCCCTGCTCTCCTTGAGTCCCGCATATATAGCCGACTCCTTGCCGAAGTTTCGCGAAAAGCCGACAACTTTCACATTTTCATCGGATATCTCATAGATATGACGGAGCTTGTCCATCGTCTGATCGCGGCTGCCGTCATTGACAAATATAAGCTCATAGTCAAAGCCCTTGTCTTTGAAAACTTCAGTCGCGGTGTTGTAAAATAATTCAACATTGTCCTGCTCGTTATAGCAAGGAATTACCAAAGACAGTTTCATCTTTTTCCTCTCTTTCGGTGTCCGAAAAATTATATTTTAACCTGATAGAGTATAACATACTTTTCGTCAGAAAACAACATTAATTATATATTTCTTTTTCAATATTTTGCTCAAGTTTCTTTATAAGGTCTATCAAATAGCTATCAAACTGGCCGTTTTTTATTGTGTTTTCAAATTTAAGCCATTTAACATCAGCCTTAAACAGTTTTTTGTCGGTTTCCTGAAATTTATAATACTTCTGCAATTCCTTTGCGGACAGTCTTGTGATCGTTATCTGATCAAATATCTCCGGATGACCTTCAACTTCGGCGCGAACTGTACATTTTCTAAATCCGCTGTCAAATTCAAGTTTGTTTCCGTTGAGTTTAACGCCGCTTCCGTCAACCACTTTTAAAGAACAGTTCATTCGTGTATCCGACGAAGATATTCCGAGGATAAGTTCTGATGTATCAGGCTCAACGAAATAGTTGTACATATAATCATCAGTATCAGCGTTTTTAATTTTCACGAACGAGAAGCCGAGGTCATAATCCGCCTTTTCAAACGCCTCTATTTCACACAGACCGGCTGTATCGCCCTCGAAAGATGTCACTTTAAAAGTGAATGAGGTTATCCCCTCTTTAGGTGCAAATTCGATGCGGGTTTCGCTGCCGTTTGCGTTGAGGTTCGGTACATCTATGATGCTGCCGTCGCTGAATGTTATTGTTCCGCCGAGTATATTTCTGTTAAGGCCATAGTCGTCATAAAGTGATATACATGAAATATTTTGGGGACTTCTGAACTTGACCGTTACTACCTTTTCTTTATCGTTCTTATTAAACGACGAAACACAGCCGCTAAAATTCGTCTTTTGGGGAATTGTTTTATCGGTTGAAACGAGCTTAAAGTCATTGAGAAGTTTTGCGTCGCCGGATGACACCGTGATATCTGCATCATATGTCAGACTGTCTGTGCGCCGATTCCAATATACCATATCACCGTTTATTATCCTGTCGGCAAGAGTATACGCAAACTGTGTAAGATGCTTGCTGAGAGCCTTATAATCCGGACATTCCAGAATAGAGCGGCTGACTGCGCCGGAATAAACAGGCAATCTGATTCTGTCGCTCCAGTTATATTGCGGAACATCAGTCTCATATATCGGATCATTCAGTCTGTCTTTCGCAGGTTTATGAACGCTTTTAATGTTGAGTTGATAGAAATCCGGGTTTGCTCTCCACGCGGATGAGTATCCGAAGCATTTAAGAACCACCGGCTTATAATCCTTTTTTTCACGAAGGATATTTCCCATGACCTCTTCAAACGACATGCTGACTCCCCTATGATCTCTGTGGTCATCAAAGTCAATTGCGATTATATAGTCAGGGCAATAATCAAGAATAACATCCTTTATATCGTTCAGCACATTCTGACGGGTATATTCGGCATGAGTGCCGTATTTGCTGAAATGATAATCAACAAAATGTTTTCCGGAATTAGTATGATCCAATCCGCTGCTAAATGATTTTTCTGGTTTTCCGCTCTTGTTTATAAAAATAGTTCCTCCGTCCGGATATCCGAGAAATATAAGTTTATCTTTCGGTATACCGAGTGTTTTCAATGAATCCCGCGCTTCGTCCTGACGCTGACGGGCGGTAAAAAATTTGTCTCCGTTCGTGACAAACACAATGCGGGTGTCGGCACCGTTTTTATATATTTCGGGCAGCACCTGACCGGCTATAAGCAAATCATCATCCTCATGAGGGACAAGAACCATTACTTTTTTGCCTTTGAACTGTTCGGAATATATGCTGTTTTCAACGCCCTTGCTGTTGTCGAGCTTGCTCAGCTGCGCACGGTATGTCAAAAAAAACACAATTGCCGCCGCAACTGCTATTACAATAAGTGCAAGAATTGCCATGCATATTATACGAAATATTTTCTTAGATACTTTTTTAGTTTGTGTCTTCATAGCTCTCGCTTTCTAAATAAAATAATTTAATTATTCGAATTGTCAATAATATTCCATTCTGTTTGCCGCGGCATTCCAGTGTGGTCTTGTCTCAACACTAACGCTGTCGACACCGTAATACGCCGCAACCCATGAATTGAACCACGCACTCTTTTCTCCTCCGCCTGTTATACTGAGTTCGTATTTTTGAAGTGACCAAAAACTCTTTTTGGGTTTGCATTGTTTGATAACAATATTTTTCCTACCCGCATCTTTTTGTTCGTATATTTCCTGTTCGACTTCCTGATAATTAAGGCTGTCATATTTCAAAGAGTAATATTCCGAAGTATAGATTCCGGCAAAGAGCACAACGACAAACGCCGCAATAACCGCCGCAGCGCGCCGCATTGAATTTGTCGAGCCTGACTTTTTCTTCATCAAGACCTGTGAAATGAGCATAAACGCCGAACAAGCCAAAAGCATATTCGCTCCAAAAAAGGCTCGTGCAGGTTCTTCTGGCGAAAGCATAAGTACACACGCCGAAACAAGACCTGAAGCAAAATAAACACCGGGCAAAAGCCAGTTTATTTTTATCTTCTTAACACGGCTGAATATATATACTACAACTGCCGCAATAACAAGTATTATGATCGCGCGAAACATATTAACGGCCAATTGTGAAAGCGACCATGAAATATGCTTATAAAAGATACACTCATACTTTGTGTTTTCCAGTCTCACCCTGTTGCCGGGTGCAAGCATAAGTATCGAATATCCGACTATACTTCCGACAAGCCCGCAGATGTGGTGCGGCAGGATAACAAGCTTTCTGCGTTTATAATAAAACATAAAGAGCACAACTGCCGCAACAACCGCGCATCCGACATTCTCGTTGCTCCACCCTGCAAGCACACCACCCGCAAGTGTGATCACACACAACGCAGTTTCCGCTTTCGGATTGTGACGAATACCGCCTGTCGCATATATTCTGTAAATCATAAGAAACGCCAAAACGAAAGTAGTTGTCCACAGATAATTGAACGACCCGCTAAACCAAAGGTAGACTGTCGCCGGCAAATACGTTCCCAACCATTCAAAAGCATATACAAAAATAAGAAGCGGAATATTCAGCTTACCCTTTATATTCGCATGGAAATACACAAGAAGTCCCAGAAGGACAAACACAAAGGAATTGAAAACATTAAAAACCGTCTTGTCGCTCAAAGCAAAAAGCTGCAACATGAAATGTGCCGGAATCCGCCCATTGCAAATTTTATAGTGAACTTTCATTCCCGCAATTATATCGCCTATTCCGGTGAGCCTCTGCGGCGTGCCCTTGAGTGTATGACCGGCATATTTGAAGAAATACAGATAGTCATCTGCTGCATATCCGCTGAAGATGTTAAAAACCAGAAACATCACAAACATAGTAGCCACTATAACAACAGCTACCACAATTTTTAATCTGTTATTGCCGTTTTGATTTAATTTTAGGTTATGCAAAATTCTTTTCCTCCGACTTTTTCGGCTGTAAAACACCATGGGACATAGTAGCACACGAACTAACACAATACAATTAATTCCCGTTTACAATATAATGAAAAAACGGTTACATCAAATAACAAAACCGTAACATTTTGTATATTACTTCAAAACAATATACGAATATTTCGTCAAAATGAAAGGAATTTCATTTTGACTGTCAATATTAATATTATATACATTTGCAGATTATGTAATTCAAGCCCGGTGCAATATGGCGGTCAGAATATAAAAAATCCCGCCGGACGACCGACGGGATCAAAATCAATTATATAATTTTCAGCACTTGATAACAACATCGTTGGGGAAGAACTCGGGAAGATAAGCCTTGTGAGCCCACTTCATCTCCTCGAAACACTTGTGTGCCTTCTCCCAATCACCGACGAGCGGATGCACAAGCAGCGCATTGATAGCAGCTGCCTCAGAACCGGTCGTCGCGGCCTCGACAGTGTACTTCTCATATGCCTTTACGACACGCATAAGACCAATGATATGTCTGTTATCGACCTTGTCGATAGCGACGGGCTCCGCGCCGTCCTTGCCGATAACGGCGGCTATCTCGAGAACATCGTCATCGTCCATGAAATCAACAGTGCCGTTGTTCTTGATGTTGACTATCTGGACATCGCGCTTATCGTTTGCGATGGAATCGATAAGAGAGACTGCAGCAAGAGAATATTTGTGGCCGCCGCGCTGATCGAGAAGAGCGGGTTTTGTGACAAGAGTCTCGTCCGAATACATCTCAAGCAGCTCTTCCTCAATCTCCATGCAGACGCGTGCGCGGCACTTCTCATCCTCTTTCTGATGCTGAAGCTTCGCGTCTCTGCAATAATAATACTGGAGATAAGACGAGGGAATTCCGCGAACGGCGTTGAGGCAATCGAGCGAGAAGCCGTCGTCCTTTATGTTCGCCATAACTTTTGTCGAGAAGCCCTGAGCGAGCATATCGTCGATAAGCTCCTTGCCGTCCTTCTTGACGGAGGTTATCCAGCTGAGGTGGTTAAGACCGACATATGTAATATCGCAGTCGTCGCCCATAGCCTCTTTTGTATCGTCGATCATATTGATCGGGACATTGCAAAGACCCATGCACTTGACATTGGTGTGGTTGAGCACGAACTCGGTGATGATGCCGGAGGGATTGGTGAAGTTGATGAGCCATGCGTTGGGACAGATAGCCTCGATGCGGTCGCAGATATGCTGCATGACCGGAATAGTACGCAGAGCCTTGAAGAAGCCGCCGATACCGGTGGTCTCCTGACCGATGAGGTCATATTTGAGCGGGATAGTCTCATCAAGATAACGGGCATGAAGCATGCCGACTCTTATCTGAGTGACAACAAAGTCTGCACCCTGAAGAGCCTCATCGAGGTTATCGGTAAGAAGAGTTTCGCACTCTATACCTGCCTTCTTGAGCATTCTCAGGCAGAGGTTACCGACTATTGTCCTCTTTCTCTCGTCGATATCCATAAAGGATATCTTCTTGAGCTTGAGCGAGGACTGAGCCTTTATGAATCCGTCCACAAGCTCGGGGCAATATGTGCTGCCCGAACCGATGACTGCTACTGTAATTTCTTTCATATATATTACTCCCTTTTCTGTAAAATCCTTATTTATACTGCCTGAATATCCAGTTTATGCAACCGGTGACAGGCTCTTTATCGAGCTTTATGAACTTCAGCTTTCTTCCGCTCATCTGCTGCGCATACTCGTGCAGCTTTTTGATATAAGCATCGTTCGGAAGCTTTGTATGCATTGAGCCGGAAAGAACGACCTCTATCTCGTCGCCGTCGAACTCCATCTGCTTTGCAAGCGCCGCAATGAACTGCGCGCCGCGCTTTGCCATCTCATCTGTTTTGGCGAGCGCAGGGGCATCGCCCATAGCCGCCGCCTTGAAGAACGAGCCGATGAGAGTCTTGATATAGAGCGGAGCCTCCTCCGTCTCAAGCTTTGCAACGGTTCCGACGAACTCCTCGCGCGAAGTGATGCCGAATGCATCGTAGTACATCTTCGTGATAAGAGTGGGTTCAAGTCCGAGATAGACCTCATCGTATATGAGCCTGAATGCAGTCTGCGCTATCCAGTTGCCGTTGCCCATATCACCGGTGCACTCGCTGAGTCCGCCGAGCTGGAGCATATTGCCCTTTGAATCTATCGCATTGCAGCATGTACCTGTTCCGCAGTTATAGCCAATTGCCGCGCCGCTCTCGGAACCCGCCTGAACGACGATAAAGCCGTCGTTATAGATAGCAAAGTTGCGAAGCCCTTTTCCCGAAAGCTTTTCGCACATGATATCATGCTGGAACTGATGGTCGATTCCCGCAAGACCCATCAGCGAAAAAGCAACATCGTCAAGAGATATTCCCGCCTCACCGACAAGTTCGGTTATACCGTTCCAGATAACCGCGCTTGCCTCGTCAAACGCGCCTTCGAGATTCTCGTGGTTGCTTCCCGGTCCATAGACCGTTTTGACTACATTTTTGTTCTCATCAAAAAGGGAGAACGCCGTTTTTGTTCCGCCTCCGTCAACACCGATGTAAAAGCTCATTCACCTTTCTCCTCATCACTGAAAAACTCTTCGCAGATTTCCTCCGCGTTATATCTGCTGCGCCTTGCCGGGGCTCTGTCGATCCACATGCCGTTTGTGAAATCGGGCACGGGCACGGGCATACTGCCCATTGCTATCGACTGCTCCGAAAGGCAGGTTATAGCCATCCATGTTGCCGCATCATAGACATCTATCGGAGGCTCGAGGTCATACATCGCGCTCTCGACAAATGCGGAGAAAACAAGATAATCCATGCCGCCGTGACCGTGTTTCTCACTCTCGGAAGCATAGGTCTTCCAAAGCGGATGCTCATATTTTTCAAGATAATTTTCAAACGGCTCCCAGCTGTGCATCCAGTCGCCCTCTTCGTGCTTCGTCACGCCGTCGATATATATTCCTTTTGCGTCCTCGTTATAGACGGCACGAGTGCCGTGAATCTTATAGTTGCGCGAATAAGGCCGTGGAAGCGTGCAGTCATGCACGAGCGTTATAGTTTCGCCGTGGGCGCATTTTATCATAGTTGTAACTATATCGCCCTGGTTGAATTTATAATCCGCGAGGTCATAATCCTCGCCCTGAGTGTTCTTGAGCCAAGTATTGAGTCCGCATGCCTTGCTCGCCATTGAAGTAAGAGTGAGGAAGCGGTTGCCGCGGTTGATATGCAGCGCCTTGGCTATGGGGCCGAGCTGATGAGTGGGATAAAGCTCACCGTTGCGGTTCTTGAAGTTATGTATTCTGCCGTGGCGGTTTTCGCGTCCGAGACCTATCTCGTCTCTGAGGTCATGCTCATAGCCGCCCTGCATATGCACGACCTCGCCGAAAATACCCTCGCGCATCATGCGCAGAAGAGCCATTTCGTTGCGGTCATAGCAGCAGTTTTCAAGAAGCATGCAGAACTTGCCGGTCTCTTCGGAAGCTCTGACGAGCTGCCAGCACTCCTCGATAGACGACGCTCCGCCGACTTCCATGGCAACATGCTTGCCTGCTCTCATGCAGTCGACCGCTATGCGGGCATGGGTTATCCAAGTAGTTGCGACCATAACAGCCTTGATATCGTCGCGCTTTAGCAGTTCTTTATAGTCGAGATACATCTCGGGTTCCTCGCCCGTTTTCTCTTTGACTATCTCAACTCCGCGGCGCGCTCTGTCCTCATACTTATCGCAGACGGCGACAACCTTTACGCCGTCAATGCTGATAAGCTCGCCGAGGTTGCCCTGACCGCGTCCGCCGAGGCCGATTATTGCAAAATTAGTCTGTTTTACCTCCATATCCGATTCCTCCGTGGGGATATCTTTTACAACACATTCGCCTTTTCTGTCGAATGTTATTATAATACTTTATTAATGATACTTCAAGTGATTGGCAAAAATAAACAGCTTTTCAGAGAATATTATCGAGTATCTCTATCACATTTACCACAGCGCCGTCATTATTCGAGCGTACGACATAGTCGGCGTGTTCGAGCGCCTCCGGCGAGCCGTTTTCAGGGACGAATCCTGCTTTTGCCGCGACTAGCATTTCAATGTCGTTATATCCGTCGCCCACAGCAAAAGTTCTGTCGTGAGGAACGTCGAGAGCATCGGCGAGGAAAAGCAGACCCGTACCCTTATCAGAGCCTTTCTTCATGACTTCTATATATCCACCGTTTGTCGGCAAAAATGCGGGATCATCAAAATTCTCGCGCATAAATGCCTGCACTTCCTGCGATATTCCCTCTGCGTCAAACATAGCCTTCGCCCAGGGGAACTCCGTCTCGGACGGGTCGTTGACAACTTCATAAGGTATACCCTGACTTGTAAAATGGCGGTGTGAAGTGTCATCAAGATGTATTGCATAAGTACTGTCAAACGGATACATTTCTATTGAGACATCCGGAAATTTTTCCATTATAGCTCTGACGAACGGGATTCCGTGTTCGGCATCTATACCGTTTACGAACACAGGCTCGTTTTTTTCATAGTCATACGCCATGGAGCCGTTTGTCAGCAGAACGGGCGCATTGATATAAGACGGGTCATAGAGATGAAAGCCTTGATATGTCCTGCCGGTGCAGACCGTAAAATATCCGCCCTCGGCAATAAAATACGCTATTGCCGAACGGACATCGTCGGTTATTATTCCGTCGTCATTCTTGAGCGTGCCGTCAAAATCGCTCGCTATGAGCACTTTTTCAAACTTTCCCAAAGCACTTCCTCCGCACAATAAATTTCGCGCTAAAATGATAACATTTAAGGATATCAAAGTCAATTGAAACGCCTGTCTTTTTGCTTTTCTTTTTTGCGCGAAGTTGAAAAATCTGATAATAGTGATATACTATATAGTCAGGGACGAAGATAGAAAAATTCTTTGTAAAGGAGAAGTCATATGATAAAGGATATTCTTTCGCCGCACAGGGCGCAGCTCAGCGACCACACCGAGCTGCGTGCGCAGAAGAACACTTCGCGCGGAGTGTCGATGCTCGGCGGAAATCTCGTCGGCAACGCACGCACAGAGAAAAGCGGCATCAATGCCAGAGTATATAAAAACGGAGTTTACGGCTTTGCTTCAAGCGCGGAATACTCGGAAGAGAGCATAAAAAGCGTACTCAAGGCCGCGAGCGACAACGCCGTGTTTCTGAGTTCGAGAGTCAGCCACGAGGCGAAGATAATAAGACCGATTCCCGCCGGAATAAAAACGATGAACGGCGACATAAATGACTGCGAGCAGAAAGTATATATCGAATTTGCAAAAGAGATCGACGAATATATCGCGAAGAAATATCCAGATCTCGTCAGCCGCTCGATAAGCATCAGGGCAGATTCGATGGAGAAAAGGCTCTGCGTCAACGACGGATTCGATTCATATTCGCTCGTGCCGAGAAGTTTTGTCTATGTTTTTCTGACCGCCGAGGCCAAGGACGGAACAAATGTTGAGCTTTATAAAGTATTCGGCGGGCGTGGATTCTTCACCGAGGTATTCTCCTCCCCCGATGAACTTTTCGGAGGCATAGATATGCTTTACGAAAATCTTATGAAAAAGGCGGAGGGCATATATGCTGATGCGGGATACAGAGACGTTGTGATGCATCCGAACCTCGCGGGCATACTCGCGCACGAAGCGGTCGGTCACACGGTTGAAGCTGATTTAGTGCTCGGCGGTTCGGTTGCGGCGCACTGCATGAACAAGCAGGTCGCAAGTGAGCTTATAACCATGGTCGACTTCGCTCACACACTGCCGGACGGCTCATCCACTCCCCTGCCGGTTCTTGTCGACGATGAGGGCACGCCCGCAGAGGACGCAATTCTCATAAAGGACGGCATTCTCAGAGGATACATGAACAGCCGCGAGAGCGCGGAGCATTTCGGAGTCAAACCGCAAGGCAACGCGAGAGCTTACGCCTTCTCTGACGAGCCGCTTATCAGAATGAGAAACACCGCAATTCTCCCCGGCAAAGACAAGCTCGAAGATATGATAGCTTCGATAGACGACGGATATTTTCTAACGGAGACCAACAACGGTCAGGCAGACACGACCGGAGAGTTCATGTTCGGCGTCTGCATGGGATATGAGATAAAACACGGCAAGCTCGGCAGAGCGATAAGAGACACGACGATATCGGGCATAGCGTTTGACATGCTCAAGACTGTCGATATGCTCTCCGATGACATGGTGTGGACCTGCTCCGGCATGTGCGGCAAGAAACAGCCGATGCCCGTCGGAATGGGCGGTCCCGCCGTCAAATGCAAAGTAAATATCGGCGGACGCTGAGAAAGGAGCGATAAAAATGACTGATATATATGAGATAGCGGAATACACACTCAAAGCGCTCAAAGATTGCGGCGCGGATGCGGCTCAGTGCATCGTCGGCAGAAGCAAAAAGGATGAGCTGAATGTTGACGGCGGAAAGTTCAGCCTGATGCGCTCCACATTCAACACAAGCATCTCGATGAAAGCGATAAAGGACGGCAAAAAGGGCGTCACAAGTATAAATCAAGCGACAAAAGAAGCGATCGACGAAGCTGCGGCTCAGTGCATCGCTGCGGCGGAATCTTCCGTTCCCGACGAAGCCGAGCAAATAGCGCCTTTCACTGCAAAAACCGAATACAAAACCGGAGTTTTTGAACCCGACCTTGACAAGCTGTTTGACAGGATAGAGGAATTCATGAGCCAGACTAAAAAAGAATATCCGAAAATCATCCTTGAGCAACTTATTTCCGACTATGAGCACAGCGAAAAGCTCTATATGAACACAAACGGAACAAGTCTCAGATATGAGCACGGCGAATACTCGTTCAACACGATGTTCTCCGCGCACGAGGGGGAAAAAGCTTCGTCGTTCAACGGATATTTCTGCGCACTTGACAATCTCGACAAGCCGTTTATGGATGCGGGTATGCAGAGACAGTTACTCGAAGAGAGCGAAAAGCAGCTCGACACAGTCTCGCCGAGCGAAAAATTCGTCGGCAAGGTAATTTATTCCCCCGACTGCTTCAACGAGCTTTTGCAGACGGCACTCGAAAATTTCGCATCATCCGGCGTGCTTATTGACGGCACATCTCCATGGAAAGACGCGCTGAACACGAAAGTCGCGAGCGAAAAGCTGAATCTCAGAAGCGTTCCGCTTGACGGCAGAACGGTGGTCGGTCAGCGTTTTACCTCCGACGGCTACCCTGCCGAGAACATGGACATCATTGTTGACGGCGTTCTCAAAACTTTCATTCTCTCGCAATACGGAGCGAACAAGACCGGCTTCCCACGCGCTCTCAACGGCGGCAATAACCTCGAAGTTCTCCCCGGCGACAAGACGCTCGAAGAGATGATCGCAGGAATAGACAAAGGTCTGATAGTCAACCGATTCTCCGGCGGTCAGCCGTCATCGAACGGAGATTTTTCCGGCGTCGCAAAGAACAGTTTTCTTATCGAAAACGGAAAAGTCAGCTCTGCAGTCAGCGAGACAATGATAAGCGGCAACATTATCGACATGCTCAATAACATTGTTGCGATATCCAAAGAGCAGACCACGGACGGACTTTCGTTCATGCCGTGGGCTGAATTCGACGGAGTCACGGTATCGGGCAAATAAGAAAAAATTTCCTGCGGCTTTTATGTATTTTAAGCCGCAGGATACACATAATGATACTGGCAGCCGGAGCTGATATTATTTCGGGCGCTTTTAGGTGAAGAAGCTATTGTTCATTGTCTTTTCAACAGCGCATTTCAGCATTTGCTGCCTTTGACGGAGCCGTGGCTCTGCGGGTGTGGTTGACAGCCTGCAGACCCGGCTCTTTCGCTTATAAAAAAGAGGAGCTTTTAAAGCCCCTCTTTCTTATTTTTTATCACATTTGACATCATAACATCATCAACAGTCGCCGAGATGGCATTTTCTTCTGTGTTCCTGAAGATTATATCTTCTGAACCATTTACTATTTTTGCAATGCTTTTAGAACTATTTTTGACATCCGTTTGATTACCTGGCACCTGTTTTGTCCTAAATTTATTTATTGATTCCTGGATTTTTTGATTAACCCGTCTCATAGATTTGAAAAACACGAGCGATATCATAGCAACGGACGCTTTTATATTTGATAAATTTTCGATATCACGATAAAGTTTCCAATAGTACTTCATCAACTCACTTTTACGTGTGGATGAAATAGCACCGGCGCGAACGCGGTAGCTCGCGAGAACTTCGTTGAGTCCGTATGCACGTTTACAGTCGTGCATCATTTTTAGCCAAAGCGCAAAATCATTGCGTTTTTTTATATCCGGAACATAAAACTTCCCAAGCTTTGTCGCGTCGTAGACCACAGTCAGATTGCCTATAGGGTCACCGCGATAAAGCATCGAAGAATAATTCACACTCTTCGGTGCAGAAACAACAATCCCCATTTTCTCGCTGCGTTCGTTTATTTTTTCATATGCAGTGTATGTAAAACCATATCCCGTTTGCTCCATAAAGCTTATCTGCCGGCTCAGCTTGTCCGAAAACCAGATATCGTCGCTGTCAAGGAATGCGATATAATTACCCTGCGCCGCATTTATCGCTCTGTTGCGCGCCGCCGCAGGGCCGAGATTGATATCGGTTTCAAGCAAATGTATTCTGTTGTCATCTGCTGCCATACTGCGCACCGTGTTGACCGTACCGTCCGTAGAATTGTCATCGGCAACGATGAGCTCCCAATTTTGGTAGGTCTGATTTTGCACGGATCTTATGCTCTCTGCTATGTAATCCACGCAATTATACGCCGGCATTATGATTGAAACCAGCTTCTCCACCACTCAAATCTCCCTTTTGCGGCCTTGCCGCACGCGCCCGATTGACGCGTATCACATATTGTGTCTACATTTTATCACATTTTGTCACACTGTTCAACCGACAAATTCAGGCAAACTGTGGATTATTTGCCACGATTTTTCCATCGGCTCATGAAGTGCTTAATATAATAGTACAACAAGCCATACGCTTTTTCAACGCGCATAATATACAAAAAAACGCCGCCTTATTTTACATGTAGATAAGTGCCAGCACGATATTGAAAAGCTTATGTCCATAGCGTATAATTGAATAAACCTATGTCAACGGAGGAGAAGATATGAAAAATCCGGTAAAGGCAAGCGATTTAAGTCTCATTGAGCCTGTCATAAACAAATATAAAAACACCGTCGGCTCGCTTATAACCGTCCTGCAGGAGATTCAGGATATTTACGGTTATCTGCCGGAAGACGCGCTTTGTCATGCGGCAATCGGGCTGGGCATTGCCCCGGCAACCGCTTTCGGCGTTGCAACATTCTATGCCCAATTTCGTTTCACGCCGGTCGGCAGATATTTTATAATGCTTTGTCAGGGTACGGCGTGCCATGTCAACGGCTCCGAGATGATAGAAAAAGCCGTGTTTGAAACGCTTGGCATACATAACGGAGAGACAACGCCCGACGGGCTTTTTACACTGAAAACCGTCGCCTGCCTCGGCTGCTGCTCGCTCTCCCCTGTTATGATGATAAATTCCGAGACCTACGGCAGTCTGACTCCGCAGAGAGTCAAAGAGATAATTGCCGAAAAGACAAAGGAGGCGGGCGCTGATGTATAAGATAAAAATCGGAGAAGGCAGCTGCGGCATCTCGGCGGGAGCCGGAAAGATACATAAACTGCTCGACGAAAAGAACAGTGGAAATTATACGGTTCACGCAGTTGGATGCATCGGAATGTGCTTTCTCGAGCCCATTGTCGATATATATGATGGCGATACGCTCATAGCAAGGCTCGTTAAGGTAAGCCCCGATGATATTGATAAAATTATAAGCTTCACAGAAAGCGGCGACATGTCGCAGATAAACTCTCTCGTCATATCCAACGATGACAGAAGCTTTCTCGAAAAGCAGACTCGAATAGCTCTGCGCGGGTGCGGAATAACCGAGCCGGAGAGCATTGAAGATTATGAAAAGCACGGCGGATATACGGCGCTTTCAAAAGTTCTGAAAACAATGGCTCCCGAACAGGTAATCGAAGAGATAAAAACTTCAGGACTCGCCGGACGCGGAGGCGCGGGCTTCCCGACATGGTTCAAGTGGAATGCCGCAAGGCAGAGTGCGGGAGGCGAAAAATATCTGATATGCAACGCCGACGAGGGCGATCCGGGTGCTTTTATGGACAGAGCTGTTATTGAAAGCGACCCGCACGCGCTGATAGAAGGTATGCTAATTGCGGCGTATGCTATAGGCGCAAAAGAGGCAATAGTCTATGTTCGCGCCGAGTATCCTCTGGCTATAAAAAGACTTCGAAACGCAATTGAACAAGCTGAGGAAAAAGGCTATATAGGTGAAAATATTCTCTCTTCAGGATTCTCATGCAGATTCAGAATCAAGGCAGGCGCGGGCGCATTTGTCTGCGGCGAAGAGACGGCTCTCATCGAATCTCTTGAGGGTCAGCGCGGTATGCCGCGCCTCAAGCCGCCGTTCCCCGCGCAGTCGGGATATATGAATAAGCCATCGAACATAAACAATGTTGAGACATTCGCAAATGTAACATGGATAATCAACAACGGCGGAGAGGCGTTCGCCGCCATCGGCACCGAGACCAGCAAAGGCACGAAAGTTTTTGCACTGACAGGCAAAATAAAGCGCGGCGGACTTGTTGAAATACCAATGGGCAAGACGCTCAGAGATGTTGTTTTTGATATCGGCGGCGGAATACGCGGCGGCAAAGAATTCAAGGGCGTTCAGCTCGGCGGCCCGTCGGGCGGATGTATCCCCGCGCAGCTTGCCGACACGGTTATAGACTACAAGGCTCTTTCGGCAACGGGCGCGATAATGGGCTCGGGCGGAATGGTCGTTATGGACGAGAGCACCTGCATGGTGCGCATGGCAAAATTCTTTCTCGATTTCACAACGAACGAGTCGTGCGGAAAGTGCGTTCCCTGTCGCATCGGCACTATGCGCCTCAGGGAAACTCTTGAGCGGATATGCCAAGGCAGCGGCAGAGACGGAGATATCAAGCTGCTCGAAGAGCTGTGCGCTCAGATAAAAGACGGCTCGCTCTGCGGACTCGGTCAGACGGCGCCGAATCCCGTGCTCACCACGCTCAGATATTTTCGCGACGAATACGAAGCTCACATAAAAGAACACTGCTGTCCCGCCGGAGAATGCCCGGAGCTTATAAGCTATCATATAGACTCTGACAAATGCCGCGGGTGCACGCTGTGCAGCAAAAAATGCCCGGTAGGCGCGATATCCGGCGAAGTGAAAAAGCCGCATAAAATAGACAGCGGCAAGTGCATAAAATGCGGCAGCTGCAAGGCTGCGTGCCGCTTTGACGCGATATTTATAAAATAAGGAGGTGTGACGATGAAAGAGTATATTACATTGACCGTTGACGGAAAAAGCGTAAGAATCGAGAAAGGTTCGACACTGCTCGAAGCCGCAAGAAAGGCGGGCGCGGATATCCCGACTCTCTGCCATGACGAGCGGGTCAAGCCATACGGAGCATGCGGAATGTGCGTTGTAGAGTGCAAGGGCAGCCCGAAGCTGATGCGTTCCTGCGCTATCGAAGCCGCCGACGGGATGGAAATTATAACAGAGTCAGACAGAATAAACAGGGCAAGAAGATTTTCGCTCGAAATGCTGCTTTCGGATCACACCGGAGACTGCAAAGCCCCATGTTCTCTCGCCTGTCCAGCGGGCACCGACTGTCAAGGCTATGTCGGGCTTATCGCAAACGGCGAAAACGCACAGGCTCTGTCGGTAATAAAAGGCAGGATTCCCCTGCCCGCATCCATAGGCAGAGTATGTCCGCATCCGTGCGAGAAAAAGTGCAGACGCGGACTCGTTGAAGAGCCTATATCTATAGCCGCGCTCAAGGCTTATGCGGCAGACCGCGACCTTGAAAGCGGTAATATATTCATGCCCGAAGTTGCCGAATCAACGGGCAAAAAGGTCGCGATTACAGGCGGCGGCCCGGGCGGAATATCGGCGGCATATTATCTTGCAATAAAAGGACACGGCGTCACTGTTTTCGACATGATGCCGAAGATGGGCGGCATGCTCCGCTACGGCATACCGCAATACAGACTGCCAAAAGAAGTGCTTGACAAAGAATTGGCGCTTGTTGAAAAACTCGGCGTTGAGTTCAGGAATAACATAAAAATCGGCAGAGATATTTCTCTTGATATGCTAAACAAAGAATACAACGCGGTCATCGCCGCACCCGGCGCATGGTCGAGCACAAAAATGCGGGTTGACGGCGAGGATGCCGAAGGAGTATTCGGCGGAATAGATTTCCTGCGTTCCGTGATACTCGGCTCACCCGTTGATATCGGAAAGCGCGTAGCCGTATGCGGCGGAGGCAACACGGCGATGGATGCCTGCCGCACGGCAGTCCGCCTAGGCGCGGAGAAAGTTTATATCATCTACCGCCGCACCCGCGATGAGATGCCAGCAGACGCGCTCGAAATCGATGAGGCGCAGGAAGAGGGCGTAGATTTCAGATTTCTCACAAATCCCGATAAAATATTAACACGGGACGGCAAGGTCTGCGGAATAAAGCTTCAGATAATGGAGCTCGGCGAACCCGATGCGAGCGGCAGAAGAAAGCCTGTTCCGATAGAGGAAAAATTCGAAACTCTTGAAGTTGACAGCGTGATAATGGCTATCGGGCAGAGGCCCGAGCTCAGCGGATTTGAAGAGCTTGACACGACCTCTCGCGGCACGATAAGCGCAGACGAGAGCACATTCAGGACAAACATAAGCGGCATTTTTGCAATCGGCGACGCTACAAACAAGGGTGCAGACATAGCCATATCCGCTATAGGCGAAGCGCAGAAGATCGCGGCGGTTGTTGACAGTTATCTTCGCGGCAATATTATCGGCTATAAAAAACCGATACTTGTCGAGCGTGAAATAACCAAGAGTGACCTTGCGGACAGAGAACATATCGCGCGCGAAAAGATGCGCGTTCTCCCCGCAGAAGAGCGGAAGCACAGCTTTGACGAGGTCGCACTTGGACTCACTGACGAGCAGGCGCGGCGCGAGGCTTCGCGGTGCCTTGAATGCGGCTGTCTCGACTATTACAGGTGCAAGCTCATAAACTATGCGAATAAATACAACGCAGATTTCGAGCGCTTTGCGGGTCAAAAATCACCTGCAAAGAAGGACACAGGGCACAAATACATTCTGCGCGACTCGGGCAAATGCATTCTCTGCGGACTTTGCGTGCGTGTATGCTCGCAGGTCATGGGAGTCGGCGCGATCGGTCTTGCCGGCAGAGGCTTCACAACTGTTGTATCGCCGGAATTCTATAAATCGCTCGGAGATTCGCAGTGCATTTCATGCGGACAGTGCGTATCTCTCTGCCCGACGGGCGCACTTGTTGAAAAAGTTCCGTTCCAAAAAGATGTTCCGCTCCGCGAAATTTGCACTGCGACGCACTGCACCGGCTGCGCCGCAAAATGCGCGATAAATGTTTTTTCGAACGGCAATTCGATAACGCGGTGCGAGCCGGCAAACGGAAATATCATCTGCACATACGGCAAGTTCGGCTTGAGCAAACTCGCCAATGCGGACAGGCTGAAGGTCTGCAAATCAGGAGAAGAGACCATTTCTCTTGAACGCGCCGCGGAAATAATATCAGAGAAAACAGCTTGCTTCTCGCCCGCCGAGATTGCCGTCACGGTGTGTGAAAATATGACAGACAACGAGCTTGAAAAAGCCGCAGAACTCAGTAAAAAACTCGGCTGTACTCTTGTTGACATGGGTAACATCGACCGAGATATCAGTACAGCGGACTGCGCAAAATTTGAAAAGATTTTCGGCACGGATTTTTATATCGGTGCAAACCGTGAAAAGGCTGCTTCTCTCGGCGCAGTCGATTCGACTGCGATTGATTTTTCAAAAATCAAGGCTGTTATCTCGCTTGGCGGCAAGACTCCCGAGGGTAATTTTGATTTCGCCGCCGTGCAGTCGGCAAATGAAACAGGCGATGTTTCTTTACCGCTTGCGCTGTCCGTTGAATGCGGAGGTACGCTCGGCAAAACTGAAATTTCACCCGCGCTGAATCCGACATACAGCAATGAAGAGATAATCGACGCTATAACAGCAAAAGTAAAATAACTGCAGACGGAGCCGCTATATTGCAGCGGCTCCGTTTTTGCATAAATACATACATAAATTCATAGTATACCACCGAGGTGATATTATGAAATCATCGCGGCTAAAGCCCTTGATATTCTTGGCGATTCCGCTCGCGGTCGGCGGTCTTGCGGCGCTGTTTTCGGCGGGCAGCATGGACAAATTTTCCGCATTGAATCAGCCGCCGCTCTCCCCTCCCGGCTGGCTGTTTCCAATCGTCTGGGGCATATTATATATTCTCATGGGCACGGCATCATATATAATCTACAGCTCGGATGCGCCGGAGATAAGTAAAAAGAAAGCGCTCGGACTTTATCTCGTCCAGCTCGGGCTCAATTTTCTTTGGCCGATACTGTTTTTCACTTTCGGGCTCTGCACCGCCGCGGCGGTTCTTATTGTTATTCTCTGGGTTCTCATTCTTCTGACGCTTCTGTATTTTTACAGAATATCAAAAAACGCCGGATATCTGATTATCCCGTATTTTTTATGGGTGACATTCGCGGCGTATCTCAATATTGCAATATGCATCATAAACTAAAAATACACCTCCCGCAGACTTTTGCAAGCCGCGCGAGAGGTGCTGATTTTATCAGAAATATTTCGGCAGATAATCACCGTGAGCCTCGATGAGATCATCGCACAGGTGAACGATTTCATCTATTGACAGCTCGGACGAGGTGTGCGGATCGAGCATAGCTGCCTGATAGATATAATCTTTCTTCTGCGTCACAGCAGCCTCGATAGTGAGGAGCTGAACATTTATCATCAGATTATTCATTGCAGCAAGCTGAAGCGGCAGAGGCTCCTGACGGCAGGGCTGAATTCCGCATTTGTTCACAAGGCACGCGACCTCGACGCAGGCATCGTCCGGAAGATTGGGAATGAGTCCCCTGTTTATAACATTGCCGCCTATCTTATACGGAACGTCTGTAACGATGGCTTCCATAATATAAGAGGCATATTCCTTTGTGCGCTCATGCGAAACTTTGTCATGAATATAATTATCCTTCTCGTTCTTCCAGTTCTTTATCTGCTCGACACAGCGTCTCGGATACTCATCGAGCGGAATATTATATCTCTCGATAAGCTCGGGATACTTTGCCTTGATAAAAAAGTTATTATATTCGGCGTTGTGCTCGCTCGACTCGGTGCAGTAATAGCCGAAACGTCTTATGTATTCGAATCTCACGAGGTCGTTATGGTCTGTAACGCCACTTTCGAGCACTGCTGCAGCTCTTTTTCTTATCTCGGGATAGAGATCCGTGCCGTTCGCATCCTCTATTTCAAGCAGCCAACCCATATGATTTATTCCAGCGATGCGCTCGCGGATAGGCTCGCTGTATTTGATATCAAGCTTATCGAGAAGTCCTCTCGAGCAGGTCTGCACGGAATGGCAGAGTCCGACCGACTTCACACCGGAATATCTGCCAAGCCAGCCAGCAAGCTGAGCCATAGGATTGGTGTAGTTGAGGAAATATGCGTTCGGACAGACTTCTTTCATATCGTCGGTGAAATCCTTGAGGACGGGAATGGTGCGCAGGGCTCTGAAAATTCCGCCGATGCCGTTTGAATCCGCGATAGTCTGGCGAAGCCCGTATTTTTTCGGCACTTCGAAATCGATTATCGTGCACGGATCGTAGAGACCGACCTGAATGGCGTTTATAACAAAATCAGCCCCGCAAAGTGCGTCCTTGCGCTCCTCGACGCCGAGATATTTGCTGACCGACGCGCGGTTCTCGTTTATATTCCTATTGAGTGCCGTGACCATTAGATAGGACTCTTCGAGTCTCTCGGGGTCGATGTCATACAGCGCGATATCGCACTCGCGCAAAGCGGGAGTAAGCATAATATCGCCAAGGACATTCTTTGCGAACACGGTGCTTCCGGCACCCATAAAAGTTACTTTCATAAAGGACCTCTTTTCTGTTGTTTTTTATCCGCTTTTATTATAACTGCTGTTTTTCCCGATGTCTACATATATTTAAACTCCGCCGCAAATTTGCACGATCTGCGGCGGAGTTTCTGTTCAGTTGAAAATCACCTTGCGATTTTATTTGTCATCGTAAGGACTGCCTTTTGTTACGCCCGTTGTTCCGAACACAACGAGCACGACCGCCAGAGTCACGGTTATCACCCACGGTCTGATATCGCCGCCGTCGAAAGCCATAACAAAGAAAACCACTATCGCCGCGACACCTATCAAAAGCTGAACGGCAGACGCTATCTTGTACCAGTTAATTTTCATAATTATCCCCCAACTGAATTTCCAGGGTTTAGTATAGCATACCAATGAAGCAGTTTCAATGAGTTAAAAGGCAAAAGCGGCAAAAAAATTCAAAAAATGATAATTTATTCATCAATATATGTATTTCCGGTCATTAAAATTATCTACAATATATCTTACCACTGCATCGTGAAACTCGTCCGGTGCGGACTTATTTTTCCATATGTTTTTATTCGCTTTATTGACACTTTCATACATCTGCTCAAGCTGCTCATCGTTTAGAGGTAGTTGAACTCCCGAAAAATACTTTTCAATGATATCAGAAATAACATCCGCTATCTTATCGGCGCCGATTTCGCGCAGGGAATCGATTATCTTATATACTCGTTCAGATGCAAGAAGCTCCTGAACATCATCAACAATGTCGTTCCAAAATTCGAGACAAAGCGCCAATGTCTGTTCATTGTGGGGCAACCGTTCAATATTTTCATTAAAAATCGCGTCAAAAAGCTTGTCGAAATGAAATGACGGCAACTGCTGCATTTGAGCATCTGCGCAAATATAAAATTCGCAATGCGCTTCTGTTCTCCAACCGCCTCGAGTTCTTAACACAAGATTATATTCTGCTTTGTTTTCGTTGCGAATAACTGCATTTTGTTCAAAAGATCCACCGTCTATATAATATATCTCAGCCCTCGGAACTTCTGCTGAAATGGTCCTGCCGTTTTTTAACGCACCCACATACTGACCGTTGATATAAATTTTATATGGCAAAAGACTATCTGCAATGGCGGGTTTTCTTTGTATGTTGAAGCGCACAGTTTTTTCTAAAAAAATTTTTGCCATTTTATTCTCTCCATTTGTTTTTTCACTAATGAGGAAAAATTGTGATAGTTTCTTTTCGGAGTTTACACGATTGTTTATGTTATAACTTTACACGATTTTTGTTTTTTGCAGTTTATACGATTTTTGTTCTAATCTTTTTCTGTTTTCCTTTGATAAAAAATAGAAGCCGAAAGCCCTTATGTATCAAGGCTTTCGGCTTTGGCGGAGAGCAAGGGATTCGAACCCTCGAAACGCTTTTGACGTTTACACGATTTCCAATCGTGCTCCTTCGACCAGCTCGGACAACTCTCCGTATCTGCAATCAAATGCTCATATATTATATATGACCGCGCCGCAAAAATCAAGTCTTTTTTCAAAAATCCTGAACTTTTTATTTTTGCACTCCCCGCTTATCGAATAAACCGGGGGTTGCGTGGAATCAATATAATATGTAAATCAGCAAATTTTACCTGTTTTTTACTCTACTGTATTGAACCCGGAGATGAAATATAATATAATGGATTTGATTAATATAAAATGGAATGAAGGGATATCCATGAGAAAGACGAAGATTGTATGCACGATAGGGCCCGCCAGCAGCGACCCGAAAGTATTCACCAAGATGTGCAAAGCGGGTCTCAATGTTGCGAGGCTCAACTTCTCCCACGGCACCCATTCGGAGCAGCTCGAAAAGCTCAATATGGTAAAAAAAGTCCGCGAGGAGCTCGATCTTCCGATAGCGATAATGCTCGACACAAAGGGTCCGGAATACAGAATCAAAACTTTTGAAAACGGCAAGATAATGCTCAACGACGGCGACGAGTTCTCGTTCACCACAGAAGACATAGTCGGCGATCAGAGCCGCGTCAGCGTGACCTATGCGGGACTTGTCGACGATATTTCAATCGGCGACCGCATACTCGTCAACAACGGACTTGTGATTTTCGAGGTAATCGGAAAGACCGATACAGATGTAAAGTGCAAAGTAATAGCCGGCGGCGAGCTTTCAAACAGAAAGAGCATGAGTTTCCCGAACAAGGTGCTCAATCAGGTTTATCTCAGCGAGCAGGATAAGGACGATCTGCTGTTCGGCATTCAGAACAATGTCGACTACATCGCGGCATCGTTTGTTTCATGCAGGCAGGATCTCATAGACCTCAAGGAGTTTCTCCACGCGAACGGCGGCGACGGCATAGACATAATCGCAAAAATCGAGAACCGCACGGGAATAGACAACATCGAAGATATATGTGAAGAGTGCGACGGGATAATGATAGGCCGCGGCGACCTCGGCGTCGAAGTCCCCTTCACTGAGCTTCCCGCGCTGCAGAAATATATAATCACAAAGTGCCGCCTGCTCGGCAAGCGCGTTATCACGGCTACCGAGATGCTCGAATCAATGATAACCAATCCCCGCCCGACGAGAGCGGAAATTTCCGACGTTGCGAACGCTGTCTACGACGGCACGAGCGCGGTCATGCTCTCCGGCGAATCAGCCGCGGGCAAATATCCTGTCGAGACAGTCCGCACGATGGCAGAGATAGTCGAAGAGACGGAGAAGCACATCCATTACGCCAAGCGTTTCCGCAACAATGATTTCAAGATAAAGAACCGCGTCGACGCAATATCACACGCGACTTGCGGAATGGCTATCGACATAAACGCAAAAGCGATAGTTGTTGCATCTATATCCGGCATGACGGTGCGCATGGTGTCGCGCTTCAGAGCACCTACAGATATAATCGGAATGGCAACAAACAGAGCCGTTTGGTATAAGCTCGCGCTCTCCTGGGGCGTTATGCCCGTACTCAGCGAGAAGTTCGACTCGACCGATGTTCTGTTCTATCACGCGCAGAAAGTTGCAAAAGACGCGCTCAACCTCAAGCCCGGCGACAATATCATAATGACCGGCGGCGCGATAAACGGGAAGTCGGGCAACACCAATCTGATAAAGATAGAGACAATAGAATAAAGACAAAAATATATCTCCCCTACTTCGGCAAGGGAGATTTTTTCCTGCAAAAAGCACCTGTACCAATTACGATACAGGTGCTTCTGTATTTTTTTAGAAATCTGCAGAACCGGTAGTTCTCGGGAACGGGAGCACGTCACGGATGTTCGAGATACCCGTGAGGTACATGACCAGTCTCTCGAAGCCGAGGCCGAAACCGCTGTGCTTGACTCCACCGTAGCGGCGAAGGTCGAGATACCACCAATAATCCTTGGGGTCGAGTCCGAGTTCTTCGATACGCTCGGTGAGCACATCCAGTCTCTCTTCACGCTGGCTGCCGCCGATTATCTCGCCGATGCCCATAACAAGCAGATCGACTGCCGCAACGGTCTTACCGTCGTCGTTCAGGCGCATATAGAAAGCCTTAATCTCCTTGGGATAATCTGTAACGAAAACGGGGCGCTTGAAAATGCGCTCGGTCAGGCAGCGCTCGTGCTCTGTCTGGAGGTCGCAGCCCCAATAGACTTTGTAGTCGAACTCGTCGTTGTACTTCTCAAGCTCCTTGACGGCGTCGGTATAAGTGACGCGCGCAAAATCGGAGCTGACAACGGAATGGAGTCTCTCAAGCAGACCCTTATCAACGAACTTGTTAAGGAACTCAAGCTCAGACTTGCAGCTCTCCATAACATAGGAGATGACATACTTTATCATTGCCTCTGCGAGCTCCATATCGTCCTCAAGATCGGCAAAAGCAATCTCGGGCTCGATCATCCAGAACTCCGCAGCGTGGCGCTGAGTATAGGACTTCTCGGCTCTGAAAGTAGGACCGAAAGTATATATTTTGCCGAAAGCGAGAGCCATCGCCTCGCCCTCAAGCTGACCGGAGACGGTGAGATAAGCGGGCTTCTCGAAGAAATCCTGCTTGAAGTCAACAGTACCGTCCTCGTTCTTCGGCGGGTTTGCGATATCAAGAGTCGTCACCTTGAACATCTCGCCTGCGCCCTCACAGTCGCTGCACGAAATGAGCGGAGTGTGGGCATAGATGAATCCGCGCTCATTGAAGAACTTGTGGATAGCATAAGCGGCGGTCGAGCGAACGCGGAAAGCCGCGGAATAAATATTCGCTCTCGGGCGCAGATGCGCTATCGTTCTCATATATTCAAGCGTATGGCGCTTTTTCTGGAGAGGATAATCGGGAGTTGACTGACCCTCGACCTCAACTGAAGAAGCGTTGAGCTCGAACGGCTGATTCGCCTGAGGAGTCAGGATAAAAGTACCCGTAACTCTGACAGCCGCGCCGACATTCAGCTTGACTATATCCTTGTAGTTTTCTACCTTTGCGCTCTCGAAAACAACCTGCAGGCTCTTGAATGAGCTGCCGTCGTTAATCTCCATAAAGCCTATTGCCTTTGAGTCACGGAGGGTCTTAATCCATCCGCAGACCGTTATCTCCTTGCCGCCGAACTCCTCATATGAGCTGAACAGCTTTGAAATTTCAAGCCTTTCCATTTATATGTCTCCTTTGCTTATGACTCATAATTATAAATGATATCAAAAGCGGAATTGAAAATCAATAGTGAAGGCTCTATTTATTCAAAATTTTCCGGCGCAGGGTCGGGTTCGATGTCTATGGGATCCGCCGAACCCCTGTCTTTATCTATATTATAGACAAACTGCGTGATAATAACTGTCAGCGCGACGCCGACGGTCATGACTATGAGATACATATTCTTGATATTCAAAGCCGTCTGTGCAGTCTGGTCTGCGCCGAGGGTTTCAACATATCCGCAGGCTGCGAGCATAACTGCGGAGAACGCTGAGCCGAGACCCTGAGCGAGTTTGCGGAAGAACGAGAACAGCGCATAGAGAGAACCCTCATCGCGGCTTCCGGTCTTTTCATACTGATAGTCGATGCAGTCAACAACCATAGCCCAAAGGATAATTGTGAACACAGCGTTGCTCGTATAGAGAAGCATAAGTGCGCCTATATAGAGGAACAGTGAACTCTTTGCCTCGGGTGCCATGGGAAGTAGACATGAAACTACACCCGCGACTACGCTTATCGACGAAGATATGACGACCAGCTTTTTCTTGCCGATTTTTCTTGTTATTCTGCCGATGAAAGGCATGATGACAACAAGAGGCAGATAGGAAACGATATTGACAGCCGCCAATATCTGAGTGTTATGGAAATAGGACTGGAATATAATGCTGTTGACCGAGGTCATTGACATGAAGCAAATGACCTGGACGAACGAAACAGCGGTTATTGCGAGCAGCGGACGGTTTGTGAAGAATCCCTTGACTGCCTTGAGATAGCTCATCTTCTCTGTCTTGTCGTGTGCTTCGACAACGACACGCTCGGTCACGAGCAGACGCACGAGCATGAAGCCGATGAAGCCTATTGCCGAGCAGACGAGCGCAACATAAACCATTCTCGAGCCGATGAGGTTGTTGTCCTTATCATAGACGATAAGAGGCAGGAGCATGGAGAGCACCTGCGCAAGACCCGCGCCTATAGATCTGAAGGTCGAGAGATTCGTGCGCTTCGAAGGGTCATTGGTAATGCACGAATGGAGCGCGCCGTAAGGCACGTTTGCCATTGTATAAGCGACCGACCAGACGCAATAAATCGCAAGGCAGTAGATGACCTTGAAGATATAGCTCATAGAGGCTATCGGCATAAACGAGAGCGTGGTAAAAATTATCAGCGCGCTGCCGCCTATGGTTATCCACGGCATGAACTTGCTGCCCTTGCCTATGCGGACATTATCGACCATTCCGCCTATCAGCGGATCGTTTATAGCGTCCCATACTTTGCCGACAACGATTATCCAAGCCCAGTCGCTGAGCCTGAGTCCGATATACTGGGTATAGAACAGCATGAGATAGTTCGTTATCAGCGCAAAGCTCATATTGCAGCCGAAATCGCCCATCGCATAGCCGAAATAATCCCGCATACTGAACGGTCTTGTTTTGTTTTGTGCAGCCATGATACAAATATCCTTTCGCAAGATATATTTTTAGTCAATTATAATATAAGAGCATATTGAAAATCAATATTCAAAATGTATTTTACCGTAAAATTTTGAAAAAATACCGCGGCAGGCATTGACTTTTAAACGGCGGCATAGTAGAATTATTGACTGTTAAAGGCTATGAAGAGGAAAAGTAGGTTTTTATGCCGGCAGAGAGATGAGACGGTTGGTGCAAGTCTCAGCGGCAGAGACTCCGAACCCGCCCCGGAGCCGCAGTGTCAAATGCGCTGACGCATTCCGGCGTTATCGGAAAAGACGGTTTTCGTCGCTTTGAGAGCGGACAATATTTGTCCGAACTTGGGTGGTACCGCAGACTTTATAGTTTGTCCCAGGCTTTTTGAGCCCGGGACTTATTTTTTTGAAAGGATGAAAAGAAAGATGAAACTTGACAAGCTTGTCGGCGAAAGATTCAAAGAGAAGCCCTCCGACTGCGTTATCGACAGCCACGCGCTCATGCTGCGCGGCGGCTATATGAAAAACGTTGCCAACGGTATCTATTCGCAGTTCATGCCCCTGCGCCGCATAACGAAGAAAATCGAGGATATAATCCGCGACGAGATGGATAAGATCGGCGGACAGGAGGTGCTGTTCCCGGTAGCTCTCCCCGCTTCGCTCTGGGATGAGTCGGGCAGATACGAGAGCGTCGGCAGCGAGCTTCTTCGCTTCACCGACCGCAACAATGCGCGCATGGTGCTCGGCATGACCCACGAGGAAGCGGCGGTTCAGCTCGTGCGCGACTACGCCAACAGCTACACCAAGTATCCGTTCATGATATATCAGATTCAGACGAAGTTCCGCGACGAGGGACGCCCGCGCGGCGGACTTATCCGCGTTCGTGAATTCACGATGAAGGACGCTTATTCGTTCCACACATCGCAAGAGGATCTTGAAAAGTACTATCAGGAGTGCTACGACGCATACAACCGCATATTTGCGCGTGCAGGCATCCCCGAGGTCATAACAGTCAAGTCCGACTCCGGCATGATGGGTGGCAGCATCTCCCACGAATATATGCTTCTGACCCCCGTCGGCGAGGATTCGATAGCCGTCTGCTCCGAGTGCGACTACCGCGCAAACATGGAAGCAGCGCAGAGCATTGTTGAGAACAAGGCTGACGATGTGCTTGAAGAGCTCAAGAAAGAATACACACCGAATATTCACACCATTGAGGACATCTGCGAGTTCCTCCACTCCCCGCTTGAAAAGTCCTGCAAGGCTGTTGTATATCAGAAGAACGCGACGGACGAATATGTTGTTATATTTGTCCGCGGCGATCTTGACATAAACGAGACGAAGCTCACAAACCTGCTCGGCGAGGCGGTTCATCCCGCAGTTATCACCGAGGAATGCGGACTTCACGCGGGCTTCATAGGTCCTGTCGGACTGCCTGAGAACATGACGGTTCTGTTCGACAACTCACTCAAGGGTGCCACTAACCTCTCCTGCGGCGCGAACGAAGAGAACCACCACTATGTCGGTCTCAACATTCCGCGCGATGTCGGCGAGGTTGAATACAACGACCTTGCGAAGATAGTTGACGGCGGTATCTGCCCGCAGTGCGGCAAGCACACGATAAAGATATCCCGCGGCATCGAGGTCGGCAACATATTCCAGCTCGGCACGAAATACACAAAGTCGATGCACATGACCTATCTTGACAAGGAGGGCAACGAGCAGTACCCGATAATGGGCTGCTACGGCATCGGCGTCGGCAGACTCGCCGCCTCCGTCTGCGAAGTTCGCCACGACGATTACGGTCCGATCTGGCCGATAACGATAGCTCCGTGGCAGGTACATCTGTGCTGCCTGAGAGCGGACAATGCAGAGGCGAAAGCGCTCGCGGACAAGCTCTATGACGAGATGCAGAAAGACGGCATCGAAGTTATTTACGACGACAGAAATGTACGTCCGGGCGTTATGTTCTCAGACGCAGACCTGCTCGGCTGCCCGGTCAGAGTTGTTGTCAGCCCGAGAAACCTTGCCGAGGGCTGCTGCGAGGTCATGACCCGCACGAAGAGCATCAACGAAAAGGTCGCCGTTGACGATGTTATCCCGCAGGTCAAGAAGATGATCAAGGATATGTTCGATGAGCTGAACAAGTAAGATAAAATGAAGCAAATCCCCGAAAGCCGTTGTGGTTTCCGGGGATTGTTGTTTTTTATTTTTCAGATCAGAATGCGAAGTACTTTTTGAGCATCTTTTTCATTCTGCCGTTCATCACGGTCAGGGTGTTTACCGCATCCTGCTTTTCGTCTTCGGTGCCGTATATCGCCTGTTTCATGAGTCTGCCCTCTTCAAAGCAGGCATCGTCATGGATGGGGAAATAATTCTTGAGCAGGAAGCAGCCGTAGCGGACATATCTCATCTCGCCGACGAGTCTGAACTCCTTGCTTATCGTGTCGACGGCAACGCTCCTGAAATTCTTTATCGAATCGATAAGCGCTTTTCGCTCGTTTTCTGGCGAGAACACTATTGTCGAGCAGATATATGCGCCCTTGTTTTCGGGAGTGCAGGAGTGGCTGTCCGTGCTGCCGACAACGGGATATTTGAATCCGCGTGCTCTGTCCTCATAATATCTCACGGTCTGATAGCCGTTTTGTTCAAAATATCGCTCGCCGCCGAGCACTTCAAAGGCATCGAAAATCTTATTTTCGACGAGCCAGTCGTTGAGCGCATCTGACACATGGAACGCTTCGCCCGTTATCCATGTCGGATGCGGGAATATTCCGAGTCCGCCCGCTTTTCTTATCTCGTCATAGAGCCATTTGAGCACAGCCGCAGTCATTGCATCGACATTGTCGGGAACTTTTATATCCTTGGCGAGTGCGGTCATCTTCGCAGCGAACTCCTCCTGAGTCATGATATCGGGGCAGTCGTCTCTTATTGCGCGGACTTTTTTATCCTTGCCGACTTCTTTGACCGCCACATCCTCGACAAGCGAGTTGATGCTGTATTCGCCGCCGAAATTTATTGTATGCGGGTCGACTCTGAAGCCGTTTATCGCAGGAAGATGCACCTCTTCACCGGGCACGAGATTGAACTCTGTCGGGATATTTTTAAATGCCTCTATAGCTCTGAGCGACGGATAATAGCGGTGGTGGTCGGTTATGGCAAGAAAATCATAGCCGCGGGAGCGATAGGTTGCGGCAACATTCTCGGGGTCATGCGCTCCGTCGGAAAAATTCGTGTGCATATGCAGGTCGCCGATAAACGGATACATACCGACGAGATCATCGGAGACGGCATAGACACAGAAAGTGAAGCTTTTCTTGTCGCCTTCGGCGTTTTCGCCCTCAATGCGGATGCGATATTCGCCCTCATGCGGGAATGTTATAGAAATATCAAGTCCGTTTTCTTCGTTTGCGGTCACATCGAGTTCTTTTCTGAAAGCGGACGCCGGGGCGTGTTCGATATGTCCGCCGTCGAGCCATGTTATCGCTGCCTCATGCACGCTGCCTGCGGGGAAAAAGTTATCGCCGCCGAAGGGGCGGATATGTATAGTGCTCTCCTTTTCGGTCCCGGTGACCTTCGGGAACACATCATAAGTCCAAAGTTCGCTTCTTCTGACAAAATCTGCCATTTCATCTTCTCCTTTGCGGAAAAATTTCATCAACTCATAATAGCATAAAGCAGTCGAAAAAACAATCAAAAGAACAGAAAATATTAAAAGGGTCTGTCACATCCGAACAGACCCTTTTCTTTAATATCCGCTGTCGTCGTAGACATAGCCCTTCGATTCGAAATACGAAATCGATTCGTTGCCGTCCTTAATTGTGAATACATATGTGCAGTCGCCCGCAAAATATATATTTTCCGCCCCGAAAAGCGAGGTCAGATACCGTATATTATCGCAGAACCTGGTCATTACGGTAAATCTGCCCTGTGGCGCCAAGAGCTTCTCGGCTCGGATATTGGCATAGATGCTTCTGTCATCGTTTATCAGATGGTGCGCGCCCTGCAGATACTTGCAAGAGAGCAGATTCTTTCCGTAGAGTGCTATAAGCGCCTCGCCGTTGGATTCCTCCGCATCGCCGAGAAAAATCACGGACGCGTCGTCGAATATTATCTGAAACACGGTGGTGGTCTCGTTCATGCCGCGATATGCGCCGCCGTCCCTTGCCCGGATAGACAGCGGGAGTATATCCTCGTGCGTTGTAAGCACCTCAAGATACGAGTCCGGAAAATGTACCGTCTGCCCCGTGTGCAGCTTCAGATATTTTGCGTTAGGCGCATATTTCTTGAGTCTCTCGCGGAGCCTGTCCGTACAGCCGCTGCTATAATCCAAAAGCGTTCTTGACGGGAAGTTGAACATAACCCTCTCGACGCAGAGAATGTCCTTCTCGCGCTTGAGCAGCTTCGTAAATACATCCATATGGTCATCGTGGTTATGGGTGCAGATCCATGCGGCAATGCGGATTTTCCCGCCCTTTTCGGTATTTGTTAAATCCTCAAGACGGCGCATAAACTCGTCGCAGGCCTCCTCTGTCGCCTGTTCTATCTCGCCGCCATCGATTATTATAACCGAGTTGTCGCGCAGTCTCAGCACATAGAGCATTCCGCAGTCGCAGCTGTGATAGCGAACCATTGAGCCGTATTTTAGCGAAAACTGCATGAGTGCCGTATCTCCGCGCACATCCGGCTCGTTGTCGTTCATCTCGGAAAGCGGACAGCTTGCGTTATCGATTATCACCCTCGCCTGCTCCGCTTCGCGGGTAAAATAGGTGTATATGATTCTGTTTTCTTCGACAAACTCCGAAAAGATATTGCCGTTTACTTCGCGGTGGAATGTCTCCTTGCGGCCGCTTGATGCCAGAGATGCGAGAAAATCGCGAAACATTTTCGGCGTGACATCGCCGATGACGACCATATACGAATCGTCCGCGCCGCCGCTTATTCCGTCCTCAATCGCAAGTCCCGCGCCGCAGTTTACGGGCTCGCACACCTTTGTTCCGAACGCTGGAACACCGATAGATTCAAAAAATTCGCTGAAATTCATCTTATTCTCCTCATGATAAAATTTATCCGATGACAATTATATATGCCTGAAGACGCAGTGTCAAACATTATTGAAAAAAAGCCGAAAATGACTGTAAAAAGAGAGAAATATATGATAATATAAAGGCGTATTAATCCGGCTCGGACGCCGGAAATATTGAGCCGGAGGTAAATAAAAATGCTGAAAGTCGCACTCGTCGGCGTTGGCGGAATAAGCGGAGCGCACATCCCCGCATGGGAAAGCATGGACGACGCCGAGCTTGTCGCAATATGCGACATCCGTCCCGAGAGAATGGAAAACTATCCAGACAAACGCCATTACACCGATTTTGATGAAATGCTTGAAAAAGAGGATGTTGATATTCTCGACATCTGCCTGCCGACATTTCTGCACGCAGATTTTGCGGTCAAGGCGATGGAGAAAGGCATCAATGTCATATGCGAAAAGCCCATATCGCTCAAGCGCGAGGATGTTCAGAGGGTATATTCGACCGCTAAAAATAACAATGTCTGCTTCATGATAGCACAGGTGCTCAGATTCTGGCCGGAATACGAAGTTGTCAAGAGCATATACGACAGCGGCAAATACGGCAAGTTGCTCTCCGCGTCGATGCGCAGGCTCGGCGGGATACCCAAATGGAGCTGGGACGATTGGATGAGAGACGAGAAGCGCAGCGGCCTCGTGCCGTTTGATCTTCATATACACGATCTCGATTTTATTGTATACGCTTTCGGCAAGCCGGAGAAGTGCACCACGAGAAGAATAAAGAGGCCAGAGCAGGACTACATAACCGCGACATACGATTTCGGCGACTTCTTTATTTCGACCGAGGCCGCATGGTTTGCGGGTCGCTATCCGTTCTCGGCGCGTTTCATGTTCCAGTTTGAGGATGCCGTTGTGACCTGGGAGAACGACGAGATGACAATATATGAATCCGACGGCGCGGAACTCCACCCCGTAACTCAGGACGGAGAGGACACCGGAGACATTGGACTGCCCAAGAGCAACGCATATGCAAACGAGATTCGCTACTTTGCGGACTGCGTAAAGAGCGGCGTTTTCCCGGACAAGGTCAAGCCCGAAGAGCTCGAAACGGTAATTGACATACTCAAAGCTATCTAAATTAAGCTGAAAGCCGCCGGATAAACCGACGGCTTTTTAATATACTCAATGTATTCTGTTTGTTCTGTAGACTATCTTATTCCCGTTGTCGTTCTGTGTCTTTGCAGGCGGCGCGGGAATATTTTTATTCCGCCGACTGTTTATTTGCAAATCTGTGTGACGGACGGTAGATGAGAAGCGCTATGAATATCAACAGCGCCGTTGCGGCGAGGCTTATGGGATAGACCGTCATTATCGTTTCGAAGTTGTGATTTTTTGGGAAGACGAGTTCTATCCACGCTATTCTTATTCCGCAGACGCCGATCATTGTCAGCACTGCCGGGACGAGTGAGACGCCGAATCCGCGCAGATAGCCTGACATTATCTCATAGAGCATACTGAAAGTATACGCCGAGAAGACTATCACGAGGCGCGTATAGCCAATTTCTATAACCTGCGGGTCGCTGTTGAATACTGAGAGCAGGAATCGGCCGACAAGAAGGACTATTCCGATTGCTGCGCCGGAGGCTATCGTATCTTCTATCAATGTCAGCCACAGCGTGCGCTTGCAGCGTTTTATCTGACCCGCGCCGTAATTTTGACCGACAAAAGTCGTGCACGCCTGGCTGAACGAGTTCAGGACATCGTAAGCTATAACTTCAATATTGAACGCCGCGCTCGACGCCGCTATAACGACCGTTCCGAGGCTGTTTATTGCGGACTGGATGACAATATTCGAAATCGAGAACACCGCGCTCTGAATACCTGCCGGGAGCCCTATTTTCATTATCACTCTGAAGCTGTTCCAGCTGAAACGCATCTTTTTGGGCTCGATTTTTATGTACTTATCCGACTTTACAAGGCGCACAAAAAGTATAATCGAGCTGACCGCATTGGAGATAACCGTCGCCGTCGCAACACCGCTGACGGTCATTTTGAGCACTATAACAAAGAAGAGATTTAGTACAACATTCAGAACTCCGGATACGGCAAGCGCTATAAGCGGCACTTTTGTGTCACCAATGCTTCTGAAAATCGCCGCTTCAAAGTTATAGAGCAATATGACGGGCAAGCCAATGAGATATATTCTGAAATATATAACCGCGAGAGGCAGGACATCATCCGGAACATTGAGAGAACTTAGCATCTTGCCGACAAAAAATTCGGCTATCACAGCAACTACCGTTCCGCCGACAAGCGCGAATATTATCGAAGTATGTACGGCACGCTGAACGGATTCTTTATTGTTCCTGCCCATAGCGTTTGCGATAACGACATTTGCGCCGAGTGAAATGCCGATAAGAAAATTCACTATGAGTCCTATAACAGGACCGTTTGCGCCGACCGCAGCGACGGCCGCGGTGCTCTTGTCGCCCGCAAAGTTGCCGACGACGGCGAGATCGGACGCATTAAATAACTGTTCGAGTATCGCCGTTGCCGCGACCGGGAGCGCGAACAGCGGCAGCTTGTTCCAGATAGAGCCGTTGAGCATATCTATTTTCTTTGCTCCTGAGCGTTTCATTTCGTTCCCAGCTTTCTTTGAGAAATTATGTTAAAAAAGTGTTAGAAAACACCTGTTTTGCAAAAGTAGAGCACAAAAAGAGAAAGACTCGACAATCACGAAAACCGTTGATTATCAAGCCTTCTGCGCTGGTGCGGATAACAGGAGTTGAACCTGCACCGAGTTGCCCCGACTAGAACCTGAATCTAGCGCGTCTGCCAATTCCGCCATATCCGCATTTGTACTTCCTAAATTTTACACGGCGGAAGCTACCGAGGGTGAAGCTGAACGCTTTAATCACCGATAAGTTTGGCGGGCACCCTAAGGAACCCGCCATGGTGCGAGAGACGGGACTTGAACCCGTACGGGATTACCACACGCCCCTCAAACGTGCGCGTCTGCCGATTCCGCCACTCTCGCAGGTCTGTTCTGAATCGTTGTCTTTGTTCCCTCAGAACGTTGACTATTATAGCAAAAGGGGTTGTTTATGTCAAGCCTTTTTTCAAAGTTTTTTCAATATTTTTTCCTTTATTTTTAAGCGGCGTTTGGCTTGGGATTATTCACTTTCTAAAGCCGTTATTTTGTCGGCGATAGCCTTGAACACCGGGGCGCAGTCCGACGCGCCTCCGCTTCCCCTCTCTTTGAAAACCGTTATGACATAGCGAGGATTTTCAACCGGGAACCAGCCCGAAAACCATGTGTTGTATAATTCCTCTCCGTTTTCAAACTTCCCGGTCTGTGCAGTTGCGGTCTTGCCGGCGGCGGTAGTGTTTTCAGGCTTTGCTCCCCTGCCGTTTCCGTTTTCGACTGCGCTTTTGAGATATTTTGAAAGTATCGACGCGGTATTACCGCTCATAACATACTCGCCCGCACGCTTCTCATGTTCAAAGACAATACTTGTCCCGTCAACAGCTTTTTCGACAAGGTACGGGGTGTTGTATGCGCCGCCGTTTGCTATACAGGACATATATGCGCAGACGGTGAGCGGAGATGCGGTAAGCGTGCCCTGACCGAACGCGAGATTGGCAACAGCCGCCTTTGAGTCGAGCTCGGAGACTTTCGGCAAATATCCCGATACAGAAGTTATGCCATCGCACAAGTCTATAGATTTGCCAAAGCCGAGATCGGAGAGAGTCGATATCATCTTTTCTCTGTCGAGCTTCTGCGCAAGATGAATAAAATAGGCGTTGCAGGAGCGCTCAAGCGCACCACACATATCAACAACTCCGTGAGCCTTATGCTCATAGCAGCCGAATTCAACGCCGCCGACTTTCGTCACGCCCGTGCAGTCATATTTTATTGACGGAGATATCCCCTGTTCGAGCGCGGCAGCGGCGACGGCAGGTTTGAACACGGAGCCTACCGCAAAGGCGCAAAAAGCGCGGTTGATAAACGGAGAATTGCTGTCCGAAAGGCTCTTTGCCGGGTCGTTTGAATCGAACACCGGTCGGCTCGCGCAGGCTTTTATTGCTCCGCTTTTCGGGTCAAGTATAACAACTGCGCCGATGTCCACTCCGCACTCGTTCATACAGTCTTCGACTATCTGCTGAATCTCAAGATCGAGCGTTAAATATACGCCCGACTCGCCGTATCCTCCGTCGGTGCGAGCGGTTATATCCGCTCCCGATATGACCCGCCCATAGGCATCGACTGGGAACACAGCGCTGATGCTCCGGCGGTTATTTTTAAATATGCTTTCAAATGACTTTTCTATTCCGCAGACCCCGCCGCCGTCTGAGTTCGTATAGCCGACGATATGCGCCGCAGGCTGGCGCGGAAAATATCGCCTTTCAACACCTATTATTTTCACATCTTCGCATCCGCTTTCGCCTGACGGCACTCTTACAGCCACGGGACGGCCTTTTGAAAGCTTTTCGCGAGCCTGTTCAAAGTCATCGTCATCGAGCATTTTCCGAAGCTCGGAAAGAGCCGCGGCAGTCGGTCTCGCGGCGGCAAAATATTCGGTATATACGTTTGTTATGAGCCGACCGTTGCAGTCATATATCGGCGCGCCCAAATCAGACAGTTCTATGCTGCGGGTATTTTTCACCGTTCCTGCGGCAGTGTCGAGCCCGGTTGAAACGCTTATCAATTGGAGGCAGACCACACCCATGAGCAGGCAGAATATAAAAAACACAACGACTGCGCGTTTAGGCATAATATCATCTCCGACGGTTGATAAATTTATCATTGACCGTTCGGCGCGATAAAATGCAGACGCACAGCCGCTTAAAATTAAGTTTTATTTTTCGTCGGTGCTTCGGCGGATAAACGCGCCCGCCGAAACATCGGCATCGCAGTCAAAAGTGAACTCCGCCATGGGATTCGGGGCATTGTCGACGCTCTCTCCGAGAGAATTTTTGAGATTCCTGACGGTGATAACCGTCGGCTCTTTTCCCCTGTTCATTATTTCAAGCTCATCGCCCTCAAAGAACCTGTTGCGCTGGCTGACGGTAAGAGTTCCGTTTTCGCTCTTCACGGCTATCGCCGCCACTTCCCAGCTGCGGACATAGCCGCCTTTATAATATATCTGGGCATCGTCGCGCGGAGAGCCGAAAAAGAAGCCTGTGCAGTAGTCTCTATGACTTATTTTATAGACTTCGTCCACCATCCACTGCGCAGGTTTGAAATCATTTGAGGGCGCGGCGAGATAGGCATCGACAGCGCTTCTGTATGCGTTAGTCACAACGGCGGTGTAATATTCCGTCTTTGCTCTGCCCTCGATTTTGAAGCTTGAAACACCGGCTTCGATGAGCTCCGGGATATGCTCGATCATGCACATATCCTTTGAGTTCATTATATATGTGCCGCTTGCAGTTTCTTCAACAGGGAAATATTCGCCATGGCGGGTGCGCTCCATGAGGCTGTATTCCCAGCGGCAGGGCTGAGAGCATTCGCCTTTATTTGAGTGCCTGTCGGTAAGATAGTTTGAGAGCAGGCAGCGTCCGGAATATGAGACGCACATTGCGCCGTGGACGAAACATTCGAGCTCCATTTCTTTGGGCATTCCGGCTCGGAGGTCGGCGAGCTCATCGAGCGTGAGTTCACGCGCAGATACCACTCTTTCCGCGCCGAGGTCAAAGAGCATACGCGCGCTCTCGGCATTGGCGACACCTGTCTGCGTGGATATATGAATCGGCACTTTGGGCGCGTACTTTTTTGCATAAGAGAGCACGCCGAGGTCGGTTATTATCAGCGCATCGACTCCGGCAGCCGAAGCGGATTCAAGAAATTCCGGCAGTTCTTTGAGCTGGGCAGTATTTGGAATAATATTGCAGGTAAGATAAACTTTAACGCCGTTTTCATGGGCAAACGACACGGCTTTTGCAAGCTCATCGTTCGAAAAATTCTTCGGCGCAGCACGCATACCGAAGCGCGTTCCGCCCATATAGACCGCATCCGCGCCGTAATATACGGCGGCTTTCAGGCGTTCTGTATCTCCTGCAGGCGCGAGGACTTCAGGTCTTATTATATCCATTGCGGCACTCCTTTTCATAGATAAGGGAGCAAGCGTTTTGCCTGCTCCCTGTGATTCAGTTCTGGCTGAAAGCCTTGAGCACATTGGCGTCGTGCTCGCTCTTCGTCCTCGCCATATAGATATTTCCGAACTTATCGTGGCAGAAATAATAGTATTTGGTATTTGACGGATAGAGCGCCGCCTTTATTGCCGCCGCACCGGGGTTACATATTGGTCCGGGCGGGAGTCCCTGCGCCGAATAGGTGTTGTATGCATCGGCATACTTGTTGACGAGATTGACATCGGTTATAGGCGTGACATACTTCTTGATATAATCTTTAGTAGAATCACACTCGAGTCTACCGGCAGTCTGAGACGGGTTCTTCAGACGGTTGTGGATAACAGAAGAGATGAGCTTCATCTGGGTATCGTCCGCCGCCTCGCGCTGGATTATCGAGGCTATAGTCAGAATCTCGTCGACGGAATAGCCGAGCTCCTTGGCGCGCTTGTCATAAGCGTCAGTCCAGACATCAGAGAAAGCGTCGAGGAATCTGCGAATTGCTATATTTGCGCTCTCACCCTGGAAGAAATCATAAGTGGATGGGAAGAGGTAGCCCTCAAGGCGATAAGTTCTGTTTTCGCTGTTCTTTATCGATGAGAGGAACGAATAATCGAACTGCGACTCACTGATAGCCTTGATGAAATAAGCGGAAGTACAGACGCCGTATTCCTCAAGTCTTGCGGCTATCTGCGGGATAGACCAGCCCTCGGGGAACAGCAGAGTAACAGTATTGGGTCCCGCCTGAACGGCGCGGCACTCATAGAGCATACCCTCAACGCCCATACTCGGCTGAAGATAATAGACACCGCTTATATATTCCGGCTCGGGAGGGCCGACAAAGAGAACTTTTATCTTATATCCGAGCTTCTGTATTTTATTGAGTCCGCTCTTCATTCCCGTACCCTTGGCTGCGGAAGATACTTTGTAGAACATCTTGCAGAAGGCTTTGTTGGAAATGAGATCGTTATCATCGAGAATATCGATTATCTGGTTCGTAGTAGCGTTCTGCGGAATATTGACCGTGACTATATCATTGCCGCGGTTTATCGCGAGAACATCGTTTATGCACGAGATGGCTATAAACGAAAGCACGACGGATATGGCGACAATAACAAGTATAAAAGCGGTCAGGACAAGTGCGTCCGCGGTCTTATCGGTCTTTGTCTTAGTCTTTGCTGACGCTCCGCCGGAGGATGAGCGAGAACCTGCCGAGCGCTTTTTAGCAGGACGGCTCAAGAAATATACTTCACCCTTATAGACGGGCACATCGTCCTGCGGCTGAGTCGATGCATTGTCGTCCTCATCGATATGGACAACAAAGTTCTTGACTTTTTCGCGTCTGTCCGGCGTACCGGGCGTTCCGCCCTGGTCGCCGCTGTAAAGTTTAAGCGTTCTTTTCATATGTAACTCCTCTCAGCCGTTTGAAATTACCCTTTTTTCCGTCACTACGACATCGGCGCATCTGTCAAATCTTCCGCGCGGAAGCCGATTGCTTATACAGCACTCGTAGCATATCCCCGCCGTATCCCCTTTGAAGCGGGACAGAAATCTGTCGTAGTATCCCTTGCCGAAGCCGAGGCGATAGCCCTGTTCATCAAATGTGAGCGCGGGTATAATACACAATCCCTCGTTAATATTCACGAGCTTCTCACATTTTGACTTTATCGGTTCGAGTATCCCGTAAGCACCCTTTTGCAGGTCGTCAAACGAGGTTATATAATAAAACTCCATCTCATGAAGTCCCGGTATACAGCGCGGAACGGCGACTCGCTTTGAGCGCTTCAGCGCGTCTTCGATAAGGGCGTGAGTATCGACTTCTATATCATTCGAGACATAGGTCAGAAGCGTACTGCATTCCCTGTACCGCCAGAGATTCATCAGGCGGTTGAAAATACGCGCGTCGAGGCTTTTCTTCTCCTCTGCGGTGAACTGCGAGCGCAGAAGCCTGCACTTGCTTCTGATCGCCGCCTTTTCTTCTCGTATATCTCTCAGGAGCATTGGAGCGACTCCTCGATTTTCTTCATCTTCGCTTCGCCGACAAAAGCCACGCCTATTGCGATTCCGAATTTCACGGCGCTACCCATACCTTTGGCGGTTATTATATTGCCGTCCGTCACAACAAACGAATCTGAAAGCTCTGCGCCTTCAAGTTCGCTCCCGAAGCCCGGGAAGCAGACAGCTTTTTTGCCTTTGAGCATGCCCTTGTGGCCGAGTATCGACGGGGCGGCGCATATAGCACAGACAAGCTTTTGGTTTTCATATGCATAGTCAACAAAGGCGTTGACTTTAGCAGAACGTTCGAGATTCAGCGTACCGGGCATTCCGCCGGGCAGAATAACGGCTTCTATATCATCGCCGAGTGTCAAGTCGCTGTCCACAGCGTCGCACACAGTGCTTATCCCGTGCGCTCCGGTTATGACAGCGGAGCCGACGCCGACTATTTTCACTTTCAGATCGGCTCTGCGCAGAACATCGACCGTCGCGAGAGCTTCGACCTCTTCAAAGCCGTTTGCAAGAAATATATATATCATATCTTTTCCCTCCGTTTAACCGAGAGTAAGTCCCATATAGGCGTTTTTTATATCTTTAAGCGCCGATGCCGAATCTGCATTAAGCGGCAGGAGCATGGCGTTGTTGCGGGTCGTGAACGAATCCGCAGAGAGCGGAAAATCAAGCGGAAGTCTGAACGAAAACTCGCTGCATTTGCTCGCCGAGAGCAATGCATGAGCGAGCACAGGTATGCATCCGCGCCTTGCGGCACACTCTCTGATTATCGCTGTTTCGCCTTCTTCGTCAAATAGTGCATAGGCAGAGCTCCTGCCTGATGAAGACGCAGCGACGCTCTTGCAGCCGGCGTTGGCGTTTTCGTCTATTGCGTATTGCAGAGCATCGATATCCCAAACAAAGCAATCAATGCCGCAGAGGCAGGCGTTTCTGACCGTCTGCATATTTTCGGCGGTGAACTCTTCAATCTCAGCGCTGTTATCCGCGATAAGTTCAAGGTGGCTGCGGTCGATTTTCAGAAGTTTTTCTTCAAAAGCCGGACGGTAGCCGAAGCGTGAATAGTAATCAAACAGGCTGTCCTCCGCCGGAACGAGGCAGATATAATCAAGCCCCGAATTGCGGCACAGCGACTCGGCGGAGCAAAGAAGCTCGCCCATATATCCGCGCGAACGAAAATCCGGATGGGTACAGGCGGCATAGAGATACTCCGCGTCAAACGCCTCCCCGGCTATTCTCACTTTACCGTCAAGCAGATAGAGCGCCGAACATATCTTCCCGTCCTCGCGCCCGATGAGCGTGTGTTCTGGGACGAAGCGGCTGCGCATAAACGCACCAATATAATCATCGTCATCGCCGAAGCATGTCTGCCACAGTGCAGTAAGCTCGCCGATATCATCTTTTGAAGCAGTTGAAATGATCATTTCTTGACCCTTGCCATATATTTTTCGAGCAGGATATCCGGGCAATAAGAGAGCTTTGCTTTGCGCAGTCCCTCGGAACCGGTATCATCCTCGCGGTTGATGTATTTATACTGCGAGAGCGCGTTCGCTGCAAACTCGCGGTTTATCATCGGATATGCTCCGCGAATATCGGCATAGGCTTTTTCAATATGGGTGCAGAAAACCTCGGGGTTCATCTCCTCGCCGAAGGTGAACGCGACAACCTCGCCGTTCGCTCTGAGCAGTCCGCCGACAAAGCCCAAATCAAAGTAGTTTTCAAAGCTTATATTTATCGCATCGAGCTCATCGTCCATCGCCTCGGGGTCTTTTTCCCTGTTTCTGCGCTCCCACTCGGCGTTCATCGCTCTGCACTCATCAAGGTTGTCCGCAGTTATGGGCTCATAGCTCCACTCATTTTCGCGCATAAATGCGGCGATATGATTTCTCTTGCCGTGGAACTTCTTGCCGGGCAGGTTGATAAGATTCTCGGTAAGATATATATAATCAAAGCTGTCTCTGAGCGGTTCAAAATCGAACTTGCCGGGGAACAGCTCCTCGACCTTTTTCACACACTCGTTGTTGAGACCGAACATCTCGAGTCCGTAGCCTCTTTTGGCTGAATCTTCTTCGATAAGTTCAATCGCCGCTTTCAAATCCCCCTCGCCGACGGGAAAACCGTAAGTCGGTCTTTTGACGCCGTTGTCGTCATCGGTGCCGTTGATTGAAAAGAGAAAGCCGTCATGCGACGCGATTCTGATATTGTAGACATGCTGCCAGATGAACATATCGCCGAAGCTGTAGTCACAGCCGAAGCGTTTTGCGTGGCTGATAATGGGAGCCACCCACTTTCTGTCCTCGGTTACCGGAGGGCGGAAATCCAACATAAATAACAATCTCCCTGTTTTCAGTCTGCGCTGAGCAAACTTCCCGAATTTAGGATTCAAATAATTATAACAAAATCATACAAATTTTTCAAGAGTCCGAAACGCCAACTGAAAATTGCATTGAAGAGCATTTTTAGTACGAAATGCAGAGAACAAAGATATTCTTGACAGTCACGCACATTTTATACTTCACATAAAGCCAAAAGGGAGCGCGCCCGAGTACCCGCACCAAAAGTTTTGGTGTTACAGGATATGAGGCACGCCCCCATATATCAAACCGCGGAGGGAGCGAGCAGCAGAGGTTCAAGCTGCACACCCGAGAGCGCGGTAACGGCTGCATCGTAAGTTTTTGAAAAATCGGCGACAATAGAATTCGGCTTTTTTATATGATCGTCCTGCCGCATCGGGACGAAATATATATGCTTTGTGTTGAGCAGTATGCCTATATTGGCGGCCGCCGCGCCGAGAGCGTCGTTTGTAGAGACGGCGAGCAGCACCGCTCCCCCGTTTCTGATATGCGATTTTGCTGCAAGAGTCACCGGGGTATCATTTATTCCGTTTGCGAGCTTTGCAAGGGTATTCCCCGTACACGGTTCAATGATAAGAATATCTATCATTTTTTTAGGTCCTATCGGCTCGGCGTCGGTTATAGTATGAATAACGGGCTTCCCGCAAATATCTTCTATCTCGCGAACAATATCCGCCGCTTTTCCGAATCGGGTATCAGCAGAATATGCGTTTTCAGACATTATCGGAAGAATATCCGCGCCCTTCGATTTTAGCTCCCGCATCTCGGCTATCGCCTTTGAAAGTGTGCAGAACGACCCGCACAGGGCAAAGCCCACGCGCAACTGTTTCATCAACTCCCCTCCTTTATAATATTGAGTATAGCATCCGCTATTATTTCTCCTGCCGTTTTGGGCGCCGTCTTGCCGGGCAGAGAACCGGGCACTATAACATTGAGCCCGAGTTCACGCGCGCAGGCAAAATCGGTTCCGTAAGGAGCTGAGGCGATATCTATTACAAGGCAGTCGCGGCGGAGCGCGGAGAGCGTTTTGCAATCGAGCACAAGACTCGGAACAGTATTGACAAGCAGCTCGAGCTCCGGCGCCGTTTTCATGAGTTCAGAGATATTCACGGCATCGAGCCCACCGGTTCTCGCCCAGGCGAGATCGCTGCATTTCCTCGCCGCGACCGTCACGCGGGCACCCAAAGCCGCGAGCATATCGGCAAGCACTTTAGCTGTTCTGCCGTAGCCCGTGACGGCGCACCGCGCACCGTGCAGGGTTATCTTCATATTTTCCATGGCTATTTTTATAACGCCCTGTGCCGTCGGTACGGCGTTGTTGACGGCGAGCTCCTCGCGCTCAAAATAGTCAAACACGCGGATACCTTTTTTGAAAAAGCTCGATTTGAGCGCGCCGTCCATCATTCCTGCAAAAACGGTCTGACCGCGTTCGAGGGTGTCGGAGAGCTCGTTCAATGTAAGCGGGCTTGAGTTGAGGTGAACGCCGTCGCGGCTGACGGGCAGAGGCAGAATGACCGCATCGGCGCGCGCGGCAGCCGAATCTATGCTTTTGTCACCCGTCGGGCGCATATGTTCAAAGTCTGCGGGCGGCGAAGGCGCGAATATTTCAACATCGAACCCTTTTTCCGCAAGGCTCTGAGAGGTATAGAGCATACGCTCATCTCCGCCGACGGTCAGAAGTTTTCTGATATTCATCATAGGCTTTCCTCCTTTGCCTCATCACAGTATATGAACCGCCGCTCGGCTATGTCATAGCTTTGTAACAAAATATTTATAAAAATATATTATATTTTTCTTGTCAGCGTATTATAATACAAATCGAGCATTTATAATTTATATGTATGTATATCATGAAGCGTATTCTGATTTTGGCTCGTTTTTGAATATGCTGACAAATTCGGAGGCTTGTTAATTATGAAAGAAATAGACGAGGTGCTCAAGAAGGTAAAGAGGGTTCATTTCATCGGCATCGGCGGCTCGGGAATGTGTCCGCTCGTTGAGATACTTCATTCAAAAGGATATGAAATAACCGGCTCGGACAACAACGAGAGCGACACGCTCAACCGCGTCCGTGCGCTCGGTATACCCGTAACGCTCGGGCAGAGAGCCGAGAATATTGAGGGCGCGGAGATGATAGTCTACACCGCCGCTCTTCTCCCCGACAACCCGGAGCTCTGCGCGGCAAAGGCATCGGGAATACCGACCTTTGAGCGCAAGGAGATGCTCGGCGCTATAACAAGAATGTTTGACGACTGCATCTGCGTCTGCGGCACTCACGGCAAAACCACGACGACATCGATGCTCACCCAGATATTCATCCAGGCGGGCGAAGATCCGTCGGCGGTTATCGGCGGAAAGCTTCCGCTCACGGGCACAAACGGTCTCGTCGGCAAGAGTGAGCATATGCTCTGCGAGGCGTGCGAATTTGTTGACACGTTTCTTTCGCTCTCGCCCGACGTCTGCGTTCTGCTTAATATAGACGAGGATCACCTCGACTACTTCAAGACGCTCGACAACCTCATCGCTTCGTTCACGAAGTTTGCTTCGATGACCCGCAAAGAGGTCATATATAACGGCGACGACGCAAATACTCTGCGTGCTATCGCGGGAGTCAAGGACAAAAAGTTCATCACCTTCGGTCTCAAAGATGGCAACGACTTCAGAGCCGACAACATCGTGCTTGAGCACGAGTTTGCGAGCTTTGACATAATCAAATACGGCGAAAATGTCGGCAGAATAAGCCTCGGCATCCCCGGCGAACACAATGTATACAACGCTCTTGCGGCTATCGCTGCGGCGGACAATGCGGGCATACCGATGAATAAGATAATCGCGTGCGCCGAAGCTTTCCACGGCGCGGGCAGACGTTTTGAGATTCTCAAGAGAATCAACGGCATAACCATTGCGGACGACTATGCCCACCATCCGAGAGAGCTCGAGGCGACTCTCACGACCGCTATGGGCATGGGCTTCAACAGAGTCTGGGCAGTGTTCCAGCCGTTCACATATTCGCGCACCGCAATGCTCTTTGACGATTTCTGCCGCGTTCTGAGCATTCCCGACAGAACGGTTCTGACCGAGATAATGGGCTCACGCGAGAGGAACACATATAATATCTACACCTCGCAGCTCGCCGAGAAGATTCCCGGGAGCGTATGGTTCAACACCTTTGAAGAGGTTGCCGACTATGTTGTCAAAAATGTCGAAAAGGGCGATCTTGTGATAACGCTCGGCTGCGGCGACATATACAAGGCCGCAAAGCTGATGATAAAGAAACTCGAAAAGCAGGGATAACATGGGTTCTCCGTTCAAAAGACTCAAGGAAGTATATGCGCGGACATACTCGCTCGACACAGGGCGCGACGCAGATTTTTTCGACTGCGTCAACGACATATATTTTTCGCCAGAGGTGCAGAGTCTGAAAAAATATCCGCAGCACGACAAAATGGACAGACTCCAGCACATAACGAGCGTTGCATATCTGACATTCCGCGTTTGCAGACATTTCGGGCTCGACTACCGCAAGGCGGCAAGAGCCGCGACGATGCACGATCTTTTCTACTATGACTGGCACGAAAACGACTGGAGTCACCGTCCGCACGGCTACAGGCACCCAAAATTTGCCGCCGCGAATGCGAAATTACTCTGCGGCGAGCTTGACAGAAAAAGCGAAATGATGATAATCCGGCACATGTGGCCTCTGACGCCGCTGCCGCCGACAAGCCCCGAGGGAATGGTTCTTTCGCTCGCGGACAAATACTGCGCATCGAGAGAGATGAAAATAGCCAAGCAGAACGCGAAAGGATGATATCCGGCGCAGGCATGAACCGATCAACGAAAGAGAGAGAAGCTTTATGAAAATTTTTATGACGATAGTTACATATGTGCTGTATTTCTTCTTTTACAGTGCAGTCGGCTGGCTCGGCGAATCGATATACTGCTCGGTCGGCGCGCGCAAATGGGTCAACCGCGGATTCTTAAAGGGTCCGATGTGCCCGATATACGGCACGGGCGCGCTTGCAATGGCGATAACGCTGACGCCGGTCAAAAATCTCGACATCAGGATTCCGATGTTCGGTCACGATGTTCTGATAACGCCCCTGCTCGTCTTTATTGCCGGCATGGTAGTCTGCGACATTGTCGAATTCATAACGAGCGTGCTTATGGAAAAGCTCTTCCACGCGAGATGGTGGGACTACTCGAACAAGAAGTTCAACATCCAGGGACGCATCTGCCTCGGACACACGTTCTACTGGGGCATAGCCTCGCTGCTCTTCCTTTATCTCGTGCACCCGATAGTTGTATATTGTTTCTCACAACTGCTCGATTCGGCGGCGATAATCATCTTCGCCTGCGTGCTTGCGATATTCTTAGTTGACCTTGTCTTTGCCGTATACAGGGCGCTCGATGTCAGAAAAGTCATGGATAAGATAAAAGGCTTCTCCGACACGCTGAGCAACTTTGCCGGCACGATAAAGAGCGGCGTTTCGGACAAAGTTCCGTCGCTTGACGAGACAAAGGCAAAGCTTGAAAGCTTCAAGAGAGACGCCACGGCACAGCTCAAAGATGCTTTTCACTTCACTCCCTCGTCCGACAAAACCGATGACGAGAGCACAGAAAAAAAGAGCGGCAGAAACAAGCTGAAGGTAAAACTCAACCGCCACTTCACAAGCTCTTCAAACCTTTTGCCCTATGCTAAAAAGCAGATTAAAAAGCTTGAGGAAATGTATGACGAAATCAGAAGGGCGTTTTATGACGACGATGACGACGACCTTTACTGATAAATAAAATAACAGCCGCAAAAGAGCGTCTCGGTCAAGGGATAAATCCTTTTCCGGGGCGCCGCTTTTGCGGATTTTTTAAGCTTATGCTATGTGTTAATTTTGAGGATTAGGCTTATTTTTCGCCCCGGCTCTTTGCTGCAGCTTTTTTCATCATCGCTTTCTTATAGAGAGCGAGCAGTCCGCTGCAGCCGAGGTTTAGGAAGATGCTTCCGAGAAGAAGCGAAAGAAGATATACGGGAAGCTTTTCAACCGCCGCTTTAGCGTTTATAAGCGAGATAATGAAATAGCAGAATCCGACATTGTTGAAGAAAACGGGAAGATAGGGATTAAGCAGAATCAATGCGGCAATGCAAACCGTGAGCGGAATCATTACAGCTGCAAGATGGGGAACTCCGCTTTTCACGAGCAGAACATCAACAGTAACGAGTCCGGCTGCAAGAAGAAGTCCGACGGCTCCGCCTATAAGCGTGTGCCAGAAACGGGCTTTATAGGTAAGCTCCTCCTGCATGAAGAAAATTGTTACGCTGATGAAGAAAGCCCAGTTTGCAATCGGCATATCGTGCCAAGCTCCGTGAATAGCTTGATAGATAAAGTTCCAAAGAATGATCCATGCGAAAACGATAAGCAGGCCTTTCATCTTTCCCTTGGGCGGTTTTGCGAAGAATTTCAGATCGTGTAGTTTTTCCATAAAAGTCTCCTTTATTTTGGTTTTTCCAACGCAGTGTTGCCCGTGTATGGTATCATAGCACCCTGCGCCCGTCAACATTTCTAAAACACATTTTATAATGCTAAATGTTTTGTTAGATATATAATATAGCCGTTGATAACCGATGATTTTAACTCATTATATATTTGGGGCAAATTGCAATATGCATCACAAGCTCGCCCTGATAAATCAAATATGGTTTTATATAGCAAAAAGCCGCCGCAAACCGAAGCTTGCGGCGGCAACTCTGTTAATTTGATTATTTGTCCCAATTGAATCTGACAACCGCGCCGTCGACCCAATAGTTCTGACCGAGGACATAACCGTTATCCTCAAGTCCGCCGGCGAAGGCCTTTGCCATCTCCTCGCTCTTGCAGGTGATGGACGCTCTCATCTCGAAGTCGGAAGCCGAAGTAGCGGTAAGCGGAGCAAAGCCCGTCAGCCACCAGTGGCTCTCGTCCTCGCGATGGAAGAAGAGTTCGCCCTTCTTGTAGAGGTCGAACGACATCTTCAGGCAATCCTCATCGGATGCACAGGCATAGAACTCAACGGGATTCTTGGGAGACTTGGTGTAAACGCCGATCTCCGCGCCGCTGGTGATACCGTACTGACCCTTCCAAACCTGAATCATCCAATTCTTGCCCTCGTAATCGAACTTGTAGCGCTGGGTGTTGTAGAACATCATGGTCACCGGAGCGCACTTGTCATATATCTCGCAGAAACCGAAATATCTCTGCCAGGGATACTTGGGGTTATAGAAGATACCCTGCTTCGAATCGAAATCGAAACCGATATAGAGAAGTCCGTGTCCGTCAACGCCGTAAAGGAGTCCGGTGTTCGGGTCATAAGCAATACCCGCGCCGATATCCTTTATCTCAGCCGCCTCTTCGGGCAGCTCTTCCTTCGGGATGAAGACTACTTCGCCGTCGCTGACGGTGATATTCTCATCCTTGATTTTCTTCTCGGCGATCTCGGTGAGTGTTTTTGTATCCTCCTCCGAGAGAACCTTGACATTGTTCGCGGTGTCCGCGACATCAGTGGGAGCGATCGACTCCGTCACCGGCTTCATCGAGGTCATTCCCGACGCGCCAGACCCATCTGCACTCTGGGTGACTTTGACAACAGTCGTTTTGTTCTCGGGCTTTGCGTCCATGACCTGGCGGGTCACGCCTGCCTCAACACTGTCCGCAGCGTCGGAAGTACCGAGCTTGACAGCAGTAAAAGCAAACGCCTGAACCGCGAGAACAAGGGCGAGCACAGCCGCAAGAACAGCAATACTCTTCTTTCCTGATCTCATAAAAAATTGCCTCCGTTTCTTTTTTCGTGCTGGCACAAGTATTATTATTACACATTCAGAAACAAAAGTCAACAATTTGTTTAGAATTTGTTTAAAAATATTTTTGTATATATAATTTTATACAAATAATATACACCTGTGCACGACTACAAAAAATAGTATTATACAAACGGAGGCTATTTTATTCCGAAAATTTACATTTTTTAACGATCACATACTTCTCAGTGCGTCGATGGGCTGCATCTTTGCGGCTCTGCGCGCGGGATATATTCCGAAGAACACGCCTATTGCGGTAGAGAAACCAACTGCGATGACTATAGTCGAAAATTTCATCTCAATCGGTATATTCATATAGCTCGCCACAGCGAACGCACCGACAGATCCCAGTATCAGTCCTATCAATCCGCCGAGCAGGCACAATATGACCGACTCTGTCAGGAACTGGAACAGTATTGTAGAGGTCTTTGCGCCGAGTGCTTTTCTGATACCGATTTCGCGCGTTCGTTCCGTTACGGTGACGAGCATTATATTCATAACGCCGATACCGCCGACGAGCAGCGATATCGCGCTGACCGCCGCGATGAAGGTTGTGAACACGTTGATAACAGTATCAAGAAGGTCGATATAAGTTGCCATATTTATGAGCGAATAGGCGTTCTTGCCGAAATTGCCGTGGCGGGTATAGAGCAGGTTCATCGCGGCGCTGCCCGCGGCGTCAAGCTCGGAATCGGATTTCGCCATGATATAGCACATCTCGTATCTGCCCGCCGAGTTGCCGTTGAGGGCATCTGCGAGGGTTGCCGGGATTATTATGCTGCAGCCTGTCTGCGCATCGCTCATATAAGACGACATTGTCTCAGACATATTCGAGCTTGAGCTCGAGAGCATAGATGCATCTATTATACCGATGACTTTTATCTGCACCGTCTGGTCGCTGACCGTGAAGCTCAGCTTCTCCCCCACCGGGTCGGAATAACCGAACAGGAGCTTTGCGCTGATAGAATCGAGCACGGCGACGCGCGCGCCGGACTCATATTCCTCCTCCGTGAAGAAGCGTCCGCTGAGCATCCCGGCGGACATCATATTGCCGAGATCGGAGTTGCCGGCTATCGCGAGTCCGAGGCTCTCGTTATGCTTAGTAGTGACATTGCCGACGGACATCGTGACCTGTGAGACATATGCGACGCTGTCAAGATTCTTGATAGCTTTTATATCCTCTGCGGTTATATAATCGGAGGCGTTGGTCTCCTTGCTGTTGATTGAGATATTGATAACGCTCGAGCCCATATCTTTTATCATGCCAACGATATAATCGCGGCCGCCGTTGCCGAGCGTTATGATAGCGATAACCGCCGCGACGCCGATGATTATGCCGAGCATAGTCAGGAGCGAGCGCATAAGGTTCGTCTTTATCGAAAATATCGCTATTCTGATGTTTTCTTTTATATTCATCCCTGACCTCCGGCAATTATTTTGACGTTACTACTTTTACCTTATCGCCGTCGGCAAGAGTTGTTCCTGTCGGCACGGAGGTTATGACTATATCGCCCTCATTGCATCCGGAAACTATTTCATATCTGGTGTCATCGGAGATACCGAGCTCTACCTTTGAGAAGGTTATTCTCTTCGTCTTCGGATTGTAGATATACACATATGTTCCGGTGCTGTCGTTCTTGACAGCCTCGCTGGGCACGACAAGGACATTGTTCTTTGAATCGACGTCAATTGATATATCGACATCGAGACCGATTATAACGCTCGAAGTGGGATTATCTATAGTCACCTTTGCATCGACGCCGTTCGCGGAGCCCGAGCCGATGAGAGAAGAGATATCGACTCCGCTCGACTGCGTGGCAACGGGGCTTATATAAGTAATTACGCCGTCAACAACGGTGTCGTCTGCCGCAGTGACGCGGCACGGCATATCGAGGCTGACTTTGAAGATATCCGCCTTTCCGAGGACAAAATCAACCACGAACGGATAATATTCAACTGTTATGCCGCTCTGAGTCTGACCGAGAAGAGCGTTGACGATATCGGCGACATTTGTGTTGCCGCTCGCGAGGTCGATTATCGAAGAGATATCAATATTCGCGCTCGCCGCCGAACGGCAGGTCTCGCCGGGAATTATATTTACCTCGCTGACGATGCCGTCATATTCTGCTATCCAGCCCTTTTTGAGCGAAGATATAGAGGCTGTGAGCGAATCAAGCTCTTTCTTAGAAGCTTCCATAATCGTCTTATATGTGCTCTGGGTTATCGTGCCGGACTGAGCTTCGAGAGTGACTTTTTTGAGCTCGAGCTGCATTTTTTCCATCTGAAGCTCGGAGACGCCGGAGCCGAAGATATTGGAATTGCCGCTGTTGAGCAGCTCGTCGAGCTTCTTGAGCGCAGCGTTTATATCGTCCATGCCGAGAGCCTTGGAGACAAGCTCCCAGAACTTATTTGACGCATCGCTGTCTGTCTTGTTCTGGTCATTTTTATTCTGATTGTTGTTCTTGTTTTGCTCCTGTTCCTGCTTTTCGAGCTCTTTGTTTATCTCGGCAAGGCGAGCATTTATCTCTTTGAGCTGAGCAGACGAACTCACGGCGGTATTCTTCGCGTTGTTATAGTTTTCAACGGCGGTCAGATACGCCTGCTGCTTCTCCGCAAGGACGGAGTTGAGCGACGATGTGTCAAACGTTGCAAGCACATCACCCTTTTTGACATACTCGCCGACCTTGACATTGACAGTCAGGACTTTTGTGCCGTCGATTGGGACAAAGTTCCCCTTCTGCGACGACGAGACCTTGCCGGACATATCAAGAGTCTGGGTTATCGAACCCTTTGTCACCTTTGCGGTCGAGACCTGCGGCAGCGGATCGGGTTTGAAGAACATATACAGCACGCCCGCGATAATCGCGGCGCACAGGATCACAAGGATCGACACAAGCACTTTCTTTTTTGTTGACCACTTCTTTGTTTCCATGCGTATCCTCCGTCTCAAAGTTTTGAAAAAGCGCAAAGCGCATACAAATATAATAGAGAAATTGTACAGGCAAAATATAGACCTGTTGCTGTATAAATTGTGAATATTTTTTGAATTTTAATCAGTATTTTAATCAGTATAAACTTTTTTTGATATTTTTTCAAGAACCAGGGCGGCGTTTCAGTCTGATAAAAGCAAGTTTTACATATAGATATATAACGCCCGGAATGCGTATACCGTTTCTTGGTGAAAATCACAGCGATATCGGAGGAACGAAAATGAAAAGGATCGCAGCAATTCTGCTCGCCGTTCTCGCTCTACTGTTCGGCGCGTGCTCGGTGCAGAGATATTCCGACGCGGCGATGTTCTGCAGGCGGTTCAACAGAGAATACAAAGAATCACTGCTCGATATTGAAACGGCGACGGTCACAGAGACGGACGGATGCACCGTGTTTAGTCTGACACCGGACGAAAACATTCTGATATCTCTGTATACGGACAGCGACGGGGTGCGAATAAAACGAATAAGCATAACGGCGCACGGAAATGTCGAGGCTATGCAAAACGGACTTTTTGCGCGTTTTTTGGCATTGTGCAAATGCGCAGTCCCCGCCTATTCAAACAGCGAGGACACATACGAAAACATTTCTGCGAAGCTCAACATAACGAACGAAAATGAATATGCAACCGCGATAACACAATATACGCAGGGTGAAGCGGTCAGATATGCCTATTCAGCCGATGTTGCAGGTGCATTTTTTTGCATGGAAAACAAAAGTCTGTGCCGCACGGACAAAGAGCACCTGACTCTCCGCGACGACGGCACAGATCTGAAAAGCTGAAAACAACTTTTATTCTTTTATGATTTTATAGGCGACATCGGGCGTATCGCTGATTATTGCATCGGCTCCGATATCGTTGAGACGCTCTATCTCGTCGGGGTCATTTATCGTCCAATACTGCACGGCTATGTTGTAGCGATGCGCATAATCGACCATCTTCTTGGTTCCGAGGCGGACGATATGGAACTGGTTCGCAGGAATCTGGAGAGCATCGTATTTAAACGAATCTTCGCCGAGATCAAGATTGAGAAGCGCCGCGCCATAAAATTTAAGCACTTCCGCAATACCCGCGGAGCGGAGCATATCGGGATGCTTTTCATCGACATATTCGGTGACTTCGCCCTTGAATGTGCCGAAGATAACGCGGTCGAGAAGTCCGCGCTCCTTGAGCACATCATAGAGAATATCAACGCCGCGCATACCGTTTTCACCGCCGTCTTTTATCTCAATGATATAGCTGTATTTGCCGTGGGATTCGAGCTTGTCGAGTACATCCTCAAGCAGCACCGCGCGCAGATCATCGGGTATTTTATCGCCGCGCAGACCTCTGTAGGGATAGCTGCCGTCCTCCGCCTGGAAATTTTCGCCGAAGTTGAGCTCGCGCAGCTCGGCATATGTATGGTCAATGGGCTTGACATCTTCGTAGCCGAAATATTCGACGGCGTTGGTGGTTCTGTCAAGCGTATCGTCGTGCAGGAGGATAAGCTTGTTATCCTTTGTGATATGCAGATCAAATTCAAAGATATCTGTATTGAAATCCTTGCTGTTCATGCATGACTCGAACGCGAGCATCGTGTTTTCGGGCATGATTCCGCCGCCCGAGCGATGTGCGGAAACGAGCGCGGCATCAGCAGTGATATAAGGATTGATCTCGCCGCTGTAAGTCGTTGCCGCAGGCGTCCACGCCATGAGCGTGGCATACACGCCGACAAAGACTACTACAACAGCCAAAATGATACCAATGACTTTGAGCGCGGTTTTCTTTCCACTCTTCTTTTTCTTTGACATTTCAGTTCTCCTTTTTGGCAAAAGCAATGCCTGTTGTGATTGTGTATAAAAACATACCACAACAGGCAGAAAAATGCAATGAATTTTACATAATTTGTCTATTTGTTTTCTTCTTTCATGCTTTTGTACTTCTCGCGGGTAGCAAGTCCGCCGCGGATATGGCGCTGAGCCTTGTTTATATCGAGTATCTCGCGCACCTCGCTGTAAAGTTGGGGATTAAGACTGCGGAGCCTGCGCGCGACATCCATATGTACGGTCGACTTTGAAACTCCGAACTGTTTTGCCGCCGCCCTGACAGTTGTCTTGTTCTCAACTATATACTCAGCAAGCTCAACGGCTCTCTCCTCTACTATTCCTTTCAAAACGAACCCTCCCGTTTTTCAATGTCGCTAATAGATATGCAAAACGGGAGGGCTTTATTCACTTATTGCAGGGCTTGTTTTAAAGAATAAGTACAAAAGTGCCGGCGGTTATCAGCGCGCCGCCGAGAACGGTAGTCCAGGTGACCTTTTCGTGCAGAATAACGAACGCAAGCACGATGCTTATAACGACGCTGAACTTGTCTATCGGCACGACTTTTGACGCCTCGCCGATCTGGAGGGCGTGGTAATAGAACAGCCACGACAGACCGGTTGCAACGCCGGAGAGGATAAGGAAAATCCAACTGCGTGTGCCGATGCTGCTGATACCGTGATGTGCGCCTGTGGCAAAGACTATGCCCCAAGCGAGAACAAGCACGACGGCAGTTCTTATTGCCGTGGCAAGATTGGAATTAACTCCTTCTATGCCTATTTTGGCGAGAATCGATGTCAGCGCGGCGAATACTGCCGAAAGCAGCGCGAAAGTTACCCACATAAATGCTCCTCCTTTTTTTCCGGACTTTTTTTCCAAGGCATATCACCTCTTCGCAGCCGTAGAAGGGCGGTCGCTGTATTTTATTTATATCCTCGTGTCGAGAAGATCCGTGTATTTTTCCTTGAATTCGGCGAAAGTGCCGTCCTCAAGGCTTTGGCGTATCTTCTCCATGAGGGTATTGTAGAACCAGAGATTGTGCATGACGCACAGGCGCATGGCGAGCATCTCGCCGGACTTGAACAGGTGTCTGATATATGCTCTCGAATGTCTGCGGCAGGTCGGGCAGGAGCACTCGGGATCGATCGGGCGCAGGTCGCGCTCATACTTTGCGTTGTTGAGATTGATTATACCGCCCATGGTGAAAAGATGTCCGTGGCGGGCATTGCGGCTGGGCATAACGCAATCGAAAAGGTCGACACCGCGAGAAACGCCCTCGATGATATTTCCGGGAGTTCCGACTCCCATGAGATAGCGCGGCTTATCGGCGGGCATATACGGCTCTACTGCCGAAATTATGCGATACATATCCTCTTTCGGCTCACCGACGGCAAGTCCGCCTATGGCGTAACCGTCAAGGTTGAGCGCGGCTATGCGCTTCATATGCTCTATACGCAGGTCATCGAAAGTGCAGCCCTGATTTATGCCGAATAGAAGCTGATCTTTATTTATCGTATCGGGCAGAGAATTGAGGCGATCCATCTCCGCCTTGCAGCGCTCAAGCCAACGCGCCGTGCGTGCGCAGGACTGCTCGGAATACTCATATTTCGCGGGATTTTCAACGCACTCGTCAAAGGCCATGGCGATAGTCGAGCCGAGGTTCGACTGGATTCTCATGCTCTCCTCGGGACCCATGAAAATCTTGCGTCCGTCGATATGCGAGGAAAAATAGACACCCTCCTCTTTTATCTTGCGGAGCTTTGCGAGCGAAAAGACCTGAAATCCGCCGCTGTCCGTAAGTATGGGGCCGTCCCATCCGGTGAACTTATGGAGTCCGCCGAACTCCTTTACAAGCTCGTCGCCCGGGCGCAGATGCAGATGATATGTGTTGCACAGCTGAACCTGGCAGTGGATATCCTTGAGGTCATATGCCGAAACAGCGCCTTTAATCGCACCGCAGGTTGCGACATTCATAAACGCCGGAGTCTGCACGGTTCCGTGGACAGTTTCAAACACGCCGCGGCGGGCTGTTCCCTCTTTTTTTATAACGGTAAACTTCATCTTTATTCCTTTCGGTTGAGTTATTCGATAAGCATGGCGTCGCCAAAACTGAAAAATCTATATTTTTCCTGAACCGCAATTCTGTACGCATTCATCGTGTTTTCATATCCGCAGAAGGCGGAGACGAGCATTATAAGCGTGCTCTCGGGGAGATGGAAATTAGTTATGAGCGCGTCGATGCACTTATAACGGTATCCGGGATAGATGAATATATCCGTCCAGTCGTCGTCGGCGCGTATCTCGCCGCACTTCGTTGCAACGCTTTCGAGCGTGCGGCAGCAGGTAGTTCCGACGGCGAAAACACGTCCGCCGTTTTTCTTTGTATCGTTTATGAGCTTCGCCGTAGCCTCGGGCAGCATATAGTGCTCGGAGTGCATATGGTGATCCTCAACATTTTCCGCCTTAACGGGTCGGAATGTTCCGAGACCGACATGGAGGGTGACGAATCCGACGCCCACACCCTTTTCGCGCAGGGAGTCAAGAAGCTCTGGCGTAAAATGCAGTCCGGCGGTCGGGGCGGCGGCACTGCCGCGCTCACGGGCATAGACCGTCTGGTATCTGTCGTTGTCTTCGAGTTTTTCGGTGATGTAATGCGGCAGAGGCATCTCTCCTATCTTATCGAGCAGCTCGAAAAACACGCCGTCATATGTAAACTTTGCAAGGCGGTTGCCGTCCGGCAGAACGTCAACAATCTCGGCAAAGAGCATATCATGGAAGGTGAACCTATGACCCTTGCGTGCCTTTTTGCCGGGACCTGTGATAACCTCCCAGATGTCGTCGCCCTTGTTGTTGAGAAGAAGGAACTCGACCACAGAGCCTGTGTCTACCCTTGTGCCGTAAAGGCGTGCGGGAAGAACCTTGGTGTCGTTGAGAATAAGGCAGTCGCCGGGCTCGATATACTGCGCGATATTATGAAAAATATCGTGCTTGACGGCGCCCGTTTTTTTGTCGAGCACCATGAGTCTCGAACTGTCGCGCGGCTCGGCGGGATGTTGTGCAATGAGTTCCTGCGGCAGGTCGTAAAAGAAATCGCTTTTTTTCATTATTTTTCCTCAGCTTTCGTGTCCTGAGACTAAAAAAGTATTTGACTTGCAATATCCGTTGGTGGTATTATTTTAATGTTATATCCTGACGGAGCTTCTTTTCAAGGTCACACACTATTATATTGCAAAATCTCTGTCAATACAACAATTTTTTCACTCAAAAACGTTTTTCGGAGGAACTTTATCATGAAGCATTTCAAAGTAGGTATCATAGGCGCAACAGGTATGGTCGGTCAGAGGTTCGCCACCCTGCTTGAGGATCACCCCTGGTTCGAGGTCTGCGCGCTCGCCGCGAGCTCGCGCTCCGCAGGCAAAACATATGAAGAGGCTCTCGGAACCAAATGGTGCATGAAAAAGCCCATTCCCGAAAAGTTCAGGAACATGATAATCATGGACGCGGAAAAAGATGTTGAAAAAATCGCATCGATGGTCGATTTCGTTTTCTGCGCGGTCAACATGAACAAGGATGAGATAAAGGCGCTCGAGCTCAAATATGCAAAAGCCGAATGCCCCGTTGTTTCAAACAACAGCGCAAACCGCTTCACTCCCGATGTTCCGATGATAATCCCCGAGCTCAACCCCGATCACGCTGACATAATCAAGGCGCAGAGAGAAAGACTCGGCACAAAGCGCGGATTCATCTCCGTCAAATCCAACTGCTCACTTCAGAGCTATGTTCCGGCGCTGTTCCCGCTTTCCGAGTTCGGAGTCAAGGATGTTCTCGTCTGCACATATCAGGCGATCTCCGGCGCGGGCAAGACTTTTGAGACATGGCCCGAGATGATAGACAACGTCATCCCCTACATCGGCGGCGAGGAAGAGAAGTCTGAGAGAGAGCCGCTCAAGATATGGGGCAAGATAGAGGGCGGCGAGATAGTCCCCGCGAAGAGCCCGAACTTCACCGCACAGTGCCTGCGCGTTCCCGTATCGGACGGTCACATGGCGGCGGTATTCGTAAGATTCGAAAACAAGCCCACAAAAGAACAGATACTTAAAATCTGGAAGGATTTCAAGGGATATCCTCAGCAGGTCGGGCTGCCCAGCGCGCCGAAGCAGTTCCTCAACTACTTTGAAGAGGACAATATGCCTCAGACTCGCCTCAACAGAGAGCTCGAGGGCGGCATGGCGATTTCGGTCGGCCGTCTGCGCGAAGATACCCAGTATGATTACAAATTTGTCTGCCTTTCACACAATACGCTCAGAGGCGCCGCCGGCGGAGCCGTGCTCATGGCGGAGCTGCTTTGCGAAAAGGGATATATGGACAGATAACATAAAAGCCGCCTGGCTGTCTGTCCGGGCGGTTTCCGTTTTTTAGGAGGCCGGCTTTATGAAGAAAGCTGTTTTCACGGGAGCGGCGGTCGCACTCGTCACGCCGTTTCATAAAGACGGAAGTATAAACTACGGAAAGTTAGAAGAGCTTATAGATTATCAAATCGAAAACTCCACGGATGCCATAGTTGTATGTGCAACGACCGGCGAGAGCCCGACATTGAGCTACGAAGAGCACGAGCAAATCGTGCGCCGCTGTGTTGAATATGCCGCCGGAAGAGTTCCCGTCATTGCGGGAACGGGCAGCAACGACACAAAAAATGCTTTGAAGCTTTCAAACGACGCCGAGAGAGCCGGAGCCGACGGTCTGCTTATGGTCACGCCGTACTACAATAAGACATCGCAGGCAGGACTGATAGAGCATTTCAATTTCATTGCGGACAGAGTCAGCACACCGATAATTCTCTACAATGTGCCGAGCCGCACGGGGCTGAACATAAAACCCGAGACCTATTATGAACTTTCGAAGCATAAGAATATAGTGGCGACAAAGGAAGCAAACGGCGACATTTCCGCGCTCGCGCAGACTGTAAAGCTCTGCGGCGACGAACTGACGATATACAGCGGAAACGATGACCAGATAACGGCGTTCATGTCGCTCGGCGCAAGGGGCGTTATATCTGTGCTCTCAAATATCGCACCGATGGCGGTACACGATATGGTCAAGACATATCTCGATGGCGACACCGCTGCGAGCACCGAGCTTCAATTAAAATATCTCGACCTTTGCAGCAGCCTGTTTTCCGATGTGAACCCCATACCAGTAAAAGAAGCGATGAACATGATGGGCATGGATGTCGGCTCATGCAGGCTGCCGCTGACGCAGATACAGCCGCAGGCAAAAGAGAAGCTCAAAAAGAACCTCTTCGCCCTCGAAATGATATAAGCTCGAAAGGAACGGCGCATGGGTGCCGTAAGGGAAATAATGCTGAATATTATGCTCAGCGGATGCTGCGGAAGCATGGGCAGAGCCGTCACCGCTTTTGCCGACAGCCGCGACGATATTAGAATAACAGCGGGAATAGACCGCGAGGGGCGCGAATGCAAATTTCCGACATTTGTCTCGCCTTTCAGCTTCAGCGGAAAGGTCGATGTTATAATCGACTTTTCGTCCCCTGCCGCCCTGCCGGGTCTGCTCGAATATGCGGTTGAATCAAAAACTCCCGCCGTCATTGCGACAACGGGTTTGAGCGAGGCGCACATTGCGCTTATCTATAAAGCGGCAAAAAAGATACCGATATTTTTCAGCGCAAATATGTCGCTCGGAATAAATCTGCTCTGCGAGCTCGCGAAAACTGCGGCGAGAGTGTTGGGCGGCACATATGACATAGAGATAGTTGAGACCCACCATGCACAAAAAACAGACGCACCGAGCGGAACGGCTCTGATGCTCGCGGACGCGATATCATCGGAGCTTGAGCGCAAGCCGTACTACGAATATGACCGCCATCTGCGGCGAACAAAACGCCCGCACGATGAAATAGGCATACACTCGATACGCGGCGGAACGGCAGTCGGCGAGCACGAGATTATATTTGCAGGCTACAACGAGACGATAAAGCTCAGCCACTGCGCGCAGAGTAAAGAGTTATTTGCAGCGGGAGCCGTGAACGCCGCGAAATTCATACAAAACAAAGAACCGGGACTCTACGGCATGAGCGACATGATAGACAGAAAGGATGCGAAGAAGTGAAGATAATCGAATCGATAAGCGTGAGCGAGGACGCAACTCTTTTTTCGCTCAGCGACTCCCCCGCCGACATAAGCTTCATTGCCGGCATCTTCGAAAAAATTGCCGAATCGGGAATAGATGTTGACATGATTTCGCAGTTTCTGCCGAACAGTTCTCATGCGGGGCTTTCGTTCACGGTCAGCGATGACGATTTCGGCGGCGTGCTCGAGATAGCGACTCAGCTCAGAGCCGAAAACAAAAAGATCAAAATAAGCGTCAGCTCCGGCAACTGCAAGATATCCGTTAGCGGAGCCGAAATGGAGGGGCAGCCGGGCGTTGCGGCGCGGGTATTCAAAGCCGCCGCAGACGCAGGGTGCGACATAAGAATGATAAACACATCGGAGACCGAGATATCTCTGCTCGTTGTCAAAGCCGATGTTGACGCGACGGTCGCGGCGATAAAGAAAGAGTTTGAATAAAAATAATAAGCATAGAAAAAAGCTGCATCTTACGATGCAGCTTTTTAAAATTCAAATCACACGCTCAGGAGTCCTGCGTCGAGCACGAACTGGGAACCGGTCACATAGCGTGCCTTGTCGCTTGCGATATAGAGAACCATATTTGCGACATCCTCGGGCTCGATCCACGGCACGGGCAGAAGGTTGCCTGCGGAACGCTCGGCGATTTCAAGCGGAGTCGAATGTTCGAGAGCCGCAAGACCGTCGTTCATGGGAGTGTTTACTCCAGTCGGGTGGATGCTGACAACGCGAATATTATAGTGTGCAAGCTCGATAGCCCACGCCTTTGTCAGACCCGTGAGTCCCCATTTCGAAGCGGTATAGTGCGAAAGCCTGTTACCGCCGCGCAGACCCATAACGGACGAGTTGTTGATGATAACGCCGCTCTTTGCTTCCATCATGTGGGGAACGACTCTGCGGGTGACGATGAACGGACCTTTGAGATTGATATCTATCATCGCGTCCCACTCTTCGTCGGTCATCTTATCGACCGTAGCATAGGCGCAGATACCTGCGTTATTGAAAAGTATATCTATCTTGCCGAACTCGGCGATAGCTCTGTCAACGGCATCGGTGACGGCTTTATCATCTCTGACATCGCCGGCAGCGATAAGGCATCTCCTACCGAGAGCTTCCACTTCCTCTTTCAGGCTCTTGAGCTCGTCGCTCGTGCCAAACGAGTATGCGGGATATTCAATCTTCTTCACCACATCAAATGCGACGATATCGGCACCCTCTTTGGCGAGAGCGAGAGCGGTAGCTCTGCCCTGACCGTGTGCGGCGCCGGTTATAAATGCAACTTTGTTTTCAAAATCAGACATTACGGGTATCTCCATCTTTGCGATATTTGTAGAGCACTTCGTCGAGCGGAACTTTTGCAACGGTATTGAACAGATTCGTTGCGTACATTATGCCTGCAAAAGCGATAAGAAGAACTATCTCCTCGGTTGAAAAACGCTCGGAAAGCTTATTGTATATCTCGTCGGGTATGTTGTGCGGATCTTTGCAGATAGCGCCGCCGAAATCGACGAGCAGCTTTTCGGTATCCGAAAGATGCGGGTTGTCCGGATCGTCGCCGGAATCAATAAGTATTTTCCTGAAAAAGATCGAACATATCAGGCACTCGTTGCCCTCGGATATAGCGTGGGAGAACAGCGATATTGCGCGGTCGCCGATGACCGGCACAAGCTGATCATAGAGCGTGTACCACTCCATATACGCTTTGAATGCAGGGACATTGTGAAGCAGAGTACGCTTCATATTGGTGATGCGTCCGTGCTTTGCTATCTGATCTTCGTACTCCCTCTTGACCTCTTCCGATGAACTTTCATACTCTGTCATAGGTAAAAAGCTCATGAAATTTTCCTCCTTTAAACCATTAAAGCTTTTATTCAAACAAAAACCGGCACAATGATGTGCCGTCTTTTTGTTATGCTGTTTTTTCCGTCTGCACAGATGCAGACTTTTTCTTAGAGCGACGGAGATTTTTCTCCGCCTTTCCCGTAAGCCTTATCTCCTCGGGGTCGTCCTTTATCTTATCCATAATGACAAACAGCAGCGTCATCATCAGAAGATACGGAACGGGGCTGAACAAGCCCGGATTGACAAGTGACATCAGCTGCATGCCGATATATGCGATAAAAATAAACTTGTTTGTCAGAGTGTTGCGGCGCGCAAAATAGACAATACGCGCGACGAATATATATCCGTAAGCCGCGATGCCGACTATGCCAAAGCTGCCGATAACCTGGAACGGCGAGGAATGATACCAACACAGGGCGCCTTTTGCGGAATGATGGACATCCCTGTTGCCGAAATATCCGAGTCCCCTACCGAAGACGGGATTTGAAAGGAAATCCTCAACGGCGCGGCGCATGAGCCTGACTCTTATCTCGTTATCGTCTATCTGGAGAAGTCTCAGGAGCATATCGCGGAAGAAATAGATAAGATCCCAGAAGAACACGAAGAACATCACAATACCGACAGAGATTATAATGATATTATGTACCCTGTGGCGTTTGTCGAAGCAGAGAAGCGCTATCATGCACATCATGACTTCCGCAGTGCCGACAATTGCACCGCCGCGCGATCCGGTTATCATCATACATCCGTAGAACAGCATGCCGACCCAGAACCAGCCGTGATTGCCCTTTATCGAACGCAGGAATGCAAACGGCAGAGCGAAGATAAGAAAAGTTGAGGCGTTGTTGCGCCACTGGAAAGCGAGAAGCCCGTGAGTCGAGAGCACCTTATCGAGATGCTCACCGTAATATTCGAGGATCATGAAGCAGCAGAACAGCCCCATGATTATCATTATTTTTGATATCTTATCCGGCAGAGAATAGTTTTCTCTCAGGCGGATGTGCGAGTTCATGAGATTATAGAACAGCAACATACCGAAGCCGAGACCGAGAGTGAAGAATATCGGCATCAGGCTGAAATATTCTTTGGCGGTTATCTTGCCGAGACCGCCGAGGGTAACTGCGACGGAGACTGCAAGCATCGGCCAGAACAGCTCGCCGTGAGGCAGTTTGCGCCGATAATAAATGAAATGGAAGATTATAGCCGCCGCTGCCGGGACGGCAAGCCAGACCATTTTGATGAACTCGTCATAAGAATTGTTGCACTTTATAAGGCAAAGACAGAGCAAAAGAAACGGTTCAAGCGCAATTATAACATCCTCGCAGAAAACAAGTATGGCGCAAATGATTGCTGCAAAGATAAGAAGCCCTATAGCCTCTACACGCAAGACGGTGATAAAACAGGCTATAAGGAAGCAAACCCACATGAACCAATCAGTGGAAAGATAATGTTCAATATTTTTTCTGACGCTTTCAAATTTCGCGTTTTTTGTCAAGTTCATGCTCCTCGTTTACTCTCCGATCGTCTGAAATATTTTCACAATACATCAAACGAGCCGGCTGTCAAAAATACTGCCGAAATCCGCAGGTACAGTCCCCATGTTTAGCAGTTTATTTTATCACAAATTCATCAAAAAATCAAGAAATAACAATTAATCGAACTTTATTATTTCTTCCGCCAAGGCACTTGCCGCATCAAATAATTCTTGGCGGCAGGAAAGCTGCAATTCGTCCATACTGTGAGTTCCGTCCGACGACACAAAGAGTTTATCTATTCCGAGTGCGGCAGGGTCGGCATCATTTGATGCGCACCCGCAGACGGCGTAAACTTTTGCGCCAGCTTTGGCAGCTCTTTTGCAGACTCCGCTCATCACTTTTCCGTTGGCACTTTGTGAGTCGAATCTCCCCTCGCCCGTTATAACTACATCGGCATTCGCGGCAAATTTGTCAAAGCCGAATTCGTCCAAAACTATATCTATGCCGCTTCTGAGTTCGGCATTCAGGAAAGCTGCCGCACCCGCGCCGAGACCGCCTGCGGCACCTGCGCCCGGAAGATCTTCCGAATCGAAGTTGAGGTCTCTTTTGAGAACATCAGCCATATGACGAAGCCCTCGATCGAGCAATTCAACCTGTTCGGCATCCGCGCCTTTTTGCGGAGCAAAGACATATGCCGCACCGTCAACGCCGAAAAGCGGATTAGTGACATCGCACGCAGCGACTACGGGAATATCAACCGGCTTTTCGGGCGGGATAATATGTTCGACCTCTATGAGAGTTCCGCCGACAGGAACAAACGAATTGTTATTTTTATCGAGAAAACGAAAACCGAGCTCCGACGCCATACCTACGCCGCAGTCGTTAGTCGCGCTGCCGCCGAGACCCAAAACAATACGCTTCGCGCCGCGATTTACGGCATCGCGTATAAGCATACCGACGCCCGCAGTAGTCGTAACGGTCGGGTCAGCTCTGTCGCCCGCGAGCGGCAGTCCGGCACAGGAGGCGGTTTCAATAACAGCCGCGCCGCTTTTGAGCATATAATACTCGGCGCGCAAAGATAAGCCGAACGGGTCTTTGGCATCGGCAGATATCCACTCGCCATCGTTAGAATTTGCAAAACTTGAACAAAGCCCCTCGCCGCCATCGGCAGCGGGGAGCTTTATAACATTGCAGTCCGGTATTCTGTTTCTGAGCGCCGATTCGATTATATCGCAGACCTCGGATGAAGTCAGCGTGCCTTTGAAAGAATCGGGTGACAGCAGAATATTCATATTATCAGTCTTTTGTAAGCATTCTGATATATCTCTTGAAGAACGACACGCCCTCATCAAGAACAGCAACCGGGCAGCGCTCGTTGGTAGCATGAGTGCAGAGAAGAAGCTTAGTGCTCACATGGAAGGGAGCGAAACGATAGATATTCTCGCAGACGGGCTCATAGAAGCACGCATCGGTGCCGCCCATAACAAGATAAGGCGCGACAATGACATCGGGATCGGATCTAACGCATATCTCTTCGATGACTTTAAAGGATCTCGAATCGGTCGAAGAGAACTTGGACGCTTCTTTGCTCTTGAGGCACTTTATCTCAACGTCCTTGTTCTTGATAACCTTGTGCAGATGCTTCTCGACATCCTCGGTGGTGGTGCCGGGCATCATTCTGAAGTTTGCGGTAACCGACGCTTCCTGCGGAAGGACATTGGCTGCGGGGCTGCCCTCAGCCATAGTAACGCCGGTAGTTGTTCTGATAAGAGCAGCCGACGGCGGAATCTGCTCCATGATAAACTTCGCGAGAGGTTTGAGCAGCCAGAGGTTGCAGGCAACGACTCTGACGGGATATGTAGTTCTTCTGCCGAGGTTTGAGAAGAGCTTGAGAACGAACGGCTCAAGCTTCGACTTGAACTGATGGTTTTCAACATCTCTGACGACATTTGCAATCTTGCCGATAGCGCTGTGCTTCGGGGGCTGAGAAGAATGGCCGCCCTTGGATCTGACGCTCATCGAGAAGTCGGCATAGCCCTTTTCGGCGATACCGATACCGGCAAGGTTGCCCTTGAGAACATGCTTGACATTTATGGGCAAAATCGCGCCGCCCTCGTCAATAACGCTGTCGAGGTGAATACCGCGTGACTTGAGGGTTTCCATGATAGCCTTTGCGCCGGCATCCTTTGCAGCGACGACTTCCTCATCGTGACCGAAGCAGAGATAGACATCTCTCTCGGGTTCATATCCCTCTTCAAGAAGAGTCTCAACGGCTTCCATGACGCAGATAAGGTGGTTCTTCATATCAAGAGCGCCTCTGCCCCAGATGAACTCGCCGTCGTTATAGCCGCTGAACGGCTCATGAGTCCAGTCACCCTCGGTGCCGGGCTCAATCGGGACGACATCCTGATGCGAAAGCAGAGCTATAGGCTCAAGATCGGGATTCTTGCCCTTCCAGCGATAGAGCAGGCTCGCCTCGGCGATATCCTCGCGCTCGAGAGTCTTATGCAACAGAGGATACGACTCCTCAAGGAATTTGTGGAATTTTTCAAACTGCGACCAGTCGACCTTATCTTTTTCAGGATAAGATACGGTGGGAATCTGAATGGCACCGCTTAAATGTTTTGCGGCACGCTCAACATCAACATTCTCTTTCTCAAGAGGCTTTGTCTCCCTCTTCTTGGGGACAAAGAATATGGCTCTGATAAGAGTTATGACGATAAAAATACCGAGAGCTATCAGAATGCCATAAAGTATTTTGAGTCCCATTGTTTTTCTCCTTTCACGCCACGCGGCGAAATAAATTAATATACACTTTGACGCGGTAAAGCCCGAAGTCAAATATCTACATAATAATATCAGAAAATCGCTGTTCAGACAATAGCCGAAATGCAAAAATTTGCCCCAAAAAACATAGAAATTTTATATGATTACATGTCAAAAAGGCTTATCTGCGTGGTTTTCGGAATATCCTCAAGCGCACCCGCCGCTTCGAGAGCCTCGATAACAGTCTTGGAAACACTCGCGCGTCTGCGCAGATCTTCGACGGATAAGTACTTGCCCTCGCCGTCATCGCGCGCCGCAGCAAGCTGCTCCGCGGCAACGCCGCCGCATCCGCCGAGAGCGGAGAACGGAAGCCTTATCTTGCCGTCCTCGATATGATAGACCTTGGCATCGGAATTATAGACATCGACCGGAAGGAACTTCACTCCGCGCGCCATCATCTCATTGACGACCTGGAGAGAAGTGAACATATTCTCCTCCTTGGCGGTAGCTTCCTTCATATTCATCTTTGTCTTGAGATATTTCATCTTGTTCTTAACGGCTTCCTGACCTGCCATGATGGACACGGTATCAAGGTCTTCGCCGCGGACTGTCATATATGTCGCGTAGTACTCGACAGGATAGTAGAGCTTATACCACGCAAGGCGCATGGCGGCAATAACATATGCTGCGGCGTGAGCCTTCGGGAACATATATTTTATTTTAAGACAGCTGTCGATATACCACTCGGGGACATTGTTCGCGCGCATCGCCGCCTTGTGTTCGTCGGTAAGGAGCTTTTTCGCTTTACCCTTACGGGTTATCTCCATTATCTTGAACGCCATGCTCGGCTCGACGCCCTTATGTATGAGATAGGTCATGATGCTGTCTCGTGTTCCGATAACGTCGGAAATGGTGCAGGTGCCGTTATCGATAAGGTCTTTTGCGTTGCCGAGCCAGACGTCGGTGCCATGGGAAAGTCCCGATATCTGGAGCATATCGGAAAAGTTCTTCGGTTTTGAGTCAAGAAGCATCTGACGCACGAACGGCGTTCCGAGCTCGGGAAGAGATAATGTACCTGTATTGCAGTCGATATCCTCTTCCGTTACGCCCATGGGCTCGGGAGACAGAAGCATCTCATAGAGCTTCGGGTCGCAGACATCTGCGTCCATGACAGAAGTTCCGGTCAGATTTTCAAGATGCTTATAGAACGTCGGCACATCGTGGCCGAGAATGTCAAGCTTGAGTATCGTATCGTGGAGCGCATGGAAGTCGAAATGCGTTGTTCGAGTGCCCTTGTCGGGATCGTCCGCAGGGTGCTGGATAGGCGTGAAGTCCTCAGCCTCTTTATAGTCAGGCACAACGACCATTCCGCCGGGGTGCTGGCCGGTTGTGCGCTTTATTCCGACGCAGCCCTGAACCAATCTCTCTTCCTCCGCACGCTGAACGGTCATGCCTTTTTCATCGAGCCACTTCTTGACGAAGCCATAGGCGGTCTTATCGGCGAGAGTACCGATTGTACCTGCCTTGAAAACGTTCTTAGCGCCGAAAAGAGTTTCGGTATACTTATGCGCCTGCGACTGGAAATCACCCGAGAAGTTAAGGTCGATATCGGGCTGTTTATCGCCGTGGAAACCGAGGAATGTTTCAAACGGAATATCGTGACCGTCGCGGACGAGCGGTTCGCCGCAAATTTCACAGTTCTTCGGCGGCAGGTCGAAGCCCGAGCCTATTGAGCCGTCCATGAAGAAGGTGCTCTTTTTGCAGTGCTTGCACAGATAGTGCGGCATAAGCGGGTTGACCTCGGATATCTCCGCCGCGAAAGCGACGAACGACGAGCCGACCGAGCCTCGCGAGCCAACGTAATAACCGTGATCCATAGAGAATTTGACGAGTCGCTGGGCGATGATATAAAGCACGGCGTAGCCGTGTTCAATAATTGAGCTGAGCTCCTTTTCAAGGCGCTTTTCGACATATTCCGGCAGAGGATCACCGTAGATATCTTTCACATGCTTATAGCATATCTCGCGCAGTTCTTCATCGGAGCCCGGAATTCGCGGAGGATATGTACCGTCCGGTATGGGCTGGATAACCTCGCACATATCGGCTATCTTATTGGTGTTTTCAATAACAACCTCGCGGGCGGTCTCCTCGCCGAGATAGGCGAACTCGTCGAGCATCTCCTGCGTTGTTCTGAAATAGAGCGGAGCCTGCTGAGCGGCATCGGTAAAGCCCTGACCGGTCATGATAATCTCTCTGAAAACGCTGTCGCTCTTGTCCATGAAATGGACATCGCAGGTGGCGACAGTGAGCTTGCCGAGCTTGTCGGCAGTAGCGATTATCTTTTTGTTTATATCCTCAAGCCCCTGAACGTCCTTGACTCTGCCCTCTCTGATAAGGAAAGCGTTGTTGCCGTTGGGCTGTATCTCCAGGTAATCGTAAAACGAGGCGATTTCAAGCACTTCATCGTCGGATTTTCCGTCGAGTATGGCTCGATAAACTTCACCCTGTTCGCACGCACTGCCGACGATTATACCCTCGCGGAACTCTTCTATAACCGAGCGCGGGACGCCGGGCTTGCGGCTGAAATATTCGAGGTTAGATTTTGTGATTATTTTATAGAGGTTTTTAAGTCCTACATAATTCTTTGCAAGGAAGATTATGTGGTTATATTTCTTTTTCTTCTCGGCAGGATCGACGACGCGGTCGTCAAAATAATAGCCCTCCATGCCGTAGAGTATCTTTATCTTGCCCTTTGCCGCAGCGCAGGCCTCGGGGAACGCCTGAACAACGCCGTGGTCAGTTATGGCTATTGCCTTATGTCCCCACGCTATAGCGCGCTCAACGAGCTTTGTGGCACTCGAAACGGCGTCCATGGCAGACATCGTGGTATGCAAATGGAGCTCGACGCGTTTCTCAGGTGCTTCGTCCTTCTTTTCGATAAGGTCAATTGTCGTTATGGCTCGCGCGTTTATGCAGTCGCACTTCATATAGGAGTCGTAGTTGACAACGCCCCTGACCATAACGGCGACACCGTCTTTGATATTCTTGAGCAGGCTTTCGCAGTTCTCGGCGAGCTCGAATATCTTGACGGAATATGAATTTGTCTTATCGGTAATGCAGAAATTGATTATCTTTCTCTTGCCGTCGCGTGTGTCGCGCGACTCGAAAGCGAAGACGGTGCCCCAGACAACGACCGAGCCCGAGTCGGAAGCTATTTCGCTCAGGGACATGGGCTTGGTTTTTATTATAGGTCCGTAGATCGGGACGGAATATTTCGTTGAAAACGGATATTCGTCATATGTTCTTGTAAGGCTGCTGAGGTCTTTTTCCTGCGAAACTTTGTCGGCGAATGCGTTGCGTATGCCGCTGTCAAGTTCCTCCTGATACTGCACGACTTCGCCGTCATCAACAGGTGCGCCGCTGTCAGTGAACTCAACGCCAACATCCTCGCCGAAGCGCTCAAATATCATCTGAGCGAAGCGCTTGGGTGCGCCGAGATTGTTTATAACATCCGCGCCGCTCTTGAGCTGGACAGACACTATATCGCCGAGCATGAAACACTTTGCATCGTTTAAAAATCCGTTCGCGGCGGGAAACTCCTTGCGCAGAGAAACGAGCAGCTTGGCAAGTCCGAGTTCGCTCATCGGCTCTTTCGGAGCATCTTCGCGTTTTTCTTCTTTGACCGAGCAGTTTATCACTGCGGCATTGAGAGTGAACGCTTTTATGAGCGAAGTTTCGACGGCTCTCAAAATAAGCTTGCCCGGCGCAGCAGCCGCCGAGCAAAGCAGTTCGAGCTCCCTGCGCTCGACATTCAGCCTGATATCGTCAAGCTGAATGTTTTCAAGCTCAGAGAGCAGTTCGGAATCATCAATATATTCTTTTACAAAATCAACTAACTTCTTGCCGGACATCGTTGTCTCCATTAAAGTTTATCTATCTCTTCCATAAGGCTGTCAAGCACCTCTGACTCAGGTACTTTTTTTATTATCCGACCCTTTTTGAATATCAGCGCGCAGCCGTCGCCGCCGGCGATACCGATATCAGCTTCTCTCGCTTCGCCGGGTCCGTTGACGGCGCAGCCCATGACTGCGACCTTTATCGGCTTGTTGCACGACGCGAGTCTTTCTTCAACTGCGTTTGCGAGGGATATCAAATCTATCTTTGTTCTGCCGCAGGTCGGGCACGAAACTATCTGGACGCAGTCCTTTTTTGCACCCGTTGCGCGCAGGATATCATAGCCCGCCGCAACTTCTTTGACCGGATCATCGGTCATTGAGACACGGATAGTGTCGCCGATTCCGTGCAGGAGCAGAGAACCGATACCGACGCTCGACTTGACAAGGCTCATTTTCCATGTGCCCGCCTCGGTTATGCCTACATGGAGCGGATAATCGCAAATCTGCGAGATAAGCTCATATGCTTCGACAGTCATCGGGACATCGGAGGACTTGAGCGAAATAACAATATTATTAAAATCGCACTCCTCGAGCAGGCGCACATGACCCATTGCGCTGTCCACAAGAGCCTGTGCGGTGGGAGCGCCGTATTTGGCGAGAATATCCTTCTCGATAGAGCCGCTGTTGACGCCGACTCTTATCGGGATACCGTTGTTGGCGCAAGCATCGGCAACAGCCTTGACTCTGTCTTTCGAGCCGATGTTGCCGGGATTGATGCGTATTTTATCAACGCCCGCAGAGATGCTTTCGAGCGCGAGTCTGTAATCAAAATGTATATCCGCGACTATCGGCACTTTTACTGCCTCTTTGAGAGCCGGGATAAGCTTCACCGCATCCATATCGGGTATTGCGGCGCGGATTATCTGGCATCCGGCTTTTTCAAGAGTCTTCGCCTGCTTCACGCTGCCCTCAATATCATGCGCGGGGATATTGAGCATCGACTGAACGGCTATCGGAGAATTGCCGCCGATAGTCAAATTGCCTATTCTGACTTCTTTGCTTTTTCTGCGTTCAAATGCCATAATTCTAACCTCTTATCAAACTGACAATATCTTTGAATGAAATCACAGCCATAAATGCGAGCAGAAGTATCATGCCGACCGCATGAACCCACTTTTCGAATTTCTGCGGGATGGGTCTGCGGATAATAAGCTCGATGAACATGAAGAACAGTCTGCCGCCGTCAAGCGCCGGGATGGGCAGGAGATTGAACAGACCGACATTAATAGCTATCAGCGCCATAATAGTCAGAAGCGGAGTCCAATCCATTGAAGTCGACGAAGCCGACGCCGCATCCGCAACATAGTTTATAATGCCTATCGGCCCCGAGACCTCGTTTAGTCCGTATCGTCCGGTTATCAGGTCAAAAAGGCTTATCCACGCCATGCGGCCTATTGATATACTCTCAAGAAAAGCGTTCTTTGTGACGCTCAAAAATGTCGGTTTAACTCCGACGATAACAAAATCGTAGTGAATGCTTATCAGATTCTCCTGACCCTCTATGGGGCTGGTTTGAAACTTAACATCCTTGAGCTCGACTTTTTTTCCGTCTCTTTTGACGACAAAATCCATAACGCCGTCATCGTCGCGCATCATGAGAAACGTTATATCATATTGGGAATAGACTCGCTTGCCGTTTATTTTGACTATCTTATCCCCCGCCTCAAGTCCGCTCGCGGCACTTGTTGCGTTGTCATAAAACGAGCGAATCTGAGTGGTACCGATAAGATCGGACTGGCAGAGCATAATGGCAACGATAATAACGCCCATGATAAGATTGACGGTGGCTCCGGCGGCAACGATTATCATGCGCTGCCACAGAGGCTTGTTGTTGAACGCGTGCTGATCCTCGCTGTCCTCGTCCTCGCCCTCCATGCTGACGTATCCGCCGATGGGCAGAATACGCACGGCATAATCAGTCTCGCCCTTCTTTTTTTTGAAGATGGCGGGACCCATGCCGATAGAGAACTCGTTGACCTTGACCTTGAAAAGCTTTGCAAAAAGGAAATGGCCGAGTTCATGGAGCATTATGACGATGCCGAAGAAAAGTATAGCCACAAGAAACGGCCAGACCTTGCTCCAAACTGTCGAAAACGACAGCGCGGTGTTTAAAAACATATAAAATATCCTTTCGACCCGTGAAAATATCAGCAGCCGAACATCTCATGCACTTTTTCTCTTGCGCGGGAATCGGCGAGGAGAATGTTTTCAAGGCTGTCGCACGGTAAAAATTCGGTTGAATCGAGCACACCCGACACTGCGTCGGCGATATTGAGGAACTTTATTTTTCCCTCTCTGAACAGCTTATTGGCTGCCTCATTGGCACCGTTCGCCGCGGCGGGATAGACACCGCCCTTTGTTATCGCCTGCCTGCAAAGATTGATGCAGGAAAAAGTATCATAGTCTGGCTGCTCAAAGGTGAGCGTTTTCCACTCCTCGAGTCGGAGCTGTTTTGCGGGGCTCTCATAGCGCTCCGGATAAGTCAGAGCATACTGTATCGGCACGCGCATATCGGGCACGCCGAGCTGAGCTATGACGGAGTTGTCGACATATTCGACGAGCGAATGAACCACGCTCTGGCGGTGGACGAGAATATCTATCTTATCGGCAGGCATATCGAAAAGCCACGCCGCTTCGATAAGCTCCAGTCCCTTGTTCATCATTGTAGCAGAATCGATGGTAATTTTTGCGCCCATGCTCCAGTTCGGATGCTTGAGCGCCTGCTCAACGGTTACGTCTTTCAGGTCATCACGTGTTCTGCCGAAGAACGGACCGCCGGAAGCGGTCAGAATAAGGCGTTTGACGCTCTGCTTTCCGGGGCTTCCCTGAAGCGACTGGAATATTGCGGAATGTTCGCTGTCGACCGGGAGAATTGCCACGCCCTTTTCTTTGGCGCGGGTCGTTACAAGCTCGCCGCCGGCGACAAGGGTCTCCTTATTGGCGAGGGCGATATCATTGCCTGCCTCGATAGCGGCAAGGGTCGGCTTGAGACCGGCTATGCCGACAATACTATTGAGCACCTTATCGGCATCGAGCTGAGCCGCGGCGCATATGCCCTCTTCGCCGCCGAGCACTTTTGTATCGGTATCGGCGACTTTTATTCTGAGCTCCGCCGCTCTGTTCTCATCGGCAACAGCCGCTATCTCTGGCTTAAACTCCCTTATCTGCTTTTCGAGCAGGTCGATATTTGAATTTGAGGTCAGCGCTTTGACCGTAAAATTCCGAAGCCTTGCGACATCGAGTGCCTGGGTGCCTATAGAACCGGTAGAGCCGAGAATGACCATGCTTTTCATAGGATCACGCTCCCACACTGAGAATCAGCGAAATAACGGCGTAGAGCATCGGCATAACGAAGCTGTAGCTGTCGAATCTGTCCATGATGCCGCCGTGACCGGGGAAGATGGTTCCGAAATCCTTTTCGCCGAAGTTCCTCTTGATAACGGACGCCGAAAGGTCGCCGCCGATGCTGATAGCGGAGAGGAACATCGATGTTGCGGGAATCATCCACCACTTTATTGTGTCGTTCTTGAAGAAGAAATAATCAAAAATGAAGAAGAAAGCGAGGTTGAAGAGCATAGTTATAACTATTCCGCCGATTGCGCCCTCAACACTCTTTTTCGGGCTGATATTCGGAGCGAGCTTATGCTTGCCGAACTTTCTGCCGACAAAATACGCAAATGTGTCGTTGAGCCATGCGGACAGCAGCGCCGTAAAGATAATAAAGAATACCTGCGACTGCTGGAACAGATCCGGACGGCTCAGGCAGAGATTCCTGAGCAGGGTTATTGTCGACATAACATACGGCACGATAACGCCGCAGAACATCGACATAACGACATCTTCAAACTTTGTTTTCTTATAGTTGCCGAGCATGATGAACATCATGATTATGACATAGACAATTGCAATGACATATGTCGGGAACGGCAGCTTCGAAAAGAGCTTGTATTCATAGACAAAGGGCATAAACGCGGCGAGAACTATGTTGATTATCATGAGAAGCTTGTTCTCGATCTTCGCAACATGCTGTATCTCATAGGATGCGATCAGCGATACGACTGCTATAACTATGCCAAGAACAGGGGTGAACATAAAGGCAAGGACTGCAAGTCCGAAAAGAGCGCCTAAAACTCCGGTAATAACGCGCTGTTTCATCTTTCTCTCATCTCACTATAAAAATTATTTTCAGACTCCTCCGAAGCGTCTGCTGCGGTGTGCGTATTCCTCAAGAGCGGCATCAAAATCCCGCTCGGTATAATCGGGCCAGAGGATATCGGAATAGATAAACTCCGAATATGCCGCCTGCCAGATGAGGAAGTTGGAAAGTCTGAATTCTCCGCTCGGGCGGATTATAAGATCGGGATCGGGCTGACCCGCCGTATAGAGATTGTCGGATATATCCTGCTCGGTCAGGCTCTCGGGTGTGCGCTCCCCTCTTGCGCACTGCTCGGCAAGCCGCTTGCAGGCGGACAGTATCTCATTTCTGCCGCCGTAGTTTATCGCGATGTTTACGGTCGTTCTGACCTTGTCTGCGGAACCGCGCTCAAGCTCGTCAACAAGCTCGAGAATATCGTCCGCAAGACCTTCGCGCTCTCCTATATATCTTATTCTGAGACCTTTCTGTGCATTCTCCTGCTCGCGTTCCTCAGCCTCGCGCAGGTACTCACGGAAAAGATCCATTATGCCGCTGACTTCTTCGGGCGGTCTGCGCCAGTTTTCCGTGGAAAAGGCGTAGAACGTCACATAGCGTATGCCTCTGTCTGCGGCGTATTCGCATATTCTTTTGAACACCTTCGCGCCCTGTTTGTGACCCTCGCCGCGCGGAAGTCCGCGCTGCTTCGCCCAGCGGCCGTTGCCGTCCATGATTATGGCAACATGCTTTGGAAGATGTTCGTTTTCAGGTGACTTTGTCATAGCAAAAATCCCTTTCTGTATTTAGGCAAAAAGGCATGACCGCCCGAAGCGCCCAGCCTTTTTGCTTCAAGGATCTGAAACAAATCAGATCGCCATTATTTCCTTTTCTTTCTCTGCAGCCACAGAGTCCGCTTCTTTGACGAACTTATCGGTTATATCCTGCATTTCTTTCTCGCCGTACTTGAGATCGTCCTCGGTTATCTCGCCGTTCTTCTGCATCTTCTTGAGCTTATCCATGCAGTCTCTGCGGATAGAGCGGATGGCGACCTTGCAGTCTTCGGCAAGCTTCTTGACATCCTTGACTATCTCGCGGCGCTTATCCTCAGTCAGAGGCGGGAAGGTCAGTCTGATAACCTTGCCGTCATTCTGCGGGTTGATGCCGAGATCGGAGGTCTGGATAGCCTTCTCGATGGGGTGAAGGGTCGAAGCGTCCCAGGGCTGGATGCAGAGGATTCTCGCCTCGACCACGGAGATAGCCGCAAGCTGATTTATCGGAGTGGCGGTGCCGTAATAATCAACGGTTATCCTATCGAGAACCGCCGCGGTAGCTCTGTTTGCTCTTATTGCAGCATACTCGCCCTTGAGGGAGCTGATGCTCTTACCCATTTTATCGCGTGCTGTTTGAAATACTGTTTCCATAATTTCAATCCTTTCTTGAAGAGAAGATCATATTTTCATCGGTCTTTCGCCGATCATTTTACAACTGTTCCGACATTTTCGCCTTTTATCGCCTTAACGATATTCTGAGGATCGTCGAGGTTGAAAACGAGAATCGGGATAGAATTGTCTCTGCAGAGAGAAGCCGCGGTGCCGTCCATGACCTTGAGGTCGTGGCTGAGAATCTCGTCGAACGAGAGGGTATCGTACTTCTTCGCATCCTCGAACTTGTGGGGATCCTTGTCATAGACGCCGTCGACATTCGTTGCCTTGAACATGATATCGGCATCTATCTCGAGCGCGCGCAGAGCAGCGGCAGTATCAGTGGTGAAAAACGGGTTGCCGGTGCCGCAGCCGAAGATAACGACTCTGCCCTTTTCAAGATGGCGAACCGCCTTGTTGCGGATATAGGGCTCGGCTATCTGCTGCATGGCGATAGCGGTCTGGACTCTGACGGGCACCTTGAGATGCTCAAGGGCATCGGCGAGAGCGAGGGAGTTCATGACGGTGGCGAGCATACCCATATGGTCGGCTCTGGTTCTGTCCATATCACCGCTCGAACGTCCGCGCCAGAAGTTGCCGCCGCCGACGACAAGACCGACCTGAACGCCCATATCGACACATTCCTTGACTGCGGAGCAGATATTGAGAACGGTATCGTAGTCAATACCCATACCCTTTCCGCCGGCGAGCACCTCGCCGCTTATTTTCAGAAGTATACGTTTATACGTAAGCTCCATGTTACTGCCTCCATTCAAAAAAACATAATTTTCCGCTACTATTTTACTTTATTTTACGCAAGCTGTAAAGACAAAAAGACAAATTCACAGCAATTTAACAAAAAAAGAGCACGGGAGACAAGATTCGCTTTTGTCTCCCGTGTTTAAGTTCGCGTTACTGTCTGCCGAGCGCCGCCTGAGCCTCGGATGTAAGCTTCGAAGTCTGGCGCTGAGCCATGACAAGATTATAATAAATGCCGCGCTTTTTGAGAAGCTCCGTATGCGTGCCGACCTCGGCAATTCTGCCGTTTTCAAGCACAACGAGCCTGTCCGCATGGCGCAGGGTCGAAAGCCTGTGGGCAATGGCTATTGTTGTTCTGTTATGAACCAATCTGCCGAGCGCTTCCTGAATATGACTCTCTGTCTCTGGGTCGAGTGCGCTTGTCGCCTCGTCGAGAATGAGTATCTTCGGATCACGCAGTATCGCTCTCGCTATCGCCACGCGCTGTCGCTCGCCGCCCGAAAGATTATAGCCGTTTTCGCCGACGACGGTATTATACCCGTCTTTTAGCTCCATTATGAAGCCGTGGGCGTTTGCCGCCTTTGCGGCGGAGAACACCTCTTCCGGAGATGCGTCCGGCTTTGCATAAGCGATATTGTCATAGACGGTGCCGGAGAAAAGGTACGTCTCCTGGAACACGACGCCCATATTCTCGCGCAGATAATACTGGTCATAATCGCGGATATCCCTACCATCTATTCTGATCGTTCCGCTGTCGACATCATAGAGGCGCATGACAAGGTTTATCATAGTGGACTTGCCCGCTCCCGAATGGCCGACGAGACCTATCATCTCGCCCGGTTTTATCTTCAGATTTATATCCTTGAGCACCGGCTCGTAGCTTTTATAGCCGAAGCCGACGGAATCGAACTCGACTTCGCCCGTTATCGGATATTTGCCGGCGTTTCTGGAATCGCCGACCTGCGGCTTTTCATCGAGAACCTCATAAATTTTTATAAGGCTCGTTGTGACCTCCGCTATCCAACGCGGCATATTGGCAAGCCAGTCGAGTGGCTTATAGATATACGAGAGCAGAAGCACAAAGCTCCACAGCTCGCCCGCGGTCATCGTGCCGTTTATAACCATTCTTCCGCCGAAATAGAGCACGAGGAAGTTGCCGGAGTTCATAAAGAAGCCTATGACCGGGAAGATAATCGCCCACATTCGCTCGTTACTCACGGAGATATCTGCAAGAGCCTTGCTCGCGGAAGAAAACTTTGCAACCTCGCGCTTTTCGCTGCCAAAGGTTTTGACAACACGGATGCCCTTGATTATATCGTGAAGAATCGAGTTCGCGCGGCTGTCATACCGCCACTGCTTATCGTAGCGCAAATGGATATAGCGCTTGAAGCCGTTGAGTGCGATAATGCACAACGGCGCAGGCAGGACTGCGAGAAGAGTCAGCAGCGGGCTCATGCGCAGCATGAATATGCCGACGACGATAAAGAGTATAATCTGTTCGAGTGCATAGCGACCTTTATCAACAAAGAAGTTTTGAACCGTGTTTGTATCGCGCGTAACACGTTTTATAAGATCGCCCGCAGTTTTTCGCGACATGGACGAGACGGACATACGCTGGACTTTGTCATAGACAACGGAGCGCAGATATTTCGAGAATCCGAGTCCGACGCTGTTCGCGGTACGCCCGGAGAATATCTGAAAGATGTTTTCGAGCAGATAAGTCAGCGCCATGGCGACGCCGATAATAATAACATTCTGCTTTGCGGAGAGTCCGCCGGACGAAAACGCCGACGAGAAGCTGTCAACAAGCTTGCCCTGGAGCACGGGCTGCGCCGCAGACATAAGATTCGCAAGAGTGACGAGCACGCTCGACACAATAAGAGTCGGCATAAACTGCCGAAGCATTTTAAATGTTCTGCGCCATATGTAGCTCTTATCAACGCAGAACATACAGACATCGGTGCCTTTTGGATAGCGTCTGCCGCAGACCGGGCATCGGTCGGCATTATCGGCGCTGAGCTGCGGCTCTTCGCCTGTTTTTATATAGTGGTTGACTGCCTTGCAGAATTCGCCTATATCCTCCGCGGCACTCATAGAGAAGCGGCAAACCGTGATATTCTCGGCGCTGTCGTAATCAGAGCCGAACTCATCCGCAAACGGCGATATCTCGATGCTTCCGCATCCGACATCGGTATACTGCACAAGCTCGCCGACATTTTCAAGCGAATGTGAAAACACCTCTTTGCCGTCTTCGAGCGCATAGACTGCGCCGTTCTCATACCGCAGGATACCGCGGCACGGCTTTGAATTCAAGTCAAGGTCATATTTTACCTCGGTCATATTTTAAACCATACGGCGCACAGCCGCTCCTTTCTTTAAAATTCATGCAAAAAAATCAATACAGAAACGGCTCGATCTTCCTGCGCGTCCTCGGTTTGAGAGCATTGATATCCGGAATTATAAAACGGTTGCCGTCGGCATCGGTGAGCATGACCGCGCCGGAATCGAGCATCTTGATGTTGCGGCTGATATCCTTGACGCCGAATGTCTTTTTGAATCCGTCTATAGACACATCGAAATAGAACGAGCCCATCTTCTCATCTATCGAATATATCTCGGATATCTGCGGGCAATAGTAGCGCGCGGCGAGATCCTTTTCGATTATCTCTCTGCTCTTCGTCGGGAAATCGGCGGCGTTTTTTATTATGCCGATCTCGTTCTTGTCCATATCGCTGACACTTATATACTCAAACGGTCTGTGCAGAGGCAGAGTACGCAAAAGGCGCACGCGGCGATAATCTTTATCCTCGGTTTTGAGGGCGGTAAAGCCGTTCGGATTTATATAGAATCTGCACTTTTCGGGGTCGAGGAAGTTTATTGACATAGTATTGAGTTCTCCCATTTTAACCCTCCTCAATCGATTATGCCGACAGCCTTGAGGGCTTCGGCCTGTATTTTATAGAGCTTATAGAACTCGCCGCGCTTTTTGAGAAGCTCGGCATAGCTGCCGTATTCGACCACTTCGCCCTCGTTTATTACCGCGAGCATATCGGCATCGCGAAGAGTCGAGAGACGATGGGCTATGGCGACAGTTGTTCTGCCCTGCATAAGCTTTGTGAGCGAATACTGGATATTGCGCTCTGTTTCGGTATCCATTGCCGCAGTAGCCTCATCGAGAATAAGGATACGCGGATTCTGAATTATCGTTCTGGCTATCGATATTCTCTGGCGCTCGCCGCCGGAAAGGTCGTGGCCGCCCGCTCCGACGCGCGTCTCATAGGCATCGGGCAGTTTCATAATAAAATCATGCGCACTTGCCGCCTTTGCCGCGGCGATTATCTCATCCATTGTGGCATCCGGCTTTGCGTAGCGAATATTATCGGCTATCGTGCCGATGAACAGATAGATATCCTGCGAGACCAAACCGACATTCTTTCTGATAGTATCGAGCGGCAGGTCGCGCACATCGACTCCGTCGATTTTGACGCACCCGGCTTTCGGGTCATAGAGCCGCGCTATAAGATTCGCTATTGTTGTTTTGCCCGCTCCGGTTTTGCCGACTATTCCGAGCATCTGACCCGCGTTCACTTTGAGGTCGAGATTTTTTATAACAGGCTGTGCGGGTTCATACTCGAACTCGAGTTTTGATATTTCTATATCTCCGCGCACCGCTCCTATTTCTATCGGGTGCTCTTTTTCGACTATCTCGGGCTTTGCGTCAACTATTTCAAACACGCGCTGAGCCGAGTCGACACAACGCGCCCACCAGTTGGACACCCACGAGAGGAAATCCAATGGTCCGACGAGCATTGTAAGATAAACGGTGAAATTGAGAAGCGTGCCGACGGTCATCTCGCCGTTTGCAACCATGAGTCCGCCGAAAGTCAGCATAACCACGGCGAGCACGGAGAGCAATATGGTGAGTACCGGGAAGAGAGTCGCTTCGGAATTGTTGAGCTTCAAATCAGCTTCATAGAGATCGCTGCTGACCGTATCGAAGCGGCCGAGTTCTTCATCTTCTTTTGAGAAAGCCTTTATTATACGCTGGCCGTTGATATTGTCGCTGACCATGGAAGTGAGCCTCGCGTTGCGCGCCCAGCTTCTGTGGTGCAAAGTTCTGAAAAATCTGCCGCCGAAGACGAGCAGCACAAGAAATATCGGAGCTGCGGCGCAGCAGAGAAGCGCCAGTTTCCACGACATGACGAACATTATTATCAGAACGCCGACAACTGTTATAACATTCGTTATGACATACGGCAGTCCGTCAACAAAGAACCAATAGATATTATTGGAATCCCTTGTCACGCGCTCCATGAGCGAACCCGTCTGTTTGGATGAATAAAAGCCGACGGACAGTCGCTGCATGGCAGCGAAAATTTTGACTTTTATATCATATATGACTCGCGGCATTATACTGCCCATAAGGAACTGGAACGACACGGTCATAAGCAGTCCAAGAAGCTTCATGCCGACGACTGCGCCGATAAGATATCCGAGCGTAACGAGCAACTGCTGCGCGGGTGTTGAGCCGACTTTGCTCAGCACATCATCAAAGAGCGTCTTTGTGCTTATCTGCGGCATCGCCATGTTCATGGCGGTGCTTATAAGTATGGCGGTGACGATAAGCGCCATCTGAAGCTTATAGCCGCCAAAAAAAGAAAACAGACGTTTGACGGTCGAGCCGTTTTTATCGCATTTCGGACATGAACTGCACCCGGGAGGATACGATCTTTTGCACTTCGGGCAGACTCCGCCGTTCGGCTCTTCACTGCTCTGCGGCATCGGCTCGCCGGTCTTGAGGCTGTTGAACGCCTTGCAGAATTCGTCATAGCCGCCGAGGAAATTGAGGCTGAATTTTATAAGACCGATATCGTCGCCGTCCTTTTCGGCTATAAGGCGTCCTGTTGAGACATACTGCTCGCATTTGAGCGAATCGAAATCCGAGAGCGGATAAGAGCGTATCTCTCTGAGTTCATACTCGGACTTGATTTTCTTGTTTCCGCGCTTTTTGGTGACTTTCTCATCGCCGAGGATAAAATATATCCCCTTGTCATCAAGGGCTGTCCACGCAGTGAGATAACAGCCGTCGAAATCCATATCGCTTTCAACAACTTTTATAAAGCCGTCGGTCTCAAGGCCGTTTTTTCTGACCGCCGCATCGATATCGTCGGGCAGTCGGTCGGGAGCCTTTCGTTTCGGCGGTTCGGGTCTGCCGAGCATACGGCGCAATTTTCTCTTTATTTTTTTCTTGAAGTTATTCATAGTCACTCCGAAAAAATAATCAAAAAGCGGACAGCCGGCGGCCGTCCGCAAATCACCTGTTATGAAAGAATAAACGGGGCGCAGCATATATGATAATTTATTTTACGCTCTGTCATAAGATGCGCTCCCCTTTCTTTGATATAGCTTTTAAATGATAGCATGATAAAAAGCAGATGTCAACCGAAATGTCAGTCGATATAGTCGAGTATCATCGGCTGCTCCGCAGGCTTTTTATCGCCGATTGAAACAGCGGAAAGATAGCGCGACTCGGCACCGTCGAGGCGGCTCTCGTCGTCCGCAAAAAGCGTTGCGAGCAGTTCGCCGCGCTTTACAAAATCGCCCGCCTTTGCGGCTATTATAATACCTGCCGCGTGGTTTATATCATCATCTTTTTTCTCTCTGCCCGCTCCGAGCAGAACGGCGGTCAAGCCTATCTTCTCGGAATCCATGTGGGTTATATATCCGTCCGCAGGTGCATACACCTCTCGGCTGAAAGAAGCTTTTCTGAATTTTGATGTATCTTCAATATACGAGACATCGCCGCCCTGCAATTTAACCATCATTTCAAAACGCTTGAGCGCTTTGCCGCTTTTGACTGCTTCATCAACGAGCCTGCCGCACTCGTCTCTATCGCCTATACCGGCAAGCATCAGCATCCTGCACGAAAGCTCGCGGCAGACCGTCCAGAGATCGCCCGAGGTGTTGCCCTTGAGCATATCAACGGACTCAATGACCTCAAGCGAGTTGCCGACCGCACTTCCGAGCGGTGAATCCATATTTGTTATCAGAGCGGCAGTCCTGACGCCAGCTCCCCTGCCGATATCTACCATCGTGCGCGCAAGCAGGCGGGAATCGTCGAGTGTTTTCATAAAAGACCCGCTCCCGGTTTTGACATCGAGTAGGATACAATCCGAGCCGTCGGCGAGCTTCTTGCTCATGATGCTTGAGGCTATGAGCGGTATGCTGTCAACGGTTGCGGTGACGTCACGCAGGGCGTAAAGCTTTTTATCGGCGGGACACATATTCCCGCTCTGTCCCGTGACGCTCAGACCGCACATTTCAACAGTCTCACGCATCTCCTGCGGAGATATCGAAGTACGGAAGCCGGGTATGGACTCAAGCTTATCAACCGTTCCGCCCGTGTGACCGAGTCCCCTGCCGGACATTTTCGCCACTTTCACGCCGCACGCCGCGACTATCGGAGCGACTACAAGCGTGGTTTTATCGCCCACGCCGCCTGTTGAATGTTTATCGACCTTGACGCCGCTTATCCCGCTGAGATCGGCTTTGTCTCCGGAGTCGCGCATTGCAAGAGTCAGCGCGACCGTCTCGGCATTTGTCATTCCGCGAAAAAACACCGCCATGGCGAACGCCGAAAGCTGATAATCCGGCACTTCGCCCGAGACGCAGCCGTTGATTATATAAGATATCTCTTCGGCGGTCAGTTCGCCGCCGTCACGCTTTTTGCGGATAAGTTCGGGCATATACATAAAGACACCTCAGTTCGTGAAGATAAGTACATGGTTGAGCGAGAATATAGACGACAACTCCTGATCATCGCCGAGGACTATGTTCTTGGCATCGTCGGCAGTGACAAGCGACGATATCATTGTCGGATCAGCTTTGACGCGCTCGACTATGGCGTCGTAATCCGACTGAGTGAACAGAGAGAACAGTGAGCGCTGAAGATCGAGCCGCACGCCGTTGTCGGCTATGCCGTAAGTTACCGAGCGTCCGCCTTTGAAACTGCCGTCTTTTACTTCGGCGAGAGCTCTATAGACACTCGTTGAAACCGATTTTTCCGCGCTGGTCAGGACGGAATCGGAGACATATGATTTGTCCGTATCGGCGCCGATAACCCAGCTTCCGACATTGCGTTCCGCAACGCTCGCGACGGTTGCAAATGTCTTTGTCCCGCAGGCGAATATGACCTGCGTACCTGTCGAGAACCACGACTTTGCGCGCGCTTCGACGTCGTCCTCATTCTCATCGGTCTTGAGGAAATTCACTTTTATCTCTACTGACATAACTTCGAGCATTAAATCTTCGGCGGCGCGTTCGGCGCCCTGAATGAAGCCAAAGCAGTAATTGACATAATCATCTGACGGGCTGCTGCCCTGAAATCCGAGGTGCTGAAACCCGTTCGACACCGAGGCATAGCCGGCAAGATATCCTGCATCGAGAGTCGAATATCCGACGGCAAGCACATTTGAGGGCAGATTTTTCTCCTCGCAGTCAATAATAATAAACTTTACATCGTCCCAACGCTCAGCCGCCTTTATAACAGCATCGCAGAATTCGTCGCCGTGACAGACTATCGCCTTTGCGCCGTGGTTTATTGCTTTCTTAATCGCTTTAAAGAAATATTTTATACCGCGCTGAGACGGTCTGTAATATTTGCAGTTGACGCCGTAATCGGCGGCGTAGCTCTTGACGCCGTCCCAAACGGCGGAATTATATGATCTGTCATAGATATCGCCGACATCGGTGATGAACACCGCGTCATACTTTTCGCGCTTTGAGCAGGCGCAGAGGCTCAAGAGCATCGCCACCGCACAAATGACAGATATTATACGCCGAAAGTTTTTCAAGGCTGTTTCTCCTGTTTCAGATTTGCCAGACCGAACGAGCCCGGCAGAAGCTCTTTGAGCCTGAACGAATGAAGTCCATGCTCGGTGTTACAGATTATTTCGAAATTTTCACAGTCGCAGAACTCCGCCATTACCTGGCGGCAGACTCCGCAAGGCGTACACGCATCGACTCCGTCTTTTCCGCCCGCAACGGCTATTGCGCGAAAATCGCGTCTGCCGTCCGACACGGCTTTGAAAAAGGCGGTGCGCTCGGCGCAGACGGTCGGAGTATATGCGGCGTTTTCGATGTTGCACCCGGTATATACCGATCCGTCGGAGCAGAGAAGCGCCGCGCCGACACTGTAGCCGGAATAGGGCGAATATGATTTGAGACGGGCTTCGGCGGCTTTTTTGAAGAGTTCACTGCGCTCGTTACCGGTCATATATCCGATACCTCCCGCAGAAAGCTCTCGCCGCTTTGGAGCGCAGGCAAGCCGAAGCAATCGAGCACAGATGCCGAGATATCGGCAAAAGTCGGGCGCGTTCCGATATTCACCCCGGCTTTTATCTTGTCGCCGCAGACAATTATCGGGATATATTCGCGCGAGTGGTCGGTGCTTGGGGTTGACGGGTCGCAGCCGTGGTCTGCGGTTATTATGAGCACATCATCAATACGCATATTTTCGAGAAATCTGCCGAGATATCCGTCGAACTCGGTCAGGGCTTTTGCATAGCCGTCGACATCGTTCCTGTGTCCAAAGAGCATATCGAAATCGACGAGATTGACAAAGCAGAGACCGTTGAAATCCTCTTTTTGGAGTTCGAGCGTTTTTTCCATGCCGTCAGCGTTATTTTTGTTGATACCTCTGTGATCCGTGATGCCGCGGGAGGCAAAGATATCGTTTATCTTGCCGACCGATATTACATCGAAGCCCGAATTTTTAAGCCTGTCGAGCATCGTCTCCCCGGTCGGTTCAAGAGAAAAATCATGCCTGCCGGAGGTTCTGTAAAAGTTCGGATATTCGCCCCTAAACGGACGGGCTATAACCCTGCCGACAGCAAGCTCGTCTTTGAGCATACCGCGGGCAGTGCGGCAGATATCATAGAGCTCTTCGAGAGGAACTATGTCCTCGTGGGCGGCTATCTGAAAGACGCTGTCCGCAGAGGTATAGACAATGAGATCGCCGGTCTCCATATGCTGCCTGCCGTAGTCAAGAATGACCTGCGTGCCCGAATAGGGTTTGTTGCAGAGCACGCCGCGTCCGGTAAGACGCGAAAACTCGTCGATAGCATACTGCGGGAAACCGTCCGGGAAAGTCGGCATAGGCTTTTCGGACACAACTCCGGCTATCTCCCAATGACCTGTAGTTGTATCCTTTCCGGCAGAACGCTCGGCGGCTCTGCCGAATGCGCCGCGCGGCGACGCGACCGCACCCTTGGGCGATACCCCGTCGATATTGAAAAGGCCGAGGGACTTCAAATTCGGCACATCGAAGCATTCCGAGCGGCTGACCGCACCGAAAGTGTCGCTGCCGCAGTCGCCGTATTTCGCGGCATCGGGCAGTTCGCCGACGCCGAAAGAATCGAGAACTATAAGAAAAACTCGCTTTGTTTTCAAAAATATCACTCCGTTTAAAGAGTATTGAGGGCTATTTTTATCATTTCATCAAAGCTCTGCTCACGCTCTGCAGGCGAGCATTCGCCGCTCGTCGGATCCATGGGCAGGTCGGATATAGTGCAGATGCACAGCGCGTTTTTGCCGGAGCGTGCGGCGTTCATATAGAGCGCGGCAGCCTCCATTTCAACTGCCAGAACACCCATTTTGCGCCACAGCTCAAAGCTCGGGATATCCTCATAAAAAGTATCGGAGGAAACAATATTGCCCACCACGGGCTCTTTGCCCAGCTTTCTCGCGGCGGACACCGCTTTTTCGAGCAGAGAGAACGACGCTATCGGCGAAAATACGCCGGGCAGACCGTACTGGTGGGCAAAATTCGAGTTTGTGCACGCGCCCGCTCCTATGACCACGTCGCGCAGCTTCAGAGAGGGAGCTATGCCGCCCGCCGAGCCTACGCGGATAATATTGTCCACATCGTAGAAATTGAAAAGCTCATAGGAGTAAATGCCCATCGACGGCATACCCATACCGGAAGCCATAACCGAGACGGGCTTGCCGTGATATGTTCCGGTATAGCCCTGAATGCCTCTGACATTGTTTACGAGGCGGGCGTCGTCGAGAAAAGTTTCGGCGATATACTTTGCTCTTAAAGGATCGCCGGGCATGATGACTGTTTTGGCGAAGTCGCCTTTGTTCGCGGTATTGTGTGCTGTTGACATATTGACTCTCCTTTCAATATCCGGACGCATCAAGACCCTTGGCGAGCTTGACAATTCTGCTCGTGCCGAGCCTGTCGCAGCCGAGGGCTATGAATCTCTCGGCGTCGTCAAGGCTGCTGATGCCGCCTGCGGCCTTCATTTTCACGTTGCTACCTATATGCTCCGAAAAGAGCTTTATATCATCGAAGGTTGCGCCGCCAGTCGAGAAGCCGGTCGAAGTCTTTATATAGTCGGCACCGGAGCGCGTGACTATATCGCACATTGTTATCTTCTCGTTCTCGGTAAGCAGGCAGGTTTCGATAATGACCTTCAGAATTTTTCCCTCGCACGCGGCGCGAACCGCCTTTATCTCATTTTCGACATAGACGGTATTGCCGGACTTGAGTTCGCCGACATTTATGACCATATCTATCTCGTCCGCGCCGTTTGCAACGGCATCTTCTGTCTCAAAGACCTTGGCGGCGGTGGTGTTATAGCCGTTCGGGAAGCCGATGACGGTGCATATCTTCACCCTGTCCCCGACATATTCTTTCGCTCTTTTGACAAACGCAGGCGGGATGCACGCGCTCGCTGTGCCGAATTTTTCGGCATCGATAAGTATCTGTTCGATATCGCTCCACCCGGCAGTGACTCCGAGCAGGGTGTGGTCGACTTTTTTGAGAATTTCTCTGATGTCCATTTTCTGTTCCTCCGTTGTGTTTTCTGCGGTAAAAAACAAAGCCTGCGCTTTGTCAAAAATCCGTACAAATCATATGATGTACAGAGGGATGCCTCATAAAAAGCAAGATAAAGGAGTAATGTTCCGATATGAATTACAACAACCGAAGCGCCGGGAGCTGCTCCTGCTCCGTGCGCGAGGCGATGACTCCGTTCCCCGAGGACTACAGCGTCGCCATGGCATATGTTCCGATACAGACAGATATAAGCGTATACGATGAGATGAAAGCCCTTGAAGTCGGCACACTCTTCCCCGTCCTTAACAAGCCGTTCAATCCTGCGAGGTGTTCGAGATGACAAAGCGCGAAACTATGCTCAGGCGGCTGAGTGCCGCGCAGTTCACGCAGTGGGAACTGCATCTCTATCTTGACACCCACCCGTCCGATCTCCAGGCTCTCGCGCTGTTTCGCAAATGCGACGCGCGGTACAGGGCGCTCAGGAGCGAATACGAGGCTCAGTTCGGCGCGCTCACGGCGCTCGACGCGACCGGCGCAGAGTGGCTCAAAGACCCGTGGCCGTGGGATACAGAGGAGTGTGGCTGCTGATGTTTGTATATGAAAAGAAGCTTCAGTATCCGGTAAAGATAGCAAATCCGAACCCGAAATACGCGAAGATAATACTCGACCAATACGGCGGACCCGACGGAGAATTGGGCGCGTCGCTGCGCTATCTCAGTCAGCGCTTCACCATGCCCTACGCTCAGCTCAAGGGACTGCTCACCGATATCGGCACGGAGGAGCTCGGACACCTCGAAATGATAGGCGCGATAGTCCACCAGCTCACAAGAAATCTCACGCCCGAGGAGATAAAGAAAGGCGGATTCGACGCATATTTCGTCACCCACACCGCCGGAGTATATCCCGCAGGAGCAAACGGAATGCCCTACAGTGCGGGTTCGATGCAGTGCAAGGGAGACACGATAGCCGATCTCATGGAAGACATGGCTGCCGAGCAGAAAGCGAGAGTCACATATGACAATATTCTGCGCCTTGTTGACGACCCGGATGTCCGCGACCCGATAAAATTCCTGCGCGAGCGCGAAATAGTCCACTTCCAGCGGTTCGGCGAGGGACTGCGCACAGTCACCGACCGGCTCAACTCGAAGAACTACTATTCTTTCAACCCGTCGTTTGACAAATGCTGAAAATATAAACTCAAGGGAGCCTCAACGTTCAACGCGCCGAGGCTCCCAAAAAACTGCTTATTTTACGAAGCTGACGGCGACATTTTCAAAAGTCTCCCCGCCCGCAAGGAAAGCGGAAAAATCGTTCTTCACCTCAAGCGTTCCGCCGCTCTTCATAGAATTGACGAGCTTGACATAATCGCCCTCGGTGAACTTCTCAAACTTAGAGGTTGCAAAAGGCAGACCGACGGCATTGTCGTCAACGCCGAGGTTTGAAGAGAGTCCGCCGACGAGCACCCACTTGCCCGCATAGAACGAGGTGAGTATCTTCTGCACGCCCGAGCTGAGTCCTTTCATTGCTGAAGTTATAACAGTATCGGATACAGATGACTGATCGACATCGACGCCAATAGATTTGCCGTTATTTGCCAATGCCGCCTCAAAGACGGAATCGCACATCTCGCCGCCGCAGGAGAAGATGCACTCCGTGCCGGACTTGTACCATTCGTTGACCATATTCTGAAGCTCGGAAGAAGCCGAGAAATTATCGCCGTAGCGGTAGCTGTACTTCATCTCGACGACAACGCCGGTAAGTTTTGCCGCGTCGTTCGCACCCTGGACGAAGCCGTAGCCGAATCTGTTGACGGACGGGTTATTGCCCGCTCCGCCGCCGACAAAGCCGAGCTTTGTATTCCCCTCGGTAACTGCGGCGTATCCCGCAAGATAGCCGCACTGCTCCTCTTTAAATGCAACTGCCGCGACATTCGAGAGAGCCTGTCCGTCGCCGTTGGTGAGGACATAGCCGTCAACAAAGATAAACTTTGTGTCGGGATTTTCCGCTGCAGCTCGTTTGAGAGCGTTCTCCTGCTCATAGCCGGTGGCGACAATTATATTCGCGCCGCCTTTTATTGCCTCGATAAACGCATTGTATCTGTCGTCGTCCGAAGCTTTGTTGCCGTTTCTGGGCTGATAATATTTATACGACTTGCCGTTTTTATAGGCAAAGAGCTTGACTCCGTCCCAGGTTCCCTGGTTGAAGGATTTATCTTTGAGCCTGCCGACATTCGTGACCATTGCTATTTCATATTTCCCGTCTTTCGAGGTCATTGTATCGGCAATTTCATCTGCCGAAATTATTTGGCTGTCTCCCGCCTCGGTCGAGAGACGCTTTTTGCTGCATGCGGTAAGGGCGGCGCAGCCGAAAATCAAAAGCACCGCAAGAAGTGCCGCAAGGGACTTCTTCATTGTAAAACCTCCTATATAGGACTCACGCGTCCGTTTCGACTGTTTATTATATCATTTAAGCGTCTTTAAATCAACAAAGTTTTGTGAAAAATTTATATGATATATATAGTTATAACCACAGGAGAAAAATATATTACATTTTACAAATCGGGATTTTAAAGGCACGAAAGATTGATTTTAGGGCTCGCAGATGATATAATCAAAAAAAATATCAAGCGAGGTTTTCATCAGATGCACCCTATAGCCGCTTTTTGCAGACGCAATTTGAACGCACTCGGGCTCGAGCTCTACAGCATCGCATATCCCCTGCTCCCGAAGGACAGGCGCGACTGGCTGTTTGAAAAAAATGTTAATATAGTTCCCGCCGAGACGGGCGTGAAGATAATAGACAAAGACGAAGAGAGCATCACAATAGGCAAATTCAACAAGGACGGCACATATTCGGACAGGCCATTCCGCATACTCACGACAACCGACATTCATCTCGGCGACACGCCATCTCTGCGCCGAAAGGCGATGCAGATGCTCGCAAATCATATTGCGCAGGCAAAGCCAGATCTTGTGATATTCACGGGAGATATAATACTCTCGAAGTTCCAGCAGCTTGATGCGGTTCAGTTCGCACGCTTCATGGAAAAGACGGGAGTGTACTGGGCGATTGTCTTCGGCAATCACGAGGTTCACGAGGAAAAGGGCTTCTACAAATGGCTTATGCTCGACTCAATGCGCCGCTATCCGCACTGCCTCGCGCTCCACGGCAACGACAGTCTCTACGGCTACGGCAACTACAGAATAGACATCAAAAACGGCGAAAACTCTCTGCTCCAGAGCCTGTATCTTTTCGACTCCGGGCGCGACATACGCGAGAGATATTACAAAGACTACGGAGTGCCCGAGGGCATGAAGGGCTACGACTTCTTGAAGCCGGAGCAGATAGAATGGTACAAAAACTGCGTGCGCAGGACGGAAGAGAAATACAGAAAAGTAAAATCGATGATGTATTTTCACATTCCCCTGCCGGAGTTCGAGCATGTCATGAAGCTCGACGAAAACGGGCAGTATGTTCCGACGGGCGAAGCGAAGATTTTCTACGGCGGGATGTATGAATCCGTCGGCTGTTCACCGTTCAACAGCGGAATGTTTGACGTCATATGCGAGCTCGGCAGCACTCAGGCAGTCTACTGCGGACACGACCATGTCAACGACTTCTGCGCGAACTACAAGGGGGTCTGCTTCATATACAGCCAGTGCGGCGGATACGAGACATACACCATGGGCACGAACTTCGGCTGGCCGGAGGAAAAGTGGATGCAGGGCGTGACGATAACCGAGATTCTGCCCGACGGCAGCATAACGGTCGGCAGACGCTTCAACCGCGATTATCTCAAGCGCCCCGAGCAGTTCAACGCCGAAAAACAGGCATACGAAGAAAGCAAGAGAAAATAATATGGCATCAAGCAAAGATTATCTCGAATATGTGCTCGAACAGCTGAGCGAGACAGGTGATGTGACGAGCCGGGCGATGATGAACGAATACATACTCTATTTTCGCGGAAAAGTAATCGGCGGGATATATGACAACCGATTTCTCGTAAAGCCCGTTCAGGCGGCGCGAAATATGATGCCGGACGCACCGGAGGAGCTGCCGTATGACGGCGCGAAGCCGATGCTGATGGTTGAAAACATCGAGGACAGAGGGTTTTTGAAAGAACTCTTTGAGGCGATGTATGACGAGCTGCCCGCACCGAAGCCGAAAAAGAAGAAATAAAGAAATGCTCCCGACCTGCAAAAGCGGATCGGGAGCTGATTTTTGTCGAAAATAAATTTGCCGATTATGTAATTTGCACAAAGAAAAAAATCCCTGCCCGAGCGAGCGGACAGGGACAATATTTGCTGTTCTTTTCAAGCTTTGGACTCGACGGCGATATACTTGTCGATAAAGCTCTTGACTTTTGCCTCGTATGCGGCGGAATCGGTCGGGTAGCTCTCGGCATGACCGGCGCCCTCAACGAGAAGCAGGTCTTTGTCGGTGCTGCAAGCGTCATAGAGCTCATGCACCATATAAGTGGGGACGAAATCGTCCTTTGTGCCGTGGATAAAGAGCATCGGCACCTGTGCGTGGCTGACGCTCTCGACCGCGTCGACCTTTTTGAAATCGTATTTTGCGATATGTTTATTGAAGAAGTTCGCGCCGTCAAGCAGCGGAGAAGTCGGAACATGGGCGTTTTTGAGCTGATAATCGAACTCCGCCCACGGGCTGGTATAGCCGCAGTCGGCAACGGTGAATTTGACATTCTTCGGCAGGTCGGGGTTGCCGCTCATCATCATAACGGTGGCGCAGCCCATTGAAACGCCGTGCAGGATTATCTGGATATCGCTTCCGAAAGTATCGGTCATGAATTTGAGCCACTGCATGGCATCGCGCGACTCATGCGAGCCGAAGCCGATATATTTGCCCTCGCTCTCGCCGTGCGCCTGATGGTCGACGATAAAGACATTGAAGCCGAGGTCATGATAGAACTTCGCCATGAGTCTGAACTCGCGCTTACCCCAGCAGCGATATCCGTGGCTGCCGAATACATAGACATCGGAGGGCTCGTCGGCTTTGAGAAGATAGCCCTTGAGCTTGTTTCCGTCAACGTTGGTTATGGAGTAATTTTCAAAAGTCTGATCATTGAGCCACTCCTCGCGCGGGTCGAGAAGGAACTTTTCGGGGTTGGTCTCCATCATTTTCTTTTTGGCGTTGGCATCCATCTTCCCGGGTATCTTCGAGTTGCGCGCTATTACTTCATAGAAGACAAGATAGCTCACCACGCCGAAGAGTATGCCGCAGAGCAGAAGAACCGCCGCGACGACTATTACGGTTATTTCAACAGCATTCATGATTATCACCTTTCTTGAATTTGCGTGCAACGGCACGGCTTTAGTCCAACAATATTATAACGATATGTATGAAATAAGTAAAGAAAAACTTTTATGCCAAATAAGCATTGAACGAGCCGCTTTTTTGTGATAAACTTTGCTTGTGTTAAAGACAAAAGGAGGAAAAACATGAGCAGATACGAAAACGCAAGAGAGATATATGAGTCTCTCGGCGTGGACACAGAAAAAGCTATAGAAACGCTTCGCAGCACGGCTGTTTCAGTTCACTGCTGGCAGGGCGACGATGTTACGGGCTTCGACTCGAAGCAGGCTCTCTCCGGCGGAATACAGACCACCGGCAACTATCCCGGCAAGGCGCGCACACCCGAAGAGCTGATGCAGGACTTCGACTTTGCGGCGAGCCTCATGCCCGGCAAAAAGAAGCTCAATCTTCACGCAAGCTATGCCATATTTGAAAGCGGCGAGTTCGCCGACCGCGACAAGATCGAGCCGCGCCATTTTGAAAAATGGGTCAAGTTCGCAAAGGAACGCGGCATGGGAATCGATTTCAACCCCACATTCTTCTCGCACCCGATGGTGAAGGACAATCTCACCCTCTCGTCGCCCGACGAAGAGGTTCGCCGCTTCTGGATAGAGCACGGCAAGAGATGCATTGAAATATCCGAATATTTCGCAAACGAGACGGGCGTACCATGTCTTATGAACATCTGGATCCCCGACGGATATAAAAATATCCCCGCGGACAGGCTCGGTCCGCGCAAGAGATTCAAGGATTCGCTCGATGAGATACTTTCGGTGCCTTATGACAAGTCAAAAGTTTTCGTCTGCCTTGAATCAAAGGTTTTCGGGATCGGGCTTGAGTCATACACAGTAGGCTCCGCCGAGTTCTGCATGAACTATGTTGCCTCAAAGGGCATCACTCCCCTCATGGACAACGGTCACTATCACCCGACAGAAGTTGTGTCGGACAAGATATCCTCAATGCTCCTGTTCAACGACCGCATCGCGCTGCACATCACACGCGGAGTCAGATGGGACAGCGACCATGTTGTTATTCTCGACGACGAGACGAAAGAGATAGCAAAAGAGATAGTCCGAAACGACGCGCTCGACAGAGTGTTTATAGCGACCGACTATTTTGACGCTTCAATAAACAGGATATCCGCATGGGTCACGGGAATCAGGAGCGTTCACAAGGCTCTGCTTCTCGCACTGCTCGAGCCTAATGAGAAGATGAAAAAGCTTCAGGACGAGAGCCGCTTCACGGAGCTCATGGTACTGCAGGAAGACATGAAAACGGCGCCGTTCGGCGACATTTGGGACGAATATCTCAGGCGCGAGAATATTTCGGACGACTATATATCAGCCATACTCGACTACGAAAAGAATACACTGGAGGCAAGAAAATGAAAGACATTCTGACTGCGCCCTTTGTGCAGGAAATGATGCAGACCACCGCAAATATGTACCGTCTCGGCTGGGACGAGAGAAACGGCGGCAACATAAGCTATATGCTCGACGAAAAGGAAGTCGGCGAATATCTCGACCTCACAAAAGTTATCAGAACTATCCCGACCGGATTTGACGCGAAGCCGCTTATCGGCAAGATATTCATCGTCACCGGAACGGGCAAATACTTCAAAAACGTTCAGTTCGACCCCGAAAACAATCTCGGCATCATAAGAATCGCCGAGGACGGCACGACCGCCGAGCTGCTCTGGGGCTACTCCGACGGCGGCAGATTCACAAGCGAGCTGCCCGCTCACCTGATGAGCCACATGGCGAGACTCAGCGTTGACCCCGAGAACAGAATCGTCATGCACTGCCACCCGACGAACACGCTCGCGATGAACTATATACACGAGCTTGACGAGAAGAAGATAACCCATACGCTTTGGGAGATGTGCACCGAGTGCATCGTCGTTTTCCCGGACGGAGTCGGCGTTCTGCCGTGGATGCTCTGCGGCACGAACAGCATCGGCGAAGCGACTGCGGAAAAGATGAAAGAATTCCGCCTCGTTATTTGGGGAATGCACGGAATCTACGGCGCAGGCAAGACTATGGACGAGACTTTCGGTCTTATTGAGACAGTCGAAAAGGCGGCGCAGATATACATGCTCACCGCGCACATGCCGAGGATAAATACTATAAAAGACAGCGAGATGCAGGAGCTCGCCGAGTTTTTCGGAGTCAAATACAGAAAAGATTTCCTTAATCTGTAAAATACAAGTGCAAGCCGCATTCTACAGTGCGGCTTGCTTCTATAAACGGAGTGAACATCCTGCTGATTCTTTGCGAGTCCGCGCTCTGCATTATTGCAACAATATTGATAAGCAGAAAGATAAAACACAAAAACTGAATAAATAAAACAAGCGACCGTCAGGATTTATCCCGGCGGTCGTTTTTGTTATTTAATCATCAGGTCGGCTATTGTTATGCCGTCGAAAAAATCGTTGATGAGTTTATCGAGCTTCGTCCACATCGCGCGGGTGCGGCACGAGCCGGCATTCTCGCAGGGCTCGCAGCCGCCCTCGACGCACGAGACGGGAGCGAGCGAGCCCTCAGTGAGCTTCAGAATCTCACTGACTCTGTACTCCTCCGGCTTTCTTTTGAGTCGGTAGCCGCCGCCTTTTCCGTGCGCGCCCTCGACAAGTCCCGCTTTCGAGAGCGTTGTCATAATACTTTCGAGATATTTGAGCGAGAGCTCTTCGCGCTCGGCAATCTCCTTGAGCGGGATAAAAGCGCCGTTCTTTTCATTTTCGGCAAGATCCGCCATGACGCGCAGGGCGTATCTGCCGCGGCTTGATACCATCATAGTTTTACACCATGCGGCAGCCGCAGCTCTCGCAGTCCTCGCACTCGGGGAACTTGCTGTGGTCATACTCGATGCCGTTCTTGTCGTAATAATCCTTGACGGCGGACTTTATAGCCTCTTCGGCGAGCACAGAGCAGTGCAGCTTGTGCGCCGGGAGTCCGTCAAGCTCATCGACGACCTGCTTGTTTGTGACGGCAAGCGCCTCGTCAATAGTCTTGCCCTTTATAAGCTCGGTAGCCATGGAGGACGAAGCTATTGCGCTCGCGCAGCCGAAAGTCTCGAACTTGACATCGTCGATTTTTCCGTCTTTTATCTTGAGATACATCTTCATTATATCGCCGCACTTCGCGTTGCCGACCTCGCCGACACCGTCCGCATCGGCAATCTCGCCGACGTTGCGCGGATTCATGAAATGATCCATAACCTTATCGCTGTATAATGCCATTTTGAATTACTCCTCTCAGAAAGTGAATTTTCTCTCGCCGCTCAGAAGCTCTTTCCACACGGGCGAAAGATCTCTGAGATATTTGACGACCTTCGTTGTCTCTTCGATTATATAATCGATCTCTTCCTGCGTGTTCTCCTCACTGAGTGTCAGGCGCAGGGAGCCATGGGCAACCTCATGCGGGCGGCCGATAGCGAGAAGCACATGGCTCGGATCGAGCGAGCCCGAGGTGCAGGCGGAGCCGGAAGAAGCGCATATGCCCTTTGCATCGAGCAGAAGCAGGAGCGACTCGCCCTCGATACCCTCGAAGCAAAAGCTGACATTGCCGGGCAGACGTTTTGTGCGGTCGCCGTTCAATGCGCTGTGCGGTATCTTTTCAAGACCCTCTATAAGTCTGTCGCGCAGAGCGGACACTTTCTCGGCGTTGGCATCGATATTGGCGTTCGCCTCTTTGAGAGCCGCGACCATGCCGACGATACCGGGGATATTCTCGGTGCCTGCACGCTTGCCGCGCTCCTGCGCACCGCCCTCGATAATATTCGTCAATCTGACACCCTTGCGGGCATAGAGAAGTCCGACGCCCTTGGGACCGTGGAACTTATGAGCCGAGAGGGAGAGCATATCGATATTCTCTTCCTTGACGTTTATATGGACATGACCGACAGCCTGAACGGCATCGGTATGGAAGATAACGCCCTTTTCTTTACATACAGCACCTATCTCGGCGATGGGCTGGATGCTGCCAATCTCGTTGTTTGCGTACATAACGGACACAAGGCAAGTGTCCTCGCGGATAGCGTCGGCGACCTGCTGAGCCGAGACCATGCCGTTTTCATGCACATCGAGGAGCGTCACTTCAAAGCCCTCTTTTTCGAGCTTCTTTAGCGTATGCAGAATCGCATGATGCTCGAACGCGGTGGAGATTATATGCTTCTTGCCCTTTCTTGCGCCGATAGCCGCTGCGGAAACGAGCGCCTGATTATCTGCCTCGCTGCCGCCGGAGGTAAAGGTTATTTCATTGGGCTCGCAGCCGAGAACCTCAGCCGCCTCTTCGCGCGCCTTTCTCAGCGCGTCCGCCGCAGCCTGTCCGACGGAATGGAGGCTCGACGGGTTGCCGTAGATCTTGTCCATATACGGCAGCATCGCTTCTATTGCTGTGCGGCTCGTCTTTGTTGTGGCCGCGTTATCAACATAGATAGTGGTCATTTATATCAGAACTCCTCTCAATAATCAAGTATGTTCACAGGAAAACAAATCATTCGACCCGTTCCCCCGATTCCGCAACGATTATATACCCATTTACATACTATGTCAATAGGTTGAATAAAAAAGATACAGAGCAGAGGACAACTCCCCTGCTCTGTGAATTAAAATTTTTATTCTGCTTTCTTTGCGCCGTTTTCGAGAGCCGCATCAGCCCACGCTGCGATATAATCCTCGACCTCGTCGCGGTTTGTCTCGTTGAGAATCTCATGTCTGTCGCCGTCAAAGAGCTTGAGGGTGACATCGTGGCCTGTAGCCTTGAGATCCTCGGCGACCTGAGTCACGCCCTTTGAATAATCGCCGACGGGATCCATTGAACCGGAGACGACGAGAACCGGGATATCGGTAGAGAGCTGCTCATACCAGTCCTTGCCGGAGACGGAATTGAGGACAGAGAACAGGTCTTTATAGCCTGCCGCGCTGAAGAGGAAGCCGCAATATTTATCGTCGATATACTTCTGAACCTCGTCCTCGTCTCTGGTGAGCCAATCAAACTCGGTCTTAACATTGTCGAACTTCTTGTTGTAGTTGCCGAAAGCGAGATTGTTGATAAACTCGCTCTTATGACGGCTGCCGCGGCTCTTGCCGACGAAGCTTGCAAGCTTTATGGCGATAGGTGCGGCGGGATTCTTTCCGCTTGTGCCGCAGAAGATAGCCGCCTGAACATCGTTATATTTAGCGGTATAGTTCCTTGCGATGAACGAGCCCATGCTGTGACCGAAGAATACGACGGGCTTGCCGGGATACTCCTCGCGGGCGATATCGGTAAGCGAGCGGCAGTCGATGACAAAATCTCTCCAGCCGTCCTTCTCGCCGAAATAACCGAGGTCATCGTCGGACGCGACGGACTTGCCGTGACCGATATGATCCTGCGCAAAAACGGCATAGCCGTGCTCGCAGAGCTTCTTTGCAAAACGGGCGTAACGCTCGCCGTGCTCCGCCATGCCGTGGGTTATCTGGAATATAGCCTTGACGCTGTCCTTATCCGCGGGCGCCCAGCTGCGCGCGTAGATATCGCAAAGACCTGTTGCGGATTTAAATGAATATTCTTTTCTTACGATTTCCATGATAAATTAAGCCTCCGATTTTACGGTGATCTTTAATACAAGACCGAAACGATCTCCTATATGTGATATTATAACATACTATAAACAAATTGTAATCCTTTTGTAAGGAAATAAGCGAAAAGTCTACATATCTTACAAATATATTGCGCAGTGTTTGGGCATATTCAACAAATATATATGTCCTGGCAGTCTATATTCTACAATAGTCGAACATAAAATCTTGCCAAACGGCGGGAATAAAAGTATACTGTTATTATAGTCTATACCGTACAGGGAGGGAAAGCTATGATCTGGTGCGTTGAGGACGACGCGAGCATACGCGACATTGAGGTTTATGCACTGCAATCGACAGGGATAGAGGCCAGGGGCTTCGAGGACGGGACTTCGTTCTGGGAGGCTTTAAACGGCGGCGAGAAGCCGGAGCTTGCGGTTATCGATGTTATGCTGCCCGGCATCAGCGGCATCGATCTTCTGCGCAGGATGAAAGCGTCTTCGGAGCTCTGCGACATTCCCGTTGTTATGGCGACGGCAAAGGACACCGAATACGACAAGATAACCGGGCTCGACCTCGGCGCGGACTACTATCTGACAAAGCCGTTCGGCGTGATGGAGCTTGTCTCCTGCGTCAAGGCGGTTCTGCGTCGCTGCAAGCCCAAGGCGCAGGAGCATATTCTGAAAGCGGACGGGCTCGAAGTGAACCTCGACGAGCACACGGTCACGGGCGACGGCGAAAAGATAGTTCTGACATACAAAGAATTTGAGCTTCTCAAACTCTTTCTTTCGAACCCGGGCACGGCATTCACGCGCGACAAGCTGATGGAGGAAGTCTGGAGCACTGACTACTGCGGCGAGACGCGCACGGTTGATATGCACATACGCACGCTGCGCCAGAAGCTCGGCAGATTCGGCGAGATGATAAAGACGGTTCGCGGAGTCGGCTACCGTCTGGAGGCCGACAAATGACAAAGCGGATTTTCAGATCGATTTTCTTCGCGGCGTTCTGCGTGCTCTTAGCGTCGCTCGCCATAATCACTGGATGCCTGTACGAATACTACAGCAATGCATTTGAAAATCAGATGAGAGACGAGCTCAATCTCGCCGCCGCGGCGGTAGACATGAGCGGGAGCGGATATCTCGAATCCATAAAAACCGACAGATTCCGTCTGTCGCTGATAAGCGCGGACGGCAAGGTGATATACGACACCCAAGAGGATGCGGACACGCTCGCAAACCACGCAGACAGAGAAGAGATAAAGGAAGCACTTGAAACGGGCAAGGGATACAGCACGCGCTACTCCTCCACCCTGCTCCAAAAGACGACATATATCGCGAAGAAGCTCGCCGACGGCAGCGTACTGCGGATATCATCGAGCCGTGAGACTATAGGCGTGCTCGTCTTTGAGGCGATGCAGCCGATACTTATAGTGATAGTCGCCGCGCTGATAATCTCGGCGGTCATTGCGGCGCGGCTTTCAAAAAAGATAGTTGAGCCGCTCAACTCGCTCGACCTCGAGCACCCGCTCGAAAACAAAACATATGACGAAATCGCTCCCCTGCTCAGCAGGATTAACCGCCAGCACGAGCAGATAAAAGAACAAATAAAGGCTCTGCAGAAAAAGACGGACGAGTTCACGCAGATAACGGACAACATGAAAGAGGGGCTTGTGCTCCTCGACAACGACGGAAAGATACTGAGCATAAACCCCGCCGCGTGCAGACTGTTTGAAGCGGACGAAGAATGCATCGGCAAGGATTTTGTTTCGATTGACCGCAGCTGCGAGATATCCGCCGCGATAAAGCGCGCCGAAGAGAGCGGACACAGCGAGACGCGCACAAAATACAGCGGCAGAATATATCAGTTCGACATCAGCCGCATAGAATCTGACGGCTCGGCGCGCGGGTCGGTTATTTTGTTCTTCGACATGACGGAACAGCAGAACGCCGAAAAGATGCGGCGCGAGTTCACAGCGAATGTCTCGCATGAGCTGAAAACTCCGCTTCAGGGCATAATCGGGAGCGCGGAGCTTATTGAAAACGGAATGGTCAGGGACGAGGATATGCCGCGCTTTGTCGGTCACATACGCTCTGAGGCGCAGAGGCTCGTCAATCTTATAAATGATATAATCAGGCTCTCCCAGCTCGACGAGGGCGACGAGATGCCGCACGAAAGAATCGGACTTCTCTCGCTGTCGCAGGAAATCGCCGAAGACCTCGGAGACGCGGCAAAGAAGAAAAATGTAACGCTTAGCGTCGGCGGAAACGAAGCATATGTTTTCGGCGTTTCAAGACTGCTCTACGAAGTGATATACAACCTCTGCGACAACGCGATAAAATATAACCGCGAGGGCGGACAGGTTGACATAAATATAGATAGTGTCGGCGGCGCGGCGAAGCTCACTGTTTCGGACACGGGAATAGGCATAGCGCCGAAGCATCAGGCAAGGATTTTCGAGCGGTTTTACCGGGTCGACAAGAGCCATTCAAAGGCGACCGGCGGCACGGGGCTCGGACTGTCGATAGTCAAGCATGCAGTGCAGTATCACGGCGGCACGGTCTCTATAGAGAGCGAGGAGAACAAGGGCACGCGCATAACGGTTACACTGCCGCTGAGTGAATAAGAAAAAGCATCCGCGATGAAAAAAAATCACGGATGCTTTAAATTTTATTCCGACTTTTCGCGCATATCCGCGAGGCGTTCGGCTTTCTTTCTGACCTTGCGGCGGCGGTCGAAGCAATAGATGAGCGCGCCTATCGAGACTATATCGATAACAACGACCATATCCCAGAAGATACCCACCACGACCATTGCGGCGAAGAGCAATATGGCGAACACCTTTTTGTTGCTCTTGAACGCAGTTTTGATAACTTTGAAGCGGACTTTCTTCCACGCAGTGCAGATGATTATAACGGCGAGAGTCGCAGTTGGCACGCGTATTATCACTGGATGGGCAAGAATCGAGAGCACAATCATAATAACTGCAGCAAAGATTCCGGTCATTCGGGTCTCGCCCTCGGAGCTTTCATCGCCGACCGTCATTCCGTCGCACACCGGACAGATTATCGATCTTAAGCCCTTGAATGCGAGCGAATTGCGGACGACCGAGAGCTGATTTTCTTTCATCAGCGTATCGGCAACAAGGACGACCACGAGCGCCCACGCATATATAAACGACGGGAGGAGCTTCTCGGGAGTGACATCAAAAATGCTGATATCGCCGACAAGCAGGAAGCTCGGCGAAGAGACAAAGCTTCCGACCTCGTCTATGACGGTGCGCTCCGCGACGGGATTGAGGATAAGGTTGAGCACGGTAGTCAGCACAAGTGCGACAGCGGGTGCGGGAACTTTGCGGCTGAGTTTTTTGAACTTTATCGGATAGGTTATCATTATGACGAGGGTTATCGTGCCGTAGAGCACGCCGCGCCAATTTGAGTGGAAGCCGTATGAGCGATAAGCGACAAGGGTCTCAAAAGCGGAGCCCGCCGGGACACCTATGCCGAAATAGTAGTTGACCTGAATTATGCACAGCACGGCGGCGACAATAAAAGTTACCGCGCCGAGGGCCGCGGGAGGTATCTTGAAGAAAGATTTATTAAACTGAATAGTTGCGACAAAGAGCAGGAGCATACCCGCAATAATGCAGGAGAGCATCGCGCCGGGGACGCCGATCGTATTTGCCGCATAGATAAGTATCGCGAACACCTCAACATGTGGCGTCGGAATTCTGTTCGGGCTGCCCGAGCCTATAATGCACGCCGCTATCGCGCCGACAAGTCCTGCCGCCGCGCCGAACGGCGAATTGCTGCCGAAAGCGAGCGCGAGAGGGAATATCCAGCCGACCGCGGTCAGCGAGCCGAGGGCATCCTTTTTCAGTTTCTGCAAATCATATTTTCCGCTTTTTTTCAAAAACCTCACTCCGTTCCTCCGATATTATATTATATCGCTCCGCTTTTTTCAAGACGGATTCAAAAGCGAGGTAAATTATCATTATAATATTGATTTGAAGCCGCGCAGGATATATAATAAGAAGAAAGGACAGGAGGAAAAGAACCATGATGAACATATGGCACGACATAGCTCCGGAGAGAATAAAGAGCGACGACTTTGTCGCCTGCATTGAGATATCCAAGGGCGGCAAGAACAAATACGAGATGGACAAGGAGACCGGCATGCTCAAGCTTGACCGCGTCCTCTACACCTCGACCCACTACCCCGCCAACTACGGCTTCATCCCGCGCACATACGCCGACGACAACGACCCGCTCGATGTTCTCGTGCTGTGCAGCGAGGCAATTCTGCCGATGACGCTCGTAAAATGCTATCCGATAGGCGTTATCAAGATGATCGACAGCCAGTCTATAGACGAGAAGATAATCGCCATCCCCGACCGCGACCCGAACTACAACGCATACAGAGATGTCAACAGCCTGCCGAGACACATACTCGACGAGATAATGCATTTCTTCAGCGTATACAAAATGCTCGAGGGCAAGGAGACGATAGTCAAGGAGCTCTGCGGACGCGACGTTGCGATAGATATAGTCAGCAAGTGCATCAAGGCATATGAGGACAAGTTCGGAGACGAACAGAACTGAATATAAAACGAAGTCTCCCGGAGATTTTACCGGGAGGCTTGCTTTTTATTCAACCGTCAATCGGCTTTTGTGACGCTCTTTGTGACAAAGCTGTCAACGCGCCATTTGCCGTTTTCTTTTTTCATCGCCACATGGCCGATTCGTTCTTTTACATCGGAATCGTCATCGAAAATCGCCGTATACTGGAACGATGCGGTATCGCCTGTGGCTTTGTCTATCGGCGAAAACTTTATGCTCTCTACCTTTGCGGGAGTTGCGCCGTAATACAGCGCGCACGCCGCTATCATGCCTTCGGTGCATTTATCGGTAACAGCACCGTCGCACCGCTCGCGCATATATGTGTCAAAAGTCCTGTTGTCAATGGCTTCTCTGCGCCTTTGAATTTCTGCGTTGTCCACAGTATACACGGCAGTCAGAACTTTCTCCGCCGTTCTCTCGGGGCGCGAATAATAATAGCCGACACCCGCACCAACGGCTATGGCTGCGGCAGCAATGACGCACACAACAATAATAATAATTTTTCGCTTGTTTTTCATAATAAATCACCTGTTCGGAATATGTCGGATTTTCAGCTGACAAATATTACCTGAACATCGGAATCACGCCTTTCTGTAAAAATAAGATTGGTCGAGTGATTATACCCTAAAGCGATTGTGATATAAAAACTTATTTCAATATTATACTATCAAAAATTCAATCGCTTATAATTCCAACTATTAAATTTATTTATTTTTGTTTATTGTCACAAAAAGCCACTGTGTTTCTTGTGAATATTGCACAGCAGAAAAATCGCAGATATAAATACCAAAAGCTGCCGGGAAAACCGACAGCTTTTGTTGTTATATCAGTATTTTAAAAAGTTATCTTGACATTGACAGTGCCGGAGACGGGCTTGACAACAAGCTTTGCCGCGCCGTTTTCGCCGACAGATTCGAGCTCATACTCGCAGCCCTCAACGGTCTTTGCGGGCTTATGTATATAAATCTCCGTCGGAGCGGCGCACTCGCCGTCGCCCTCATAGCTGAGATTAAACTCCTGAGCAGACTGATCAAAGCCGTATGAAATGAGTCTGCCGCTGACAGCGACGGGATAAGGACGGCTGAGAACTTTCATCAGCGGGCTGTTGAACATATCGTCAACATAGTGCCAATAAGTGAAGCCCCACTTGTGCTGCTCGAAGAAGTTGACGAGGAACTCTATGTGCGGGAGCCAGTCCTCGCCTTCGCCGCCGAAGCCGCCCCACTCGCCTACAAGCACGGGTGCATCGAGTCTGTCCTGAGTTCTGACATGCTCCTCAAATATGGCTCTGACTCTATCGTTGCTCGCATACTTATACTGCGGGGTATCGACCATAAAATCGTAGCCGTGAGGAGTGAAGCAGAAGTTCTTCTCGCGCTTGCCGTTGACTTCTATAGCGGGAGTCGAGCACGGGATGCAGGTGTTCGACCAATAGCAGTTCTCCATGACGAGTATGCCCTTGTCGGTAACCTCGCGGATAGCGGTTGAAACTTTGTTGATAAACGGAGAATACTTCTCGATATCGAACTTTCTGACATATTCATATCCGGCCTTGCGCGTGACATCCTTGAGGACATCGCCGGTTATCTGCTCGAGATATTTGACCTCGTCGCGTCTCTGTTTGTTGAGAAAATCACCGACGAGCTTGAAGCACTTGACGCGCTTATCGCCAATAACGGTGCCGATTGCGGTGGAGATAAGCTTCTTGAAGAGCTTGCCGCCGTCCGAGCCAAGGAAAGGCTCATTGAGCATATCGAATCCGAAGAGTGCGGGATGATCCGCAAAGCGAGCCGCGACATGCTGCCACATGGCGGCAAAATAATCGATAAGACCCCTGCCGTTATATTCGCGGTTGTTCCAGAAATTATCGAACGCGCGCTGAGTCGCCTTGCCCCAGAAATAGCCGGCAGCCCAGACAAGCTTGGGCTCTTTTGGATCGTACTGGTCGGTTATAGTCGCCCAATCGGGTGCTCCGTCTCCGTAGCAGCGCGGAGAATAGAGATCCTGATGCATATCAAAGAGTATATAGACACCGTGAGCGGCGCAGAGATCGAAGATGCGGTACATATCGTCGAGATACTTGTCGTTGTAGCTGCCGGGCTCGGGCTCGATCATGCTCCAGGTGGTACCGAGGCGGATAAGATTGAGTCCGCGCAAGGTCATCTCGTCGAGCAGTTTATCGTCGATATTGAAGCCGAACTTGTTGTCCTCGCTGTCCTTGCGCTTATCCACGATATTGACGCCGTAGAATATACGCTCTCTGCCGTATTCATCGACAAAGCTTCTTTTTTCGGTAACTATACGCTCCATAATGCTCTCCTTTTAATTACTAACTTTACTTTAGTATATACAAACAGCCAAAATAAGGCAAGGCTTTTGAGGAAATTCGGCGTTTTCATCAATGTTCTCGGATTTTTTTGTTAACAATGCCTTGCAAATGCAATATATAAACAATATATAAACTTGGAAATATTCGATGTTCACTATTGTAAAATCCATGCAAAAATGCTATTATAAGTTCACAGACATTTCATTTTTTAGGAGGATAAGAAAATGAAAAAAAGCACACTTTCAAGAGTATTCAGCACACTGCTGTGCCTGGTGCTCATGATAAGCGCGGTGTGTCTGCCGGTATACGCCGACAACGGCGAAAAGGCCGCCGAAAAACGCGGCGCGATAACCGACGAGGACATGCTGCACACGAAAGGCAAAAAAATCTACAACAAGCGCGGCGAAGAAGTTATTCTTCGCGGAGTGAACCTCGGCACATGGCTCATCCACGAGACATGGATGTCCCCCATCTCGAACTCCGAGGACAACATCTCGACCCTCAACACCCTCACCGAGCGCTTCGGCGTTGAGAAAGCATATGAGCTCATCAACATCTACGAGGACAACTGGATAACCGAATACGACCTCGACAAGATAGTTGAGCTCGGCTTCAACTGCGTGCGCGTTCCGTTCTGGTTCCGCAACTTCTACTATGACGACAAGGGTACGAAGATACTTGACGAAAACGGCGAATGGGATTTCAGCCGTCTCGACTGGGTCGTTTCCGAATGCGCTAAGCGCGGCCTCTATGTTATTCTCGATCTCCACGGCGCACCCGGATATCAGAACAACAAGGATCACTGCGGCAAAATCGGCGACAGCGGCCTTTTCAAGCTGACTAAGCAGGCCGAGGAATGGAGAAAGCTCACAATTGAGCTTTGGGTTGCAATAGCCGAGCGCTTCAGCGGCAATCCCGCAGTCGCTATGTACGACCTGCTCAACGAGCCCAACTGCGACGTAAACTCATATCTTCAGAAGAACAACCTTGTCACAATCTCCGTCTACAACCGCCTCTACAAGGCCATACGCGAGGTTGACAAGGATCACATAATGACCATGGAGGGCATCTGGAGACTTTATAATCTCCCCGCGCCGTGGTTCATCGGCTGGACTAACGTTGTCTATCAGCTTCATTTCTATGACACAAGCAACTTCATGTACAGCCTTCTCGTCTTCTTTGCAAAGCTCTATCCCTACAATGTTCCGCTCTATGTCGGCGAGTTCAAGCCCATGGGCAGCGCCACATGGGATCACGTGCTCACGCTGTTCAACAGCTCAAACTTCAGCTGGACTATCTGGTCATATAAGGGCTGCGGCCACGGAGCAGACACCTCCGACTGGTACATCATCGGCAGCAAGAGCAACTTTGAACGCGCAGACATAAAGAACGACGACTTCGACACAATAGCGCGCAAATGGGGCGCGGCCGTCAGAAGCGAAGACAACTATGTTGACACCGGTCTCTATGACATAGTCAAGGATTACATCTGATATCCGATATAACAGAATAATTACGGCAGCCGTTTCAAAAGCGAAGCGGCTGCTGTTTTTTGTTTTCTGCGGTGGAATCGGGGATATTAAATTGAGATTTGCAGGCGTAAATGCCGACAATAAACAGCTGTTGCAATATTACAAATCAGCACAATTGTGTAGGAGCAGATGATTTCCGCCCCCGAATTCTGCATAAATTTATTTACATACACTTTGTAGGGACATCCCTTGCGGCTGTCCGATATCGGCAATATCCGATGCAAAGCTTCAACCGATATAACTTACCCTCTACCATCGCGTCCTACTACAATCAAACTTTTACACTTCCCGCATTTCAGCATTTTCTTTTTATTTAAAAAAGTAAACGCCTGCAAAAGAAAAGCAAACTGTGCCCACAAAAAGGCAAGCAAGCATCGCTTAAAAGTAAGTCTTTTTGCGCCATGCTGCGAAAAAAGCGCTTGAAATGCGGGCGCATTCCTGCGCGCCTTTTTCTTGCCTGTCATCAAAAATCCAATATTTTTAAGTGCAAGCAGTTTTGCTGCGCAAAACCGATGTGTGCCTGCCTTTTTATGGGCTGCGCCCCGAGGCCCCACAACGCCACGCCGCAGTATAAAGTTTGCGGCTAGCTCGGCACATTCGCCTGTAAACTCGCTTCCACTCAAACAATACGGGCTCGTGCGTCTTGCCTCGCAAGCCGTCCCCTCGCCTCTCAAAAGAGCTTTTAAACACTGCGGCGCGGCTATTGGAAGCTTAATTATCAAGATTAGTCGAGTCGCTAACTTTTATTTTGCAAAGGTTTGTTCTAATAAGATATAGAAGCTCTGATTTATCGATGTTTTTTATATATACCGATACATAAAACCCTGACCACGGAAAGCCATGGGCAGGGTTGCTGTTATATTATACGGCGGAAAATCGGGCGACATTTATTCTATGATCTTCAGCTTGCCCACTTGCTCAGGTGCTGATCCACACCCGAGAGCATGAACTGCGGATAATCCTCATTCACGCCGGCATAGAAATCACCGTCGCATGTCGCGAGCCAAAGGAAGAAGTTGCTGTAATCAGTGCCGTAAGATGCTGAGACATGGGGCGCACCCTTTATTATATAAGTATACTTCGGGAAGAGCGCGGTCGAGAGGTCGACACATCTGTCGGGCGACAGATACTCAGCCTTTGCGGGAACGTAATCATCGCCGAGGGTCTCGCCGTACTTCGCGACAGTTGCATAGCCGGACATCTCATATGTCTCAAGCACGCCGTCGCCCGTGAAATCCGCGCTCTCATAGAGCGGAGCCATCGGCTTATCATAATGGGAAATAATCGCAACCTTGACGCCGTCGCGTATCATGTTTTCAATAAGCTCGGTGCGGTTTGACATCATCTTCTGCAGGCGCTCGCCGTAAGCGAGGAAATCCTTGTGCTCTGCCGCGCTGTCGCCGAAAACGAAGTCGACTGCATTATTGTAATCCTGCGGCTGAACGAGTCCCCAAAGAACCGGCATATAGGCGAAATCGGGGATGAGCACGCGCTCATAGACCTCGTCTTTATAGTTGTCGACAATATAGTCGGTAACCTTCTGAAGCAGCTTGAATGCGCCGACGCTGTTGAGCGTCTTCATGAATGCCGCCACAGCAGCGTTCGAACCTGTAGCATCGGCGAGCAGACCGGAGAAATAGTTATACATCGTATCTGCCTTGAGCTCGATCTTGCCGGTCAGAACATCGGAGGCGACCTGCGCACCGCAGAAGGTCGAGGACATAAAGACGCAGCGGTCGACCTTGCTGTAACCGTACTTTGTAAGATAAGCGACGGTCATTATGCCGCCCATGCTCGCGCAGAATATCGAGACCTTGTCGTGTCCCGACTCGGCTATAGCTCTGTCAACTGTCGCGGCGATATCGTCGGCGACTTTGTAAGGGTCGAGACGCCAGTCGTATGTAAACAGATATGTGTGGTTGGCGGGAAGATTCTCGGCACAGGCGCGGGTCATTCCGCGCTCGCTGTTAGAATCAAAGTTTTCCCAAATCTCAGGATAATTCTCCGCACTCCCGGGATATTTCGCAACGCTGACATTGTACTTCGACTCGCCGTTTTCTTTCATCGCATAGCCGTCAAGCAGGTTTGCCGCATAATCGATAACAGCCTGGAAGAAAGGATCGATATCCTTGGCTTTGACTGCACCGGAGATGCCCTTGTAAAGCATTGAGAGCAAATCGCCCAAATCAAACTCGAGAGCGTTGCGCTCATTCTCGGTGCCCTTGTCGATATAGAGCCCCATCACATCCATTCCCCTGACTATGACTACGGGGCAGTCGGTGCAGGTCGCGGGATCGTGCGCTTTCTCTGCCTGTGCTGCTGTGTCTGCGGTTTTCGCGCCCTGATACGCAAATGCCGGCGTTACAAAGCTCAGCATAAGCGCAAGGGCGAGGAAAACACTCAGAAGTTTTTTCATCGTTTTCATCCTTCGTTTCTTTTATATTTTCCCGAGGTCCCTAAAAACCGACCACGAGACTAATTCGATATTGTTCCTGCGCGCGGCTTCGAGAAGATCGCCGCTTTGAAGAAGTCTCAATTCATAGACGCGCTTCGTCCACTCGCCGGGCTTGTCGTCTATCGGATACGCAGGGTGCATGAAAATCTCAGTCACGCCGTCGATGCAGTTTTCGACAGCGTCAAGATAATATTTGCGCAAGGTGTCGTAATCTTTTATGCGATCCATCGACCACGGATTCGACACAAGGTCATCGAGCAGGCCGACTCCGCGCCGCTCACCCGCTCCAACAATAATTTTCTGGAAGCATTTTATCACACCTGGAGCTTCCCTGTCAATCTGTCTGGACAAAAATCCCGGAGTTTTCGGAAATCTGTAGGGCAAGGAATGTTCCGCGCAAAAATTATATGCATCAATATAGAAACGCCTGCCGTTTATGCCGTAGAGCGTGGCGCAATGGTTATCGGCATGGTCGACTTCAACGCCCCTTGAGCTGATAAAATTATACTGCGCCTCAAGCTCCGCGCGGACATCGCGGCGGCGGGCGTGCAGGGCGAGCCCGACCTGACTCTCATAGAGTCCCATCCCCTTTTCACTGAGCGAGGGCGCGCCGCTGTTGCTCTGCCAGCGTTTTTTGCTGTCGTCGGTGTTTATAGTCAGATGCACGCCGACGGGATAGCCGCCGAGCCTTGCGAGCTCAGCGGCGTTGGCGGCATCCGGCGCGACGGTCATGAGCGAGGTCGAGGTTATCAGTTTGCCTCGCATGAGCTCGTCTATCGCCTTTGTCTGCTGCGGATTATAGCCGAAATCATCGGCGTTGATTATAAGATACTTAGACATTTGCTTTTAACTCTTTCCTCCTTTTAAAATTGCACCAGTCGTTTGACTCATCTTTGAAATGCAGGAATAGGGTGAATATTGTTGCCACAGCCATGGCTATGAACGGGAACACGCAGAGCAGGAACCGCGACGCCATATCGGGATTCGAGCCGGGGTTCGCTCCGCTCTCGAAGCCGAACGCCACGCTGATAACTTTATAGCCGAGCGAGACATAAAGTCCGTTCAGGCGGTTCATGACGCCGACGAGACTTGTGAGCATTCCCTCGCGTTTTACGCCGTGGCGGGAATAGTCATCGTCGATTATCTTCGCGCCGATGCAGTCGATAGTGACGAGGCACCCGGCGACACCCATACCCATAACGCACATTATGGCGACCGCGACGGGCATTGCGTTTGCAAAGAACAGCGGGATGAATCCGACTGTCAGCACGGCAAATCCGAGCCTCCAGACATTCATGATACCCGCGCGTTTTACGACATTCGACCAGACTACTATACCGACAAGCGCGACGCCGAACACCACGCCGAGCATGACGGTTGTCATGGAGCTTTCAAGCTTCAGAGTATACTGAACATAGAACGGGATCGCCTGAGAAATGAGCGAGAATGCGGCTGAATAGAGCGCGTTTGCAAAGCCGAATATCCAGAACTTGCTGTTAGTGATGAGGGCGAATATCGCCTTGAAGAGATCGGGCTTCTCGCCGTTTGCCGCTTCCGCTTCCTCTTCTTCGATATTCTCATGGCAGCCGAAGGTCATGAACATAATGACTGCGAGGGCGATAACGCCGTAGATGATCGCAGTGAGATTATAGCCTATCTTTGAAGTGACAACGGGAGTGAGCACGATGGAAATAACCATAGCGACAAGCTGGCAGACCTGTCTTATAGCATTGGTCTTTGCTCTGAGTTCGTCGGTCTTGAAAAGAGTCGGGAACAGAGCACCGTAGTTTGCGTTCATGAGCGAATCGAGCGTGCCGGTGAGTACGTACATCAGCAGAATATAGAGATAAGCCTGACCGGAGTTCGACTGCACGCGCGCGGGCATATTATAAAACAGCACGAAGCAAAGAATCATCAGCGGAGTGCCGATAACGAGCCACGGTCTGCGCTTGCCCCATTTTGTATGCGTTCTGTCCGAAAGGAAGCCGTAGACGGGGTTATCGATGGCATCGACAAAGGTGTAGATAAACAGTATCTTCGCCATTTGGTCGGTCGTGATGAGTCCGAGCTTCAAGACATAATATGCGGCGGCATAAGACTTCAGCATATTTATCGGAATCGATGTGCCGAGCATGCCGAAGCCGTAGCGGAACGGGGAAGTGCGTTTTCGGTTCAAAGTGTTCGAAGGTTCCATCAGTTATCCTCCTCTTCCTCTTTCTGAAAATATATCGGATTTGTGAGCGCGCGGACTGCGCCGAGTTTTCCACACCCTCTGATTGCCTTGACATAAGCGAAATTATCGTTTTTCGGCTCTATATCGATATCAAGATTTCCTCGCGCGAAGTGCTTTATCACGCGCTCTCCGCTGCCGGTGACAAGAACAAGCGTTTCGCCGCGGAGCTGTTCCGCGTGAAGATGGAGTTTTTTGTTTTTGTCATAACGAACAGCATCGCCCATCATGGCATCGCCGCAGGTCAGAGTCAGGCGCGCGCCGTCAACTCCGCTTGAAACGAAGGAGTGCCCTGCGCGGATATTTTTCAGTATATCCTCGCGGCGGCGCGACGGAGAATATACGGCTGTTATCGGATTACCGAGCTTTGCGAAATCCTTCGGACGATGGAAATCACTGCCGCCGACGGCGGGTATGCGTCTCCCATCACGCAGGAGCTGAGTCCACCACTTTATGCCGCGGATATTCGTCCCGCGCATCGGTCCGTTCCAGACCTCGATCATATCGAAGTTCATGCTGTTCCATTTATACGGGCAGAACGGGCATTTCGGATGGTTTACCGATATGATCGCGCCGAGCGAACGGGCGTCGTTGATTATCTTTTCCATCTCTTCGGGTGTGTTTGCTATGAAGCTGTTTTCAAAGGGCGCTTTGGCTCCGAAGAAATTCATATGCCCTTTGTAGTGCGTCCATTCGACCGCATATACAAATGTCAGCCCCGGGATATCCGGCAGGCAGAAATTATCGGCATAGTTATTGTGGTTCGCAAGCCCGACGAAATCGAGCCCGCTATCGCGGGCAAGCTTCCCGACGGTTTCGGAATCGAGCGCGCCGTCGGAAGCTATGGTATGTATATGCAGGTCGCCGAAGAGCAGTTCGGGTTCGGCGTTCGTGTTATCAGAAGATATATTTTCGGGCGCATCCTGTTTATAATTCTTCGACTCGGGATCGCCGGGTTTATGATATTCAAACTCAATATCATATGTGACCTCGACACCTGCAGGCACGACATGATACGCGCCGACGATTATAGACCACTCGCCCGACTCGGGTCTTTGCACAAGATAGCCGTTCGTGGACTTATCTTCGCCGACAAATATGCTCGGATGCGCGCTGCCCGACCAGCCGAGGAATCTCCTCTTTTCGTCCATGAGACCAAGGTCGATTATATTCTGCGGGTGTATCTCTCTGAGCAGACCTTTGGTGCCCTGCCAATAGGAATACGATACCGCGATGCGCGAGACGTTTTCGGGCACGGTGAACGGTATTGTATAATAGGTTCCCTCGCGGGACTTTTCAACGAAATGTTTAAGCTGAGGCATTTTGTGCAAACTCCATAAAAATTATGTTGTATTTATTATAAAACAGTATATATTGTTTTTCTTGCTATTTTTTAATGTTAATGAGCGTTTTTTTAAATTTTATGTTTTTATAATCAATATAAGCTCTTGAAATCGCCGATAAAGTGTGTTATTTTTAAGAAAACACCAATCAAAGGAGTGAAAATATACGGACAGGCTGAACATTATCGACTACAGGACGAATCCGATTATAAGCAAATATTCCGTGTCATTTCACCTTTGGGGCTCGGAGGGCACGACGGAGCACGGACACAACTACTATGAGATTTTTCTTGTAACGGACGGGCGCGTATGCCACGAGATAAACGGCAAAATTTCCGAGATAAACAAAGGCACTTTATGCATGATATGCCCCGGCGACATTCATCAGTTGCGCCGCATCGAGAATTTTTCGAGCATACACATGAACATCTGTCTATCGCCGAAAAAATTTGAAGAAATCTGCTCGGCTCTCGGGATAGATCCCAAAGAGTTCGAGGCGCAGAAACCGCTGACGGCTGCGCTCTCGACCGAGGAGCAGGCATACTTTGCCTCGCGGGCAAGTCTTATAAACAAGCTCATCGGAGACGGATATGAAAAGGCGGCGAGCGTAATATGCTCGACCGCATCTGATTTTATCTCGATAATAAACAGCTCGAAGCTCACGCAGAAAATCGACTGCCCCGAGTGGTTTGAAAACATGCTCGAAAAGATACGCTCGCCGGAATACATAACCTGCAGCGCGGCGGACGTATATGAAATGAGCAATTTTTCGCCGCCCGTTGTTATAGAAGCGTTCAGGAAATACACGGGCAAGACAGTTTCGGCATATCTCAGGGACACAAAATGCGAATATGCCTGCCTGCTGCTCAGCGGAACCAAGATGACAACGCTTGAAATATCAATACAGCTCGGCTACTACAGCCTGAGCCACTTCAATCGGGTTTTCAAGAGCTACTCCGGCTTCTCCCCCGCCGCATACAGGCGCGAATATCAAAAATAAAGCATCCGCACGAAAAGTACGGATGCTCTTATTATATCAGCTCTTCAGTTTTCTTTTGCTGAGTTTTCCCGCCAACTTATTGAGGCAATCGGTAAGCGGCTTTGAAACAAGTTTCAAAATTTCTGCTGAGGCAAACGAAAGAACAAGGAAAACGAGCGTTGCGACTATCATATTAGGAATATACTTTTGTAAATTAAACGGTTCTTTTATAAATATATAGTGTGTAATATAGGCAAAATATGATATTCCATCCAGCCAGCTTATAAGCTTTGATTTTCCCAATGCCGATTCAAGCCTAGGCAGATTCGAAAGGAGAAAATCGAAGAAAGCATATATCCACAAAGCCAACACGCACTGCGACCACGAAACAACTATATTATCATGGAGTACTGTTTCGTCGGCAAATTTTCTCACAACAAGCCTTGTGCCTAACGCCACCACCATAATCAGAGATATCAACAGAAAAGATTTTTTCCCTTTGAAGCTCAGATCTTTTTTGTTCATTGCATATCCGAGGAAGAATTCAATAAAATACACAATCTGAAAGCCGACATACGCCAACGCTATCTGCACCGCAACAATTAAAATACAGAGCACAACTTCGACTTTCGGATTTTTTTCGACATTCTTCATGAAACTTGTGCTTTCTAACTTTTTCATAAGGATAAGCAGCAAATAGCACAACATTATGACAGTCAAAAACCAGAGATGGCCGATTCCGTCCATTGACTCGGGCAAAGCAAAATAGCCTTTTATTTTTATAAAAATAAAGCCAAGACCCTGTAAATTCAAAATATATCTGTACGGGAACTTTGCCTCATATCTTATAAAGCAATAAAGCCAAACAAGCAGAACAAATATGTACATCGGGATACATATTTTTACAAAACGCCGAAAATACCAATTTAGCGGCTCTTTTATTTCCTTTTTGCCATACAAATATCCGGAAATAATAAAGAACAGTGGAACTCCGACATTAAAAAAATATCCAAGTGAGCTTCCGTAAAAGCCCAAAAACAGGTGCGTCGCGAAAATCAGAAACATACCGACTATTCGCACCACTGAAATTTTCGTAATTTTCATCATTCTCACCCTTTTATTTATATTCCTGCCATTTTCAGCAGATCGTCCTGAGTTATGACCGGGATGCCGAGGTCGGTCGCTTTTTGCAGTTTGCTTCCGGCTTCCTCGCCCGCGACAACATACGAAGTCTTTTTCGAGACGGATGACGACGCTTTGCCGCCGAGATTTTCGATTATCTCCGTCGCTTCTTTTCTTGAGAGCGTCGGCAGAGTGCCCGTAAGGACGAAAGTCAGACCTGCAAAGCGCTGATCGTCGCTCTTTTCTTTGAGCGATTTCATATTGACTCCCGCCGCTTTGAGTCTTTCTATTAAATCGGCAGTCTGAGTCATGGAGAAAAATTCCGCCGCGCTCTTTGCCATTATTCCGCCGAAGCCGTCTATTTCGGCTATCTCCTCTTCGGACGCGGCGATTATAGAATCAATATCGCCGAAATGCTCGGAGAGAAGCTTCGCCGCTTTCTGACCGATATGGCGTATGCCAAGAGCGAACAGCAGGCGCGAAAGGTCGTTTTGCTTTGAGCGTTCGATGGCATCGACGAGATTCTTCGCCGACTTTTCCTGATGTCCTTCGAGCATCATTATCTCGCCTGCGGTTATGTCATAGATATCGGCGACATTTGATATCAGATTTTCGGAGATAAACTTTTCAACGAGAGCGTCGCCGAGCCCCTCGATATCCATGGCATCGCGCGAACAGAAATGGATAACATTGCGCAGCAGCTGAGCCGGGCACTCGGGATTGACACAGCGGACAGCCGCCTCGCCCTCTTCGCGGATAACGGGAGCGGAGCAGGACGGGCAGATTGACGGCAGGATATACGGCACGGAATTTTCCGCGTGCGACACGACGCGCACGACCTCGGGGATTATATCGCCCGCTTTTCTTACGGCGACTTCATCGCCGATGCGAATATCCTTTTCTGTTATGAAATCCTGATTATGAAGCGTTGCGCGGCTGACGGTTGAACCCGCGAGAAGAACAGGTTCAAAAACGGCAGTCGGAGTGAGCACGCCCGTGCGTCCGACACCGATCTCTATATCAACGAGCTTCGTTGTCTTTTCTTCGGGCGGATATTTGAAAGCCACCGCCCACTTCGGGAATTTCGATGTACTGCCGAGGCGTTCGCGCTGGGCAAAATCATCGACTTTTATAACCGCGCCGTCGATATCATATTCGAGTCCCGAGCGTATCTCGCCAATACGCTTGAGTTCCGAGATGACATCGGTTATATTATCAAACCGAGTATAGAACGGAATTGTATGAAAGCCCTGTTCGCGCAGGAAATCAAGCGATTGCTTATGCGAGCTGAGTTGTGCGCCCTCTATCTGCTGGACATTAAAAACGAAGATATCAAGTCCCCTACCTGCGGTCACTTTTGAATCTTTCTGTCTGAGCGAGCCTGCGGCGGCGTTGCGCGGGTTTTTAAAGGGCTTTTCGCCGTCGAGCTCCTGTCTTGTGACGAGAGAGGCAAAGACCGACTTCGGCATATACACCTCGCCTCTGACTTCGAGGAAAGGCAGCGGAGTTTTTATTTTCAGCGGAATCGAGCGCACGGTGCGCAGGTTTGCGGTAACATCCTCGCCGACATCGCCGTCGCCGCGGGTCGAGCCGCGGGTCAGCACGCCGTTTGTATATTCGAGCGAGACGGAAAGTCCGTCGATCTTCGGCTCGACGACATAGTGAACATCCCGCTCGGTCTCTCTGACCCGGCGGTCGAATTCCTCTATCTCCGCGAAGCTGAACGCATCCTGCAGGCTCTCCATACGCACGCGGTGTTCGACCTTTGAGAACAGATTTTCCGCGCTGCCGCCGACGCGCACGGTCGGGGAATCCGGAGTCACGAGGTCGGGATATTTATCCTCTATCGCCTTGAGCTCGCGCTGGAGCATATCATATTCGTAGTCCTCTATCTCGGGGTCGTCGTCGACATAATATTTTCTGCTGTAATAATTGAGCTTATCTCTGAGCTCCTGCGCGCGTTTTGCGCTCTGCTCCTTGTCGGTCAAAAGGGCTTCCTCCTTTTAAGCTTCCTTTTTCTCTGCGGTTATTATACCACAACTTGAATACATCTAGCAACAATTTATTTCACTGCCGCTGCGGAATATCTATTGTCACAGCGGTCTGCGGGACAGTACCGACGACGATATTCTCGGCGATGCAATACTCATCCGAAAAATTCGCCGTGCCCTCGTTCCCGCCGAGAAAGACATAGACGGAACATTCGACTTTCAGCATAACTCTGTGGCGGGTCTGGTTTATGCCCGCAGAGATAAATTCATCCGTTATCTGCGCCTCCGCGCCGCCCGTCATACGAACAGTTACGGGTATCTCGGGTCCCATACCCGCAAAGACCTCAGAGCCCGTTACGGCGCCGAGCGGTATTTTTACAATAAATTTTGTATTTTCTTCGAGCGCTTCATCAACGGCGCGGACAAGGCGGGACTTAAACAAATTGACGGAGGCAGCGTTGAGGGACATTGAACCTATCTTTCCGTCGTTCGAGCCGACGCTGATAAGAGCTGAGCACTCCTCCGGGTTTTCGGATATAAATTTTTCTATGCTCTCGCCGACCGTGCGCACGGCGAGACTCTTTGCGCGGGTCATGGCGATATTGCGAACCGCCGGGCGAAGCCGCGCATCGACAACGAGCACAAGGCAGACAGCAAGAGTAAAAGCGCACAGAGCCCTGAACGCCCCGCGCGGCAGAGTGCGAATATTGAATCGGCGCATCCGGCGCATAAAAACACCCCCGCAACAGTTTATGCGGGGGCGATGAAATTTGTTATTGTTTTATTTTGAAGCCCTGACAACGGACACGCCGGTATCTATAGATTCGGGACCCGTTGAATTGCCTTTGAGAGCCGCGAGCGCCTGCGCCATGCCGAGATAGCCCATGGTATAGGGGTTCTGCACCATGACTGCTTTAAGACTTCCGTCGTTTATCAGAGACTCGATAGTGTTCGAAGTATCAAAGCCGATGCCGATTATCTTCTTGCCTGAATCTTTGATAGCGTTGCCCACGCCGACGGTCGAGCCCTCGTTGGTGCCGTAAAGTCCGACAAGGTCGGAGTTGCCGGTTATAAAGCCGGTTGCCGCCTCCTGCGAGGATGCGAAGTTGCCGTCCTTATATTCGGTAGTGAGCAGAGTGAACTTGCCGTCCTTGGTTATCGCCTCGCGGAAGCCCTTTTCGCGGTTCATGCTCGAATTTGTGGCGGTGTTGACGCCGATTATGCCTATCTTGCCGCTCGTTATGCCCGCGTTTTTGAGCTCTTCGAGCATGGTCTCGCCCGCTATCATACCTGCGTTGTAATTATCGGTCGAGAGAGTTGTGACCGCAGGCTCGTTTGCGGGAGAATCGACATAGATTATCTTGACTCCCTTGTCCTTTGCGTTTTTGACAGTCTGCGAAATTGCCGAGGGGTCGTTTGCGGCGAGCATTATCAAGCTCGCGCCGTCGGCAATGGCGTTGTTGACCGCCTCAATCTGCTTGGCGTTGTCCTTGACATCGGGGGCATCCCACTTATAAGTGATGCCGAGCTGTTTTGCCATATCAGACGCTCCCTTGTCGACCGAGACCCAGTGCTGATCCATCTTGTCGATAGTGATGAGATATACTTTGTACTTTGCGTTGGCGGCGCTCTCGGTCATGCCCTGCGCCGTGTTGTTGCCCTCGCCGCTTCTGCTGCACGCCGCAAAGGCGGTCAGAATCAGCAACGCCGACATAATAACTGCGAGTATCTTTTTCATACTGTCCTCCGTTTATTCTCTTTTTTCTCTGCCGCCGCCGAGCTTGAGCCCTTTGGCGGCATTCGTGTTGAGCCGCTTGCCTCCGTGGACGATTCTGTCTATAAGCACGGAGATTATGACGACTATGCCGATGACTATATTTCTAAGCGCGAGAGGTGCGCCTGCGAACTGGAGACCGTTATTGAGCACGCCCCAGATAAATGCACCTATGACGGTGCCGAGGAGCATACCCTGTCCGCCCATGGTGCTGACTCCGCCGATAACGGACGCGGCGACGGCGTTGAGCTCATAGTTAGAGCCCGCGTCCATGCTGCCCATGCCGCTCTGCGCGGTGAGTATCAAGCCGACAACGCCGGCGAGGAAAGAAGATATGACATAAACTTTCGTCTGCGCCGCGGCGACATTGACTCCGGACAGGCGCGCCGCCTCATAGTTCGAGCCGAGGGCATAGACATGCCTGCCGAGTGCCGTCTTTGAAAGAATGAACGCGAAGAAAGCGAAGAGCACTATCGCTATCCAGATCGGGGTATATATCCCGAGGAAGCGGCCGTAATAGAAGAAATTCTTGAAGGCGTCGGAATATATGCCGTTGGTGTTCATATTGCCGTTGACTATCTGCGCGACACCGCGGGCGATTATCATAGTACCGAGGGTGGCTATGAACGCCGGGAGCTTTGCAACAGAGATAAGAAGTCCGTTTACAAGACCGATTGCAAGACAGCAAACAATAGTTATGAGCACGGTCAAAATCGGGTTCATATTGAATTTTGTCATCAGCGTCGCGCTTATCATGCACGACATTCCCGCGACCGAGCCTATCGAAAGGTCGATTCCGGCGGTTATAAGAACGAACGACTGGCCGACGCCGATTATCAATATCGGCGCCACCTGGCGCAGAAGGTTCGTTATATTGGTTGCGGAGAAGAACAGCGGGTTTATCAGTGCAAAGACGATTATCATAACTATCAGCGCCGCAAAGACCGAGAGCACCTGTCCCATTCCCCTTGCGGAAAGCATTTTTTTGAACATTCAGCTCACCTCCGTGCGGAACTTTGTTGCAAGCTCCATTATTTTTTCCTGCGTGGCCTCATCGCGGCTGAGTTCGCCCGTGATGCGCCCGGAACACATGACGATTATCCTATCGCTCATGCCGAGCACCTCGGGCAGCTCAGACGAGACGAACATAACGCCGATGCCGCTCTTTTTGAGCTTGTTCATCAGGTTATATATCTCGACTTTGGCGGCGACATCGATACCGCGCGTCGGCTCGTCGAAAATTATTACTTTGGCGTCGCGCATGAGCCATTTGCCGACGACTATCTTCTGCTGGTTGCCGCCCGAAAGATTTTTGACCTCGCTTTTTATTGACGGCGTTTTTATTTTCAGCTCTTTTACGGCGCGATTCGCCATATCCCGCTCGCGCTTTGCGCTAAGCACTCCGACGGGGTTCGAGAGCGTATCGAGATTCGCTATCGCGATATTCTCGCTGACATCGAGCTCAACCAAAAGGCCGTCCTTTTTTCTGTCCTCCGGCGCGCAGACTATGCCCGCCTTGACAGCATCGCGCGGGCTTTTGAGCTTCACGCTCTTGTCGTAGACGACAACTTCGCCCGCCGTTATTTTATCCGCGCCGAACAGCGCCCTGACGAGTTCCGTGCGCCCCGCGCCGACAAGGCCGGCAAAGCCGAGTATCTCGCCGGAATAAAGATCGAACGAAATATTCTGAACCTCGGAGGTGGATATCCCCTTGACCTCCATGATTTTTTTGCCGCGTTCGGTCTGCTCGTGCGGATATTTCTCGGTTATCTCGCGCCCGACCATGAGGGCGATTATCTCGCCTATAGACAAATCTTTGAAATCGGCGGTCTTTATATATTTTCCGTCGCGCATGACAGTGACTCTGTCGACGATATTTTCGAGCTCTTCAAGGCGGTGGGAGATATAGATTATGCCCTTGCCCATATTTTTGAGCTCGTTTATTATTCTGAAAAGCTCCTGCGTTTCGCGCTCGGTCAGCGCCGAGCTCGGCTCGTCCATGATTATAATATCGGCGTTTGTCGAGAGAGCCTTTGCAATCTCGACCATCTGCTGTTTTGACACGGAGAGCTTTCCGACTTCGGTATCGGGCTCGATATTGAGGCTCAGCTCTTTGAGAAGCTTTGACGCGCGGGCGTTCTGTTCTTTGAAATCGACCATGCCGCCCTTTTTGAGCTCCCTGCCGAGAAAGATGTTCTCCGCCACGGTCAGGTGGCGGCACATATTGAGCTCCTGATGGATAACGGCGATGCCGAGTTCAGACGCCTGGGCGACGGTAGAATACTCCTGCGTTTTGCCGCGTATCTTCACTTCGCCCTCGTCTTTTTGATATATTCCGCCGATTATTTTCATCAGCGTGGATTTTCCCGCTCCGTTTTCGCCGAGCAGCGCATGCACCTCGCCCGCCCGAAGCTCGAAATCGACTTTGTCGAGTGCGACGACTCCGGGAAAGAACTTCGATATTCCCTTCATCTGCACAAGATATTCTTCCATTTTTCTTCCTCCCGTGCGGATCTAAAATCCGCAAATAAGGTAAAGTCGGTGTTTATTGTTGCCTGTGCGAGCGCAATTATTAAAGCAGGCGCAAAATTTTCACAATAATTAAATTGTCATAAATTGAGAGCAAATATAACGACAAAAATATAGATTATGGCGCTTTATATACTTGTCTGCCGGCAAAAAGAGTGGTATAATAATTATGTCTATAAAACCAGCCATACTATTTCCGTCTGGAGGTAAAAATATGTCATACGATGTAGCAATTATCGGTGCAGGCGTCAGCGGCGCAATGGTCGCGAGAGAGCTGAGCCGATATAACATCAAGGTCGCATTGGTTGAAAAATGCAGCGACATGGCGATGGGCACAACAAAGGCCAACAGCGCCATTGTCCACGCAGGCTTCGACGCAATGCCCGGCACCCTCAAAGCGAGGCTCAACGTTGAGGGCACTGCCGCAATGCCCGGTCTGTGCGAGACGCTCCATGTCCCGTTCAAGCCCATCGGCTCATATGTCGTCGCTTTCTCGAACGAGGAAGTTGAGACTCTTGAAGAGCTCAAGGCAAGAGGCGAAGAGAACGGAGTTCCCGGACTCGAGATTCTCGACAAAGAGGCTATTCACCGCGAAGAGCCGAACCTCAGCGACGAAGCAGTCGCCGCGCTCTACGCTCCGACCGCCGGAATCGTCTGCCCCTACGAGCTGACGATAGCGGCAGTTGAGAACGCAGTCATGAACGGTGTCGAGTTCTTCCGCAATTTTGATGTTACGGCTATTGAAAAGAACGCGCAGGGCAACTTTGTCCTCAAGTCCGACGCAGGCGAGATCGAAGCCGAATATGTCGTCAACGCCGCCGGCGTTTTCTGCGACAAGGTAGCTTCTCTCATCGGCGATGATTCAATAACCATTATTCCCCGCAAGGGCGAATATATGCTCATGGACAGAGCAGTCGGCGACAAGGTAAAGCACACGATATTCCAGTGTCCTTCAAAGATGGGCAAGGGTGTTCTCGTCACCCCGACCGTTGACGGCAACCTGCTCGTAGGTCCGAGCGCAGTCGACATAGACGAAAAGGACGACTGCTCGACCACCGCAGACGGCACGAACGGCGTTTTCAAGACCGCTCTGAGATCCGTTCCGTCGCTCTCGACCCGCGACGTCATCACTTCGTTTGCAGGCATCCGCGCCCACAGCACCGGCGACGATTTCATCATTGCCCCCAGCGAGAAGGACGCGAAGTTCATAAACGTTGCCGGCATCGAGTCGCCCGGTCTCTCCTCCGCTCCCGCTATCGGCCTTTATGTCTGCGACATGATTCTTCAGGACAAGGGCAAAGTCAGCGAGAAGGCGGACTTCATCCCCGGCAGACCCGCTCCCGTGCGTTTCCGCCACATGAGTTCGGAAGAGCGCAAAGCACTTGTTGAAAAGAACAGCGCATACGGCAGAGTTATCTGCCGCTGTGAGACTATAACCGAGGGCGAGATTCTCGACGCTATCCACGCGCCCGCAGGCGCCATCGACGTTGACGGCGTAAAGCGCCGCACGAGAGCCGGAATGGGTCGCTGCCAGGGCGGCTTCTGCGGTTCAAAGGTAGTCGAGATACTTGCAAGAGAGCTTGGTCAGGAGCTTGATGAAATCACAAAATGCGGCGGAGAGTCAAAGATCCTCTTCGGCAGGACTAAGTGATTTGCGAACTTTCGCAGCATGAAAGGATGAATACTAATGCTTAAATATGATCTTGCCGTTATCGGCGGAGGCCCCGCAGGCATGGCTGCTGCGCTCAAGGCGCGCGAAAGCGGCGTTGAAAAGATAATCATACTCGAGCGCGCAGAGACTCTCGGCGGTATCCTTGAGCAGTGCATACACACCGGCTTCGGTCTGCACTACTTCGGCGAGGAGCTTTCGGGTCCCGAATACGCCGCGCGTTTCATCGAGCTTGTTGAGGACACCGACATTGTCGTAAAGACCGACACAATGGTGCTCTCCATTTCCGACGACAACGTCGTCACCGCAGTCAACAAAGAGGACGGTCTTATTGAGATCGACGCTACCGCAGTCATTCTTGCAATGGGCTGCCGTGAGCGTCCGAGAGGCGCGCTCAACATCGCGGGCACCCGCTGCGCCGGTGTTCTCTCCGCAGGTACTGCGCAGAAATATGTCAACATTGACGGCTATATGCCCGGCAAGGAAGTCGTTATCCTCGGCTCGGGTGATATCGGTCTTATCATGGCGCGCCGCATGACCCTTGAGGGTGCGCACGTCAAGATGGTCTGCGAGCTGATGCCCTATTCGAGCGGACTGACGAGAAATATCGTCCAGTGCCTCAACGACTTCGACATCCCGCTCAAGCTCAGCACCACGGTTATCGACATCCACGGCAAGGAGCGCCTTGAGGGCGTCACCATTGCAAAGGTCGACGAGAACCGCCGCCCGATTCCCGGCACGGAGGAATATGTCCCCTGCGACACGCTCATGCTTTCCGTCGGTCTTATCCCCGAGAACGAGCTGAGCAAGAACATGGGCATCGAATTCGACCGCGTCACCGGCGGCCCGATAGTCGACGAATACAGAGAGACCACCCACCCCGGCGTTTTCGCCTGCGGCAATGTGCTGCATGTTCACGATCTTGTTGACTTCGTTACCCTTGAGAGCCAGACGGCCGGCGAGGGCGCAGCGAGATACATAAAGAACGGCGGAAACAAAGAGAAGAAATACGTCAAGACCAGAGGCATCAACGGCGTGCGCTACATCGTACCGCAGAAGATAGCCCTCGGCGAGGACGAGGATGTCAAGCTCTTCTTCAGAGTCGGCGACGTTCACAAGAATGCCAAGGTCGTTGTCACCTACAACGGCGAGACGCTCATCAGCAAGAAGCGCCCGAGACTCGCTCCCGGCGAGATGGAGAACGTCATCATCAAGAGCGATATGCTCAAGAACTTTGATGAGAACGGCATAATCGAAATTCAGGTGGAGGAATAATCATGGTAAAAGATATTATTTGTGTCGCCTGCCCCATGGGCTGCCAGATCTCCGTTGAGCTCAACGACGACGGAGAGATCCTCAGCGTTACCGGCAACACCTGCAAGCGCGGCGACGCCTACGCGAGAACCGAGTGCACCCACCCCGAGAGAAGCCTGACAACTACTGTCAAGGTCAGCGGCGGCGTTCACCCCGTTGTTCCCGTCAAGTCCGCAAAGGCTGTTCCGAAGGACAAGGTCAAGGACTGCGTCAAGGAGATAGCAAAGCTTGAGATCAAGGCTCCGGTCAAGATCGGCGATGTTGTCTGCGCGAACATACTCGGCACCGGCGTTGATATCGTTGCGACGAACATCTGCCCCGAGGCGTAAAAGACATAGAAAATAAATCGAGCATCCGCAGAACGAAAATTTCTGCGGATGCTTTTTTTGCGGACGTTTTTTATTTATAATACTGTCAGCTTTTGAAATAGCTTTCAAGGACATCGGACGGATGCTGCCCTCCCGCGAGCTTTTCGAGCACAGCATCGGAATAAATATAAGACCTTTTCGCCGACTTTTCAGAATCGAGGGCAATTTCATTGCCGCTGATTTCAAAATAATATTTATCCCTGCCGTTGTCGTCGCTTAGAATAAGGCGGTTGTCCTTTTCTTCGTAAGTGCCGGTCGAGCAGTCGCTCATGCCGCTCCTGTACATGGAATAACTGCCGTCTGCGGGCGACAGGACGATTTCGACATAATCTTTTTGACCGTCGTGCTCGTTCTTGCCGATGTAAGTTATAACATCGGTACGGATAGACTCGGGCGCGAAAAGAGCCTTATTTTTTAAGCACTTATCAGTCTTTTCGGAATCCGCAGAATAGCAGAACTCCCGCACGGAATCGGACTTTTTGGCGAGAAATTCGAGACCGTCTTTTTGTTTTTTGAATGTAAATTTGCTCTGCGAGCCGGAATTTTTCGCGGTAAGTATCAGATAATCGTCATTTTCTTCATAAGTGCCGCTCAGAGCGGCGGAGAACCGATATGACTGCATGAAATTGAACGTCTTATCCTTTCTGTTGAGCACAAGACCCGCATAGTCGTTATCCGACTTGCAGCCGAAGGACGCCATACCGTTTTCGTTGACAGAGGCTCTGACTATATCCGCAGAGCCGTCCGCGCTGTTTCCGGGGAAAAAGTGCGCCAATAGCGCCGCGCAAACGGCAACAACAGCAACAACGCCTATACAGATAATGCGTTTGGCTGAGCTTTTCATACTGCATCTCCTCTCATGTTAAAATAAAAAATACCGCAGAGAGCCTGCGATACTTTAAATTACTCCTCGAACAAATCGAGTATCATCTCTTTCGGGCGCGCTCCGACGGCGCGGTTGACCAGCTCGCCGTCCTCAAACACGAGCAGAGTGGGAATACTCATAACATCGAACTTTGACGCGAGCTCCGGCTCCTCATCGACATTGACCTTGCCGACCTTTTTGTCGGGATTCTCGGCGGCTATCTCGTCAACTATCGGCGAGACCATGCGGCACGGGCCGCACCACGACGCCCAAAAATCGAGCAGGACGGGTTTATCGCTCTGAAGCACTTCTTTATCAAAATTATCTTTTGTAACAGTTATAACTGACATTTCGTATTCTTCCTTTCTCTTCACTTCGCCGGATATCCTCCGGCATTATTTAGAATAACAGATTTTCAAAAAATATTCAAGCAAAGTGATGATTCGTTCACACAAGTTTAAAATATTGGGTGTATTATATAAGCCTGTGAAAGGTCGATCAATTGACTTTCAATGTGTATTCTGTTAATATCAGTATATAATAAGATCATCTTACGGGAGGTCATAAAATGAGAAATGTTATAAGGATAAACGACGGCTGGCTCTTCACGCTCGACGGGAAGACCGAGACCGTCAATCTGCCGCACACATGGAACGCCTTTGACGGTCAGGACGGCACAAACGGATATCTTCGCACAAAGGCGACATATTCCAAAGAGCTGCCGAAATCGGACAAGAAAACGTTCCTCGAATGCCGAGGAGTCAACTCAAAGGCGGAAGTCAGAGTCAACAACGAGCTTGTCGCAGTCCACGAGGGCGGATATTCCGCGTTCAGAGTCGATATCTCCGACTATATCAGATATGGCTGCCGCGTTGACATAACCGCCGACAACTCGCCGGACGAGTCCGTCTACCCGACTATGGCGGACTTCACATTCTACGGCGGCGTTTATCGCGATGTCAATCTTATCGAAGTCCCGGACTGCAGATTCACCATGAACGACTACGGCTCGGACGGAATATACATCACCCCGCGCCGCGTCGGCGAGGACGGCTGGGAGCTGAGCATAAAGGCGCTTATTGACAATGCCGACTGCTCGCACAAGGCTCGCTTCACACTCATCGATGCCGACGGCAACGAGAAGGCTTCAACAATAGCGGATCTTCGCCCGATAATCAGCGCGAAGCTGCCCGTTGAAGACCCGGTGCTCTGGAACGGCAGAAAGAATCCGTATCTCTACACCGTCAGATGTGAGATTTTTGACAGCACAACAGAAGAAGTCACGGACAACATCGATATCAGAACCGGACTCAGAGAATATCATATCGACAGCCACAAGGGCTTCTTCTTAAACGGCGAGCACATCAAGCTCCAGGGCGTCTCCCGTCACCAGGACAGAGAGAACATGGGCAATGCCATAACCGAGAAGCAGCACGCGGAGGATGTCAAGATAATCCTCGATGTCGGCGCGAATTCGGTGCGCCTCGCCCACTATCAGCAGAACAGCTATTTCTATGATCTCTGCGACGAGAGCGGACTGCTCGTCTGGGCAGAAGTGCCGGTTATCTCCCGTTTCAGCCCCAAGCGCAACGAAAACGCGGAGCAGCAGCTCGTCGAGCTCATCAAGCAGAACTACAACCACCCGTCGATATTCTGCTGGGGCATCGAGAACGAAATCACAATAGCCGGAAGCGCAAGCAAGAAGCTTATAACATTCCTCAAGCATATGCACAAGGTTGCAAGACACCTTGACCCGACGAGATACACGACCTGCGCCCAGCTGACCATGTGCCCGGTGAACTCACCGCTCAACCACATCACCGATATCATCGGCTACAACCACTACTACGGCTGGTACATGGGCTCGTGCGACGAGATAAACAACTGGCTCGACGAGTGGCACAGAGAGAACCCCGAGGGCAAGCTCTGCCTTTCGGAATACGGCGCGGAGGGCATCACGAAATACCACTCCGACTCCCCTGTCCAGGGCGACTACAGCGAGGACTATCAGGCTATCTACCATGAGCACTATATCAAATCGATAAACGAGCGCGACTGGCTCTGGGGCTCATATGTCTGGAACATGTTCGACTTCGGCTCCGCATCGAGAAACGAGGGCGGCGTCAGAGGCAGGAACAACAAGGGTCTTGTGACATTCGACCGCAAGACGAAGAAAGACGCGTTCTGGCTCTACAAGGCATACTGGAGCGACAAGAAGTTCGTTCACATCACCGGCGAAAGATATGTCAACAGACCCGCCGGAAAGAGCACGATAAAGGTCTACTCCAACTGCCCGGAAGTAACGCTCGAAGTAAACGGCAAGACCTACACGAAGAAAGCGGACAGAGTGTTCGTCTTCGACGATATAGATTTGAAGCTCGGCGAAAATGTTATCAAGGCGCGCGGCGGCAAGGTTCGCCCGTCGCACACGATAACTGTAAACGGCATCGAAAAAGTCACAGACGAATACAAAATGCCCGCAGAATACTCCTCATTCGTGCGCAACTGGTTCGTTGCGACGGACGGCGAGGGCGACCCGAACAAGCTCTCGGTTGAGGACAGCATGGGTGAAGTCCTCAGCAACGGCGAGGTCAACAAGATAATCAAAAATGCCGCCGGAGACTTTGCGGCAAAGGCTGTTTCAAGTCCCCTGCTCAAGCCCATCTACCCGGTGAAGGTCAAAACGATGATCAAGCTTGCCGGAAAGCTCGGCGTTGACGAAAAGATGCTCTCGCTCGCGGGCGGATTCCTGCAGACGATAGACAAGAACTGATAAGGCGCAAAAATACCGCTGAAGATAAAACTTCAGCGGTATTTTTATTTTGTTCAGTTATATTTGTCGGTGTCCTCGTTGAGATCCTCGTCGTCTGGATCGTCGGGGTCAATCGGCTTTGAGGCTTCATCATCAGGATTGTCGGAATTCGGTTTTCCCTTTTCCGAGACGCCGAATGCAGTTCCGCAGCAGAGTCCGATGCTGATGCCGAGGCACATCCACATGGGGATATTATCCGTCGCCACGCCCATCATAAGCCCGATTGCAAGACCCAGCGCAAGACCTATACCGACGCTGCCTCCGCTTTTGCCATCAAATGCTTTCTTGTTTTTGCTCTCTTTCATCAGACGGTCGCCGCCTCTTTTGCCGGAGCTTTTTCGGCTTTCTTCACGGGGAAGATGTTGGTGAAGTTGAGCAGGAAGAGCAGGACATATGCCGCCTGCATCGGGATGTTCTCAATAATCGCGCTCTTGCCGACAGTCAGTAGAAGAACGAGCATCGTGAGAAGTATCGCGCAGAAAACGATAAAACCGACCAGGAAGCGACCCTTGAGCTCTCTCGCTTTATTTATAAGCAGGAGCACCATGGGAGCGGCGCAGCAGAACGCGAACAGAAGCGCACCCGTCCAATGCGCCATGCAGCGCGGAGAATCGAGATGCATCTCCTCGCCCATTGACGGGCAATTTATCGTAACATAAATTGCGGCGCTGCCGATCGATCCGAGAATAACGCCTGCTCGGCTGTGATAGCCGAACTTACGATAGGCATAGAGCGTATTGCTGAACACTGTAGCCGAAGCGATAACGCCCCAGCCTCTGAAATGCCACGGGAAGTCGAGACCTATCATGCTCGCGGTGATAAACTTTACCTTTTCGATGAAGGGCTGGTCACCGAAGAAGCCGTACCACGTGACATAGACGCAGCCGAAAATAACGCCGAAGAGGCAGAATATTTTCAGCGCCTTGCCGGGCTCCTTGCCGTAGAGCAGGACTTTTATGTAGACGATGAACATTGCAAGGCAGATGCACGAGACTGCGACCCAGATGGGATAGAGCCACTCGTGACCCATCATACCGCTGATGTTGGCATGGGTGATGCCGTCAACGGTACGTTCCTCTACCGTTGCGTAGTTGACGAGCACTATCTTGCGCATGAACGCTATCATCCACACCGCATATGCGGCGATAATGGCAATCCACATTGCGGCATACGCCTTAAAGCTCGGCTGTTTTTTCACTTTTGACATTGTTACACCCCTTGTTACCCTGCAACACCTAAAACTTTACAAGCCTTGCGTCGTCTGATTGCGTTTAACTGCGTCTTCAAACTTGACAGGCGGTAGCCTGCCTGCGTTTTCATCCTTGTTTAACACAATCATCCTTGCAACCAGATGTAAACTTTTAGATGTTGCAGGGTACTTCGATAAAATTTTATCGTTTTAATTATAACTGCTTTGGGGAATGTTTGTCAATAGTTTATTCTTTGTCTAAAATATAAGAGACTTCTTTATAGGGTTTGCCGTCTTTGAAATAGATTCTCGGCACACGGCGGGCAACGCCGCAGACGAACTCATAGTTGAAGCTCGCCGACATATCGCCTATCTCCTCGGCGCTAATCGTGCAGCCGTTGTCGCTGCCCATGAGAATGACCTCGTCCTCGATATTCAGCTCGCCCTCGATATCAGTCACATCTATCATGAACTGATCCATGCACACTCTGCCGATTATCGGCGCGAACTGACCGTTGACTATCACTCTGCCCTTTGAAGAGAGGGCGCGCGGATAACCGTCGGCATAGCCCACGGGGATAGTCGCGATGCGGGTCTCCCTGTGAGTCACAAATGTGTGGCCGTAGCTGACTCCGCAGCCGGCAGGGACGGTTTTGAGATTGACTATCTTTGTACGAAGCTCCATTGCGGGAATGAGATCAACGCTCGATTTGTCGACCTCTTCCGATGGATAGAGCCCGTAGAGCGAGATTCCGAAGCGCACCATATCATAGTGCTTTTCGAGTTCTTCGACTGCCGCCGAGTTGCTCAGATGCTTTATCGGTATATTTATACCAGCCTTTTCGAGCTTATCTATAAACAAATCAAAGCGCTCCGACTGGAGGAATGCCGTTGTTTTCACGAGCTCATCGGCGCGGGCGTAGTGGCTGAAAATACCCTCAAGGACGAGATTCGGGAGCTTGACTATCTTCTTTATCTGCTCGACGCTCTCGTCGTTATCCTGAAAGCCGACACGCGACATACCGGTGTCGAGTCCGATATGGAACCGAACGGTCTTTCCGAGGGCAACCGCCCTATCCGACAGGCGCTTTGCCATATCATAGGTATAGATATTCTGCGTTATATCATAGTTTATCAGCAAATCGTCCTGCGAGGGCGAAGTATAACCGAGAATGAGGATCGGCTTTTTTATACCTGCGCGGCGAAGCTCGACCGCCTCTTCAATAACGGCGACGCCAAAATAATCGACCTCGCTCTCAAGCTGATGCGCAAGCTCGACCGCGCCGTGACCGTAGCCGTCCGCTTTGATAACCGCGAGAACCTTTGTCCCCTCGGGTATGCGGCGTTTGCACTCGCCGAGATTGTGAAGAATCGCGTCTATATCTATCCTTGCATATATACGATGATACTGCATCGTTATCGCTTCCTTTGTCAGATTATTTGGGCAAGCGGAGCGGTTTCAATACCGTTTGCGTTGAGCTCCGCTTTTATACGCTTTGCAAATTCGACCGCTTTGACTCCGTCGCCGTGAAGGCATATCGAATCGGGCTTCAATTCGATTATTTTTCCGTTTATCGATTCGACCGTGCCGTTTTTAACCATGCCGATAACGCGGCTGACCGCTTCATCCTCATCGGTTATGACTGCGCCCGGCTTACCTCTTGCGACGAGAGACCCATCATCCTCATAGGCTCTGTCGGCAAAGACCTCGCTCGCGGCTCTGAGTCCGATTTTCTTTGCCGCGCTCATCATCTTGCTGCCCGAGAGGCAGAGTAGAATGAGCTCGGGGTCGATTTCATAGACAGCCTCGCATATGGCGGCAGCAAGAGTCTCGTCCTTGCCCGCCATATTATAGAGCGCACCGTGAGGCTTTACATGTGCAAGGCGGCATCCGGCAGCCTTGCAGAACGCGGAGAGCGCACCTATCTGGTACTGGACGAACGCCTTTGCCTCGGCGGGCGAAACATTCATATTTCTTCTGCCGAATCCGACGAGATCGGGAAAGCCCGGATGCGCGCCGACCGCGACGCCGTTATCGCGCGCGAGGGCGACGGTCTTCTGCATCACGAGCGGATCGGACGCATGGAAACCGCAGGCTATGTTGGCAGACGAAATATATTTTATGACCTCATCGTCAAGCCCCAGCTTATAGTTTCCGAAGCTCTCGCCGAGATCGCAGTTAAGATCTATTTTGTGCATATCTGTGCCCCCTGTCAATATTTAAGCTCGACATTTTTGACATCGGTTATGAGCATATGCCCGGGCGAATGAGTTATCGCGATGGGCGGTTTCGTGCTCATCAGAGCTGACTGCGGAGTGACGCCGCACGGCCAGAATACAGGCACTTCGCCGGGATTTATAGTAACCGCATCGCCGAAATCGGGCTTTGAGATATCTTTGATACCGATAACGGACGGGTCGCCGATATGAATCGGAGCGCCGTGGACTTTCGGCATGGCGGCGGTCGCCGCGACGGCGGTGACTATCTTGTCATAGGGCAGCGGACGCATGCTGACGACCATTTTTCCGTGGAAAATTCCGGCTGGCTCGCACTCGATATTCGTAAGATACATCGGAACATTCCTGCCCTCTTCGATATGCCTGATCGGCACATTTGCGGCTATCAGCTCCGACTCGAAAGAGAAGCTGCACCCGATAAGAAAGCTCACAAAATCATCGCGCCAAAGATGCTCGACACTCGTATATTCGCCGGTCATGACGCCGTTTTCATAGACCCTGTATTTCGGAATATCATTTGCGATATCCGCGCCGGGGGCTATTTTTTTCAAAAAGCGCGAGCCGACATCGCTGACTTCGAGTATCGGGCACGGGCGCGGGTTGCGCTGGGCGAAAAGTAGGAAGTCATAAGCGAGATCCTTTGGCAAAACGCAGAGGTTCGCCTGAGCATATCCCGCACACATGCCTGAAGTGTTGCAGGTTATTTTGCCCTCTCTTATAAGCTGTCTTACATCGCGCGGACTCATCGAAGAATAGTCCATTTTATCTGCCTCCAATCAGAAACCGGATATAGAGGTATCCGCTCTGAGAATCTTATACTGTAGTTTTTTGAGAACCTTATTGTCTTGTTTTATACGCTTGACGGCATACTGGAGATCGACCTTTTCAAAGCGCAGGCTGCCGCCCGGACGAAGCTGGGCGAGCAGGGGCAAATCAGAAGTGATGACCGTGGCTATCTTTGCATAGCCGCCGGTAGTCTGTCTGTCCGCCATCATGATTATCGGCTTGCCGGAGGACGGAATCTGAACCGAGCCTGCGACGATGCCGTCTGAAATAATATCGACGCCGTCAACGCTCTCGACCGGCGTGCCGTCGAGCTTTATGCCCATTCTGTCGGAGTCGCCGGTGACGGAATAAGTTTCGGAATAAAAGATATTTTTGCCCTTGTCGGAGAAATAATCATCCTGCGGGCCGGGTATAACATGGACGGTAACTGCGCCGTCTTTTTGTTTCTCGGGCTCGAAAACTCGGGAAGTCATGCCGTAGAGATCACTCTGCGGATATCTGAGCGGCAGAACATCGCCGGATTTCAGCTTTCTGCCCTCGAAGCCGCCGACTTTGCATTTAAGATTCGTTGACATACTGCCCATAACGGGCGCGATATCAAAGCCGCCCGCCACGGCGAGATAGCCGCGAAGTCCGCTCCTGGCGCTCCCGCAATCGAGAACATCGCCTTTTTTGACGCGCACGGCGCGGTTCATCGGAAACTCGGTAACTTCGCCCGTCTCGGAATCGGTCACGGTGGGAGCAAACTCGGCTCCGGTTATCGCAATCACATTGTCCTCATCAAAATAAGCTTTAACGCCGAGCAGGGTCATTTCAAGCACGCCGTCCGACTCGCTGTTATCGAGCAGGATATTGGCGGCTCGGGCGGCAAACTGATCCATTGCGCCGCCCTGCTGGAATCCCGACGCCATATAGCCGCGGCGTCCGAGATCCTGAACGGTGGTGAGCATACCGGGAGAGATTATATGCATACTCATATCATTTGCCCTCCCCGGTCGTTATTCTGCACTCGTATTCGTTGCGGCTTACGAGCTCTTCAATGCGGCGATACTCCTGTTCATCGACGGCGAAGAAGCGTATATAGTCGCCTGCGCGATAGAGTATCGGCTCCGCGCGGGTCGGGTCGTAGGGCTTCACGGGCGTTCTGCCGATAAGCTGCCAGCCGCCCGGAGACGCGAGCGGATATATTCCGGTCTGCTCGCCGCCTATGCCGACCGAGCCCGCGGGAATACTCGTTCGCGGGTTTGACAGGCGCGGAGTGTGCAGGCGTTTGTCCATATCGCCGAGATAGGCAAAGCCGGGCAGGAACCCGAGCATGAAGATAAGATAATCTCTGCCCGTGTGTATATCTATGACCTCCTGCTCGGTGAGCCCGGCATGGGATGCGACAAAGGCTATATCCTCGCCGAACTCGCCGCCGTAGCAGACGGGGATATTGAAAACTCTCTTCTCCCCGCCTGACACCTGATCGAGCGATTTTATACGCTTTTTGAGCTTCTTTATCAAAGCCTCGCAGCCCGTCTGCAAGGGATCGTAGCAGACGAGCAGGGAGCGGAATGTAGGAATACATTCCGTCACCCCACGTATCGGCTTACGGGACAGCGAGTCAGACAGGCCGCGTATTTTTTTATTTATCTCGGGGTCTATAGTCCTGCCGAATTCAACATTGACCGCCGAATCTCCGGCCGGAAGAAACAGCGTTTCGTTCATAGCTTTTTACCCCTTTTTGGTTATTCGCCGAAAAAGCCCTTGTCAATGACCTTTTCGAACCAGGTCTTGCAGGTGTCCTCAAGTCTCAGCGCGTAGCTGACGCACTCGCGCATGAGGTTGACTATCGTCATGTTCATGCTCTTGCCGAAGCCGTCGATTGCCGGGATACACCAACCGTACATATCGATCATGCCGTTGCGTGCGGCGGCGGTTATCGCCTCGCCCTCGAGCTCGGCGGTGTGCATGATATCAATATCTTTTTTGAGATAAGCTATCGCCGCTATCATCGCGTAGCAGCCCCAATCGGAGACGGTCGCGGTGATTATATTATCGGTGACGGTGCGCACGGCTATTCCGCCGCCGCAGCCGCAACGGCACTCGCCCTCGTTGGCATAGGGAATATGCTTATGCAGATGGGGCGCGATAGTACCCATGCCTATCTCGTTGCCGAGATCGCCAATCGCGATATTGAGCACGCCCATGGCGCGGAGCTTATCGAAGAGGATATCCATCTTCGCCTCAAGTTCGGTCACATCAAGCCCTGTGGCGTTATGGTACTTACCGATTTTATTTTCGCCGGGCGCTTCGACGCTGATAACAGCGGCGGGCTTGCCGTGGGATATTATCTCATCGGCGCAGCTCTCTGCCTTTGATTTATCTTTTGTAAAGGGCACAACGGCCATGGATATCGGATATTTTTTCAGCTCGTCTATCGACTCATAGAGATGAAGTCCGACAACTGCCGCCATAGCTTTGACGGCGGGGACATTCTCCTCCTGGCAGACGATAACGGGCTTTGCGCCGAACGCGATAACGAGCGAACGCGCGAGCAGGACGGAGCTGATAACGCCGTCCGTCTCGGCACTGCCGAACGGAGGCAGGACAAAGCCGGTCATTATATAGACAAGGTCATCCTGCTTCAGAGTGTCGCAGAGCTTCCCCGCTGCGTTCATGCAGAGGGGACCGCCCGTATATTCGCGCGAGGCAGGATAGAGGATATGACACACGCCGTATCCTCTGGGATCGATGTTGGAAATGTTATCGAGGCTGTCGCCTAAATTGAGAAGAGTGAGCTCTTTTTGCGTCATACCGCTCCCCTCCCTCAGACAGTTGTAGCGTCAATAAACTCTTTGACGAGGTATTTCTGGAGGGTGTCGATAAGCTCGGGCGCTTTGCCACCGACGGGCTTGCCGTCTATCTCGTTTGCGACAAGGCAGAACGAACCGGACGAAGATACAATGACTTCATCGGCATCCATAAGCTCGGCGACAGTAAACGGAGTCTCGTCAACAGGGATATTGTTCGCCTTGCATGCTCTGATAAGATGCGCGCGGGCGATGCCGGGCAGGATATAATGATCGGTCGGATGGGTCTTGAATACACCGTTCTTTATGATATGTACATTGCTGTGAGCGCACTCGGTGACTCTGTCGCCGCGATGGAAAACGCTCTCGTCGCAGCCTGCCTCGGCGGTCTTCTGAGCCGCCATAACGCTCGGGATGAGGTTGAGGGTCTTAATATTGCAATGAAGGAATCTTGTGTCCTCAAGGGTTATGAGCTTAATGCGCTGAGAAAGATCCTTGACCTCTGCGGGCTTGATTGTGACCCAAATGTTGGCCTTGCCCTCTTTGGGGAACGCATGGTTGCGGATACCGGTTCCGCGGGTCGCCTGCCAATAAACAAAGTTATTGCCGCTGTCAACCTTGCTGACCATATCGTTGAGAATGTCTTTCATCTCGTCCTTTGTGCAGGGAAGCTCGATGCGGAGCAGTCCCGCGCTGTTGAAGAAACGGTCGATGTGCTCGTCAAGAGCGAAGATAACGCCGTTGCGGCTGTAAGTCGCGTCATAGACGCCGTCGCCGAAATAGCACACTCTGTCGTTCATGGGAACCATCATTTCTTCAAGAGGACCGAATTTGCCGTTGTAATACCCCAGATTTTCCATTTATATATCATTCCTTTCCCTGCAAAAATGCAGGATATAATCAACAATTATTCAAAAATCCGCATCGGGCAAAGGCACAAAAGCGAGCCTTGTTTTCCCGCGATTTTCAGCATATTCATTATACACACTATTAAATATAAATGTAAATAGTACCATTTAGATTCAATATTTTTTGTGGAAAAGCGGAGTTTTTATGAAAATTTTTCGGAAATTCGTCAGAGAGCAGAGATAAAAATTCTGAAATACAACAGAAATCAAAAAAGCGTCCCGCAAGCGGGACGCCCTGTTTATTTTTGATATATCAGCGTGTTATTTATTTTCCGCCGAGCGGTCGCGCGCATCCTCGCTGACGGAGAGCGCATTCGCCAAAATGGCCGACGCGACGCCGCCGACTGCAGAAAATGTCAGAATATCGCCGTCGAGCGCGGAGAGAATCAGAATAACGACGGAAGTGAACATATAGACTGCGCAGCCTGCCGAACGGAAAACTTTCGAAAGATTTCCGAGGATAAACGCGAGCAGCTTCAGGAAGATGAACGCCGCGGGCAGGATATAGACAATAAAGCCGAGAATACCGTAATTGAGTGCGACGGTTATGGGATCGGAATGAACCTTTGTCGCGGTCTTTATCGAATCAGTCTGATCGAACAGCGCGGCGAATTTCAAGCCGAAGAGTTTTGTCTGAACATCACCCTCGCCGAACATCTTTGAATAATAAACCGTTCTGTCGATATTTATCGCGCCGGCATTCGGGAGCGCGGGGCTTCTGAGCGAGCCGAAGCCTATCGCGGCGGCGGGAGCGTTGTTCTCCGGAGCTGCTGTGCCGGGTTCCTCCGTATCAGGCGGAGCGGTGGGTTCCGGTTTCGTCTCAACGGGTGGCATCGTGCTCTCCTCCGGGCGGGTGACACGGTTGCTGATATCGGTAAGGAAGCTCTCGATATCGGATCTGTCCGGCATCGTGGGCTTCGTCTGCCACCATCTTGTGGTCTCGGTGCTTATCTCCGTTGTCTCTTCGGAGATGTCATCGGTGCTGTCGCCGGCGGGTTCTTTTGTGGATTCGCCTGCTGTAGAAGCCGAGCTTTTTTCGGTGGTCTTTTTGTCGTCGCCTTTTGTTGTGTCATCGTCTTTTTTATCGCTGCCGGGCACATAGCCGGAATCGAGGTTCGGGACATAATCGCTGTCGTCGTCCTCGTCCTCATCGCCGAATATAGGGTCGTCACCGTTCGGATTGACAGTCGGCGACTGCTGACCGTTATATGTATAGAACATACCCTTGAAGCTGAACGTGCCGTCGAAGCTGCTCTTCACGGGAGATATCGGAAGGAGCGCGAGAATGAGCACGCAGAAAAGTGCGCTCGAAAGAAATGCACGCATCATGGGCGGACGATTCTCTTTTCTGCCGTCCCGCCAGGATGAAAATGTCCACATAAAGAGGATAGCCGAGAATATGACGGAGACGAAGAGCACGGGCTTTGAATTCGAAAGCACTGCGCCGACGAGAAGCAAGATAATACCTGCCGCCGGGACTATCCACGAGAGCGCCGCATCGGCGGGCTTTGTGCTATCCGCTTTCTTTCTGCCGAGATGGGAGACGAAGAAAACGAGAGCTGTCGGGATAAGCAGGGAGAGCGCCACAGCGAACGAGGTCGAATAATGGAACGTGCCCTTCTTCGAAAGATAATTTATAATGAGCGTCAGAGCGTAGATAAGCGCCGTAGCCGCTATAACGGCGGGGTGAACTCTGCGTCCGACGGTCTGCGAGGTCTCGAATATGAGCAGGAACATGAACGCGAAGAAGAAAGTATCCGCCATGAGTCCGAGCATATAGAAAAACGCGACATGGTCGCCGCGGGTCGCGCTCATAAGGCACATCAGCGCGATATATGCGGCGGCGATACCGTTATAGACTTTGAACAGGGTGCTGTATTTACCCTTGTAGAAGCCGAGGGTGAACACGGTCACAGCGACGATGATAACCGCCCTGACAGCACCCGAGACGCTGATATAATTCGCCTTGCCGAGATTGATAACAATAGACGAAAGTATATCGAGCAGCGGCTGAATGACTACCAGCGCGCAGGTCACGATATAGAGCACTGCGCCCTTTTCGCTGTTTGCACTTTTGACAGTTTTCTGATTATTCATAATTCACTGTCCTTCCCGAAAAATCATTTTTATTTTCCGCTATTTTCCCTGCTTTGATTATAACACAAACCACAAAAAATATCAATCCGAGTCAGAGCGTGGTGACTTCCATGCCGCGGCTCTCTTTGAACTCGACAAAGTCGTCGTAGTTGCCCGAATGATCGATAACGCCGTCGTCGCAAATCTCGATTATTCTGTTGGCGACGGTGTTGACTATTTCATAATCGTGCGAGCAGAACAGCACGTTGCCCTTGAAATCCGAAAGTCCGTTGTTGACGGCGGTTATGGACTCGAGGTCGAGGTGGTTCGTCGGCTGATCGAGAATGAGGACATTCGAGCCGAAAAGCATCATGCGCGAGAGCATGCATCTGACCTTTTCGCCGCCGGAGAGGACATTGACGGGCTTCAACACCGCATCGCCCGAGAACAGCATTCTGCCGAGGAAGCCGCGGATATAAGTCTCCGTCTGATCCTTTGAATACTGGCGCATCCAATCGATAAGATTGAGATCGGAGTTAAAGAACGCGGAGTTGTCCGCCGGGAAATAGGAGCGCGAGGTGCTCAGACCCCACTTGAAGCTGCCGCTGTCGGGGGTCTCCTCTTCCATGAGAATTTTGAAGAGCATAGTTATCGCCTGCTCGCTTTTTCCGACAAAGGCTATTTTGTCGTTCTTGCGGACGGTGAAGCTGACATTGTTGAGGAGCTTCACTCCGTCAACTTCCTTGGTCAGTCCCTCGACTGTGAGGATATCCTTGCCGACCTCTCTGTCCATATCGAAGCCGACAAACGGATAGCGGCGGCTCGACGCGGGGAGCTCTTCGATAGTGAGCTTATCAAGCAGCTTCTTTCTCGAAGTTGCCTGGCGGGACTTCGATTTATTTGCGGAGAATCTTGCGATGAAAGCCTGAAGCTCCTTCGCCTTTTCTTCGTTTTTCTTGTTCTGCTGTTTTATGAGCTTCTGAATAAGCTGGCTCGACTCATACCAGAACTCGTAGTTGCCGACATACATCTTTATCTCGGAATAATCGATATCGACTATTCGCGTGCAGACATTATTGAGGAAATGGCGGTCATGCGAAACGACTATGACCGTTCCGAAATACTCGCTCAGGAAATCCTCGAGCCACTTGACGGCGGCTATATCGAGGTCGTTCGTAGGCTCGTCGAGCAGGATTATATCGGGGTTGCCGAAAAGCGCCTGTGCAAGCAGGACTTTGACCTTCTGCGAACCGGAGAGCGACGCCATCTGCTCATGGAGCAGGCTCTCTTCAAGGCCAAGACCCTGAATCAGCTTTGACGCGTCTGACTCCGCCTCCCAGCCGTCGAGCTCGGCGAACTCCTCTTCGAGCACTGCGGCGCGCATTCCGTCTTCCTCGCTGAAGTCCGGCTTTTCATAGAGCGCGTCCTTTTCTTTCATTATATCATAGAGGCGGCGGTTGCCCATAATAACGGTGTCGAGCACGGTGTATTCGTCAAAAGCGTAGTGATCCTGACGGAGCACGGACATTCTGACGGTCGGAGGGATTATAACCGAGCCGTGCGAAGGCTCGAGCTCACCGCAGAGTATTTTCAGAAATGTAGACTTGCCCGCGCCGTTTGCGCCGATTATACCGTAGCAGTTGCCGGGCGTAAATTTGAGATCGACGCCCTTGAACAGGGTCTGGGTGCCGAAATTGAAGCTGAGATCGGATACTGTTATCATCTTGTTCTCCCGTTTTTTTGCAATAAATATCTGCGGGCAAACGCATTCGCCCGCAGTATAATATAATAGCACATATAAGGATTTTCTTCAAGTGGCGGAAAAAATCAGTTTTCCTCCACGAAGCTTTTCAGCGTATCTTCAACGCGCACGCCGGCACTCTCAAGGCGGGCGCGGTCATGGTGTCCGCTCGTTATAAGCAGGCACTGCGAGCCGATCGCTTTTGCGACATCGCAGTCGTGCAGAAGATCGCCGACAACGACGGCTTTTGACGCATCGACGCCGTGCTCCTCTATGAATTTTTCCGCGCGCTCGACCTTGCTGCCGGCAAGGAGGTTGTCCGCGCCGAGGACAGAGTCAAAATATCCGTCGATTTCATAGTGCTTCAAAAGCCGTTCGAGCTGGCTCTGTTCGCTCGACGAGAGCACGACCTGCGGAATGCCGAGGCGCTTTGCCTCCTCGAGAGCCGCAGAGACGAAGCGAGTCAGTCCGCAATTTTTTACATGGGCTTCATAGCCCCGCTGGAACTCGTTGAGTATCAAATCGTAGTCCTCATTTTCGAGGTCGAGCACCTGCTCATAGAAATGGCGGATAGGTACATCTATATATTCACGGTACTCATCGAGCGTTATCGGCTCTTTTGAGCGGCGGGCAAGCATATCGTTGACGGAGCCGAGCGCGGCGCCGACATCGTCGAGCAGAGTGCCGTTAAAATCCCAGATAATAAGCGAATAGTTTTTCATAAATTCTCCAAAATTCAAAAAATAATTGCGAAAGCGTTGAGATCGGAGTATAATACTCACGACAAAACGAGAAAGAGTGAGACGGATGAAAGAATATCTTTTTGAAATGCACGCGCACACCTCGCAGACAAGCAGGTGCGGCGAAGTTCCTGCGGAGCAGGTTGTGAATACTTTCAAAAATCTCGGCTACGACGGAATAGTCATAACCGACCACATGCATACGGGCACGATGGAAAAGATAGCAAACGAGCCATGGGAGAAGAAAGCGGATCATTTCTTTGAGGGTTACAGAGCTGCAAAGGCACTTGAGACCGAGGATTTCACGGTTCTTCTCGGCATGGAGCTGAGATTTCTCGAAAACGACAACGACTATCTTGTCTACGGCTTCAACGAGGACTTTGTCTATTCGCATCCCGACCTCGACAGGATTGAGTGCCTAGAGGACTTCAGACCGATAGCGGACGAGAATAATCTCATCGTTTTTCAGGCGCACCCATTCAGAGTCGGCATGACGGTCACAGACGACGAGCTGCTCGACGGAGTTGAGATATACAACGCCCATCCCGGTCACGAATCGAACAACGAGATTGCCGAGGCGTGGGCGAAGAAATACAGCCACCTGCGCGTAACATCGGGTTCGGATTATCACGGCAAGCTGAATGTTCATCCCGGCGGACTCTTCTTCCCCGAGCGTCCCGCCTGCCCGCACTGCCTTGAGAAGCTGCTCAGAGACCGCAGATACAGGCTGCGCACGGACAAGGTTACTGAATAAAACTCATATTTCAAAGCACTGCCCGGCTTTCGTCAGGCAGTGCTTTTTTGTTTTATTTTCTTGCCGCTTCGCGCTCGGTTCTGCCCTTATGGAACTCGGAGAACTGAGGCACGACGAATTTGATTCCCTTGGGAACAAGCTCAAACACGACATCGTTGACATACTCGCACTCGCCGTCGATATTGACAGCCGCGGGAACATCGCTGTGGATAGTCAGCTTTGTGCCGTTGATATACTGGGTCATCGGCAGACCGAGGTGCTGACCTTTCTTATACTTCTGAAGAAGCGGGAACAGGCGCAAACGGCCTCTGTCGTGGCGGATGATAACGAAGTCAAGCTTGCCGTCATCCGGCCATGCGAGCGGAGCCGCCTTGAAGCCGCCGCCGTACCAACGGGAATTCGCCGCGACGCAGAGCAGGACATCCTGCTTTATCGGCTCGCCGTCGTCAATAGTTATGGTGAACTCATGACCTATTTTCTTGCAGAGCGCCTGGAGAGCCGCCGCGACATACGCGGTCTCACCCGTCATAAGAGGCATCTTCTTGAAATAGGACTGCTTCGCGCAAACCTCGGCGTCCATGCCCATCGAGCACTGGTTGATGGCTATCTTGTCGCCGCACTTGATAACATCAAGCTCGACGGGTATACCCGTGACCTGAGCCTCGACATTGCAGAACTGCTCCTTTGTGCCGAACAGGCGGACAAAATCGTTGCCCGAGCCCAGCGGGATAACTGCGACCTCGCAGTTGGGATAGCCGTAAGCGCCGTTGACCACCTCATAGAGAGTTCCGTCGCCGCCGCAGGCATAGAAGCGGAGCGCTTCGCCGGATTTTGCGTGTTCCCTGCAGTAGTTCTGGGCATCGCCCTGACATTTTGTGACATAGATCTCATAGTCGAGACCCGCTTTGCCGCAATAGTCCTCAATCTGGGGACGGATAATGCTCTCGGCATTGCCCTTCTTTCCTGCTGCCGGATTGATGAGGAAAATATGTTTCACAAATAATACCTCCTGTTTTACCTCTTTCGCCTTATTTAAAATACATAAATAACTGACACTTTATCATGCCGTTATATAATTTTCTGCGTTTATCAGCTTTGCGCCCGAACTCCTGCTCAAAAGTATCGCACGGAGTTATGATGCTATACGACCAGCCGTGGCGGCGTTCAAACACGCGGCCCATATCACGATAAAGCGCGTTTGCCTGCTCGATATCGAGCATACGCTCACCATAGGGCGGGTTGCATATAAGAGTTCCGCGCTCGGTCTGCGGAACGAATTTTTTCAATTCACAGCAGCGCACGCTGACGAGGTCGTCAACGCCGGCAGCTTCGGCGTTTGCGGCGGTAAGAGCCGCAGCTTCACGGCTGATATCGGAGCCGTAAGCAAAGAAGTCATGAGCCTCGCGCTCAAGGTCGCGCGCCCGTTCGCGCTCGGTATACCACACATCGCGCGGGATATTGCTCCAGCGCTCGGCGGCAAAGTTGCGGTTGACTCCGGGGGCGATATTGCGCGCCATCATTGCGCCCTCGATAAGTATCGTGCCCGATCCGCACATGGGGTCATAGAGTGAATGATACGGGCGCAGACGCGAGAACCAGCACAGCGACGCAGCAAGAGTTTCTTTTATCGGGGCGTCGTTCGCGTTCTGGCGGTATCCCCTCTTATGAAGTCCCGCGCCGGAGGTGTCGAGCATGAGCGAAACTTTGTTTTTCATTATAGAGAACTGGATCTGATAGACAGGTCCGCTCTCTTCAAACCATTCGATAGAATATTTTTGTTTGAGGCGTTCAACGACCGCTTTTTTGATTATCGCCTGGCAGTCGCGCACGCTGAAAAGGTCGGAATCGATGGAATAGCCCTTGACGGGGAACGCATCGTCTGCGCCGATCCACTGCTCCCACGGGAGGGCGCGTGTGCCCTGAAAAAGCTCCTCAAAGCTATGTGCCTCGAACGAGCCGAGAAGCACAAGCACGCGTTCGGAAAAGCGCGAGCAGATATTTGCGCGAGCAAGAATATTTTCGTCGCCGCTGAAAAGCACGCGGCCGTTTTCGGCGCGGACATCCGACGCCTCCATATTTCTGAGCTCTTCGGCTATCGGCGCCTCAAGACCCAGCAGACAGGGTACTGCGAAATTTATATCCATCAAAACTACCTTTCAAAGCTACTTTCGTTTTCACATAGTACAAGGGGCGCACCAGGGCGCGCCCCTTGTTCAGAAAAGCAAATTCAAATCATTCGGCGCTGGGCTCAAGCAGACCGTAGCCGCCGTCGATACGGCAATATACTACGCTGACAAGACCTGTTGCCTCATTTATAAACATATAGAACTCGTGGCCGAGCATATTCATCTGAAGAATAGCCTCATCGACCGTCTGCGGCTTGACTGCAACGTGCTTTGTTCTGACGAGGTCATACTCTTTCTCGTCCGCAACATCCGCGCCGTCATTGAGTTCATCAAATGCGGCGGAGCGCATACGCTTTTCAAGCTTTGTTTTGTTCTTGCGAATCTGGCGAACGAGCGAATCGACGCATTTATCGAGCGCATCGTTCATATTTTCCGCCCGCTCCTGCGCACGGAATATCATACCGTTGTTGATAACGGTTATCTCAACTGTCTGACCTGACTTCTCGACAGTGGCGGTGATCTTTGCCTCCGTCTCGTCGCCGAAGAAACGCTCTACCTTGGCAAGCTTTTTCTCCGCTCTCTCCTTGAATGATTCTCTCGGCGAACACTTGCGTCCAGTAATAACTATTTTCATAATGTCAGCCCCTTAGAATTATTGGAGACTTCTGTCTCTGATTGTATTGTAGCACATATGACTAAAAAAATAAAGAGTAAAGAGCTGCATTTCTAAAAAATTTACAAATTTTCTATAATAAGGCAAGATATCAGACAACAACGGTCACATGGCGGGTAACGTGGCAACCGATATTGACCGCGACGGGCAATCCCGCGATATGGGTCGGGGCGAATTCGACGGCGGCGCTCAGCGCGGTTGTCCTGCCGCCGAAGCCCTGAGGGCCTATATTGAGGGCATTTGCCTTTTCGAGTATCTCCGATTCCATCGCGGCGTAATACTCATCGGCATTCGGCTCGCTGACCTGGCGGCAGAGAGCCTTTTTGGCGAGCAGCGCGCACTGCTCGAAATCGCCGCCGATACCGACGCCTATAACCATCGGCGGACAGGGGTTGCTCCCCGCGCGGCGAACGACATCGACAACATAATCTATGATATCCTCGCGCGAGGCGGAGGGAGTGAACATTTTAAGCGCGCTCATATTCTCGCTGCCGAAGCCCTTGGGAGCGACGGTCAGCTCGACTTTATCGCCCTCTACAAGCTCGATATGCAGAACAGCCGGGGTGTTGTCGCCGGTATTGACGCGTCTGAGAGGATCGGCAACGACCGACTTCCTGAGATAGCCCTCGGTGTATCCCTTTGCGACTCCGGCGTTGACGGCATCTTTAAAGCTGCCGCCGACAAAGTGGACATCCTGACCGATTTTTGCAAAGATAACAGCCATTCCGGTGTCCTGACAGATTGGAATATCCAGCTCCTTTGCAGCGCAGAGATTATCGCACAGGCGGCACATTATATCTTTGGGCACATCGTCGGTTTCGGTATCGGCGCTCTTTTTGATAAGCTCTGCGAGGTCATCGGGCAGAACTTTGTTGGCGCTGATGCACGCGCGGCTGACCGCTTCGGTTATGAGACTGACATCTATCTCACGCATTGGGCTTTCCCTCCATGAGAATCTCGCCGTCGCCGACAACGAGCAGCGGCTTTGCGAAGAGGGTCAGCGGATCGGAATCGAACAGGCTCATATCGGCATCCTTGCCGACTTCGAGCGAGCCGACGCGGTCGGCGATTCCGCACATCTCGGCGGGATTTATGGTTATGGCTCTCAGCGCGTCCTCATGAGTCATGCCCTCGCGCACGGCAAGTCCCGCGCACAGCGGCAGATACTGGATAGGAATAACGGGATGGTCGGTGACTATAGCGGTCTTTACGCCCGCTTTGCTGAGCACGCCGGGGGTTGCGGGGGTGGAATCTTTGAGCTCGGGCTTGCAGCGGTCGCTGATAAGAGGTCCGCTGAACGCCTTGGCCCCGGCTTTCGCGAGTCTGTCGGCAATAAGATGACCCTGAGTGCAGTGGACAACGCAATAATCGAGCCCGAACTCCTCGGCGATACGCACGGCGGTGAAGATATCATCGGCGCGGTGGGCGTGAATATGCATCTGCATATGCTCCTCAAACAGCGGAGCGAGAGCTTCGAGCTTTGCGTCAAACTCGCGGCTCATCTTATCTTTTTTGATATATTCGCGTGTCTTTGTCAGCTGTTCTCTGATTATCGCGGCGGTCGCCATTCTCGTGCTGGGCGCCATCTTTTTCTCGTTATAGACGGTCTTGGGATTCTCGCCGAGGGCGAATTTCATCGCGGCGGGAGCCTTGACAACCATATCATCTATGCACACGCCATGGGTTTTTATCGCCGCTATCTGACCGGCTACGGGGTTCGCGCTGCCCGGGCAGGTCAGCACGCAGGTAACACCCGCCTCTCTCGCCTCTTCAAAGCATCTGTCGAGAGCGTTGACGGCATCGAGAGCTCTGAGGTTCGGCGTGACGGGATCAGTCATCTCGTTGCAGTCCTCGCCCTCAAAGGTCAGCGAATCCTCGGTGATGCCGATATGGGTATGGGCATCGATAAATCCGGGATAGAGCGCCGCGCCTTTGGCGTCATAAGCCTCACCCTGCGGGCAGTCTTTCATATCGCCCAGGGAGATTATTTTTTCATCAAACTCGATATATCCGTTTTCGATAGTACCGTTCGTTACCGTATGTATAACGGCGTTTTTGATAATCACAAGATCGCTCCTTTTTCTTAAATCAAAAAAGCGGGCTGAACGCCCGCCTGATAATGCATTTTTTACTGTCTGCCGCCGCCGCGCCTCGAATAGCCACCGCTGCGCTTGGAATCAGAAGATCTTTTCAGATCGGTCATTTTTTCATCGCTGATCTGCTTGAACTTTGCCATCATATCCTCAAAGGACTGATTGCCGGAAGTCTCCTGATTGACGGCTTCGACCTGTCTGCCCTGCTGAGGCGGTCTGCGCTGGCCGGAGGACTGCTGATGCGGTCTGTTCTGCTGACCCTGTCTGTCGCCCGAAGGACGGGGTCTGCGCTGAGGACGGTCGCCGCCGTTATTGTCGGCATTGAGCTTCTTTATCGAAAGGGCTATCTTGCCTTCGGGGCTGATCGAAATGACCTTCGCCGTAACTTCCTGGTTTAGCTGCAAATGCTCTCTGATATCCTTGACATAAGACGTTGAGACCTCGGAAATATGGATCATACCCGTTTTTCCGCCCTCAAGTTCAACAAATGCACCAAAATCGGTAAGACCGGTCACCTTACCCTTAACAACACTTCCCTGCTCGATCTGCATAATAGTACGCTGCTCCCCTTTTTTACTTGTCGGCCGACTGCTGTTCGTTGTAATATACCCTTTCATCCGGGAAAACATAGCCGAGTTCACGCCTTGCTATCTGCTCGACATAATCATCGAGATCCGAACTCTTGACAAGCTTTTCAAGCTCCTCATTCTCGGCTTTTTTATCGGCAAGCTGAGTATTGAGCTGAGCAATGTACTTCTCCTGAGATTTGATATCGGACTGCATGACAATAAAGGATATAAGGAAATAACACACTGCGACCGCGAACACGATCATCAGTATGGTACTATGCCTTTTTTTGAGTCTGCGCTTTTTTTCCGACATTCTTACGTTTCCCTTTGACCTTCTGTTTTCTTGCTTTGGGGCATATTTGCCTATTCAAAGTATACAACATATTGCGCCCCTTTTTCAAGAGGTAATTAATATTTTTTTCATTTTTATTTGACATTATTCCGTCTTTTTCCCCGGGCGGCGTTAATTTCTGTGATATTTTTCCTTTCAAGCTGCAAAGCGGCTTGCTGACGGCGTCTTTTATCCGCCAAAAGAGTTTTCTGAGCTTTGACGAAATGAGCAGACCGAGGTGTTTTGCCGCCGCGCCGAGGCTCAGGCGTTCGGCTGCAAAGCCGAGCAGCTGCGCCGCGAGAATATAGAGCAGGGTGCGCCCGTCATTGAGCACGAGTATAAAACAAAACGAAGCAAAAGCGCAGATTATTACATAGAGAATATCGGTCACGAATATGACCTTGCGCCCGCCCGGCAAAACGGCGCGAACGGCGCACACGGCATCATAGAACACTCCGAGCAGAAAGCCGATGCCGAGCGAATGCAGAAAGACGGATATTTGGCCGTCCAGCCCCTGGATATACTCCATCAGCGGAACACGCGGCTGAAGAATCCGCCTTTTCCGGGCTGTTCATCGGAATAGGTCAGCGAATTGACCGTGCCCTCAAGGCTCAGTTCGCCGCTGTCGACATTGAGATTGATTATATGCAGGTCGCTGCCGCGCACGGTCAGCTCCCCCATCTGCGTGAATATCACGACCGTCTGCTCGTCAAAGCTGTCCACATCGGACACGCCGGAGACGGTCAGGCGATTTCTGTTTTCCATTATAAGATTGTGGGGCAATGCCTGAACTTTGTTTTCTTCCGTCATAAATAAAACCTCCCGTCCGTTAATAATACGGCGGGAGGCTCGCGATTATGACCGATTTACAGAATTTCGTACATCGCGGCGGCGTCCTCTTTGCGGACGGTCTCGGCAACATTGAGAACACGCGCACGGGTCACATTCTGGCCCATGGATATTTCAATGACATCGCCGACCTTCACATCATAAGACGCGCGGGCTATTTTGCCGTTTACCGTGACGTGCTTTGCGTCGCAGACCTCGTTTGCGACGGTGCGGCGCTTTATCAGGCGCGACACCTTAAGATACTTATCAAGTCTCATAACATTCCGCGGCAAAAGCCGCATCCTTTCAGAACATTAGAACGTTAAAAAAATCAGGGGCATCTCTGCCCCTGAAAAGCCAGCAAAATTATTTTGCAACCTTGTCTTTAAGACCTTTACCAGCCTTGAAAGCGGGAACCTTGCATGCGGGGACATCGATGGTCTCGCCGGTTCTGGGGTTACGGGCAGTCTTAGCTGCGCGCTCTCTGACCTCGAAAGTGCCGAAGCCTGCGATCTGGATCTTGTCGCCCGATGCGAGAGCATCGCCGATGCAAGCGATAACAGCGTTGACAGCCTTCTCGGCGGTCTTCTTCTCAAGTCCCTCTTTTGCTGCAACGGCAGCGATAAACTCTGTCTTATTCATTACGTGTTTCTCCTTTTGTTTTTCTTTTCTTTTTATGCAATGTCCGTTGGACACAGTCATCATTATTATTTTCTGCTCTCCGCCTTGGCTTCATCCCAGAGTTCGTCGAGCTTTTCGAGCGGAGCGGACTCCATATCGATGCCGCGCTCGCGCGCAAGCTGTTCGACGCGGATGAAACGGGCTATAAACTTATCGGAAGCCGCAGTCAGCGCCTCCTCGGCATCGCACTTGACAAAGCGCGAAACATTGACGGCGGAGAAAAGCAAATCGCCGAGCTCCTCGGAAATATGTTCCTTATCGCCCGATTCGATAGCCTCGGAAAGCTCCTTCGCCTCCTCGAGCACTTTCTGCTGAGCGCCGGAGACATCGTCCCAGTCAAAGCCGACTGCCGCCGCTTTCTGCTGAATCTTGGTTGCTCTCATAAGCGCGGGAAGTTCACGCGGGATGCTGAGCATAGGCTCGCTCCCCTTTTTCTGTCCCTTTGAGCGGCGCTTTATGGCGTCCCAGTTATTGAGCACATCGCCGACACCGGAGACCTCGACCTCGCCGAAAACATGAGGGTGGCGCTCGATGAGCTTTTTGCACACGCCGTCGGTGACATCGCCGAAATCGAAGTTGCCCGCCTCCTGCTCCATCTGAGCGTGGAACACGACCTGCATGAGCAGATCGCCGAGTTCTTCGGTCATCAACTCCTTATCGTCCTTGTCGATAGCTTCGATAACTTCGTAGGTCTCTTCGATAAGGTTCTTTCGGATGCTCATATGAGTCTGCTGTGCATCCCACGGGCAGCCGCCCGGAGCGCGGAGCAGACGCATGATCTCAAGGAGATCGTTGATATCGTATTTTTCTTTCTGCTTAAAGTCTACCATGTGATCCCCTGTCTGTTTTTATCGGCAAGAAATATTCTAACCCAAAAGTTCATATTTTTCAAGTACTTTTGCAATTTTTTCGCCTGCGGGCAAAGATTCTATATCCTCGCGCACGATGCCCTTGAAGACGATGATAGCTATCGCATACACAATAACGGCGATTATGATGGCGGCGAGCAGCGCGATATCCGCGCCGTGGCGGACGCTCTTGAGCACATAATTGCCGAGCAGGCCGTAAGCCGCCCACGCCGCGAGACCGCACATGGCGGCGGAGATAAGCGGTTTTATCAAATCGGACATTATATCAATGCGGACTTTAGTGACTTTTATAACGGCGATGACATTGAGAATGACATTTATAACATAGAACAGGACTGTTCCGATAACCGCGCCGTTGAAGTTGATGCCCGGTATACCGACGAGGGCGAAGTTGCAGATTATTTTGACGACGGCGGAGACGAGCATTGTTTTTACGGGGATATCCGTTCTGCCGACCGCCTGAAGGAGGTTCGTCAGCGGAGTCGAAATGGACATGAACGCAGTCGTGAAGCCGAAGACGGCAACCATGGGCGCTATCATCGGGATATCGGCAGCCATTCTGCCGCGGCCGTAGATAAGAGTAAGTATAGGCTCGGCGAGCACGCCCATGCCGATACCGGCGGGCAGAGCTATGAGCATGGAGACTCTTATAACGGTATTGACGGCGCTCTTGACAGCCGTCTTGTCTTTCATCGTCCACGCCTCAGCGAGGGCGGGAAGCGCGCTGACGCCGAGGGAGACGGTTATCATCGGGACGAGGTTCTTGAAGTCCACGGCGGTGTTATATGCGCCGTAGAGATAGCTCATAAAGCCCTTGCTGTCCGAAAGATTCAAGGTACCGCTCGCGACATCGGCATCGATGCACTGCTTATATAAATTGTATATTGTATCCTGACCGCTCTCGATAGCGTGGAGCAGGCGGTTCTGGATGGTCACGGCGTCGATAAGATTAGTCGCGTTGAGAACGAGCGAGCTCAAAAGAATCGGCACCGCTATGGTTATCATGTTCTTGGCTATGGCATGATTTGCGGGCGGCTTCGGGGAGTTGACGAGCTCGAGGCGGGTTATACCGTCGCCCTTCGTTCTGTGGCGGATGCCGAGATAGATAAGGCTCAGGAGCGAGCCGAGGGTAACGCCGAGTATTGCACCGGCGGCAGCCCACGGGTATGTTACGCTGAAAGCCTCATTAAGAGACGAGACCTCTTTGCCGAACACTGTAGCGGTAGCCGAGCCTGCGGCAACGGCGCTGTTATAGGCACTCTCGCCGTAGGACATGATGAGCTTTGCAAAAACAAGTCCGATAACAAGCTTGCCGAGAGCCTCGATGACCTGCGATATGGCGGTCGGGATCATGTTACGCAGACCCTCGTAATATCCTCTGTAAGCCGAGACATAGCAGCAGAAGAATATCGACGGGGCGACGGCTATCATCGCGGGCAGGTTTCTTATATCCGAGATGAACGCGGCATATGGAATGGAGATAATGACCATGAGCAGCGTGCCCGCGGTTCCGACGAGAAGGAATATCTTGCGCGCCGTTTTTAGCGTCATGCGCGCCTCACGGTAATGGTTGAGCGCGACATCCTCCGCGACCATGCGCGACACCGCTATCGGCAGACCCGCCATGGAAATTGAATAGATGGGAGTATAGATAGCATAGACCGAGGTGAAATATCCGTATCCCACGAGGCCGAGCATACTGCCCAGCGGCATCTTGAAGCAGAGACCTATCACCTTGACCACGAGGGTCGAGATGACAAGGATTATTGCGCCGTTCAAGAGCGACTGTTTCTTTCTTTCTGCCAAGGGTAAACCTCCTTGCTGTTCGTTTCTTTCTTAAAACCGTTCCTAATTATATCGTTTGAGGGCGATATTATCAACAATATGCTGAAAAATTTAACAATTGTTTAATCCATAAACTCACGAAGCAGCGAGTTTTCGGGAATAACGTCGACCGGCAGAGGTTCAAATCTCTCAAGGCGTTCTATCATCATCTGCGCCTCGTCATACCACTCGCTGCCGCTCCCGACGGAGTCAAGCATCGGCACGGCAAGGGCACGGAACACGCACGGCTCATAGGCATGGAGCGAGTCTATCTTCTCTGCCGCCAAGTGGCTGTAAGGGAAGATATACTTATCCTCGCCGCGCTGAACGCTCCCCCAGAGGTCATATGTCCGCTCGACACTGCTCGCGCGGTGGTAATAATCCCGAACGAGGCGGCGGACAAAGCGCAGATCGCGCTTCGACATAAGCACATCCCCGTCCTCATCGGCGATACGGGACGAGACGCTGACATAGAGTTCCATCAGGTTTTCACTCGGCAGAGAGTCGGTTATAACCGGGTTCAGGGCGTGGATACCCTCGACTATCAGCACATCGTCCTTGCCGAGCGTTATAGGGTCGGAGAAGCCGCTGCGCCTGCCGCTGACGAAATCGAAATGCGGCAGTCTCGTTGTGCCGTTTTTGATGATATCCTCAAGGCACGAATCAATGAGCGCGATATCGAGGGCGTTGACAGTCTCATAGTCGGGCTTGCCGTTTTCATCGAGAATGGCATCGCGCTGATCATGATAAAAATCATCGAGCGAGACAGTGAAAGCCTTTGCACCGCGCGATTCGAGCCGCGAGGCGATGAGTCCGGCGGTGGTCGTTTTACCGGACGCGCTGGGACCCGCGAGCATGACTATACGCTTTTCGCGGTCGGAGAATATACGCTCGGCTATTTCATCGAGCCTGTCTGAATACCGCTCCTCGGCTTTTGAGACGAGAAATGCGGGGTCATTTGCCGCCATTGAGTTTATTTTTACGAGAGATTTCAACTTATCACCTTATTTATCCGCAGACGACTGCGAACCGAATATTTCCGAATAGAACTCCGATATGCGTTTCTTGCGCTCCATCAGAGTGTCAAACCGGGCATTATATTCATATGGATATTTGTAGTTAAAAATACGCTCGATATAGTTGCTGCCGGGCTTTTTGAGCTTTGTTACGGCGCCCGCTCCGGCGGCGAGGACAGTATGCGTCTCCTCCATCATGAATACATTGTATCTGCACTCCGTACCGGGCTTGCACCAGCCGACATTTTCGAGGTTGCCGACGCAGCGACTCTGGCGATACATATAATAAGGAATATAGCCGTTATCGAAGAGAACGGAGTGGGAATAATCAATCATCTTCCCCGCCGTCTCCCCTTCGCTGACCGCGTGACCGTGTTCTCTGAGAGTGGATGCGGATTTCAGCGCAAGGGCATGGACGGTTATATTCGCAGGCGCGAGCGAGACGACTCCGTCAACGGATTTTTTGAAGCTCTCGAGCGTATCGCCGGGGAGTCCCGCGATAAGATCGACATTTATATTTTCAAACCCGCTCTTCTCGGCGAGGGCATAAGAGGCGAAAAAATCCGCCGCGGTATGCTTTCTGCCGACCGCTTCGAGCACGGAATCGTTGAGGGTCTGGGTATTTATGCTTATTCTGTCAACCGAGTGGGAGCGCAGGACATCGAGCTTCTCCTGCGTCACGGTATCGGGTCTGCCGAGTTCGACGGTATATTCGCGGACAGCGGACAGATCGAAGCTGTTTTCGACTGCCGAGCAGACCTTTTCCATCTGCTCCGCGCTGAGAATACCGGGCGTTCCGCCGCCGATATATATACTTTCAAGCCGCAGCCCGATATCGCGGACGATTTTTCCCGTTATCTCAAGCTCCCTGCACAGATCGTCAACATAGACGGGCAGAAGCTTTGCGGCGTTGGCGTTGGTTATCGAATGGGAAACGAACGAGCAATAGCTGCACCTTGACGGGCAGAACGGTATCGCGATATAGAGACTGAACGAGCGCTCGTCACCAAGTGCGGCTATCTCCTGCTCCGTGCCCGCGACGCTCTGCGCAAGGCGCGCTTTCGGCTCGCTCACAAGAAGCTTTTTTGTAAAATAGTCATACGCGCCCTTTTCGCCGAGAGATTCAATGAGCTTCAGCATAAGCTTGGACGGGCGCACGCCTGTGAGTATGCCCCATGGCGGGACATAACCCGTGACGGCGCTCAGAGCGGAGAAAAGCTCGCGAGCCATGGTGCGCTCGCACTCGTCCTTTTCAGGTTCGTCCGTCTTCGGGACTTCTGCCGAGCGAGTCTCGGTCTTATCCCCGACATTGACGCGCACGCGCACGGAATATCCGCCGCTCGCGCCGTCGAGATATGTTTCGACCTCGGGCGCTCCGCTTTCGGGCAGAGTGTCCGAGACTGTTATCTTTTCGTTCGGGAAGAACAAGCGGCAAAGATTCTCCATCTCATAATGGAAATCGTGACCGCAGATATATAGAATCATAGGCGTTTCCTTAAAGCTCTCCTCTGGGTATTTTTCTTAAATATCTGTTTCTGACCCGCTCCTCGGAGAGCGTTGTGGAGCGGTTATGTCCGGTATAGACGGTATATTCGCCGTCAAGGGCGGCAAGGCGTTTGAGGCTTTCGACCATAGCCTGCCAGTCCCCGCCGGGGAGGTCGGTTCTGCCGACTGTCCGGCAGAAAAGAGTATCGCCCGAGAACATCACGCGCTCGGTCTCTTCGAGATAGCACACGCCGCCGAGGGTGTGGCCGGGGGTATGAATAGTATGGAGATTGATATCTCCTATCTTCGCTTCAAATCCCTCTTCCGCGAGCAAGTCATAATCGACATATTTCTGTATGCCGTGATCAACATGGGTCGCGAGGCTGATATCCTCGCACTTGAGGCAGGGGCTGTCATAGGGGTGAATGGCTATTTTCGCATCCGGGTAGTCGTCTTTTATATGCGCAACGCCGAGAATGTGGTCATAGTGACCGTGGGTGAGAAGGATATACTTGAGATTTTTCACTTCGTCGCGAAGGACTGATTTCAATTCGTCCGTGTAGTCGCCGGGATCTATAACCGCCGCCTCGCCGCTGTGTTCGTCTATAACGACATAGCAGTTCGCCTGGACGGGTCCCATGGGCAGAGTGTGTATCTTCATCATTTGTCTTTCCTCCATATATCGGTATCGAGCATGATAGTAACGGGGCCGTCGTTGGCTATATCGACCGCCATATCCGCGCCGAAGATGCCTTTTTCGACATTCCTGACTCCGTTCGCGGAGAGCTCGGAGCAGAACAGCTCATATAATCTGTTAGCTTCATCGGGCGCGGCGGAGAGCGTGAAGGACGGTCTGTTGCCCTTTTTGCAGTCGGCACAGAGAGTAAACTGCGAGATAGCGAGAATCTCGCCGCCGACATCGTTGACACTGAGATTCATCTTTCCGTTTTCGTCCTCGAACACGCGCAAACGCGCTATTTTGCCGGCGAGCAATATTGCCTGCTCATCGGTGTCGCCCTCGACAACACCGAGCAGGACATTGAAGCCCTTGCCTATCTCGCCGACGGTCTTCCCATCAACGGAAACTTTTGACGATGTGACGCGCTGAACAACAGCTCTCACAGTGATTCCCCCTTGGACTTGCGATATCTAAAAATATAATTGGCATCAGGTTGCGGCTCTCTCGACGCTTAGCACGCCGTCGATTCGCTCGATTTTGGCGGCGACGCTCTTGAGATGCTCGATTCCCGAGACGGTTATAGTCATAGAGAACGTGCTTCTGCCGTCCTTGAAATTCCTTGTGTTTATATCATTTATCATAACGTGCATATTGGCGAGCTGGACGGAGATATCCGCGAGCATGCCGACCCTGTTGAGGCAGGATATCATGAGCGTTGCGCGGAAATCCTCTTTTATGGCGCTGTCCCAATATGCGTTTATCCATCTGTCTTTGTCGCCGCAATGCTCGAGATCTTTCGGGACATTGCTGCAGTCGCGCGTATGAATCGACACGCCGTGGCCGCGGGTAATAAAGCCGATTATACTGTCGCCCGGAAGCGGATTGCAGCAGCGCGAGAACTTGACAAGGCAGTTGTCGATGCCCTCGACTATAACGCCCTCGCTGCTCTTGACGCGCTTTTTCGGCTGGGTGAGCACTATTTCCGGCGGAGCGGACGCCTTGACTATCTTGTTATACTCATCTTTTATATGCGGCATCATGCGGATGAGCGACACGCCGCCGTAGCCGATAGCGGCATAGAAATCCTCGACCGTGTCGAAATGCTGGCGCTCCGCGATGCGCTGGAGGAACGACTTCATCTCGTCATCCGGCAGGCGGATAAAGCTGCGCCTGAACTCGCGCTCGACCTCTGCCTTGCCCTCGGCAATATTCTCGTCGCGGCGCTCTTTCTTGAACCAGTTGCGGATTTTGCTGCGCGCCTCGCTCGTCTTGACTATCTTGAGCCAATCGCGGCTCGGTCCCTTGCCGGGCTGAGACGAAGTCAAAACATCAACTATTTCGCCGGTCTTTACTTGATAGTCAATCGGCACGATGCGCCCGTCGACCTTTGCGCCGGTCATGCGGTTGCCGATGGCGGAGTGAATGGCATAGGCAAAGTCGATAACCGTCGCGCCTATGGGCAGGTTTATAACGTCGCCCTTGGGAGTGAACACAAACACCTCTTCGGGGACGAGGTCGCTCTTTATCGTTCTGACGATATCCTCGACATCCTCGGAATCGCTCTGGCTCTCGAGCATCTGGCGAATCCACGCGAGGCGCTTGTCGAAGTTGCCGCTCGCGGTGCCGCCGCCGAGCTTATACTTCCAGTGCGCGGCGATACCGTATTCAGCCGTCTGATGCATTTCCCAGGTTCTTATCTGAACCTCGAATGGTATTCCCTCTTTGCCGATAACGGTGGTATGCAGGGACTGATACATATTCGGCTTCGGGGTCGAGATATAATCTTTGAAGCGGTTCGGGATCGGGCGGAACATATCGTGGATAACGCCGAGGCAGTTATAGCAATCGATAACAGACTCGACTATTATTCTGACGGCGTAGATATCATAAATCTCATCAAAGGTCTTGCCGCCGATATACATTTTGCGGTAGATTCCGTGGACGCTCTTGATTCTGCCCTCGACCTTGCAGCCGGAGACAAGCGGATCGACGCGCTCCTTTATTTTCTCGATTATGCTGTCGAGGAACTCCTTGCGCGACGCGCTCTGAGAGTTGAGATAGTCCTCGATCTCTTTATACGCGACGGGGTCGAGGCAGATAATGGCTCTGTCCTCAAGCTCCTCTTTTATCGTTCTGATACCTAAGCGATGAGCGATGGGGGCATATATCTCGAGAGTTTCAAGAGCCGTTTCGCGGCGCTTCTCTTCGCGGACATAGCCGATGGTTCTCATATTATGCAGTCTGTCGGCGAGCTTTATAATAATAACTCTGATATCATTCGACATCGCGAGGAGCATCTTGCGGATATTTTCCGCCTGCGCCTCCGCCTTTGTCTCGGTCGGCACTTTAGCGAGCTTTGTCACGCCGTCGACTAATTGAGCTATCTCGTCGCCGAACTCGCGCTCGATATCCGCCTTTGTGACATCGGTATCCTCGACAGTATCGTGCAGGAGAGCCGCCGCCACCGACTGGCTGTCCATGCCGAGGTCTGCGAGAATCGAGGCTACGGCTATCGGGTGGATTATATACGGCTCGCCGGACTGGCGGAGCTGGTTCTTATGATGTTCCTTCGCCACATCATAGGCGTGCTTCACCGTTTCAAGCTCGTCGTCGCGGTACATGGTCTTTATTTTTTCGTAGAGCTTGTCGAAGCCGTCGTCAAAGGAAGAGCTGCCGTCGGTGAAATCCGCCTGACGGTTCATCTTCTTCTCCTCGGTCTCGCCGTTTATTTTTTCTTCCCACGATCTCATCGGATCACTCCTCATTATCTTGCCGCTGTTTATAAAAAGCTTCTTATATGTTTCATCAATTGTGCGTCCTCAAGGTTCACCTTGGGGCTCTGTTCGTTGACAACGATGCTGCCCGCGGGCGAGCGGTTGAGAACTCCCGTCTGCACCATAACTTCGACAGCGCTCGCGACGGCGCATATTCTATCCGCCCCGAAGCCCGAGCGCAGGCAGAGCATCTCATACTCGGCGCTCCATGAGCCACGCCGTTTTATCTGGGTATACACCGCGCCGCAGAGGCTTCTGTCCGGGAGAGCGGCTCTCGCCTGCTCAGCAGTCAGCTCCTCGCCGTGCATGACGCGGTCAAAGAGCCGAAGCCCCTCAAGCACTTTTATATCGTCGCTGCCCGCCGGGCGCATATTCCTGATATATACACCAATGCGGACACTCCCCTGATACTCGTTTCTGTCGAGATTGACGGCGAGGTCAACTGTATCGCCGACGCTGTAAAAAAACGAGCGCTCGGTCATGCCGAAATACATGGCGAAGATGCGCGTATCGCCCTTTGAGACGGTTATTCTCATATGCTTGCCGTTGCCAACGGGAGAAAAACTTTCTATCTTCATGCCGTAAAGTCCGAAGACCGGCTGGGGGTTGCCCGCTCCGAACGGTTCGAGAGACGAGACGGCATCGAGAATATCCAAAGATATATGCGCGGGATTGATTTTGAGATCTATATTCTGAACCGGAAACGGCATCTCGGTATTAAGCGAATATTCCGTTATCTCCGAGCGCAGCTGTTCGATATCCTTCGCCATGAGCGAGAGTCCCGCCGCCTGAGTGTGACCGCCGAAATGGGTCAGCAGATGCTTTGAATTTTTTATCGCGTCATAGAGCGAGAAGCCCTCGATGCTGCGTCCCGAGCCGCGCGCCGTGCCGTCCTCTGTATTGCGCGAAATTATTATGCACGGTTTTGAATATTTTTCCTGAATCCTCGCGGCGACAATGCCGATAACGCCGTTATGCCAATCGTCGCCGTCAACGACAATGACGGGGGCATAGCGTATCTCCGGATGCTCAAACAGCTTCTGTTCGACCTCGGCGAAAATCTCGCTTTCAATCGTCTGGCGCGTTCTGTTCGCCTCATTTATCTCCTGTGCGAGCCCGTTTGCGGTCTCGGGGTCGTCGCTGAGCAGAAGCTCGAGCGCGCGGTTGGCGGAGCCCATTCTGCCCGCCGCATTGATGCGCGGCGAAATCGTAAACGCCACGGAGGTTGCGTTGACATATTTATTACCCGCTCCGGCAACATCGAGAAGTTCGTTTATTCCGGCGCGCGAGCGGTTGTTGATACTGCGGAGTCCCGCCTTGACTATCGCGCGGTTTTCGCCGGTAAGATTGACAACATCGCTTATAGTGCCTATTGCGGCGAGGTCTGCGAAGTCTTCGATAACGGCTGTATCGTCCTCGAGCTCCATGGCACAAGCCAGCTTGAATGCAACGCCCGCTCCGCACAGCTCCTTAAACGGGCTGGTGCAATCCGCGCGCTGAAGATCGACTATCGCCTCGGCGCGTGGCAGAACATCGGGAACTTTGTGGTGGTCGGTTATAACGATCTCCATGCCGAGCTCATATGCGCGCTCTGCAGCGTCCGCGGCGCTGACTCCGTTATCGACCGTAACTATCAGCTGAGCGCCCATATCTTTGAGCTTTTCGACCGCGCCGACGCTCAGACCGTAGCCCTCGGTCAGCCTGTCCGGGATATACCACAGGACATTCGCGCCCTTTGACTCAAGATATGTATATAGAAGAGCGGTTGAGGTCACGCCGTCGGCATCGAAATCGCCGAATATCGTGATGCACTCAAAATTATCTATCGCGCGATTTATGCGCTCGACCGCCTTGTCCATATCCGGCAGGGCGAACGGATCGAGAGTAAAGAACGGGTTCGGGTCGAAGAAATCTTCTATCTCTTCGTCGTCGCGAAGTCCGCGTATAACGGCAAGCAGCGCGGCGATAGGATTGAGGCTGTGTTCCTCGGCTATCTGAGCCGCGAGATCCTTGTCATATGAAGCTGCAAGCCATCTTTTACGCATAGGGTTACCATTCCTTTCGATAATAGTTAATTATACCATGTATATAGCGGTTTTATCAAGAGTTTCGGCAGAAAGTTCGGCTTTTCGGCACGGGACAAAAAAAGAGCAGGCCGGCTGACCGGTCTGCTCCGTGAATTGATATTTGTTGTTTTATGCTTTTGCCGCCGCAGGCTTTCTCGCGGTCAAAATAAGATTCAGCGCGGCTATGAGCGTGAAAGCGATGAGCACGGGATAGAAAACGCTGTAATCGCTCATGATATATCTCAGCCCATAAAACGCGGTAAGCGGCGAAACGACAACCGACACCACCGTGCCGGAAATGATGCCTTTCACGACGAGCAGCCCGACTGTTGAAGCGATCGCCGAAAATGCGGCGAAGCACGCCGAGACAACAGCGAACGCACGATTCTTCGCGACGGCGGGCATTACAAAGAGGCACGCGCAGAAGACGAGGGAGAAAACGAAGCCAAAGACGGACGGGGTGCCGCCCCAAATCATGTTCTGAATGTTCAACGCAGTTGCAAGGACAAACGCGGCTGCGGTCGATACGATGCAAATAACTGTTTTCTTCATTTCGGTCACCTCCGGGCGAGTTTGCGGCAGCGCATCTGGGGGAACGATTTTCAGCCGGGGATATCCTCCGCGCCCAGGAGCGTCAAAACTTTTTCCGCGTCGGTCTCGCTTATGCGGAAAATAACCGCGGGGCTGTCAAATCTTTCGCCTTTTAAATATGTCTCGGAAAAGCTGAGATAACAGCCTCCGTCGATGACAAAGCAGGACATAACTCTGCGCTCCGTACCTTCATCATTTTTGAACTGAACATACACGGATTTTTTAAGCTCCTTGCTCGGATACTTATCCTCCTCGGCTGTTGCCGTCATGCCTTTAAGCGCCGAAACGAGCGCTTCAAGGTCGGATTTTTTCAGATCCTTTGTCACATTGCGAATTTCCTTGCCCTGAAAATGCGCCGTGGCGGAATCGACGGAAGATATCAGCGACAAATCGGCTATATCGTCGAGCTTATAGTCCTTGTTCATATCGTCCGCGTTTACTGAATAGCTCGGGTACGAATCGGACTCGCCGTCGGGCTTCTTTTCTTCATGCGAGCAGGCAGCGAAAGCCGTCAAAACGAGCAGCGCCGCAAACAGCAGCGAAATTATCTTTTTCATGACATTTTTCTCCTTTTCTGCAAAGCGTTTCAGCCGTGCTTTTGCACGCCGACGGAAAAAATCCGCCGAGCTCGGCTGTCTCCGTTTTTATACCTTTGGACGTTAATTCCGCTCATAATTTTCCTCCGAAAGCGCTTCGGTTAATCATCTTCAGAAATATCTCTTACAACAATATGATATTATATTCGAGCATTATTGTCAAGCATTTTTCACAAAAAAACTTCCGTAAGAATAAATTATTCCTGCGGAGGTTTGTTTTTTATTATTTGTTCAGATATCCTGCTTCTCGAACAGGGCGGCTGAACGCTTATAGGCGGCAAAGGTCAGCGCGAGCCAAATCACAACGCCGAGCGCGAGGGTGACGAGCTTTGCCGCCAAAAACTGCGGGTCGGGCGTATCGAGCTTGTTTTTGAAAAGCGGCAACGCGTGGCAAAGCACTATCTCAACGCCGATAAAGACGAACACAGCGACACTGCCGAGCGCAAAAGGCACGCCGATGCGCTTGACATTTTTATAATAAGCCGGGAAAAATATAATATTGAACACGCCGAATATCATAAAGAAGAACGCGAAGAGCGTGATGTTTACATCGAGGTCGGCGGCGTTGACGGGGGTCATAATTTTAGCGCGCAGGAAAGCTATCGGCACGCAGACCGCTATCTCGAGCAGTTCGAGCAGACTCACGGAGATTATGCGGGCGAGCACTGTTTTATGCTTTTCGACGGGCAGCATCATGGTGAAAAACACATCGTTATTCTCTCTGCCGAACTGGCACATGAAGAACACGCCGAGGCAGGTATAGAACATAATAACGAGATATGGGTAGTTCGGGATAAAGAGCATGAATGCGAGCGGAATAAACAGGATATTCGTCGGATGAAGGACGAGCTTCAGTTCTTTGTTGAGCAGTTCTTTCATTTTGTCTCCCCCTCCCTCTCGATATGCACCATTATATCCTCAAGCCCGGCGGGTGCGGATTCAACGCCTGCGGGCAGTTCGGAATTTCTGACAAGCGCGCTCATGCCGTCTTTTTCGCGGCGCGCGCCGATGAGATCGATATTTTTGGGTGCGTTATCGGCAGAAAACTGAACTACACTGTATTTTTGGAGCAGAGTGCAAAGAGGTTCATTCTCCGCGATGCGTCCCTGCTTGAGATAGATTATGTTATCGGCGCAGCGGTCAAGATCGCTCGTAATATGGGTCGAGCAGAAAACGGTCTTGCCCTCGTCCTGCGAAAGGCTGATAAAAATATCAAGAATCTCATCGCGCGAGACGGGGTCGAGCCCGCTCGTCGGCTCGTCGAGGATAAGCAGATCCGCCGAATGAGAGAGCGCGAGGGCGAGCGAAAATTTGACTTTCATGCCGGCAGAAAGTTCGGATATGCGTTTGCTTTCATCAAGAGAGAAAAACTGCATATATTTTCTGTAGAGCGAGTCGTCCCACTCGGGATAAAAGCGCGAAGTGACTGCCGCGACGGTGCCGAGGCGCTTTTGCGGATAGTAATTCACGCCGCCGAGCACGACGCCCAATCTGCTCTTGATTTTCATCTCATTTTCGGCGAAAGGGATTGAAAAGAAACGGATATCGCCCGCATCGGGATGGACGAAACCGAGCAAGGATTTTATAGTCGTCGTCTTTCCCGCGCCGTTTCTGCCGATGAATCCGGTTATCTTACCCTCTTCGAGCGCGAAGCTGACATTGAGGGAGAATCCGTCATAATTTTTCTTCAATCCGGCAACTTCGAGAGCGTTCATTCCTCCGCCTCCTCGGGCGCGCGGCGCTGAGCCTCAAACAGAGCATCGGCAAAATTCATATAGACATCGTTCTGGACTATCGCGATGCCCTGATTTTTATCGGCGAGCATCAGAAGCGTGTCCCCGGGGTTTATATCGAATATATCGCGCACGCCCTTTGGGATTACTATCTGACCCTTTTCGCCGACCTTCACGGTAGCGATAAATTTGCCCTCCGGCATCTTCATATCGGTCACTCACCTTTCTGAAATTCAAGTGATATTTGTTATACTTTTCCTACCAGTTATACTTGTATCACTTTTTCACCGCTTTGTAAAGAGTTTTTCGCCCAAAACGTGTAAATATTTTTTGATTTTTGTACTTTGGTACAATAATATTTTTGTTTTAACGGTACCGCAGGACAAAAATTAAATAAATTTTAGGAAATGCACTCTCAGATATTGATTTATTGTTTTTATTGTGATAATCTTACGATAGAGCAATAATTTATGCACAAGATACAAAAACAACACGAAAGGGTGGAAATTTATGAGTAAAAAAGCAAATCCTTATGAAAACTTTCTGAACGTGCTCGACAGCGCCGCTGCGCTTGACGGCATCGATCAGAACGACTATGCGTCGTTCCGTTATCCAGAGCAGGAGCTGAAGGTCAACTTCCCCGTGCGCATGGACAACGGCGAGCTGAAAATGTTCACAGGCTACCGCATCCAGCACTCGAGCACCCGCGGTCCGTGCAAGGGCGGCATAAGATTTCATCCTAATGTAGATATGGACGAAGTCCGCGCGCTCGCCGCATGGATGACCTTCAAATGCGCAGTTGCCAACATCCCCTACGGCGGCGCAAAGGGCGGCATAACCTGCGACCCGTCGCAGATGTCCAAGGGCGAGCTTGAGAGAATGACCAGACGCTACGCTGCAATGATAGCGCCGATCATCGGCCCCCACAAGGACATTCCCGCTCCCGACGTCAACACCAACGCCGAAGTCATGGGCTGGGTCATGGATACATATTCGATGAAATACGGCTATCCCATCCCCGGCGTCGTCACCGGCAAGGCGTTTGAAATCGGCGGTTCGCTCGGCAGACCCGAGGCGACCGGACGCGGCGTCATGCTCTGCTGCCGCGCGCTGACCGAGAAGCTCGGGCTCGACATAAAAGACTGCACATTCGCCGTTCAGGGCTTCGGCAACGTCGGCTCGACCGCCGCTTACCTCATAGCCGACCTCGGCGCAAAGATAGTCGCAGTCAGCGACCACACCGCAGCGTTCTACTGCGCAGACGGTCTCGATGTTCACGATATGCTCGACTATGCAGCCGGCAACGGCCGCGTGCTCCAGGGCTACAAGGCTGACGGCGTGACCGAGATAGCAAAAGAGGATCTTCTCTACACCGACGCCGACTTCCTTATCCCCGCAGCGCTCGAAGGTCAGATCACTGCCGACAACGCCGACAGAGTAAAGGCGAAGTACATCGTCGAGGGCGCAAACGGTCCGACAAGCTACGAGGCGGATCAGATACTCAACGCCAAGGGCAAGATAGTTGTTCCCGACATTCTCGCAAACGCAGGCGGTGTTATCGTCTCCTACTTCGAGTGGGTGCAGAACCTGCAGTCCCTCTCCTGGTCGCTTGAAGAGGTCAACAACAAGCTTGCAGATATCCTCCTCAAGGCATTCGACGAGGTCTACGGACTGACCGAGGAGCGCGGATATCCGATGAGAACCTCCGCTTACATCATAGCTCTTCGCAGACTTGTCAAGACCAAGAAGATCAGAGGCATTTTCCCGTAAACTATACAATAATAAATATGAGCCGTGTCGAAAGATGCGGCTCTTTTCATTTTGACAACAGTTTAAATAAAAATGTTGTAATCCGGAAGATTTTAGTGTATAATTTCCGTGACAAAGAAAAAGCAGAATCGGGGGCTCTGGTCAAACGGTCACTCCCCCTCATATAAAACAGAAGGAGTTTATTCAATGGATAAGTATCTCATTATCAATGCAGACGATTTCGGAATGTGCAGAGCGGCAAACCTCGCCGTTATGGATCTGCTCAAGTCCGGCTCGATCACCTCTTCGACCATTATGGCTCCCTGCCCGTGGGCATATGAGGCATGCCAGTTTGCAAAGAAGAATCCGCAGTTCGCCATCGGCGTGCATCTGACCTTCACGAGCGAGTGGGCTACATACCGCTGGTCGCCAGTCGGCACGAGCAACACTGACAGTCTGCGCGATGAGCTCGGCTTCATGCATCCCGAAAGCATCGACGTTGAGAAGAACGCCGATATAAAAGAAGTTGCTGCTGAGATCCACGCTCAGATAAACCGCCTCAAGGCTCTCGGTCTCACCCCATCTCACCTTGACAACCACATGGGCTCGCTCTACGGCATCGAGACAGGCCGTTTTGAGCTGCTTCAGCTCGTGCTCAGCATCGCCGGCGAATACGGTCTTCCGTTCCGCTTCCCCGGCACTTTCACCGACGCTCAGATGAGCAACACCATGCTCGACATAAAAGTCGACAAGGAGCAGATCATGGGTCTCGTCGGTCAGCTCAACGCCTATGCGCACAGCGTCGGCGTAGCAAATCCCGACTTCCTGCTTCCCGGCGAGTGGACCGGCCCGCAGAACGACAGCTACGACAACTACCGCGATTATATCTATGAGCTCTACAAGACCTTCCCCGAGGGCGTGACCGAGACTTACATCCATCCCGCGCTCGAGTGCGACGAGCTCAAGGGCATCACAAATTCCTGGCACCGCAGAGTCTGGGAATACAAGCTCTTCTCCGACCCCAAGACGAAGCAGCACATCGACAGCCTTGGCATCAAGCTCATCAACTACCGCGATCTCGCCGAGATGAAGAAATAAAAAAATTCAGAGCAGTTCCTTTTGGGACTGCTCTTTGCTTATCGATAAATCCGGTTTTTGGGGCTTCGTAGGATTCAGAATCTATGCCTCTCTTGTGCAAACGAGGCAGCGCGAAGCGCCGGAGGGATTGTTTTGAACAAGCTGCATTTTTTTAAAATTGCCAGGTATTTTGAACTTTCACGCAGCAACCCCTCAGTCACGGCTTTGCCGTGACAGCTCCCCTTACACAGTGGAGTCTTGAGACCGTGCAATGACGGACTTTTTCAACAGACTCAGAGCAGTTCCTTTTGAAACTGCTCTTTTTATATGCACACAAAAAACAGCACCGCCGACACGGTGCTGTAATTATACTATTCACTTTTCTGCATTCAGACGATCGGGTTTTCTTTCTGACATTTATATTATTTCCGATCTATATAAAACGGTAAGCGTAAATTTATCTGATTTTCTGTTGCGCCGGACTACCGTTGATGCGGCGCAATTCGGACATCTTACGGTTGTTATCGTTTTCGTCTGAAATGCTGCGGCCGTTGCCGCTCGATACACCCATCACCTTTTAGCGTTCAAGTCCGCCTGACGAAAAGCTCCGAGTGCAGAAAAAGTTCTGATATTCTGCTCTGCCGAGCTTTCAGATAAGCTGTGACGGGCGGTCGGAGTACTGATTTTCGCTTTCGCTGTACATCGGACTCGCCTCCAATCATTTTTTGAGTGTACCCCTCAGGTACAGCGCCGACCCGGCGCCGGGAGCCTTCTCCCTCTTTGCATCTTCATTATAGCTCATGTTTTGGATAAAGTCAACATATTTTTTCAACATTTCTAATATTTTATATCAAGTTAGCTTTACAGACACAAGATGTAAGCCCCGCGTCACAACGCCCATCATCAAAGACGAAAATACCAAAAAGTTTTCGGGCAATTTGTTTTCGTCTTCCCTTTTTCTATTGACTATTGGGCGCAATACGGGTAAAATAAATACATAAAAATAAATTGTATCGGTCGGCGCGCATTATACGGTGCGCCTCCGTATGAGAGGTTATTATTATGGCAAAGGATTATAATCCCGACATCGTCAGCGTTGTTGACGAGGAAGGCAAGGAGCACATTTTTGAAGAGCTCGACCGCATCGAGACAGACCGCGGATGCTATGTCGCGCTGCTGCCCGTATATGACGACAGCGAAGAAGTTCTCGAAGGCGAGGACGAGGTTCTCCCCCTCAAGGTCATTGAGGAGGACGGCGAAACATATCTGACAATGATCGAGGACGACGATGAATTTGAAGAAGTCTATCAGGCTTTTGAAGAGCGTCTGAGCGATCTTTTCTTCGACGACGAGCGTACCGACTCGGAGAGCGAAGAGGACGGAGAATAAAATAAAGCCACCCTGCCCTGTGCGATAAATACGGTTCATATTAACCCAACACGTTTTAATCGGGAGCTTAGTCTCCGGCGGCGGATTGCAGACCTCCCGGCTTTTGCCGGAAGAAGGGAGCGCGAACCCGCCGGGCGGCACCCACCTGCTTTGGTATGCAGGTTACTATTGCCGTATCCGGCTCGGCGGGGCTTATTTTTTTGATTGTTTTTTATTATTTTATATAATGTATAAGCGGCCGCAAGCCGCATTTTTTGCGGGCCGAGAGCCGCCGGAAACGGAGGAAAAGCTGTTGCAGCGCATACTTAACGCCGACATTGTCGACATCACCCCTATCGACGGGGGTTTTATATATGCAGAAAAGAAGATGCTTGAAAACGGATCGTGCAGGGTCTCGTTCTATTCATATGACTGCGAGACAAGCATATCAACACCGATAACAAGGGGCGAATATGTCTCCTGCAAATTCGGTCAGAACGGTTCGCGCATAGCGGACGAGCTCGGTCAGAAGGGCGAATTTATCTTCGCTCAGCCGACGAGGTTCTTCAACAACTGCACTGTCACTCTCGACAGAGCCGGGACATTCTCGCTCTTCACGCCAGAGGGCTCGTGCGTGAGGCGATATGAGTTTACATATCAGGGCGCGCCGGTGTGTAACCCTGTTGCATATGAAAAATCGCTCTGGTGCGTTGTGCCGGAGCGCGACGCGATAATAAACTATTCGATAGACGAAGCCCGCGTTCTGCTCAGAATCGGCGGCGGAGCGCAGAGCGCGTTTTCGTATCCGACGAGCATAACTCTTATTCGCGGGAACATCTATGTCTGCAACCGCGACTCGCACAAGATACGCACGGTGCAAATCGGCAACAGCACCTACGCCATCGACGACTACCGCACATTCAACGAGCCTGTATACAAATATTTCAGAGTCGGGAGCAGAGAATACGCTCTGCTCGACTCGGGAGTATACGAAATATAAAAAAGCCCCCTTGAGGCAATACAGGAGGTAAATATGGCAAACGTATTCAGAACGGTTATCAGGATAATCACCTGCATCGCACTGTTCATATGCCCGATGCCCGCAGAGAAGAAATGCGCGGCCGAGTTCAACGGCACATTTATCCAGTCCTGGATGAGTTCATACTGGGACGACGAGCGCTGGCAGGATGAGATAGGCGCGATGAAGGAGGCCGGAATAAAATACCTCATCATTCAGGATGTGGCTAACAAGGCTTCCGACGGCACATGGACTGTCTACTACAACTCGAATCTCGACACATTCTCCGGTGCGACTTTCGGTGCTGCGGATGTTGTTGAATCCGCACTGAGAAACTGCGAGGGTTCGGGCATCAAGGTCATGATCGGGCTTGGGCTCTACGACGAGTGGTGGACTAAATCCGGCTTCGGCAGGGACTACAGCGAGCTGTGCAATGTATCCGCCGACATGATCGAAGAAATATATAACAAATATGTTTCAAAATACCCCGACGCTTTCTACGGCTGGTACTTCACGCCTGAGATGAGCAACGGTCCGCTCGTCAAGCTGTCGTCACCGTTCATCGCGAAGGGCGTCAATGTGATAATCGACGCTATCGAGCGCACGGACGCGGACGCTCCCCTGCTTTTAAGCCCCTTCTTCTCGCAGTACGGCGCGAACCCCGGAATCGAGAGTGCAAAGCTTTTCTGGGCTTCGTTTATAAAATCAGTGAACTTCCGCGAGCACGATATCTTCTGCCCGCAGGACGCGGTCGGCGCAGGCTGGACAATTGAAGAGAACCTCGTCAATGTCTGGAGAATGTACTCCGACGCAGTGAAGCTCAGCGGAAAGAGCATACGCCTTTGGGCGAATGTCGAAAACTTCACAAGCGCTGTTGCCAAGAGCAGCACTACCGGCATAACCACTCCGCTCGTGACAGAGAACACGCAGGATGTGACCGCGACGCTCGACAGGCTCGTCAAGCAGATGGACATAGCCTCGCGCTATGCTGAAAATATCATAACGTTCTCGTACAACCACTATTACAGCCCCGTGTATGTCAACCCGATGTTCCACAACACCTATATTGACTACTTAAAGCACGGTCATGTGCTCGAGAGTGAGGCGCCGACGGTGCCGACTGATCTCGGCTTCTCGGTTGACGGAGACGGAAACACCGTGCTCAGCTGGCAGGCATCGACCGACAACTTCGGTGTGGCATATTACAGAATATGCGCCGACGGCAAGTTCCTCGTAAGATGCGAATACAACGAGGACACCGCAACGGTTATCGAAAACGCGCAGAGCGGCACGGTATACAGCATCACCGCATACGACGCCGCGGGCAACGCCTCTCAGGCGGCGGAGATAACCTATCAGTAAGCAATTTATAAGGCAACAACACAGCCGCAGCAGGAAATAACCTGTTGCGAAACAACAAAAAATCCTACCCAAGGGAAAACCGTGGGTAGGATTTCTGTTTTTCGCTCCCATGCAAGGCGCGGGGAAAATTATATTACAGCTCGTTTATCATCGAGAGCAGATCAACATAGAACACGCGGACATTGTGGTTGACGAACAGGCCGCCATTTATCGAGAGGTGGTCGCCGCTGAATGTCGGCATGATGTTCCATACGCCCGTTGCGACTTCGCCGCCGCTGTAAACGGCAGAAGGTGCATTGAACGGAGCGAGAGCGGAGATTTTGTTGACGAGTCCGTCGTTCTCGAACCACTTTTCGTCGACGACATAGCCGCCCTTGGTGGTGCAGGTGAACTTGCCCATTCTGACTGCGCACGCTCTGAAAAGCTTATCTATATTGCCGTCGACCGGGCTGTAAGTGCCGTCCGCATTGCGCTCGGTCGCGCTGCACGGATAGGAGAAATAATAGACATTTTTGAGCGTCGAGATATTCTCGTTCATCGCGAGAGCGTGGTCGATGTCCATATCGTACTCCGCGCTGTCCGAAAGCGCCCTGTCGAGATGCGGAGCGGTGGCAACGGTGAGCATGGCGACAACCGCGCGCTCTTCGGCGGTGGCGTTGACATCTTTGATTATAGCGTCGCGCACGAGATAGGCGGTCGTACCGTTATGCGGAGCGGCGAGCGCTGTTACGGAATATATCCAATCTGCCTTTCCGCCCGTGAACAGGTCGGAGACATCGCTGCCCGAAGCCTTGCGCTCGGCCTCGCTGCCGTTTGCCATAAGCTCAGCCAGAAGTCTGACGGTCGCGCCGCCGAATGAATGACCGAGAAGATTTATCTTATCCTCGGCGCTCCACTCATCGATAAGCGGATCGGAGGAATAATCCTCGCCGTATCTGTCGTGGCGGCAGCGCTTTGAATGCTCCTCGCCGTAGTCGGTGACGGTGCCGGTCAGCTGGGCGTAAAGCTCGCAGGCTCTGTCCCATGCGCTTCCCGTCGGATCGACTGCTGCAGAATAGCACTCGAAGCCGCGGGCGTTGAGATATTGCATCAGATCGCCGCCGAACATACCCCAATAGGGCAGGAAATCGTTATACCAAGTGTAGCTGCCCCAGCCCGCAAGACCGTGAACGAAAACGTTGGCATACTCGGTGTTGAACTTCGTATCGTCAACCTTGACGTGCGGAATGTTGAGCGCGGGGAAGCAGAACATAATTACAGATACAATAAATGAAATTATTTTTGCCACATGACCATCCCTTTTTCATTGTTTTTGTCGGCGGTTATTCTCCGAACGCGCCGTTTACAAGACAATTATATATGGAATTTATTCCCGTTGTCAATCGGTTTTCAAAAATAAAAACGGCTGCGGTCGGAGCAAATATATTGCTCGATCACAGCCGTTTTTTCACCATTTTTCGCGCATGAGGCGGAGATTCAGAACTTTCAGCTCCTCTTTGCGTTTTTCATAATCCGGGCACCGCGAACCGACAAGCCGCCAGAACGCCGCCGAATGATTCATGTGTTTAAGATGCGAAAGCTCATGGATAATGCAGTAATCGACCGCGTCCTCGGGCGCCATGACGAGAAACAGCGAGAGGTTTATATTCCCCTTTGAGGTGCATGAACCCCAGCGCGTTCTCGCGGAATTTATCTTGACCGAAGCGACCGTTTCGCCGAACTGATCTGCGAGCTCATATGTCCTGCGGACGAGATAGTTTTTGGCGAGCGAGCGGTAGACTTCCTTGAGCGCTGCCGCCGTATCATCCGCCGAGAGCCCGTCGGGGACAAAGAAATTGCTGCCGTCAAAGCCTGCGCGTTTCCCGGATTTTTTTATCAGCGGATACTCGCGCCCGAACAGGAGAAGTCCCGACTCCCCTCCCGGGACGAACGAATCTGAAATGTCTTTTCGCTCCTGCACCTTTGCGAGATTTTTGAGCACCCACGCGCGCTTTTCAAAGAGAAAATCTTCGATATGCTTGAGGCTCATGCGGCGCGGCGCATAGACCAGAACCTTTGCGTCACGCGATATTTTTATGCTCAGCGTCCTGCGGTCGGAGCGCGTTAATTCATACTGAAATCCGAGTTCGGGCATTATTCTATACCCATATCTGCCTTGAACTGTTCGGTCAGCTCGCGCATCTGATCTATCTCCATGCGGCGGCTGAGCGTGAACGCCGAGGCGTCCTTTGAGCGGCAATCATAACCCATCGGCACGCCCTCGAGGGACAGATAATACTTCGCGTTGACGGGATAGAGCTGGCACTCGGCGAGAGAGGCGAAGCCGAGGAAAGCCTGGACTTTCTTCGCCTTTTCCGGCTCTTTTTCAAAGTTTTTGCACAGCCACGAATATATCTCCGGGTGGAAATTCGCCATGACGCCCGAGAATCCGGCGCAGCCCATTTTCAGCGTTTCGAGCAGGCTCGCGGAGTTGGCGTTGAATATCTTGAGTCCCATGCCGTCAACGGCTCTGAGCTTTTCGTTTATCATGCCGGGGTCGCAGCAGGTGTCTTTGAGAAAAGTGAATCTGCCGGACTCGGCGAGGTTTTTGAGCACCTCGGGAGTCATAATGCGCTTATAGGGATAGGGACACTCATAGATGCCGAAGTTGACATCGCCGACGGACTCGACAGCCCTGTCGATATTTTTGAGGAACACGCTGTCGTCCTCATCGGCTGAGGCGAATCTGTTCGAGATAAACACATAGGCGTCTATCCCCTCGTCTATGAAAGCCTTTGCCTCTTCTATCTGAGTGTCGAGGTCATCCGCGACATGACCGGACGCGACGATTGAGATATTTTTCGGCGTATGCTGCATAACAAAATGCAGGAGCTCAAGTCTCTCTTCAAACGAGAGAAAGAATATCTCACTCGACTGGCAGATGGCGAAAATTCCGTCGACCTTCTTCCCGGCGTACCAGTTTATAAGCGCTTCGACAGCCGCATAATCTATCTTATTGTCCTTTGTGAACGGCGTTATCATGGTCGGATAGACGCCGTTGGGAATCATCTTTTTCATTTTTTGTCCCTCCAATATGATCTCAGTTAAGTTTATCACATCGGCGGGAATTGTCAAGAAAATCAGGCGGACAGGTTGCGCCGCAGGAGCGCGAGCACGGCTTTTTCGCGCCGCGACACCTGCACCTGCGACATTCCGAGCAGTTCGGCGGTTCGGCTCTGAGTCATCCCGCGATAATAGCGCAGGCTTATCATCTCGCGGTCGCGGTCATCAAGCAGAGCGATGACCTCGCGCAGGGCGATAAGCTCCGAGGCGGCGTTCTCAGGCGACTCGACGGGCAGGTCTATCTGCCCCTCGCCGTCGTCCGTGCAGGCGGTCAGCGACACGGCGGGCATTGCGGCGTTGAGTAGTTGCGCCGTCTGGGCGACATCGCTGCCAAGGCGTTCGGCGAGCTGGCCTACAGTAGGTTCGCACCCGAGCTCGGCGGTCAGCGCATCCTTTTCGCGCATCGCGGCGCGCGCTTTTTCTTTCAGTGCGCGCCCGACTTTGACGCTGCCGCCGTCGCGGAAAATGCGCTTTATCTCGCCGAGAATGACGGGCACGGCATAAGTCGAAAACGAGAATCCGCGCTCCGGGTCGAAGTTCTCGGCGGCTTTTATAATCCCGACGCACCCCGCCTGAAACAGGTCGTCATACTCCGCGCCCTTGCCGCGGAATTTGTTGGCGCAGGCATGGACGAGACCGATATTCTTTTCAACAAGTTCATTGCGTTCAGCCCTGTCCATCGCCGCGTCCTTTTACAAATTTATCCATGGTGACGCTCGTCCCCTTGCCCGGGACGGAGCGCACGCGCACTTTGTCCATAAAGCTCTCCATGACGGCGAATCCCAGTCCCGCGCGCTCGCCGCCGAGAGTCGTGAACAGCGGCTCCATCGCCTGGCGCACATCGATTATGCCGCATCCGCGATCCCTTATTCTGATGCGGACAAGTCCGTCGTCAAACAGCCCGACCCATATGTATATCTCCCCCACGCTCGCGGGATAGGCGTGGACGATACAGTTTGTGACCGCCTCGCTGACGGCGGTTTTGATATCTGATATTTCTTCGACAGTCGGGTCCTGCTGAGCCGCAAACGCCGAGACGGCGACACGCGCGAAGCTCTCGTTGACGGAGCGGCTCTCTATTTTCAGGCTCATCTGATCGACAGGCTTTTTTCTACTCATGTTTATCCTCCTTGTTCCTTTTCTGCGACAGCGTACACAGCGCCTGCATACCCGCAAGGCGCATCATTTTATAATTGCGCTCGCTGAGATTCGTGACCTCGAGCTTCCCCTGCCAGCCCTGCAGAAGCCTATAGCGACCCATGACAAGACCGACGGCGGAGCTGTCCATAAAAGTGACATCGGCGAAGTCGAGGCGCAGTATCTTCGGCTGCTGAGCCGCGGCGGCGGCATCGATATCCGCGCGCATTGCGGCGGCGGTATGGTGGTCTATCTCGCCTGAGAGCAGCGCGCTGACGCTGAGCGGATTTGAGATTATTTCAACACCCATGTTTTTTCCTCCTTTGGGGTGATTATCAATTAGCAGTTTGTCCGGGATGAGTGGGATTATTCTCGGATTTGTTTGAATTTTTTGTTGACGATATCAGTACATTTAAAATTTTGTATCGGCTGCCGCCGATATCGGACAGCCGCAAGGGCTGTCCCTACGAACCGTGCACAATTTTTAATTGCAGCAAATCTTATGAAAAATCTGTGCCGCCGCTGGCTGACTCTGGGTGGAGAGCCGTTTTTGATATTATCAAAAAATCAGACACAGCTTGTGCAAAATAAAAAACAGGACGGACTATTATCATCAAAGATAATAATCCATCCCGTTTGAAAATCCTGCCGAAATGCGGCGGGTTAAATATTTTTATTTTCCAAAAGATAACCGCGAACCTCGCCCGCGAGATAGAACGAACCGCAAGTAACGAACGTTCCGCCGTTTTGCTTTATATCATTTATTGCCATGCGGCAGGCTTCTGTCGGGTCGGACACAGGCGTGCAGTCGGCACAATATTTATTGGCAAGCTCGCTCAGGGCTTCGGGATTCATGCTGCGCGGATTGTCCGGGGCTGTCAAATACATTTTTTCAAACAGCGGCGCGGTCAGGCGCAGATATGTATCGCAGTCCTTATCGTCCATGAGCGCGCACACGGCGACGCGCCTGCCCTGCGTAAAACGCTCCAAAAAGGCCTTGAGCGCCGAGGCGCAGCCCTCGTTATGACCGCCGTCAAGAATAATATTTTCGCCGATAAGCTCCATTCGCGCGGGCATCACGGCGTTTTTCATTCCCTGCTCTATCGCTTCGCCGCTGACATTCAAGCCGCACTCGCGAACGGCTGTGACGGCTGTCAGCGCATTTTTTATCATATGGTCGCCCGCGAACGGTATGCGGAGATTCAGCGAGCCGTAGACTATATCCGTGCCGCGTATCGTCTCATCAACAACACGGCAGGCGGTCATATCCGGCACTGCGAGCTTATTTTTCTCGCGCCGAGCGGTTTCTTCTATAACACGGCGTGCATCAGCAGACTGCTCAGGATACATGACCGTTACGCCGCGCGGCTTGATTATTCCGCACTTCTGCGCGGCTATTTCAGCGATTGTATTGCCGAGTATCGCGGTGTGATCCATAGAAATCGAGGTTATTACGGAGACGAGCGGTGTTTTTATAATATTCGTTGAATCGAGCAGCCCGCCGAGCCCGACTTCGAGCACGACAACATCACATTCGCGCTCTTTGTACCAGAGAAACGCGGCGGCGGTCAGGGTCTCGAACTCAGTCGCGACAATTCCGCGCTTATCGAGTTCGTCGCACGCTAATTTGACACGCTCAACGGCCGTGGCGAGCTCCTCCGGCGGAATCATCTCGCCGTCAATTTGCATGCGCTCGCGGAAATCGATGACATATGGCGAAGTGAACAGCCCGGTTCTGTACCCGGCGGCGGAGAGTATGCAGGATATCATGGTGCTCGTCGAGCCTTTGCCGTTCGTCCCGGCGACATGGATGAAGCGAAGCTCATCCTGCGGGTTACCGAGCGCGGCGCAGAGCGCCCTGATACGCTCCATACCGGGGTGTATGCCAAAGGTCAGGCGCGAATGGATATATTCGATTGCTTCGGTTGGTGTCATCAGTTTTCCTCCGTAAGCATCAAAGGACGGGACACGCCCGTCCTTTGCAGGTTAGTTTTTATGAGAGAATATGCACAAGCGCAATAAACGCCGAATTCGCACGGTTCTCACAACGCGGTATCACGCGAAATTATGAGCCGTCTTCCCGAACTGCGAGAAATTGTGCAGAGCAAGGCGTGGGGTTCTGCGAACGAGGGAGCGCACGCGGGTGCGTGACTGAGTTCGCACGGTTCTCACAACGCAGCTATGTGCAATTTCTCCGCGGTTCACACGAAAAGGCAGCCAATAGCGGAATTTTGGGTAAGACAAGGCGTGGGGTTCTGCACGAGAGGGAGCGTACGTCGGTACGTGACCGAGCGGGCACGGTTCTCACAACGCAGTATCACGCGGAATTACGCATTGGCGATCTTAGAGAGGCTGTCGTTAAGCATAGCAATCTTCTCATTCAGCTTTCTCGCCGCTTCGCGCTGAGCCTCAACGACCGGCGCGGGAGCTTTGGAGACGAAGTTCTCGTTGGAGAGCTTGGCGTTGATGCCGTCGAGCTGCTTCTGAGCGGAGGCGAGCTCTTTGTTGAGCCTTGCGCGCTCGGCTTCGAAGTCAACGAGGTCGCCCATGGGGATATATATCTTTGCGGCGTCGGTGACGATGCAGACTGCGCCGTCTATCTCGATGCCGTCCTCAACCTCGACCTCGGACGCACCCGCGAGCTTCTGCATGAACTCGCCGGAGAGTCTGAAGGTATCGACATAGGAGGTGCTGATATATATTTTCGCTCTCTTTGAATGAGGAACGTTCATCTCGGCGCGGCGGTTTCTTATCGCCCTGACCGCGTCCATAATCATGTTCATCTGCTCTTCCTCTGCGCTGAAGTTCAGAGCGTCGGAATACTGCGGCCAATCGGAGACCATTATGCTCGCGCCCTCATGCGGCAGGGACTGCCAGATCTCCTCGGTCACGAACGGCATGAACGGATGGAGAAGCTTCAAAACGTTGGACATGACATATATGAGCACGCGCTTTGCGCACTGTGCGGGCTCGCCGCCCTTTTGCAGGCGAATCTTCGCAAGCTCGATATACCAATCGCAGAAAACATCCCAGATGAAATCATAGAGCTTCTGAACGGCGATGCCGAGCTCGAATCTCTCGAGATTGTCCGTAACCTCTTTGACGAGGTCGTTATAGAGGCTGAGCACCCACTTATCCTCGAGTGCAAGCTCATCGGGCAGACCCGCTTCTTCGGAGCCGTCGAGATTCATGAGGATAAAGCGTGCGGCGTTCCAGAGCTTGTTTGCAAAGTTGCGGCTCGCTTCGACCTTTTTGTCGGAATATCTCATGTCGTTTCCGGGGCTGTTGCCGTTGGCAAGAGTGAAGCGCAGGGCATCTGCGCCGTACTTGTCAATGACCTCGAGCGGATCGATGCCGTTGCCGAGCGACTTCGACATTTTTCTGCCCAGCTCATCGCGGACGAGGCCGTGAATAAGCACGGTATCAAACGGAACCTGACCGGTCTGCTCGATGCCGGAGAACATCATTCTCATGACCCAGAACGGGATTATATCGTAACCTGTGACAAGGGTATTGGTGGGATAATAGCGCTTGAAATCCTCGCTGTCGGTATTCGGCCAGCCGAGGGTCGAGAACGGCCAGAGAGCCGAGGAGAACCACGTATCAAGCGTATCGGGGTCCTGATGAATATGGGTGCTTCCGCACTTCGAGCACTTGTCGGGGGCGGTTCTTGCAACGGTTATCTCGCCGCAGTCGTCGCAATACCATGCAGGGATGCGGTGACCCCACCAGAGCTGACGGGAGATGCACCAGTCGCGGATATTCTCGAGCCAATGGAAATAGACTTTTTCGAAACGCTTCGGGACGAACTTTGTCTCGCCGTTCTTGACAGCATCGATAGCGGGACCCGCGAGGGGCTTCATGCTGACGAACCACTGCTTTGAAACGCGGGGCTCAACGGTAGTCGAGCAGCGGTAGCAGGTGCCGACATTGTGGTTATAATCCTCGACCTTGACGAGAGCGCCCTCAGCCTCAAGATCCTTGACGATAGCTTTTCTCGCCTCGTATCTGTCCATACCGGCGTACTTCGGATAGTCGTCGACTATCTTTGCGTCATCGGTCAGGACATTGATAACAGGCAGGTTATGGCGCAGACCGACCTCGAAGTCGTTCGGGTCATGCGCGGGGGTTATCTTAACGGCACCGGTTCCGAAGTCTATCTCGACATAGTCATCGGCGACAACGGGTATCTCGCGGTGGACTATAGGCAGGATGAGCGTCTTGCCGACGATATCCTTATATCTCTCATCATTGGGGTTGACGGCAACAGCGGTATCGCCGAGCAGGGTCTCGGGTCGGGTCGTTGCAAGCTCAAGATAGCCGCTTCCGTCCTTGAAAGGATAGCGAAGATGCCAGAAGTGACCTGCCTGATCCTCATATTCGACCTCGGCGTCGGAGATCGAAGTCAGGCAATGGGGGCACCAGTTGATTATTCTCTCGCCCCTGTAAATGAGTCCCTTTTCATAGAGGTTGCAGAAAACCTCATTGACAGCCTCGTTGCAGCCCTCGTCGAGGGTGAAGCGCTCGCGCTCCCAGTCGCAGGACGAGCCCATCTTCTTGAGCTGTTCGATTATTCTGCCGCCGAACTTCTCTTTCCACGCCCATGCGCGCTCGAGGAAGCCTTCACGGCCGACATCGTCCTTTGTAAGGCCTTCCTTTGCCATAGCCTCGACTATCTTCGCCTCGGTGGCGATAGAAGCGTGGTCGGTGCCGGGCAGCCAGAGGGTATCATAGCCCTGCATGCGGTGGTAGCGGATAAGTATATCCTGAAGAGTATTGTCAAGAGCATGACCCATATGGAGCTGACCCGTGATGTTCGGAGGGGGAATAACTATAGTATAGGGTTTCTTCTCCGGGTCGGGTACGGCGTGGAAGAAATTGCCGTCGAGCCAGAATTTATAGGTTCTGTCCTCCACTTCCTTCGGATCATACTGTTTTGCGAGTTCCTTTGCCATAACATAATCCATTTCTCCGGCGAATAGATTTTACATGAACGCTGATTGCTCCGCGCCGGAGGAGCAGCGTTGGTTTTACATTTCAGAAATCGGCAGCGATGCGGTATTCGGACACCGGCATACGCTTTTTGGGGTGATATCCTCTTTTCCGATGAATTACTCTATATTATCACATTCAGAAGCGTTTTTGTCAAGAGATTTAACGCTTTTTGACTTCTCCGGAGGCAAAAATGAAGAACACGAAACGGCTTCTCATAAACACGCTGACGCTCGCCGCGACATCGTTTCTCATGCGCACGGTCGGCGTTGCGTTCAATGTATATCTGACTGGTCGGCTGGGCGCGGCGGGAATAGGGCTTTTTTCACTCGTCACGGATGTATACGCGATGGCGCTTACATTTTCGTTTGCGGGTCTGCCGCTCGCATCGACGCGGCTCACGGTCGAAGATTCCGGGAAAAATGCCGGTCAGGGAGCATGGATAATGCGGCGGTGCGCGCTATACGGGCTGACGGTCGGGTGCATGATGCTCGCCGCCGTATGGTTCGGCGCGGAGCTGATAGCAAAGCTGTGGCTAGGCGACATACGCACGGCGTCGTCGCTTCGCATACTCGCGCTGAGCCTCCCCGCGGCGTCGGTCGGCTGCGCGTTCAGCGGATATTTCACGGCGCGGCGCACGGTGCTCAAATACGCGGCGGTGCAGATATTCGAGCAGGCAGTAAAAATAGCGGTCTCTGTTCTGATGCTTCGATTCTGGGCGGCAAAGGGCGCGGAGTACGCCTGCGACGCAGTGGCGCTCGGCATAACGATATCGCAGATAAGCTCGCTGATATGCGCATTTTTGCTCTACAAGTCAACGAAGCACCAAAAGCCGAAAGAAAAAACGCCCGGCGGGCTTCGGGCTCTGCTGCGCATTGCGCTCCCGGACGCCGCCGGATCGTGCGCGCGCTCGGTGCTGCTGACGATAGAACACCTGCTGATTCCCGTGGGCTTTCGCAAATCCGGACAGAGTGCGGGCGGCGCGATGACGCTCTACGGAGTCATTCACGGCATGGCTCTGCCGGTCATACTCTACCCTGCAGCCATAATGACAGCTCTCGCGAGCATGCTTGTGCCGGAATTTGCCGAATGTGCAGCGCGCGGCAACAGAAACAGGATAGACAGCATGGCGGCGCGGGCAATAAAAATAACCGTGCTGTTTTCGATGGGCACGGCGGGAATAATGTTCATTTTTTCCGAGGGGCTGTCGCAGTGCATCTACGGGGACGGGCAATGCGCGGAATATCTGCGCGTACTCGCGCCGCTTCTGCCGATAATGTACACAGACACGACAGTTGACGGAATACTCAAAGGGCTCGACCAGCAGGTATATTCAATGAGATATAATATAATCGACTCCGCGATGTGCGTCGTGCTCGTGCTGATACTCATCCCGAAATATTCCGTAAAGGGCTATGTCGCGATACTTTTTATCAGCGAGATAGTAAACTTTTCGCTGAGCATACACAGGCTTTCAAAAGTTTGTACGCTCGAAATAAATATCATGGATTCGATAATAAAGCCCGCCGTCTGCGTGACGGCTTCGTTTCTCGCGGGGCTGCTGCTCTCCTCGGCGCAGGGCAGCGGAAAAGCCGCGCTGACAATCATAATAACTGTCAACGCGGCGGTGTATATTCTTCTGCTGATGCTCACAGGCAGCATCTCGGCGCAGGATATTATTTGGTTCAAAAACATCTTTTCGCGCGGCTCAAAATCTGAAAAAAGAGGGCTCTGCGCTGCTCGGATAAACGACCGTCAGCGTTCCCTGAGCCACTGATATTTCGCTCATTTTACCGACAAATTCATTGCTGACGCCGAGGGCGTATGTGTTCTTCAAGGTGCCGTTTTTGAGCTCATATTTGAGCCCGCTTATAGTGACACCCGATGAGATATCCGAATGGGAAAACACGGAGATCATGCCCTTTGCGTTCTCGTCAAAAATAATTCTGCCGTTTGTTATCGAAGTGAACGAAGTTTCGCGCGCGTCGATAATCGCGGTCATTCCGCGCCTCGACAGAGACGAGATGAGCTGGATATTCGCAAGAGTATGGTCGGCTCTGCCGCCCGATGCGCCGTAGAGAATGAAATTTTTATATCCGCGCATCACGCCCTCTGCGACCGCCGCGCCCATATCGGTATCGTTCTTTTCGCAGGGCAGGACAATAATATTCCGCCCGTTCGGAGTGTGCCCGAGGGAATCGAAATCGCCTATGACCAAATTCGGAGTTATACCGAGATTCTGAAGATACAGCAGGCCTTTATCGGCAGCGATGATGAAATCGCCCTCCCCTGTCGGGCGGATTCCGAAGAAGTCGCCGCCGCCGACTATATGACAAACTTTGCTCATAATATCACCGTCCGTTTGTTTCTTTGACAATTATATATCATCAATCATAATTTTTCAATCATATACGAAAAGCCGCCCCGGAATATATCCGGAGCGGTAATTTTATGCTGCATCTTCGTCTTCCGCCGGCGAAGTTGAGCCGAAATCGGGAAGAGTGAACGGGAAGCGGCGGGTCGTGCTCTCCGCCTCGGTGAGCTCGCTCACCGCCTCGGAAGTATGCTCATGAGTTACAGGCTCTTCGCTCTCCGCCACAGTACCGACATCGGTGCGCGGACGGGTCGACGCAGAATATGAGCCTGAGCCGCTGTTGTTGCTGCTAGGGACTGCGCCCTTTTTCAGCAGATCGACAGCGGAGACATGGTTATCGCCGATCTTTATATTCGTGTCGCCGTAGAGAGCGAGCTGGAGCTCACGCGCAACGACGGGATAATCGACGACCCAGACCGAAAGGCGCTGGTTGATTATCTTGCCGTAGTAGGTATAGAGCTGAGCGGAAGTGTAGTTGCCCTCGGTCGGCATGACTATCTGCTTTATCTCGTAGTTCATCCAGCCCTGAGAGAGCGCCTGGGTCATGAGAGAGAGAATCTCACTGCGCTTGTAGTTCGTCACGACATTGGGCAGGACGATATCGAGCGCGTTGTTGAGCTGACCCGCAGAGGCGTTCTGCGCGCTCTTGATGAGAGCCATGATAACGGTACGCTGTCTCGCAGTTCTGCCGACATCGCCTTCGTTGTCGACATGGCGGATACGGCTATAGACCAGAGCCTGACTGCCGCTGAGCTTGACGGAATCGCCGGCGCTTATTTTCTTTATCTTCGTTGTGGTGCGGTTGATATAATCCGCCTCATAGGGCTCAATAGGAACGGACACGCCGCCGAGAGAGTCAATAAGCTTCGGGAAGCTCTTGAAATCGACGCTGATATAATGATCGATCTCAATCTTGTAGTTGTTTTCAAGCGTCTCGATAAGCGTTGCGGGACCGCCCCAGAAATGGGCATGGTTAGTCTTGCAGCAGCGCTCGGAGCCGTTGATGTTCATATAGGTGTAGCAGTCTCTGAGGAAGGACACGAGCGTTATCGTCTTGGTCTTTTTGTTAAGCGAGAGCAGGATGATGGCATCCGAGCGTCCGCCCTCCGCCTTGCCGGTCTCGCTGTCGACGCCGAGGAGCAGAACATTGATTATATTCTTGCTCGAATACTTCGCGCCGCCGTTCTTCGCCCACGCGGTTATAAGGCTGTCGATGCTCGAAGCGTCGCTGACATCATACATAGCCTCAAACTGCTCCTCGGGCGCAAAGGTGCCATCCGGATTGCCGTTTCCGCCGTGATCGATGGTAATAAGTCCGAGCTTATTGCCGATATAGATGCCGCCGCCGATTATAGCAAGGGCGAGCACCACGCAGACAACGGTAATCGTAATTTTGAGATTGCGCTTGTTGTTGTCCATAAAAAACTGTTTAAATGTTCTTTTTTCTTTCTTTTCCATAAAGCAGCTCACTTTCAACAGTATACGGCATATTGTATCACTTTTCGTGTCAAAAAGCTATACCAATCCCACAATTTTATTGTTTCTTTATTTTTAGCTGTTTACACAAAACGTGCAAAATATAAAACGCGCGAATTTGAGATTTTACTGCACGGCAGAAAAAATTTTTCGGAGGATGATATCATGATAAAAAACATTGATATAACGCCGAGCGTACATAAAACGGATTGACAAATTGAGATTTGTCTATCACTTGAGCTGTAGCAAAGTAAAAGCAAGTGACTCAATTGATTTTTATCATCAGATTTTCAATAGCCGCGCCGCAGCACATAGCCCGCGGCTCTCATTTAGTTGCTCGGCACATTCGCCCGTAAACTCGCTTCGCTCAAACAATACGGGCTCGTGCGTCTTGCTGCGCAAGCCGTTCCCTCGCCAGTCTCCGTCAGATATCAAACACTTCGGCGCGGCTATTGGAAGCTTGATTATAAAGACAAGTCGGCAGTCTACTTCTACTTTGTAAAAATTCGTGCTAATCAAATCAACAAATCCAAGTTTATCAAACCGATAAAATTGGCACATCTATACACCTTGCAGCAACAAAAAACGACCTATGAGCCATAGATCGTTTTTATATTCTACAAGCACCCCGCCAAAAATCAATGGGGAAATTATTCATCAAACAGACCGTTCATAAATTCAATAGCTGCTTTGCGGCGGCGTTCTTCCTCCTCGCGGTCGAGCACAAACGAACCGTCCGGCAGGCGGCGCAGGACACTGCCCTCACCCGCTCCGTCGGGGAGCAGAGCGCGGCTGATATTGACCATTGTTTCGCCGTCTTTTTCGCAGACTGCGTAGTTTTCTTCGATACGGTCGATGGCGTAATATTCCATTATTCCGCCTCCTTTTTTACTTCTCAGCGGTCTTGTTATCCGGGAAAGCCGTTGAAAGATGCTCGCCGTCCGAGCCGACAACTATCGTGCCTTTTATATCCGTGCGCTCATATGGAATATTGTATTTCTCAAGCTTTTCTATAGTCTCCTTGTGCGGGTGACCGTAGTCGTTATCCTTGCCGCAGGAGATGAGCGCGAGCGACGGAGAAACGACCTTGAGGAACTCCTCGCTCGTCGACGTGCTGCTGCCGTGGTGACCGAGCTTCAGAACATCGGCTTTGATATTCGCGCCGTTTGCGAGAATCTTCTTCTCGCTCTTCTCCTCGGCATCGCCCGTGAAGAGGAACGAATTCTTGCCGTAGACAACCTTCATCACGACGGAGGCATTGTTGAGATCCTCCGGAGTGCCGACGGGTCCGACTATAGTTATCTTTGCGTCGCCGAGGGTGTAGGTATCGCCGACTTTTGCGGAGATAACTTTGGCGCCGGACGCTTTAATAGCTTTTATGAGCTTCTGATATATCGAAGTTGTGGGGACAAGGGACTTCGGAAGCTTCGGCATAATAACATTGTCGACCTTTATACCCTCGATAACCTTGGGCATACTGCCGATATGGTCGGAATGGGGGTGGGTGGCGACTATGTAATCGAGCTTTTCGACGGAGTTCGCCTTGAGATAATCAAGTATCGTCTGGTCGTTGCCGCGCTCGCCAGCGTCTATCAGCATGGCGTGGTCACCGCTCTTGACTAAGATGCTGTCGCCCTGACCGACATCTATAACATGGACAGTGAACGGCTGGCTGAGTGCGTCGCCGCTCTGTATCGTCTGCTCATCGCCCGAGAGCAGCTCGTCCCATGTGGGGATATCGAACGGGAGATTCATATAGGGCGCGAAGGTTATCAGCAGCGCGACGGCTATCACGACTGCGGTGACGATTATCTTCGTGCGCTTGTTCTGTGCGGCGGAACCGCTTTTTCTCTGATTTGCCATATTTCCTCCGATCAGGTCTCGTCATCTGCGGGAGCATCCGACAGGGCGCATTTTTCCATCCACTGCTGTTTGGTTATAAGCACCTGACGGGGCTTGCTGCCCTCAAACGGTCCGATGATGCCCTTGCTCTCGAGTTCATCCATGAGCCTTGCGGCGCGGGCATAACCGAGCTTCAATTTGCGCTGGAGAAGAGTTGTTGAAGCCATTTTGGCATCGAGCACGACCTCGACGGCGTTCGGGAACATCTCATCGCCCGGCTCTTCGCCGTCATCGCCGCCTGCGGCGCTGTTCTTCTTTGTTGAACCCGCTATTGCCGCCTGCCTGTTTATCTCGTCCATAATGCCCTCATCGTACTCCGCCTCGGCGTTATGCTTGATGAAATCGGCAACATCCTCGACCTCTTCGTCGGAGATGAAGCAGCCCTGGATACGGGTCGGTTTATTTGAACCGATGGGGCTGAAGAGCATATCGCCGTTGCCGATAAGCTTCTCCGCGCCGGACATATCGAGTATCGTTCTCGAATCGACCGACGAAGAAACAGAGAGCGCAATTCTGCTGGGGATATTCGCTTTGATAATACCTGTGATAACATCGACGGAGGGGCGCTGAGTCGCTATGACAAGGTGCATACCTGCGGCACGCGCTTTCTGAGCGAGGCGGCATATCGCATCCTCGACTTCATTGGGCGCGACCATCATAAGATCGGCAAGCTCATCGATGAAAATGACTATCTGATGCATCGGGCGCAGTGACTTGTCGCGCTCGGCTAATTTGTTATATCCTCTTATATCGCGGACATTCTTCTCGGAGAGTATCTTATATCTGTTCTCCATCTCGTTGACCGCCCATGTCAGAGCGCCCGAAGCCTTGCGCGGATCGGACACGACGGGCACGGCAAGATGCGCGATGCCGTTATAGACCGTGAACTCGACCTGCTTGGGGTCGATCATAAGAAGCTTCACTTCGTCGGGGGTCGCGTTATAGAGAATGCTGACTATCATTGTGTTCAGGCACACGGATTTACCGGAACCCGTAGTACCCGCTATGAGCAGATGCGGCATCTTCGCGAGATCTGCACAGACGGCGTTGCCCGCGATATCCTTGCCGAGGACGACATTGAGCTTGCTCTGGGCGTTCTTGAACTGCGGGGTTTCGATTATCTCGCGCATATAGACCATCGAACGCAGCTTGTTGGGCACCTCGATGCCTATCGCCGCCTTGTTCGGAATAGGCGCTTCGATTCTTATTCCCGACGCGGCAAGGCGCAGTGCGATATCATCCGCAAGGTTTGTTATCTTATTTATTCTGACGCCCGCGTCCGGCTGAAGCTCATATCTTGTGACGGACGGACCGCGGCTTATCTCAGTTATCTTTGCGTGGACATTGAAGCTTTCGAGCGTGTCGAGCAGCTTCTGCGCGTTAGATTTGAGCTCATCGGAGAAGTTGTCGTTGCCGTCATGGATGGGCTCTTTGAGGCAGGTTATCGGCGGCTTGCGATAGGTCGGCTGACTCTCGATAACAGGCTCTTCCTCGTCCTCATCCGGCACATCGGGCACGGGATCGGGCTCTTTGACGGGCGGGAGCTCCGGCTCTTTCCTCTTCGGCTTTTCGGGCTCGGCGGGCTTCTTGCTTATATCGAGCATTTCAAGCTCGTCTTTCGCGCTCTCGGTCGGCAGAGGCGGCACGCAGGCGGGTCTGCCGTCCACAACGGCGGCGGCTTTTGACACGCCCTCGGCTATCTTCGCGGTCGCCGACGCAGCGTTGACGCGGTTGACTATATCATCGATGCCGACATCGGTCTGAACCGGCTTGCGCGGGAACACGGTGGGCTCGGGACCTTCATCGGCGGCGGATTTTTTGCGGCTCTTTGCAGCAGCTGCCGGCGTATCAGTCGGCAGAGGCGGCACGGGGAACGGACGGGGGCTGACATAGGGCTCCTCCGCTTTTTTCTCCCTACGCTTGTCTCTCGACGGCGCTCTCTCCTGCTCATCTCTGACGCGCTGAGCTCCGCGCTCAAGGCGTTCGTTGGTATCCTCGCTCATGCGCTTTATGGGCTTGGCGATAGATGTACCGAGGCGGGACAGGGTAAGTCCCGTGAGGAACATTATGCTGACTATCAGCAGGATAATATTTATTATCGCCGCGCCGACCTTGCCCGCCATTTTGGCAAGCAGTCCGCCGACGAGCGCACCGAGCGCGCCCGCACTCGGGAATGTGTCATAATCCCTCCACGCGGTCTTTATCTGATCGCCGAGGGTCATGAGCGAAAAATATTCCGACGGGTTCGAGAAAATATGTATCGCCGAGCACAGCAGCAATATTGATATCCCGACGCCGATAAGATTCGACGATATCGAGCCGAATGTCTTGTTCATGGCGAGCATGACCGAGACATAAATGAGCATGACGGGCCAGATATATGTACACGTGCCGAACACGCCGAACATAAAATTATGCACGGCGCGCCACGCGCTCTCGCCCTCGATAAACGCCATGGCTATGAGCAGAGCCGCGACAGCCATGAGCGCGATAGCCGCTTTCTGGCGGCGCGAGGACTGCTGCTCGGGAGTCTGCTCGACAGGCTCTTTTGCAGCCGCAGGCTTTGAAGCCGGGGCTTTTTTGGGCGTTGTAGTTGTTGTTTTTTTCTTCTTAGCGGCCGTTGACTTTGCCGCAGTCTTTTTCGCAGCCATTAAGGCCCTCCTTAGAAATTTGAACGAACTTATCTGACCTTTTCAACTATGCCGGCGATGATAACAACAACGCCGAGGACAAGGCAGTAGTAACCGAAAATTTTGAACTTATCGATTTTGACGAGCCACTCGAGAGCCTTTATCGCGGCAAAGCCGACGACGGCGGCGGTGACAACGCCTATAATAACGGGCAGGATATCTATCTGCTCGCCGAGGGCTACGGCGTCCTTTATCTCCATGACATTGGCGGCAAGGATAGCCGGTATGCCGAGGATAAACGAATAGCGAACCATATACTCTTTTGAAACGCCGCAAATCATACCGGTCGAGATGGTCGAGCCGGAGCGCGAGATGCCGGGAAATCCGGCGGCGAAAGCCTGAGCCACGCCGACGGCAAGTGCGGATTTCGCGCCTATCTGGGGACGAGCCTTGACTTTCTTTGCGCGCCATGAGCCGACGAGCAGGAGAGCTGCGGTGAAGAGGAAGCAGACTCCCTCGACCAATATATCATTGTCATCGGCAAGACCGCCGAGAACATCCATGATGCGTCTGTCGCCGCCGACGGGAATGAGCAGGAACAGCAGAGGCACGCAGGAGATAACGAACATGAAGAGCATACGCCTGTTCTCGTTCATCTCGCTCCACTTGAACTTGCCGGTGAAGATATCTTTTATAGTGCTGAAAAATTCAACGATGAGACCCCATATGGTCTTGTAATAAACGACGAACACGGCTATCAGAGTGCCCATATGTAACAGCACCGTGAACAGAAGCGAGCTTGTGCCGCCGACATTGCCGAAGAAGTGCTGAAAGACCGAGAGATGCCCGCTCGATGAGATGGGCAGGAATTCGGTCACGCCCTGCAGAAAGCCGAGCAATATTGCCTTGAGTATTTCCATGATATATTACCCCTTTTCCATTTTTCCGGCGGAATATAAAGTGCCGGGCGAATAACACGGTTTCAGATATTCAAACGGATCGGTCGTCACAAGTCTTTCAACGACCTCACCTTTTTCTGTCCTTGAACACATCACGCAGCCGAACGGAGTCTGATGCTCGCAGACATCTGCGGGCGGCTGCATAAAAATCTCGGCGGGAGAAACAACTGTGTAGAGCATCACTCGTTCTCCCCTTTCTTTTCACTCTGCTCCTCAATCATATCGCAGAGCTTATCGAGGGCATCGGAGAGAGAGCCGAGAGAATCTATAAGCCCCTCTTTGACCGCCGCCTCGCCGTCGAGCACGGTGCCGACATCCATAACGAGCTGACCGGTTGCGAGCATAAGCGAACGGAAGCGGTCGGCGGAGATGCGCGAATTATCGGCGACGAATCTGACTATACGCTCCTGCATCTGCTCAAAATAGGACATAGTCTGCGGCACGCCCAGGACAAGTCCCGTCATTCTGACCGGGTGGACGGTCATGGTGGCGCTCGGTGCGATAAACGAATACGCGCTCGAAGCCGCGAGCGGCACGCCTATCGAATGTCCGCCGCCGAGGACGAGGGACACGGTCGGCGTTTTCATTCCGGCTATAAGCTCCGCTATCGCGAGTCCGGCTTCGATATCGCCGCCGACGGTGTTGAGGATTATGAGCAAACCTTCGATATCGCGGCTCTCTTCTATCGCGACGAGCTGAGGAATGACATGCTCGTATTTTGTAGTTTTGTTCTGCGCCGGCAGGACATAGTGACCCTCGATCTGACCGATAACTGTCAGGCAGTGGATATAATGCCCGCGCTTGTCAACGGTTATCGAACCTGTTTCGACTATCTGGCGAAGCTCCCTGTCCGTGCTGTCGGACGAATCGCCGTCATCCTCGCCGACACTCGGAGTCGGCGCGACGGGCTCCAATATGCTGTCTTTTTGTTCTTCGTGCTTTTTTCTGTTCATCGAATTCACTCCCGACAAACAGTATGCCCGAATAACTTTTGATAATTCAGCCATAGCACAGCGCACTGCGGCAGATTACATTTAATTATACCACGCAGAAAGCTTTCGGGCAACATAAAAATCGTCATATATCAATTTCCCCTATAAAATGTAATATATACAGGTATATATTTGGCGCGGCGCACCTTGACAAAATCCGCGGATTGCAATAAAATTTAAAGGTAATTTTATTTTTATACGGAGGGATACAAGTGGGCAGCACTATTGCACAAAAGCTTATAAAAAGCCACCTGCTCAGCGGCGACATGACCGTTGGCAGCGAGATCGGTCTGAGGATCGATCAGACTCTCACTCAGGACGCCACAGGCACCATGGCATACCTTGAATTCGAGGCCATGGGAGTCGAGAGAGTAAAGACCGAGCTTTCGGTCGCATACATTGACCACAACACTTTGCAGACCGGCTTTGAAAACGCGGACGATCACAGATTCATCAGGAGCGCCGCGAAAAAGAGAGGACTGCTTTTTTCACGCCCCGGCAACGGCATCTGCCATCAGGTGCATCTTGAGCGCTTCGGCATCCCCGGCAAGACGCTCATCGGCTCGGACAGTCACACTCCGACCGGCGGCGGCATCGGCATGCTCTCGTTCGGCGCGGGCGGACTCGACGTCGCGGTTGCGATGGGCGGCGGCGCATACTACATAACTATGCCCAAGATGACTCGCATAAACCTGCACGGTGCGCTTTCACCGTGGGTCAGCGCAAAGGATATAATCCTCGAAGTTCTTCGCATCATGTCCGTCAAGGGCGGCGTGGGCAAGATAATCGAATACGGCGGAGACGGAGTCAAGACTCTTTCCGTCCCTGAGCGTGCAACGATAACCAACATGGGCACGGAGCTCGGCGCAACGACCTCTGTTTTCCCCTCGGACGAAGTGACGAAGGCTTTCCTCGCCGCTCAGGGCAGAGAGCAGGACTGGGTCGAGATCAAGGCGGACGACGATGCAGTCTACGACGAGGTTATCGACATAGATCTCAGCACCCTCGAACCCCTCGCGGCAATGCCCCATATGCCCGACAATGTAAAGAAAGTTTCCGAAATAGGCGAAATAAAGATCGACCAGGTCTGCATAGGCTCCTGCACGAACTCCTCGCTCTACGATATGCTCAAGGTGGCGGCTATCCTCAAGGGCAAGCGCGTCGCACCGAGCGTCAGCCTCACTATCTCCCCCGGTTCGATGCAGGTTCTCAGAATGCTCTCCGAGGACGGCGCACTCTCCGACATTCTCGGCGCGGGCGCAAGACTGCTTGAGTGCGCGTGCGGTCCGTGCATCGGCATGGGTCAGTCCCCGAACTCGGGCGCTGTCTCCCTGCGCACCTTCAACCGCAACTTCGAGGGACGATCCGGCACTGCCGACGCAGGCGTTTATCTCGTCAGCCCCGAGGTCGCCGCGGCTTCCGCTCTCACAGGCGTGCTGACCGACCCGAGAACCCTCGGCGAGGCGCCGCACATCACAATGCCCGATCACTTTGAAATAAACGACAATCTTATTGACAAGCCCGCTTCTCCGGAAGAGGCTAAGAATCTTGAGATAGTCTACGGTCCGAACATCAAGCCCGTTCCCAACGGCGACGCACTGCCCGAGAGCATCGAGGCAGAAGTTGTTCTCAAAGTCGGCGACAACATCACAACCGACCACATCATGCCCGCAGGCGCAAAGATTCTCCCCTACCGCTCGAACGTACCGTTCCTGTCGAACTTCTGCTTCAAGCAGTGCGACGAGAACTTTGCCGAGCACTGCAAGCAGGCAGGAAAGGGAATCATCATCGGCGGCAGCAACTACGGTCAGGGCTCCTCGAGAGAGCACGCGGCTCTTGTTCCGCTGTATCTCGGCATAAAGAGCGTTATCACAAAGTCTTTTGCGCGCATACATCAGGCGAACCTCATAAACGCCGGCATCGTGCCGTTCACCTTCGCCGATCCAGCCGACTATGACCGCATTGAGAAGGGAGACAAGCTCGCGCTCGACGGCATCAGAGAGACCATCGAAAACGGTGGCGAGGCTGTTCTCAAGAATGAGACAAAGGGCGAAAGCTACAAGCTCTGCTACAGCTTCTCCGGCAGACAGAAGGACATAATCCTCGCAGGCGGTCTGCTCAACTACACAAGAGAATCACACAAATAAGAGAGGAAGATAAACATGACAGAGGCACAGGTCAAGAACGCCGTCGAAAAATTTGAGGCTCTCATCCGCGCTCAGAGCGACCGTTCGGACAAAATAAAGGCTCAGGGCGATTTCATCGACTTCAAGTCGCTCGACAAGATCATCATCGGCGTCTGCGGCGGCGACGGCATCGGTCCGGTCATCACCAAGGAATCCGCAAGAGTTCTCGAATATCTGCTCGACGATAAAGTAAAGGCAGGCAAGATTGAGTTCAAGGTCATCGACGGACTGACCATCGAAAACCGCGTCAAGGCGAACAAGGCTATTCCCGACGACGTGCTCGAAGAGCTCAAGAGCTGCCACGTTATCCTCAAGGGTCCGACCACTACCCCGCAGGCGGGCGATCCGTGGCCGAACATCGAGAGCGCAAACGTTGCGATGAGAAAGGCTCTCGATCTGTTTGCGAACCTCCGCCCCGTCAAGGTTCCCGAGCAGGGCATTGACTGGACTTTCTTCCGCGAGAACACCGAGGGCGCATACGCCGTCGGCTCGATGGGCGTCAATGTTACCGACGACCTCGCGCTCGACTTCGTCGTGACCACCACCGAGGGCTGCGACAGAATCGCAAGACTCGCATATGACTACGCGCGCCGCAACAACAAGGGCCGCGTTTCGATAATCACAAAGGCAAATGTCATCAAGACCACGGACGGCAAGTTCCTCAACCTCTGCAAGAAGGTCGGCGAGGAATATCCCGACATCGTGACCGACGAGTGGTACATTGACATCACCACGGCGAAGCTCATCGACGAAAAGCGCCGCCGCGACTTCAAAGTCTTCATTCTCCCGAACCTCTACGGCGATATAATCACCGACGAGGCTGCCGAGTTCCAGGGCGGCGTCGGCACAGCCGGCAGCGCAAACATCGGCAAGCGTTACGCGATGTTCGAGGCTATCCACGGCTCGGCTCCGAGAATGGTTCGCGAGGGCAGAGCGCAGTACGCCGATCCCTGCTCGATGCTCAGAGCGAGCGTAATGCTCCTCTCCCACATCGGCGAGCAGGAAAAAGCCGATCTGCTCGAGAGAGCGCTCGACATCTGCATGTACGAGGACAAGAAGCTCAAAATCACAGGCCGCGAGGACGGCTGCACCTGCAGCGAATTCGGCGACTATGTCATGGAGACAGTCAGAAAGATCAGCGAGTAAAAAACATATAAAGTCAGCCGCAGCGATTTGTTTTGCTGCGGCTGTTTTGTTTTGCTTCACATTCGGTGGATATAAAATAACAACCCCGGTCGGTGCAAAATCAAATGCACCGACCGGGGTTTTATTATACTTTTTCGAGCTTGGCGTAGTTCGCCATTATCTTCTTTGTGCCGACTTTTTCAAAGGCTATCTCGAGCATAGTATCATTCGCCATTTTCTGCATACTGAGTATCACGCCCGTGCCGTATGCTTTGTGCTTGACTGTCTCGCCGACGGAATAGCTCTGCGCCGCGGCGGCAGGTTTCTTCGCGCCCGCGCCGGAGAAGCCGGACGAAGCGGAGAAGCTGTAAGCGTGCTTAGACGGGATTGAATTCGACACTCTTGCGGGCGACTGCGCTGAGGGCTTTGAAAATCCTCTCGACGCGCTCCCCTGCCCTGTGGAACGCTGCTGCGGGATGCCGTGGGTCTGATAAGACATCGGTCTTGCGCCCTTTTTATCGAGCAGCTCTTCGGGTATCTCTTCAACGAATCTCGACGGACGGTTGCGGTTCGTCATGCCGTAGAGCATTCGCGTTGATGCGCTGGAGATATATAGCTTTTTCTTCGCGCGCGTTATCGCGACATAGGCAAGTCTGCGCTCCTCTTCGATATTCTCCGGCTCATAGAGTATCGTCTGCATTCCGGGGAATATTCCCTCCTCCATGCCGACGATAAACACATTCGGGAATTCGAGTCCCTTAGCGGAGTGTATCGTCATCATGACGACCGCCTGGGTCTGGGCGTTGTAGTTATCTATATCCGTGAGCAGCGCGGTCTCCTGCAGGAAGCCATTGAGGTCGCCCTCGGGATTCTCCTCGCAGTAGCGGCGTATGTTGTTTCCAAGCTCCGCCAGGTTCGCCACACGCTCCTGATATTTTTCGGGCTCGTTGGCGAGTGAGAGCGTATAGCCCGTCTCATCAAGTATAACGCCGAGCAAATCGGCGAGGGGCATAATCTCCATCTTCTCGCGGAACAAGTCGATAAGCTTGCCGAACGCCATGAGCTTTGAAGCAGCGCGCGAAAGCTTCGCATACTGATCCGCCGAGCGTATGACCTCGAACGGCTCAACGCCGAGTCCGTTCGCTATCTCAAAAACGGCGTTGAGCGAAGTCTCGCCGATTCCGCGCTTGGGCTCGTTGATTATTCTTCTGAGCCTTATCTCGTCCGCCGTGTTGTTGACGACATAGAGATACGCCATGGCGTCTTTTATCTCTTTGCGGTCATAGAATCTGTGTCCGCCGATCATTCTGTACGGTATGCCGCTTCTGATGAATGACTGCTCGATAAGGTTCGACTGCGCGTTCATTCTGTAGAGCACCGCGTGGTCGTTCCACTCCTCGCCGTCGGCGACATTGGAGACAATCGTATCGGCAACATGGCGGCTCTCCGCCATCTCGTCCTCGGCGACATAGAACTCGATTTTCGCGCCCTGCCCGTTATCCGTCCAAAGATTTTTGCCCTTTCGCTGTTCGTTGTTCGCGATAACGGCGTTGGCGGCATCGAGTATCGTCTGGGTCGAGCGGTAGTTCTGCTCGAGGCGGATAACCTTTGCATTTTTATACTGCTTTTCAAAGCTAAGGATGTTTTCGATAGTTGCGCCACGGAAGCGGTAGATACTCTGATCGTCATCGCCGACGACACAGATATTCTCGTGCCCCGCCGCGAGAAGTGCGGTGAGCACATACTGCGCGTGGTTCGTATCCTGATACTCATCGACCATTATGTATTTGAAGCGGTTCTGATAGTATTCGCGGGTCTCCTTATTCGTTCTGAGGAGCTTTACCATGTTGACTATCAGATCGTCAAAGTCCATGGCGTCCGCCGCCTTGAGGAACTTCTGATACTCCTCATAGACCTCACCTATCTTCTTCAGGCGTATATCCGCCTGGTTCGTCGAAATGAACTCGGCGGGGGTAATCAGCTCGTCCTTGGCGCGGCTTATCTCGGCGAGCACGGACTTGACAGGAATCATCTTCTCGTCATATCCGAGGCGCTTTATGCACTCCTTGGCGGCGCGCTTGGAGTCGTCGGAGTCGTAAATAGTGAAATTGTGCGTATAGCCTATCTCGTCGGCGTGGCGGCGCAGAATCTTGGCGCAGGTCGAGTGGAATGTGCTCGCCCAAACATCGTTGCCATCTTCGCCGAGAGCCTTGCAGATTCGCTCCTTGAGCTCGCCTGCGGCTTTATTTGTGAAAGTTATCGCGAGAATCTGCCACGGTTTCGCAGGACGGACGCTCAGAAGATCCTCCGCCTCGAAAAGGCTCGTGTCGCCTGCGAGATAGTTTTCAAGCAGCGCCTCGTCGCCCTCGCGTATCGGGCGGGAAAAGTCGGAGGAATAATAAGCCTCGCCGTATTTGACGAGGTTGACGATACGGTTGACGAGCACAGTGGTCTTTCCGCTGCCCGCTCCCGCAAGTACCAAAAGCGGTCCTTTGGTAGTAAGGACCGCTTCAAGCTGCATATCATTCATCCGACTGAAGTCTTTTTTGATTATCTGCTGTCTTAAAGAAATCAGTTTTTCTATGCTCATATTACACCTTTATATGGAGATTTCGTGCGCAAGCTCATAGTCTTTCATATCTATGGTCTTGGTCATTTTGAGAGCCTCGAAGATATCGAAATCGACTATCTTGTTGTCCTTTATGCCGACAACTCTGTTGCCTATGCCCTGAGTGAGCAGGTCAACGGCGCGCGAGCCCATCTGACTTGCCATTATCCTGTCTCTCGCAGTCGGCGAGCCGCCGCGCTGGACATGGCCGAGAATGGTTGCTCTCGACTCGACGCCGGTCTCGGCTTCGATTTTCTTTGCTATCTCAGCGGTTCCGCCGACACCCTCGGCAACGATAACTACAAAGTGCTTCTTGCCGGTCTTCTGGAACTCGCGGATGCGCGCAATAACATCGCGCTCGATATCGTACTCGACCTCGGGCACGATTATCGACGTTGCGCCGACGGCGATGCCCGCTTCAAGTGCGAGATAACCTGCGCCGCGTCCCATGACCTCGACGACCGTGCAGCGGTCGTGGGACTCGGAAGTGTCGCGGATGCGGTCGACCATCTGAACGATGGTGTTAAGGCAGGTGTCATAACCTATTGTATAATCGGTGCAGGAAATATCGTTGTCGATAGTTCCGGGCAGTCCGATGCACGGAATGCCGCGCAGAGAAAGATCCCTTGCGCCTCTGAACGAGCCGTCGCCGCCGATGATGACCATGCCGTCGATGCCGAACTTTTTGCAGGTTGCAACAGCTTTCTGAAGTCCCTCTTCGGTCTTGAACTCGGGGCATCTTGCGGAATAGAGAATCGTGCCGCCTCTCGTGATTATATCGGACACGGAGCGGAGGTTCATCTCATGTATATCACCGTTTATAAGTCCGGTGTATCCTCTGTCAACACCGTAAACTTTGATACCTCTCTGACAGGCCGTACGCACGACTGCGCGTACAGCGGGATTCATACCCGGCGCGTCTCCGCCGCTTGTAAGCACTGCTATGCTCTTCATCATCATTCCTCCGTCGTTGTTTATGATCTTATTCCTGTTAATTAGTAAACACTGTTTTTATATAATACACTTTTACTGAATCAAAGTCAAATAAAAATACACTTTTTCTGCAAAATTAAGCTTTTTATTTGCATTTTACCGCATTTTTTCGTTTTATGAGGTCGCAAATTGCAATATATGCAAAAGCAAGCAACGTTGTCACCAAAGATACTATCAAAAATGCCGATATTCCGTGATACTGGTGGAAAATAAGTCTGGATATAAAATAATACACATAAAGGTGAATGAAGTATATTCCTGTACTTAACCGCCTTAATATTTTGTGCTCAGATACATATGACAATTTTATTGATATTGCTATACCAAAAAGTCCCACAGCACATGTAATAACAAAAAAACTTGAAAAGCGCGGAAGTGCAATACAGCCTATAAAACCTGCCACCATGATAAGAATATCCACAAAAACAGGTATTTTTATTCGTCCCAAAAGCATTCCGAAAGAAATATAGAATAATCCGCCAAACAATTTTTGACCGATAAATTCCGTCCCCATGATTTTTGACAAAATTTTCACAGCCATTGACGCGCTTTCAGAGCCCCCGGCAATTTCAATATAATTTCTTGTACAAAGGAGAACAAAGCCTATTGCTGCTATTATCCACGGATTGACTTTAATTTTCAAAAGCAACCAAATCAGCGCAAAAGCATATACTGACGCCAACAAATACCACAAAATAACCGATCCATAATGTTCGCCTACAAAGAAAAAATCCTTTATATATGTAACGACTGCACTGCTAAAACCGATATTCGAGCGATAGAAATCAATCACCGAAAACGGAATATATATTATTGACCATACTACATAAAGCTTGACTGTCTTCACTAATGCATGAGAAACCAGAGACAAGCTTTCCTGCGTATGAAACGGCCATTCCATGCGCCGCGCAAACAGATAACCTGTTGACATAAAGAAAAAAGGAACCGCACACTTAAGCAGGGTAAAGTAAATATTTGATATTACTCCGTCTGTCTGTTCAAACGGAGTAGTATGTATGGCCACAACCATATATGCGCCGATAAATTTGCAGATATCTATTATCAGGCTGTTGCTTTTCTGCGGGCTTATATTTTTCATTTTTTACCGTTCCTCCTGCCTGCCGTCTATATAAATAACATTCTCTTCACCGAGGATTCGCCTGAGTTCCTTGAGCATCGGCGCGTTGACATCCGCGCTGTGCGAATAGGGCTGACGGATATATTTTTTCGTGTCGCAATAGTAAAAATACACCGTATTATTGCCATCAAAGAAGTCGAGTACTCTTTGGGCGCGCTCGATCTCGGGGCAGGTTTCACTCGCAAAGCGCAGGAAGAGTCCGGGCGTTTTTGCGGTCTTTTTCTGCGGCTGAGCAGCGGCATTTGAAGCCTGTCTCACCTGCTCGGAGACTTTTCTCTTCGCGTCCGCGGGCGGACACGGCTCCGCCGACTCGCAGACGAGCTTTGCCTCCTCGTCCTCGCGCACGCTGAGTCTGCCGTGGATGAGAATTATGTTGCCCTCGGTAAAGAGCTGAGTCTGGCGCTCATATATTTTCGGGAACACTATGACTTCTATTGAGCCGAACATATCCTCCGCCGTTATAAAAGCCATTGTGGTGTTACTTTTTGTTATCTTTTTTCTGACATTCGTTATTATGCAGAGAAGATCAACACGCGACTCATCTTTATATATGCCGCCGACCTCATCGGCGTTACGAAGATCCGCCGTATTGGCGCAGCCGAGGCGCTCGGCGAGTTGTTCGTATTCCGCCATGGGGTGACCCATGAGGTAGAGTCCGGTCATCTCTTTTTCGAGCCTTAGCAATTCGCGCTTGTCCATCTCTTCGAGGGTCGGCATTTTATATTCGCCCTGCGGCGCTTCGCTCGGCGCGGCATCGAAGAAGCCGAGCTGACCGTCGATATTGCGGCGGCGGTCGTTCTCAAGCTGAGCCGATATCTCCGGGAAAGCGTAGAGCATCTGGCGGCGGTTCGCGCCGAGTCCGTCGAGCGCACCGCATTTTATGAGGCTCTCGACCGCGCGTTTGTTGAACTCCTTATCCTGCATACGCTTGCAGAACGAATAGAAGGATTTGAACTCCCCGCCTGTTTCGCGCTCGCGTTCAATCTCTCTTATAAAGCCCGCACCGACATTTCTCACGGCGAGCAGGCCGAAGTATATCTTCCCGTCCTTTGGCGTGAAACGCTCGGAGCTGACATTGACATGGGGCGGCACAACCTCGATACCGAGGCGCGAGCACTCCGCGATATATTCGGCAACTTTCGGCGTATCATCGAGCACGCTGCTGATGAGCGCCGCCATGAACTCGCAGGGATAATGGCACTTGAGCCACGCCGTTGTATAGGCGACAAAGGCATAGGCGGCGGCGTGGGATTTGTTGAACGCATAGGACGCGAATGAGGACATATCATTAAAAATATCATTCGCGGTCTTTTCGTCGACTCCGCGCTTCACCGCGCCCTCACACTCGACAGTACCGTCCTCATTGACGAGTCCGTATATGAAATTATGGCGTTCGCGCTCCATGACATCGTGCTTCTTTTTCGACATGGCGCGGCGGACGATATCGGCGCGGCCGTAGGAATAGCCCGCGAGAGTGCGGAATATCTCCATGACCTGCTCCTGATAGATCATACAGCCGTAAGTGACTTTGAGTATACCCTCGAGCATCGGGGTCTTGTAGCGTATTTTTGACGGGTCGTGACGGTTCGCGATATATATGGGTATCGAGTCCATGGGACCGGGTCTATAGAGCGAGATAACAGCTATCAGATCTTCTATGCTCTGCGGCTTAAGGCCCATTAGCACGCTGCGCATACCCGCGGATTCAAACTGAAACACGCCCTCCGTTTTGCCGGACGAGAGCATTTTGAACACTTCTTCGTCCTCGTAATCTATCATATCCTCGGAGAAATCCGGGATGCGTTTTTTTATACTGCGCTTTGCATAGTCTATAACAGTCAAAGTTCGCAGACCGAGGAAATCTATCTTGAGAAGTCCGAGTTCCTCGAGGGTGGTCATGGTAAACTGCGTGACTATCGACTCGTCGTTTCGCGCGAGGGGCACATAGCTCTCGACCGTATCGCGGGTTATGACTACGCCCGCCGCATGGGTCGAAGCATGGCGCGGCATACCCTCAACTTTGCGCGAGAGGTCGATAAGTCTGCGTACATTCTCATCGTTTTCATAGAGGGCGCGGAGATCCGATGACTTGAGCGCCTTGTCTATCGTTATGCCGAGCTCGCGCGGGATGAGCTTCGCGACGGTATCAACATCGTTATAGGGCATGCCGAGCACCCTGCCGACATCGCGCACTGCGGCGCGCGCCGCCATTGTGCCAAATGTCACAATCTGTGCGACATGGTCGGAGCCGTATTTTTCAATGACATAGTCTATAACTTCGCTTCGGCGTTCGTAACAGAAATCAACATCGAAATCGGGCATGCTGACCCGCTCGGGGTTGAGAAAACGCTCAAACAGCAGGCTGTATTTCATCGGGTCGATGCCGGTTATACCGATAGCATAGGCGGTTATGCTGCCCGCTCCCGATCCTCTGCCGGGGCCGACGGGAATATTGCGGCTTCGCGCATGGTTTATAAAATCGTGGACTATCAGATAATAATCGACATAGCCCATGCGGCTGATAACCGAGAGCTCGTAGTCGAGGCGCTTCTGATACTCCTCGGGGATATTCTCGCCGTAGCGGCGATGCATCCCCTCCTGCGCCATATTTTTAAGATACTCAAAGTGATCCTGATTCCCGGGCACTTCGAAATGCGGCAGCTTCGTTTTGCCGAACTCGAACTCGACATTGCAGCGTTCGGCTATTTCCGAAGTCCGCTCAACCGCATCGGGGTACTCCGGAAAGAGCGAGAGCATCTCCTGCTCGCTTTTCAAATAGAACTCCTGCGTCTGGAACTCCATGCCCGTATCCTCGCCAAGGGTATGGTTCGTCTGGATGCAGATGAGCACCTGCTGCATCTCGGCATCCTCTTTGGAAATATAATGAACATCGTTCGTGGCGACGAGGGGTATCCCCGTCTCCCTCGACAGCTGGGCGAGCATCGGGATTATACGCCTCTGCTCGGGCAGACCGTGATCCTGAATCTCAAGAAAGAAGTTGTTTTCGCCCATTACGGAGCGATACCAGAGAGCTTTTTTCTTCGCGCCCTCGTAGTCGCCGCTGAGCAGAGCGCGCGGAATTTCGCCCGCGAGGCACGCAGAAAGTGCAATAAGCCCCTCATGATATTTTTCGAGGAGCTCACGGTCTATTCGCGGTTTTGTATAAAAGCCCGTGACGAATCCCTCCGACACAAGCTTTATCAGATTCTTATATCCTGTTTCATTTTCGCAGAGCAGTATCAGATGATAGCGCTCGGAATCGAGGGCATGGACTTTGTCAAAGCGGGTGCGCGCCGCCATATACACCTCGCAGCCGATTATCGGCTTTATCCCGCGTTTTTTCGCCGCGCGGTAAAAGTCGATGACGCCGTACATAACGCCGTGGTCGGTCACGGCAACGCTCGTCTGACCGAGGCGCTGCACTTCGTCCATAAGCTGCTCGATGCGGCACGCGCCGTCAAGCAGGCTGTATTCGGTATGAAGATGAAGGTGTGTAAATGACATAGCTCTTCTCCGCGGGGTCAGCCCCCTATACCGCCGGCGATTTCAACGAGGCGTTTGAGCCTGTGATTAACACCCGAGCGCGTGAGCGGCGGATCAGTCATATCCGCAAGCTCGCTCAGACTCACTTCGGGGTTGTCCCGCCTCAGCTTCGCCATTTCGGCGAGCGGCGCGGGCAGACTCTCGAGTCCGACGGTTCTTTCTATTTTTTCTATCGCTTCAACCTGCACTATCGCGGCATCGACAGTGCGGCTCAAATTGGCATTTTCAAAATTGACGCGCCTGTTGACATGGTTGACCATATCTTTGTGCATCTTGATTCCCATAAGCTCGAGCGTCGAGTTCATCGCGCCGACGAGGGTCAAGAACTCCTCTATCTTCTCGCTGACTTTGAAATAGACGATATGGCTCGACTTTCTCCTGACATATTTCGGATCGAATCCTACCTCGTCAAGCAATTGAATCAAATCATTGCAAAGTTTTTTATACGAGACGGAAAACTCAAGATGATAGTTTTTCTCGGGCGAGCTTATTGTTCCGCAGGCGATGAAAACGCCGCGCAAAAACGCGCCGAAGCAGCAGTCTTCGGGGAGGTTCGCCCTGTTGATGCGCAAAGAAATGTCGCTTTCGCTGTGGCCGAAAAACTCGAGGATTCGTTTTCTGTCCGCTTCGTCGGCAACAGAAACCGTGTATTTTGACACGCCCGACGAGACGGACGGAGTAATATCAAAAAGCTCTTTTATAACATCGCAGTAGAGCTTCGCGATATTCTCGTTCTCGGTGACAAAGGATATCTCGGAGGCGGAAAACATTCTGCCGAAGAGCAGCATTCCGTAGGCTCTTGCCTGCGCGCAGCAATCCGAAAGCACAGGCACTTGCGCGAGTTCCTGCTTGACATCCGATGAGAACGACACGGTTTTTCCTCCTATTTTTTCATATCGCGGTGCTGAACGGTCGCGATGCAGCCGATTTTTTCAAGATGAGCTTTCAGTAATTCCGCAAAGACGACCGAGCGGTGTCTGCCGCCGGTGCAGCCGACGGAAATGACCAACTGACTCTTACCCTCTTTGCGATAAAGCGGGATAAGATAATCGAGCAGGTCACAGAGCTTCGCTTCGAGTCCCCTCGCCTCGTCCCACTTGAGCACATAGTCCCTGACGGGGTCTTCAAGCCCGGTATGCTGCTTGAGCTCGGCAACATAAAAAGGATTCGGCAAACAGCGCACATCGAACATCAGATCGGAATCATTCGGGATACCGTATTTGAAGCCGAAGGACACGCAGTGAACTTTGAGAGCGTTGCCGGGATTGTCAAGAAACATCTCGCAGATGCGGTTCTTGCAATCTGTCGGGGTCATATGCGAGCTGTCGATAACATAGTCGGCGATGCTCTTCGCAGGCTCGAGAATGCTGCGCTCTGCGGCGAGGGCATCGTTTATCGAGCCGTTATATTTATCAAGCAGAGGGTGCTTGCGCCTTGTCTCTTTATAGCGGCGGATAAGCACATCGTCGGAGGCATCGATAAACAGAAGCTTCGTGTCGCACTTGAGCTCCTTGAGCTCGACGATGGCGTTGAACAGATCGCCGAACGACGCGCCGACGCGGATATCGGTAACAATGGCGACCTTTTCTCTTTTTTCGCGGGAATTGAGCAGAAGCTGCGCGAAAGTCGGCATAAGCTTGGGCGGCATATTATCCACGCAGAAATAGCCTATGTCTTCAAGCGCATCAACAACTCTTGATTTTCCTGCACCGGACAGTCCGGTGACGATGGTGATCTCCATTTTATTTTCTCCTATAAAATCAGCCGATGAGTCTGATCTCCGTTTCGAGCGTTACGCCTGTCTGAGCCTTGACGCGCGCCTGGACGTGCTTGATAAGGCTGAGAATATCGGACGCGGTAGCGCCGCCGCGGTTGATTATGAATCCCGCGTGCTTCTCGCTGACCTGCGCGCCGCCGACGCTGACGCCCTTGAGTCCGCACTGTTCAATGAGTGCGCCCGCAAAATGGCCCTCGGGGCGCTTGAATGTGCTGCCCGCGCTGGGATATTCAAGCGGCTGCTTATCCCTGCGGCGGGAAATGATATCGTGCATGGTATTTTTTATCTGCTCCGGGTCGCCGGGAGTCAGGCGAACGGAGGCGGCGGTTATGGCAAGACCGCTGTCCTCATATGCGCTGTGGCGATAAGAGAGCTGCATAGCCTCATTGTCAAGCTCGCCGGAAGTTCCGTCGGGCGAAACATATTCGCTGTTTATGAGCACATCCTTCATCTCGCCGCCGTAAGCTCCTGCGTTCATGAACACCGCGCCGCCGACGGTTCCGGGTATGCCATAGGCAAATTCGAGACCCGAGAGCGAATTTTCGAGCGCAAAGGAGCAAAGCTGAGCGAGGCTCGCGCCGCTCTGGGCGCGAACGGTGTTTTCATCGGTCAGGGTTATTCCGCACTGCTTGCCGGTGAATATAACGGCGCCCTTTATGCCCTTGTCGCTGACGAGGACATTGCTGCCCTTACCGAGGACGAACACCGGGATATCCTCTTTTTCGCAGAAGCGAACAAGCTTGGCAGTCTGCCCGGCGTCCTCGGGAGAGAGGAACAGCTCAGCGGGGCCGCCGACTTTAAAGCTCGTATAATTTTTCATTGACACTCCGCGCTCGGCACTGCATTCGAGCGAGAGGGCGTATTTTTCCAACGCTTCGATATTATTCATAATATCTCCAATATGTCGGCCGCACTGGCGGCGTTTATTTATCTGTCGAGCAGAGCGGCGCCGATAAGTCCGGCGTCGTTGCCGAGTTCGGCAGAGATTATCTGAGTCTGAACCTTTGCATGGATGCTGTATCTCTCACGCTCGACCATCTTTCTCAGCGGAACGAGCAGGTTCTCTTTTTCATGGCCGATGCCGCCGCCGATGCAGATCATATCAGGCTGAAGGGCATTGACGACATTCGTTATGCCGGCTGCGAGATAGAAAATATACTGATTGACGACTTTTTTAGCAGTCTCGTCGCCTGCACGCATGGCATCAAAAGAAGTTCTGCCGTTGACGCGGCTGATATCATTACCGACGAGATCCCACATGGCGGTATAGGGATCGTGGCGCATGGCATCTTTAGTCTGGCGGATAAGCGCGGTGGCGGAAGAATAGCTCTCCCAGCAGCCTCTGCGTCCGCAGGTGCAGGGCTCGCCGTCCGCGACGATGACCATATGACCCATCTCGCCCGCGGCGTCGTTGACACCGGTGACTATCTTGCCGTCTATGACTATGCCGCTTCCGACTCCGGTTCCGAGAGTGATGGCGACAAAGCTGTTGACGCCCTTGCCGGCGCCCGCCTTTGCTTCGCCGAGCGCGGCGCAGTTCGCGTCATTGTCGAGATAAATGGTCTTTTTAAGTCTCGACTCAAGGATATCGCGCGCGGGAACATTATCGAAAGCGAGGTTGTTCGCATACTCGATAACGCCGTTTTTCTTGTTGACCGAGCCGGGGGTTCCGATACCTACGCTGACAACATCGTTCATGGTGATGCCCGCATCTATAACAGCAGCCTCGACAGCCTTGGCAACATCCTCAAGAATAGCTTCCGCCGCGCGGGGGCAATTTGTCTTGAGCTTGCCTCTGCCGATGATTTTCATTTCTTCATTGATGACGCCGGCAACGATATTCGTGCCGCCGAGATCGACTCCTACTCTGTACATTTTTTTACCTCCAGATAGACAGTTTCTCTTTCCCTGTCTTTTTATATCAGAAATCATGCCAGACTTCAAGTTCCTTCTTCTCGGGAACTATATCATCCGTCATGCCGAGCGAATGCAGCAGCTCGCGCGCCGCATTATAGCCCATTTTCTTTTGCCTGTTATTCATCGCCGCCGCTTCGATTATTATCGAAAGATTTCGTCCGGGCTTGACCGGAACGACGGTCAGCGGGATATTTATGCCGAGTATCTCGACATACTCGTTATCGAGACCGAGGCGGTCATAGACCTTTTCATTATCCCACGGCTCGAGCTGAACGACCATATCGATTTTCTCGGTCATTTTGACAGCGCCCATACCGAATATTCTGCGGGCGTTTATTATGCCGACGCCGCGCAGCTCGATAAAGTGGCGTATATTATCCGGTGCACTGCCGACGAGCGTTCTCGAAGAAACGCGGCGAATCTCAACCGCGTCATCCGCTATCAGTCGGTGACCGCGCTTTATAAGCTCAAGGGCAGTCTCGCTCTTGCCGACGCCGCTGTCACCGAGGATCAGGACACCCTCGCCGCTGACTTCGACAAGCACGCCGTGGCGCGTGATGCGCTGGGCGAGCTCGACGCCCAGATATGATATAAGAGTTGACATACAGCCGGAAGTGGAATCCGGGCTTGTCAGGATCGGCACAGAATATTTCTGCGCATATTCGCGCAGCTTATCCGGACACTCGAGCGAACGGGTGATAACGACGGCGACGGGCCCGGTCGCCATCAGCCGCTCCATGCTCGCCGCGGCGGCATCCTCATCGAGGCTCGAAATATAGTTCATCTCGGCGAGGCCGAGAAACTGGATACGCTCGGCATCGAAATACGCGCTGTAGCCTGCGAGCATAAGCCCGGGGCGGTTGACATCCTGCGATGTGACATAGACATCCTCGACGGGCTTGGGCGCATAAAGTATCCCGAGTGAATTATCTTCCACTACTTTTTTGAGTGAAACGGAATATTTACCCATACTTCTCTCCTGTAGTTCTCCAATTCAAGAAATGATAGTGCATACGAATTATATTATAATAGATTTGGGCAAAAGTTCCAATACCTTTTTGACTTTTTTTGAAGTTTTGGGAAGCTTTTTTTAATATTTTCAGCGGGACGGCAGAAGGATTTGAAGAACGGGAAAAATGGAGCGGAGCAGAAGCGATATTGAAAAGATTTTCTTCCGCTCATGCGGCATCGGGTCATCGAGGTCGCCGCGCCATATAAAGGCTGATTAATTTGTTTGGTTCACAGAGAAAGCGAGCCGGAAGAGAAGCTCTCTCCCGGCCGATATCCGTTTCTATGTTAGACGTCCGTTTCTCTGATTCCGAGGCTGACGGAAAGAGCCTGATCCACCCTGCCCATATCCGCACCGCCGAGCGCGCCCATTTTTTCCTTAAGACGCTTTTTGTCGAGCGTGCGCACCTGCTCGAGCAGGACTATCGAATCCTTGGCAAGTCCGCAGCCGTCCGCATTGACTCTTATATGAGTGGGAAGGTTGGTCTTATACTTCTGGCTGGTTATCGCCGCGGCTATGACCGTCGGGCTGAAGCGATTGCCGACATCGTTCTGAACTATCAGCACGGGTCTTATCCCGCCCTGCTCGGAGCCGACGACGGGACTCAGATCAGCGTAGTATATATCTCCCCGTTTTACTGTCATTTTTAATCACTCTCCGTTTTTATTGTCCGGCAAGAGTATTTTTGCCTGACAAAAGCGCGATTAAACATTAACTTGTTATTCGGGGAGCAAAAATTTCAAGTCAGTCCATTATATGTCCTGTTTTTATTTGGGTGAGACATTGCGAAACTCCGCAGTCAGCAGGGCTTTCGGTATTTCGAGGCTCTGCGGCAAGCCGTTATCGCCGCGTCGCAGAGTGAAATCCACGCCCGAGACGGTGCCTTTCGTCTCCCATGCGTCGCCCATATGTACGGTCTGTGTATTCGCCGTGTCGGACGAAGTTTTGAGCGTTTTTGTTATCAGCTCGCCCACCCCGCTCTGCGGCAGGGATGAGAGATCCGCAGAAAAAGTCAGATTGCCGTAGCTGAATGTGCAGGTCGAGCCGCTGAGCTTCACTTTCAATCCGCGAACGGTTGCCGGGGATGTGAACTCAAGCTGAGCTTCGGTGAGCGAAGTCTGATCGTACTTTGCCTCATACTCGCGCTCGCCGTTTATGATATACAAATCGGCTGTGAACGCAGTCGGGATATCCGGCGGCCGATCTTTGCTGTTTTTCAAAGGTGCGTTTTTGCATCCGAAGAGAGACAAAACAAGCAGCAAGCTTAAGATAAACGGAAAAATTCGTTTCAAGCTATCACTCCAATTGCCCGTTACCTCTCCAGGGTTCGCAGCACACGCGGCAGAGCGGCTATGCAGTCGGAGTCGAGCATCGACGAGAGCGACAGTTCGCGCGCCGCGGCATCTCCGGCGGCACCGTGGATATATGCGCCGAGCACCGCCGCATCAAACGGATACACGCCCTGAGCGAGGAGCGCTAAAATGATGCCCGAGAGCATATCTCCGCTGCCGCCCTTTGCCATACCCTGATTGCCGGTGACGTTGATATACGCGTCACGCCTGCCCGCGCCGGCTATCACCGTGCTCGCGCCCTTGAGCAGGAGCACAACGCCGTATTCATCGGCGAAGCGGCGGGCGACATTCACCCGGTCGCGCTCGATATCGGCGATACTCATGCCGATAAGGCGGGACATCTCGCCGGGGTGCGGAGTGAGGATAACGGGAGCTTTGATATTTTTCAGTATATCTATATTTGCGGCGAGCGCATTTATGCCGTCGGCGTCTATAATCATGGGCTTTGTGCAGTTCTGCACGAGTGCCGAGACGAGTTCTTTCGTATGGAGATTGAGTCCGAGACCGCATCCGACGAGCACAGCCGAGGATTTTTCAGCCTGTTCGAGCAGCGCGGGTATCGCGCCGGACGAGAAAGTTCCCGCTTCGTTTGACGGCAGGGGCAAAAGCAATGATTCTGTGAGTTTCGGAGCTATTGCGTTATATGCGGCATCGGGAAATGCGGCAGTTACAAGACCCGCTCCGCATCTAAGCGCCGACGAGGCGGCAAGCACCGCCGCACCCTGCATATTGCGGCTGCCGCAGATACTCAGAGCGCGCCCGAATGTGCCTTTATTCGCCATAAGGTCGCGGCGCGGGAATATCTTTTTCGCCTGGGCGGGAGTCAGCACGGCGAGGGTATCGTCCTCAATGCCGTCGATTATATCGTCGTCGATGCCTATTGCGACGGTTATTATTTCGCCGCAGAGCACGCGCGCGGGTTTTAATATGTGGACGGGCTTCATGCACGACACGGCTATTGTGATATCCGCTTTTATGCAGCTGCCCGGCACATCGCCGTTGTTGCTTTCGAGTCCGCTCGGGACATCGATTGAAACGACTTTTGCGGGCGAAGCGTTGACAGCCTCAAAGACCGCTCTCACCCGCTCGTCCTCTCTGTATTTATAGCCCGTGCCGAACACGGCATCGACTATCACGGCAGCAGATTCGATTGAATTTTTAGCGTTTTCCTCTCCCCAGAAGAACTCCGGGACGAGCCCTGTTTCGACAGCCTTTTCGCGCATAAGTATCGAGTCCTCGGCGGTAGGCTCGCCGAACGCCTCGACAACGGCGACATTGAAGCCTGCGAGGGCGAGCTTGCGGGCGATAACAAAGCCGTCGCCGCCGTTCTTGCCCTTTCCGCAGAGGACGCATATGAGCCCGCGCGACTGCTCAAGAGATGCAAATCGCTCTCTTACAGCACGCGCGCACGCGCTGCCGGCGTTTTCCATCAGGCGGGTGAAGCTCATTCCCCTGTTGACCTGCGCCTGTTCGGCAGAGAACATCTGCGATGAAGTCAGAACTTTCATTTTGCCGCCTCCACATATGCTTTTTCATAACGCTCACTGCGGGTATTCCGCGCGAAGATAAAACAAATATCCATAATACTCCTCACTTTTATAAAACAAGGGACTGCCGCGCGGACAGTCCCCGATTATCATTTTGCGTCGATAACTACTTTTCCGTCCTCAACAAGAGCCCGGACTTTGCTCAGCGGAGACGAAGCGTGGTCAACAATAGCGTTGGCTATCTTATCCTCAACCTGCCGCCTGATATTGTTCCGCAGGTCGCGCGCTCCGCGCAGACCGCCCTCGGACATTGAGGCGATAAGCTTCGGCACGCTTTCATCCCAGGTGAACTCTATGCCCTTGTCGCGCAGGGGCTCGACAAGCTCGGAGAGCATGAGATTCGATATCTGCTCGAGGTTCTCCGGGGTCAGGTCGTTGAAGACGACTATCTCGTCAACTCTGCCGATAAACTCCGGGCGCAGGAACTCTCTGAGTGCCTTGAGCGCCTTTTCTTTATTGGCGTCGTTCTGATTCTTTGCAAAGCCCATGACACCCTCGCGGCGTTCGCTGCCGGCGTTGGAGGTCATGATGATTATCGTGTTTTCAAAGCTCACTGTTCTGCCCTGCGCATCGGTTATTCTGCCCTCGTCAAGTATCTGGAGCAGGATATTCATAACATCGGGATGCGCTTTCTCTATCTCGTCGAAGAGTATAACTGAATAGGGCTTTCTGCGGACTTTTTCGGTCAGCTGACCCGCCTCGTCATAGCCGACATAGCCGGGCGGCGAGCCGATGATACGCGAGACGGAGTGCTTCTCCATGAACTCAGACATATCAAGGCGGATAAGCGTCTCGGGAGTGTTGAACAGCTCCTGAGAGAGCAATTTTACAAGCTCGGTCTTGCCGACTCCGGTCGGTCCGACGAAGATAAACGACGACGGACGGCGGCGCGGATTAATCTGCACTCTGCCGCGCTTTATTGCGGCGCAGACGAGTTCAACTGCCTCATCCTGACCGATAAGCTTCGCTTTGAGATGCTGTTCCATATCGGCAAGGCGGGTAAGGTCGCTCTCCATTATCTTATTTGCGGGTATGCCTGTCCAGAGCTGGATAACTCTGGCGATGTCGCTCTCAGTCACCGCATTGTCGGCGGCGAGAGGCTTCAGCGCTTCGATGTCTTTCTCTTTGGCGGCGATACTGCTCTTAACTTTGAGCAGACCCTCGTAGTCGGTGTTCTCGGTCTCCTCCATCATCGCCTGCTGGCGGTCGTTGAGGAGCTTGAGGTCGTCCTCGGCGGTCTCAAGATCGCTGATGCTCTTGTTTCTGAGGTTCGCGCAGGTGCAGGCCTCATCGAGCAGGTCGATAGCCTTATCGGGCAGGAAGCGGTCGTTTATATAGCGCTCTGAGAGCACAACCGCTCTGTGGACGAGCGAATCGCTTATAGTGACCTTGTGGAAGTTTTCGTAATAGTCCTTGATGCCGACGAGCATCTGATAGGTCTCCTCTATCGACGGCTCCTCTACTTTTATCGGCTGAAGGCGGCGCTCAAGGGCGGCATCCTTCTCGATATATTTTCTGTATTCGGTGAAGGTCGTTGCGCCGATTATCTGTATCTCGCCTCTCGAAAGGGCGGGTTTCAGGATATTCGCGGCGTTCATCGAGCCCTCCGCATCGCCTGTGCCGACGAGGTTATGCACCTCATCGATGAACAGGATTATATTGCCCTCTTTTTTGACCTCGTCTATAAGACCCTTTATACGGCTCTCGAACTGACCTCTGAACTGAGTACCGGCGACAAGAGCGGTGAGGTCGAGCAGGTGTATTTCTTTTTTGGCGAGCTTCGCGGGAACTTCGCCATTGGCTATACGCAGGGCAAGTCCCTCGGCTATAGCAGTCTTGCCGACGCCGGGTTCGCCGATAAGGCAGGGGTTGTTCTTCGAGCGGCGGCAGAGAATCTGCACCGCGCGGTAAATCTCGTTATCGCGTCCGATGATGCGGTCTATTTTACCCTCGCGGGCTTTTTCGGTAAGATCCGTGCAATAGAGCGAGAGGAACTTTCTCCCCTTTTTCTTCTTGCCCTTTTTCTTTTCGTCCGAACCCTTGGCGTTGATAACGGGGATGCCGAACGGACCGACCTGGGGTTTGTTATCGTCGCTGTCGCCCTCGTCGATTTCATCCTCGCCGTCGGAGTCCTCATCCTCTTCTTCGTCGTCCTGCTCGGACTGGTTCATGAAAGGAAGAGTTCCCGCGCCGCCGGGCATGAAGCCTGTTCCGTCCTCGCCGAACAGCTCATCGAACTGGTCGCTGACGGAATCTACCTCGTCCTCCGAGATGCCCATGCTCTCCATTATCTGCTTTATGGGACCTATATTCATTTCCATGGCGCATTTCATGCAGAGTCCTTCCTGCTTGGTCTCGTTGCCCTCGACCTTGGTTATGAAGAACATTGCAGGGCGTTTGCCGCACCTGGAACACATCATCTTTTTCATTTAAATAATCTCCGGGATTCTGATTTGACTTTTATCGGAACGCATATGATTAAACACCGCTGACACGGTTCATTTGCGGATTCCGATTATTATTTTTTGCCCTTTGCTTCCATTCTGCTTTGGTGCTTCTCCTTCACCTGTCTGTAGGTCGCGGGCATATAGCTTGCGAAAGCGACTATAGTAAGTATTGCCGAAATTATGACAAGTACCATGAGAACGGGGTCGGGCAGAGTCCAATAATTTCTGAACGCGCCTATCTCGGGACCGAAGCCGATTATGACGAGCATAACAAGATAGAACACAAAGGTTGCGACCTTGCCGTATATCTCGGCTGCGCCGGGCTTGATGCCGCAGGCTATCATTATAGCTCCGCCGATAACCATGACCGCCTCTTTGGCGAGGAACACGAGGAATACCCAGCTGAAAGCGACCATCAGCTGATCGTTGCAGCTGCGGAAAGCTATGTAGAGCATGACTGCGATTGTTATCTGAGTCAGCTTATCTGCGACGGGATCGAGTATCTTGCCGAGCTCGCTGACCTGATTGAAGCGGCGGGCGATTTTTCCGTCAAGGAAATCGCTGATGCCGGAAAGCGCGAGCATGAGCACTGCCCAGCCGATATGACCTTTATAATAGAGCACGGCGAATGCGGGTATAAGAAAGATTCTTATAAGCGAGAGCAGATTCGGGATAGTCAGACAGCCCTTAAACAGATTTTTTACCATAGTTATCCTCCTCAAATATGTTCCTCCCTGTGCGGGGACGAAAATATCAAACCGTTATCAACCGCGAAAATATATCGGTTGAAACGATCAAACTCACGAGTTTGGATGCGCCGACTGCCGAGGCGAACTGCGTGCCGGGCGCAAAGGACGCGGCGGCATCGAGCAGCAGGCAGGCAAACACGGCGACGAACATGCCCTTCAAAGCCCCGAAAACACCGCCGAGAGTGCGGTTGACGGAGCGGATAACGGGCAGTTCAAACAGCTTGCAGACAGCCTTGGCGGCAATCTGAAGAAAGAAGTCGCAGACAAAGAAAATGACGGCGAAGCTCAAAACTTTAAGTACGGCGACAGCGATAGGCTTCGCGACGCTGTCGCAGATTTCGGCGGCGATATTCGATGCGCTCAAATCGACAGAGCCCGCCTTTTCGGATATCGCGGCGATATCAACGCCCATGCTCTGAGCCGCTTTGACAATGGCGGCGGGCAGAGAAGATATAACTTCCTGCACATTCTGCGAGGTAAGCTGAGCCGAGGACATATCGGGCAGCTGAGCCGCCACGGCAGTTTCAAGGCTCTTTTTTATGAACAGGTCATATATGCCGCTTGCAACGGGTTCACTCAGCCACACGGCGAGCGCAGCCGCCGCAGCGACCACGACAAGTCCTATAATAGAGCGGATAAGCCCGTTTTTGACGCCGACGAAAATGCACAGCGCAAACACTGCGACTATTAAAAAATCGACTATAAAATCCAAGACTTATCCCCCCTGTTCGCTGTTTTTTCAATTATATCACACGCTATGCACAGTGGCAAACCTTTTATTATTAAGCGGTTGTTAATTTTTTGTGATATTTGACGCATATTGCACATACACGTCGCTGCCCGCGCAAATGACCATTTTGCCGTTTTTGCCGGCGGAGACGGTCTTTGCGGTCTCGCCGCTTGAAGATATCAGCTCAACGCCGTCGTCAAACAGCACGGCGACATATTTATCGGTGCATGTGAGCGCATAAATTTTCTTGTCAAAGCTGCGCTCGAACAGAAGCTTTGAGCGCCTGTCGAAAGCCACGACTTTCGGCTTCTCCTCGTTGGCGTATTCATAGAGCACGACGGCGCTTCTGCCCGAATCCGACGCGGACTCGTGAGCCAGAGTGTTGCTGCCGAAAGAGTAATCCTCTTTGTGGCCTTTTTTCGTCACGGTCGTTTTGAAATCGGTCGAATAGGCTATTATGCTGGTGCTCGAATTATATATGACATCGAAGAGCAATGTGTTGTCATATTTTATGTCGGTGACTACCGGATTATCTTTTTTGAAGCTCAGCACGACAAGGCGCGAATATGTAACGGCGTTTTCGGAGCCGACGAGTATCAGCGCGGCACTCTTGCCGTTGGGGGCTATCGAGATATCAAATATCTTCTCCTGTGCGCACTCCCAGGCGAATATCTTTTCTAACTTGTGATTATATACGCACAGCTCGCTCTGGGCTGCGGAGGTTTTGAGCGAGAACGCTATTGTGCCGTCCTTGCCCATGGCGGCGGTATAAATTGGCGAGCCCGTGTTGCCGTCTCCCAGAATCTTGCTTGAATTCATCAAAGTGAAATCGCCGGAGGTGCGGTCATAGACCAGCGCCCTGCCTTTATAGACCGCCATATCCGGGTCGGAATAGTTATGTTCGAGGCGCGCGACCTCCTTGGCGGAGGAATTGAGCACGACAACGGAATCGCGGGTCAGCAGGGCGATATTCGACTTGAACGGCGTCATATCGAGCACGTCAGCCGAGCTTATTTTATACGGATATCCCGCTCCCGTGCCGGACGCTGATATCAGCTGCTTTGCCGAATCCTCGACATCGTTATATTTCATTCCGCCGAACGAACGCGCAGCGAAGAACACGACCGCGCCGACCGCAAGCAGAGTCAATATAACAATTATTATCGTCTCGCGCTTGGAATTTTTTGTTTTCTTCCTGCCGTTTTGTGCGGGTTTATTCGTCTTTTTCTTCGCAAAGAGTCCGCTTATGAGCTTCTTCGCGTTGCCTTTCTTCTTGCCCTTTTTCTCTGCCAACTTGCCGCACCCCCGTTTCAATCTTCTTTGCCGTTATAGAAAACCTGCTCGAGGCAGAGTCCGCAGGCGGGCGCAGTTGCCCCCGCTCTGTCTCTGCTGAGCGATGAAATTATATCGGGCAGCGTATCTGCCGCTATCCTGCCCCTCGAAATATCGAGAAGCGTACCGACCATTATCCTGACCATGTTATAGAGAAAGCCGTCCGCTTCGAAGTACATCAGCACTTCGTCGCCTCGGCGCACGACCTCGGCGCGGGTCAATGTGCGGACATTGTCGACCGTGCTGGCACCCGCCGCGCAGAACGCCGAAAAATCGTGGGTCCCGAGCATCTGCGACGCCTGACGGTTCAAAAAATCCGCATCGAGCGGATATTTATAGTGATAAGAATATCTCAAAATAAAAGGGTTGCGCTCCTGCGCGTTCCAGATTCTGTAGACATATCGCTTGCCGGAGCAGTCATAGCGCGCGTGAAACTCAAACGGCACTTCGCGGCAGTCGGTCACAGCGATATCGTGCGGCAGAACGCCGTTCATCGCGCTCTTCCACTTCTCGGGCGAAAGAGACGATTCGGTGCGCATATTGCAGCAATACATATCGGCGTGGACGCCGGAATCCGTGCGCGAACAGCCTATGACATTGTCGCGGACTCCGCAGATACGCTCGGCGGCATCCTGAAAGGTCTGCTGAACCGTATTCGCATTTTCCTGCACCTGCCAGCCGTGATAATCCGTGCCGTCATAGCGCAGGGTAAAGAGCAGATTTTTCAAAGCCTTCACTCCGATCAGATAAGATGCCCGAGATAATGATTGAGGACTATTACAGCCGCGAGCAGAGCGGCTGTGACACCGAGGGCAACAAAATCGCGCGCGGCGAGCTTCATCTGCTTCATGCGTGTTCTGCCCTCGCCGCCCGTGTAGCAGCGGCACTCCATGGCGAACGCCAGCTCATATGCGCGGCGGAACGACGAGATAAACAGCGGAATGAGTATCGGTATAAGTGCCTTGGCGCGCTTTATAAGTCCGCCTGTTTCAAGATCCGCTCCGCGCGCTTTCTGCGCGTTCATTATACGCTCGATCTCCTCGATAAGCACGGGGATAAAGCGCAGGGCGAGCGTCATTATCATGGCGAGAGTATGCACCGGCACTTTTATCACTTTCAATGGCGAGAGCAGGCGCTCCAGCGCGTCGGTGAGCATAGTGGGCGTGGTTGTATAAGTCAGCAGCGAGCTGACGACAACGAGCAGGATTATACGCACGGTAGTGAATATCGCGGTATAAACACCTGTGGTCGTTATGGTTATTTTCCAGAATGAGACGAGCGTCTCGCCGCCGCGATTATAAAAGACATTGATGACGGCGGTGAAGAGCATAAGAATAACGAGCGGCTTTATGCTGCGCCACATCATCTTCATCGGAACTTTTGAAAGCAGGAGAGTTGCCACGACGAAAATGAGTCCGAGCGCGAGGGAATAGAAATTTCTGCACACGAAGAGAATGACTATAAGCGCCATTGTGAGCACAAATTTCATACGCGCATCCATGCGGTGAATAACTGAGGTGCCGGAATAATACTGGCCGATAGTGATATCGCTTATCATACCATTCCCCTCCCCTCAAAATAGCGCATGAGCTCGTCCGCACCCTGACTTACCGTGAACACGGACGGAGAGACTTCAAAGCCCCTGTCATGCAGCGATCTGAATATTTTTGTTATCTGCGGAACGGTGAGTCCCATCTCCTCAAGCTCGTCCGTGCGGGAATAGACCTCGGGCACAGTGCCGAACATCGCAACATGGGAATGGTTGAGCACCAGGACTTTGTCGGCGGTCTTGGCGACATCCTCCATACTGTGGGAAACAAGGATAACAGTGCTCCCGGTCTGATCGCGATAAGTGCGGACAAGCGAGAGAATGACTTCTCTGCCGCGCGGGTCGAGTCCCGCGGTAGGCTCATCGAGAATGAGCACTTCGGGCTCCATCGCCATAACGCCCGCTATTGCGGCGCGGCGTTTTTCGCCGCCCGAAAGATCGAACGGAGATTTTTTCAGATGCTCTTCGCTAAGTCCGACAAATTCGGCGGCGCGGCGCACGCGGCGGTCAATCTCCGCGCTGTCGAGTCCCATATTTTTCGGCCCGAACGAGATATCTTTATAGACGGTCTCTTCAAAAAGCTGATACTCCGGATACTGGAAGCAAAGCCCAACCCTGAACCTTGCGGCGCGCAGGGTGCGCTTGTCTTTATTGATATCCTCGCCGCAGAGCAGAACTCTGCCGGAATCGGGCTTCAGAAGTCCGTTGAGATGCTGAAGAAGGGTGCTCTTGCCGGAGCCGGTATGACCGATTATTCCGACTATTTCGCCCTTTTCAAACTTCACATTTATATTCTCGATAGCGGCGACAGCTCCCGCCATGCCGTTTTCATAATAGTGGGTGAGATTTTCTGTTTCAAGCACTGTCATCGGCTCACCTCCATTATTTTTGAAAGCGCCTCGACGCACTCGTCGGCGTCAAGGATATCGCCGGGCAGGTCTATCCCCTTTTCGATCAGGCGGTGGCACAGCTCGGTGCTCTGCGGCACATCGAGTCCGCAGCGGCGCAGGACATCGGTCTGCGAAAACACCTCGCGCGGCGTGCCGTCGAGGCAGAGTCGCCCGGAATCTATAATTATGACGCGGTCAGCCTTGACTGCCTCGTCCATGAAATGCGTAACAAAAAGGACGGTTATGCCCATCTCGCGGTTCAAGCGGCGGACTGTATCAAATACTTCGCGCCTGCCGCGCGGGTCGAGCATCGCCGTAGGCTCATCGAGCACGATACAACCGGTCTGCATAGCGATTATGCCGGCGATAGCCACGCGCTGTTTCTGGCCGCCGGAGAGCTTATGCGGCTCGCGCAGGCGGTAATCGTACATTCCGACCGCCTTGAGGGCATCGTCGACCCTGCGACGTATCTCATCGGGGGCTACGCCGAGATTTTCGGGCCCGAACGCCACATCGTCCTCGACGATAGTCGCGACTATCTGGTTATCGGGATTCTGGAACACCATGCCGACCTTGCGGCGGATATCCGTAAGCCTGTCCTCATCCGAAGTGTCGATGCCGTCAACGGTAACTGTGCCGCTCTCAGGCACCAAAATAGCATTCGTCAGCTTCGCAAGGGTGCTCTTTCCGGAGCCGTTATGGCCGAGAACCGCGACAAATTCGCCGCGGTTGACGGTAAGGTCTATATTGCAAAGTGCCGGAGAGGGCTTGGCTTCGCCTTGCTCCTCCGGCTCATAGGTATAAGTTACATTTTTAAATTCAATAAACTTCTCGCTCATTTTATCTTCTCCACACTGCGCTTGCGCCGCAGGGCAGAACGAGCCCCGAGGCTGTGACGGGCAGACCTATCTCGTCGGAGGTCACCTTGCCGCCGAACAGCGGCGACACTGTACTGCCGAGTATATACTGCATGACGGACGCAGAAAGTCCCGTTGTGTAAGAGTTGATGAGCACCATAACGGGATCGTCCGACAGCACGGCGGTACACAGCGACGCAAAGTCATAAACCGCATCCTCAAGCTTCCAGACCTCGCCGCCCGGTCCTCTTCCGTAAGACGGCGGATCCATGATAATAATATCGTATTTGTTGCCGCGACGTATCTCGCGCTCGACAAATTTCATGCAGTCGTCAACTAGCCAGCGCACGGGCTCATTTGCAAGGCCGCTGACTGCGGCGTTCTCCTTCGCCCAGGCGACCATGCCCTTTGAGGCATCGACATGGGTAACATGCGCGCCGGCGTTGAGAGCCGAAATTGTTGCAGCGCCCGTATAGGCGAAAAGATTCAGCACGCGCAGAGGTCTGCGCTCTTTTCTGATTATCTCGGCGGTCATATCCCAGTTGACTGCCTGCTCCGGGAAAACGCCCGTATGCTTGAAGCCCATGGGTTTGACCATAAACGAGAGATCGCCGTATTTTATCTTCCACGCGTCGGGAATCTTTCTTCTGATATCCCACTTTCCGCCGCCCGAAGATGAACGGTTATAGACTGCGTGCGCCTTATACCAGAGCGGATGGGTCTTTTCTGTTTTCCAGATGACCTGGGGATCGGGTCTTATAAGTATGACATCTCCCCAGCGTTCGAGCCTCTGACCCGAAGAACAGTCGAGCAGCTCATAATCCTTCCATTTATCGGCAACGCGCATATCTTTTCCTCTCCGGCGCGGGGTTCCGCGCTCCTGTTATATAAGTCTCTCTCTGACAACCTCGGCAATCTCGTCGCAGAGCTTTTCGATAAGTTTTTCGTCCTTGCCCTCGAGCATGACTCTGACGAGCGGCTCGGTGCCTGACACCCTGACGAGCACGCGTCCGTCCTCGCCGAGCTCAGCCTCAGCCTTGGCTATGGCTTTCTTTATCTCCTCATCGCTTGAAAAACGCACCTTGCCGATGTTGGAGACTCTGACGTTCTTGAGCACCTGCGGATAGACCTCCATGCACTTTGCAAGCTCGGAGAGCGACTTTCCGGTGCGCTTCATGGTCTGGAGCACCTGAGCGGCGGTCACTTCGCCGTCACCGGTGGTCGAATGATGCAGGAAAATGACATGTCCGGACTGCTCGCCGCCTATCGCATAGCCCTTTTCGAGCATACGCTCGAGGACATAGCGGTCACCGACCTTTGTTATCTCACAGTGAATATCATTGTCGGCGCAGAACTTGTGGAAGCCCATGTTGCTCATGACGGTGACAACTGCCGCGTCGCCATCAAGCTCACCGCGCTCTTTCATATCCTTGGCGCAGATGGCAATTATCTTATCGCCGTCAACGACATCGCCGTTTTCATCGACTGCAAGGAGTCTGTCGGCGTCGCCGTCGAATGCGAAGCCTGCCATAAGTCCGTGCTCAACGACATATTTCTGAAGATTCTCGAGGTGAGTCGAGCCGCAGTTGTCGTTGATATTGACGCCGTCCGGCTTGTTTGAGAGCACATCGCACTCTGCGCCCATCTGCATGAAGAACTCGGGAGCGGTTACGCTCGAAGAGCCGTTGGCGCAATCGAGGGCTATCTTCATATTGTTGAACCTGTAATCAACGGTCGAGCACAGGTGGGTTATATAATCGAAAATCGGCATTTCGGAAGTTGTGATTCTGCCGACATCGCCGCCTATTTTGACTGGCGGAACGACGGTCTCATCGAGGATTATCGCCTCGATCTCCTCCTCGAGCGCGTCTGGGAGCTTATATCCGTCGGACTTGAATATCTTTATGCCGTTATATTCGCAGGGGTTGTGCGAGGCGGAAATCATTATGCCCGCATCGTACTGATATTTCTGAACAAGGAACGCCACTGCCGGGGTCGGCACGACGCCGAGGAGCAGAACATCTGCGCCGACGGAGCAAAGGCCTGCGCTGATGGCGGCCTCAAGCATCTCCGATGATGCGCGGGTATCCATGCCTATAAGCACGCGGGGCCTTTTATGCGTGCTGTCGGTGAGCACCATGGCGGTAGCTCTGCCGATTTTCATGGCGAGTTCGCAAGTAAGCTCGCTGTTTGCAACGCCTCTTGCGCCGTCTGTTCCAAAAAGTCTTCCCATAACTAAACCTCCAATTATCAGATATCGAACTGCTGTTGACCCGGCATTGCTATGCCGAGATGCCTGTAAGCGGCGGGAGTGACCGTGCGTCCGCGCGGAGTTCTGCTGAGGAAGCCGATCTGCATGAGGTAAGGTTCATAGACATCCTCAATCGTTATCGCCTCTTCGCCGACTGCCGCAGCTATCGTCTCGAGTCCCACGGGACCGCCGTTGTAGTTTCTTATCATCGTAGTGAGGACAAGTCTGTCTATCGAATCAAGCCCGAGGGCATCGACCTCCATGCGGTCGAGCGCCATTGAGGCTGTTTCGCGGGTTATTACGCCGTCGCCCATGACCTGAGCGAAGTCGCGCACGCGCTTCAAGAATCTGTTTGCGATTCGCGGAGTACCGCGTGAACGCGAGGCTATCTCGCCTGCACCGCTCGGATCCATCTCGATGCCGAGGATTCCTGCGGAGCGCGTGACTATCTGCGAGAGCTGCTCGGGCGTATACATCTCAAGGCGGAGAATAACGCCGAATCGGTCGCGCAAAGGTGCACTGAGCTGACCCGCTCTCGTCGTTGCTCCGACAAGGGTGAAATGCGGCAGGTCGAGCCTTATCGAACGCGCCGAGGGACCTTTGCCGATAATTATATCTATCGCGCTGTCCTCCATGGCGGGATAGAGCACCTCTTCGACCGAGCGCGACAGACGGTGTATCTCATCGACGAAGAGCACATCTCCGTCATTGAGGTTAGTCAGCAGCGCGGCAAGGTCGCCGGGCTTCTCTATCGCGGGGCCCGAGGTCACGCGGAGATTGACGTTCATTTCATTCGCTATTATGCCCGCGAGGGTCGTTTTGCCGAGTCCGGGAGGGCCGTAAAGCAGAACATGGTCGAGGCAGTCGCCTCTGCGGCGGGCAGCCTCAATATAGACCGAGAGGTTCTCTTTCGCCTTATCCTGGCCGATATAATCGGTCAGCTGGCGCGGGCGCAGGGAAAACTCAAGGTCGGTATCCTCGGGCGAGAGATCGGGGGTAACTATGCGGTTTTCAGTATCCATATCCATAGAGCCGTCTCCTTTCTCTCATTATATATTCTTTGAAATAAGGCGCAGAGCCTGTTTTATCAGTTCTTCGGACGAGAGCGACTGATCGAGCCTGCCGACCGCCGAAGCCGCTTCGGTCTTTGTATAACCGAGCATGACAAGGGCATCGACCGCTTCCTCGCCTGCGCTCGATGACGCGGCGGCGTTTATCGCGGCGAGCTCCTCGCGGTTTTCGGAAGATATATATGATTTCAGTTTATCTTTAAGTTCAAGCACGACTCTCTGAGCAAGCTTTGCTCCCACGCCCTGAGCCGCGGTTATCGCCTTTGTATCACCCGAGGCGACACAGACGGCGAGCCTGTTCGGAGTCAGCTGAGAGAGTATCGCAAGGGCGGCTTTCGGGCCGACGCCGGTAACATTTATGAGTAGTTTGAAGCAATCAAGCTCATCCTTATCATAAAAGCCGAACATATCGAGCGCATCTTCGCGGACATTGAGATAGGTATAGAGCGTGACCGTATCGCCTATAGTGCCTATATTTTTCAAAGTATTGGCAGTGGCACTGCAATTGAACGCAACGCCGCCGCAGCTGACCGCGACGCTCGTGGCATCGGTATAGACCACTTGACCGGTGATACTGTAAAACATACTGCTCTCCTTTATCTGTACTGGCTGAGTCTGCCCATGACCGAGCCGCTGCAATGGCAGTGGCAGACCGCCATAGCGAGCGCGTCGGCGGCATCATCGGGCTTCGGGATTTTTTCGAGATTGAGGATTATCCTCGTCATCTCCTGCACCTGCTTCTTTTCGGCGCGTCCGTAACCGACGACGCTCTGTTTGACCTGCAGGGGTGTATACTCAAAAATCGGGATACGGTGCTTCTGCGCGGCGAGAACTAGGACTCCCCTCGCCTGGCTGACATCGATAACCGTTTTCGCGTTGTTGTTATAAAAAAGTTTTTCTATCGACATCGCTTCTGGCTTATACTTCTCCATAAGCTCCGACACGCCGTCATATATGCGCTCAAGGCGAATGTTGAACGGCATCCCTGCGGGCGTTGTCACCGCGCCGTAATCGAGCATGGTGAAGTGGTTGTTTTTATATTCCACAACGCCGCAGCCGACGATTGCATATCCGGGATCGATACCGAGAACTATCATTTCTTGTTTGATTCCCTTTCTCTGATTATCATGCGCGTCGGGGTGCCCTCAAGACCGAATACGGAGCGAATCTGATTGTCGATATATCGCTGATAGCTGTAATGGAACAGATCCTTGCGGTTGACGAAGCAGACGAATGTCGGCGGGCGGGTCGAAGCCTGAGTCATATAGAATATCTTGAGTCTTCTACCCTTATCCGTAGGCGGCTGGACGCGCGCCGTGGCATCGGCGAGAAGGTCGTTGAGGCGGCCGGTCGAGATACGCATGGCGTTCTGATCGTCAACATATTTGATGAGCTCGAACAGTCTGTCGAGCCTGAGTCCCGTTTTTGCCGAGATAAAGATTATCGGGGCGTAGGACATAAACGAGAAGTCGTTCATCAGCTTCTTGCGGTAAGAGTCCATGGTCTTGCCGTCCTTTTCGACGGCATCCCACTTGTTGACTGCGATTATGCAAGCCTTGCCGAGCTCGTGCGCGATACCCGCGACTTTGGAATCCTGCTCGGTGAAGCCCTCCACCGCATCTATCATTATAACACATACCTGCGCACGTTCAACAGCCATTCTTGCTCTTATGACGGAATATTTTTCGATAGCGTCATAGACGCGGCTCTTTCTGCGCAGACCTGCGGTATCTATAAAGACAAACTTGCCGTATTCATTTTCCACATAAGAATCCGTTGCGTCGCGGGTAGTGCCCGCGATATCGGAGACTATCATTCTGTCCTCGCCCAAAATGGCGTTGACGAGCGACGACTTGCCGACATTGGGCTTGCCGATAACGGCAACCTTGATGGTGTCGTCCTCTTCTTCCTCTTCGTCGGCGGGCGGCAGATGCTCACAGACAGCGTCAAGCAGATCACCCGTGCCCATTCCGTGGACGGACGAGACGGCTATCGGATCGCCGAGACCGAGATTATAAAATTCATAGTACTCCGCGGGAGGTTCGCCGACGGTGTCGCACTTGTTGACACAGAGAACTATCGGCTTGCCGCTCTTCTGGAGCATGGACGCGACCTCGCTGTCGGTCGAGACAACGCCGGAGCGCACATCAGTGACGAGAATTATAACATCCGCGCTGTCGATAGCCAGCTGAGCCTGGCGGCGCATCTGCTTTAAAATTATATCGTCCGAATAGGGCTCAATGCCTCCCGTATCGACAAGCAGCAGCGTTCTGCTGCCCCACTCGCAGTCTCCGTAGATTCTGTCGCGGGTAACGCCGGGGGTATCGTCGACTATGCTCAGACGTGCTCCGACGAGCTTGTTGAACAGGGTCGATTTGCCGACATTGGGTCTGCCGACGATTGCAACAACCGGTTTTGACATATTTATGACCGCGCGGCAAACGGCTTTCGCCGATACCGCTTCCTTTCAAAGTTTTGGGATTATTATAAGCAGCATTTACGCTTATAAAAATCAAAAAGGCAGAGAAGGCTCATCCTCCTCTACCTCTCCGCATTCATGACTTGTACAAAGCACAGCCGAGGCGGAACCTCAGCTTAGCAGTTAACGCTTTAAGCCGCCGATACCGGCCGCTTTACGAGTCATATTTGACTTGCGTGTGTTTCAAAGGGCTCACGCGTCCTTCTTAATCACTTGCTTGCCGTTGTAATAGCCGCACTCGGGGCATATTCTGTGGGGTCTCTTGTACTCCCCGCACTGCGGGCACTTAACGAGCTCGGGAGCGTCCATCTTCCAAACGTTGGAACGTCTCTTGTCTCGTCTTGCGCTTGATACTCTTCTCTTGGGTACCGCCATGTTGAGCACCTCCTTAATACTAGTGCATTGAATGTGGAAAAAATCCTTTTAATTATCCAAAAGCTGTTTGAGAGCCTCGAGACGCGGGTCTACGGGCTTTTTGCAGCTGCATTGGCCTTCATTGAGGTTGGCGCCGCAGAACTGGCAGACGCCTTTGCAATCCTCTTTGCACAGAATCTTGCTGGGCAGGGTGAGGAAAATATCCTCCCGCACAAGAGGATCAAGCTCAAAATGCATATCCTCAACAAGAATCAGCTCGTCGTTCTCCTCATCGTTGAGCGAGGTCACGAGAGTGTGCGAAACGGGAATGTCGAAAACGCGGTCTATCGATGAAGCGCAGCGATCGCAGTCCGTAAACACTTCAACCGTCGCCTGAGCCTCGATGCAGACTATGCCGGCGCGGTTGACCGCCTCGCCTTTGACGCGCACTGCCTTCTGAAAAGGCTTGCCCGCCCAGAACTCCTCATCGGACATGTCCATCTCATAATCAAACGGAACGGACGCGCCGATATTATTGAAAATGGGTTCTAACTCAATAAACATAGCATTCACCTTGCGGTTACTTAAATCCGCGCAGAAAGTATTATATCTTCCTGCGCGGGTTTTGTCAATAAAAACTTCAGTTTTTTAGACTTTTTTCTCTTAAAGTTTCTGGCAGAAGTCAAAAATCTTCTCGGGAAGCTCCTCATCGTCAGCCGAAACGGTGAAGACAAAGTTCTTCTCGGTGATATCGCTCAGCTCCTTGACCTTCTCAAGGAAAACTGCAAGCTCATCATAATCTCTGCCGCCGATGCGCAGAGTTGCGTCGATGAGGATATCGGTTATATCGTGGTCACCTGCGCAGATACCGCTGAGGAAGCCGTAAAACGCCTTGTAGCCGCTGACCTTGTAGAAATCAGTCTCGATGAGTCTTGCACGATAGTTGATATCGTAAGTCAGAAGCCTTTCTTTCTCAACACAGACAACGTTGCCGCTGGAAGCTTCAACAGCCTTGTTGACCTGCTCGATGAGACGTTTTGTCTTGCCCGATCCTTTGCGTCCTGTAATCAAAGAAACCATTTAAGAATTCCTCCTAAAAATTTATTCTGTTCTCAAGCTCAGCACGGCGCTCCTCATATCCGGGCTTGCCCATGAGTGCGAACATATTGAGCTTATAACTTTCAACGCCGGGCTGGTCGAACGGATTGACTCCGAGGACATAGCCGGAAATTCCGCATGCCTTCTCGAGGAAGTAGATGAGCCAGCCGAGATTGTACTCATCCATCTTGTCGACATCGAGGAGGATGTTGGGCACGCCGCCGTCGGTATGCGCAAGAACCGTTCCCTCGAACGCCTTGCGGTTGACTTCGGACATATGCTTGCCTGCGAGGAAGTTGAGTCCGTCCTCATTGTCAGCGGTAGCCTCGATAACAAGATCGCGCTTAGGCTGAGCAAATGTGACAACGGTCTCGAACAGTGAGCGTTCGCCCTGCTGTATGTACTGGCCGAGAGAGTGGAGGTCGGTCGAGAATATCGCCGAAGCCGGGAAGATTCCCTTGTGCTCCTTGCCCTCGCTCTCGCCGAAGAGCTGCTTGAACCACTCGCACATCATAGTGTAGTCCGGCTCATAGGCGGCCATCATTTCGATCTTCTTGCCGCTTCTGTAGAGAATGTTGCGGATAGCGGCATAGCGATAGCAGTCGTTCTTGTCAAGTTCGGGCGACATATACTGCTCTCTCGCGTCTGCGGCGCCCTTCATAAGTGCGTCGATATCGATTCCGGCGACCGCTATCGGAAGCAGGCCGACTGCGGTGAGCACGGAATATCTGCCGCCGACGTTATCGGGAACTACGAAAGTCTCATAGCCCTCTTCGTCGGACATATTGCGAAGCGCGCCCTTTGATTTATCGGTAGTGGCATAGATGCGGCCCTTTGCGCCGTCCTTGCCGTACTTCTTGATGAGCAGGTCTCTGAAGATACGAAACGCGAGCGCAGGCTCGGTGGTCGTTCCGGACTTCGAGATAACATTGACGGAGAAGTCCTTATCCTTGCAGATATCGATAAGCTCGGCAAGGGTTGAGGAGCTGATTGTGTTGCCGGCGAAGTAAATCTTCGGAGTATTGGCGGCGACATCGTTATATTTCTGGGACTTCACGAACTCGATAGCGGCTCTTGCACCGAGGTAAGATCCGCCGATGCCGATAACTATAAGTATCTCGGAATCCTTCTTTATCTTCTCTGCGGCGGCCTTTATTCTGGCGAACTCTTCCTTGTTATAGTTGACGGGAAGGTCGACCCAGCCGAGGAACGCATTGCCTGCGCCCGTACCGTTATGAAGCTTTTCATGCGCGGCGGTTATCTCCGGCTGAATAGCCGAGAGCTTAGCGGCATCCGCCGCCTCGCCGACAAACGAGGTGTTAAGTCTGACTGACATTCTTTTTCCCCCATATCTATTGAGAGACCACACGGCCTCCGGCTCTTCTGAGCTCTTTTTATTTGTTAATATTTTAACTTATTTGAGTAGGTATTTCAAGCTTTACGGGCAATATTTCACGAAAAATTAAAACAGATTTCACTTTGCCGCCTCAAATGCGTTTTTTCAGCCGTTCTGCGAGCTTCTGTAGGCTTCAACTTCCCAATTTGTGATGAAATCCGTGAGCTCTTCCGTCATGTGCGACGCACCGCCGAACGAGCGCGAATACACGGCGATATCCGCCGCATCTTCAAAGAGCATCTCGGCAGTCGCTGCGCGCTTCTCGCTCTCGCCGAAGCAGAACGCTCCCCTGCCCCGGAGCAGAATAACGCGAGGCATGAAGCCGTGATTTTTATTATATGCGCTTATTTTTTCATCAGCTTCACCGACGCTGTCGAGCCAGAGCGGATAGGCGCGGCAATAGACGATATGATCGGGAGTGAACGGGCGCATAAGCTCATTTGCGGCATCCGCGGAGCCGACAAAGCTCTTTGACACGCCGAACGGGACTTCGCGGCAGACAGCACCCTGCGGGAATGCAGAGAGCAGAGCCTGCTGAGCTTCCGTATCAAAAGTCGGAGTTTTATCGAAATCGGGCTTTTCCGAAAGGCTGCGGTCAATCGAATCGAGCACGAAACTCAGCTTTTCGCCGAGGGCATCGACCGTATCGGCGGCGACGAATATGCCGTGATTTTCGAGCAGGAGCATATCGCAGTCTTTGCCCGCGCGAGCCTTAAATTCAAGCATCTTGTCGCGGCAGAGCTTCGCCAGCACATAGCCCGGGCGGCACTGCTCAATCCAGATAAAATCGCGGGCTATCACCCGGCGCGCGGCGCTCTCCCCACCCTTTGAGCAGGTGATGCCGTTCACCTTTGCCGGGTGCAGGTGCAGAACATAGGTCTGCGGGAACAGCGCATGGAGCGTAGTCTCGACGCTCGGGCGCTTTGTCTCGCCCGGAACGCGCGACGCCATAAGGTCTTGAAGAACGAGAGCCTCGCGTTCGGAATCGGAATTCGGATAGCTCTTTTCAAATATTTCGCCGAGCTTCGAAAGATCGATTTCAACAAAGCCCTGCGCCGTTATGGTCGCAAGAGCCGTGCCCGAGCCCTTGACCCACATCCTGCCGTCCGCCTTTGCGGAGGTGTTGCCGCCGCCGGCGAGGACAAGAGACGGGTCGGAACCATAAAAATTCGAAAAGCCGACAAGTTCATCTATAAGCATGAATATTACCCTTTCTTACAGAAATTCCGGGGCACGGCAGTCCGCACCCCGGCTATTATTGTTATGATTTGATTTCTTTCCAAGAAGCGCTGTAATAAGCGTCGAGATCGGCTCCGAGGTCGTGATAAACCTCGCCCTTGTCGATAACCTCGCGGGACGGGAAGATATCCTCATCCTGCTGAACCTCGGGATCAAGCTCATTGTAGAGAGCCTGGTTCGGAGTCGAATAATAGATATACTCGAAGTTCTTCTTCGCCGCTTCAACTCCGCAGAGGTAGTTGATGAACGCCTCGGCGTCAGCCTTGTTCGAGCTGTAGGTCGGGACGACCCACGAATCGATCCAGAAGTTCGTGCCCTCCTCGGGGATTGTGAACTTCAGATCGGGGTTGCCGCTGATGTTCTGCTCCTCGTCGCCCTCAATAGCGAGATAAGCTTCGCCGTTATAGACGAGAGCCATCGCAGCCTCGCCGCTTATCATCGCGTCGCGAGCCTCGGTCTCGACAAGATACGCCTTGAGCATCGGCTTCTGCTTGATAAGCAGCTGCTTCGCCTCGTCTATCTGAGCCTTGTCGGTGGTATTGAGCGAATAGCCGAGAGCCTCAAGCGCGACAAGGAAGGAGTCGCGGATGCTGTTGGACATGATTATCTTTCCGGAATACTTCTCGTTGAAGAACATCTTCCAGCTTTTCGCATCCTCTTCGGAGACCATCTTGGTGTTATAGATAACGCCGACTGTGCCCCAGAAATGCGGGACGGAATACTTGTTCTCGGGGTCGAAAGATTTTGACTTCTCGAGATAAACTTCGCCGATATTCTTGATATTCGGAATGTTGTCAAAGTTGAGCTCGGAGAGTCTGTTCTCTTTAATAAAACGCTCGATTATATAATCCGATGTGCAGATGAGGTCATACGACTGGTCGCCGTTGACCGCTTTGTTATAAAGCTCCTCAGGAGTGTCGCACTCATCGACATTGACTTTGATGCCGTTCTCTTTTTTGAAGTTCGAGATAACATCGAGGTCGATATACTGACCGTAGACGAGCACATTTATGCTGCGGGTCTTGGTGCAGCCCACGAGCGCGCCCATGGAGCAGAGACAGAGCACAATTGCCATAACTGCCGCCGCAATTCTTACAAAAACAGATTTTTTCATTTTTCGTCCCCCATCAATAGTTTTTTCCCTTTGCCGCGCTTCTCTCCTTATTGATGCTGATTCGGTTGACGGCGAACAGCACGATAAGCACGATGAGGAAGATTATAGTTGACAGAGCATAGAGCTCAGGCTGGTTGCCGAGCTTGCGCTCGGTATAGATTATTATCGAGAGCGTCTTTATTCCCGCGCCCTTGGTGAAATAAGTGATGGTGAAATCATCGAGCGACATGGTGAACGCCATGAGGAAGCCCGAGAGGATGCCCGGGAAAATATCCGGGACTATCACCTTGAAAAACGCCTGAACCGGCGTTGCGCCGAGGTCGACCGCCGCCTCATATGTGTTCCTGTCGCGCTGACGGAGCTTTGGCAGGACATTGAGGACGACATAGGGAATATTGAAGCTGATATGCGCTATGAGCATGGTCGTGAAATTGAGATTGCCGAACATGCGCACGAAGAGCAGCATCAGCGCGATGCCCGTTACGATATCGGCATTGAGAAGCGGGATGCTGTTGACGCTCATTATCGCCGACTGGCTGCGCTTTTTCATATAGAGTATGCCAACGCACGCGAGAGTGCCGACTACTGTCGCTATCAAAGCAGAGAGCACGGCGAGCAAAAGCGTATTGCGCAGAGCCTCCATAATAGGTCCGCTCGTGAACAGGTCTTCGTACCACCTGAGGGTGAAGCCGCCCCATTTCATATAGCGCGAATTGTTGAACGACATGACTGTCAGAACGGCTATCGGCAAATATAGCAGAACAAAGATTATCGCCACATAAAACTTTTCGAGGAAGTGCCTGAATTTTACCACAGCGACGCCTCCTCTCCCGAGCCTTTCATCTCGCCGATCATCATGCTCACGAAGATAAATATCATGAGCACTATCGAGATGCCGGAGCCGAGATGCCAGTTATTGCCCTGGTTGAACTCCTGTTCGATAATATTGCCTATGAGCAGAATTTTTCCGCCGCCGAGAATATCGGCGATAACGAACTCCGAGATGCTCGGCACGAACACCATCGTGATGCCGCTTATAACGCCGGGCACGGAGAGCGGAAAGATTATCTTGCGGAAAGTCCTCGCCGGGGTCGCGCCGAGGTCGCCCGCGGCGTCGAGAAGGTTGCGATCAATTTTTATAAGGGCATTGTAAATCGGCAGAACCATGAACGGGAAATAGTCATAGACCATACCGATAACTATCGCCGCCGGAGTATACATGATACTGAAATTCGGCAGATTCAGCGCCGAGAGGATATAGTTGAGAATACCGTTATCCGAGAGCAGCATCCTTATAGCTATTATCCTGAGCAGGAAGTTTATCCACATGGGCAGGATGAAAATAAATATAACGAAGCTGCGGTTTTTCGCGGCGCTTTTGCTTAGTATCAGTGCGAGCGGATAAGCGAACAGCAGGCACACCGCCGTTGTTATCACTGCGAGCAGCAGGGACAGCCCGAGCGCCTGGATATGAATCTTTTCAAAAATCGCTGTTATGTTTGAAAAAGTGAACGTGCCGTCCGAAGAAGTGAAGCCGTAATAAAAAACGAACAGCAGCGGCACTATCGTAAAGACCAGCATCCACAGAAGATACGGCCCTGCCATAAGTTTTTTACGCATCGGCGTTGAACACCTCCTCGTCCTCGGACTCGGGTTTGTTCATGATCTGGATGTTCGAGGGTTCAACGCTGAGGCCCACCTCCGCTCCGATGGGAGTGGAGACGGTGCTGTGGACGAGCCACTCGTATCCGTTCACCATAACGTGCATCTCATAGTGCACGCCCTTGAATATTATATCGGTGACAACGCCCTTGAGCTCGCCCTGCGAGGGCGGAGTCAGGACGACATCCTCGGGTCTTATGACGACATCGACTGGCATATTCTCGCCGAAGCCCTCATCGACACAGACGAACTCCGCGCCGAGGATACGCACGAGGCGATCTCTTATCATAACGCCGTCTATGATATTGCTCTCGCCTATGAAATCGGCGACGAAAGCGTTCGTGGGCTCGTTATAAATGTCAACGGGAGTGCCGATCTGTTGGATATAGCCCTGGTTGAGCACGACGACGGTATCCGACATCGTGAGAGCCTCCTCCTGATCGTGGGTGACATATATAAATGTTATGCCCATCTGCTGCTGAATCTTCTTGAGCTCGACCTGCATCTCGCGTCTCAATTTGAGATCGAGCGCGCCGAGCGGCTCATCGAGCAGAAGCACACGCGGCTTGACCGCAAGGGCGCGGGCTATCGCCACCCTCTGCTGCTGACCGCCCGAGAGTGAATTTATGTTGCGCTTTTCAAAGCCGCTGAGGTTGACGATAGACAGCATTTTGCTGACAGTCTTTTCAATCTCGCTCTCCGGCGTCTTCTTTATGCGCAGACCGAACGCCACATTTTCATAGACGTTCAAGTGCGGGAAAAGCGCGTAACGCTGAAAAATGGTGTTAACCTGCCTCTTATGAGGCGGCACACCATTGATTTTTTTATCCTCAAATATGACATCCCCCTCATCGGGTTCGAGGAAACCGGCAATGACGCGCAGAATAGTAGTCTTTCCGCAGCCAGACGGACCCAACAGCGTGATGAACTCCCTGTCCCTTATATAAAGGCTCAGATCGTCGAGCACCTGATTATCACCCAGTTTGACGGAGATGTGTTTCAGATCGATAATGACATTTTTTTTCAATTATGCAGCCCCTCTCTCAAAAGAATACGATGCAAACCGCACATCAAAAATATAGTAAGTACTAATATAGAGCTAATCCGCAAAAAAGTCAACAGATTTGACAAAAAAAGACGCACTCGGCAAAAATTTTGCGGCTCACCTCATGAAATAGCGAGCCGCAAAAAAATTTTCAGTTTTCGGGCGAAGTTTTTTCCCTGAGTTCTTCTATTATCTCGACTATTTTAAAACGCGGCTCGTATCTGCCGGAGCTTTCGACGACCTTGAGCTCGTCGCCGTCTAGGAACGCATCGATATTGCCTCCCCTGTCCTGCGCGGCAGGCAGGCACAGCGGCGGGAACATCACGCACCACCAGTTATGCCCCGCGCCCTCGCCTATCACGACTTTGACGGCGGTATAGCGCCCCGCAGGCATAGTCAGATCGCCGTAACAGCGGGTTGCGAAATACTCATTGACGACATTGACGCTCACGGGATAGTCATAGCCCGCGCGCTCTATCACCTCGCGTGCGGCATCTTCAAGCTCCGCTTTCTGCGGCTCTATTTTTGCCTTTGCCTCGTCCGCTGTCACAGTGCCGTCGAAGAGCTCCGCGCCGCGTTCGAGCACGGCGTCGCGAACTTTTAGCTTGAGCGCCTGATCCTCGTCGGAATCGGAGTTTGCAATGACATGCATTCTCAGCACATCGGCGCGCACACGCGAGCAGTTATAGGCAAACGCCCCGACGCTGCATGCGCCCGCCGCTATAATAACCGCGAACACAACAGCCTGTATTTTGAGCAGCTTTGATAATTTTTTTGACTTCATGATAAGTAAAAACCGTCCTTTCTTTCGGATGCAACCGAATTATGGACGGTTTTATGAGAGTTTATACGGAAAAGTTTGGAAACTGAATTAATCTTTGAATCCCGTTATTTCCTCGCGGGTCTTGAAGATACCGCCGTTGTTTTCGAGTATATCCATATGCTCGATGGCATAGCCCGTGCCGAGCGCGACGCACTCGAGCGGATCGTCGGGAATAATGACATGGACGCCGGTTCTCTTCTCTATTAGCTTATCCATACCGTCGAGCAGAGCGCCTCCGCCGGTTAAAAGTATACCGGTCTCGGAGATGTCGCCCGCAAGCTCGGGCGGCGTCACCTCGAGCACGCTGCGCACGCCCTCGGCTATCGCTTCGAGGTGCTCGCGCATAGCGAGATAGACTTCAGTGGTGTTGACTTCATCGGTTATCGGCATTCCGGTTATATAGTGCTTGCCCTTTATACCGATTGCAAGCTCGGTGTCGCGCAGATACGCGCAGCCGATGCGCTTTTTTATGCTCTCGGCAGTCTTTTCGCCGATGACTATATTGCGCTCGCGGCGCAGGTAGCGGATTATATCTTCATCGAGGATATTTCCGGCGATTTTGACTGATTTTGAAATTGAGATACTGCCCATGGTGACAACTGCGATATCCGCAGTTCCGCCGCCGATATCGACGACCATCGTGCCCATCGGGCGTCTGATATCAAGCCCCGCGCCGAGTGCCGCGGCGAGCGGCTCTTCTATAAGGCACGCTCTGCCCGCTCCTGCGGCGGTGACGAGATCGAGGATAGTTCTCTTTTCAAGGTTCGTGACGGTCGAGGGCATACAGACGACTATATTGGGCTTGAACACCATGTTTTTGCAGACTTTATAAAGCAGGACGCGGACTATCGCCTTTGTGGCGGTAAAATCCGAAATAACTCCGCTTCGCATGGGCTTGACGACGGTTATGGAATCGGGGTTGCGCCCAATCATATCCGCCGCTTTCTGACCGACTGCCAGGAGTCTGCCCGTATCAGTATCGAATGCAACGGCGCTCGGCTCGGAGACGACTATTCCCTTGCCCTCAACGAAGATGAGTATGGAAGTTGTGCCGAGGTCTATTCCGATGTTTGTTCCGAGCATTTTCCGTCCTCCTTTTTGGTTATCGCCGCGCTGACGCAATATACTTTATCCGCGCCGCACAGAAGCAGGAGCTTTGCGCACTCGTTGAGCGTCGCTCCCGTTGTTGATATATCGTCGCAGAGCAGAACTGCGGCATTTTCTGTAATTTTGTTTTCGGCGCAGTCGAACGCGCCGATGACTCCGCCGAAGCGTTCGATACCGCCCAACGTTTTCTGCTCCTTTCCCTGAAACGGTCGGGAGAGCAGTTTTTCTTCAAACGGCACGCCGAGCTCTTTTGCAATCTCTTTTGCGAGCAGTGCGCTCTGGTTATATCCGCGCTTTTTGAGCGAAGATTCCGACAGGGGCACACAGCAGACGAAATCAAACTTCACGCCCGCAAAATTCTTTTTCACGCTGTCCGACATAAACCGGGCAAGTCCCTCGGCGTTCTGAACACAGCCGTCAAATTTCAGGGCATGAACCGAACGCTTTGCGGCACCGGAATAATAAAACGGCGCGGTCTGCGATTCGAAAAAGCGTCGGTGAGACGAGCATGAACAATACTTTTTCTCCCTGCCGCAGTGCGGGCACAGCTCGCCTTTTACATATTCGAGATCGGCTTCGCACCGGTCGCACACAGGCATATCCGGCGGCACGACTTTGCCGCACAGGGCGCATCGGCGCGGAAAGAGAGCATATGAGATATATTCAAGTGCTGACATCTTCATTCTTCATTCACCAGAAGGAAATGCTTGAGCGCGGAATAGCGTCTGGCTTTTTTGTCGTTCGCCGCCATAGCGTAAATCTGACTCTGGCTACCGACGATGACAAGTATTTTTTTCGCGCGGGTGACGCCCGTATAGAGCAGGTTTCTGTAAGCGAGGCGCGGCGGCACGCCGATTATCGGCATTATGACCGCGGGGAACTCGTTGCCCTGGCTCTTGTGAACGGTCACGGCGTAGGCAAGCTCGAGCTCCTGCAAAGCTTCAAACGGGATAACCGCCTTGCGCTCGTCAAACATTATCTCCGCCATGCGCGAGCGAAGGTCGACATTTCTGAGAATGCCGATATCGCCGTTGAAAATCCCTGTTCCGTCGCCGTCGGGACCTGTCCACTCGATATCATAGTTGTTGCGCGTCTGCATGACCTTGTCGCCCGTGCGGAACACTGTCGCGCCGACTGTAGTTTCGGGCTTCGAGGCATCCGGCGGATTAAGAGAAGCCTGCATGACGCGGTTGATATTGTTCGTTCCGCACTCACCCATTCTCGACGGGCAGATGATCTGGATATCGTCGAGCGGCGAATATCCATAGGCACGGGGCAGACGCGCGGCACACAGATCAGAGACGGTCTTTGCCGCGATAAACGGCGAATCCGTCCGCATGAAGAAAAAATCTTTGTCGCGCACGCCGAGCTTCGGCGGCTCGCCCTTGACTATTCTATGGGCGTTTTCGACTATCAGGCTCTCCATCGCCTGGCGGAAAACCTCGGTCAGCTCAACGACTGGGATGACCCCGGAGGCTATCATATCGTGCAGGACATTGCCTGCGCCGACGGGTGGCAGCTGATCCGAATCGCCAACCATAACAAGGCGGCAGCCTATCGGAAGCGCCTCGAGAAAGCTTGAAAAAAGAGTTATATCTACCATCGACAGCTCGTCGAGGATAACCGCCTGAGCGTCGAGAGGATTGCGTGCGTTGCGCGAGAACTGCGGGCGGTCGTGCTTGTCCCACTCGACTTCGAGCAGTCTGTGGATGGTCTTGGCGGGTCTGCCCGTAACCTCGCTCATGCGCTTTGCGGCGCGTCCCGTAGGTGCGGCAAGCGCGACTTTGAGCCCGTCATCCTCAAACAGCTGGAGGATTCCGTTCAGGGTCGTTGTTTTTCCCGTTCCGGGGCCGCCGGTCAGGATAAGCAGTCCGCGCTCGATGGCGGTGACTATCGCCTTTCGCTGAAGATCGCCGTATTTTATGCCGTTCTTTTTCTCTATTCTGTCAATCTCCCTATCCGCCGCTTTTCTGCCTGCGGGAGGGAATCGGAGTATCTGTTTCATGCGCTCCGCCGAGGACTTTTCCGCCTTGTAGATATGCGGCAGGAATAAAAACTCGCGGTTATCGATAAACTCGCTGACAAGCCTGCCCGAGCCTATCAATTCGTCGATTGTTATATCGACCGTGTCCTCATTAGTCGAGAGCAGCTCGGCACACGGGGCGAACATCTTCTCGCGTGGGATGCAGGTATGCCCGTTCGAGAGGTTGTGGCTCATGACATGCAGAACGCCCGCCTGGAGCCGATACCCGTTATCGGGCGGGTCGGGAAGCTGATCCGCGATGAACTCGGCTCGCTCGAAGCTGAAGCCCACTCCCTCGCCGCACAGCGCATAGGGGTTTCGCTTGATTATATCTGCGGCGCGCACGCCGAACGCATTGAAAGCTTTGACACATTCGGCGGTCGTCATGCCGTATTTTTCGAGCGATATCATAATTTCGCGCACGGCGAACTGGCGCTTGAAATCCGCGCTGATCTGCTTCGCCTTTTCGGGCGATATACCGCGAATCTGTGCGAGGCGCTCGGGGTCGTTTTCGATTATATCAAGGGTGTTTTCGCCGAACTTGTCAACTATTTTGACCGCGAGCTTCGAGCCGATGCCCTTGACTCCGCCTGCTGCGAGATATCGGAGGATATCGCCTGCAGACGCGGGCATTTTATGCTCGCACAGCTCGACCCTGAACTGGCGGCCGAAGGAGGCATGAAAATCCCAATAGCCGGAAAGTTCAAGCAACTCACCGGCTTTGAGCTCGGGCATGACGCCGACTGCGGTTATCAGCTCATCGCCGCTTTCGAGCTCGAGAACCGTGAACCCGTTTTCGGGATTCGCAAAGGTCACATCGTTTATCACGCCGCTTATGCGTATCCTCTCATGTTCCTCCATTTATATATCCTTTCGGGAAACGAACTTTTCAAATTCGCCGGGGGAGCAGAGATAAAGCCCCTCGCAGCTTCTGCACATTCTTCTGCACTCTTCGATCTGTTTTTCGTCCATACCGAGATCGAGAATCACAACGGCTTCTTTATCGCCGAGCATTCCGCTGCGAAGCCGCTGGGCATAACCCTTCCCCGCGACATCGGTCATTCCCGCCCTTGCGGGGATAACGACGATATATCTGCCGTTTGAGCGCGGGTGCAGAATTTTCAGCAGTATGTAATACGATATGCTGACCACGCCGATGAGCACGAACGACGCAAAGATGCCGAGAAGCACTCCGTCCGACATTGATATCACCTCAGCACATCATATGCCGGGGACACACGGCGGGTTACATATAGAATAAACCGGATAAGCGAGCAGGCCTGTAAGCCGAGTTTTGTCTTTTAAGGCAACTATCTGTCTAGGCGCACCGTTGCCGATACGCTCAAGCCACCTGTCGGAGAGAATTACGCCGAGCAAGCGCGGAGCTTTCGCTCCTCTCCGGTCGGTGTTGCTCCGGATAGGGTTTGCAGGGCAATGCGGTTCCCCGCACGCCGGTGAGCTCTTACCTCGCCTTTCCACCCTTACCCGCACAAAGCGGGCGGTATATCTCTGTTGCACTTTCCCTAAGGTCACCCTCGGCGGCCGTTAGCCGTTATCCTGCTCTGTGAAGCTCGGACTTTCCTCATTGATCTTATAAAAAGATCCCCGCAGCTGCCCAGCCTGCTCGCCATCTATTTATTGTAATTCAAAATGAGCCGCATGTCAAACAAATGATGAAAACAAAGTGTAAATTCGGAGAGACCCAAAGCGTGTATTTTTGTGCGCGGCAGACAAATGGGTGGCGGTAGAGAAAAAACGAAGCAGTCACAACGGATGATGTGTTGTGACTGCCGGTTATTTTGTTGTTTGTGCGGTGGGAAATGGTGCGTTATTGATTTCAGTTGGTTCTGTGCTTCAATCCCTCAGTCTCGGCTGCGCCGAGCCGGTTCACTTTACATAAGGGAGCCGAAATAAGATTAATATTGTGATAAAAATTTGCTTGCAAAATTAGTAGTGACAGACTTTTGTGCCGCTTACGCGGCGCGGTGCGTCGAGTCGCCGCACCCTACAAGTGCACGCCAATAAAATTATGCAGACTTCACGGGCGGATGATATTCGTCTATACTGCGCACTTTTTCACTATTCACTTTCACTTATTACTTTGAGCAAGGCGAGCTAATCCCTCAGTCTCGGCTTCCCTGCAGGGGAGCCTATGCCGGTGGATTTTGTGCGAGCTGTCGCAAAGTCGGTTGTAGAGGTCGCCGCACCCTACAAGTGTGTTGCAATAAAATTGTGCAGATGCTGTTATTTCAACTTTTTCTCGCGGCGAATGCCTTTATACGGCCCGTCGGTGCAGGTTCCGGCAGGAACGAAGCCTAAGTTTTCGTAATATTTTGCGAGCGGTTCGTTATCTTCGGACGAGTCGAGGCGGAGATATTTTTTGTTTATACTCAGGGCGTACTCCCCTGCGCGGCGCAGAAATTCCGCGCCCGCATCGCCCGCGCCGACTTTTGAGACGAGGTTATGGACATAGATTGCGGGGGCGTCGTCGCTCCAACGACTGTCGTGTTCAAGAAGCACGGCGGCGCAGAGTGTTGTTCCGTCTTTGTCTTCAAGCGCAAAAGCTCGACCCTCTCTGCATTTTTGTTCGTAGTAGGACAGCGGATAGACTTCGTCATAGTCCATGACATTCCACTGCTCTATCCCCTTTTCGTCCATCCATTTCATCCGTTCGAGAACAAGATCAAACATCTGCGGGGCTTTTTCGGGCGGCAGTTTTATGAATTTGCGTTCTTTCATCTTTTCACCATATAAAACACGCCCGGAAATAATTATCCGGGCGCGAAATCATTTATGCGTTTTTATGGACTCTTGTCATAACATCAGTGCCGCCGAGGACATTGAAATGCTTGATATGGACGAGCGGCTGAGACAGGTCGTTGTTCGCGGGCATCTTGTTGTCGATGCCGCCGAGCAGGCTCGCGCCGTCCGAGCACTCAACTCTGACATTCTCGGGCAGATAGATATCGACTCCGCCGAGAATCGAGGTGACGCTTATCGTTATCTCTTCGTTTATCTGCGCCTCGCTCAGATCAACTTCAAGACCGCCGAGGATAGCGAAGCAGTGAGCACCGAGCAGGTTGCCGGTCGTGTTCTTATAAACGCCGCCCGAGCAGACCGCTGTATAAGTGGGCTTACTCTCCTGCGAAATGGGTCCGCTGTTGTCATCGAGATGCTTTTTGAGCTTCTTCGTCTTGACGGTGCTGAATATCAGCCAGAAGCCGACTGCGACAAGCGAGATAGCGATAGCGAAATGGTTCATGCGCTCTGCGGGCACCCACTGGGGGTTGCACTTGAGCAGCAGCCACACGCCGACCGCGACAGCCGCGACATTAAGCAGATCAAGACCCGAGGCTATCATGCTGCCGATAGCAGGGACAATAATAAACACTGTCCACCAGCCGCTCAGCTCGCTAATCTCCCAGAAGCCGAACGCCGAGCCGAGGAATATAATTCCTGCGGCAACGACCGCTATTCCGAAAAATATCTTATTCAGATTCTTTCTCATTTCCGTCTGCCTCCTCATTGTTCTGAGCGTCGGACTGCTCCGGCACTTCAGCAGGTTTGCTGTCATCACTCTGTGCACTGAGCGGATCAAGAGTGCCGCCGTGCATTATCGTCTCAAACTCCTCGCCGCTTATCTTCTCGCGCTCAATAAGCGCGCCTGCGACTGCGTGGAGCCTGTCGATATGCTCTTTGAGGATATCCTCGGTTCTGCCGTAAGCCGTGGTGATGATGCGGTTGATTTCCTCATCGATCTCTGCGGCGGTCTCCTCGGAATAGTTCTTCAGATGCGAATAATCTCTGCCGAGGAACACTTCGTCGTTGCCCGAGCCGAAGGTTATCGGGCCGAGCTTCTCGCTCATGCCGTACTTCGTGACCATCTTGCGCGCGATATCCGTAGCGCGCTCGATATCGTTCGACGCACCGGTCGAGACATCGCCGATTATCAGCGCTTCGGCAACTCTGCCGCCGAGCAGGCTGACGAGGTTATCGAGCATCTCGTTCTTTGAATGATAGCTCTTATCCTCGGTTGGGAGATACATTGTGTATCCGCCCATCTGCCCTCTCGGGACGATTGAGACCTGGTGAACCGGGTCGTTATACTCGAGATAATAGGCGGAGACTGCGTGGCCTGCCTCGTGATAGGCGGTCAGGCGCTTCTCCTTGTCGGTCATCTTATGGCTCTTCTTCTCGGTGCCCGCGACGACCTTTATCATCGCCTCTTCTATCTCGGTCATGGTGATGGCTTTTTTGTCGCGGCGCGCGGCGAGAAGAGCCGCTTCATTGAGCAGATTCTCGAGGTCCGCGCCGGTAAAGCCGATAGTTGTTTTTGCAATAGTGTTAAGATCGACATCGGGGCCGAGGGGCTTGCCCTTGGCGTGGACTTTGAGGATAGCCTCGCGTCCTTTGAGGTCGGGATAGCCGACGGTCACCTGACGGTCAAATCTGCCGGGACGCAGAAGCGCGGGGTCGAGGATATCGGGGCGGTTAGTCGCCGCGATGATTATAACGCCCTCGTTTGCGCCAAAGCCGTCCATCTCGACGAGCAGCTGGTTCAAAGTCTGCTCGCGCTCGTCATGTCCGCCGCCCATGCCTGCGCCTCTGTGGCGTCCGACGGCGTCTATCTCATCGATAAAGATTATCGAGGGTGAATTTTTCTTTGCTTCATTGAAAAGGTCGCGCACACGGGAAGCGCCGACACCGACATACATCTCGACGAAATCCGAGCCGGAAATCGAGAAAAACGGCACGTTAGCTTCGCCCGCGACAGCCCTTGCAAGCAAAGTTTTACCTGTACCGGGAGGGCCGACGAGCAGAACGCCGCGCGGTATTCTCGCGCCGAGCTTATTGAAATGCGAGGGATCTTTGAGGAAATCGACTATCTCGCTGAGTTCCTCTTTCTCTTCATCAGCACCCGCAACATCATCAAACGTTGTTTTGCGGCTCTCGTCTTTTGCGCGCTTGACACGCGCCTTGCCGAACGAAAGGGTGCGGTTATTCTCGTTGTTCATGGCGTTGTTCATCTTGCGGAACATATAGAACAGAAGTACGCCGAGAATGACGAGCATGAGAAGCGTCGGGACGATATTGAGAAGCAGTGCGCCGGTTGAGCCGGTCTCGTACTGCGCCTTTATCGGGGCATCCGGATGCGCTCTGTTATATGCGATAACACCGTTGTGTATATCCTCCTGGAACATACTGACGTTCGGGACGGTGTAGGTATATACCTTGTTGTCGCCCTTGAGCTTGAACTCAAGCGCGCCGCTCGACATATTCAGATCGTATTCCGTGACCTTCTTGTCGTCAAAATACTGCACGACCTGATAATACTCAAGCTTTTCCTTCTTCTGCTGCCTTGCATAGAGGGAAACGCCGGAGATTATAAGGACGGGTATAAGAATATACGGTATCCATGCCAGCGCTTTTCTTGCGCCGCTGTTGGTGTCTTTCTTGTTATTTTTCAAACGTCAAATCACTCCTATGACTGCCGAAGTTTTCTTGAATGAGCCGCTCTTACTTCTCATAGACCGAACGGCTGAGCACGCCGAGGAAAGGCACGTTGCGGTACTTCTCGGCATAGTCGAGACCGTAGCCGACAACGAACTCGTCGGGCACTTCCGTTCCCGCATAGTCCGCCTTGAGATCCTTTATCATGCGGCGCTCGGGTTTATCGAGGAAGGTGCATATCTTTATGCTCGCGGGTCTGCGCGCTCTGAGCATTTCGGATATGTAATGGAGGGTCTTGCCGGAATCGAGGATATCCTCGACCAGAAGCAGATCGTAGCCCTCGATGGGTCTGTCAAGGTCTTTGATTATCTTGACTTCACCGGAGCTTTCGGTTCCCGAGCCGTAGCTCGAAACCGCCATAAAGTCTATCTCACAGGGTATCGTTATCGCTCTCATGAGATCCGCCATGAAAACGACCGAGCCTTTAAGGACGCTGACCATGAGCAGCTTTTTGTCCTTGTAGTCCTCGCTTATCTGCCTGCCGAGGCGGGAGACTATCTCATGTATCTGCTCTTCGCTGAGCAATACTCTCTCTATATCCTCTATCATTGCTTTTCCCTCCGTATTATAAGCACATTTTCAGTGTTTTTTCCGACGCGGCAGCGTCTGTCCGCGCCGAATCCCTCAACCCACAGCACACCCGACTCGTCGCGCAGCACTGCGACATCGCAGCGGCTCTCCGGCGGGACATGTGCCTCATTGAAAAGTTTTTTCAGGCTTTTTGTGCATCCGCGCTTTGCAAGGGTCAGTTTATCGCCCGCGCGGCGGCTCCCGACTTGAACTTTTCCATTTATTCTATCACAATCAATGCAATAATCCAACATATCTTTGTGAATTTTTTGTGTATCAAAGAAAACTTTTTTGTTAACCCGACAAATTGAAACGCGCCCGTTATGGCATACAGAGCCGTTTATGCACTCGGGCTCGATATCTTCGGACCACTCTTCGCTCATCTTCGCGGGAGTTTTGAAGCGAATAATATCGCCGTCCGAGACGGCAAAAATATCGGGCGACATCTGAATTTTTCCGCCGCCTTGGAGAATGTTTTCAACGGCGTTTACAGTCCTGAAATCCGCCGACTTCGGGCATACATTTTTAATAGCGCCGAGCAGAGCGCGGCGGCGTATCGCCGAATGAGCCGAAAGCAGGGCTTCGCATGAGAAACCGCCGTCCTTTTTAGCGGACGCCAGAAGCGACTTCGTTTCGCACTCAAGAAAATCCTCATCAAGTGCTGCATTCTGAGAAAAATGCGAGGCGTTCTCTTCAAAAGCGGAGTTTATCTCCTTGAGCGCCGGGACTGCGATATGGCGAATTTTATTGCGGCTGTAATCGAGAGTCAGATTGGTGCTGTCCGTCACGAAATCGAGAGAATTTTCACGGCAGAACACTTCTATATCCTCTCTCGTGCAGAATATCAGCGGTCTTATAATATTCCCGCGAACGGGCGGTATGCCGCACAGACCTTTCAGCGACGAGCCGCGTGCGAGATTGAAGAGCATCGTTTCGGCGTTGTCGCTCGCGGTATGGGCGGTTGCGATCTTCGCGTTTTTGTCTATCGATTCAAAGAACTCATAGCGCACTCTGCGCCCGCACTCTTCGCAGGTCTCCCCGCTCTGTTTTGCAAGTGCTGCGACATCGGCATGCAGGACTTCAAAGCGAAGAGAGTTCTTTTCGCAGAAGGAGCGCACATATTCCTCGTCGCGCCGCGCCTCCTCACCGCGCAGCCCGTGGTTGACATGGGCGACGGTCAGGGACAGCGAATACCGCTTGCTTATTTTCATAAGAAAGAGCAGCATTGCCATTGAATCGGCACCGCCCGAGACCGCGGCTATGACCGCAGCTCCCGGGCTGAGCATATTATATTTTTCCACGGCGCTGAGCGCTTTATCAAGCATTCTGAATCTTCTCCACGCCCATGAACAGAGTGTGATCCGCATCCCAGATGAAATCGACGGTCTTTGTCGGACCGTGTCTGTTCTTGGCAACAATGACCTCGACCTCGTTGGCAACGGGCGCGGTGGGCGCGGGCTCATCGTCGCCGTCCGGGTCGTCTTTTTCGTTCTTGTAATATTCCTCACGGTAGAGCATGAGGACTATATCCGCATCCTGCTCGATAGAGCCCGATTCACGCAGATCGGACAGCTGAGGACGGTGGGATTTCCCCCTGCCCTCGGTGCCTCTGGAGAGCTGGGCGCAGCAGATGACGGGGATATTCAGATCCTTCGCCATGAGCTTGAGGCTTCGGGTTATCTCGGTAACCTCCTGCACGCGGTTTTCGACCTTTGTGCCGGAGCGGATGAGTCCGAGGTAATCTATAATAATACAATCGACATTCTTGAGTCTGCGTGCGCGCGCTTTCATCTCGGCGACGGTTATCGTGCTCGTATCGTCAAAATACAGCTCGCAGTCGTTGAGCGAAGCGGTAGCAAGTCCGAGGCGGGTCCAGTCATCGGTATCGAGCTGACCTGTTCTCATTTTTGTGCTGAGCACGCGCGCTTCGGTGGAGAGCACTCTCTGCGCGAGCTGCTCTTTCGTCATTTCGAGCGAGAAGAAGAGTATCTTTTTCTTCGCTTTAACAGCGACGTTTCTCGCAATATTCAAGGCAAAGCTTGTCTTTCCCATTGCAGGGCGCGCGCCGATAAGTATGAGGTCTGATTTGTTGAGTCCGGCGATAACGTCGTCAAGATCCCTGTAGCCGGTCGAGATACCCTTGAACGCTTCCGCGCCCTCGGAGCTCAATTTTTGCAGGGTATCATAGACCTGATTGACTATTATATCGCTGAGCTTCGACGGGCCTGTGCTCGTCTTGCCCTGGCGGATATCGTATATCCTCTGCTCCGCCGCGTCGAGAAGCATATCCGCGCTATCGGTCTGGGCGACGGCGTTGTCGATAGTCTCCTGCGAGACGGTGATGAGGGTGCGCATGAAATATTTTTCGCGCACTATTTTTGCATATGACTCGACATTTGAAGTGGTCGGCACGCTCTGAGCGAGCTGGAACAGATAGTTCTTGCCTGCCGCCTCGTCATATGTTCCGTTATTCTTGAGAGTTTCGAGAATAATGAGCGGATCGATCTTGTTGCCGAGCGCATCGAGACTCACCATGACGGAGAAAATCTCTTTGTGCTGCGGGAGATAGAAATACTCCGGGCGAAGATAGATCAGCACCTGCGGCATACAGTTCGGATCCATCAGCACGCATCCGAGCACCGCCTGCTCCGCCTCAAGGCTGAAGGGCATCTGATACCCCTCGGGCAGGGTTAGGTTATTCACATCCACTTTTGTTAGATCCTCCGGTTTTCAGCAATTATTCCTCGCCCACGCTGACATAGACGGTTGCGTTGACGCCGTTATATACCTTCACTTCGGCGCTGAATGTGCCGAAAGACTTGATATCCTCCATGGACACCTTTCTCTTGTCAACCGAGACGCCGAACTGGCGGCTTATCGACTCGGCAACTTCCTTTGCGGTGACGGAGCCGAAAATTTTCCCGCCCTGACCCGCTTTTGCGGTGAGCTTGACGGTCTTGCCGTTTATCTTCGCGGCAACTTCCTTGGCGTTTTTGAGCTCGGTTTCGAGCCTGTATTTCTCCGCGGACTCGCGGTTTTTCAGCTCGTTCATCGCCTGAGCGTTTGCTTCAACGGCAAGCTTTCTCGGGAAGAGGAAGTTTCTCGCGTAGCCGTCGGAAGCGTTGACGAGCTCGCCCTTCTTGCCGAGGCTTTTTACATCCTGAGTGAGAATAACTTTCATTTATATCAATTCCTTTCGGGTTATTTACGGGTGTAATTTTGTGGCGAATTGCAGCATATTGTGATTGGCTCGTGCGAAATTTCATGCCGCTCAGGCGGCATCGGTGCGTCGGGGTCGCCGCACCATACAAGCCGCACGCCGATAAATTCGCGTTAATTTAAGGAATATCACGAAATCGGGGTTGGCTCTTCGTCGGTGCGGGGATATTTGGCGTCGATCGCTTCGCAGAGCTTCGACTTTGCCTCCTCCATATTCACACCGGTGAGCTGAGCCGCCGCCATGGTGCGGTGGCCGCCGCCGCCGAGATATTCCATGATTATCTGGACATTCAGATCGCCGTAGGAACGCGCCGAAATATTGACGCTGTCATTTCCGCTGTCGAAAATAACAAACGAGGCTTTTACGCCACTGACTTCAAGCAGTTCGTCCGCCGCCTGAGCGCTGAGCAGTCTCGCGTTCTCCGTACCGGGTGCGGTGCAGGCTATGGCACAGCCCCTGTAGATATGCGCGGCGGAGATTATCTCGCTGCGCTTGCGATTGCTCTCGATTGAGTTCGAGAACAGGCGTTTTACCGCGACGGTATCTGCGCCCTTGCCCTTGAGGAAAGCCGCCGCTTCAAAGGTGCGCACACCGGTTGAGAGGACGAACTCCTTTGTGTCAAGCATTATGCCCGCGAGCATCGCCTGAGCCTCAACGGGAGAAAGCGTCGGCGCGGGGGTTATATAGCGCATGAGCTCCGTGACCATTTCGCAGGTCGACGAGGCGTTGGGGTCATGGAAGAAAATGAGCGCGTCTTTGATATGATCGACCGACTTTCTGTGATGGTCGATAACGACCGTAGCGGACGCCTTTTCATAGAGAGTCGGGAAATCGACAAAGCTGCTCTTATGGGTATCGACAACGACGAGCAGGGTCTTTCTCGTCATGAGCGCGAGGGCTTCGTTGACATCGATTATCTTGCCGTCCCAGCCGTCAGCTCGGAGCATATCGACAGCGGCGCCGGCAAAGTTGCGGTTTTCATCGAGGGCGATATACGCGTCGATGCCGAGGGCGCGTGTTATCGACGACACGCCGACTGCCGCGCCGAAAGCGTCCATATCCGGGAACGAATGACCCATTATCATCACGCGGTCGCTCGCGCTGATAAGGCTCGAAAGCGACGAGGCCGCGACGCGGGTCTGAAACTTGGTCACCTTTTCGACGCTCTTGGAAACGCCGCCGAAGAACTCATACTCGTCCTTCGTCTTGACAGCCGCCTGGTCGCCGCCGCGTCCGAGTGCCATATCGAGCGCCTGCTCTGCGGACTTTTCGCAATCGGTTATGGCGACACCCGTGCCGACGCCTATTGAGAGGGTCAGACCGAGCACTCTTTCTTTATATTTATATTCGCGTATCTTGTCGAGAACGCTGAAACGGTCGGCGCGCATCTTCTCGAGCACATCGCTCTGGGCGATTATCATGAACCGCTCCTCGGAGATTTTGCGCATGATGCAGTCATACTGCCCCGTCCAGTTCTCTATCACCTCTTCGACTCCGCCGCGTATCGCCGCGCGCTCGCTGTCTCTGTAATCCGCCTTGATATCCGCGATATCGTCGGTCTGCAGAAGCATTATGATGGGTCTGTTCTTTATGTAAGCGAGCTGAGCGCGCTTCATCTCGCTTACATCGGTGAAATAGAAAACATATTCTTTCCCGCCCTTGAACTCGAACGAGGACGGGGTGACTATATAATAGGAATCTTTGATTTTGACTATGGCTGCGCCGTTCGACTCCGCCTGCTCGGGATCGCAGCCGCCGATAAACGGCTGGGCGAGCTTGCGGTCGATGACCGACTCATCCATAAAAGTATGGAAAAAGCTTCTGTTGAAAAGCTCGATTATCCCGTCGCTGTCACAAACGAGCATAGGCATGGGAAAATCGTTGACGGAACCGGCGTCGGTCGCGTCGAGGCTGTGCGACGCCATGTCCCTTAGCTGGCGTTCACGGTTGCGGATGTTAAAGAACTTGACAATCTTATAGACCGAGAACGCGATGAGAAGGACACTACCCACAAGCGCCGCCCACCCGCTGTAGCGGACAGCGACAACAACAATGAACGCAGCCGCCGCAACAAAGGCAGCTATTTCCACTGCGAGCTCTCGCAGGAAATCCTTAAAACTCATTCATCAGACCTCCATAATAACGGGAAGAATCATCGGGCTGCGCTTGGTGCGCTCATACATCAGGTGAGATATCTCGTCCCTGAGACTTGCCTTGATGCTGTTCCAATCGAAATATCCGCCGTCCGTCTGGGCTTCGATAGCCTCAACGGCGACTTCACGCGCGGCGTTTATCAGCTCCTCGGACTCCTTGACATAGACGAAACCTCTCGTCACGACATCGGGACCGGAAACTATCATGCCGCTCTCGCGGTCAATGCAGACGGCGACGATAACGAGACCATCCTGCGCGAGATGCTTTCTGTCTCGAAGCACGACCGAGCCGACATCGCCGACGCCGTAGCCGTCGACAAACACTCTGCCTGCGGGCACGGTTGACGTGCATCTGAGCGCCTTTTTGCTGATCTCGGCGACTCTGCCGTTGTCGGCGATGAGTATATTCTCCTTAGGGATACCCATACTCAGCGCGAGACCCGCGTGTTTTCTCAGGTGTTTGAGCTCGCCGTGAACCGGAATGAAATATTTCGGCTTGACGATGCCCATTATCATTTTCAGCTCCTCCTGGCAGGCGTGGCCGGAGACATGGACTTCGTACATCTTCTCATACACGACATCCGCGCCGAGCTTCATCAGCTCGTTAACGACACGGCTGACGGTCTTTTCGTTGCCGGGAATCGGAGTTGCGGAAATTATAACATAATCGTTTGGATGAATTTCGACCTTACGGTGATCCGAGAACGCCATGCGGGTCAGGGCGCTCATAGGTTCGCCCTGGCTGCCCGTGGTGATGATAACGAGCTTATCGGCGGGATAGCGGTTTATCATATTGATATCGATAACTATCCCCTCGGGTATATTGAGATAGCCGAGCTCCGCCGAGATGCTCACAACATTTTCGAGGCTTCTGCCGACGAGCGCGACCTTGCGTCCGAGGCTCGCCGCAACATTCATTATCTGCTGCACGCGGTGGATATTCGAAGAGAATGTTGCAACTATTATGCGGTTGTTGCCAGCCTTGCGGAAGAGTGTCTCGAACGATTCGCCGACCTTTCTCTCGCTCTCGGTGAAGCCGGGACGCTCGGCGTTGGTAGAGTCGGACATAAGGCAGAGGACTCCTTCCTGCCCTATCTCGGCGAGTCTGCCGAGATCCATCATGCCGCCGTCGATAGGCGTTGTGTCGATTTTGAAGTCGCCCGTGTGGACGATAGTGCCGCCCTCGCAGCGGATAGCGAGTCCGAGTGCGTCGGGTATGGAATGGTTGACATGGATAGCCTCAACGGTAAAGCCGCCGAGGGTTATCACATCGCCGGGCTTGATGACATTGAGTGATGCGGAATTGAGCAGTCCGTGCTCGCGAAGCTTCCCCTGAATGAGTCCGACAGTGAGCTTCGTGCCGTAGACGGGCACATTGAGAACCTTGAGAAGATAAGGCAGACCGCCGATATGATCCTCATGACCGTGGGTTATGACTATTCCGCGTATTCTGTCCGCGTTGCGCTCGACATAGGTGAAATCGGGAAGCACGAGATCGACTCCGAGCATATCCTGATCCGGGAACGCAAGTCCGCAATCGACAAGGAACATATCCTCGCCGTATTCGAACAGGGTCATATTCTTGCCCACTTCATTCAGGCCGCCTAAAAACGACACTTTTATAGGCTTGGGCTCAGCCTTCGATTTGCCCGGTGCGGGCTTAATTTTGCCGTAACTGCGGTAGCTGCGCCTGCCCGCAGTCTTCTTTGCGGGCGCAGACGCTGCGCCGGTTTCTTTTGCTTTTGGCATAGAAATCTCCTTTTCTGTTAAAATTTTGATGTAAGTAGAACCCCGACCGGTCAAGGTGCGGGAATTAAAGCCTTGTCTGTTAAAAACGCGATGATATTTTCAGCATGGATACAAGACAAATTTCGGGTAGTTAAGACATATGCGTGCAGTCATAATACAAAAATATCCCTATTGTTAATTTTACTATGATTGGATAAAACTGTCAAGTGTGTTGCACCCGATAGGGACAAATCGGTAAATACAATTTAAGCCACACGCGATGCAATAAAATTATGCGCAGCCTACAGAAAGACACATCGGCAAAAGGTGTTGCAATCACTTTGCGCCGGAGGAGATGAACGCCTGTGCTTCGGCGCAGAGCTCGCGCGCGGTCTCCTCGTCAAAGCTCTGCGCAGTCAGGCGGAATCGCCCGTTTCCGAGCGGTGAAATATGCGTTTTTCCGCGCTTTTCGACAAGCACGAAGCCGTTCGCCCCGTCGCGCCCGAAGGAGAAGTTCTCGCCCTCGAACTCGTCGAGATAGTCGGGCGGCAGTTCAAGCTGCGCCGTGGTGCTGTAGACAAACAGCGGCGGCAAAAGAGAATAGAGCTCGGGGAAGGTCATATTCTTCTCTTCTAAAATACAAGAGAGCTTTGCCGCGGTGAACAGTGCGTCGCGCGACCAGAACTGGCGCGCTGCGAGACGGCGTGCGACGTTGTCCGAGCCGTCCGACGGGGCAGAAAGATAGCGATAAGCCGTCCTGCCGTAGCTGCGCGCGAGGTCATCGAGAAATGCGGGAGAATCGTAAGGGACGGAGATATCCCGCCCGCTCTCGAGTTCGTACATTCCGCAGATGGCGATTAGCTTGACAAACGGCACGACTCCGGTCTTTTCAGTATATGCGCTAAGGCTCGTTCCCCTGCGGTTTATTCTGAGGGTCAGCGCGCGCTCGTTCGAGGTGGTGCGCATACAATCATTTATGAGCGCTGATATCGTCGGGTCGGAGCTGAGTATCGCGCAGTCGGCTACGCCGTAAGGCACATGGCGCATCAGCTCGTCGCGGTAGAGCATACCCATGGCGGACATATCAAAGAGCCGCCCGCACGACGGCGCGGGAGATAAATCGGTCTCCATGAAATCCGCCGCCTTTCTGCCGAGCGCCGCAGACACGCTCAGCCCGTTTTCGCCAAAGATGCTGACCGTCCCCTCCCCGGCGCAGACGAACACGCCCGCATTGAGCGACGAGAACGGCACTAAAAAAGATAGCTGGGATTCAAAGGACGCGCCGAACGACCACGCATTGACGCCGGAAACACGCAGTCCTGCGCACACGGCATCGGCGCAGGCGCGGGAATATTCATCGTTCCGGCAGGCGACACCTACCCTGCCGCGCCCAAAAGCCGCACCGACTGCCGCGCCCGCTCTCGCGCAGTCGGACGCAGTGAGCCCCTGCGCCCGTTTTATGAAAGCCGCCGAGTCCGCATCGTAGCTGTACATGATAACCTCTCCGAAGATATGATATTCCTATTATTGCCTGCCGGGAGCGGTTTTAAGCCGAAGTTTTACACATTTATAAATGTGCGGCGGGGCGGCAAAATCACCTTGTTTTTGACCCGACTTAGTGATAGAATTAATTAAAACAACCCAACGGAGTAAAATATGAGCGAACTGAAAAAAGTTGAGATATTCACCGACGGCGCATGTTCGGGCAATCCCGGACCCGGCGGCTGGGGCGCCGTTCTGCGCTACGGCGAGCACGAGGCGGAGATGTCCGGCGGCGACGCGAACACGACGAACAACCGCATGGAGCTCACGGCGGTCATAAGCGCGGTTGAAAGGCTCAAGGAGCCCTGCGATATAAAAATATACACCGACTCGCAGTATGTTGCGAACGCGTTTTTAAAAGGCTGGATATGGAACTGGAAGAGGAACGGGTGGAAAAAATCTGACAAGAAGCCTGTTTTGAATCCCGAGCTGTGGGAGCGGCTGATCAAGGCGCTTTCAAAGCACGAATATGAATTCATATGGGTCAAAGGACACGCGGGGCACCCCGAAAACGAGCGGTGCGACAGGCTTGCAGTAGCCCAGAGCGAAAAATATGCAAAGAAGTGAGCCGAAGATGAAGAATGTCGCGATAATACTTCAGGATCTGCGAAGCGGCGGAAGCGAACGGTTTGCGAGCAGACTGTCGCATCTGCTGAGCGAAAAATTCAATGTCTATGTCCTGGTCTTTGACGCGAGCGAGAAGCGATTCGACTGCTCAGGCGAATTTGTTGACTTAAAATTGCCCGCAGGCAAAGGCACGGCAAAGCGCGCGATTATTATGCTAAAGCGCACCGCGGCGATAAAAAAATTCGTCAAAGAGAACGACATATGCACGGCGTATTCATTCACCCACGCGCCGAACGAAGCTCTCGCGCTCTCTGGCGCAAAATGCGTAAAATATATCTCCTGCCGCGACTATGTGCGGCTCATAAAGAGCTCGAAGCTCTATTCATTCGCACTGCGGCACGGATGCAATATTCTCTTCAACGCCCTCGAGATGCAGAAAAAATGCGAAGAGATGTTCCCGGGGAATGAAGATAAGCTTTTCACGGCATATAATATCATCGACTGCGAAAAAGCCCGCGAGGACGCCAAAGAGGAACTTGACGAAGAATATAAGAAATTCTATGACACTCACAGAGTTATAGCTTTCTCTTCGAGATTCGTTGAGCAGAAATGTCAGTGGGATATGCTAAAAAGCTTTGAGCTGCTGAAAAAAGATATCCCCGACGCGGGGCTGATATTCCTCGGATGCCGCGGCGAATACGAAAACGCGGTTCGTGAAATGGCGAAAAAGAGCGAATATTCAAATGATATAGTCTTTGCGGGATTCCAAAAGAATGTGTTCAAATTTGTCTCCCGCGCGGATGTTTTTGCAATGACTTCTTACTACGAAGGCTTCCCGAACGTCATTGTTGAGGCGTTGGCGGTCGGCACTCCGGCTGTCAGCACGGACTGCACATCGGGGCCTGCCGAGGTTCTCGCGCCCGGTCGCCCGTTCCTGCCGCACTGCGACAAGATGACCGAAGTCGATTGCGGAATCCTCTGCCCTGTCATGTCCGATAGCCCGGACTTTGACTACGGCAACATAAACGACGCCCACCGCGAATACGCGAAAGCACTCAAAACACTGCTGACGGACGGCGAGCTTCGCGCCCGTCTTTCGGCAAACGGAAAGAAGCGCGCAGACGAGCTGAGCGCAGAAAATATGAAGCAGGTCTATTTCGACCTGACCGACAACTGATTCGGAGGTAACAACAATGAGCAGATATCTTATAGTCGGCGCGGGGCGCAGCGGAATCAACGCCGCGCAGCTGCTTATCAAAGTCGGCGAGGATTTTATAATCTACGACGGCAACGAGAATTTCGACACTGCGGCGGCGTGCGAAAAAATAGGCAGGGATAATATAGAATTTATCCTCGGCGATTTTTCGGGCTTCGATTTTTCGCGCGTTGACATTTGCGTAGTAAGCCCCGGCGTATCGCTTGAAACGCCGATAATGAAAGCCGTCAAAGAGCACAATATACCGATCTGGGGCGAGGTCGAGCTTGCCTACAGGCACGACAAGGGCACGGTTATCGGCATAACAGGCACAAACGGCAAGACCACGACAACTTCGCTCACCTATGACATAATGAAGCGCCACGCGAAAAAGGCTCTGCTCGTCGGCAACATCGAGATTCCCTACACCGGATACGCGCTCGAGAGCGACAAGGACAGCGTGACGGTCGCGGAGATAAGCAGCTTTCAGCTTGAAACTATGGTGACCTTCAAGCCGCATGTCACGGCTATTCTCAACATTACGCCCGACCATCTCGACAGGCACAAGACGCTCGAAAACTACATCGCGATAAAAGAATCGATAACCAAGAATCAGGACGAGAACGACTTCTGCGTGCTCAACTACAACGACCCGGTTCTGCGCGAATTCGGCAAGACCCCGCGCTGCAAAGTAATATTCTTCAGCTCTTCGGAAGAGCTCGAGAGCGGAGTGTTCCTGCGCGGCGATACGATGATAATAAAAGAAAACGGCGTTGAAACGCCCGTCTGCACGACGAAAGACACGAGCCTTGTCGGCATGCACAACTACGAGAATATCATGGCGGCTATCGCAATGACCCACGCCATGGGCGTGCCGCTCGACACCATCCGCCAAGGCATAAAAGAGTTCACGGCGGTCGAGCACAGGATAGAATTCGTCACCGAGAAGAACGGCGTCAAATACTACAACGACTCAAAGGGCACGAACCCCGACGCGGCAATAAAGGCGGTATGTGCCATGCCCTCGCCGACGATCCTCATCGGCGGAGGCTACGACAAGAAGTCGAGCTACGACGAGTGGGTCGCGACATTTGAGGGCAGAGTCAAAGAGCTTCTGCTCATAGGCAAGACGAAATACGACATTGCCGCCGCCTGCGACAAGGCGGGATTCAAGGCATACAAATTCGTTGATACGCTCGAAGAGGCGGTCAGCATAGCGGCCGCCGACGCAGAGAGCGGCGACTGCGTACTGCTCTCCCCCGCGTGCGCGAGCTGGGATATGTTCAAATGCTATCAGCAGCGCGGCGAGATATTCAAGGACTGCGTAAGAGCGCTGTAAAAGCTGTAAAATAAAGCGAGCCGCCGCGGGATATCCGCGGCGGTTTTGCTGTTGAGTGCTCGGCATGTGAAATAACTCGGCGGTAGATGCGGCAATGATGCATCAAGTCGCCGCGCAAAAGAGGTTCGCACCAATAAAATCGTGCAAACTTCGCGGGCGGATGATAATCCCTACTGCGCACTTTTTCACTATTCACTTTTACTTATTACTTTGAGCGTCAGCGAAACAATCCCTCAGTCTCGGCTTCGTCGAGCCGACTCCCCTGCAGGGGAGCCTATGGCGGTGCTGATTTTGTGCTTCCAGTGTGGGGTCGGTTTGTAGGGGTCGGCGACCTCGACGACCATTTGACGCGCAAGCGTCACGGTGTTTTGAGGTAAGTGCAAGTGTAACAATCCCTCAGTAGCTTTATCCACTATATAGATTTCAAGGGCAGGCGAACGAAGTTCGCCCCTACGGTCGGTAGGATAAATCTTTGCGAAGATTTCATGCCGCTGTCGCGGCAGCGGTGCGTCGAGTCGCCGCACCCTACAAACTGAGCATCAGCAAACAGCAAAAAATACCGCAGGGCTTTCGCTCTGCGGTATTTTGATTTCAGGCTTTATTTATGCTCGGCGAGGTATCTGTCCACGACGGACTCGACATAATCGGGGCGGTCGGTGATGATACCGTCAACGCCGTTTTCGAGCATCTTGATTACATCCTTTTCCTCGTCAACTGTCCATGCGTTGACCTTCATACCGGCGGCATGGGCGCGCTTGACAAGCGTCTTTGTGGCAAACGCCTTGTGCGGATGCATTGCGTCGCAGCCGATCTTCTTCACAAGGTGCAGCGGCTGGAAGAACCATCTTCTGACTACCTGTCCGTAAATCGGATAGAGATACGCCGTCTTGCACTTGGGCTCGTACTTCTTCGCCTCAACAAGCATCTTATAGTCGAAGCTCGAAATGAGGAGCTTGTCGAAAAGTCCGTATGCCTTGGCGGCGTCTATCGTCTTGCGGACAATGTCTGCGCGGTCGGTCTTGCAGGGCTTTATCTCGATGTTCATGACGCTGAGCTTATCACTCTTCTGCATGCACTCAAGGTATTCTTCGACGGTAGGCAGAGTGACGCCGGCGAAGTCCTTTGAGAACTTGCTGCCGAAGTCGAGCTTGCGGATATCCTCAAACATATAGCTGCCGATAGCGCCGGTGCCGTTGGACATCTCGTCAACGGTGTCGTTATGGCAGATAACTATATATCCGTCTTTTGTGGAATGGACGTCGGTCTCGGTTCCGTCGGCTCCGAGCTCGATCGCTTTTTCAAACGCGGGGATCGTGTTCTGCGGGGCATAGCGGTTAGCACCGCGGTGTGCGATTATCTTTGGCTTATTCAACACTGTTCACCTCTGAAAAATTTCTGAGGACATTATAGCACTTCGCCGCTGAAAATTCAACAGGAATGTGATAACGCTGAAATAATTATTAAATTTCTGCTTTTATTGTACTTAAGTCTAAAACGCTGTTGCAAGCTATTAATATTTTTGCTATAATGATAAGAGCTTTTATGCAAATTGTCGATGCTTCCCGATTGAATTTTTTTCATATCGGGGGGCTAAAACAACTGTCTGCGGGCGTATTTTCCCTGCTTCGCCGCGGACCTGAAGGAGTGTTGAAATGGGAAAGAGTAATCTCAAGGAAAAGGTCAGCACGACATGGAACAATGTCGTACTGCACTGGAAAACACCCGCCTTGGGCAAATATGTCTCCTACAAAGAGATAATTGCCTACGGCGTCGGAGGAATGGGCGTTCAGTTCGTCATGTTCTTCTGCTCGCTCATCGCGCTTTCCGCAACGAGCTTCCTTGTCGGAAACACGATAGGCATCAAGCCGATGCACTTGCAGTATATGGCGGTCGCATCGACTATTATCGGCTTCGGAATCACTATCGGACGCTCTTACATAATCGACAGCGCCCGCTTCAAATCCGGAAAATTCCGTCCCTGGCTTGCGATAACCGGTATTCCCACCGTTATTATAGCGGTCGTGTTCGTCTGGCTGCCATATGAGACGATGTCGTATATGCAGAAAGTCATTGCGGTTTTCCTCTGCTATAACCTTCTGCAGTGCTTCTATCCTTTCTTCCAGCAGGCATACACAGACCTTGCAAACGTCATATCGCCCAACTCCCATGAGCGTACCGATATCGTTTCGGTCTCGTCGATCATCTACTCCATGGCGCCGTCCCTCACGGGTCTTTTCGTGCCGATGCTCTCGACGCTCACCGGCGGTCTGAACTCCATCACCACCTACCGTATAATTCATCCCATCGTTGCCATAGTAGGACTTCTTCTGTCCTATATTGCATACGCCGGAACGAGAGAGAGAATAATCGTTGCGGAGAGCCACGTTACCCAGTTCAAATTCTCCGACGCATTCCGCGCCGTTGCAAAGAACAAATATTTCTGGATAACTTCCCTTGCAGGCTGGCTCGGCTTCCTTGAGGGCGCAGTCGACGTTATCGTCGGCTGGACATTTATATATGCCTACCCCGACAGAATGGGTCTTTACGGAGTCGCAACAACGCTCATCGGCAACGCGGCGCTCTGGGCAATGCTCATCTGTCCGATAGCGATAAGAGTCCTCGGCAAGAGAAACCTGCTTATCTGGTGCAATGTTACAAACGTCGTGCTCATCGGACTGCTCTATCCCCTTTACAACAACATCCCCGCTTTGATAATTCTCTATTATCTCAACAGATTCGTCAATTCTTTCGCCATAGTCTACACCCCGGGAATCAACGCTGATATGCGTGACTATCAGCAGTATTTCACCGGCGAGCGCATAGACGGAATGTTCGGCGCGGTCGGCATAATCGGCTCGTTCATCGGAATGTTCACCGGCATGGTGCTCCCGACCATCTATCAGATGCTCGGCCTTGAGGACAACTACGACGTGCTCGAAGTCGCTTCGTTCAGAGAGGATATGTTCGACGTGCTCATCATCGCCGCAGCTATCGGCGCGGCGCTCAACTTCGTCCCCTACCTCTTCTACGATCTGACCGAGACCAAGCAGCGCGGCATAGTCAAGGTGCTCAAGATACGCGCGATGTTCGAGGACTACGGCAACGGTATTCTCCGCGACGAGAGCATCGTTGAAGCCATAGACATAATCGACGAAGCAAATCTCCTCTACAAAGACAGAACCCTCATGACCACAAAGGACGACATCAAGAAGGCGGAGAGAATGCCCGCGAGAACGCCCGAGGAAAAAGAGTTCAAGAAGAACGAAATCAAGCGACTGAAAGCCGCTTACAAAGAATTCAACACTCAGAACCGCGGCATAAAGAAAGACCGCATAAATCAGGCAAAGGCCATGCCCAAGAGCACCGACGCCGAGAAGGCGGCGAGAAAAGCTGCGATAAAGGCCGCGAAGAAAGAGAACAGAGAGCTCAACAAGCTCAATGCGGACATCTCCGTATGCGATTTCATCATCGACGAGATGAACAAATACGACACTCTGCGCATCAAGAAGCAGGTCGAGCGTTCCCGAGCGCTTGAGGCTGCCGGATATGCCGGAATATTCTACTACAGCAAAGAGGACATGGCTGAAGCCAAGGCTCTGCCGAAGTCCACTCACGAGGAGCGCGAGATTCGCAGCGACGCCATAACCCACGCCCGCGCGCTCAAGAACGCCAGAAAGGCAATGATAAAGTTCTACGGCTCGCCCGAAAATATCGTCGAGCCTTCAGACGATGCGTTCAAGGCCGCAGAGGCTCTGCCGGACGACACCTTCGCGCATCAGCTCGAGAAGAAGAGAACCGTCAAGAAGCTCGTCAACGAGAAGTCGAAGTACATCAGAAGCGTCAAGCCTCTTCTCGACGCAAGACGCCAGCTGACGGAAAAAGAAAACTACGCGCATCTTGACGATATCCGCGCAAGATACGCTGACGCAAAAGCGAACACCGACGCCGAGTACGAGGCGCGCAGAGTCGAGATCGAGAGACTCGAAGAGGAGCGCAAGGCAGACCTCGAGCGCAGGAAGCAGGAGCGCCTGGCAAAGAAGAACGGAAAGTGAGGAACAGACGATGAAAAAATTCAGTAAAATAGCAGCCGTTGTTGCGCTGATGCTCGTTGTCTGCCTCTCTTTCACAGGCTGCGGCAATCTCGGCAACGCGATAATCTCCGCCCTCTCCCTCGACGTCACGGTCGACGACCCGGCGCTCATCAAGGTTGAGGATATACTCGACAAGACCGTCAAGACGGAATCCGTCAAGAGCGGCGACTTCACCTATACATTATATACCGACAACACCGCCTGCATCACGGGCTACACAGGGAGCAACCCCGTTGTTTCCATTCCTGCGGAGATAGACGGTGCAAAGGTAGTCGGTCTCGAGAACAAGGCTCTCAAAAGCAGCAGCACGCTCAAGGAGCTCATACTCCCCGACTCTGTCGAGGCAATCGGCAACTATGCCGCGATGTACTGCGACAGTCTTGAGAAAGTAACCATCGGCAAGAACATCAAGCACATCGGCATCAGCGCGTTCGAGGGCTCGCAGGAGAACGCCTACACCGGAAAGAGCAAGCTTACGACCGTTGTTTTCAACGGCGCGCCCAAGACCATATCCGAAAAGGCTTTCTACTTCTGCTCCGCGCTGACCGAAATAGTCCTGCCCGAGGGCGTTGAGACCATCGGCGACTGGGCGTTCGCGAAGTGCTTCAGCGCAAAGAAGATAATTATCCCCGAGGGCGTCACTCAAATTGACGACCACGCGTTCCTCAAGTGCACCGGAGCGGTCGAGATATCGATTCCCGGCACGGTTGAGAGCATTGCGGTGAGCACATTCTACCGCTGCTCCTCTCTCGAGAAGCTCACCATCGGCGAGGGAGTCAAAAAGCTCGAAAAGGGCACGTTTGAAGAGTGCAAATCGCTCAAAACAGTCGTCCTGCCCGAGAGCATGGAAGAGCTCGGCAAATATGCGTTCTACAACTGCACCGGACTCGACGAGATAACCATTCACTCCGGAGTCACCGTGTTCGGCGGCGAGATATTCAAGGATGTCGGCAAGCTCACGATTTCGACCGAGAGCGGAAGCGACGCCGAGAAATACGCGCAGGACAACGGCTTTGACGTTGCCATTATCGGCTGACGGAGGACGAATGGGAACGATAATCGCACTCGGCGGCGGCCGTTATGACGACGGCGAGGTCATGCCGATATTTGAAAGAATAGTCCGCGAATCGGGCAAAAAAAATCCTCATGTCGTGTTCCTGCCGACTGCCGGGCACGACGACACCGAGGGCGACGAGCCCATATGGGAGAGCTTCGAAAAGCTCGGATGCACGGTTGAGACGCTCAAGCTCACCGACCCCGCTAACTCCCGCGAGCACATATATGATACGCTCGTAAACACGGACATTGTCTACGCCGGCGGCGGAAACCTCGAGTTCATGATGAACACATTCAAGGCGACCGGCGCGGACGAGGCGCTCAGAGAAGCGTATAAACGCGGAAAAGTCCTTTCGGGGCTCAGCTCCGGCGCAATGTGCTGGTTCGACATGGGATATGACGACTGCGGCGAAAACGGCAGCTTCATGTTCATCGACTGCATCGGACTTCTCCCCTACTGCTACTGCCCGCACTTCATCAGCGAACGCTGGCAGAGTTTCGGAACAGCCGTAATAGGCTGCCGAGTCTCGGGCATCGGAGCCGAGGACGGCGCGGCACTCATATTCAAAGACGGTCATTTCTCCGCCATGTGCGGAAACGACGGCGGAAGCGTGTTCTATTTTGACAAGGACAACGGCTTTGAAAAGAGCGACATAACCGAGGACGCCTCGGCGCTGGATATATAAAATTCATGCAGGGAAAACGGATGATATCTGTTTCCCCTGTTTTTTATTGGGGTATCTATAAGCCTGTAATTCCGACACACGGTTTAATAACGAACTTGCCTAAATCTGCTGAATATGCTATATTTAGACTAACGACCATAGAGAAACAAATCAGCAAAATAAAACGGAGAAATAAAATGAAAAACGACCATACATTTGTCTATAAATTCTTTTTGTTTTCTTTAGCCATGCCCGAACGAATGGCGAAATATTTGGAGAAAATGCGCAAAAAGGGTTACAAGCTTGTTGAAATAAGGTATAGTTGTATATTCGTTTTCAAAAAGCAGGAAATCAGAGAAGATTTAAAATATGTGATTCTGACAGAACATTATAGATACAATTTGGAATACAAGAAACGGAAATGGGATGATGTCGCATTTTTGGAAAGAAGAAATCCGCAGTTTCATGGCGGCAACGGAGAGCAATGCGATTATCTTGCCGTTGATGTTTGGTATCATGTTTATTTAACTCGCTTTTTGACGGATGAAGATCTTTTAGCTTTGCATGAATATAGAAAGCGTTACATGATCAGAGGACAAATACATATAATTATTTTTCTGCTTTCCGTGACCTTCGTTTTAATATATTTGCTTTTTCTTAGATAAATAATCGGCAAACCGAGCCATTAATCAACAGCACCGCACAGCAATTTGGTGGGATTTATTGTATTACGATAAGTTTGTTAGAGCTTTTGTGCCACTCGCGCGGCAGCGGTGCGTCGAGGTCGCCGTACCCTACCAAATCCGGTTTTATGCTTATAGGCGCAAGCAATGCAATTAACCAACAACACTCCCTCCGCATATTCTTATAGTAAATGAATATACGGAGGTATTTTTATGCCCGATGTCTATCTCAGTCCTTCAACTCAGGACTATAACCCCTACATAATCGGCGGGAGCGAGAAATACTACATGAATCTCCTCGCCGACGCAATGGAGCCGTATCTCTCTTCAAGCGGGATAAGCTACGGCAGGAACGACCCGAACGGCAACGCCGCGGCGGCTGTCGCGCGCGGAAACAGAGGAAACTATCGGCTCTATCTCGCCCTGCACTCAAACGCCGCGCCCGCCATATATGAGGGCACTCTGCGCGGACCGGACGTCTACTACTATCCGACGAGCACACAGGGAAAGCGCGCTGCCGATATAATCGCAAACGGACTGCGCGAGATTTACCCCGAGCCCGAGCTTGTGAACACACGCACCTCAACAACACTGCTCGAGCTAAAACGTTCGAAGGCTCCCGCGGTTTACCTTGAGCTTGCCTACCACGACAACGAGCAGGACGCGCGGTGGATAGCCGACAACATCGACGCGATAGCCGAAAACCTTGTTATAAGCATCGCGGACTTTCTCGGCGTGCAGTACTATCCGCCCGTTTTTCCCGCCACGGGTACCGTTAGCACGCGGGGCGGGGTTCTGAACGTCCGCCGTGCGCCGAATATTACTTCAATGATAATCGGCGTTATCCCGAACGGACGCCCCGTGACGATAACCGGCGCACTCAACGGGTGGTATGCCATCGACTTCGGAAACACAACAGGTTATGTTTCGGCGGGAAACATCAGCAGAAACTGACACAGTTTGTACACAAAATTGACATATTCATACACTTATCCGATTTTTTCCGACGGCGTTTGTATAAAATGCAGATTTTTAAACTTTTCCTTGCTTTTACCCCCAAAAAGCCCTATACTATTATTGTATTTTCACCGAACTTTTCTTTAGGGGGAACGAGGATTTGAAGCTGCTTGAGGAGCGCATAATTGCTGACGGCAAAGTGATCGGGGACGATATTCTCAAGGTGGATATGTTTCTCAATCACCAGATCGACGTGCACCTTCTTCAGGAGATCGGCAAGGAGTTCAAGCGCCGTTTTGACGGGTGTAATATAAATAAAATTCTGACTATCGAAGCATCGGGCATAGGGATCGCGTGCATAACTGCGCAATATTTCTCTGTGCCTGTTGTTTTTGCCAAAAAGGGCGCGCATAAAAACGTGGGCAGCAATGTCTACTCCTCCGTTGTCCACTCCTTCACAAAGGGCACGGACAGCAACATTACAGTGTCGAAAGACTACATAAACAAGGGCGACAAGATACTCATCATCGACGATTTCCTTGCAAACGGCGCCGCCGTTTCGGGGCTTATCGATATAATCAACCAGGCGGGTGCCGAGCTTGAGGGCGTCGGCATCGCCATTGAAAAAGGCTTCCAGCCCGGCAGAAAGGTTCTCGAAGAGAAGGGCGCGAGAGTCGAATCCCTCGCCATCATCGAGAAGATGGGCAACGGAACAATAACATTCAAAGAACAGGACGACTGAGTTATTTTTTCCCGTGCAGGACTGCGGGATAAATATAAAAAAATTTTTTGGAGGTAAGTCAAAAAATGAAGAAATTCACAAGAATCCTCGCGATCGTTCTTGCGCTCGCCACCATTTTCAGCTTTGCAGCTTGCAGCAGCAAGGACGGCGGCGAGAAGAAAATGAAGGTCGGTTTTATCTTCCTTCACGACGAGAACTCGACTTATGACAAGAACTTCATCACCGCAGCTGAGGAAGCTTGCAAGGAGCTTGGCGTTGAGATAGTCAAGAAGACCGGCATCGGCGAAACTCAGGCTTGCTACGATGCAGCGGCTGACCTTGCTGATCAGGGCTGCTCAATCGTTTTCGCTGACAGCTTCGGCCATGAGAGCTTCATGATCCAGGCTGCCGAGAAGTATCCGGACGTTCAGTTCTGCCACGCTACCGGCACCCAGGCTCACACCAAGGGTCTCAAGAACTTCCACAACGCTTTCGCTTCCATATACGAGGGCCGTTACCTTGCAGGTATTGCCGCAGGTATGAAGCTCAACGCTATGATCAAGGAAGGCAAGTTCGAAGCTAAGGACGCTAAGATCGGCTATGTCGGCGCATTCCCCTATGCAGAGGTTAAGTCCGGCTACACCGCATTCTTCCTCGGCGTAAGATCCGTCTGCAAAGAGGCTACCATGGAAGTCCAGTTCACCGGTTCCTGGTACGACGAGGCCAAGGAGAAGGAAGCTGCTACCCTGCTTATCGGCAGAGGCTGCAAGCTCATCAGCCAGCACGCTGACTCCATGGGCGCGCCCACCGCTTGCGAGAACGCAGGTGTCCCCAACGTTTCTTACAACGGCTCCACTCTTGACGCTTGCCCGAACACCTTCATCGTTTCGTCCAGAATCAACTGGGTTCCCTACATGAAGTACATGATCGAGTGCGTCAGAGACGGCAAAGAGATCGACACCGACTGGTGCAAGGGCATCAACGAGGGCGCTGTTGAGCTGACCGCTATCAACGATAAGGTCGCAGCTCCCGGCACTGCCGAGGCTATCAAGGCTGCCGAAGAGCAGTTCAAGGCCGGCACTCTTCATGTTTTTGACACCTCCACTTTCACTGTTGGCGGCAAGGTTCTCACCAGCTACAAGGCTGATGTTGACACCGACGAGAACTACACCCCCGACACCGAGGTTGTTTCCAACGGTTACTTCCACGAGTCTGAGAAGCGTTCTGCTCCTTACTTCGATGTTGACATCGACGGCATCACTCTTCTCAACAAATAATTAAGCTATAACTTTCATTCAGACGGGGCGACGAAAGCCGCTCCGTCTGAAGCAGTTCAAAAAACAAGATTTTTAAGTTTGAAAAGCCGATTATCCTTCCTGTTTTAATCGGCTTTTGAGATTTAAAATAGGAGGATAAGTGGGCTTGAACGCAGCAATTGAACTGAAAAATATTTCAAAAAGCTTCGGAAGCATCATCGCCAACAAGGATGTATGTCTGACCGTCAACCGCGGTGAGATACTCTCCATTCTCGGCGAGAACGGCTCCGGAAAAACAACGCTGATGAACATGATCGCCGGAATCTACTATCCGGATCACGGCCAGATTTTCATCGACGGCAAAGAGGTAGTCATCCGCTCCCCCAAGGACGCGCTCGACTACAAAATAGGCATGGTCCATCAGCATTTCAAGCTCGTGGACGTGTTCTCTGCAACGGAGAACATCATTCTCGGACTTGACGAGGGCAAATTCAACGTCAAGAAGTCCGCCGAGCGCATCAAAAAGATAAGCGAGCAGTACGGCTTCGACATTGACCCGAACAAAAAGATATACGAAATGTCCGTCTCGGAGAAGCAGACCGTTGAGATAATCAAGGTGCTTTACAGAGGCGCGGACATCCTTATTCTTGACGAGCCCACCGCCGTTCTCACCCCGCAGGAGACGCTCAAACTCTTTGACATCCTGCGCCGCATGCGCGACGACGGCAAGGCTATCATAATCATCACCCATAAGCTCCACGAGGTGCTCTCCCTCTCCGACCGCGTATCGGTTCTCAGAAAGGGCGAATACATCGGCACGGTCAACACCGCAGAAACGAACGAATCAGAGCTTACAGAGATGATGGTCGGCAAGAAGATAAGCCTCAACATCGACCGCAGCGATCCGGTTGACCCTGTGGACAGGCTCGTTGTCAAGGACATCAGCTGCATCAACCGCGACGGAGTCAAGCTTCTTGACGACATCTCGTTCACCGCGCGTTCGGGCGAGATTCTCGGCATCGCGGGCATCGCCGGAAGCGGTCAGCGCGAGCTGCTCGAATCCATCGCAGGACTTCAGCACCTCAACAGCGGCGAGATCATGTACAACAACCCCAAGACCGGCGGCCAGGACAACCTGCGCGACAAGACGCCCATGCAGATCCGCGAGCTCGGCGTGCGCCTGTCGTTCGTCCCCGAGGACAGACTCGGCATGGGACTCGTCGGCAACATGGATATCATCGACAACATGATGCTGCGAAGCTACCGCAAGGGCAAGGGCGCGTTCCTTGAGCGCAAGAAGCCCAAGACGCTCGCAGAAAAAGTTATAAGCGACCTCGAAGTTGTGACCCCGAGTGCGAATACGCCCGTCCGCCGTCTCTCCGGCGGCAACGTGCAGAAGGTGCTCGTCGGCCGTGAGATTGCTTCCTCCCCCACGGTCTTTATGGCTGCCTACCCCGTGCGCGGACTCGACATCAACTCATCTTATCTTATATACAACCTGCTCAACGAACAGAAAGAAAAGGGCGTCGCCGTTATCTTCGTCGGCGAGGATCTTGACGTTCTGCTCGAGCTGTGCGACCGAATCCTCGTCATAAACTCCGGCAAGATAACCGGACTCGTTGACGCGAGGACTTCCACAAAGGAAGAGCTCGGTCTGCTTATGACCAAAACCGACGGAGGTGAAACCCATGAGTAAGTCAAACGGACAGAAGCGTGAGCCTCTTTTCCACATAGTCAAGCGCAGCGCCGTTCCCTCATGGGCGGCATGGCTCATCAGAATCGGCGCGGTCATTCTGGCGCTGCTCGTCTGCGCGGTCGTGACCGTCGTCATCACCGGACAGAACCCCGCGGAGGTCTATTCCGCGATAATCTTCGGCGCGGTCGGCTCGCCGAGGCGTATATGGAGCCTGCTCCAGAATCTTGCAATGCTCCTGTGCGTTTCGCTCGCAGTCACCCCCGCATTCAAGATGAAATTCTGGAACATCGGCGCTGAGGGACAGGCTCTCATGGGCGGCTTCGCAACAGCGGCATGCATGATCCTCTTCGGCGACAAGCTCCCGTCCTATCTTCTCTTCCCCGTTATGATTATAACGAGCATTGTTGCGGGCGCGATATGGGCTTTCATCCCCGCATTCTTCAAGGCGAAGTGGAACACCAACGAGACGCTCTTCACGCTGATGATGAACTACATCGCAACGCAGATAGTCGCTTACTTCTGCTACAAGTGGTCGAACCCCAAGGGCTCGGGTCACATCGGAGTCATCAACAGCGTCAGCCACAACGGCTGGCTTCCGAGCCTCGGCGGTCAGGACTACCTGCTCAACATACTTATCGTTGCGGCGCTTACCGTTTTCATGTACATCTATCTCAAATACAGCAAGCACGGCTATGAGCTCTCCGTCGTCGGCGAGAGCGAAAACACCGCGCGCTACGTAGGCATCAACGTCAAGAAGGTTATCATGCGCACGATGCTCCTCTCCGGCGCGCTCTGCGGCGTCACCGGACTTCTGCTCGTCAGCGGCACCGACCACACCATCGCGACAAACACAGTCGGCGGACGCGGATTCACCGCGATAATGGTATCGTGGCTCGCGAAGTTCAACCCCGCTTACATGATCCTCACCTCACTGCTCATCGTCTTCTTCCAGAAGGGCGCAATTCAGATATCGACGAGCCTCGGACTCAACGACTCGTTTGCCGATATCATCACAGGAATCATAATCTTCTTCATTATCGGCAGTGAGTTCTTCATCAACTACTCTGTCAAGTTCCGCAGCAAGGAGGCGAAGGCATAATGATAATCACATTCATTCAGCGTGCTATAATGCAGAGCATTCCTCTGCTCTTCGGCTCAACGGGCGAGACGATAACCGAAAAGGGAGGCAACCTGAACCTCGGTATCCCCGGCATCATGTATGTCGGCGGCATCTCCGGCGTTATCGGCGCGTTCTTCTATGAGAAGAGCGTCGAGACGGTGAACCCGTTCCTCGCAGTGCTCATTCCCCTGCTCTCGAGCATTTTGGGCTCGGCGCTCATGGGTCTGCTCTACTGCTTCCTGACCGTCACTCTGCGTGCGAACCAGAACGTCACTGGTCTTGCGATGACAACTTTCGGCGTCGGCTTCGGCAACTTCTTCGGCGGCTCGCTGATAAAGATAACCGGCAGCGACATCCCCTCGATAGCGCTGAGCGCAACGAGCAACTGCTTCAAGACAACGCTCCCGTTCGCCGCAAAGCTCGGAAAGGTCGGAGATATATTCTTCTCCTATAGCTTCCTCGCTTACGCCGCGATAATCATCGCGCTCATCACCGCCTATTTCTTCAAGCACACACGCACAGGACTTCAGCTGCGCGCGGTCGGCGAGAATCCCGCAACAAGTGACGCGGCGGGCATCAACGTCGGCAGATACAAATATGTCTCGACAATCGTCGGCAGCGTTATAGCGGGTCTCGGCGGTCTCTACTACGTCATGGACTACGCGAACGGCGTCTGGTCGAACAACGGCTTCGGCGACCGCGGCTGGCTTGCAATCGCGCTCGTTATCTTCGCCGTCTGGAAGCCCGATCTCGGCATCCTCGGCTCGTTCCTCTTCGGCGGTCTCATGGTCGTTCACAACTACATCCCGAACCTCAGCTTCGGCGCGCAGGAGCTGTTCATGATGACTCCCTATGTTGTTACGATAATCGTCCTTGTCGCGGTCAGTATGCGCCGCAAGCGCGAGAATCTGCCTCCCGCGAGCCTCGGACTTTCTTACTTCCGCGAGGATCGATAATATTGATTTTTTGAAACTCATGGTGTATAATAAAGCCATAAAACTTAGGAGGTTTTACTATGTTAGTTTCCGCAGCAAAAATGCTCAAAGATGCAAAGGCCGGCAAGTACGCGGTCGGTCACTTCAATATCAACAACCTTGAGTGGACAAAGGCTATTCTTCTCACCGCTCAGGAGCTCAACTCGCCCGTTATCCTCGGCGTGTCCGAAGGCGCGGGCAAATATATGTGCGGTTTCAAGACTGTCACCGCCATGGTTGACGCTATGGTCGACGAGCTCGGAATTACCGTTCCCGTTGCGCTTCACCTTGATCACGGCTCCTATGAGGGCGCGCTCAAGTGCATCGAGGCGGGCTTCTCCTCCGTCATGTTCGACGGCTCTCACTACGGCATTGAGGAGAACATCGAGAAGACCAAGGAGATAATCGCTCTCGCTCACTCGAAGGGCATTTCCGTTGAAGCCGAAGTCGGCGCCATCGGCGGCGAAGAGGACGGCGTTATCGGCGGCGGCGAGGTCGCAGACCCCGAGGAGTGCAAGATGATCGCTGATCTCGGCGTCGATATGCTCGCAGCGGGCATCGGCAACATTCACGGCAAGTATCCCGCAAACTGGAAGGGCTTGAGATTTGATGTTCTCGCCAACATCCAGGAGCTCACCGGCGAGATGCCCCTCGTTCTCCACGGCGGCACAGGCATCCCCGCAGACATGATAAAGGAGGCTATCTCCCTCGGCGTTTCCAAGATCAACGTCAACACCGAGTGCCAGCTCGCTTTCGCTGACGCTACCAGAAAGTACATCGAGGCAGGCAAGGATCTCGAGGGCAAGGGCTTCGATCCCAGAAAGCTTCTCGCACCCGGCTTCGAGGCTATCAAGGCTACCGTCAAAGAGAAGATGGAGCTGTTCGGATCGGTCAACAAGGCATAAGAAAAGCTTTAAAAAAACAATTTACCGGCAGAGTAAAATCTGCCGGTATTTTCATTTGGGGAGATGATAAAAATTGCCGCCGACTGACAGAATGAAGTTATTAAAGCTTCTCCAACAGCTTCTGACGCTGTTCGTCATACTGCTCCTTGTCGAGAATCCCCGCGGAGAGCTCGGCGTTCAGTTTCTTGAGCTGTTCTTCGATGCTTGGCTCCGGACTGAATACCTTGAATAATAAAAGTGCATGTGCGGCAACGGTGATTACGGGGAGAACTAAAGCTGCAATTCTCAACCACATTCTGTTTATATCTTCGAACCCTGACAAATCTTCTATGATATATGTAATTTCCTCTATAAAATCGGCATTACTCTGTATCCATACAATGCACGGAAATACTAAGAATATAACACACGCCACTTTAAACAACTTATATTTACCAATTTTAAGAAAATATAAACCTGCAGGTAAAGCGGCAATGGGCAACAGCAAAAACAGGAAAACCATAAAATCCTCTATATCCGGAGAGCTAAAGGAAAAAACTTCACTGCGAATCAGCTGATATATTTCCAGCACTACTTCAGTTAACACAAAAATTTTAAAGAGTTTATACGGATCTGCCTTTTCGTCTTTTCCTTTCACATATATGTATATGCTCACCCCAAGAGGCAATCCATAAGCAATAATCGAATTTATTACACCTTCCATTACATTTTGTGTAATATCATATATGTCATCTGCTTTATAATAAGGGTCTTCATAATATTCGGAGTATTTTACAATTGCCGAGCCGATTTGACTAACCAAAACTATCGCTACCGTAATCGCAAGCAGGATACAAACCAACTTCATTTTATCCGCATGATAGCTTAATTTTTTATTCACTTCTTATTCCCCTCTCTTGATTTCTCTAAGATACTCTTCTTCTGTTATGAGTCCCTGATCTTTTAGCCGTTTAAGCTCTGTCTTTCTATTACTTTTATCCGTTCCTTTATTATTTCCTGCACCTAAATCACTTTCCGGTTTTGTGCTCACGGAATCAGAATTTGCCTTTTTCCGATATTCTTCTTCGGTTATAAGCCCCTGTTCTTTTAAGCGGTCGAGCTCGGCTTTCTTCCTGTCTGTATCACTACTTTCTTTCATTTTTGTCCATAAGCTTTGCTTTTTATTGCCACTGTTTACACCAAAAATCACCTCTGAAGCACCAACTGTTCCTGCACTCTCCAAAGAAATCTTTCCTGCTGTGATAGTACTGTTTTCCACAAGCTCACCAAAGGCATATATCGGAAGATTCGTCACATATGCCACGAACGGAGCAAGTAATGCCGTAAACAAACCGCCAATACAAAGCCCCCACAAATCTTCACTATATATAATTCCGGCAAAAAACATAACAATTCCGCCTATAAATAAAACAACGGTATCAAACCACATAAAATTTTGAGCTATTCTTTTTATTTGCCCTCCAATATTCTTTTCACTGCTGTACCTAAAAATTTTTTCTTTCAACACCCAAAATCCTCCTCTGCGTATTTCTAACCATATAAGGTTAGTTTTATTTTATAATAAACCACATATGGTTAATTGTCAAGGATATACTAATCACATATGATACAATTCAGCAAAACTTACAAAAGAGAGCTGCTGTAATTATGCAAAAATACTATTATCAGAGACTGCGCGACATTCGTGAGGACAGAGAAAAAACGCAAAAGGAAATTGCGGAAGTGCTCAACACGACCTACCAGTATTACAGCGCATACGAGCGCGGTGTGCGGGACATACCGAGTCACCATATAAAAACTCTTGCGCTCTACTACAATATCTCCGCAGACTACCTTTTGGGACTTACGGACGAGCCGAAAGCGCTGAAATAAAAGTTTAACGCCCGAGTGCGGATATCTCTATTGACTGCACTCGGGCGTTATTGTATAATCAACTAAAAATCTTAGGGGGAACAGAATAAATGCTCACTATAAAAGACGGCGAGTTCAAAATGGACGGCAAGAGCTTCCGCATATATTCCGGCTCGATGCACTATTTCCGCATCATGCCCGAATACTGGGAGGACAGGCTCAAAAAGCTCAAGGCGGCGGGTTTCAACACGGTTGAAACATATGTCTGCTGGAACATGCATGAGCCGCGGAAGGGCGAATTTGATTTCACCGGCAGGTTCGACATCAGGCGTTTTATCAAGACGGCGCAGGAGGTCGGGCTCTATGCGATAGTCAGACCGGGTCCGTATATCTGCGCGGAATGGGACTTCGGCGGGCTGCCCGCTTGGCTGCTCAAGGACAGAAACATGCGTCTGCGCTGCGCCTATCCCGAATATTTGCAGCATGTTTCGGACTTCTATCACAGGCTGTTTGAGGAGATCGGCGATCTTCAGCAGAGCGAGGGCGGCAACATAATCGCGATGCAGATCGAGAACGAATACGGCAGCTACGGCAACGACAAGGAATATCTCAGATATATTGAAAAGCTGATGCTCGACTGCGGCACAAAGGTTATGCTCTTCACCTCCGACGGCGACGACAACAGCATGCTCTCCGGCGGCACGCTCCCCGATGTGTTCAAGACGCTGAACTTCGGTTCGCGCGCGTCCGAGATATTCAACGCCATGGACAGATTCCATGAGAACACCCCGAAGATGTGCACCGAGTTCTGGTGCGGCTGGTTCGACCACTGGGGCGAGGAACATCACACTCGCGGCTCAGACAGCGTTGCGGGCGAGATTAAAGATTTTCTTGACATCGACGTGAGCTTCAATTTCTACATGTTCCACGGTGGCACGAACTTCGGCTTCACTGCCGGAGCGAACTGCTATGAAGAATATCAGCCGACGGTCACGAGCTATGACTACTGCGCACTGCTGACCGAATGGGGCGAATACACGCCCGCATATTATGCAGTCAGAGAGCTTCTGCTCAAGGCTCAGAACCTGCCCGAGACCGAGCTTCCCGCATCGCCGGAGCTCCAGACAATAGGCAAAGTCGAGCTTGACGAGAGTACCTCGCTGATGAGCAACTTCGACAATCTCGGCGAGCGCCACCGCGTTCCCCTGCCCGAGAGCATGGAATATTTCGGTCAGAACAGCGGCATGATCTATTACGAGACGAAGCTCGAACAGATATATGACCCGCGTGAGCTGCGCGTTGCGAATGTCCACGACACTGCGTATATCTATATAGACGGCGAGCACAAGGCGACTATTGACCGCCGCGACGAGAACAAAGTCAAAGGCTACGACACATTCAAATTCGACGGCTGCACGGACGGCTGCACGATAGGCGTATTGGTTGACGCGATGGGACGAGTGAACTACGGCGAGCACCTCTACGACCGCAAGGGCATTGATGCCATCCGCTACGGCAACCAGAATCTCATGGGCTACGATGTTGTCACACTTCCGCTCGACAACCCCGAGAAGATAGACTTTTCGCTCGAGGACGGCAAGTATCCCCTCTTCATGCGCGGACACTTCAAGGCGCAGAGCCAAAATGACTGCTTCGTTCACCTTGACGGGTTCAAGAAGGGCTGCGTATACATAAACGGCTTCAACATCGGCCGCTACTGGGAGATAGGCCCCCAGCGCGCGCTGTACATTCCCGGAGTCCTGCTCAAGGACGAGAATGAGATAATCATACTCGAACTTGAGGGCTGCGAGAAGGCGGAGGTCGAGATAAACGCCGAGCCTGATTTGGGATAAATAATATATAAAAGACAAAACCCCGGGCTGTAAAATACAGTCCGGGGTGAGCTTATTTAAGATAAGATTTACTGCTTTGCGCCGTTATCAAACATCTCGAGCGCCTTGACGCTGATTGCGAAGCAATCGGCGAGACCCTGCTCGTTCATGTTGTCATAGGTGTCTCTTCTGGTGTGATAGTAGTCCTCAAGCTTATGGTTGAGTCCGGTGACGCCGGTCGCTCTGAAGCCCGCCTGCGCGAACGCTGCGGAGTCGGTAGCGCCGCCGAGAGGCGGAACCCAGCCCTTCTTACAGGAGATATCAAGCTCCTTAGCAGCCTCCATAAACAGGTCGGAGACATCTTTATCCGCCTTGACCGTGCCGTTGAGGTCGCGGTAGTTGGTCATAAGATACTTGGGATCGTGAATCGTATCATAAGAGAAGATGAAGGTCGGGACATCGTCGAACTCGCCCTTATGAGCCGCGCACCACGCCTTTGCGCCGCGCAGACCAGCTTCCTCGGAGCCGGTGAGGATAACGCCGACTTCGGTGTTCTCAAACTCGATGCCCTCTTCCTTGAGAGCCTTGAGGATGGCTATGCCCATATAGCAGCCGGAAAGGTTGTCGTTCGCGCCGTCAACGATGCGGTTCTCGTTCCACATCCAATAAAGACCGATAAGGAACGGGACGAACACGAGACCAATGAGGCGAAGAAGTCCGAGAGTCTCGGAAGCGTCGAACGAGACATACTCGAGTCCGTTCTTTGCTACGAGCATTATGGAAATGACAAGATAATAGACAGCGCCGATGCCACAGATAACCGCGTGACCCTCAAAGCCGACACCGCCGAGCTTATAGTTGACAGGCCACTCCCATGCGGCATCCGGATGGCCGTTGAAGAATATGCGGCGCTTGACTTCGCCCTTGCAGCTCTTGACTGCGGTGACATTATGTCCGGTCTTTTCGGGGAAGAAGCGATCGATGAATTTCTTATAGAGTCCGAACTGCATAAAGACTATAAGCAGACCGACGACGATAAGAATTATCGAGACAAGCGGATAGAAGAACGAAATAGCGACCGCCGCGAGAACGAAGGTAATCGTGAAATATATCCAGCCGAAGAACGAACCGGGGTTCTCTTTGAACGACTCGACGTCGGCTCTCTCGCATCCGCACTCGTTTTTCAGTACGTCCGCCATATACTCACATGCCTGCTGCTCGCCCTTGGAGCCGGGATCGCGTTTTTCGAAGTCCTTGCATATGTGGGTTATCTCGCTCACCATATACTCGGCTGCTTCTTTCTTCTTGTCAATGACTGACTGAAGATTCATTTTTATTACCTCCTTAAATATAAGTCAAGCGGCCGCCCGAAACCGCAAATACGGTTCGCGGCAGCCGCTCAAAAATACTTTTTTACTGGCGGGGACCGGTGAAACCGTTCGCCTGCTGGAACTTGTCGATCTTGTCGATAACACCGAGGACAACATCGAAGCCGTCGCCGACGGTGTCAACGCTGAAACGCTCGGGCATATCGTGCCAGGTGTGATAATAATAGGTCAGGGTCGGATCCTGAGCCGCAAATGTAACGGACTTCATGCCCGCCTTGGTCATCGGGGTGCTGTCGCAGCCGCCGACGGGGTTATGTATGCAGCCGTTGGACTTACTCTGAATACCGAGCTCCGAGAAAGTATCCTTGAACATTGCTTCAAGATCCTTGTCGAAGCGGCAGAACTGCCAATCGTCCTTGATAACAACCTCGAAATAGTCCTTATCGGCGACGGAATCCAGATTTATGTTCCACGCGTTTTCAAGAATGGCCTCACCCTTATGAGCGCGGGTGAAAGCGAGAGAACCGCGGAGTCCCGCCTCCTCGGAGCCGCAGTTGAAGTCGATGATGCGGCAGTTCTTGGGCATCTTGTCGGGATTCTCTTTGAAATACTTTGTGACAGCATAGCTGATAGCGCATCCGGAGGCGTTATCCATAGCGCCGCGGGATGCGTTGCGCGGATCGGGATCAGCCCACATAACAAGGAACGCGCAGCCTATGGCGGTGACGAGGGGCAGGAAGCGCATAGCGAACATGAAGTTCACGAACGCGGGAGAAGCGAAAGCTTCTGCTGCCCAGCTTGCGCCGAAATAATAGCCGGTGTAGAGGGTCGCGACGGCAATCGAAGTGCCTGCAAGGAAGAAGAAGCAGAGAGCGCCGAAGCCGACCTTGACGAAGGTGGCAACGAGGCCGAGTGCGGGGTTTGTCTTAGCGAACTTCGAAGCGTGCTCGGAATGACGCCAGTTCCAGCTGGTGTCGGTATGGCCGGAGAGGATGATGGTGTAGTCATACTTGCCGTCCTCCGGGAGCAGCTCGCCATAGGTATTCTGCGATATCTCCTGCTTAAAGAACATATCGAACCAGGTCTTATAAAGGAAAACGCTGCAGACAAGCCAGACGATGCATGCCGCCGAAGCGAGAGCCATGCCGTACCAGACTGCGGGGATGCCCATTGCGATATAGACAAGGGCGCTCAGCGCGAGACCGAGCCAGCCTGCATAGGGGATTCCGCCGATGGACGCACGCGGGGAAACCGCAAACTCTTCGCGAACGGGCTCGATGCCGATCTCTCTGAGCTTATCGCCCATATAGGCAGCAAACTTTTTTTCGCCGTCCGAACCCGGCAGTCTTGCGCCGATGTTCTTCGCGGCATGATTGATTATGTCGTATACCTCTTCGGCATACTTTCTGTGTTCTTCTTTCATGAAAAAGCGATACTCCTTTTGAAAATGTGCCATAATTATACAATAATTAGACGCAAAATTGCAATAGAGTTTAAAGAGAATATAAAAATTTCTTTAAATCTTTGTGAACGAGTAAATTTTTTCGGCGTCGGGCGGAAACGATAATAAATGCAAAGGCGCTTTTTTCTATCAGAAAGGATAAAATTAAAATGAATAAAGAAAACGACAAAAAATTCGACGGCATCCACTGCCCCACCCCGAGCTCCGAACCCGTCATGGGCGAACCCGAGGACTCATTCGACATGGTGAACAAATACGGAACCTACAACATTCAGCCGACCTCGCAGACGGAAAATTCTTTTCCGCATATTGCGCAGGGACTGCCGAAAAAACGCAAAAGTGCAAAGAAAACGAGATAATATCATAAAGGATCAAATTAATTGATACTTCGTGTGAATAAACCAAACAATCGATATAACAATTATACTCGCACCTTATCAAAAAAATGTTTAAGTAATAATACGGGGCTGTTTCGTAAAAACGGAACAGCCTCTGTTTTTTTACTTTGTTTTCATTCGAGCTTATTATTGATTTTCTTCCCGCGAAATGATATCATAAAGGGCAACAGATTTTCGGAGATGAGTTTTTGTGTTCATTCTGACGCTCGGCGAAAGCGATCCGTTTTTCAACCTGTCGGCGGAGGAATATCTGCTCCGCGAAAAAAGCGAAGATTTTTTCCTGCTCTGGCAGAACGAGCCGTGCATTGTAATCGGCAGAAATCAGAACGCGGCGGACGAGATAAACGGTGATTATGTCCGCACCCGCTCGCTGCCCGTTGTTCGGCGGATGACCGGCGGCGGGGCTGTCTATCACGATACGGGCAACCTCAATTTTTCGTTCATTATAAACGGCGAGGCGGACAGAGTTGAGCTGTGCCGACCGATTATAGATGTCCTGCGCTCCATCGGCGTTGTGGCGGAGCTTTCCGGGCGAAACGACATTCTTGTCGGCGGCAGAAAAATCTCCGGCACGGCGATGTGCTCGCGCGGCGGCAGGTCGCTGTTTCACGGCACACTGCTGATAAACGCCGACCTTGAGGCTATGTCCGAAGTGCTGAGGCCCGACGAAAACAAGTTGATGGGGCACGGAGTGAAATCGGTCAGAAGCCGCGTTGCAAATCTGTCGGAATACACGAAAGAAGAAGTCAGCCCCGATATTATCGGCGCGATGCTGGCTGGATATATGACGGAGCGCGGCGGAGAAATATATAAACTCGGCGAAAGCGATATAGAAGCCATTGAGAAGCTTCGGGACAGCAAATATTCGACCGACGAATGGAACTGCGGCGCCGAGCGGCTCCAAAAACCCGAGCGATCCCGTCTTAGCTGCGGAACGGTTTATATAAAAAAGAAAACCGCCTGCGGGCGGATAGAAGACATACGCATTTTCGGCGATTTCATGAACATCGGAGATATTTCAAGGCTCGAAGCGCGGCTTCGCGGGACGGAGTTTCGGCGCGAAGAAATAATATCGGCGCTCGAAGAAGCCCGAGTGGAAAAATATATTCCGAATTTGACCGCAGACGAGCTTGCGGACATCATAACAAAAAGCGAGTGATACACATGGAGAGACTCAAAAGAACGGCCGCCATACACGATATATCAGGCTTCGGCAAATGCTCGCTGACAGTTGCCCTGCCGATAATCTCTGCCATGGGCATTGAGGTTTCGGTCATACCGACCGCCGTGCTATCGACGCACACGGGCGGGTTCACGGGCTTCACCTACCGCGACCTCACGGGCGACATGCGCCCGATCGCGGAGCACTGGAAGAGCCTCGGAATAAAATTCGACGCGATATACAGCGGCTTTCTCGGCTCGGTCGAGCAGATAGACATCGTGACCGATTTTATAGACGATTTCAAAGAGAAAAACACAGTCGTGCTCGTCGACCCCGCGATGGCGGACGGCGGGAAGATGTACACGGTGTTCGACATGGACTTCGCAAAGCAAATGGCGCGCCTTTGCGCCAAGGCGGACATAATCGTTCCGAACTTCACGGAGGCGGCGTTCATGCTCGGCGAGGAATACCGCCCTGCCCCCTACTCAAAAGAATATGTTGAATCGACGCTTCGCAGGCTCTCTTGTCTCGGGCCGTCAAAGGTGGTTCTGACGGGAGTTGCATTCGACGGCAGACAGGTCGGCTCGGCATCATACGACCGCTCGACAGATGAGATAAGCTACGCCCTCTCGGACACGGTGGACGGATATTTTCACGGCACGGGCGACGTGTTCGCGAGCGCGCTGCTCGGCGCATACATGAACGGTCTGAGCCTCGCCGAGAGCGCGAGGATAGCCGTTGACTATACCCACGGCTGCATCGTGAGAACAAAAGAGGCGGACACGGATCTTCGCTACGGCGTTGATTTTGAGCACGGAATACCCGATCTGCTCCGGCAGACGGGGATAATATAAAAAAGAAAAGGCAAAGAGGAGAGGAAGAAATGAGCTACGCAGACGAGGTATTTATCGCCAACTGCAAAGATATACTCGAAAACGGCACATGGGACACGGACTACAACGTTCGCCCGCACTGGGAGGACGGCACGAGTGCGCACACGATAAAGAAATTCGGCATCGTCAACCGCTATGACCTTTCAAAAGAGTTCCCGGCGATGACGCTCAGAAAAACTTTTATCAAGAGCGCAACGGACGAGCTGCTTTGGATATGGCAGAAGAAATCGAACAATGTAAACGACTTCAAGGGTCACGTCTGGGACGCTTGGGCTAACGAAGACGGCAGCATCGGCAAGGCATACGGCTATCAGCTCGGAGTCAAGCACCACTATCCGGAGGGCGATTTCGACCAGGTTGACAGAGTTCTCTATGACCTCAAGCACAACCCGCTCAGCCGCCGCATACTGACAAATATATATGTCCACGCAGACCTGAGCGAGATGAACCTCTACCCCTGCGCCTACAGCATGACTTTCAATGTCACGGGCAAGAAGCTCAACGCGATACTCAACCAGCGCTCGCAGGATATGCTCACGGCAAACAGCTGGAACGTCTGCCAATATGCGACGCTCGTTCACATGATAGCGCAGGTCTCGGGACTTGAGCCGGGCGAGTTTGTTCATGTCATTGCCGACGCGCATATCTACGACAAGCACGTTCCGATAGTCGAAGAGCTGATAAAGCGCGAGCCATACGACGCGCCGAAGTTCGTCCTCGACAAGTCAATAACGGATTTCTACAAGTTCACGCCCGACAGCGTGCATTTTGAGGACTACAAATATCACGAGTTCACCGACAAGATACCCGTTGCGATATAAGGAGCGAAGATGAAAGCAATAGTTTGCGCCGACATAAACTGGGGCATCGGCAAGGGCACGGGAATGCTCTTTCATATCCCCGCCGACCTCAAGTTTTTCAAAGAGAAAACCATGGGCAGCACCGTTATCATGGGTCGCACGACATTTCTCTCCCTGCCGGGGCAGAAGGCTCTGCCGGGCAGGAAGAATATAGTGCTGACGCGAGACGAAAATTGGAGCGCCGAGAATGTCACGGTGTGCCACGGCATTGACGAGCTCGCGGACATTATTGAAAATGGCGAAAATGTATTCCTCATGGGTGGAGAGGCGGTCTACAACGAGCTGATTGACTCATGCGATGAAGCGTATGTAACGCGCGTAAATGCGGATGGAAAGGCGGAGAAGTTCTTCCCCGACCTCGACCGCCGCGCAGGCTGGAAGCTCGTCGAGCGTTCCGCCGCGCAGGAGAGCAACGGATATGTTTTCACGTTTGACAGATATGTAAAAAAATAAGCTATACGAAACGGGATTGACGGACTGACCGCCAATTCCGTTTTTTGTTTTATTCGGTCGGGTCGGACTTTTTCGGCTCTTTAATCAAAGATTTATTTTTGCGCTATTGCCGTTCTTGCCGCAATATGCACAAACAAAGCGCCCAACATTTGGAAATATTGACGAAAGAAAAATAAAACTTTTCCGTTGACAAACGCCGAAAAGGATGATAATATACAACTGAGCTATTTGAGATAGCTCAGTTAGCTAACTTTTTAATACGGAGGACAAATCGTGATTATACTCGATTTCCACTCAAAAACACCTATCTACGAACAGATCGAGGAGCAGGTGATGCTCATGGTCAGGCGCGGCGTGTACAAGCCGCACGACCGTCTGCCCTCCACCCGCTCTTTAGCTTCCGAGCTCAAGCTCAATGTGAACACCGTAAAGCGCGCGTTTCAGGAGCTTGAGGCAAAGGGCGTGACCTATTCCCAACCAGGGCGCGGAGTCTTTATCAGCGAAAACGCGGCGGACAACAGCCGCGTGCGCGAGCAGGCTCTTTCGGCGCTCTCGGCCGCTCTGCGCTCGGCGAAGGCAAACGGGCTGAGCGAAGCGGATATTGAGGAGCTTCTAAAGCAGGTCTACGCCGAAAACAAATGAAAGGAGCAAAGAGGCAAACGCCATGATTGAATTCAGAAACGTCACCAAAAGCTACGGCGATTTCACCGCCGTTGAGGACATATCCTTCTCCGCTTGTGACTCGTCCGTCTGCGGTCTGATAGGCTACAACGGCGCGGGCAAGACAACGCTTATAAAATGCGCCGCAGGGCTCTATAAGCCGGACTCCGGCAAGGTGCTTATAGACGGCGAATCCACCTACAATTCCGACGAGGTGCGCTCGCGGCTGTTTTTCGTGCCGGACGATCTCTTCTTCCCCGTCGGCTCGACCCCGAACAGCGCGGCTCGCTTCTACAAAGACTACTACCCGGAGTTTTCATTCGGCAACTTCGAGCGTATGCTAAAGCTCTTTGAGCTTGACGGCGACGCGAAAATACGCGGATTTTCAAAAGGAATGCAGCGCCAGACAGAGATAGCGTTAGCGCTCGCCTCGTCGCCGAAGGTCCTGCTGCTCGACGAATGCCTCGACGGGCTTGACATCGCAAAAAAGGACATCTGCAAGCAGCTTTTCATGGACTACATGGCTCAGAGCGGCTGCACCATGCTCATCTCGTCCCACGCGATAGCAGATCTTCAAAACCTCTGCGACAGGATAGTGCTGATATCCGGCAAGCGTATGCAGATGAACTGCTGCACGGACGATATCCCCTCTACCTGGCGCAAATTCAGGCTTCAGTTTGACTTTGAGCCGACGCGCTCGATATTCGGGAATATCGACATCAAAAAGCTCGACATCGACGGCCGAAGTGCCGTTGTGACCGTCTGCGGACACATCGACGACGCAAGGGCAAAGCTCGACGCATTGGAGCCGCTGTTCATCGACGAGTTCCCGATGGAGCTTGAAGAAATATTCTTACAGGAAACGGAGGACAAGAGCGATGAAATCTCAAAAGTCTTTGAATAATATTGCTTCCGCCGACTTAAAGCGCAGCTTTGCTTCAAATCTCGTCATACCCGCGCTGACCTTTCTCGCATTCACTGTGCAGGCGGCAGTATGCGCATATTTTCAGTTCAAACAGAAAGAAAAGGTCTTTTTCACATGGTTCAGGGACTCGCCCGATGCGCTTGTTTTTATCTCATTCTGCATTGTGCTCGTCGGCGCGATACAGGCGGCATATACCCTGCGGTTCATCAACATAAAGAATCAGTCGAACGTGTGGTTCAGCTTCAATCTCAGCCGCTCGACGCTCTTTAAAAACCGCTGTGTTTCTTCGCTGACGCTCCTCAGTGCGGCGATAATAATACCCGGAATAATCAGCGCGATAATATGCTGCGCGTCCGGCTGCTCCGCCGCGAAGGTTCTCCCGGTAATATTCTATCAGTATGCCGGATTTTTGACGATGATATTCGCGGGGTTTGCGATAGGCGCGCTGACGGCTTCGCTCACGGGAAGCGTTGCGGAGAGCATGTTCTATTCTGTAGTGCTCATTCTCGCCCTGCCGCTTCTCTCAACTGCTTGGGATGCCCTTTCTTCGGTATTTCTGCGCGGCAGGACGGCAGTCTCCGGCGTGAATTACACCGGCGACATGGATATGCAGCATTACTATTTCAGTTTCTCCATCCAACGGGGCGGACGCGGGATAATGGCATTCTGCCCGTTCACGCTGTTCCGCGTTCCCGGAACGAGTATAGAGGATTCTGCAATCTCGGATCTGCGCGGATTCGGTCCTATCGACTTCGGTTACTGCAAGGACGGCTCGTCCCTGCCCGGGATAGGCGCATGGCTTCCGATACTGCTTTGGATAGTTTTGACCGCCGTATTGATCGTGCTCGCGCAGCGGATGTTCAGCAAAAAGAAGCTTGAAGAGCTCGGAGTTCCGGCGGCGAGCCGTGTGCTCACAGCGCTTACCTCGGCGATAATAGTGTTCTGCGGATTTTCCGTTCCCGCATGGGTTTTGAAAACCACTATCCCCTCCGTTAATACTGCGCTCACCGCGCTTTTGGGTATCGCCGTCATGCTCGCGGCATATTTTGCCTACACATTCATTGCGCGCAGGAATTTGAAGGCGGTTCGCAAGAATCTCTGGCAGTTTGCAATGCCGGTCGGCGCAACGGCGATAATCACCGCAATATTCCTGACCGGCGGATTCGGCTACACCGCGCGCGTTCCCGAGGAGGAAGAGGTAGAGTATGTCACGGTGTCGATGCCGTTCAGCTTTGAGAGCGGAATGGCGCAAAACGGCAGTATACTCCGCACCGTCAAGGGCACTGCAACGGTTCTCAAGCCCTATACAAACTGCATAACTCTCTCGACGGAAAAGGACATAAACACGGTGCTCTCCATCCACAAGCTCATAACAAACGAAAAAAAGAGCGACGAAAAGACGAGCGCCCCGTTCTCCGTCAAATATTATTTCAAGAACGGCAGGAGCATGGAGCGCACTTTCACGAACATAAGCGAAAAAGACCTCAACTCATATTTCGCCGTTGCCGACACAGACGGGGTAAAGGAACAGCAATATCTTTTCCTCGCCGCCTCCGATACAGAGCGCGAAAAGCTCGAAAGCGAAGACGTAAAAGCTCCGAATATGTCGAACCTGCAAGGCTATTTCTTATTTCGGAACTACGGCAATCCGCTGCGCAATACGGATGGCGTTCTAATAGCGAGCAAGGACGGCAGCTTCTGCCGCGAGCTGAGCTCGGATGAGCTTGATAAGCTCGGCAAATGCATATGGAGTGACATATCGAAGAAAAAATATACGGATATTCTTCGCGGCAGCGAAAAGGAAGTAGCATATATTTATCTCGACGACAATGCCACGAACTACGGCGGTCTATATGAAGAAAATGTTAAAGGCAGATCTGTTCTTGCGGCTGTCACGGACGACATGACCGAGACGCTGAAGTTTATCAAAGAACACGGCATGACGGACGCGCTCGGGCAAAAGCGCGAAGTCAAGAGCGTCAATATTTACGACTGCCGCCGCATCATTTTGCAGGCGCAGGAGATAAACAAAAGCGGAAGCTACGGCGGCACCGCGATAAACCCGATTTTTATTATGAGCACGATGTTCAACACGAAAGAAATAAAGTTGGTGAACAAAGCTTTCGGCGACATGGATGACTGCTTCATAAAGAGCGTTACAAATCAAAAGCAGTCAGACGAGCTGTTCGCTCTCGCTCAAGGACAGTGTTACACCTCTCTCGGCGGCTATATCGCGCAGATAACATTCACCGACGGCTACAATCAGACGATGTACATTTCCGAAAGCGATGCGCCGGGATATATAAAATGACGAGAAAACGGCAGGAACTTTTTTACGGTTCCTGCCGTTTTTGTTTATACATATTCTGCTGTCATCTGAACTGTTCCGGTGAAGCGGTCGAAGTCTATCATTATATAGTTGCCACCGTTTTGGAAATTGAACTCGCGTTCGAATCTGCCGTCGGTGTCGGGCGTATATTCGATCACTTTTCCGTTCATTCTCAGGCGTATTACCGCGCTGCCGGACTCGGTTTCGATATAAGCTTTCACTTTTATCAGCTTGTCGCGCGCCGATGCGCCGCCGAACACGGTATCGCGTCCGGTCTCGTTCTCACACTGCGCGGTGTAGCTGCCGGTGAACCAATCCTTGCCGTTGTTCTCGCGCTTGCCGATAAGCCTGGCGCTGTTCGTGACATCGGACATTTTGAACGCGCCGCGCAGATCGTCAAAGTATCTGTCCGCGCGTTTGAGCTGCATACTGCCGCGGCTCATGCACGCCGTGAGCGAGAGCATTAGAGCAAGAGTCAGCAGAACAGCCGCTGCTCTTTTCATTATTCTCTCTCCTTTGCGCCGCTGACTATCTTATAATAGGCGTTGGAGGTGACGCGGTAAATAAGAGTATAGAACAGCGCAAACACGACGAAGCACACAAGAGTTGTCACGGCGAAGAGGACGGGGTTGTTGAAGTTGAAGGCGAGTAATATTCTGCGGATTATTATAGACGCGAATATCATATGCAGACCCGCTCCCGCAAGAGGCAGGAAGAATACCGTGAGCAGCTGGGAATTGATGCTCTTTCTTATCTCTTTCTTTGTCATGCCGACCTTCTGCATTATCTCAAAGCGCGACTGATCTTCGTAACCCTCAGAAACCTGCTTATAGTAGATTATCAGCACAGCCGCGAAGATGAACACGACCGAGAGCATGACGCCGAGATAGAACAGCGAGCCGAAGGCAGAATAATAATCATCCCTGCCGGCATTGCGGCTGTCTATCGAGAAGGACATCATATTGCCGTAAGACGACATTGCCGGTTTTGTCGCGTCGATATAGTCATTGCACAGCGCTCTCTCGCCGGCGGTATCGAGATCGGTATCGAAAAATCTGAAATACTTATAGTTAACGGTGCGCACCCCGTTGTGGTTTTCGGGCTTTGCAAAATCCGTGGCTGCACTTTTGAAGTCGGGCACGAAAATATATATCGAGGACGCAATATTTACGGCGGAGTCGCCGTCAATGAGGAAGCTGTCGACTGTCTTTTTGACTTTGTAGGTCTTGCCGTCGCCGAGAGTCACGGTGTCATATTTATACTTCATTCTGTAGCCATAGACTATGACCTCATCGGGCGCGAGGGTTTCGTTCGTGCCCATGACGGCGTTGTAGTCCTCTATCGGCACGACATCGAAGCAGATATACGCATTCGAGTTTGAACCGATTGTTACGCCCGTGCCGCCTGCGATCAGCTTGCCGCCGTCGGAAATCGTGCCGACAGTCACAACGGATCTGTAGGACGCAAAATTTGAGGCGTTCGCCTTATGCGAAGCGGCAAGGGAATCGACGCCTGCGGCGACTTTTTCGATATTGTCGTCATCGAGTCCGTCGATAGTATCAAAGCCTGTCGAGAGCACGATATCGCGCGGATAGCGGGTGTTGACGCTGTCCTCAGTGCCGAAGAGCAGGCAGGTGGTCGAGGATATCATGACGAGCACCATTGTTGCAAGCACGCAGACGGACGCGAGTCCCGCGCCGTTTCTCTTCATTCTGTAGGTCATTGAAGAGACGGAGATGAAATGATTCGGCTTATAATAATAGTTCTTGCGCTTTTGCAGGAAGCGGCAGAGAAGCACCGAGCCGAATATCATCAGAAGATAAGTGCCGATGATGACCATTATGACCGCGATGAAAAACACAAGTATCGCGCTCAGGGGCTCGGTTATCACAACGGCGGTAATATATGCGCCGATGAGCAAAATTGCGCCGCTGATGCCGAGAAGCGGGTTTGCTTTCGGCGGCTTCTCGCCGAGGTTTTCACTCCTTATCAAAGTCACCGCGCTCGCGCCCATTATCTGGCGCACGGAGTTGATAAAGAGGAGCAGGAAGATAACGGCGAAAACGCCGACGGTCAGCAATATTGCAGTCGGAGAGACATGGAAAACATAGCTGATATCAGTGCCGCCTATCGCCTTGACGAATCCGAGTTCGGCAAGCTTCGAGAGCGCGACGCCGAGCACAAGACCGCAGAAGAGCGATATGGCAGAAGTTATCAGGCTCTCCCAAAAGAGCAGGATACTGATATTCTTTTTGTCCATGCCGAGGATGTTATAGAGTCCGAACTCTTTCTTCCTGCGGCGGATGAGAAATGAATTTGTATAGAAAAGAAAGATGCAGGCAAATATAGCGATGACCCAGCCGCCGAGCATGAGCACGATGTTGACCGTACCCTCGCCGAACGTGCCCTTTAGCGACTCGCCGTAGCGCAGGAAAATAACGATATAATACATCATTATCATGCCTATCTGCGTTAAAATATACGGCAGATAGAGGCGCTTGTTCTTCCTTATCCCGTCAAACGCGAGGCGCGGATAGAAAAACTTTTTCATTTGCGCTCACCGCCTGTCGCAAGCAGAGTCAGGGTCTCGGATATCTTCTGATAGAGCTGGCTGTCGGTATCGGCGCCGCGATAGATCTGATGGAACACCTCGCCGTCCTTTATGAAGAGCACGCGCTTTGCGGAGGAAGCCGCCTTGACGGAGTGCGTGACCATAAGAATGGTCTGTCCGAGGGCGTTGACCTCGGTGAACAGGCGCAGCAGTTCATCGGTGGACTTTGAATCGAGCGCGCCGGTCGGCTCATCGGCGAGAATTATGCGCGGCTCGGTTATCAGCGCGCGGGCGACAGCCGCCCTCTGCTTCTGGCCGCCGGATATCTCATAGGGATATTTCTTGAGCAGCTCCGTTATGCCGAGACGCTTTGCTATCGGTTCGAGGCGGGAATGCATCTCATCGTAGCTCTTGCCCGCGAGGACGAGCGGAAGATAGATATTATCTTCAACCGTGAATGTATCGAGAAGATTGAAATCCTGGAACACGAAGCCGAGGTTGTCTCTGCGGAAAGCGCAGACAGCCGAATCCTTTATCTTTGAAAGATCCCTACCGTCGATCATAACGCTGCCGGAAGTGGGTCTGTCAAGAGCCGCAAGAATATTGAGCAGAGTGGTCTTGCCGGAGCCGGATTCGCCCATTATAGCGACATACTCGCCCTCCGACACGCTGAAGTTAACATTTTTAAGAGCCTCGACCTTATTGCCGCCGAGACGGGTTGAATAGACTTTTTTGAGTCCGTTGACTTCCAAAATACTCACTGTAGTTGACCTCCTGTCATTTTGTGACTCTATTATAGCCGAAAAGGGAAATGCGCCTCCATAGAAAAGGCTTACATTTCCCCTTTCAAATCTTACGGTTTTGTAAGAAGTTATTCTTTCATCAGCCTGTACTGCCCGAGATCGAGGCGAACCGTTGTCCCCTCGCCTATCGTCGAAGAAATCGAGATATCAATACCGAGGTTTTGACATATGCGGCGGCAGAGATAAAGCCCGAGCCCGCTCGCACGGCGGTCGGTTCTGCCGTTGCATCCGGTATAGCCTTTGTCAAACACGCGCGGCAGATCCTCCGGCGCGATGCCTATTCCGGTGTCTTTGATACAAAGGACTTTTCCCTCGGAATAAATCTTTATGCTCCCCTCGCGGGTATATTTGAGCGCGTTTGAGAGCAGCTGCTCGACGACGAACGCGAACCATTTTTCGTCCGTAACGGCTTGAATATCAACGCTGTCATATTCGAGGCGAATCCTGCGGTCTATAAATTCCGAGGCGAATTTTTTCACCGAGCTTCTGATTATTTCATCTATATCCTGCCGAGCAAAAACATAGTCGCTGTAATCCGAGCCGAGACGCACAAAGACGAGCACCATCTCGACATACTGCTCTATACGCGACAGTTCGGATGCGAGTCTGCGCGCTTCGGGCACATCCTCTTTCTGAAGAGTCAGACGCATCGCCGCTATCGGCGTTTTTATCTGGTGCGCCCAGATGGTGTAGTAATCGACGGTGTCGCGTATGCGGCTGTCCGTCTGCGCCGTTATCTCCGCTATTTTTTCCTTGAGCACGGATATCAGTTGCTGATAGTCGGAATCAACTATCCCCTCCGGCTCGGGCAGAGCCGAGATAATCTCCGTGTTTCTGCGGCGCAGCTCTTCAAAAAACTTGTGGCGGCGATACGCTTTTGTAATATCATAGGCGACGAACACCGCGCCGAAAAGCAGGCACAGTGCGCACGGATACATCACGGCGCGCACGGGCAGACGGTAGAACCAAAACGAAACCGCGAATATGCAGACGAAAAGCAGAAGCATCAAAAGCCGCTTCCATCGCTCCTTGAGATAACCCTTAAAAAAGCTCATAACTCCTCCGAAATCAAGCTATTATATACCCCACGCCGAACTTTGTGGCGATAAAATCTTTGAGTCCCGCCGCGTCAAGCTTCTTTCTAAGGCGGTTGACATTGACGGTGAGTGTATTTTCATCGACAAACGAGTCCGTCTCCCAAAGGCGCTCCATCAGCTTTTCGCGGCTGACCACCTTGCCTTTATTTTCCATCAGGCAGAGCAGAATACGATATTCATTTTTGGTCAGCGTTATCTTTTCATCGCCGAAAACGAGTGAATTTTCACCCGTATCGAGCAATGCGCCGCGATGCTCGAGCACAGGGACATTAGCGCCGAAATCGTAAGTACGGCGCAGAAGAGCCTGAATTTTCGCCATGAGGACGCTGCCGTCGAACGGCTTCGAGATAAAATCATCTGCTCCGAGGTTCATCGCCATGACGATGTTCATATTATCCGACGCCGAGGAGACGAAGATTATCGGCACCTTTGAGACGCGGCGAATCTCACTGCACCAGTGATAGCCGTCAAAGAACGGCAGCATGATATCGAGCAGGACTATATGCGGCGAAAACTCGGCGAACTCGTGCATGACATTGCTGAAATCCCGCACGATATGCGTCTGAAGATTCCATGCCTGTGCCTGCGCCGCGACGGCGTTCGCTATCCCCGGATCGTCCTCAACGATAAAGAGCCTGTACATACCGCACCTCCGAAAACTGTTTCATAAAAATCAACGGACAAAGCCGCCCAAAAACTTCGGCTGTATACAAAATAATTATACGGCATCTGCGACCGCGTTTCAAGAAAAACAGTATCGCAAATGAACTTCGGCGCATAGAATATACCGAAAAAACTTTGGAGGTGCCAAATGAACAACAATCAAAACCGCTGCGGCTGCGGCGGACAGCCGACAGTCATGGACATTGACCGCGAGACGAAAGAGAACACAAATTTCCGAAAAGAGGCATGGACGGGCGAGCATCTGCAGGTAACGCTGATGTGCATACCCACAAACTGCGACATCGGCGCGGAGATCCACGAGGACACAGATCAGCTCGTCTGCATCGTGCAGGGCTGCGCGACAATAAGCTTCGGCGCGACGAAATGTTCCATGTGCGACGGTCAGAGGGCAAACGGCGGCGACGCCTGCCTCATCCCCGCCGGAACCTGGCACAATATAACAAACAGCGGAAGCATCCCGCTCAAGGTATATTCCGTATACGCTCCGCCGCACCACGCGGCAGGAACAGTCCAGCGCACCAAGACCTGCGACTGCTGAAAATAAAATAGATACAGGCGCCGTGACTCTGGTGGATCACGGTGCCCGTATCGTTGAGGAAGTGGAGATAAAAAAGATAATATGGAAATTCCAAAACGCAGGTTGGGGGTTCTGCGTTTTGCGTGGATGGTGAAATCAGCGAAGCATTACTTTCTGCTTATTCTCGCCCGGCAGTCGAAATCATCCGACCTCGACCGCCGAAAAGTCATAGTACAGATCCATCGGGCGATTATCGTCAAGCAGGAGTATGCTGTTATCCTCGAGCAGGAGGTTATCTCCCGCATACTTCATGATGAAGTCTATGCCATAGTTGACAGCCTGTTCTTCATTCTCGGCATAAATAAATCCGCTGACGGGGTTGACGGTGTCCTCGCAGGCGCCTATCTCCCTGCCGTCATCTCCGATTTTCTTGCATCGGCATTCGAGCACATAGCGCGAGCCGATATCCGGAAGTCCGTCATATTCTTTTAGCATTATTATCCGTCCCTTGAATTTATCTGCAGATGCGGTTTGTCGCAGCCTGCCGCATGCCTCCGCGCTTCCGGCGGTCAGGCAGCAGACGGAAAACCCGCCCGCTTCCCGCCGTATAGGAGTATAGGAGGTAGTTGGCTTCATTTATGTACTTCGCTTGAGTACGCCATAATTTTAACGCAATGCAAGCAAAAAGTGTTGATTTTTCAAAAAGTGATGTAAAAATGGGCAAAAACGATATATTTTGAGCAGTTATTTTTCTATGCAGCAAACATGCGACATATTTTGACAGATTGTTGCGTATAATTATCAGTGCCAAAAGAACATTTTATTTGTACGGCATAATAACACAGTTAAAAAAGTGTAAGAACATACCTTATAAGTCCGCCGCGGTGCAGAGTTGTAAGAAAATACCTGCGCAGTCGGTTGAAATATTTTTTATGCTCAGACACTGTCATTATAAATAAAGAAAGCAGGCAAGGTGTGTACCCTGCCTGCTTTCTTTTATATAGGAGTTATGTAGGAGATAGATTTCAAATTCATGCTCTTTTCAGAGGTCAACACTATTTTAGCGCATTTGCCGCCGGAAGTGTGAATTTTTGCAAAAGTGATGCGATTTTGGGAGAAAACGATGTTTTTTGTGAGTTTAATTTGCCGAGGTCGCAAAACTCAATTCAGGCGGTGACCGGCAAACAATAAAAAATAATCGTTGATGACATTTTTTATTTTTCTGTTTGCTTTTTCGACAAAATGTGGTATAATATTTGCGGGAGCGTGATTCTTTTGATAGATATACTTGTCTGCGATGACAGCGCGGAAATAGTTGAACAAGTAAAAAAGCTGCTGTGCGCATGGGAAAAAGTGAACACTGTCAGCTTCAATATAGACTGCCGCCAATCGGGAAAATTTATTCTCGAAAACAAGCACAAATATGACATTGCTTTTATTGATATCGAGATGCCCGAAATGAGCGGACTCGAGCTCGCCGTTGAGCTCAAGAAGCAGAATCCTGATGTGCTGATTATCGTTCTGACCTCGTTCCAGCGATATCTCGACGACGCGATGCGCATCCATGTTTTCAGATATCTCTCGAAGCCCGTCGATGTCAACCGCTTCAACAAGAACCTCTTTGACGCCGTTCAGGAATACCGCACACTGAGCAAGACGATAATTCTCGAGACTCACGACATAGTCAAGAAGATAAAGACAAAAGACATTCTCTATATTGAAAACAGGCGCTACGGCGCACTTCTCGTGACAAAAGACGCCGAATATGCGACAGGAGTCAGACTAAAAGACTGGATAGCCAAAACCGGTCAGCCGGACTGTTTTGTCTATTCCCACGCGAGCTACATAGTCAATCTGCAAAACGTCATCGACTTTTCAAAAGACAGCGTCACGCTCAGAAAAGGCGACGGCGAAACGGTAAGCGTATATATGTCCCAGCGCAAATACCCCGCCTTCAGAAAGGCATTTTTTAACTTTGCGGGAGGTATATGATGGACACTGTGTGTAAATTGATTGCCTGCGCTTTCGGACAATTTGCCGCGTACTGCTATTTTTCAAGGCGGTTTGAAACAAAATGTCCGATTGCCGCAGTCTGTGGATTCTTTGCGGCGGCTGCTGCCGTCCAATTTGCCGTAAGCTTCGCGGGGCTTGCCGCGCTCAACATAGCCCTGCTCTTTATCAGCAATCTCTGCGCCGCGCTCATAATATACCGTGCAGGAATAAAGCAGACGCTGATCCATTGCTTACTGCTCGAAGTTCTTGCCGCGATGTCGGCATTTATAATAATGTTCGGTCTGCCGAAAATTATCGGCCATGAGCCGCCCGGGAACGGAATGATATTGCTTGGCATATCGGCGAGCGCGCTGTATTTTACATTCGCTTATGCCGTATCAAGGCATAACGACAATATGATTGCCTATTACGTACTGGTGTCCCTGCTCTCGCTGGTCTGCGCCGCAATGATTGCAGGCTTCGCATTTTTCCCGGGGAGCAATCTGATTTTGACGCTGATATCGGTCGTTCTGCCGTTGGCGATATCCGCCGTCTGCCTTGCGCACAGAAAGTTAGTCTGCAAAATCACAAACTCAACCGAATCGCTTCTCGAAGAACAGCGTCAGGAACTGAACACGGAATACTATGCGGAGCTTGAGCATCAATACGACCTGCGCGACATTATTATCCACGACATAAAGGGGCAGCTGCGCACGATAAAGCAGCTCTCACAAAACGGAGAAAACGACCGCATAAACAGCTACATCGACTCGATATACAACAGCGGCGCGATGGGCGCGGTGAAGCAGTTCAGCAGCAACAAGCTCGCGAATGTTATAATCAGCAGATACGCGCATCTGTGCGCAAATTCGGAGATAAAATTCAACTGCGATGTGCGCAGCATTGATTTTTCTTTTCTTTCGGACAGCGACCTCACAATATTACTCGACAACATCCTCAACGGGGCATACAAATCCGCCGAAAAATCAGAAGAGCGCTTTATCGACATGAGCATCGGCAGCTTCAACGAGGCATATGTCGTGCTCAACGTCCGCCACAGCGTGGACGGCTCTCCGGACATAAAGAACAGCGAGAGGGCGGCGCGCATAAGCAAGATAATTCAAAAATACGGCGGACAGGCATCGTTCGACTGCGCGGACGAGAGAATATTCGCGGCGAAGATAATGTTCAAGTCCCCAATCGCCAATATGAAATAAAATTAAAAGGGCTGCTTTCCGGGCAGTCCTTTTTCGCTGTTATTCTTTAATTGTATTGAACTTATATTGACGCAAGAGTATAATTAATATATATTTTCAATTAACATCAATCCTAAAAAGGAAGGTGCGGAAAATGAAAGAAGTGAAATCCCCAAAGAAGCCTCTGATATTCTACTACGGCATTGCGCTGCTCGTCATTGTGCTGTTCAATGTGATAGTGTCTCCCCTGCTCGTCAAGGCACGAGTGACGGAAGTCGACTACGGCACATTTATGAGCATGATCGAGCAGAAAAAAATCGGCAATGTCGAGGTCGATGACGATCAGATAATCTTCACCGACAAGGACGACGCGAAGAAAATCTATAAGACCGGCGCGATGAACGACCCGACGCTGACTCAGCGGCTCTACGACTCCGGCGCGAAGTTCTCAAAGGATATCGAGACGACGACCTCGCCGTTGGTGAGTTTCCTGCTGACTTTTGTGCTCCCGCTGATAATCTTCATCGGACTCGGCCAGTATATGGGCAAGAAGCTGATGGAACAGGCGGGCGGCAAAAACTCCATGGCGTTCGGCTTCGGCAAAAGCAACGCGAAGGTCTATGTCCCGTCGACCCAGGGCATACATTTCAGCGACGTTGCGGGTGAAGACGAGGCGAAAGAGAGCCTTTCGGAGATAGTTGACTATCTCCACAATCCGAAGAAATATTCCGACGTCGGCGCGTCGATGCCCAAGGGCGTTCTGCTCGTCGGCCCTCCCGGAACGGGTAAAACAATGCTCGCAAAGGCTGTTGCGGGCGAAGCAAATGTGCCGTTTTTCTCGATGTCCGGTTCGGAATTCGTCGAGATGTTCGTCGGCATGGGTGCTTCGAAGGTCAGGGATCTTTTCAGCCAGGCAAAAGAGAAAGCCCCCTGCATAGTGTTCATCGATGAGATCGACGCCATCGGCAAGAAGCGCGACGGTCAGTTCAGCTCCAACGACGAGCGCGAGCAGACGCTCAACCAGCTGCTCACAGAGATGGACGGTTTCCAGGAAAATATCGGCGTTATCATATTAGCGGCGACAAACCGCCCGGAGACGCTTGATCCCGCGCTCACCCGCCCCGGCCGTTTCGACAGGCGCGTACCCGTTGAGCTGCCCGACCTTGCGGGACGCGAAGCGATACTGAAAGTCCATGCAAAGAAGATAAAGACTGCGGATGACGTTAACTTCCACACGATAGCAAGAATGGCATCCGGTGCATCGGGTGCGGAGCTTGCGAATATTATAAACGAGGCGGCGCTGCGCGCGGTCAGGAACAACCGAACCGTCGTCAACGAATCTGACCTCGAAGAGAGCATCGAGACGGTCATCGCAGGATATCAGAAAAAGAACGCGGTGCTCTCGGACAGCGAAAAGAAAGTTGTCGCCTATCACGAGATAGGTCACGCGCTCGTTGCGGCTATGCAGTCGCACTCGGCGCCCGTGCAGAAGATAACGATAATCCCCCGCACCTCCGGCGCGCTCGGCTACACGATGCAGGTCGATCAGGGCGACAAATATCTGCTGACAAAGCAGGAGCTTGAAAACAAGATTGCGACATTTACGGGCGGACGCGCCGCTGAAGAGCTCGTTTTCGGCGAGATAACAACAGGCGCATCGAACGACATCGAGCAGGCGACAAAGCTTGCCCGCGCGATGATAACCCGCTACGGCATGAGCGAAGATTTTGACATGGTTGCTCTTGAAACTGTATCGAACCAGTATCTCGGCGGCGACGCCTCACTCGCCTGCTCCGCCGATACGCAGAATGAAATAGACTGCAAGGTTGTTGAACTCGTAAAGCGCCAGCATGAGAAGGCTTCGAAAATCCTCGCGGACAACCGCGGAAAGCTCGACGAGCTGGCAAAATATCTCTATGAAAAAGAGACCATAACCGGCGAAGAATTCATGTCCATTCTCGATAAAGGAGGCGAAAAGGAATGAAAAGGCGTTCCGGCTTCGGATGGATGGAGCTCATAATCGGCATTGCGCTCGCGGCGCTCGGAATATTCACTTTTGTCTATCCCGACAATGCGGTGACGACCCTCGTTATTATCTACGGCATAATCGCCATAATAACCGGCATTGCGGATGTTGTGCTCTATGTTCGCGTTGACAAGCATCTAGGCTTCGGCCCGACTGTATCGCTCATTTCGGGCATACTCAGCGTCATGGCGGGCGTCATGCTGCTCGTCTATCCCAACGCGGGCAAATGGGTGCTCTCACTCCTGTTCCCGATATGGTTCATCGCGCACTGTCTCTCGAGGCTCTCGCACCTGAACACGATTCGGTTCATCGCGGGCAATTTCGTCTACTGGTTCACGATGATTGTCAACATCATCGGGCTTGTGCTCGGCGTTGTGATGATATTCAGCCCGAACATCTCGGTTGCGGCGGTTGCTTACATCGTCGGCGCATACCTCGTGCTGTTCGGCATTGACTGCATCATACTTGCGTTCAGCCGCATCGGCGAGGGCAAACAATACTGATAAAACAAAAAGCAAGGTCAAGCGTAGTTTTGACCTTGCTTTTTTCTGCTTTCCAAACAGTGCCGCCGACGGCGGCATAGGGTCGTCGAGTCGCCGACCCCTACAAAGAATCTCAAATTCAACATTGAGCCATATTGATAAAAACGCCGGAGGCGGGAAGATTCCCTGTCTCCGGCGTTTTTATTTTATTCAGTCGGTCACGGACACGATATTTATCAGCACCTCGACCATTTTGGGCAATGCGTCGACAGGTATCGCCTCATAGATGCTATGGAAGTTCATGCCGCCGGTCGAGAGGTTCGGGCAAGGCAGACCTTCAAACGAAAGGCGTGCGCCGTCCGTTCCGCCGCGTATCGGCACTATTTCAGGCTCAACGCCCGCATCGCGCATAGCTTTTTCGGCGCGCTCGACGATATCCATATGCTTCTCGATTATCTCTAACATATTATAATAGCTGTCTTTTATATTCAGCTCGAAAGTGCCCTCGCCATACTTTTCGCTCAGGAAGCCGACAGTATCGGCGACGAACTTCTTGCGGCGCTCGAAGTTATTCTTGTCGTGGTCGCGGATTATCATATGCGCGCTCGCCTCGGTCTCGTTGCCGGCGATACGCGCCAAATGATAGAAACCCTCGCGTCCCTCGGTATGCGCCGGGGTCTCCCACGCAGGGAGCATATTGACGAACTCCGCGAGATACAGCGCGGCATTTTTCATCTTGTTCTTGGCGGTTCCGGGATGGGTATTCACTCCATGAACCGTAATATCTGCCGCCGCGGCGTTGAAGTTTTCGCACTCGATACCGCCGACCTCGCCGCCGTCAACAGTATAGGCAAAATCGGCGTTGAAGCGCGCAAAATCGAAGTGATCCGCGCCGCAGCCTATCTCCTCATCGGGAGTGAAACAGATGCTCAGCGCACCGTGGCGGATGTTTTCGTTCGCGTTGATTTCGGCGCACAGGGCGACTATCTCGGCGACTCCCGCCTTATCGTCCGCACCAAGCAGAGTGGTATGATCGGTAACTATAAGCTCGCGCCCGATATATTCATCGCCGACCATCGGGGCGTTCGTGCCGTCAAATTTGATTATCTGCGGCTTGACGTTCGCGCCGCTGACATCGGGGGAAGTATCCATATGCGAGACAAGCCCTATCTTCGGGCAATTTTCGCAGCCATCGGACGCAGGGATATGCCCATAGACATAGCCCATTTCGTCGCGCATGGCGTCGGTGACTCCCGCGCCGCGAAGCTCCTCGACGAGATAATCGGCAAGGACGAGCTGGGTCGCGGTCGAGGGCACGGTATCGCTCGACTCGTCGGAAGTGGTTTCAAAGGTAACATATTTCAGAAATCTTTCGGTAACGGTCATTTTTATCATCTCCGTTTTTTTGTCGGTTCAATGATAGCACAATCGGCGAAATTTGGCAACAGAGCGGTGAAATTTGGAGGAATATCGGTGTGTTTTGGGGCGTGAAATTTCAATCGTAAAGCCGATGTGATTTTGTATCGGCTGCGCCGACAGCGGACAGCCGCAAGGGCTGTCCCTACGGTATTAAAATTAAATATTCGTGAAGATTATGTGCCACCTATGCGGCATCGGTGCGTCGAGGTCGCCGCACCCTACAAGCTGCATGTATTTTGCCGTCGAACGATATCCGCCCTACTGCATCGCATTCACATAGTCACTCCAAATACAGAAAAACTGATACCTAAAAACAGGCAAAGCGAAAACTGCCCGTGCCACTTGCGTGACACGGGCAGCGTTCAATTATGCTTTGAGCTTTGGATTATGACTTAACCCTCAACATAAGCATACTGGAAGTACCAGTAGCCATAGGGGCTGTGCCATGTACCCTTGAGGGTCGGGCTCTGCAGCCAGAAGTCGTTGTAGTATGCAACGGGGATGCAAGCATAATCCTCGGACATGATCTTCTCAGCCTCGTGGAGAGCCTCAAAGTGAGCCTTGGAATCGGCAACCTTGGACTTATCAATAGCGGCGTCGAAAGCCTTGCTGTTGTACTTACCATCGTTGTTGCCGTTGGACGAATAGAACAGCTCGATCATATTGGAAGCGTCGTTGTAGTCCATGATCCAACCGTTACGAGCCATCTCATAGTTACCGGCGCGGCGCTGAGGAGTGAAGGACGACCAGTCAACAACATCGATCTTCATGGTGATGCCAAGCTCCTTCTTGTAGACCTGCTGAAGATACTCAGCAACAGCCTTGTGATAGCCGGAATCGTTGGTCGAATAAGTGATGGTCGGGAAGCCCTTACCGTCGGGATAGCCTGCCTCTGCGAGAGCCTTCTTAGCCTCGACGAGGTTAGCCTGATAGTCCTTGCTGACATAGGTGCTGCCGCCGTTTGCTGCGATAGCGTTGTCAAGGAACATGCCGTCGCCGCTGTCAACGATGCTGGGTCCGACATAGTTGTAAGCCGGGCTGTATGTACCCTGCATGATGGTGTTGGCAACATACTCACGGTCAATAGCAAGGCTGAGAGCCTTACGGACATTGACATTGTTGAAGGGAGCCTTATTAAGATTCATGCTGAGGTAATAAGTGCCGAGGGTCGGATCGACATAGAAGTCGCCGCCGTCGGTTGACTTCTTGAGGCTCGGGATTTCCTCGGTGGGAACATCCTTTATCATGAGAGCCTGGCCGCTGGTGTAAGCGGCATAGGAAGCGCTGGAATCCTCAAGGAGGAGGAAAGTAAGCTGCTCGGTAACGATCTTGCTGTTGTCCCAGCCGCCCTTATAGTTGGGGTTCTTCTTGCAGACGATGCGCTCGCCGGGAGTCCACTCGGAGATCATGTAGGGGCCGTTGCAGACATAGGTCTCGGGCTTGGTTGCCCATTTGTCGCCGTTCTTTTCAACGGTAGCCTTCTGAACGGGGCTCATGGTGCCGAAAGCAACGATCTTGTCGAAGTAAGAGCAGGGATATGCAAGCTTGATGGTGAGAGTCTTGCCGTCCTCGCTCGCCTTGACATTGAGCTTGTCAATGTCGGGCTTTGTGGTCTTCTTGCCGTTCTTATCGGGATTGCCGATAGCATCCTGATAGCCTTCGATCATGCCGACAACAGTCTCGCCGTAGGGTGCGCCGACATCGGGATTGGCAATTCTCTTCATGGTGTACTCAAAGTCCTTGGCGTTGAGCTCGGTGCCGTCGGACCACTTCAGACCGTCACGCATGGTGAAGGTCCAAGTAAGACCGTCAGGGCTGACGGTGTAGGACTCAGCCTGTCCGGGCTGAACCTTGTTGTCCTGGTCGATGATAAGCAGTGTCTCAAACAGAGTGATGAGCATGTTGCCGCCATCGACTGCACTGTTGAGTGCCGGATCGAGAGTTTCAGGGTTGGGACCGATCTGAACAGTGATTCCCTTCTCTGACTTCTTGCAGGAGCCCAGAACTGCGACAGCAGAAAGTGCGAGCACCAGAGCAAGGAACAGAGATACGATTCTCTTGATCTTCATTGATACATCTCCTCTACAAATTTTTGCGGCTTTGCCGCTTTATATCCATTGCGCTCTTCGGCGCAACAAACACCGTTATTTTCAGTCCGCGACCTTGTCGAGGTGGTGGCACGCGGCGAAATGACCGGGGCTGACCTCTTTGAGCTGCGGGCACTCGTTGGCGCACTGCTCGTCCGCATAGGGGCAGCGGGTGCGGAAGCGGCAGCCGCTCGGAGGATTCAGCGGGCTCGGGACATCGCCCTCGAGCGGAATGCGCTTTGCGGCGCGCGCCGTCTTGGGATCCGCCTCGGGGATAGCCGAGATAAGGCTTCTGGTATAGGGATGGACGCTGTGCGCAATCAGCTCGAAGCTGTCCGCAAGCTCCACGAGTTTGCCGAGATACATGACGCCGATGCGGTTCGAGATATGGCGAACGACGCTCAGGTCATGGGCGATAAACAGATAGGTCAGTCCGAGCTCTTTCTGAAGATCCTCGAACATATTGACGACCTGCGCCTGAATGGAGACATCGAGCGCGGAGACCGGCTCATCGCAGACGATGAACTCGGGATCGACCGCAAGCGCTCTCGCGATACCGACTCGCTGGCGCTGACCGCCGGAGAACTCATGCGGATAGCGGTTTGCGTGCTCGCTGTTGAGTCCGACGCGCTCAAGAAGGGTGATTATCTTCTCTCTTCTCTCCGCCTTGTTGGCGGCGAGATGGTGGATATCGATGGGCTCGCCGACGATATCGCCTATCGTCATGCGCGGGTCAAGGCTCGCATAGGGGTCCTGGAAAACCATCTGCATCTTGCGTCTGAAGGGCAGCATATTGACCGCCACTTTGTTTTCCTTATCGAAAATCACTTTTCCGTCATAGATTATCTTGCCGTCCGTGGGCTCATAGAGTCTGAGCAGAGTACGGCCGACGGTAGTTTTGCCGCAGCCGGACTCGCCGACGAGACCGAGCGTCTCTCCCTTATTGATAAAGAACGAGACATCATCGACTGCCTGGACGAATTTTTTGTGCTTTCCTCTGCCGCCTGCCGGGAAATACTGCTGCAGGTGCTGCACTTCAACGAGCTTTTCATTCTCACTCACAGCTTATCTCCCCCTTTTCAAATTCTTCTTTCTGAAGCAGCCAGCAGTGGCTGTAATGCGTATCGCTAAGCTCCGTCTTGGGCGGCATCTCGCGCAGGCATATCTTCATGCAGTTTGCGCAGCGCGGCGCGAACGGGCAGCCTGCGGGAGGATTCAGCAGGTCGACCGGCTGACCCTCGATAGGCACAAGGCGCTCTATCTCCTGAGCGCTGAGCTTGGGAATAGAATTGATGAGTCCTTTGGTGTATTCATGCTTGGGCTCATAGAATATCTCATCCGCCGTGCCGTACTCAACAATGTGACCGGCATACATGACGGCGATTCTTTCGCACATGCTGGCGACGACGCCGAGGTCATGGGTTATCATTATGATGCTCATGCCGAGCTTCTGTCTGAGTTCCTGCATAAGCTCGAGTATCTGAGCCTGAATGGTAACGTCGAGAGCCGTTGTGGGCTCGTCGGCTATGAGCAGTTTGGGCTCGCACGCGAGGGCTATTGCTATCATGACTCGCTGACGCATACCGCCGGAGAGCTCATGGGGATACTGCTTGAGGCGCTTTGTGGGCTCGTTGATGCCGACAAGCTCGAGCAGCTCCTTCGCGCGGTCATATGCCTCTTTTTTGCTCTTGCCCGTATGCAGGCGGATAACCTCGGTTATCTGATTGCCGATAGTATAGACAGGGTTGAGGCTCGTCATGGGATCCTGGAAGATTATCGAGACCTCGTTGCCCCTGATTTTGCGCATTTCTTTTTCGCTCATCTTTTCGATCTGATGACCGTTGAAATATATCGTACCGCCGATGAGCTTGCCGGGATAGGCGGTAAGACCCATTATTGAATAAGCCGTGACGGATTTGCCCGAGCCGGACTCGCCGACTATGCCGAGCACCTCGCCCTCGTTCATGGAGAAGGACACGCCGTTAAGCGCCTTGACCTCGCCCGCGGGGGTGAAGAACGAGAGTTTTTCGTCTTTTATTTCCAGAAGTTTTTCGCTCAAAATTCTCGCCCTCCTTGTCAGTTTTTCAGCTTCGGATCAAACGCATCGCGCAGTCCGTCGCCGAAGAGGTTGAATGCGAGAATGATGACGCTGATAAGTATTGCCGGCAAAAACAGCAGATGCGGATAAGTGTTCATGCCCTTGACCGCATCGGTCGCGAGGGAGCCGAGCGACGGCATGGGAGCCGCAACGCCGAGTCCGAGGAAGCTCAGATAGCTCTCGGTGAATATAGCCGAGGGGATCTGAAGAGTTGTGGTAACGATAAGGGTGCCGATGCAGTTTGTGAGCAGGTGCTTTCTGATTATGCGCGAGCTGCTTGCGCCGAGAGCGCGCGCCGCCGTGACATATTCGGACTCCTTGAGCACAAGAATCTGCGAGCGCGTGATACGCGCCATGCCGACCCAATAGAGCAGAACGAACACGAGGAATATCGCGATAAGGTTCGGTCCGACCGTGTTCATCCAGCCAAATCCGGGCTGTTCGGCGAGATCCTCAAGCCTCGGTTTCAAGGCGAGCGAGAGCACTATTATCAAAAGAACATCGGGTATTGTATAGAGAATATCGGTGATTCTCATCATTATTATATCGACCCAGCCGCCGGCAAATCCGGCGACGGCGCCGAAAATCGAGCCGACTATCAAAACGAGCGCCGCGCAGATAAGACCGACTGTAAGGCTGATTCGCGTGCCCATCATAAGGCGAACGGCAAAGTCTCTGCCGAGCTTATCGGTGCCGCAAATATGCGGGAAAACCTTTTCGCCCGCGTCTATGCGCGCCTGCTCTGTTTGGCTGTATTCAAAAGGTTTGAGATTCTCGCTGTACTTAATCTGCTGCTCGTAGCTATACGGCCAAAAAGCAGGCATAACATAAGCGAAAAACATTATTATAAGGATGAAAACGAGGCTTATCATCGCTATCTTGTTCTTGCGCAGGCGGCGCATACCGTCCGCCCAGAAGTTGACGCTGTCGCGCATGACGACGAGGCTCTCTTTTTCATCGTTTGTTGCCGGGATAAAATCATCTGCATTCAGGTGCAGACTCGGGAATTTTTTCTTCATCGTTTCTCTCCTGCCGCTCCCTTACTTGAGTTTAATACGGGGGTCTATGATCTTATAGAGGATATCAACTATAACATTCGCCGCAATTATAAGAGTGGCAAGAACTATTGTAGTTCCCATTATCAGCGTATAGTCTTTTTGGTTTATCGCCGAGACGAAATCGCGGCCGAGACCGGGAATGGTGAATATCTTCTCCACGACGAACGATCCGGTCATAAGACCCGCCAGCATGGGGCCGACATAAGTAACAACGGGAAGGATGGCATTTCGCAGGGCGTGCTTGAAGAGAACCTTGAAGTTCGACAGACCCTTTGCCCTCGCGGTGCGGATATAGTCCTGACCCATAACGTCGAGCAGGCTCGAGCGCATGAGGCGCGTTATATATGCAGTCGGATAAATCGACAGCGCCGTTACCGGCATTATATAGGATGCCAACGAGTTTAGTCCTATCGTCGGCAATATATTCAGCTTGCTTCCGAACGTATATAGCAGAATAACGCTGCTTATAAAGCTCGGTATGGCTATTCCGCAGGTCGCAAGCACGATAATAATATTATCGGCGAATTTTCCTCTGTTATAGGCCGAGACACAGCCCAGCGGGATACCGACGAGCAGTGATACGAGCACGGCGACGCCCGCAAGACGCGCCGAAATCGGAAATTTCGAGGAAATTATTTCGTTGACCGAACGTCCGCGCTGTTTAAGGCTCGGGCCCATATCTCCCTTGAGAAGATCGGACATATATGTCAAATAACGCTGCCCTATGGGTTTGTCCAGTCCGAATTTTGCTTCAAGCGCTCTCTGCGCCGCCTCACTCATAGACTTCTCAGCCGTGAACGGACCGCCCGGTACCAGATTCATCAGAAGAAAAGTCAGTGTTGCAACAATGAATATGCACAGCAGACCCATTGCAACACGCTTGATGATATACTTCGCCAAGTATGCCAACTCCCTGTCGTCAAAGTATCGGGGCAAAAATTGTGCGCCGCCCCGTAGAAAAAGCACCACAAACAACTAAAAGTGTTGAATTACAACTATTTATGACTGCTTAATATAGGACATATTAACATAATACAGCCGAAAATGCAAGCTTATACAGATTGAATTTATTGTCAAATACCCCGGAATGCCGTCAAAATTTTCGGCGGCTTTATATCTCGGTGTCCGCGATATTCGTTTTTTGTGCAAACGCGGAGCAAAGATTCCCGAAAGCGCGCTGTCAAGCCGTTTTGCAAAATTTATTCGCTTTGCTTCAACAATGTATCAGAGCACCGAATTACAGCTTTGCCGCGTTAGCCTGAGATTGATTTTGCCATATAAATTTCAGATGTGATATTTGAGCACAGCGAAGAGATATGACAATATATGCATATTACAGCAAACGGAGCGCAGTAAAAAAAACTGTGCTCCGCGAAAAATATTCAAAAATTTACTGCATGACGGAAAGGATGAAGCATACAGCCGACACAGTAAACAGCACTGCGGAAAGGGCAGTTGTCATAAATCTGCTCTTTCTTGATGTATCTTCATTACCGCTTTCTTTGCTGATACCGACCATCATAAATTTGAACAGAATCGAGAGACCGAAAATCATTCCGGTCACAACATACGCTGTTCTAAGACCCGACTGATAAGACATAACATGCTGCGGATTCAAGAGACTTTCAAGTCTGATAAGTCCCAGCGGAATAGCCATCGTCAGACCGAAGCCAAACAGAATTTTAAGTCCGATAAGGTTGCTCACGCTCGGATATCCGCCGACTGCCGACTTTCCGGAAGCATCCTCAAGATTTCTCAAAACCGAGCCCACCTGACCGACGCTGTAAAGCTTGCCGTCGATAAGGTAGCCGTTGCCGAGCTTATCGTTTATGATAAAGTAATTTCTGGAATCCTGAAACCACACGGGCAGAGTGAACGGCACAAGTTTTCCTTTGACCTTTGCCAACGCCAACAAACGGTTATTATCATCGCGTCCGTTGCGGCGCAGCTGCTTACTCTCAAACGAGCCGAACTTTTCAATATCATCATAGTAAACCGACACTTTGTGCGACGGAATCGGCTTATAGAATGTCTTTGCATGATCCATAAACGCATCAAAGTACACTGCCTCAAAATGGTCTTCATAGAAAGTGAACTTCGACATGAAGATAATTTTGAGCGCGCTGACGCTTATAAAATATGTAAGCGCAGCCGCCACTGCAATGACGACGATGCGCTCCGGCGCCGGTCCTTTGAGAATGATGGACACGGCTTCGTAAATCAGCATCGCGGGAAACGCAAAGCCCACAAGGGCAAGCATCAGACTTCCCGCTTCAAACGGTCGGACAACTGTCTTTTTCATAGTGTTCTCCCTTTCAGTTTTTTACCAACTCTCTCTCCTTATCTGTATGGAAGAACGCGATATTGACCGTGAACTCCCTATCAGCCTCGCTGTATGACCAATCGAACTCGCCGTTATATTTCCCCGCTATCGCCTTGATGCTCTTTGTTCCGAGACCGTGGAAGCCGCCGGAATTCTTCGAAGTCCTGAGCGATTTGCCGACGGACTGCGGCTTGCGGTCGCTGGAATTGACGCAGGAAAGCATATCGAATTCATTGACCCTGTTTATCGAAAGCTCTATCGTTTTCTTTTCAGAAACGCTCGCCGCCTCGACCGCATTGTCGAGGATATTGCTCAGAAGCGTTATCAGATCCGGCGCATCCATAAACGAGAGGTTCGCCGTTCTTATATTGTATTCGAAGCTTATCCCGCTCGAATCGCAGATCGATTTATATTTGTTGAGCAGCAGATCGAGGAACTTGTTCTTCGTGTTGCCAAACATCGAATGGTATTTTATATCGCTGTAGATATTCTCGATATATTCGCTGACTGCGGGATCGTTCGCGAGTGCTTTTATGGCGATAAGATGATTTTTCTCGTCGTGCGTTATAGTCTTGAGCATCTCGTTCTGCTGATCGAGCAGGGCGTAATAAGTCTGGTCGGTGCGCAGTCTCTCCGCCTCGCGCTGGGTCTTATAGAGCTCGTCCATCTTGCACGAAGTGCGCCCGTAAAAGACGAAAGTCAGAAACGCCGACGCGATTATCGCGATTGACGCGACGGAAATTATAACGCTGATGTTCTTCGGCAAATCGTAGCGCACGGAAATCATCCAGAAAGTATAGAGAATAACTATCGACGCTATAGGATAAATCAGCAGGAACGCGGGGATGCGCACGCCCTTCTGACCGCGCAGATACAGTCCCGCATAAACAGCCGCTTTCGTCAGAACGAAGAGGACGGACTTGCTCAGGAGCACTATAAGCAGATAGATATAGACGCTCGACTGATACGCCTTTATATCACCGCCGCCGATTATCGCGAGCAGGCTTATGACTATAAACTCCGACGCAGTGTTCGACACCGCTATGAACAGCGCGCCGAGCGTTGCGCCTTTGATATTGCATTCAAAGAAGAGCTTTGCAAAGACGGAATCGATAACAAAGCAGAGCAGAATATTGACGACCGTCGAATTGACAAACAGGAACGTCGCATACGCCACGGCATAGAAGCCAAAGCCGACCGCCGCTGCGACAATTTTCTTGCCCTTGGTCGAAAACAGATCGTTAAAGAACTGAAAAACAATAAACAGTTCCATAGCGTGTGAAAGTGCAGAAACCAGATTCATTTAGATCATCGTCCCCCGAAATAGTTGAGAAAAAAGTGGCGGAACTCCGCCTGCCTTCTATAGGCTACAGGTATTTCGTACTCGCCGCAGAGCACAACGGTCGCGCGGCTGTAATCCGTCGCGTAATGGACATTGACTATATAGCTCTTATGCACGCGGAAGAATGACGGCGCGGCGAGCTTTGAATCCCAGAAGTCAATGCCGTTTTCCGAATTGTACTCCCCCTGGGTCGTCACGATCCGCGTAGAGCGTCCGGCTATCTCAACAAAAACAATATCTTTTGAGAAGACACACACGGCTTTTCCGCTCTCTTTCACAAGAAAGCTTATGCACGCCCTGTCGATGAGTTTCAGCGCCTTTTCAACCCCCGCTCTGAGCCGCTTTGCGTCGAGCGGTTTGGATATATATCTGAAAACACGCAGATCCATGGCGTCGTCGATATAGTCATCATACGATGTGATAAAAAATATAATGATATTGCGGTTTCTCTTCTTCAGCCTTGCGGCAATCTCAAGCCCGTTATACGGGGTCATGCCTATATCGAGAAAAGCCATATCATATGTTTCCGCGCTGTCATGCAGCTGCGCACTGTCAGATATGAGATCGAACCGCGCGTCGACATTATTCTCAGCAAGGGTCGTGCGAACCACCGACTCGATCTTTTTTATATAAGCACTGTCGTCATCACAAATTGCGATCTTCACAAATTGCCACTCCTCGTTGACAATTATACCATATGAGAAAACTCAAGTCAAATTGTTTAAATCGTTAAATCGTTGAGTCATCTTTCTGATGTATGTAGCAATCAACAAGACGCCAAACCATCCTCTGCTCTTCGACGGAAAGCGACGAGATCATCTCCCCTATCTGCTCGGGAAGAGAATCGCTTATCACGCCGGAGAAGAAATAGTCCGCGTTGCAGTCGAGAGCCTGGCAGATGAGCATGAAGCTGTTGAGCTTCGGATAGCTCCTGCCATTCTCTATATTGGATATCTGATTATCAGAGACTCCTATAATCTCCGCCAGCTCGGACTGTTTCATTCCGAGCAGTTTTCTGCGCTGCATTATCCGCGCCCCGATAACGGCATTCTTCTTTTCATCATTCACTTTCATCACCCATGGAAAATGTTACCATTTGCCGCTTTTAATTGGAACAAACTGCCATTTACAAACACAATTATATTTGTAATACACTGTTATCTTATGCCGTTGTTAAATAATATTAAGGATTTGTGCAGTTTTGACGCAAAAATATGCAGTATTGTTTGCTATATTGAATTTTATTATTGACATGTTATCATGTAGTTGTCCCAAAAATACCAAAGAAAGGAAATGCCGGACTTAAATGGAACCGGCAGCAGGTGGACAAAAATGAAGAACATAGCAAAGAAAGCGGCAGAGTCTGTTATCACTCTCGCCAAGAAGAACGTCAAGGACGACATCAATTCAACCGGTTCGCCCTGGTCTTATCAGCCCCGTATGCCCAAGAGCGCGGAGATCTATAAGAACAAATGATTTATGATCTGTCAGTTCGCCTGACTTCTCGTCTCGGGAAGCGCGGGTATCTGCCGGACAGCGAGGAAGAGATCGTAGCTTACGGTCTCTTTTCGCTGTTATCGAAGCTGATGTATGCGGTCATCTGCCTGATACTGGGACTGATTTTTTCGGTTCCGCTCGAGAGCATGATTTTCTACGCCGTATTCCTGTTCGTCAAGAAATACGGCGGCGGGTTTCACGCCTCGACCGAGGGCAGATGCATGATACTGTCGACAATAGAAATACTTTTGTCGATATGCTTTGTTTTCTTCGCCCTGCGCGAGTCCGCGGTTCTGAAATCCGGTGCGCTCGCATCGGCAGTGGCATACATTATAATATGTATCCTCTCCCCTGCGGCGGCGAAAGAGAAGCCGCTCGACGACGCGGAGAAAATTCGCTACCGCGAACGGTCGATAATCCGCGTTACGCTTACATTCGCAGCCATGACGGCGGTGCTCATCTTCGGCTATCCGAGGATATGCGCTCCGCTTTGCGCCGCGCTCCTGCTTGAGGGCGTTATGCTGACGGCAGGCAGGATATCGCTGAGAAGATACAGCCGCGAAACGGCAGAAGAGTAAACACAAAAGCCATCTCCGAAAAGGGATGGCTTTTGTGTTTTTAGTATATAAATTGAGCCGCCCCATTAAGGAACGGCTTTTTGTTTATTTTTCTTTTCCAATCGTCACGGTGCTCTGTCCCCTGTGGCGAATGAGCCTTTGGACGGTGAATGTGCCGTCGTTTTTGATATTTATAAGCTGGCCGCCCCTGAAAGGCACGACATAGATATTATGGTCGCACGATAGACCGTAGCTGAGCCTTATCCCGTGATATTCGGCGGAATAGTTGTTCATATGGTCGTGACCCGCGAAGCACGCGGCGGGAGCGTCAGCGGGTAATGATGGAATCCCTTTCAGCGCCAACAGAAATATATTTTATCTGCACGCCGATCCGCGTTTCTATGAAGTCGATATATTTTTTCGCCGCTTCGGGCAGTTCATCGAACGAGCGGCAGTCGGAGATATCCTCTTTCCAGCCGTCAAAATACTCATAGACGGGCTTTGCGTTATTGAGCGCGCTGCCGGTCGGGAAAGTATCGACGCGCTTTCCGTCTATTTCATATGCGACGCAGACGGGGATTTTATCGAAATAAGAGAGAATGTCAAGCTTTGTCAGCGCGATTGCGGTTGCGCCCTGGACACGCGCTCCGTAGCGCGAGGCCACGACATCGAAGCCGCCGACTCTTCTCGGTCTGCCGGTAGCCGCGCCATATTCGTTGCCCGCCCGGCGAAGGATTTCGCCCTCTTCACCGAACAGCTCGCACACGAACGGACCCTCGCCAACGCAGGTCGAGTAAGCTTTCATAACGCCTATGCTCTCGTCAAGATGTAACTGCGGAATACCCGCGCCGATAGTCGAAAATGCGGCGATGCTGTTTGACGACGAGGTATACGGATAAATGCCGTAATCAATATCCCTGAGTGCGCCGAGCTGAGCTTCGAAGAGTATCTTTTTGCCCTCGTCAGCCGCTTTGCTCAAATATTCCGACGTGTTGCAGATATACGGGAGCAGCGGCTTGCCGTAGGTGCGAAGCCAGGTGAGCATTTTTTCGGCGTCGATAGGCTCGTGGTGATATCCGCCCTCGATGAGCAGGTTTTTCCACTCGACGATATCCCTGAGATGATCGGCGACGCCGTCTATGTCGCGCAGATCGCCCATACGAATGGTCTTTTTCATATATTTGTCCGCATAAACGGGCGCGATTCCGCGGCGGGTCGAGCCGAATTTTTTATCGGAGAGTCTGTCCTCTTCGAGGCAGTCCTGTATCCTGTGATAGGGCATGCAGATAGTTGCGCGGTCGCTGATTTTCAAGTTTTCCGGGGATATCTCTATCCCCTTTTCGCGCAGCCTGCCAATCTCGCCGACGAGGTGCTCGATGTCAATAACCATTCCCGTGCCCATGACGTTCACTGTGCCGTCGCGCAGAATGCCGGACGGGAGCAGGTTGAGAATAAACGTGCCCTTTTCGTTGACGACGGTGTGACCCGCATTGTTTCCGCCCTGATAGCGCGAAACTATATCAAAATCCTGCGAAAGATAATCGACGATGCGTCCCTTGCCTTCATCGCCCCAGTTGACACCGACTATCGCTGATAACATAATGATTGCTCCTTCTTTCGTTTGACTTGCCGCCATGCGGCGTGATTTCAGTTTTCGCTGTGTTTTGCGCCGTTTTCCGCGCTGAGAATAAGCTCTTCCTCTTCGCGGATGAACATCATGCCGAAGCTTATCAAAAGCAGTCCGCAGGATATCCAGATCGACTTCTCGCCGAGTCTCCCGGTAACAAAGCTGCCGACACCCGCGCCGACGGCAAAGACCAATATGACCGCGAAATATGTAAGCGCCTTCTTGAGTATCGCCTTATCCTTTGTGCGAAAATAGGCGCAGAGAGCCTCAGTGCCGCTTCGCATATTGCCGATGCACATCGTGCTGGCATAGGCATGGCCGCGCACCTTATGGAATGTCTGCACCTGAAGCGCGCAGACGAACGAGACGAGCGCATTCGCGAGCGGATCGAGCTTCTGCGGCATGAATCCGACCGCAAACAGCAGAACTATCTCATCGATAAGAATCAGCTGCCGCCAGTGGATTTTCTCGCAGTTTTTGAACCGCATATGCACCACTTCCGCTATAGCGATGCCGATGATAAACGACACAACGGGGATGAGATATTTGATGACCCTGCTTCTGTCCGCGTCGACAAGGGCAGTGCTCATGAGCACGATGTTTCCCGTCTGCGCGTTTGCAAAGACCGAGCCGCGGCAGCAATAAGTATAGGCATCCTGAAATCCGCCGGAGAGTATTATGAACACCGCCGCGCGGAATTTGTCAGACATCTGTCCGTGAAATCCGTTTTTGAGCTTCATGCAGACACACGACCCTTGGTTTTATCGGCAGTCAGCCTGTCTATGCTGACAAGCTTCGTGCAGAGTGCGAGCACGCGCACCGCGAGAGTTATCTCTTCGACCGTTGCAAACGACGGGGCGAGCCTTATATTTTTATCCTCCGGGTCGAGTCCGTGCGGATAAGTTGCCCCGGCGGGAGTGAACGTAACGCCGCAGTCGCCGCACATCTTCACGACCTTTCCGGCGCAGCCCGGCATGGTGTCAAACGAGAGGAAATATCCGCCCTTGGGTGTTGTCCACTCTGCGATGCCCAAGCCGCCCAGTTCTTCGTCCAGCACTTTATATACCGAATCGAACTTCGGCTTCAAAATGGCGGCGTGCTTTTTCATATGTGCTTTAAGTCCGGCGCTGTTTTTGAAATATCTCGCGTGCATCAGCTGGTTCATCTTATCCGGCCCGATGGTCGCGAATTTCAAAAAGCTCTTTATATCTATCAGATTGGCCGGGCTCGCCGCGACCGCCGCAACACCTGCGCCCGGGAAGGTTATCTTGCTCGTGGAGCAGAACTCATAGACCATATCGGCGCTGCCGGCTTTTTCGCATTCCTCGATTATATCCGGTATCTGCGCATTGTCGCCGTCAAAGGCGTGGACACAGTAGGCATTGTCCCAGAAGATACGGAAATCCTCCGCCGCCGGCTTCAATGCGGCGAAGCGTCTGACCGTCTCGTCGCTGAACACGATTCCCGTTGGGTTCTGGTATTTCGGCACGCACCAGATACCTTTCACCTTTTCGTCCTTTATCAATTTTTCGACCTCGTCCATATCGGGACCCGTCGGCAGCATCGGCACGGGGACAAGCTCGAAGCCGAAATGCTCGGTTATTGCAAAATGGCGGTCATATCCGGGGACGGGACAGAGGAACTTGCGCCCTTCAACCTCCTGCCAGGGCTTCGCGCCGCAGATTCCGTCGGTCATGCCGTGGCTGACTATCTGATACATCATAGTAAGGCTGCTGTTCCCGCCGACAAGCGTATGCGACGAGTGCGTGCCCATCATATGCGCGAGCAGGCGCTTTGCCTCCGGGATTCCGTCAAGTCCGCCGTAGTTGCGGCAATCCTGCCCGCTCTCGGAGTCGAGGATGCTGCGGCTGTCGATAACATCGAGCATACCGAGCGACAAATCCAGCTGCTCCGCCGACGGCTTTCCGCGCGACAGATCGAGCGTCACGCCGTTTTTTAGAAGTTTTTGGAGCTCTTTCGTAGCTTTCTCTTTTTCTGCTGCCAGCTCTTCGCTGCTTGCTTTCAGATAATTCAAAGTAATTCTTCTTTCCGGGCTTTACTTTTTTTGACGAGTGTATTATAATCCAGTTGCAGACATGTGTAAAATCTATAATACATATATCAACAATACCCAAAACATATATCAGCGGAGGCTTATCATGAACATAAACTACGACTACTACCGCATCTTTTACTTCGTTGCAAAATACGGCAACATCTCACAGGCCGCGAAGCTGCTTTTGAACAACCAGCCCAATCTGACAAGGACGATAAAGAACCTCGAAAGCGAGCTCGGCTGCCCCCTGTTTTCGCGCACAAACCGCGGCATGCGCCTGACGCCGGAGGGTCAGAAGCTGTATGAGCACATCAAGGTCGCCATCGAGCACATCGAGGCGGGCGAAGAAGAGATAACCGAGAGCAAGAATTTGCAGACGGGCACGGTTTTCGTCGCGGCGAGCGAGGTCGCCCTGCGCTGCCTGCTTCTGCCAGTGCTCAAAAAATTTCGCATGCTCTATCCCGGGGTTCGCATACGCATCAGCAACCACTCGACCCCGCAGGCAATAGCCGCGCTCAAGGACGGAACGGCGGATATCGCAATCGTCACGACTCCGACCGTCCGCTCCGCCTCGCTGAGCGAAACCCCGCTTCGCTCCGTGCGCGAGGTGGCGATATGCTCGCCGGCATTCAAAGAGCTGCTCGGCAGAAAGATAAGCCTCGCCGATCTCGGTAACTATCCGCTGATATCTCTCGGCACGAGCACAAAATCATTCGAGTTTTATTCGGCGTTCTTCACCGAGCACGGTCTGCCGTACAGCCCTGACATCGAAGCGGCAACGGCAGATCAGATTCTCCCGATGGCGCAGGCGGATCTCGGAGTCGGATTCGTGCCCGAGGAGTTCGTAAATCCTTCCGACAACGTGCGGATAATCGACCTCGAAGAAGAGATACCCGAGCGCAGCATCTGCCTTATAAAAAGAAAAGAGCAGCCGCTGAGCGTGGCTGCAAAAGAACTTGAAAGAATGATAATAGAACTGGCGAGCGGAGAGTGAAAAGTGGATAGTGGCAAGTGAAAAGTGGAGAGTGAAGAGTGGAGAGTGAAAAAGTAAAAATCGGCAAATATCTGACGATACTTGCCGATTTTTGGTGCGGATAACAGGGATCGAACCTGCATGGTTGCCCACCGGATCCTAAATCCGGCGCGTCTGCCAATTCCGCCATATCCGCATATGTGCCGTCCGCTGAATGTCTGCGCGGCTTTCGACTGCTATATTATATCAGGGATAATAATTATTTTCAAGTTTTTCGCGTTCGGAGCTACAAAAAATAAAAAAAAGCTTGCTTTTTTGCAAGTTATCTGTTATCATATCATCTGTTACCGAGTAAAGAAGGAGGTGCGACACATGGCAAAATGCGAATATTGCGGTAAGGATGTGTCTTTCGGCATCAAGGTTTCCCATTCTCACAGACGTTCAAACAGAACCTGGAAGCCCAACATTAAAAGGGTCAAGGCTATAGTGAACGGCTCTCCCAAGAGAGTTTATGCATGTACTCGTTGCCTTCGTTCCGGCAAAGTTACACGCGCTGTCTGATGACCGAACAGATATTCACGGCACTGTTTTAAACGGTGCCGTAATTTTTTTGCCTTTTTATATTCACGCTCCGGCATCTTTTTGGGGCGGGTATAATACTATTATATATTCTGTACCCTCCTGACCGCTGACAAAGTTTATGACATAATTGTAAACTTTGGAAAAAGGTATTGATTTTTGGTACAAATGGGTTTAGAATATGAATTAGCACTCGGGGATGTAGAGTGCCAAAAGATTTTTAAGCTTGCATTTTTTATAATTCAGGAGGAATCGATATGAACATTAAACCGCTTGCAGACAGAGTTGTTGTCAAGCCTGTCGAGGTTGAAGAAACTACGAGCAGCGGCATTATCCTCGCCGCTTCCGCACAGGAGAAGCCCCAGGTCGCTGAGGTCGTTGCAGTGGGTCCCGGCGGACTCGTTGACGGCAAGGAAGTTGAGATGTACGTCAAGGTCGGCGACAGAGTCATAACCGGCAAATATTCCGGCACTGAGGTCAAGCTCAACAAAGAGGAATACACCATAGTCCGTCAGAGCGACATTCTCGCTATCGTAGAATAATCGGAGGTAATTCATCATGGCAAAACAGATCATTTACGGTGAGGAAGCCCGCAAGGCTCTCCAGGCCGGTATCGATAAGCTCGCTAACACAGTTAAAATCACGCTCGGCCCCAAGGGCAGAAACGTTGTGCTCGACAAGAAGTACGGCGCTCCCCTCATCACCAACGACGGTGTCACCATCGCCAAGGATGTTGAGCTCGAAGATCCCTTTGAGAACATGGGCGCTCAGCTGATAAAGGAAGTCGCCACAAAGACAAATGATGTCGCGGGCGACGGCACCACCACCGCTACCCTGCTCGCTCAGGCACTCGTCCGCGAGGGCATGAAGAACGTTGTTGCAGGCGCAAACCCGATGGTCATCAAGAAGGGCATCCAGAAGGCCGTTGACGCCGCTATCGAGGCTGTCAAGTCCCACTCTCAGCCTGTTAAGGGTACCGAGGACATCGCAAGAATAGCTACTATCTCCTCCGCTGACGAGGACATCGGCAGAATCATTGCCGACGCTATGGAGAAGGTCACCTCCGACGGCGTTATCACCGTTGAGGAGTCGAAGATTGCGCAGACCGAGGCAGAGGTTGTCGAGGGCATGCAGTTCGACAGAGGCTACATTTCCCCCTACATGGTAACCGACACCGACAAGATGGAAGCTGTCATTGACGACGCTCTCATTCTTATCACAGACAAGAAGATCGCAAGCATTCAGGATCTTCTTCCCCTGCTCGAGCAGATCATGCACGCAGGCGGAAAGCTTATCATCATTGCTGAGGACATCGAGGGCGAGGCTCTTTCGACCATCCTTGTCAACAAGCTTCGCGGCGTGTTCACCTGCGTGGGCATCAAGGCTCCCGGCTTCGGTGACAGACGCAAGGAAATGCTCCAGGATATCGCCATTCTCACCGGCGGCAAGGTCATCACCTCCGAACTCGGCCTTGAGCTCAAGGACACCCAGATTTCCGATCTCGGCCGCGCACGCCAGGTCAAGGTCTCCAAGGAGAACACCATCATTGTTGACGGCGCAGGCGACAAGGACGCTATCAAGTCCAGAGTCAACCAGATCCGCACCCAGATTGAGAACACCGCTTCCGACTATGACAGAGAGAAGCTTCAGGAGCGCCTTGCAAAGCTTGCAGGCGGCGTAGCGGTCATCAAGGTCGGCGCAGCTACCGAGACCGAGATGAAGGAGAAGAAGCTCCGCATCGAGGACGCTCTCGCAGCAACCAAGGCAGCTGTTGAAGAGGGTTCCGTTGCAGGCGGCGGCGTCGCACTGCTCAACGCTATCCCCGCAGTCAAGGCTCTGCTTGACAGCACCGAGGATTCCGACGAGAAGACCGGCGTGAAGATCGTTCTCAAGGCTCTTGAAGAGCCCGTTCGCCAGATCGCTTCCAACGCAGGGCTTGAGGGTTCGGTTATCATCAACCACATCGTTGAGTCCGGCAAAATCGGCTACGGCTACAACTTCGCTTCCGACGGATATGTTGACATGTTCGAGGCAGGCGTTGTTGACCCGACAAAGGTCACCCGCTCCGCTCTGCAGAACGCCGCTTCCGTTGCGGCAATGGTTCTGACCACAGAGAGCCTTGTCACCGACAAGCCCGACCCGGCAGCAGACGCGGCAAACGCCGCAGCGATGGCTGCACAGGCCGGCGGCGGAATGTATTAATCCAAAGCTGAATAAATAATTTGAGCCGCTCGGGCAACCGGGCGGCTTGATTTTTTGTATTGTGCAGGTTGGGATTTGTCGCCGCAGCTGATGACACAGGCATTTGTCGTAACATTGCAAATCAACGCGATACTGTATGCAAAATACAAAAGTCCTCCTAACTCTTCTGTTAAAACCGCAATATTCCATCAAAAGCCGAGCTTACTGACAGCAGAACGATAGAATTCACGGTTCATCTGAAATAGAAAAACGGTCGGAGTTTTTGGCTCCGGCCGTTTTGTTTTGATTTTTATTTATTTGTTGCTCCACATGCCGTTTTTGACATTTTTTATTCTGACTGTCTCATCACCCAGACCGTAGAAGAGCTTGAAGCGAGTCTCCCACACGGTATCTTTAGTCGGGTTGGGAGTCCAGACATATTGCCCAAACGGAAGATTTTCAACCGTAATAGTCTCTTCTCCCGTCTTGAGATCCTCACGAGCTTTGTTGACACGTCTTTGGTTATAGAAAGTAACAGTGCCGAAAACTCCGAAGAAGAAAAGCATCGCGAATGCCGTGACGCTGACGAGCACTCGGCGAACCGGAATCTGTATCTTGCTCACAGAAGCCGCTTTGGTGAGCGAATACATATCTGCGACAAGGCAGATCATCAGGACATATGCCGCAAATTCGCATCTGCTGCCGATGGGGGTAACTATAAGCAACGGAGCGAGAGTTGCGGGCACGCTGACATACCAGAACAAAAGTTTCGACTTTGCGATCCCCTTGCAAGGTACGACTATAACAAAGATTCCTATTGCGAGATAGTATATGACCGACAGCGCAGCGTTGAGCATACGGAATATCTTCGGATAGCTGATAGCCCCTATAAGCGACGCAAGCGACCAGACGCAAAAGCCGATTATAACAGCCAGCGAGATATAGCCGAACACAAGCTGAGCCTTGTTCTTTATCTTATCCTTGAAAGTCAGCCACAGCAGAACGCAAACAACGACAACGAAGATATTGAGCACAACGCTTGCAAGGAAAAAGTCCTTTGTAATCGAGAGAACATTTTCAACAGCCCTCGAAATAAGACCGCCTACGGAAGTTGAAACGGTTCTGTAGCCGTCAGTACCCTCAGCGATGGCGTGATAGCTGCTGTTCGAGAACATCATTCCCGCTCCGGCTATTGCACCGGCGAGGAAGCCGAAATGCGCGAAATAGCACTTCTTGAAACGGACAACGCAGTAGATTATGATATAAATTCCAAGAAGAATATTATATATCGTCATCGGCTCCATTATCAGCGCACCGCAGAACGCGAGAACAAACAGCGGTATCGCCGCAGCCGGAGCGAACTTCGGCGTGTCCTTGCCGTATATACGCGCGGTATAACAGATAAAGACGAGCGTCAGCGCGATTGAAGTGGCATAGTTTGAAAAGCCCGATGTCCAGACTATCGACTGTCTGAGCATATCCGTCGGCATGAGCAGAAGCGCAACGCAGGCGATAAGAGGCGCGGTTCTGTTGCCGGATATTTTCTCTATCATATAGATGATGCCGACAATGAACAGCGACATGCACAACGCCTTGAGCACATTCGAGCGCGTCAATGCGAGGACAATAAGGTTTCCGACATATCTTCCGTTATAAGCCTCAAAGTGTGCGGCGAGACGGTCGAGACCTATCTGCGAGCCCCACGCCCAATCGTCGCCCGAATACGGAAACAGCAGACTGAGCAAAAATACGAATACAAATCCGATCGAGTAAAACACCAGGCGCCGTTTCGCGCCGTTACTCATTTGTTTTGACATTTTCTATCCTCCTGATCGGTTATCACTGAATCGAACAATTCCGACGCATAGATTATACATTATCTGTTGTCCAAAAACAATAATATTGACATATTTTTTATATATTGACAAGCGCAGAGCGGGACTGATATACTTCCCCTGACGACAAACCGCAAAGGAGAAATGTTATGATAACACTCATTCCCTCACGCGAGCCGAATGCCGCACAGAAGGCGCAGATAGCCCGCAAATACGGAATGTTCATTCATTTCGGCATCAACACATTCAACAACACCGAGTGGTCGGACGGCACTCTGCCGCTCGATAGCTATGCGCCCGACGCGATAGACGCAGACAGCTGGGTCAGGCACGCATACGAGGCGGGCATGGACTATGTCATTCTCATAACAAAACACCACGACGGTTTCTGCCTTTTCGACACCGACACGACGGAATACTGCGTCAACAACACCAAAAATCCGACAGACGTTGTTGCCGAGGTCGCGAAAGCCTGTAAGAAATACGGAGTGAAGCTCGGACTCTATTATTCCCTTTGGGACAGGCACGAGTCCTGCTACAACGACGATGAAAAATACACCGAATATATGTGCTCACATCTGAGAACCCTGCTCGGCGGAAAATACGGCGAAGTATGCGAGCTGTGGCTCGACGGCGCATGGGGAAAAGATGGCAGCGCGGAGGACAGGTGGAATCTCGCGAAGATATATGATCTTGTGCACACTCTTCAGCCGGGATGTGTCATGGCGGTCAATATCACGATAGGCGAGCCCGGCGCAGTCGGAAACAACGACTATTACCGCCCTGAAAACTACAAAGAGGGTATGACGATGCGATATTTCCCGAGCGATTTCAGACTCTGGGATCCGCATTTCACGGGCAAAAACGACCCGAAGATATATTCACACGACGGCAAAGATTATTATCTCCCGTTTGAGGCAACGATCTGCATACGCAACATGGCCAACTGGTTCTGGGACGACGACTACACAAAAGATCCGCTCGTCGGCGCGGAATTCATCGCCGAAAAATACCGCCACCTCATCGGGCAGGAGAATGTGCTCGTAGTCAATGTTGCGCCCGACATCCACGGCAAGCAGGAACCCGAGGACATAGCCTGCCTCAACGAGGCGGCAGCGCTGCTCGGAATAGCGAGAAAAATTTAATAATAGTACCCGTTTTCGGGTGATATAAAGCACATAAATCCTATCCATAAAAACATGGATAGGATTTATGTTATTTTATAACCGTATCAATTGCTTTTCTGACATCGGCGGCGACGGAATCTATATCACGCGCGGCGTCGATGACGACGATATTATCTCTGTCCTTGAGCAGTTCAAACGCGCTGTAATACCGCTCGCGGATGGCGTTTATCTGCTCCGGGTCGCGCTCAAAAATTTCGAGATACACGCGCCCGTTTTCTATTCTCTCATGGCAGCTCTCCGGGTCGACATCGAAGAAGATGCAGATATCCGGCTTGAGTATGCCCGGGCAGTTGAGGTTCATATCTATGACCCACTGCCTGTCCTCCCCCACCGCCTGATAGGCGATGGACGAATAGTAATATCTGTCGCACACGACATCGATTCCCGCTTCGAGCGTCTTTTCTATGCCGTTGACGGGGTTCATGTTGTGCGCCACGCGGTCCGCGAGGAAGAGCGCAGCGAGCTCCGAAGATGTGCGCTGCCTTGCGCCGCTGAGCACATCTCTTATCATGCCGCCGGTCACCGACTCGGTGGGCTCGGCGGTCGGATACACATTCCTGCCCTGCGACTTGAGATAAGCACAAAGCAGAGCCGTCTGGGTGCCCTTGCCGGAGCCGTCAAGCCCCTCAACTACAATAAATTTTCCTCTCATAATACGCGGTAGTCCTCCGTGTAAATGAAGGTACATTTGTCGAGCTGTTTGTCCGACACTTTTATCTTCGACGGGAAGCTCGATTTGACTGCTTTTGCCATGTCAATCTGCTCGCCGCAGAGAGTGGCTCTTGCATATTCAAACGCCGCCTCGGTCATTGAAGATGCAGTCAGATCGTCCCACACGATGAACTGGTTCTTCGTGCCGCCGTTCTCTCTTATCGCGGCTCTGACCTTGCTGAACACCTTGGACTTGTTGTCCCACTTCTTACCGACTTCGATATCAAAAGCGGCGGTGTAGCCGTCATAGACGCTCGGGAAGCTCGTGCCCGCGACGATTATGCCGTTCGGGCAGGCGTTCTTTATAAGCTCCGCCTGAGAAGATATATCGGCGCAATAAGCCGCAATCTTCTTGCCCTCAAAATTCTTGAGCTGGCGGGCAATATCCTCTTTCATGAAGCTCTGCGCGCCCTTTATGCCGAGAGCCTGCGAGACATCGTAGCAGTTGACAAATTTATATGTCATGCCGAGCTCATCGCACTTTTTCTCAGCCGCTTCGCGCGACTCCTTGATGCTCGGGGTGCTCTGCTGAACGCCGGTGGCGTAATAGACAAAGACCTGCGCGCCGCGTCCGTGCGCCTCTTCAACCATCATTGCCGCGTCCCTGGCGGTATCTATCGCAAGAATAGCATCGGCGGATTTTGCAAGAGTCTGGATATTCTCCTCGGGTGCTGTGCAGACGATGAGCTTCTCGGGGTTCTTCGCCTTTGCCGCTCTGACTGCCGCTACGGCTCCGAGATTCGCTCTTGCGATAACTATCGCGCCGTAGCTCGCATCGGAGGCGATATCGTTGACGCGCTTATAGAAATCGAGAATGCCCGAAGTGCCGACGCGCGTGTCGGTATAGACAACGTGCTCAACATAGGAATATTCGCTTGCAAGCTGAGCCGCGCGCTGATATTCCTCGGGGTTCTGCGACAGGGTCGCCGTGACTATGGCGATCTTTTTGCCGGGCGCTTTGCCGCCGGCTCCGCCCGAGCACGCGCACATACCTATGGCGACTGCCAGGATGAGCAGGAATGCTGCCGCGGCTTTGAATGTCTTTTTCATATGATACACCTTATTTTTCCATGAACGCTTCGGCGATGCGCGCGGTGCTGTGCCCGTCGCAGGCGTCCATAAAATAGTTTCTGAAGTTTTCAATTTCCGCGCTGTCGAAGCCGGACTGCGCCTGCCTGACGGCGGAAATAATTCCCTCGGTATCCCGGACTATAGGGCCGGGAACGAAGTCCTCATATTTGTTATAGAAGCTGCGGTCGCGGTCATATTCTTCGAGATCATAGGCAAAGAATATCATCGGACGGCTGAGCAGCGAATATTCAAAAATCACGGACGAATAGTCGCTTATCAGCATATCAGCAGCGCACATTGCGAGGTCGATTCGCACATCTTTTGAGATATCGAACACGAAATTCTCATATTTTTCGCGCTCTTCGGCGCTGAGCGAAAAGCGTTTCGCCGTCTGCGGATGGAGCTTATACAGCAGGACGAAATCGTCGGACAGTTCCGCATTCATGCGCTCGATATCAAGCTTCAGATCCATATAGGACTTGAGAATTGAGTTGCCGCGGAAGGTCGGGGCATAGAGAATTATCTTCCTGTCCCCTATCTGCGGGAATTTTTTGAGCATTTCCTCACGGGCGGACGAGACGAAATCGGAGCTAAAATAAATATCCGTCCTCGGCACGCCGAGAGGTCTGATTATGCGCTCCGGGCAGTTGAACGCCTCGGCATAATACGGAATAATATTGCGCGCCGACACGGTGACTGCGGTATAGGTGTTGTGAATCGGATAGCGTTCGAGGCTCTTTCTGTCCGCGCCCCACTTGAGGTCGGCGGTCGAATAGCCCCATTTTTTGAACGCACCGCACGCATGCCAAAGCTGAATGACCTCGGTGCCCTTTCGCGGATGATTCGCGAACAGCGGGAAGAACGCATCCTCAACAAAGACGAGTTTGCTCGTCGCATACTCGCGCTGGAAGCGGATATTCTGCCTGAACCCCGCCGCCCTTGCGCTTATGCTGCCCGCTCCCGCGGGAATGAGCATCTCGGTGCAGTGCATCCCGCGCGCCTCAAGCTCGCGCTTCATGCAGGACAGGTTGTCCGGAAGCGTTTTGCTGTTTGAAGCAAGGAGCACCTTTTTTTCGTCTATCGGCTTTTTCGCCGCGCGCCTGTAGACCGCAGGCCAAATGCGGTAATAGAGCAGGTGGCGGCGCATATCGCCGAGTTTTTTTATCAGTCTTATAAGCAGTGACTTCATCTGTCGCTTTCTTCCTTAAAAATGCAGCTTGGAGTTAACTTCCTGCACGGTCTTTTCGTCGAACTTCAGCACCTTGCGGTCATATGTATACATTCCGTTGACCTCGAACTCGACGTCGCTGACCTGAGTATAGACAGTGGCACAAAGTCCTTTCTTTATCAGCGGGATAACCTGCTTCTCGTGCAGCTTCTTATAAGCCGCGGAGAGCTTCTCCTTCGACCTGAACATGATATAGCCGAAGCTCTTCTGCTTGTTCCATACATGGCCGTCGAGAATCATGCTGTATCCGCCGTATTCGCTTATGACGAACGGTCTGCCGTCAAGCTTCGGCATATGAATCGGCAGGATATATTTGTGCATGCTCTTGAGGTCGCAGCCCTTCTGATCGTACCAGCCGCTCGCGTGGTCAACGATTCTCGAGGGATCGTATGCCTTGACGGCATCGCCGATCTCCTTCGCGTCGAACTGACCCCAGCCCTCGTTGAAGGGCACCCAGCAGCCGATGCAGGTGCAGTTATAGAGATTGTCTATCATCTCGAACAGCTCGCGGCGGTAGTCATCGCGCCACTCCTTTTCGCCGCGGCTGAACCAGTTATATTTATTATCCTTGACGCCGATGCCGATATTCGGCAGAACACCCGCAAGGATATTTCCGATATACTCGCCGCCGCTGACCATATCCTGCCAGACTATCATGCCGAGTCTGTCGCAGTGATAGTACCAGCGCAGGGGCTCGACCTTGATATGCTTTCTGAGCATATTAAAGCCGAGGCGCTTCATCTCGGCGATATCGAATATCATCGCTTCGTCGTTGGGTGGAGTCAGACCGCCGTCGCTCCAATAGCCCTGATCGAGCAGGCCGCGCTGGAAATAGGGCTCGTTATTGAGCATAAGGCGCGGCAGACCCTGCTTATCCTTGCCGACGCTGAACTTTCTCATGCCGAAATAGCTCTTGACCGTATCAACAGCCTCGCCGTTTTTCTTCACGGTGAGTACAAGGTCATAGAGAGTCGGGCTCTCGGGGCTCCAAAGTTTCGCATCGGGCACGGAAAGATGCGCGTTGAGCTTCATCTCGCCGGAATACACCTGCTCGCCGTCGAGCGAAATCTCAGCCTCTATCGTGCAGCCGTCAAGTCCCTCGCCGGTGCAGGAGACGATTATCTCGCCCGCGTCGATATCGGGGGTCAGGCGCACGCAGGTGATATGGCTCTGAGCCACTGGCTCAAGCCACACGGTCTGCCAGATTCCGGAGGTTCCGGTATACCAGAAGCCGACGGATTTGAGAACCTGCTTGCCGCGATTCTGCCAGCCCTTGTCGGTCGGGTCATAGACCTTGACAACAAGTTCATTTTCGCCGTCGACAAGTTCGTCTGTTATATCAAAAGAGAACGGGCAATAGCCGCCGGTATGTGTGCCGACGGAGACACCGTTGACAAACACCTCGCACTGCCAATCGACAGCGCCGAAATGCAGAATGCAGCGCTTATCATCAAAGCGGCTGTCGAGAGTGAACCTCTTTCTGTACCAAAGGCGCTCGTCTGGCTGAAGCGCGCGCTGAACGCCGGAGAGCTGGCTCTCGATGGCGAAAGGCAGGATTATCTTGCCGCTGAAATCTTTCGGGCAGGCGTCGCCCGCCGGGGTTATCTCATAATCGCACTCGCCGTTGAGACACATCCAATCCTCGCGCACAAGCTGTGGGCGGGGATACTCCGGAAGAGGACAGTTTTTGTCTACATCGTCAAAGAATCGGGTTTTCAGATCGTTCACTTACTCAACCTCCGCAATTTAATTAAAAACTTACATAGTATTATACAATAATTTATGCGTTTTGTCTATAGATTTATTCTCTGTGCCACTTCACGCCCTGGGCAGTATCCTCGAGGACGATGCCCATTTCCTTGAGCTGATCTCTGATTCTGTCCGCCTCGGCCCAGTTTTTCTCTTTGCGGGCGTTCGTGCGCGCCTCAATAAGAGCTTCAACATCGCTGTCGAGAGTCTCGGTCTTGCGGTTATAGACGAGTCCGAGCACACCAGTCAGCTCGTCGAACATGGCTATCGCGCCTTCGACGAGTGCCTTCGATGGGGTCTTGCCGACAACATTTGTATTGATATCGCGGACGAGCTCGAATATCGAAGCGATGGCGTCGGCGGTGTTGAGATCGTCGTCCATGGCGGCGATGAACTGCTCTCTGTACTTATTAAAGCCGTCGATAATCGCCTTATCGCCGTCATGCTCTGCATCAACGGCGTTCTTGAGCTCGAAATCGAGCGAATCGCGGCAGGTATAGAGTCTGTTGAGCGCGGCGATGCACTGCTCGATGATATCGGTGCTGTAGTTTATCGGGCTTCTGTACTGAGCGGAGATGAGCAGATAGCGGATCGGCTCATAGCCGTATTTTTCGGCAACATCGCGCACGGTGAAGAAATTGCCGAGAGACTTCGACATCTTCACATTGTCAACGTTGATATAGCCGTTGTGCATCCAATAATGGGCGAAGGGCTTGCCGGTAAAGCACTCGCTCTGCGCTATTTCATTCTCATGGTGAGGGAAGATAAGATCCTGGCCGCCGCAGTGAATATCAATGGTGTCGCCGAGATAGCGCCAGTTCATCGCAGAGCACTCGATATGCCAGCCGGGTCTGCCCTTGCCCCACGGAGAATCCCACGCGGGCTCGCCGGGCTTAGCGGCTTTCCAAACGGCGAAATCCATGGGCTCGCGCTTGACCTCGCCGACCATTATACGGGCGCCCGCCTCAAGGTCCTCAAGCGGCTGATGCGAGAGCTTGCCGTAGTCCTTGAACTTCTCGGTGCTGAAATAAACGTCGCCCTGCGCCTCATAGGCATAGCCCTTTTCGATAAGGGTCGAGATTATCTGAATGATGGCGTCGATATTCTCGGTAGCCTTCGGATTTATCGTCGCGTGGCGGACATTGAGTCCGTCGGCGTCGGTCCAGAACTCTTTTATATAGCGCTCGGAAATCTCGGAGAAATCAACATGCTCCTCGTTTGCGCGTCTGATTATTTTATCGTCGATATCCGTGAAATTCTGGACGAACTTCACATTGTAGCCGCGATATTCGAGATAGCGGCGCAGGATATCGAAGATGCACAGCGGGCGGGCGTTGCCGATGTGGATATAGTTATACACGGTCGGACCGCAGGCGTACATCTTGATCTCGCCCGGAGTTATCGGGACAAGTTCTTCCTTTTTTCTTGTGAGAGTGTTATAGACTTTCATTTATATCTTCCTTTCAGTCAATTTCCTGTGTGTTTTCCTGCTCCTCAAGCTGTTTTCTCAGCTGGGAGACCTGATGTTCGAGCCTGCAGAGCTCCTGCGCGACCGGGTCGGGTATATGCACCTGGTCGAGGTCGTCGACCCTGACTCCGTTGCGGCGAACGATATGAGCCGGAACGCCGACGGCGGTACAGTCGGGCGGAATCTCATCGAGAACCACTGCGCCCGCGGCTATATTCGAGTTGTCGCCGACGGTAAAGGGGCCGAGCACCTTTGCGCCCGCGCCGATCATGACATTGTTGCCGATAGTCGGATGGCGTTTGCCGGTATCCTTGCCGGTACCGCCGAGGGTCACGCCCTGATATATCATAACATCGTCGCCGATAACGGTGGTCTCGCCGATAACGACGCCGGTGCCGTGGTCGATGAAAAAGCGCCTGCCGATGGTCGCCGCCGGGTGTATCTCTATCCCGGTTTTACGCGCCGCCCGCTGCGATATCCAGCGTGCGAGGAAGAACATCCTGCGGCGATAGCACCAATTGGCTCTGCGGTGCATTCTTATAGCTTTAAGACCCGGATAGAGGAAGAAGATTTCGAGCGTGCTTCTCGCGGCGGGGTCGCGCCGTTTGAAGGTGCTTATATCCTCCCTGAGCCTGTCAAACATAAATATCAACTCCTTGAGCTCGGATAAAATTGCCGCCGCAATGCGGCGTGTGAGGTGAAACAAGTTCCTTTGTCCCGGCTCATGCCGAGAAATCGGGATGTAGGAAATATGAGGTATGAAGAGGTCTTCGGTGGGGACAGATATGCGTTTCGTGCCGCCGAAGGCGGCAACGGTGCGTCGGGTCGCCGCACCCTACGAGTTCAAAATTTCACCTCTTCACTATTCACTTTTACTCATAGCTTTTATCATCGGCGAAACAACCCCTCAGTCTCGGCTTGCGCCGAGCCGGCTCCCCTTGCAGGGGCGCCAATAAAAAGTCTGTTCGCGCGATAACATACAAAAAGCCTCCGTTATCCTTACGGACAACGGAGGCGCCTGAGCGCGGTTCCACTCCTGTTTATATCTCTGCGCGCAAATACGCGCCCGGCCGATAACGGTGCCTTCCGCGCAGGGATACTGTTGTTCCCCCTGCGTGCTGACGGGTGCATTTCGCCTTCATACGGCAAGGAGCTTTCTCAGCTTCGGGCTCCCTCTCTGATGCCGCGGATATCCGGCTACTTCTCCCGGTAAACGCATGTTATTTTTTGGTTTTTGTCAGCCGATATGACTCGCATATCTACTAATCATTATATTGAAATCACTTGGAAAAGTCAATAAGTTTTTTGCTGTCCACAAAATATGTGATGCCCGAAACGACCGTCAGAACGGCGGTTATCCAGAGCATGATATTCGACACTCTCGCGAGAGTGAACCAGCCGGCGTTTGCGAAAATATCAAACGTCGCGTTAAGCTCGGCGAGGAGCATGATAACAATAGTGAACACCATCTGACTGACGGTTTTCGCCTTGCCCCAATAGTTTGCGGGGATGACAATGCCCTGCGCCGTGGCGATAAGGCGGACGCCTGCAACGGCGAACTCGCGGGTGAGGACGATCATGACGATCCAGATGCTGCACCAGCCCTCGCGCATGAATGCGAGCAGAGCGGCGGTGGTGAGCATTTTATCGGCGAGCGGATCGAGAAGCTTGCCGAAAACGGTGATAAGATTATTCTTTCGTGCAATCTTGCCGTCGAGCATATCGGTCAGCGACGCGACCGAGAAAACAGCGAGCGCGACTATGTAATGATAAGGGAACTCAATAAGCATAAGCGCGAGATAAATGGGTGCGAGGAACATTCTTATGAGCGTCAGTTTATTGGGCAGATTCAGCTTCTGCATGTCAATTCCCCTTTCCGGGTTTTATTTTACTGTTCTTCCGAGCAGGTCATATTCGTTGACACCGAGTATCTCGACATCGACGAATTCGCCTTCTTTTATGAAATCGGGCGAGGTGAAGATTATCTTGCCGTCGATATCGGGTGCGTCCATATATGAGCGACCCGAGTAGCTGTCAGTATAATCATCGTAGCTCTCGGTGAGCACGCGCAGGGTCTTGCCGATCATATTGTTGTTCTTTTCGGTCATTATCTCATACTGATCCTGCATGATGACCTCGGCGCGGCGGGATTTGACATCGTCGTCGACCTGATTCTCCATCTTCGCGGCGGGAGTACCCTCCTGCGGGGAATATTCAAAGCATCCGAGGCGCTCGAACTCCTCCTCGTTGACGAACTCGGCAAGCGTCTCAAACTCGTTGTCGCCCTCGCCGGGGAAACCGACTATAAACGTCGTGCGGATAGCGATATCCGGCATACGCTCGCGCAGTTTTCTTATGACCTCGCGGGTCTCTTCCGCGGTGCTGTGGCGGTTCATCGCCTTGAGGATTTTATCGTCCGCGTGCTGGAGCGGCAGGTCTATATAATGGAGCACCTTGGGCTGGGAAGCCATGGTGTCGATAAGCTCGTCGGTTATCTTATCGGGATAGCAATAGAGCAGGCGTATCCACTCGATGCCGTCGATCTCGCAGAGCAAATCAAGCAGATGAGCGAGCCTGTATTCGCCGTAGATATCAATGCCGTAGGACGAGACATCCTGCGCGATAAGCACGAGCTCTTTGACGCCCCCATTCGCAAGGGTCTTCGCCTCTTCGACTATGCTCTCCTCGTCGCGGCTGCGGAAGGGTCCGCGGATGGACGGGATGGCGCAATAGGTGCAGCAGTTCGAGCAGCCCTCGGCTATCTTGAGATACGCCCAGTAATCGGGAGTCGTGAGCACGCGCTCGCCGCACATGGGAAGCTCTTTTTTGTCGGGGAAAACATTGGTCTGCTTGCCGTCGAGAACTTCGTCGACTATCTTGTCGATATCACCGTTTGCGCCGATGCCGACGACCGCATCGACCTCGGGAATCTCCTGAAGTATCTCGTCGCGATAGCGCTCGGCAAGGCATCCGGTAACAATGACCGCGCGGACGAGTCCGTCTTTTTTGAGGCCGACCATCTCCAGAATTGTGTCGATAGCCTCCTGCTTAGCGGAGTCGATAAACGCGCAGGTGTTGACTATAACTGCGTCGAGGCGCTCGAAATTGTCCGCATTTTCAAATCCGGCGTTCTGAAGCTTTGCAAGCATCAGCTCACCGTCGACCTGATTCTTCGGGCATCCGAGCGACACGAATAAAACTCTTCTTTTCTTCATCAAACAGTTCTTCCTTTCGCTTGATAACAGAAATTATACACTATTTTTTCCTTTTCTTATCTTCTAACAGGAAAATTGATCGTCCGTATCTTCATATTCCTCGTCCATCGCGCGCATTGCCGAACGGATATCGGAATAGCCGTAGCCGAGGCGGGTCAGGGCGTTGAAGGTGCGCCGCCTGCCCTTTTCATCGGAAAATTTGCCGGCGAATTTGGTCTCAAGCAGATTTTTTATCCGCTCAACGTCGTCGCCGTCGAGCTCTTCGGCACATTCGCTCGCCGTCTCGCGCGATATTCCGCGCTGTCTGAGTTCCTGTTCGATACGCTTTTTGCCCATGCCGCGCCGCTCATACAGCTCCTGCGCGAGGGTATGGGCATAGCGTTCGTCGTTGACATAGCCCATCTCTTCAAGGCGTTCGACCGCTTCGCGCGCAAACTCCGCGCCGGAGCGGCGGGCAACTTTTCGCTGAAGCTCCTTTGACGAATGGTCGCGCCGCGAGAGAATATCGACAGCCGCGTTAAATGCACGGCAGGAGCCTGCCGCCTCGCAAAAGGCGGCAAACTCCGCATCGTCAATTTCATCGCCGGAGCGTATATTCTGACTCGCCCAGAAATCCCGGGTAACGGTCAGGCGGTACTCCCCATCGACAAGTATATGTATTTTTTGTCCCCTGCCCTGCTGTGCCGTTATCTTCATCAATCGTCGTCATCAACAACGATGTCAAGCTTCGCCTTTGCGCCGGAACGGCTCGTAGGCTTCTTGGGCATCGCGGCGGGTGCAGGCTCAGCGGCAGGCGCGGGCTTTTCCGCAGGCTTTGCGGCGGCTCTTGCGGCGTTGTTCTCCGCCATAAGACGCTCGCGAACCTGGGCTTCGAGCTCCGCCATGAAGTCGGGATGCTCGCTGATATAATTCTTGACATTGTCTCTGCCCTGGCCGAGGCGGTTCTCGTTATAAGAGAACCACGCGCCGCTCTTATGGATGATATCATATTTGACGGCGAGGTCGAGTATTTCGCCGACCTTGGATATGCCCTTGCCGTACATGATATCGAACTCAGCCTCTTTAAAGGGCGGAGCGACTTTGTTCTTGACTATCTTAGCCCTTGTGCGCGAGCCGATGAACTCGTTGCCGGGACCTTTGAGCTGCTCTATCTTGCGGACATCGATACGGATAGAAGCATAGAACTTCAGCGCACGTCCGCCGGTTGTGACCTCGGGGTTGCCATAGACAACGCCGACCTTTTCACGCAGCTGGTTTATGAAAATTATAATAGTATTCGACTTTGAAATCGCGCCCGCGAGCTTTCTGAGAGCCTGCGACATAAGGCGCGCGTGGAGACCGACATGGGAGTCGCCCATATCGCCCTCGATCTCCGAACGCGGAACAAGAGCCGCAACGGAGTCGACGACTATAACATCGATAGCGCCCGAACGGGTCAGAGCTTCGGTTATCTCGAGCGCCTGCTCGCCGTTGTCCGGCTGAGAGACGAGAAGAGAATCGACATCAACGCCGAGATTCGCGGCATATACGGGATCGAGCGCGTGCTCGGCATCAATGAACGCAGCCTCGCCGCCCATTCTCTGAGCCTCGGCGACAACATGGAGCGCGAGAGTGGTTTTACCGGACGACTCGGGGCCGTATATCTCGATTATTCTGCCGCGCGGAAGTCCGCCGATGCCGGTGGCGGCGTCGAGTGTAACAGAGCCGGTCGAGATAGCCTCGACATTCATTGCCGTGTTCTGACCGAGTCTCATTATCGAGCCTTTGCCGAAATTTTTCTCTATCTGCGATATCGCAGTTTCAAGCGCTTTCTGTTTATCTGCCATATTCGTTCCGTCCTTTCGGGGAGCTGAAATTTTGTTCGTACAAATGTTCTGTTCTTATTCTACATCATACCCCTGCAAAATGCAAGGGTATTTTGAAAATTATTTTGATCTTGCAAGAAAAGCGATGTTTATGGCGTGGTCGCCGACACGCTCGAAGTCGGTTATGGTGTTGAGATAGAGCATACCAGCTTCGGTGTTGCACTCCTTGCGGTTGAGGCGGAATATATGCGAATCCTGGCATTCGAGGGTCAGGTCATCGATATGCTCTTCGAGGTCTGATAGTTCCTTTGCCTCGTTGTCGCTGAGCGACTGGTTATCAAACGCCGCCATCGAACGCTCAAGCAATGTAACAACACTGCCGCAGAGCTGGTTGAGCTCCTCCCTCGCGGGGTCGGAGAACTTGAGCCCCTCGCCGATATTGTGCTGAGCCGCTTCGGCGAGGTTTATCGCATGGTCGCCGACGCGCTCGATATCGTTTATCGCGTGGAAGACGCGGGCGATATAATCCGAGTCGCTGTCGGTTATATCAAGAGCGTTGAGCTTGACGAGATACGAGGTTATATGATGGTTGAGGTAGTTTATGATCTCTTCGTTTTCCATGACCTTGTCGAGATCTTTGTCGCTGCGGTTTATGAGCGCGTGGGCGCTTGTCTCAAAGTTATCGCGCGCGAGCTTCGCCATGCGGGCGACCTCCTTGCTGACCTGCATGACAGCGAATGGGGGCGTATTGAGCAGACGGTCGTCGATAAACTTGCAGTGCATCTCGCTCTCGCTGTCGTCCTTGCCGGGAACGAGCAGGCAGGAGAGCTTGACGAGAGCTTTCGCGAACGGGAACATAACAATGGTCGAGACGATATTGAACACGATATGCGATATGGCTATCTGCGCCATCGGGTCGGGCGACAGCTTTTCTATCCACTCGACATAGGGAGTGAGCAGGGCGATAAGAATGAATATGCCCGTGCCGATGAGATTGAATAGCAGGTGGATAACTGCGGCGCGCTTCGAATTTTTCTTCGCGCCGACGGTCGAGAAGAGTGCCGTGAGGCAGGTTCCGATATTCTGACCGAAGAGGACGAAAACGGAGAACTTGAGCGGCACGAGTCCCTGCATGGCGAGAGTCTGGAGCACGCCGACGGAAGCCGAGGAGCTCTGGAGCACGGCGGTCATGACTATGCCGAGGATAATACCGAACAGCGGGCGCAGAGGCGACTCCGAGACGGTGACGATAAAGTTCATGAAGCCTGCGCTATCTCTGAGCGGAGCCATGGAATCGGACATCATATCGATGCCGAGGAAGAGCAGACCGAAGCCCGTGAATATTGCGCCGAGGTTCTTGACAACGGTCTTTTTCGACGCGAGCATGAGTATAACGCCGACGAGCACTGCCGCCGCCGCGACACTCGAAAAGTTCAGCGCGATAAGCAGTGATGTGACGGTAGTACCGATATTCGCGCCCATTATGACGCCGACTGCCTGCGCGAGCGACATCATGCCAGCATTGACGAAGCCGACGACCATGACGGTCGTTGCGGTTGACGACTGGATTATCGCCGTGACGACAAAGCCGACGAGCACTGCGAGGAAGCGGTTTCCGGTAAGCACTTCGAGCATTCTCTTGAGCTTGGCGCCGGCTGCGTTTTCGAGTCCGTCGCCCATCGTCCTGATGCCGAATAGGAACAGACCGAGTCCGCCCGCCATCGACAGAATATTAGCTACGCTCATATTTCATTCCCCTTATTTCAGTTTTCCTGTCCATTTCCATTTCCTGTTTATGAGACTCAAAGAAAGCCAAAATCTCACACATATATCTTATCAGCTATTCCTGCAAATGTAAACCGCAAAAATAAATTAAAGCGACGGAATACGGGTTTATCATCCGTATTCTGCCGCTTTTTGATATCAATTTTTCGCTTTTCTGCGTTTTGTAAAAATTGTCAGCACAGTTAAAAGCGCCGGGAAAAATATGGCGCAGAGTATACCTTTTTTGAGGTCGTCGCCGAATACGCTCGCCATCATTCCGGCAAAAGTGGGTCCGGAAGAACAGCCGAGATCGCCGCCGAGCGCCAGAAGAGCGAACATCGCCGTTCCGCCGCCTTTTATCCCCGCGGACGCCTTGCTGAACGTTCCCGGCCACATGATGCCGACCGAGAAGCCGCACAGCGCGACTCCGACAAGCCCGAGCACAGCGGAGGAGCTGAGCGCAATGAGCAGATAAGACGCCATGCACAGCGCACCGCTGAAAATCATCATGCCGTCGAGATCGATTTTGTCGCCGAATTTGCCGTATATCATACGCGACACGCCCATAAGCACGGAGAAGAGCATGGGGCCGGCGAGGTCGCCGACGGTCTTTGAGACACCGAGACCCTTTTCCGCAAAGGTCGAAGCCCACTGGCTGACCGCCTGCTCGCTCGCGCCGGAGCAGAGTATCAGAAGCATGAATATCCAGAACATCCTGTTGCCGAGCAGCTGTTTGAACGAGAGACCCTTCTCCCCTTCTTCGATAAGCGGAGCTATCGGGACACGGATAAAGTTCAGGGCGTTGACTATCGGCACGACCGCCCAGATAAGGGCGAGATACTTCCAGTTAGCCGTTGTGAATATCGAGAAATAGAGCGTTGAAATGCCGACAACAGCGACGCTGCCCCAGCAATAGAACGAGTGGAGCAGGCTCATCATCTTCTCTTTATTATCCGTCGGGCACGCCTCGACTATCGGGCTGACTATAACTTCGAGCAGTCCGCCGCCGACAGCGTATAGTACAACAGAAATGAGCAGACCGACAAACGGAGACGGCAGGATATCCGGCAGGACGGTCAGAGAAACAAGTCCCGCCGCCGCGAACACATGAGCCGCAACAGCCGCCGCGCGGTAGCCTATCTTATCTATAAAGAACGCGGAGAGCAAATCGATGCAAAGCTGGAGAATAAAATTGACGGTTATCAGCGCGGTTATCTTTGAAAGCTCAATGCCGTAGCTCTTATTAAAAGTCAAAAACAGCAGGGGCACAAAGTTATTGACTATCGCCTGGACGACATAGCCCGCAAAGCAGGCGTTGACGGTCGATTTATAATTTTTCTTCATGAAGCCGCCTTCTTTCTGCGGCGCGGAATAATGAACTCGCGCACGAGCATTATCACCGACAGAGTCAGCGGGAATATGACGGCGCAGAGTATGCCCTTTTTGAGGTCATCGCCGAAGAAGCTCGCCATCATCCCGGCGAAGGTCGGTCCCGCCGAGCAGCCGATATCGCCGCCGAGGCAGAGAATAGCATACATCGCCGTTCCGCCGCCGTGGAGCGCAGAGGACATCTTGCCTATCGTGCCCGGCCAGAGGATACCCGCAGACAGTCCGCACACGGCGACGCCGACAAGACCGAGAATGGGCGAAGAGGTCAGCGAGATAAGGAAATAAGAAGCCGTGCAGACGCACCCGCTAAGGAGCATCATTGAATCGAGATTTATTCTGTTGCCGAACTTGCCGTACATGAAGCGCGACACACCCATGAGCACAGAGAAGAGCATCGGACCCGCAAGGTCGCCGACGGTCTTTGTGAGCCCGAGCGCCTTTTCGGCGAATGTCGAAGCCCACTGGCTAACCGCCTGTTCGCTCGAACCGGCGCAGAGAATAAGCACCATGAATATCCAAAATGCCTTTGTTTTGAGCATATCTTTTATCGAGAGCTTCTCCTCATCCTCGCCGACGACGGGCGCTATAGGCACGCGGGTGAACATAACGGCGTTGACTATCGGGAGAATTGCCCATATCAGCGACATTATCTTCCAGTTCGCCGTTGAAAACAGTGCGAAGAACAGGGTCGATATACCGACTGCCGCGACGCTGCCCCAGCAATAGAACGAATGGAGCAGGCAGAGCAGCTGATTTGAATTTGTCGAGGGGCAGGAATTGACTATAGGATTTATCGTGATATCCAAAAGACCCGCTCCGACTGCGTAGCAGAACACGGAGATAAGCAGTCCCGCGAAAGCCGAGGGCAGTATCTCCGGCAGGATCGTCATGAAGATAAGACCCGTCGCGCACATCGCATGGGCGAGCACCGTTGAAGCGCGGTAGCCGATGCGGTCAACGAACAGCACGGCGGTCAGATCGACGAATATCTGAATAAAAAAGTTCGCGGTGATCAAAACGGTTATCTTGGAAAGCTCGATGCCGTACTGCGCCTGAAAGGTCAAAAACAGCAGCGGCGCGAAATTATTGACGACCGCCTGCACGACGAACGCCGTGAAGCTCGCCGCGACGGTATGTTTATATCCTATCCTTTTCATTTTCGTTCCCCCAACAGAGAATTGCACACAGGTGTCGCGCTTATCATTAACCATTTGGATTTTCAAACACAACACAAAAGGCATTTTAGCACAAAGCGGAAGTTAAATCCATAGATTTTGAAAAAAGGGCAAGGTGCTCAAAAATTGCAGAAATGCGGCGGCGCGGCACATAAAGTTGACGAAAAATTGCAGCCGATTCAGGGCGAAAAATTGTAGAATTCAATTTTGGGCAAAAGTAAAAAGCCTTGAAACAATCAAGTTCCAAGGCTTTTTATGGAGCTGCTAACCAGATTCGAACTGGTGACCTCATCCTTACCAAGGATGTGCTCTGCCACCTGAGCCATAGCAGCGAATGGCGACCCGGAACGGTCTCGAACCGTCGACCTCTAGCGTGACAGGCTAGCGCTCTAACCAACTGAGCTACCGGGCCAATTTGTCGGCTCTCACCGAACGCACATTATAATAACATAAGATTCCGGGTTTTGCAATACCTAATTTTAATTTTTTTGCGCTTCGTGCTGTTTTTTGACACGCTTTATAGGATATTGTGATTTTTTATCAAGAAAAGCTGTTGACTTACGCCTTATCGCTCCCGTTGGCAAATCTTGCGTAGCGGCGCATCGGCAGAGCACACGCCGCGACGCCTATCACGCCGAGAATAATCCAAAAAACAACCGTCGCCGTCCAGCCGAATTTTTCGGACACCGCGCCGAAGCCGTAGGTCGATATCGCGCTGCCTATATATGTGCAGCAGTTGAATATCCCGCCGACCGTCGATGCGCGCCCGAATTTCGCAAAGTGCACCGGTATGAGCGTCATAAGCAGATGGTTCATGGCGGCTATTATTGTAGTAAACAGCGCCAGGAGTATCACGCAAATGGCGATAGGATATTTGCCGACAAAGACTATGCCCGTCAGCGGTATCAGCGTCATGGCGAAGCCGAACGCCGACGTTGCGGCCTCGTTGAGCCTGAACACCTTCTCATAAAGCTTCGTTCCTATCCACGCGCCGCTGAGATTGATTATCGGCATAATCGCCGACAGCAGCAGCGAAAACGAGGCGGAGACGTCATATTTTTCGGTAATAAGCGTGGGCACCCACGAGCTGACTCCGTCCTTCAGCATACCCTGGACGAGCACGCCGACGCATATGACCGACGCGCCGGAAATCATAAAGAGCTTGCCGAGAGAGATTTTTTCGCCAGTATTCTCATGGACGGGAAGCGACGGCTTCTCCCCTTTTCCGAGGATTTTCGAGGTCTTTTTCGCGCATATGCACCAAAAGACCAGCACGCAGGTTATTATTCCGGCGGGGATATAAAACGCAAAATGCCACGACGCGAATTTTATCGCCGCCGCAGATATCACATAGGAGAGCAGGCTGCCTATCGGGAACGACGACGCTATGTGCAGACACGCACGGCTGCGCTGCTCCTCCGGCAGGACGGTGGCTATTATATAGAGCACGGGTGTCCAGAGCATGGACTGAACTATTCCGTTAAGTCCCCAGATAATGCTCATGGTGATATAGCTCGACGAACACAGCGGCATTATAATATTGGCGCACACCGTCCCGGCGAGCCCTGCGCCTATCATTTTATAGGGAGACACGCGGTCGCCGAGGATTCCGCTGAATATCTGACCCGCTCCGTAGCAGAAGAAATAGACCGTGCCGATAAACCCGGCGTGGGACTTTGAAAACACGCCGTCCGCGACTATCGCGGTGAGCGCGGCGGTATAGTTTATTCTGCCGAGATACGAGGCACAATAAGCCGCCCAGCAGGCAACAAAAATCAACGTGCCCGCCGAAAGTATTTTTTCTTTGTCCTTGCGCTGTTCCATGACTCTCTCCCAACCCGTGATGAAGCAATTATAACACCCGGTTATTTTTTGTCAACGGTCTTTTTGTCGCAACTTGTTGAGTTTGGAAATATTATGTGATATACTTAACAATGTATGAGGCAACATATTTCAACGGCTTACAGGAGAGGCAAATGAAATCCATCAAAGAAATTTACAGAATCGGACGCGGCCCGTCAAGCTCGCACACCATGGGACCTGAGTCTGCCGCCAAAATGTTTATAAACGAGTTCCCGTCGGCTGGCAGGTACGAGGCGGTTCTATATGGTTCGCTCGCAAAGACAGGAAAAGGGCACGGCACGGACAGAGTTCTGCGCGAGACCTTCGCGCCCCGCGTGCTCGACATAAAATTCGACATGACGACGACCGACATCCCCCACCCCAACACGCTCGACTTCACGGCGTTTGACAAGGACGGAAACATCATCGGCAAGCGCAGAGTCTGCAGCGTCGGCGGCGGTGCGATAGAAATTGAGGGCAGAAAAGATGCAGAGCCGCCCGAAGTCTACCCGTTCAAGAATTTCGCGGAGATAAAAGAATACTGCAAGAAAGAAAATATCCGAATCCCCGACTTGGTTGAAAGATTCGAGGGCAAAGGAATCTGGCATTATCTCGACCGCGTGTGGATCGTCATGAACAGCTGCATCAAGCGCGGACTTGCCGCCGAGGGCGAGCTGCCCGGCGGGCTCGGCATAATGAGAAAGGCGCATATGCTCAACAGCCGCCGCCACATGGACGAGAGCCCGGAGACGCGCGAGAACAGGCTCGTTTGCGCCTACGCCTACGCAGTCAGCGAAGAGAACGCCTCCTGCGGCGAGATAGTAACAGCCCCGACCTGCGGCGCGTGCGGAGTTCTGCCCGCAGTTTTGCGATACACGGCGGACAGGCGCGGATTCTCTGAAAATGAAATTCGCAGAGCCATTGCGACCGCCGGAATCATCGGCAACGTTATAAAGACGAACGCCTCGATAAGCGGCGCGGAGTGCGGATGCCAGGCGGAGATAGGCTCAGCGTGTTCGATGGCGTCGGCGGCACTCGCAGAGCTCTACGGCATGGACACGGATCAGATAGAATACGCCGCAGAAGTCGCAATGGAACACCATCTCGGTCTCACCTGCGACCCCGTCATGGGACTCGTTCAGGTGCCCTGCATCGAGCGCAACGCAGTCGCCGCGATGAGGGCGATAAACGCAGTGAGCCTTGCAAACTTTTTGACATACACAAGAAAGATATCGTTCGATCTGATAGTCGAGACGATGTATCAGACGGGCAAGGATCTTTCAAAAATATACCGCGAGACGAGCGAGGGCGGACTCGCCAAGCTCTATAAACCCGCACAGAAAAACGAATCCACGGAGGAAATAAAATGAGCAAGCAGTTAAGACAGCCTGCAGCGGGCGACACCGTTGCAACGATAAAGACAAACAAGGGCGACATAAAAGTCGTCCTCTTCCCCGACGCCGCGCCCAAGGCGGTCGAAAATTTCACGACCCATGCGGACAACGGCTACTATGACGGAGTTATCTTCCACCGCGTTATCCCGGATTTCATGATCCAGGGCGGCGATCCGCTCGGCAAGGGAATCGGCGGCGAGAGCATCTGGGGCAGACCGTTCAAGGACGAGTTCAGCCGCGACTATCACAACCTCAGAGGCGCACTGTGCATGGCGAACGCAGGTCCGAACACGAACGGCAGCCAGTTCTTTATCGTTCAGGCGCCGTCGGTTGACGAGCGTTTTATCCCGCAAATGGAGCGCCTGCCCAATATGTTCACGGACGAGTCCATTGAGGACTACAAGGCAGTCGGCGGAACTCCGTGGCTCGATTTCAGACACACCGTGTTCGGTCAGGTGTTCGAGGGCATGGACGTTGTCGACGCTATAGCCTCGGTTGACCGCGATTCTTCGGACAAGCCGCTCGAGGATGTCGTTATAAATTCCGTCGAAACTCAGACGCTTTGATTTTTGCTCTTTACTTTCAAATTTTAGTGTGCTAAAATATATACATGTACGCGGAGTCAAACCCAATATGACCGCGAAAAGGAGTAACTTTGATGAACGGCAAGCTGAAAGACAGCAACGTTGATTTTCTGTTCAAAGCGGTTCTCGCCCTCGAGAACATCGACGAGTGCTATGATTTTTTTGAGGATCTCTGCACCGTGACCGAGCTCAAGGCTCTTTCGCAGCGCATAGTTGTTGCGAAGATGCTCAGCGACAAGCAGGTTTACAGCGAGATAGTCAGCAAGACCGGCGCAAGCACCGCCACTATAAGCCGCGTCAACCGCTCGCTCAACTACGGCTGCGACGGATACGAGAAGATATTCGAGCGCATCGACGCCGCAGAGGCCGAGAAGAAAGACTGATAATGAGCGAATATTCATTCTTTGCCCGTTTTTATGACGAGCTGACGCAAAATGTTGATTATGAGAGAAGAGCAGAGCATTTTTCTGCTCTTCTGCTTTCATATGGGATAAAAAGCGGAACGGTTCTCGACCTCGCCTGCGGCACGGGCACCCTGACTTCGCTGATATCCGCGCGCGGATACGACATGATCGGCGTTGACTCGAGCCCCGATATGCTTTCCCATGCGCAGAACAGAGCTTTTGAAGAGGGACAGAATATTCTGTTTCTCTGCCAGCAGATGCAGGCTCTCGACCTTTTCGGAAAAATCGACGCCGCGCTCTGCACGCTCGACAGCATCAATCATCTGACCGAGCCCGAGGATGTCAGAGAGACATTCCGCCGACTCGGCACATTCATCCTCCCGGGTGGGATGTTCATATTCGACGTGAACACGATATACAAGCACCGCGAGATTCTCGCAGACAACTCGTTCGTCTACGAATACCCGGATGTTTTCTGCGTCTGGCAGAACAGTCTCGACGAGGAGACGGACACGGTGGACATCATGCTCGACTTTTTCGAAGAGAACGAGGACGGGACATACGAGCGCACGAGCGAAGATTTCAGCGAGCGCGCATATAGTCTCGACGAGCTTTCAAAATGGCTCGGCGACGCGGGATTTGATATTGAAAACATATATGACGGCATGACAAATGAACCCGTCAGAGAAGATTCCGAGCGCGCGGTGATTGCCGCGAGGCGCAGGAAATAACAGGAGGACAAAAATATGGGCAAGCTTATACGCTGCATTTCCGAAGACGGCACGCTGACAGTTATGGCTGCCGACACAACGGATATAGTAAACAGGGCGCAGGAAATTCACGGCACATCAGCCGTCGTTTCGGCGGCTCTCGGCAGGCTGCTGACGGCGGCGAGCCTCATGGGCAGCGCACTCAAAGGAGCGGACGATTCCGTCACGCTCAGGATAAACGGAAACGGTCCTGCGGGCACTGTGCTCGCGGCATCGGACAGCCACGGCAACGTCAGAGGATACGCTGTGAACGCCGTTGTTGAGCTGCCGCTCAACGACAAGGGCAAGTTGGATGTTTCCGGCGCAGTCGGCAAGGACGGCTTTCTGACCGTTATAAAAGACCTCGGGCTCAAGGAGCCCTATGTCGGTCAGGTGCCGATAGTCAGCGGCGAAATCGCTGAGGACATCACGAATTATTTCGCGACGAGCGAGCAAATACCGACCGTCTGCGCGCTGGGCGTGCTCGTCAACCCCGATCTCACGATAAGAAAGGCGGGCGGATTTATAATCCAGCTGCTCCCGACCGCCGACGACACGATTATAGACAAGGTCGAGAAGTGCATCAGCAACATCGAGCCTGTGACGACAATGCTCGACAAGGGGCTCTCCCCCGAGATCATCTGCCGCACCGTGCTCCCCGCTTTCAAGCTCGATGTGCTCGACACGTCGGAGCCGGAATACCGCTGCAACTGCTCGCGCGAGCGCGTTTCCCGCGCGCTGATAAGCATGGGCAGAGACGAGCTCGCAAAGCTCAAGGAGGACGAAAAGACCGAGGTCTGCTGCCAGTTCTGCGACAAGAAATATGTGTTTACGCCCGCAGACATCGACAAGCTGCTTGAAGAGAGCAGGGCAAAAGAGGATAAGTAACGAAAACCTCCGTAAGCGACAAGGCTTGCGGAGGCTTTTTATGATTATTTTTAATATGGGTACGGCATGAGGTCATTTAAAGTCACGGCGGTATCGGAATCAACGAGGATTTCTGTATCCTCCGGGCTGCCGAGCTGCATCATAAACTCACGGCAGGCTCCGCACGGAGGCAGGATCTCTCCCGTTTTTGTTACCGCAACGACCTTTTTCGCGGCATACTCCCCGTTGGTTATCATCGTTGACAGCGCGTTTCGCTCCGCACACATACCCAGCGAGCAGTCGGTATCGATACAAACGCCCGTATACACATTCCCTTTATCGGTCAGCACGGCGGCACCCACCCCGCCGGAACACATTTGTTCCGATATCACTTTCGGCACTGCGACAGCAAGCGCGGCGGCATATAATTTTTCCCATTCCGTTGTCATAGAATCACCCTTTCGTTTTACTGCGCGGTTCCCTTTGCGGTGTTGAGGGAGGAGATGAGGAGTCTTCTTATGGTACCGCATTGAGCATACAGCACCTTTGCCGTCTCGGGTTCTAAAATTCTAGATTTTATAAATAATTCAAGCCAATATTCAGTCTCATAACATTCCTTGAGCGAAATCTGAAGTTTCGCAACAAAATCGGCCTTGCTCTGCGCATAATTCGCCTCATGAATGTTTGCACCTATTGAGGTTGCGGAGCGTTCAAGCTGATTAACTAACGAATGATGACCCTTTATGCCGTCACACATTTTGACAACATTCACCGAAAAATCCACAGACAAACTGCGAAGCTTTGATTCTGCCATACAGATACCACCTTTTTATTCAGAATACTACAAAATCTCTGAATTATCAAGCGAAATCGCTCGCTAAGCTCGCGGTGAAATAATTCACTTCGTGAATTGTGATATTTGACGCTTCGCGTCAAGTGAAATGAAATAAATCCCTCACCGCCGCAGCGATTTCACACGCCGAAGGCGTATTTCACGCCCGCAGGGCATTTCACAAATCCCGAAAGGGATTTATTTCGTTGAAAAAAGCAGCGAAGAGTGTACAAAATACTGTGGCGCAAACTGCTAAAGTAAAGACGCGGAAGCTTTTCTTAACTTTGAAACTTGTAAAAAAGTGAAATATCTCGCTGCACTTCGATGTGAAATAATTCACTTCGTGAATTGTGATATTTGATGCTTCGCATCAAGTGAAATGAAATAAATCCCGCACCGCCACAGCGATTTCACACGCCGCAGGCGTATTTCACGCCCGCAGGGCATTTCACAAATCCCGAAAGGGATTTATTTCGTTGAACAAAAGAGCGAAGAGTGTACAAAATACTGTGGCGCAAACTGCTAAAGTAAAGACGCGGAAGCTTTTCTTAACTTTGAAACTTGTAAAAAAGTGAAATATCTCGCTGCACTTCGATGTGAAATAATTCACTTCGTGAATTGTGATATTTGACGCTTCGCATCAAGTGAAATGAAATAAATCCCTCACCGCCGCAGCGATTTCACACGCCGAAGGCGTATTTCACGCCCGCAGGGCATTTCACAAATCCCGAAAGGGATTTATTTCGTTGAAAAAAAGAGCATTGCAAAGCAATGCTCTTTTTTTCTGGAGGCGCCACCCAGATTTGAACTGGGGCATCGAGGTTTTGCAGACCTCTGCCTTACCACTTGGCTATGGCGCCGTATTGAATTGTACGCTCTCTCTGTCAAAAAAATGCCAATTAAATTTAATTGGCATTAAGAGAATGGAGCGGATGACGAGGCTCGAACTCGCTACCTCCACCTTGGCAAGGTGGCGCTCTACCGGATGAGCTACATCCGCACAGTTGGTGCCTCCGGCCGGAATCGAACCAGCGACACGCGGATTTTCAGTCCGCTGCTCTACCAACTGAGCTACAGAGGCAAATATATGAAAACCGGCATAGCCGGATTTCGGCGAAATAATGGCGACCCGGAACGGTCTCGAACCGTCGACCTCTAGCGTGACAGGCTAGCGCTCTAACCAACTGAGCTACCGGGCCATTTTGGTGGGAACAACAGGGCTCGAACCTGTGACCCCTTGCTTGTAAGGCAAGTGCTCTCCCAGCTGAGCTATGCTCCCTGATCGATCGGTTTTTCGTCCGACGACGCAGACTAATATACTATAAATTCGCCGTTCTGTCAAGCCTTATTTGCAATTTTTTTCAGTTTTTCTTAAAAAAGTCTCCGCCGCGCCCGGCAACGGAGACTCTATTCAGATTTTGCACTTATTTTGCATATATCGCGCCGATTATCTTGTTCATGGTCTTCCACGACATGAGGCGGGTGAGGAAGGTCAGGAACGAATAGCTCGCGCCGATGGTGTATATCGGGCTCACCTTTTTCTTCATGGCGACATTGGCAATAAATTTTCCTGCGACCGCGGGATCCATGCCCGTCTGCTCGTCATGCTCCATGCGGGAGACAGAGCGTCCGATGCGTCCGCCGTAGACATCGTCGCCGTCGACCGTCTTTTCGCGCGCCTTTGTAAAGCCCGTTTTTATATCGCCCGGCTGAACCGCGCAGACCGTGATACCGTAGGGACGAAGCTCGTTTGCAAGCGCCATGGTATATGAATTTGTCGCCGCTTTCGCTGCGGAATAATAGGTCTGGAACGGAATCGGAATCTGCCCGGCGACGGAGCTGATATTGACTATTCTCCCCTGCCCCGCTTCGCGCATAACCGGAACGACGGCGCGGTTCATATTCACCATGCCGAAAAAGTTCGTGTCAAAAAGGCGCTTGGCGTCCTCGGTCTTTGTGAACTCAACTGCGCCCGAGATGCCGAAGCCCGCGTTGTTGACGAGCACATCTATCTTGCCCTCGCGAGCGACTATCTCATCGACTGCCTTTTTCACTGCCGCTTCGTCCGTCACATCGGCGACGAGGTGGTTGAGTCCCTCGACACCCTGCGCACGGCGGCTGAGTTCATAAACGGTATAGCCCGCACTTTTGAGCGCGAGCGCGGTCTGCATGCCTATGCCTGACGTTCCCCCGGTCAGGACTGCTATCTTTTTATCCATAAAATGCACCTCCGAACTGAATAACAGGTAGATTATACCACAACTGTATTGCACATTCAATGCGGGCGGAGAATGCAAAAATTTCTTTTTTCTGTTGACAAAGGCGAAAATACATGATAGCATATATGCATAGATACTCAATGCATTGAGTAAAATTGTATACGAGGTGATAGTATGAAAATAAGCAAGGAACTCGCAAAGGGCAGCACGGGGCTGTTGGTGCTCAGCGTCATATCAAAGACCGATATGTACGGCTACCAGATAATCAAGACGCTCGAAGTGATGAGCGAAAACGTGTTCAGCCTCAACGAGGGCACGCTATACCCCATTCTGCACTCGCTCGAAAAAGAGGGTTCGCTCGAATCTTATTGGTGCGAAGCGGAGGGCAGAAAACGCAAATATTATAAGATAACCGAATCGGGGCTCGCCGAGCTCGCGGACAAAAAACGCGAGTGGCAGAGCTTCTCAGGCGCCGTTTCAAAGGTACTGGGAGGTGCGAAGCTTGCAGCAGAGGTTTGACGGATTTCTCGACTATGTCTGCGGCAATATAATCTCGAAGCGCGAGCGCGAAAATGCCAGGAACGAGCTTTATGACCATTTAATGTGCATCTACGAATGCAACCTCGCGCAGGGCATGGACGAAGAGCACGCGGCGATTGAGGCGGAGAACTCCATGGGCGACAGAAATGCTGTTCGTGCGCAGCTCGAACAGGTTCACGCGAGCTTCCCGGAGCTCGACTTCAAAAAAGCCCTGACGCTCGTTACGGTCGGCTTCGTTTTCATGAGCTTTATGCTCGAAGTCTCCTACCCGCTTTTGAAAGAAGTCATTCAGATTTTCGGCATGGCGCTGGTCTTCGCCGGGACATTCTGCCTGCGCAAAGCGAGCAAGAGGCTCGGTCAATCTTTTGCCGTGTTCTCGGCGCAGTTTGCACTTTTTGCCGCAAATATCATTTTATACCCGCTCAGCGAGAAATACAGTTGGCTCCCAACCGTTCTGCTCGTGGGCTCATATATATGCGCCGCCGTGTTCTGGGCACTGTTTGCACTGGGGCTGAAAAATCTCGCAAACGGGCGCGAAGCGGCAAAGCATCCGCCGTATTCGGCATGCATATATCTCAACGCGGCGTTAAATATTGCCAACACTATACTCGTACTGCTCGCATTCTCAAGCGGCACTTACAGCGCGGACAAAAATATCAAAACAGAAGGCTTCCCCGCGCTGATATTTATTATAGTCGCAGTCGCCGCGATCGTTGTCACGCTTATCACGCTCGTCCGCGCGAACAAACTGCTTTTTGAAAGCGGGCACGAATACACCGTTGAATCATCAAGCGGCAAGAAAGCGGCGCTTGTGATATGCTCGTTTGCGCTCGTATTCATTCTCAGCGGTGCTGTCGATTTTGCTCTCGCCGAGCGCAAGGCGGAAACGCAGCCGTATAACGCGCACGACATATTGATGAGCGACAGCGAGCGTGACAGAATCTGTGCAATACTTTCGAGCTACGGGATATCGGACGACAACATTGCCCTTCTCCCGGACAGCGAACTGCAAAAATACAGCAATGCAGTCAGCGCAGATAAGCTCGACGACACGATGAAAGATCTTATCGCAAACTGGAACGCCCGCCCGGAGTTTAGCTTCAAAAGCAAAGATATCGAATATAATTTCGAGCGGCACGAATACTGCATAATCATCGATTCCGGAGAGCCGCACAACTATATTCGCACAATGTATTTTCTCGAATTGCAGGATTCCAAGCAGACGAGAAACGACCGAAAATATGTTGACGGCATGATTTTCAACTACACCGACGCAACCGCCTCGAATTATCTTATGCCGCTCAACATGGGCGGAGAATACAACGGCGATCTTTTCATGATACTGACCGAAGAGAACGGCGGTCTTGTAGAAAACAAACCGCTCAACATACAACCGGACAGCGACGCGTCGATAAACAGAATAAACCGCGTTGAATTCCAACTCAAAGATGGCATGAAGATAATTTACGCCGCCTATCTCGGCGAGCCGAGCGACGATTCGAGCAAAATACTCACGGCGAATTACACGGTACAGTATGTCCACCGCAAGCTGCCGATACAGTCGCCTGCGAGCCGCGCGCTCATACATCAGACGGGAATATCCACGCCGGCATATTGCCGCCGCAACGATATACATCCGTGCGATGTGTCATATGAGTCGATATTCAAAGAGCCGTTCGTCGACAGCGAAAACGAAGCTTCTGATTTCACGGAGGATATAATACAATGAAAACTGCCCGAAAGCGGACAGACAGGGTAAAACAACAAACAACGGAGGTGCAATATAATGGGCAGGTTTGACAAATTTCTCGACTATGTCTGCGGAGATATAATCTCAGACCGTGAGCGCGAAAATGCCAGGAACGAGCTATATGACCATTTAATGTGCATCTACGAATGCAACCTCGCGCAGGGTATGGACGAGGAGCACGCGGCAATCGAAGCGGAGAACTCCATGGGCGACAAGAACGATGTCAAGACAAAGCTCGGTCAGGTTCACGCGAGCTTTCCGGAGCTCAGATTCAAGAGCGCGCTGGCTCTCGTTATCGCCGGATTCTTCTTTGCATCGTTCCAAATAAGTCTGCTCAGCGGCATGGACATACTCATAAAGCTGTTCGGTCAGTCGCTGATGATAGCGGGCATATTCTGCCTGCGCAAGGCACACAAGAAGCTCGGATTATCATTCGCCGCGATAATGGGACAATATGTTCTTTCGGGCGCTTCAACGGTGCTGACTCCGATAGCGGAGGATCACCCGCTCCCAATCTTCATTCTTTCGCTACTCGGCGCGATATGCGGCGCGGCGTTCTGGATTCTTTTTGTCGGCGGGCTGATTGATCTCACAAGAGGCCGCGAGGACGCAGAGGCTCTGCATCTCCCGCTGTGCGCTGTGTCGAATGTGCTTCTCAGTGCGCTCAGCGGCGGGACATACATATATATGTACATCACAAAAACGGCATCCCTAAACTCGGAAAACGCGCCGATTTTCTTCCTTATCGCGATATCGCTGGTTATACTCAACATGATAATCACGATAGCCGTTCTGCGGCGGGCAAATAAGTTCCTCTACGAGAGCGGTCACGAATATGAGGCGGAGAGCTCCGGGCTGAAGAAAGCCGCCGTAACGCTCTGCGCGTTCGCGCTGATGCTCGCGGCATGCGCGGGTTTCGACGCATATCGTCTGACGAGAAAAGCCGAAATTGAGCCGTACAGCACGGCGGACATCGCAATGGACGCAGACGAGCGCGCGAGAATAGAAAACACCCTTGCGGACTACGGAGTTGACAGAGAGGTCCTGAAGCTTCTGCCGAACAGCGAGATTATGCGATTCCGCAACACGGCGAGTATCGACAAGCTGACAGACATGTCTCTTCAGGACATCAAATACACAAAGGAATATCAGAGCCGCAGGAACAGCGACGGCAAGCTTCAATCCGGAGTCTACACGATGGGCACTACCGACAATCCGTCATATTATTTTGAAAATTTAACATACTGCGTCACGGATAACGACGGCAAGAAACAGCTGCTCTGTTCTTTTGAGCTAAAAGACATAGAGTCCACCAAGAAGGGCGATATAAAAAATTACGCCGACTGCCTTGAATTCGAGAAAAGCGACGCAAACAAAAGTCTGATGACATATCAGGTATACAGAAACAACGACTCGTTTTTCATCCTGACTCAAGAAGACGGTCAGGAGCTCAAAAACAAGCCGCTGAATATCAAGAGAAAAACCGACGCGCTCGGGAACACGGCGATTTCCGAAGTCGAATTCCAATGCAAGCCGGGAATGAGGATTTTCTACACCGCAGACCTCACCATAGCCGACACACCATATCCGATATATGACATAAAGCTCGGAGCCTCGTACATTCATCGCAAAAGACCGATATTATGGATATCCGAACGCACACCGAAAACTCAGATAGATTCAGAGCAAGGGCAGCGATTTTGCTGGGTGAGGCCGGCCATAAGGACATTATATGTCCCGTATCTCAAGAGCGAAGCCCCATACGAAGCGACGACAGAGCCCGAAGAAGAGACGACGGAGCGAGTCATCCACGGAAATTCAATTGAAGAGATGGCCGCGAGCTAAGATAAAAAATGAGCCTCCGATATACGGAGACTCATTTTATTTTTATTAGATTTCGCCGAGGGCGAAGGTATCCGAGAGCCAATCGGTGCAGAGCTTCACCCACTGGGAAGCACGGGCATTTTCTATAACTGACTCTGGTTTATCGCAGACGCTAGGGGTGCACAGCGAGAAGCCGTGCCAGCCCTTGGCGAAAATATGCATCTCGAACGGCACTTCGTTTTTCGTGAGCGCCTCGGCATATTTTATGGAGTTTATTATCGGGACGGTTTTGTCCGACGCGCTGCCGAAGATAAATGTGGGCGGGGTATTTCTATCCACATGTTCTTCGAGCGACGGCACGGGGAACGCCAGAATACGGCTTATCTCGGAGAGGATGCACGGATAGCCGAGGATACACGCATTGGGTCTTGTGCTGCTGAGAGTCGAGAGGGCCGCCGCAAGATGCGCGCCGGCGGAAAAGCCGATGACGGCTATCTTGTCTTTTATAACATGCCACTCCTCCGCCCTTTCGCGTATAAGCGTCAGCGCTTCTTCGGCATCGGCAAGGGGCATCTTGAAATCCTTGCCCTCGCCCACGGTATAGCGCAGGACGAAAGTGTTATATCCGTGCACGGCGAACGCCATGGCTATCGGCTCTGCCTCGCGGTCGGAGCACATATAGTATCCGCCGCCGGGAATAACCAAAACCGCCGGGCGGTCGGTCATATTCGGCATTTCTTTTGATGTATCAAGCAGATACGCGGTGAGCGTCGCCCCGGGATTGCTTTTGAGTTCCAGCTTTTCAACCGTCATGATATTCCTCCTCAGTAAGTGACCTTGAGGGTCTTTATCTCGAAGGGTCTGAATTGAAGTTTCGCGGGCGCAATGTTCTCGACTTCGCCCTGCTCCTCTTCGAGCATGTTGGTTATCTTCACGCTCTTTGCGCCGTCGAAGAAGCTGACCTTTGCGTTGGTGAAGGTGCCCTCTGCCTCATACATACGAACTATGAATGCACGCTGAGCATCCTCGCAGGGCTTGACAGCCTCGACAAATATATTGTCGGCGTCGATGCTCATGAGCTTCTGAGCCGAATATTCGCCGGCAGTCACCGCGGCGGGAACATTGAGCTCATATGCCGGGCGGATAACGCTCTCGGCATCGAAGCCGCTGTCATGCGGCAGGAACGAATAGACGCAGTGGTGAACGCCTCTGTCGCCCTTGAAATCGGGGCGCAGACCGCCCTTGTGCAGAGACAGGCGCAGCTTGCCGCCGTTGACGCTGATGCCGTACTTGCTGTCGTTGAGAACGGCAACGCCGAAGCGGGTCTCGGAGAGGTCGGTATATTTATGGTTGAGCACCTCGAACTTTGCCTTTTCAATGCTGTTGTTGCGGGTGGTCGGGCGCTTGACATTGCCGAACTGGACATCGAAGCGGGCGAACTCCTGCCTGACAGAAGTATCGAACGCAGTCTTGAGGAAGCGGTGGTTATCCTGCCAATCCATGACGGTGTCGAAGCGCACCTCGGCGCTGTCCGCAAAGAATATCATATCCTGCGTAACGGTCGATTTGCCGCTTATCGCATACTTGCTGCGGATAACGAGCGCAACGGAGCCGTTTGAAACGACCTCGCGGCTGACAAGCTTCGAGACATCCTCAAACTTCATCTCGATATCGGCGTCAACATCCCAGTTATCCCACTCGGACGGGAAATCTTCCGCCATGATGAAGGTGTTGAGATTATATCCATCGCCGCAGATCTCGCGGTCGGCGCGCTTATCGACAAAAGAAGAAATCGTGCCGTTATCCGCAAACTTGACGGACGCGAACGGAGTCTCAAGGCTGTTATCATCGAGGTTGAACACGCTGTTTTCTTCGGGCTTGCCGTCGACAAGCTTGAGAGTAACGCTCGAAAACGCCGGGACGGTCACGCCGCCGACCATGAGCTTTTTGTTGCCTCTGACATCGGTGTAGACCTGCTGTCTGTAGCCGCCGTCAACTATCTTGCCGCTGTAGTCGAGAACAATGACATCGGAGCGATCAAAAGAAAGGGTGTTTGTGACGGTCACGCAGTCCTCCTTGTCGCTCTGAGCGAGTTCCTTGACAAGATCGCGGGCGCGGGTTATGAGCGCGGTGGTCATGGCGCGGGACTCCTCGTGGGCGCGCGGGATGCAGGTGCCGGGGAGGATATCGTGGAACTGGTTGACGAGCAGCTTCTCATAGAGCGGAGCGATATCCGCGCTGTCCGCCGTCTTATTGTTCTTCACCGCGTCGGTTACCGTGAATATTTCAAGATCTCTGAGCGCGAACTCAGCCTTGCGGTTGTTGCGCTTTATGACATGCTGGTTTGTGAGCGTGCCGCGATGCAGCTCAAGATAGAGCTCGCCTGCGTATGTATCGGGCTCGACCGCGTCTCTCTCAATCTCTTTCATTGCCTCGCCGACGAGCTTGTGCTCGGACTTCGGGCAGCCGTTTAAGTCGGCGCAGCGTTTTGCCGCCTCAATCATCTCAAACTGCGGTCCGCCGCCGCCGTCTCCGTAGCCGTAGGAGATAACGCGGGTGTCGGTGACACGCTTATCCTTGATGCATGAATGGTCGTTCGAGGGAGTACCCGCGACATAGGTCATGAGATCCTCGGCATCGGGCCAGATGTGGGTGCGGTTGAAATGGGTGAACACCTTTGTGCCGTCGATACCCTCCCAATAGAAAGTATCAAGCGGGAATGTGTTGGTGTCGTTCCAGTCAATTTTGGTTGTCAGGAAATAATCGACGCAGCAGCCTTTCATTATCTGCGGGATAGCCGCGCTGTAGCCGAAGGTATCGGGCAGCCAGAAGCAGTTCGAGGTGAAATCGAAATATTTTCTCGTGAATCTCTGACCCCAGAGGAACTGTCTGACCATCGACTCGCCGGAGGTTATGTTGCAGTCGCACTCGACCCACACGCCGCCGTTGGGCTCGTATCTGCCCTCTTTGACCTTCTGCTGAATGCGCGCGAAGAGGTCGGGATATTTGCGGCGCAGGAAGTCGCTGTGGCACGATGAACTCTGGATAAATTTATATTCCGGATACTCGTCCATGAGCGCAAGCTGGTTTGCATAGGTGCGCGCGCACTTCTTGACTGTCTCGCCGACGTGCCAGAGCCACGCGGTGTCCATATGCGAATGTCCGATGAGCGCAGCCTTCGGTGCATCGTCGCCGTTTTTGACGGAGAGTGCTTTTTTAAGATAGGGCTTTGCTCTCTCGAGAGCCGCCATGAACTCGTCACGGTCAACATCGTCGGGTGACTGATATATCTCTTTGAACACTTTTTCAAGCTCGTTTATAACGGAAGCGCGTCTGAAAGAGCTCTCCGGCAGGTTCTTGACGAGCTGAACGAGGGTGCGCAGATCGAAATAGAACTCCTGGATAGCATAGTTCTTGACGCAGATATCAATGCCCTCGTATGAAAAATCATAAGTGAGCAGAGGGTTGTTCTCGGTCGGGTGGCAGCCCTTATACGAATGACCCGCGTAGTATTCGAGATCTATTGCTATTTTATCGCCGGCCTTTGCGTCCTTTTTGAGCAGGTCGCAGTAATGGTTGCCGTGGCCGGTGAAAACTATCTTCGTGCTGAAGTTACCGTAGGGCACTCCGTCAACCCAGAGGGTTCCCTCATAGCCCGAGATGTGCGGGCGGATGAAAATATCTTTTCCGCCGAGTCCGTCGGGGACGACAAAATCGGTCTTGAACCAACAATAACCGAACTCCTCGCCCCATTTGTAGCCCTTTTCGATGGGGTCAAAAAGGCTGTCCTCCGGGATGCAGTGGAAACGCTCGAGGGTTGCGAACGCGCTCACGGGGCCCGGCTCGCCGACTTTTTCAAAAATCATCGGCTCGATGATATCGACAAAGCGCTCGAGCTTTCTGAGCATTCTGTTGGTCTGTTTTAAATCCAGCATATTCTTCTCTCCAAAATATATTTTTCCGCTGTGCGGACATTTGACTTATATAATATGTAACAGTATACCGCAAGAGTGTTGCATCTGCAAGCATTTTTGAAGAGAAAAGAAGCAAAAAAGCCGCCGCAGAGATGTTTTCCCCGCGGCGGCTCGTGTTATTTCAGCGAAGTTCTAAGATGCGGCATATCGCAGCTAAAACCGCCGCGAGATAAAGCCCAAAGATATTCATTATATTATAGAGAAGTGCCGTTATCATCTTCGCCCTCCGCTATGCGCTGTTCGTGCATGAATTTGTCCGCTTCTATAGCAGCAGAAGTGAAGCTGTTGTTCTTCCAATAGCTCGCAGCGCCGACAATGAATGTGAATATCAGGCTTATTATTGTATATAGCTCGCTGTATTCGACGCTGACCGGTGTTTTTCCGAATGCGGTCAGCGCCATATTGACTATTGACACAAGAGACAAAATACCTCTGACCCACGTGCCGACCGATATTTTTGTTATATTTTCAAAAAGCTTCCTCATGAAAATCCCCCTTATTTTCTGCGCGTGATATCATCTATGCGCCTGTGCGCGGATTTTATCGAATCCTCCGCCGCCGCCATGCGCTCGACGAGATTGTTGTGCTTATCGACTCGCTTTTCGAGCTGCGCGATGCGATAATTCGTCAGCCTGTTCGACGCGAGTATGCCGCCGAGCGAGCCAATGAGCGTACCCGCCGCCGAGAGCAGTGCCACAGTTATTTCTGCGTTCATCTCACACCTCCTCGAGACTGCCGACCGCGACCCAGCTCGAAATATCGCCGAGCAGAGCTTCGAGCGTGCCGCGGTTCTGCTGAACTTTTGTGACGGTGTGCTTTTTCGGCGAGAGCTGAGAATCGGGCACGCGCTTTCCGCGCGCCGAGGTGCAGCCGCCGTAGACCGCACCGGGCTTTATAAAAACAACGCTCCCGACCGAAACTGACGGTCTCGCCGCGAGTTTCAAGTCAGAGAGCCTGACCCAAGAGTTTATCTCCTTGAGCAGCGCGCGGCTCGGCTCGACTTTTGCGACGGTATGCGTTCTGAGCTTCACCCACGACGGGATTCGCTGACCCGTAGCATAATTTTTGCCTATAATTTTCACGCGGTCGCCCGCTCTGATATCGGCATACTGCGCGACTTTTTGCGGCTCATTTTTCACGCAAAGCCCGTAAAATTCGGCTATCGACGCGGCTATCGCTTTCCCGCACAGTCTCTGCCCCGCCTCGGTCTCGACATTTTTCCTGTCCGAAGAGCTGTCTATGAACACGGTCTCGATAAGCAGGCTGCGGCACTTTACCGAGCGGACGAAGCCGAAATAATCGCCGCCCGCTGAATTGAGCTTTATTTTAGCTCCCCTGTCGCGCAGCGAAAATGTCTTCGCAATGCCCTCGCTTATCTTCGCGGCGAGCTTTTTGCCGCCCTCGTCGGCGTGTTTATAATAGACCTCGCTCCCCGTTCCGCCGCCCGCATTGAGGTGGATCTCGGCGGCGAGATCGAAGTCTCCGCGGTTGACGAAGGCTATCCTGTCCGTCAGATACATATCGGCATCGTAGTTTATGAGTACCGTATCGCAGCCGTAATTTTTGAGCGCTTCGGCGATATAAAAGCCGATCTTTCGCGCTATGCGAAACTCGTGGAAACCTCCGCCGACCGCGCCGCTGTCATAGCCGCCGCCCGCCGATCTTCCGTGACCCACGGATATACAAATTCTCACTCTCGCACCTCCTCGAAATAAATGCCCACAAGCTGCGACGGCAGATAGTGCATAACCGTGCCCTCGCCGCCGCTGTCGTCTCTTGTGCATCTGTAAATTTTGCCGCCGTCTAGATAGTACTTGTCTTTAAAATACCTCATGCCCTCGGCGGCGGTTATCGGGTTATCTATCGTGCCGTCTTCGCCTACCGTCACGCGCTCCCAGTGTGCGGGAGTCACGCTCGGACGCCATGTGGGATTGGCGGATATAGCGTTGTAACAGCGATATAAATTCCCGCCGTCGCGCACCCTGTCGCCGATAGAATAATCTTTTTCGCCGCTCCACGGTTCAAACAAACTGATGCTCGTCAGAGCTTCGGCGTTCGTCAGCTTCGCGGCAGCTTTTGTTATCATCTCGCGAAAGCGTTTTGCCTGCGTCCTCGTCATATATCCGCACCCCCTGTGATGATATCCAGCGCCTCGTCCGCCGATATGTCCTCGGGCGGCTCAGCGGCTGTCCAGATTTGCTTTATCTCGGATTCCGTCTCCGTCCATGACTCGGTGTAATACCCGCCGTCGGACGGATAAACAGCCGTAATTATCGGCTTGTAGCCGTACTGTAAAAGCAATGCCGGGTCATTGGTAAAAACATCGCCATTTTCTGTTCTTATCGGTCTCGGCGCGCCGCGAAGCTCGCCGTTTACCAGTTTTCCGTACATTTAATCACCCCCATATAAAAGAGCCTGTACCCTGATTGTAAAATGCTGTTTTGCTAATAAGGTCATAAAGGCACGGCACACCATCAGCATCAAGACACGGTTTGAAATCGCGGATTTTTCTGCCGCCGTCGTACATCGCGCATGAGTACAGTTTCATATAGGCATATCCATCGATATATGGTGAATTGCGCACGAAAAGCCACAGATTTCGCGCATCCGCCGGAAATGTTGTTTGCGACGGGTCGGCTTTTTCATACTGTATGCCGTCCATCTCGACCGTGTATTGCCCATCCGCATTGAAATGATATACATGTCTGTCTGTATCAGCCTTTTTAAAATATTGGACTGCGTTATAGCCGCAAACAAACCATGCCGCGCCATCAGGCGAACCCCAGCTGGATATCATCAAAACCATCAGTAGATAATGTTCCGAGTCACTGTACGTCTGTGCCAAGTTCTGATTGCTCCGTGCATCGACAAAGCAGAAATCCGCTGACAGTCCTACACTCGCCGAAGATTTTACTCCGGTGTCAATGCGCTGACTGCCTGACGTTTGTATATAATCAACTGCGGTATAGCCTTCGGGCAGTCCGCCGCTTGATTTTTTAAGCATCATTAACCGACGTCTGATCATGCTCTACGCCTCCTGTTACTCAATTTTTTCATCAAGCGTTACAACGAGATTTTCGCCCTTGCCTTTAGCCGACACGCGAAAATAAGCCGCGCCATGCGGGGGTGCAACATTCGCGTCTGTGCTAAATGCCACTGCCGCGTTGGGGTCGTCAATTTTGGTTGGGTAATATATGCTTTTGTCGAGCTGGTTATAGCTCAATACGCTCCCCTTGAGGGTGAAATCAGCATTATACCACGCAAGACGTGCACCATATTCATTCCACGTGATACCCTCGCCGCCGATGCGATAAATGTGTACAGCCGCACCATCAAATGGGATAAATCCTGTTGTGGTAAAATGATTGTCCTCGGAGGTCGTACCGCTGGAAGACAACATTAGCCCGTCCGTATACGGCGCAGACGCACCTGAACTGTCCACTGCCTTAGGCACAAGATTGTGATACGACACAACCTTTGTAGCCTTTGCGGTAATCACGACATCGCCAGTAACCGCCGCTATACTGACGACTCCTGTATCAGAGTTGTAAGCCGTGGACGCTATATCCGTGCCGCCCATTTTTACGGTGACGCTGCTCATGGTGTACCCGTCTGCCGCTGTGATAGTGGCACTGTATGCCGTGCCGTCCTCTGCCGCGACCGCATCGTTGCTGGTGGTAACGTTGGTTAAAGTATTAGTTATACTATAATATACAGTGGCTGCATAGCCGATTGTGCGGTCTATGCCCGCGCCGTAGCAAAAGGAGTATAAGACCTGCTCCGATGGATTGATGACATTGACATTGAAAGCCGTGTCTTTTCCTGTTCCCGCCGTCTTGTCATGCGGGGCAGGGTCTCCAAACGAAATGCCGTTCATCGTTACGACTCCGCTGTTGTTGCGGTAAAAACAGGCATTAGGCGTACACATACGCCATGCGTCAAACTCCGTCCCTTGTCCGTTAGCCACGCTGTGCAATTTTCCAAACTGGAAACAATGGTTGTGTCCGTGGACGTTTGCGATGAACTTTGCAGAATTGTGACCGTTAAAATTCACCGTAACGCCGTTCTGCACCGTGCTTTCCCCCGCGACATAAGCTTTGACGATGTTTCCTGTCGGATATGCGCCGCCTAAGTCGAGCGGATAGTGTCCGAGAACTATAATTCCCCATTGAGCCGCGTCTGCTTTACTGCCGACGGCGTAAAGTGTCTGGGCGAACCATAGCAACTGCTCCGGAGAGCAGCAGTACGCAGCGCTCTCGCCGCTCACTGTCTCGCCCTCGCAGGTGTTCAGGCAGATGACACGGAGTTTCTTTTCCGCAAAATCGCGGTAACAATATCCGTATTCTTCACTGCCGTACACAGCACCTTCGTTGTACTTCCAGATGTTGTTTTTTAGAAACTGTGCGCCGACAAGTGTGCTGTATTCGCCAGTGTCATGGTTTCCTACCGTGCGAAGCTGTGGAATATTCTTCCACGCCTCGCCGAGCCAGCCGTTGATTTGGTTAAACTGCTGTTGCATTAGCTGGGTCGTTGTTTTGGCATTGCCAAAAGTTACATCACCGAGCATACACGCAAAATCGATCTGCGGGAGACTATAAGATAGCACCTTTAGAGCTTGGCAGGCATGCAGGTTTCCCGCGTTGATGTTCGTTTGCCAGTTATCTACCTGCGGTCCAGTGTGGTGTAAGTCTGATATCGCAAGAAACACAATGCTGTCGGCTTCCATTACCGCTTTAACCTTTTCCGCCACCGCCAGTGCCTCTGCCTTTACATAGCTTGGAATATCTGCGTGGGTAATGGTGTCTTCGTTTGGCAGCGCCGTCACCGCAGCCCCCATCTCGGCAACTTTGTACTTCGTTGTAGTGCCGTTTTTCTCGCGGATAGCGTTAGCAATGTCTCGAATTGACGATTCCTCATATAGCTTTTTTGCCATCAGTAACTCACCTCCGTGCCATCGGGCAGGGCAGCTATGACATCATTAACAATCTCTTGCTTGTCCGATTCCGTCCAATAATCCGTGCCTTTGACAGGCGTTTTGCCGTCTGCGCCCGTTGCTCCCGTGTCGCCCCTTGCGCCAGCAACTCCGCGAGACGGTTTCCCGGTGTCTGTACTGCCGATGTACCAGTTTCCATTGTCGCCGATGTGCGGGGTGACACCGTTCTCTCCTCCCGCGTCTTTATCATCGTCACCGACCTTCTTAGCCGCCAGAACCTTGTCCTTGAAGCTGAGTTCCCACGTCTCGCCGTTTTTAAAATCCGGCGCCGAGCCGATATATCCGGTGCCCGCAGGCAGAGTAACCGTGATATCGCCGCTCGCCGCAAAGCTCAGGCGCATCCAGCACTCGAACTTCGCGTCTTCGGGATACTGAACCGTCAGCGTCTGAAGCCCCGTCATGCGATATTCCGCATTGTCGGCGAGCGTCGCGGACACCTGCGCGGTGCTGTAGGTGTACTGGGCGGGCGGAGCCTGCGGAGTGAAGCCGAGGGAATTTATTATGACCGCCTTGAGGTCGGTAGTCCCGCCGAACAAGGCTTTTAAATCCCGCATACTCTCCACCGCGGCGGCGAGCTCGGGCAGGATGCCGCACTCCTCTTCAAGCTCGCCGTCAATGCCCATAACGGACGGCTCGAAGCCGAGTGTGAACACGGCAGACTTGGTTATTCTCGTCACCTCGAGATCATTGCGCTTATGCGCCTCGACCTGAACGGTTAGTTCGCCGGTTGAAGTCAGCGCTTCGGGCAGAGGGCAATATATAACGCCGCCCGTGACATAGGCGGGAGTGCTGTTTGCGCCGCTGATAATATTTGACACGATGCGGCGGCTCAATCCGTAGACATCGAAGCTCAGAAGATAATACGAAACGTCCGTTTTCAGCTCATCGTTGAGCGTGATACAAAGCCGCGCCGCATTATGCTCCCCGCAAAAACAGAACGGCTCTTCAATCTGAGCCGTCCCGTCCGAAAGTATTGTTATTTTTATATCTCTCATCTGTTTTCCTCCCCGGAATAGTTGTCCTTGAGAAAGTTTGCCGTTTCCAGAACATCCCTGCGTTCTTTATAGAGTACGTTGAGAAGAACTTTAATTTTATATGCCTCGTCGCTCGTCTCGGGATTCGTCAGAGCCGAAAGCTGTTTTCTTTTCTTTGCTATGATCCCGTCGAGCACCTGCGCCTGCTCGAAATATTCGTCGGCAAGCTGTGAAAGAGTTCTGTTGAAAGTCATTTGTCTTCTCCCTTCAAAAGATAGTCAACCGTTGTGTCGAAAAATCCGGCAAGCTGTGCGAGCTGATGCAAAGTCGGCTCTTTTTCGCCGTTTTCTATCATTCTTAATGTTCTCAGCTGCATCCCGAGCGCATCGCAGAGCAGCTGTTTGCCTATGTTCTCGCTGCACCGAAGCTTTTTTATCCGCTCGCCCAGGGTGTTCGGCTCATACCGCTTTGCCGTGCTCACGGCGAGCGCACGCCTGACGGCTATCGGCAGGAAATCAACGGATTCTATATCATGCTGATACTTTACAGTGAAACTCAGCGCGTCATATATTTTCCTCTGCGCCTTGTCGAGACACCGCGACACACTCGACGGGCATACACCCAATTTCTGAGCTATCATAGATATCGTCGAGCCGTCAAACCAATATGCCTCCGTGACCTGTCTCTCGCGCGGCGTAAGTCTCGTTTTTATCACCTCGTCGGCGAGCACAGACAAATCAACATCCCTGCGCCGCCACGCATAGTCGTCCGGCGATTCGCAGCCCGGGCAGTGAGATCCGCAGCAGACGCACATCGCCGCCTGCCGCTCTTCGGGAGTCGGAAACGAGAAATCCATCGCCGCCTCGACACTTCTTTTTGACATTTGCTCATCTCCTTGTTTTACGAACATTTGTTCGTATCTTTACTTATAATTATAGTAACACATCAAATATTTGTCAACGGGAAAATATTTAATTTACCCTCAAAAAATTGCACTAAATGATGCACAGTCACATTTTGAAAGCAGTAGGAGAAAGCGCTGTCCGATAAAAAGGTCAGCAAAAACGGCAATTTTATATTTTTAGCGCAATGTATATATAGGTCATACCCAGCGCATTGAGAAGATTTTTGCTCCCGTTGACATCGCTCGCCGAACTGATACTGAAACCGTCGGAAGAGATGCTGAGTCCGGGCATACCGCCCGCCTGAGTCGCGGCGGCAACATAGCAGTTTGTTGACGAGCCCGAAAAATCAGCTATAGCGGCGGGCATACTCCTGCAAAAAACAAATACGGCGGTGGGCTTGAAGCCGACTTTTACAGAACGGCTTTTTGCACCCGTGCCCGTATATGAGCCGATTTTTACAGGCGCGTTCCACAGAGCCTTATCCTCGGCGGTGACATGCTTGACGGTATCGCGGATATGCGAGCCGCAGAGCAGAGTCTTGTCGAGGAAGCAGTGGAAGTTGAGCCCGGTCGTGTCTGCGGGGCAGAAATCCGCCTGCATGAGTATATATGCGTCGAGGACAAAGGCGTCGGTGTCCCTGTCCGCCTTGACGCCGGAACAGCCGGATTCGACAACGTTCAAATCTGTGTCGAAGGTCAGGCAGTCAATTATAGTCGTCAGCACATCGTGGCAGGTCGCGCCGCCTTTGCTGTAAGGGACATGGATAGCAAGCTTAACTTTTATATTCGCGAGGCGGCAATATTCATTCTTGACCAACACGCCCTCATCGTTCGCGGTGAAGCTGTCCACTATTTCCATCTTCCCTATACCCACGGCAACGGTGACGCGCTTTAGGGGTATCTCTTTTTTGACGGCGGGATATTCGGTTATGAATCTTATCCCGCCGAGACTTGTCTGCTCGGAAAGCCAGTCCGCTATCTGCGAGGGCAGAACACTTATTGTACTCATAAAAACCTCCCTGAAACCGGACTGCCGGGAAAACCCGGCAGCCCTTTAGAATTATTCCGTTATCTCAACGACCGTTCGCACAACAGCCCAGACATAGAGCACCTCTTCGCCGAGCTTTATCTTCTCCGCGCGGTCGATCTGGTATTTTATATCGCCGTCGATTATCAGCGCGTCCTCGTTGAGCGTCAGATCGTGCTCGGGCGGACCGATATAGAGATAATAGCCCTGAGAATTGTAGCCTATCTCGGTGTTTACGCCGTAGAGATACATCTTGTTCTTGTATCTCAGCGGCTGAATAAAGCCCTTGAACGGCGCGGTTCTCGTGGAGTCGGTATTCTCGATAACGAGCACCCTGCCCCACTTTTCAAATTCCGCCGAGAGGTTCATATCTCCACCCCGCAGCAGAAAAAGCCGTCGTCGCTCAAAAGAGGCGTGAGCTCGGCGAGAGCAGCGTCGCGCACGGACGCCGCGAATTTAAGCGAGCTGTCCGCGCTCTTTTTAACGGTGATATCGCCGGCCTTAAAGCTCTCGACACCGTCCGAATTACCCGCGCGGCGCACGCAAAGAGCGTAATAGGCTAGTCCCGCGGCGGCCTGAGCGATGCGGACATCGTCCCTGTCCGCATCGGCCTTCAATCGCGAATTCACGCGTTCAAGGGAGCTCAGAGCTATCCCGAGGCAGACTTTTTCTTCATCCTCGCCGATGTCCGTCAGCTGCCTGAGCAGAGAGAGTACGCTCCACTGAGTTATCATGCTCTCACCCCCGCCGTCAGACGGTAAGGGTGCGCGCGGCGGAGTCGAATATCCTTGCGAAGCCCGCCGTCGAGCTGATGACCGCACGCTCAAGCTGGCGGTCGATGAGCTTGTCATACTCGGTGGAGACAGGGCCTGTCGTGACCATCTCGAGGGCGCAGCTGCGGTCGATACCGATTATCTTGCCTGCGGGCACACACGAACCCTTTATGAGATCTGCGCCGAGGGGAGTTATGACTTCGCCCGTCGCGTGGAAATTGAGACCTGCCGCAGCGTCCCTGAACTCAGTAATGCCGAGCATCTGCGCGACCTGTGCGGGAGCGGCAATAATCGTGTTGAGCTCATAGGGGTCGAAGAGGTTCCAGAAGTTGACGAGGTCGGTGTAGGTGAGCTTGCCTGTGGATGCGACGGCGGTGTTGGAGGCGGCGTTGTCGTTGCCGTCGCCGTTTATGAGCACATCGACTGCATCGCTGAGCTGAGTGCGCGCGATATATGCGCCGATCTGGCGCAGGGTGACGGTAAACAGATCGAGGCGCTGGAAGCGGACAGCCTCGTAAGAAGCGACAAGCGAGCGTCCGCGCTTTTTCAGATGAACAAGATTCGCCTTGCTCTTGACGCTGGTTTCGGGGATAAACGCGCCCTCGGCGACAACTTTGAGTTCCTTTTCATCGTCGCTCGGCTCGCAGGCTATCGAGCGGTAGTCGAGTGAGTCTATAACCGTGGTTGATGCAACGATGCGCGGCAGGACATTTGCCTCCTGCATACCCTGCCTGACGGCACGGGAAACATACTCGGGGAAGAGCACGGCGGAGTCGGAGGTCTTGAAGAACTTGTCAACAACGTCGCTGCCCGCTCCGCTGACCTTGATATCAAAGCGTTTGAGCTGGCGCTGATATGCGTCAAGTCCCTCGAGAGCGGTGCCGCTGTAGTTCTCCGAGGGGTCGATTTTTTCGAGTGCGCCGGTGAAATCACCGGAAGCATAGAGACCTTTTTCAAGTCTGATGTTATCAAAAGCAGTCATATTATTCTCCTTTCAGAATCAGAGCATGAAGCTCACTGTTTTGGCGGTTGTGTTGACGCTGAGCACGAGATAGGTGTTGCCCTTTGTGCTCGCCTTGACTCCATACGCGCCGTCCGATGCGAGAGCCGCATAACCGACCGCCGGGGCGTCCGTGCCCGTATAGGGCATAGTGACAACACCCGAGAGCTGGACGCCCGCATATCCGCCGTTTACATTCACGCTGACGCCGCAGAACTTTGCGTCCGCGCCTGCCGCCGAAACGGTATCGTTTGCGCTGACCGCGACGGGCACGCCCGCCTTGAGTCCGCTTGCCGCCTTGAGCGTGAGTACATTTTCACAGAAACCTTTAGTTGAAACTGACATAATTATCCTCCTTTAAATTCTGAACTCGCTGTTGCCCGAATGTGTTTCGGGCTTTGTCGACGAGAGCTGGCTGTTGAGTTTTCCGCCGCCCGAGAAAGCCTTTTTGAGCTCTCTGAGCTGTTCGAGACCGAGGGTGCCGCATATCGCCGAGAGGCTCTCACCGCGCATATCCGGCAGAGCCGCCGCACCCATGCGTATCACATCGCATATGAGCTCCTCGCGGTACTCTTTGCCCTCGCGGGCGAGCTGTTCGAGCTCGTCGATATAGCCGTAGAGCCCCGCCGCTTCCGCCTTTGTGAGAGTCACTCCCTCATTGGCGCAGGAGAGGCGTTTGACGGTCTTCACCGTCTGCTCGTCCGCGCGGTAAGACTTAGTAACGCCCGCCGCAGGCTGAGCCGGCACGGCAACAAACGACCACTCATAGGCGTCCGTCGGGTCGCAGAGTATCCTGTGGCAGAGCTTGCCGCCGTACTCCCTGCCCTTTATGTGGGCGCACGGATCGGTTCGCCCGTCCTTGCCGCAGACGGAGCAAACGCTTCTGCCGACCGAGCAGCCGACACTCGTCTCTTTCTTTATCCCCGCGTCTATCTCTTCAATAAGCGCGGCGTTCTTTTCGCTGCGCGGCATATATGCCCGCGCGCAGAGCTTCGTGTATTTTTCGCCCGCCGAGGTCACTTTGCTCTCGTCCGTCTCGACGCGGCAGGAAAATATCCTCGCCGTCTGATCCCTGCCGCTCATGCTGTGGTCGAATATCCCCGTCTTGCCTACGAAAAGCTCGGCGAGCTTTTCGAGCGCGGGAATATCGAAGCGCTCGAAGTCCCTGTCGATTTCATTGTCGCAAAGCACGATACCGAAGGTATAGACCTCGTCGGCGCTCAGCGGCTTTACGGTATAATTGTTGATAAGCTCCAGCTCCTGCGGAGTCGGAGCGCCTGAAAGAACGCTGTTCTGCGTAGTTATCACTCCCCGTTTTCAATCTCTTTCCTGATTTTTTCCGCCTGCGCCGCATAGAGCTCGGCGCGTGCAAGCTCAACATTGTCCTGAAGAGTCACATCGTCCCACTCAGCCGTCACCTGCGAGGGCGTTCCCTCGAAGAGCAGATATGTGCGGCATATGCGCTCGATGACGGGTGTTAAAATGCGGCGGTATGCGTCGATCTCGCTGGTGAGCACGTCCGCCTGCTGGGTCGACATACGCTCCGTCGACGACCATGACAGGCCGAGCATGAACGGCGGAAGTCCCGTTTTAGCGACTATCTGTTCGAGCATCTGGCGCACGGGCACCTCGCTATCGAGAATCTGATTATCCGCGCCTATGACCTTTATCTGAACATCGCCGACGGCGACAAAGTCTTTTACCGCGCCGCCCGTCTGCATCGCCTCACTCCATTCCTTTGCCACCTGCATGGCGCGCTCTTTGGCGTATGCGCGGTCGAGCGAGTCGTTCTGCGGCTTATATGTGACCGCAAAGCGGATGTTACCCATGCGCTCCCAATTGAGCCCGATAGTCTTGTAGATTTTCATGAGTATCCCGCTGACAAACGGCAGACCTTTGAGCATCGAACAGCCGCAGACTTCACCCGGCTGCGGGTTGAGCACAGACAGCAATACAAGCTCGGGTCGCCTGACGGGCGACGGCATACCGACACATGAGGCGGAAAAGATATCGACTCCGACTCCGTCCGAGGCGCGGCGAAGCTCGATATTTTCAAGCGGAGAGTTAAAGAGCGCCGCGATATGCCCGTCCGTATCCGTCACCATCTCGCCCACCGCCGTGCCGCAGGTCAGCAGCTGCTCGAAATAAGTTGAAACAAAGCTTTCGAGTCCGCACTGGTTGCCGCCGACGGAAACATTGCGAACGAAATTGTCGAGCTTGTCCTGCAGGCGTTCGTCGGCGCATCTGACTTCAAAGCCGCCCGTCAGGCGGACGGTCTTGAATATGGCGGCGTCGATTATCGGCACCGCTTCGCGCAGGGCGTAATAGAGCCGCGTCTGATTGCCGCCGAGCGGAGTGTAGCTGTCGAGCAGTCCGAGCCCCGACGCGGGGCGCGCCGAGGTCTGCACCGCCGCAGGCTCGGGAGCGGTTTTCTTTCTTTTGAACGGATTTATTGTTATTCCTCCTTTTCATGACAGCCGACCGCCCGGCCGTCATCTGCTCATGGCGAGCGCGAAAAAGCCGTCCTCTTCGTGCGCGAGCACTGTGGAGACGAAATAGCGCACATCGTCCATGGCGTGGTCGTATTCCTTTCTCGGAGCATCGCGTGCGGCAGTGTTATCCCATCTGTAGAGGGAAAATTCCCGAAGGCAGTCCGTGCATGACTGCGAGAAAAGGATGCGCCGCTCCTTGAGGGCATCCGAAACGCGGCGGATGCCGTCTATAACGTCGTTTTTTGCGGGCACGGCGCGGAATCTGCCGTGGCGGCGGATACATTCGAGAAAGCTCGCGGCGGAGGGGTCTGCTATGACCGCCTCTATGTTGAGGTCGCCCGCAAGCTGTTCGAGCGCGGCGTAATGCTCCTCGTCGGTGCGCTGCTCCCCCTCTCTGCGGCTGTCGAAATAATATTCGTTCAGCCTGTACCACCGCCCGCCGTACTCGCCCCAGAGTCCGAACGACGACGGGTTGACCGTGCCGTAATCGCAGGAGATGAAATAGCGCGACGGTATGCCCGCAGGCTCTGCGACATGAACCGAGCGCGAAAAGAACGGATAGACGAGTCCCTGCGCCGCAACCCATTTGCCCAGAACGAAGCGGTCATAGAATGCGCCGCTGTAAAGGCTCTCGTATCTGCGCTTTATCGCGGGCGTAAGCGACGGGTTATCGTCCATGGTGAAATGGAGATACAGGCAGTTTTTCTCCGCGCTCTTTTTTATCCATTCCTCGTAGAACCAGTGCAGAGGCGTATCGGGGTTGCAGTTGAACCACAGTTTCGAGCCGTCGAGCGAGCACCGCGCGAGAGCCTGCTCAACAAATGACCGCGGCATCAGGGCGACCTCGTCGAGCAGAACGCCGCCGAGCGTCATGCCCTGAATCAGCGCCGCCGAGCTCTCGTCCTTGCCCCCGAAGAGATAAAATCGGTTGCGCCTGCCGGAGTATTCTATCTCCACCAGATGCTGGGACAGCTTCTCGCGGCAGTCGAAGCCGAGTCGGCGCAGGACGGGCAGAATCGGCGTGATTATGTTTCTTCTAAGCGAAGTCACCGTCTTGCCGCACAGCGCGAAAGATGTATCGTCAAACGCCGAAAACGCCCACGCGACAAATGAGACGGACATGCACACCGTCTTGCCGGATCGCACCGCGCCGTCGCAGATTATCGCGTCAAAATTCCTGTCCGGGCTCGACGGGCACCACCAAGAGAGCACCCGCAGCTGTTTTTCCGAGAAGCTCTCGAAGGCGTCTTTTTTCTTACTCACGCTCATCATCACCGCCGCGCAGAGCCCGTGCGCTTCGCTCGAGCGCGGTCAAAAAGTCCGGGCTCTCACCTGCCGAGGCGGCGTTACTCAGCTCGCAAAGTCGGTCGAGCGCCTTGAGCCGGTCGAAAAATTTGACCTCAAGTCCTCCGCCTTTCGGGCGTTTGATATCCGATACCATCGTCAGGTCCAGCTTTTCTATTTCCGACCCGTCCGGCAGCTCGTCCGACAAAATGAGCTTCACCGCGTCCGCAACGCTCCCGAAAGCGAGTCTGCGGTAGCCCTCCGTGACCTCCGCAAGCTTCGCGTCGCGCTCGTTTTCGAGCTTCGCTATTCGCCTTTTGATCTCCGGGTCGGCGAGCAGCTTCATCGCCGTTCGCTCCGGGTGGACGGAATAGCCAGCCCGCGCAGCCGACGCGCGCGGTTCGCGGGACGCGACAAAGAAGCGGCAAAAAATCTCCTCTTTCGGCGAAAGCGGTTCTTTCTTTTTCATACTCCCATCTCCTCATCTATATTCACGGGCTCTTCGGCGGCGGTCTCCGAAGCGCCCGTCACCCATAGCGAAAACGCCCCGATTTTTTGCATATCGGCGTGCAAAAAACGGCGGGGCGTCAACAAAGTTCATATTTTATTAATATTTAGAGAAACAAAAAGTCTGTTTTCGCCTGTTTTCAGGCATTTTTCGGTTGATTTTCCCCGTTTTCGGTGATTGCCGCCGATTACGCAAGATTTTTGCTCTTTTGCTTGACTTTTGAGGTCGTGGGGTATAAACTAATGTAGAAGTGCGAAAAGTGCTCCCGTCGGGCTTTCCCGACGCAAAAATTTTTGAAAAGTGGTGAAATTTTTTGGGCAGCGACAAACCTAAGCCGCGAAGTTGGCAAACTAAAAATAAAGCTGTGGGGTCACGCCCGAAAAAGTTCGACCGATAAAAAAATCGGCTCTTTTTGCGTGCGCCTCACGGAGAAAGAGGTGCAATATGAGCCGTGATATCCTGGAAAATATCAGCACACTGTTGGCGGAGGGCAAACTTGCCGATCTGCGTGAACAGCTGTGCGACATGAACGTCGTTGATATAGCGCAGGCGATGGAATCGCTCCCGGAAGACGAGCTTCTGCGGATATTCCGCATCCTCCCCAAAGACATATCGGCGGACGTTTTTTCTTATCTTGAGCCAGATTCTCAGGCGCAACTGCTGAATCTTATAACAGATACAGAGCTTGAGAACCTGCTTGACGACATGTTCCTTGACGACACCGTCGACTTCCTCGAAGAAGTCCCGGCAAACGTCGTGCGCCGCGTGCTCGCAAAGGCAGACAGCGAGACGAGGTGCCTGATAAACAGATTTTTGAAATATCCCGAAAACAGCGCAGGTTCGATAATGACCATTGAGATGGTCGAGCTGCATGACTTTTTCACAGTCGGCCAGGCAATCGAGCACATACGCTCGACCGCCGTCGACAAAGAGACGGTCTACACCTGCTTCTGCATCGACGACAAGCGCCATCTTATCGGCACGGTCGCCCTGCACACGCTGCTGATGGCAAAAGACAACGAGCTTATCCGCGACATAATGGACACCGACTCCCAGCTCATCTGCGTCAACACGCTCGACGACCAGGAGAAAGTCGCAGACATAGCGAGAAAATACGACCTGCTCTCCGTCCCCGTTGTTGACAACGAGGCGAGACTCGTCGGCATAATCACGATAGACGACATCGTCGACGTCATCGAGGACGAGAACACCGAGGACTTCGAGAAGATGGCAATGCTTCATCCCTCGGACGACAACTACCTCAAGACGGGCGTTTTCAAGCTCGCAAAGAACAGAATCCTCTGGCTTCTGGTGCTCATGGTCTCGGCGACTTTTACAGGCAAGATAATCGAAAACTATGAAAATATGCTCGCGGCAGTCGCGGGACTCACCGCCTGCATACCGATGCTCATGGACACGGGCGGAAACGCCGGCAATCAGGTCTCGACGCTGATAATCCGCGGTCTTGCGCTCGGCGAGATCCACCCGAAGGACTATCTGAAGATAGTGTTCAAAGAGATAAGAGTCGCGCTCATCTGCGGACTGACTCTCGCGGCAGTCAACATCGGCAGAATGATGCTCTTCTCCTCCGGCGGAATGCCCGTTTATCTTGTCGTTTCGGCTGCAATGGTCTGCGCTGTTATAGTGGCGAAGATAATCGGATGCACCCTGCCAATAATCGCAAAGATGATAAAGCTCGACCCCGCGCTCATGGCAGGACCGATGATAACGACGATAGTCGATATGGTCACCCTGCTCATCTACTTCGCACTCGCAAAAGCGTTCCTCGCGATATAAAAAATTATCCTCCGTACATTTTGGTGTACGGAGGATTTTTATGTTTCGTATGGCGCGGATTGTATGTCATTTAAAATTCGAGGCAATAGCCACTCAGTCTGCGCTTCGCGTATCCGGCTCCCATACAGGGGAGCCTATGTCAAGAATTCGTCGAAGATAACAATATAAAAAAAATGCCCCGCACTTTCGTGCGGGGCACTGAACTTAGCTGATTACTTGCTGAGCTCTGCGAAATACTTGATGGTTCTGACCATCTGGCTGGTGTAGGAGTTCTCGTTGTCGTACCACGAAACAACCTGAACCTCATACAGATCGTCAGCGATCTTAGCAACCATGGTCTGAGTTGCATCGAAGAGAGAGCCGAATCTCATGCCGATAACATCGGAGGAAACGATCGGATCCTCATTGTAGCCGAAGGAAGCGGAAGTAGCAGCCTTCATAGCAGCGTTGATGCCTTCCTTAGTCACATCGCTACCCTTGACAACAGCAGTAAGAATGGTGGTGGAGCCGGTCGGCACGGGAACTCTCTGAGCGGAGCCGATAAGCTTGCCGTTGAGCTCGGGGATAACAAGGCCGATAGCCTTAGCAGCGCCGGTCGAGTTGGGAACGATGTTGGCAGCGCCTGCACGGGCACGTCTCTTGTCGCCCTTTCTGTGGGGGCCGTCGAGGATCATCTGATCGCCGGTGTAAGCGTGGATGGTGGACATGATACCGCTCTGGATGGGAGCGTAATCGTTAAGAGCCTTAGCCATGGGAGCAAGGCAGTTGGTGGTGCAGGAAGCTGCACTGATGATGGTGTCGTCGGCATTGAGGGTGTCCTCGTTGACGCTGAAGACGATGGTCTTGAGGTCATTGCCTGCGGGAGCAGAGATAACAACCTTCTTAGCGCCTGCATCGATGTGAGCCTGGCTCTTAGCCTTGGAGCAGTAGAAGCCGGTGCACTCAAGAACAACATCAACGTCAAGCTCACCCCAGGGAAGATCCTTCGCGTTGGGCATAGCATAGATAGTGATCTCCTTGCCGTCAACTATGATAGCGCCGGGAACCTTGACAGTCTTGCCGTCCTCTTCATACTCAGCAGCCTTGAAGTCTACGGTGTGAAGATTCTCGCCTATTCTTCCGCAATAGCCGCCCTGAGCGGTATCGTACTTGAGAAGGTTTGCAAGCATCTCGGGGCTGGTAAGATCGTTGATAGCAACAACCTCGTAGCCCTCTGCGCCGAACATCTGACGGAATGCAAGACGACCGATACGGCCAAAGCCGTTAATAGCAACTTTAACTGACATTTGAATTCCTCCGTTGTTAGTATAATTGGTTATTGGTTATATACCTCATATATTTTAGCCGTTTTTGTCCTCATATGCAAGCAATTTGATAAAATTTTACAGATACAGGAAAAGTTTCGTTAATCTGCCCAAAATATTGCATCATAAAGCCCAAAAGGACATAATACTGCCGAAAATCCGGCGCGGATATTTTGACATATCGGCATCATTATTTTGTCTTTCAAAACAAAATCTCCCCGCTCTCAAAAAGCAGGGAGATTGCATATCTTATTTTCGGTCTCAGCCCTCTGACGAGTTGCCCGCGAGCATGGAGATAGCAGCCTGAAGCTGGGTGTCTCTGTCCTTTTCGAGCGTGCTGAGATTCTCTCTGAGCGAATCCGCGAGGATGATTTCGGTGTCCGGAGTCAGGCCCTTTCCGTCGAAACTCTCGCTGATATAGGGCAGCATCTTTGAGGTGGTCAGCACGACTGCGCCGCCGTCGCTGAGCTCAAAAGTCTCCTGAACATCGGCTCTGCCGGCTGTCTTTTCGCCGATAAGGAACGCCTTGCCGAAATCCTTGAGGTCGCAGGCGAACAGCTCGCCGTAGCCCGCAGTGTCTGAGTTTATAAGCACCGCCATGGGCATCGTTATATCCTTGGCGTCGGAGCTGTAGGTCTTGACGTTGTTGCCGTTTTTGTCAACGAGCGTCGCGAGCGCCTTGTTGCCCTCGGTCGCCGTCGGGACAAGATAATCAATAACGCGGCAGGTGTATTCAATAGTTCCGTCATAGGTCGAGCGCACATCGAAAACGAGGCTCTTCGCGCCCTCTTTCTTGAGCTGGTCGACTGCCTTTTCGAGCTGGTTCAATGTATTCTTGTAGAACGCGGATATCTTTATATAACCGACCGTGCCGATAAGCTCATAGCTGACGGTCTGGTTCGTATAACCGAGGACGACGTTGACGGATTTGTCGACATCGTCGCGCCTGTAGGTGAGGCTGACGGAGGTCAGCTTTATACCGCTGAGTCTGCCCGCCATTTCACTGCTGTTTTCGGCAGTTACCGTGTCGCCGCCTATGGCAACTATCTTATCGCCCTTCTGAAGCCCCTCGGTCTGCGCCGGGGAGTTGGGATAGACTTCCGTTATGAGCAGATAACCGCTCTCGGGGTCTGTTTCAACCTCAACACCGATGCCCGCGCTGCGTCCCTCAAGCTTCGAGGAATAGAGCTTGTAGGCGTCCGCGTTCATATAGCGGCTGTACTTGTCGCCGAGTCCGTTGATATAGCCGTTTTCGAGGTTCGAGTCGAGCAGAGCCTCGTCTATATCGCCGTAGTACTTCGAGCGAACGATCTTGTCGACCTCCTCGACCGCATCATACATCTGCGCGCGCTTGGGAAGGTCGGTTATCAGCTTGTTGTACATACGCTGTGAGACCGACATCGTTATTGCGAAGGTCGCGGTCGCACTCAGAATAATGAGCGCAATCGCAAGTCCGAGCGAAATTTTCTTGTTCATTTGCTTTCACGTTCCTTCCTGCCTGAGATCAATTCGGAGGCGTGACAAAATCGAGAGGATTGAGCCTTGTGACGACACCGTTCTTGACATGCATGACCTGGAAATGGACATGCGGTCCGGTGACATATCCGGTGTTGCCCATATAGGCGATGACCTCGCCTTTTTCAACATACTGTCCCGCCGAAGCGACTATCTTCGAGCAGTGGCCGTAATATGTTCTGTATCCGTCGCCGTGGTCGATGGTGATATAGTTGCCGCCGACATCGGAATAGCCTCTGACGAGCACCTTGCCGCTCTGCGCCGCAACTATCTTTTTGCCGTAAGAGACATTGACGCCGTTTTCGCGCACGACTATATCGATAGCCGGGTGCATGGTGTAGGTTCCGTCACCCTCGGGGTCGTAGTAGCCGTAGCCCGCGGAGATGTAAGAGTTCTTATATGGAACCGGCCACATCATCTCGCCGTCGTTATAAAATCCATCGTCAACATCGCCGCTCTGGGAGCCGCCGCTGATGATTTTGTCTATCTGGCGCTCAAATGCCTCACGCTTTCTGTACTGCCGCTGAATCTCCCGCTGATATTCGGCGCTGCTCTTGTCGAGCGAGGTCATGAGAGCCGATATCTGACGGTAGTTCGCGTTATATGCGTTCTGCTTTGAAGCGAGTTCTCTATTTTTAGTGTCGAGTTCGGATTTCTTCTCGACCAGAGACGAGCGCTTCTCTTCGAGAGCTTTTTTGTCCTCGTCGAGCTCCGCCTTGGCGGCGTTGAGCTCCTCGGTCTGCTTTTCGAGCTGTGAGATGAGCTTGTTGTCGTTCTCCGTGACGCTCGCGAGCAGCTGGATGCGAAGCAGAAGCGATGAGATGCTGTCCGACTCGAGCAGGATTTCAATCCACGAGGACGAGCCCGCCATATATGTGGCTCGCAGGCGTTCGGATATTTTCTCCTGCGTGGCGTCTATCTGCTCGTCGAGCTTGTCTATCTTCGACTGAGCTTCGTCAATTTTTTTATCGAGTGCCGCTATCTCTCTGTCATAGTCTGCAATGTCCGCATTTAAAACGGAGAGCTGTGAGTTTATGACATCGAGCTGGCTGCTTATCGCCTCAGCCTGAGAAGAAAGCAGTTTCATCTTCTCCGCATTCGAGGTCTGCTGATTTTTTATGCTTTCAAGCTTTTTCTTGTTTGCCTCAATCTCTTTTTCGAGTTCATTATACTCCTGCTTGAGATCCTCGAGGCTCTTCGCCTGAACCCTTGTCGGGAAAATTCCGGTCATCAGCACGAGCGCCGCGCAAAGAACAAACGCCGCCGCTCTTCTGAGCCATGTGTTACGCTTATTCTTCATCGACTATCGCGAACTCCTTTTCTTTGAGATATTTTGTTATCGACACCGCACTGCCGAGCGCGCCGGAGAGAACTCCGAGCACGATAAACGCGGCGAGCAGTATCAGAGCATATTTGCCGAACGGAGCGATTCCCGACATTCCGATGCCGGAGAGAGTCTTGACGAGCGACCTGCCCGCAATTTCATATATGCCCCAGACGGCAAGCAGGGCGAGCACACCGGAGATAAGTCCGAGCATCATGCCCTCGATCATGAACGGCCATCGGATAAACCATCTTGTCGCACCGACGCTCTTCATGATATTTATTTCGAGCCTGCGGCTGTCCATCGTTATTCTTATCGTGTTGGAGACGATGAAAAGCGAGACTATGAGCAGCAGCGCTATCATGCCTGCGCTCACGTAGCTGACTGTATTTCTCAGCCCCGCGAGCTGCTTTGCAAGCTGCCTGTTCTCACGGATGTGGAGAACATGCGGGAGTTCGGAAATGCGCTTGACCGTGTCGTCAAACTTATCCGTATCTTTGAGCGAGACTTCGTATGCATCGGGAAGCGGGTTTTCGTCGAGCCCGTCGAAGAGCACGGAGCTATCCCCCATCTCGTCCTTGAGCTGGGCAAAGCCGCTGTCCTTGCCGACGAAAGTACATTCTCGGACATTTGAAAGCCCTCTGAGGCTCGCACCGAGCTCGTCCTCCTCCGCTTTCGTCGCGCTGTCGTCGACAAAGACCATTATCACGTTCTGATCCTCGACATTACCGATGAACATATTTATATTGACCATTATCATGAACGCAACGCCAATCATCACCATGCAGCTGAACAGCACAGAGACCGACGCTACACTCATCAGTCGATTTACATAGAGATTTCTCATTCCCTCGCGGGTGAGGTAGCCGAGGCTTCCGTTATTTTTCATCGCTCTCGTCCCCCTCTCCGTCGTCTTCGAGGTAAATCGAATAATCCGCCAAGACGGAAGAATACGTTGTATCGTCTGCGCCGCCGTATTCCGTCGTCTCTTTTTGGCGTTCTTTTCTTATGCTTTCGAGAGCCTGCCTGTAGACATCGTCCGCAGCGGTCTCGGCAGCTATCTCTTCCGCCTTTTCCGGGAGTTTTTCGGGCTCCTTTGCGGCAGATTTCTCCTCCGGAACTTCTTCCTCGTCGTCGAGATACTTCGTTGCGAAGCCGTCCGCCGGTCGGTTGAGACTGCTTGATTTTGCAAGCGTGCGCTCGCGGTGAGCGGAATTTTTCATTCTGCCGTCCGCCGCAACGGTTCCGTTTTCGAGCAGGATAACGCGCTTGTCATACATACGGACGAGATTGTGCTCATGGGTAACCATGATGACAGTCGTGCCCTCCTGGTTGAGGCGCATGAGCAGATCGACTATCTCGAGGCTCATATGCGGGTCAACATTGCCCGTCGGCTCGTCCGCTATGATAAGATCGGCGTTATTCGCAAGGGCGCGGGCAAGAGCCACACGCTGCTGCTCGCCGCCGGAGAGCTCGGTGGGATAGCAATTCATCTTGTCCGTCAGCCCGACTATGTCGAGCACGAACGGAACGCGCTTTTGAATCTTGTTCTCCTTAGATCCGGTGACGCGCATGGCGAACGCCACGTTGTCGAACACGGTCATCTTGGGGATCAGGCGAAAATCCTGGAATACTATGCCCAACCCGCGGCGAAAATAGGGTATTTCGCTGCGGGTAAGGGTGCTCAGATCTTGATTTTTGATTATAACTTTTCCATGCGAGGGCACTTCCTCACGCATCATGAGCTTGAGAAAGGTGCTTTTTCCGGCGCCGGACGCGCCGACTACAAAGACGAATTCGCCCTTGTTTATCTTGATATTGACATGGTTTAGAGCATGTGTTCCGTTCTCGTAGGTCTTGGAAACATCTCTGAATTCAATCACAGTTTTCACTCCTATATAAAGCGGTATCCCCCTCGCTTGACTTTATACCGATCTTAAATTACGCCGCAGATCAGTATTTGACAGGCTTCGCATCGAGATACTTCTTGACCATAAGAGCCACCTTGAAGACGATAGCGTCGTCGAACTCGCGCAGGTCAAGGCCGGTGAGCTTCTTGATCTTCTCGAGTCTGTAAACAAGAGTGTTGCGGTGGACAAAGAGCTTGCGGGAGGTCTCGGAGACGTTGAGGTTGTTCTCAAAGAAACGCTGAATGGTGAACAGAGTCTCCTGATCGAGGCTGTCTATCGAGCCGCGCTTGAACACCTCGCGCATGAACATATCGCACAGGGTCGTGGGAAGCTGATAGATAAGTCTTGCGATACCGAGATTGTCGTAGCTGACTATGGTCTTTTCGGTGTCGAACACCTTACCGACCTCGAGGGCTATCTGAGCTTCCTTGAACGAACGGGCAAGCTCCTTGACGCCGGTGACGGTCGTGCCGATGCCGACATATGCGTGGATATAAAGGTCAGTTGTCAGAGAATCGGAAATGGAGCGCGCGAGCTTTTCGAGATCCTTGGTCTCGATGTTGCTGCGGACTTCCTTGACGAGAGCTATCTCATTTTCGTTTATGTTGATGACGAAATCCTTGGTCTTGTCCGGGAACAGATTCTGGATAACGTCGAACGCCGCGGAATCGTTATGCTCGGTGATTCTTATGAGAAGAACGGTGCGGACTGCGTCGCTGTTGAAGCGGAGTTCGCGCGCCTTGATAGCGATGTCGCCGGGAAGTATGTTGTCAAGAATAACGTTCTTGACGAAGTTGCCCCTGTCGAATTTCTCGTCGTAGCACTGCTTGATGTTGCTCAGCGCCACGCAGCAGATATCCGCATATTTGCCTGCAAGCTCATCTTCGCCGTCAATGAAAACAGCATACTCGGCCTGCATGTGAGAGCCGAACGAGCGGTAAGTGCAGCCGTTAACGATGCGGTCGCCGTCCTCCGCAAAAATCTGCGAAGCGTTCGAGATAACCTCGCCTATTTTGCCGAGCTCACTGCAGGAGATTATGGTGCCGGTCTCATCAATAACGCCGATCGTTCTGTCAACAGCGTCGCGCATCTGATGAATGACACCCTGGAAAAGCCTGTTTGACATAATATCTACCCCTATTCTGAATGATTTCAACTTCTGCCGTTTTAGACATTTTGACAACTGCGCTATAGACATTTTACACAATCGCGCGCTCAATTGCAATACATAACGGGCTAAAAAATGTGTAAAATAAAGGATTTTTTTCATAATCGGGTAAAAAAGCGCCTGTTTTTATCTATTTCCCACAATTTTTTTAATTCGCTTTTAGTGGATTTGATCTTTGGTCATTTTGTCCATAGAATTCCACATAGGGGGTTTGAGGCGCTTTTATCCGCGCGATTTTTATGGTATAATGAGCCGAGAAAGCGAAAAAGGGGCGCAAAAATGGAAGGCAGCATACTCAGAGCATACATATCGGAGAACATCGAAAAGGCCCAAAGAGAAAATATCCCATCGGCGGTGTCGAAATTTCTCGATTCCGCTTCGCTCTCAGCGGCGTCCGCCCTCGCCCGCTCGACTGCGGGCAGGTTCATCTTCTGGGGCGGCTTTGAGGGCGCGGAGCGTGTAATCATGCTCAGCATCCCCGACTATATAGACAGCGACGACCCGAACGAAATTTTCACAGTCTATGCGGACGGCTGCCCGCTGAGCGCCGTGAGAGTAGAGAAGGACAAATTTTCCGACATCGGTCACAGGGACTATCTCGGAGCGGTTATGGGGCTGGGGCTTACGCGCGAGAGCGTGGGCGACATCTGCGTTCATAGTGACGGCTGCGACATCATAGCCCTGCCGAACGCCGCGAAATATATTGAAGAAAATCTGACGGGTGCGGGACGCGCTACGCTCAAAGCTAAACAAATCCCGCTCGGCGAAGTTCGCGCGCCGCAGGTAAATATAAAGGAAACGAGCATCACCGTAGCATCGCCGCGGCTCGACGCAGTAGCGGGCGAGATATTCTCGCTCTCGCGTTCGGCGGCGGCACAGGCAATAGCCTCGGGCGCGGTGACGGTAAACGACGAGCAGGTATTGAAAGCCGACCGTCGCCTCTCCCCAAAAGACAAAATCGTTCTGCGCGGCAAGGGCAGAGCGATTCTCGGCGAAGAGTTTACGCAGACGAAAAAAGGCAGAGTCAGGATAGAGGTCAAAAAATCGGTGTAATAATGCGGCAAGATATTCAAGATACGCATTGATAAGCTTGTGCAAACTTCGCAGGCGGATAATATCCGCCCCTACCGCACACTATTATTAAAACAACCCCTCCGGCTCGGCTTGCAGTGGCACCTAATAGATTGTGCGACTAAGCACAATTTACTGCTATGTTCCCGTATCATAAACCACGATGAAAAAAGCCTATCCAATTTTTATGTTGGGTAGGCTTTTTAAACTCATTTAATTTTCCGCCGATTCGCATGATATTTTATGCGATTTTTTTACTTTTCAAGCTCATATACCCTCTGCCGACCATACACATACTCGCTGAGACAATAAAGCTTTGCATCGCTGAGTTTTCCGTTTTCGAACCACAGCTCAGCGACAACCGGATAATATATCTCGTCCGGCGAACCTCTCCCCGCATGGCTCACGCGGCAGTATTCGTTCTCTTCACCGTTTTTAAGCGTCACGAATTTTGCGAACACATCGCCATTTTCTCCGGCAAGCTTTTTCATGACCTCGTCTTTTCTGTCTCCGACGCGGACTGTTTTGAAGTTCTGATAACAGCTTCTTCCGCCGCTTCCGCCGGAATGATGATCCGGGACATAGCCGTATTTGTCCTTGACGGCGGCTCCGCTTCCGACTCCCTTGGATTCTACGCAGCCGTCGGAATCGGCTCTAAGATAAACAAAGCCGTTGCTGCCGTTTCGCCCGTAAATGTCGTTGTCGTCATAGAATATGTTCGGATTGATAAACACGGTATAGCCCTCGTCTGTAACCGTAAGCTCAAGCTCGCCGAGCGAATATTTAAGACGCTTGCTCATTTCTCTGCTCTGAGTTTTGCGGTATTCGTCAAACGGCATATAGCCCTGAACGCGAAGTCTCCGCACCGCCTCATTATAATCCATGCCGAGGTCTATAGATTCGAACGCCGCTTCGCTCTGCTTGCATATCCCATCCGAGGTCTCGAACTTTTTTCCGTTCATTACATACTTATAGCTCCTGTAAAACTTCTCCGTGCCCGTGTACATAAAAGTCAAGCCTATCGCCGCCGCGCACAGGACGGACGCCGTTATTATAATGCCTTTTTTGCTCTTTTTCTCCGGCGTGCCTTTTTTCCTGAGCTTTATAAACAGGACAAGCGCCGCTAACGCAAATCCGATATCCGTCGCAACTCCCGCGGCATAAGCAATATATTCACTTACAAGTTCTTGTTCGCTCGCAAATTTATATGTAATCAGCGGGGTCAGCTTTTCGAGCATAAAGCAGATATCGCAGACGAGCGCATATATCGCGGGCTGAGTGTAGCCGCTGGAAATCAGAGTTGCGCCGAACAGCAGATTTGGTATGCCTATTGCGAGCAGTGTTTTCTTAAATCCCTTTCTGTAGGCAACTGCCAAAGCAAAGGAGAACGCGAGTATTATCGCAAAGCTTGCAAAAATCTCAGCCGTCTCCGGGCTGCCCTTAGAGTCCGCGCTCAATATCCACACACCGCAAGACATCGCTGTCATTATTACAGCTGTCGTCAGCACAAACGCCAAAATCGGCATCCATATTTTTTCGCCGTAGACTTTCTCGAAATCCTTTTTCACCATTGCGGTTACACCTCCGTCGTCGCCCATATCGGCCAGCGCTTTTTGGATGCTCTCATCTTCGCTGTAGCCGATCTCGGTATAAAATTCGATGTGGTCGGATATATGATCCCGCAGCTCCTCGCGGATAAGCTTCTGCCGCCTTTTCGAGAGCTTTTCGGGAATCACCGAATCGAGGTAGCTTTCTATTCTTTTGTCCATTTTATCTACCTCAGACCGCCGAGGGCGCTAACCCGCTCCTTATCACCTTTTCGACTGCGCTCGAATACGAATGCCAGTCCTCGGTCGATTTGTTGAGTATTTTCAGCCCTCTGTCGGTGATGTGATAATATTTTCGCCGTTTGCCGCGCTCGCCGTCCTGCCAATAGGACTTCACGAGTCCCTCCTGCTCGAAGCCGTGGAGTATCGGATAGAGCGTGCCCTCCTTGAAGGAGAACACAAATTCGCTGCGCTGTTCGATCTCCTTGATGATCTGGTAGCCGTACATGTCCCCTGTTCCGAGGACGGACAGCACGAGCAGCGAGCTGCTGCCCTTCGACAGTTCTTTTTGGATATTCACATAAAGTCCTCCTTTTAGCATAGAGTTTCTATACATCGGTATTCTATGTATATAGCATAGCATTATATTTCTGTTCTGTCAAGGAAAAATTTGCAAAAAATTTTGCCGCCCCCGAAAAGCGGTTCTACCCGCTCCCGGACACGGCATTTTGAATTGACTTTGCGGTCAGTTATAGACCGTTCTCTTCTTGCTTATGATATTTCCCGCCACGGCAAGCGCAATACCCAAAACGAACAGAGGCAGGCAGCTTTGAAGCACCAGTTCGGACGAAACAAGCCCGAACGACATATAGAACATCGGCACCTCTCTGTTGATGCAGAACATATAGTTTGCTATCAGATACAGCACGCCGCCGAGGATACTTATCGCCGCGGATTTTGAAATGCTGATAATAAAGCTGCACATTCCGAAGAAGAACACGCAGGCGGGGATTATCCGCACAAATTCAAAGGCAAAATCCGGCAGGAGCAGGCACGACGCCGCCATCATGATTGAAACATTCAGGAGCATCGCGCAGAATATGACCGCGCAAATAGCGCCTGCGCTCACCCTTTTGTTGACGAACAGCACCTCGTTGCCCTCGGATTCGTTATACTCCCTGAGCACAAAAATGACATCCCACGCGGAGAAAAACGGAAATATCACCTGCGACATCTGCAGCAGATAAACCTCGATCATATCGGGCTCGGTGCCGTTGAAATACATGGAGCAGAGCAGTATCGGATAGAGAACATCGAAGAGCACGAGCGGAACGAACCTCACCGCGCCAGCATTTTTCAGCGACAGACGAACAGCCATAAAAACCGCACTCATATGTTTTTTGTTATGCATATGTATCCATCCTCAACGCGCGGCGACACCGACGCGGCAGCAGGCTGAGCCTGCGCCGAGAGCACGGCGGTCATCCGCTTTGAATCGCGCTCAAACTGGCGCTGAATGAAATACGGCTCCGAAAGCTCGCCGAGCCTTGAATCCTCGATTTCATAGACCTTGCCTGCGGCGGCATTTTCTATTTCGGCGCATGTGCCCTGCGCCGCCACGGTGCCGTTGTTTATTATCACAAGTTCGTCGCAGAGGTTTTCAACGTCCTCGACAATATGCGTGGAGATAATTATCGTGCGCTCGCCCTCGAGCTTCGAAACAATATTCTTGAAGCGCAGGCGCTCTTCCGGATCGAGACCCGCGGTCGGCTCGTCGAATATAATGATATCCGGCTCACCGAGCAGAGCCTGAGCTACGCCCAGCCTGCGTATCATGCCGCCCGAAAGAGTCTTGACCTTTTTGTCGAGCTTGTCCTGAAGACCGACAAGTTCGATATATTTTTTCGCCTCATCGCCGATTTTTTCGCGGCTGACGCTCTTGAGGTCTGCGAGCATCTCCATCATTTCAAAGGCGGTCAGTTCCTTATAGAGACCGAATTTCTGCGGCAGATAGCCTATATGGCTCTGAAAGTTTTTGTCCTTTGAAATATCGCTGCCGTTAAATTCGATTTTTCCCGCGCTCAGCGGATAGAGTCCCGTTATGCAGCGCATAAGCGTTGTCTTGCCCGCGCCGTTGGGTCCGAGGAGTCCGTATGTTTTTTTATCGAGCTGCAGATCTATCGATTTCAATATTTTGCTGCGGCCGAAGCTCTTATCCACCGCATAAAGTGAAAGCATAAAAATTCCCTCCTCAGTCTGCGTCGGCGTAAAACTCGCTCGCGGTTCGTCTGTCGTTATGATCGTTCAGATACTTCGACATTCTCTTGAGCGCCTCTTCTTCGCCGACACGGTTTATATACTGTATGAAATCATATGTGCTGTAGCCTTCCTCGCTGCCGTTTTCGCGCATAAATTTTCTTGTGCTCTCATTGCCTTTGGTGTAGCTCATATAATTTTGATACAAGTCAAACTTCCAAGGCTCAATGCTCTGATTTTTATAGTCTTCATCTATTTGCAGTATTTCCTTGGAAACAAGATAATTGTCAAATTGGCAGTAACCGGTATACCCTCCGCTGCTTTCGATACTCGGGATAATTATTACTGTTTTTATGTTGTCGGGAAGCGTCTCGGTCGAGCGGTAATTGTCGAAGAACTTTGCGCGCTGCTTTTCCTGACCGCAATAGAAATGAAGATAGGGATAGACCATCTTCACTCCGTCCTTTTCGTAGCAATCGTAGAGACCGGAAACGAGCGTCACACCTGTCGTGCTGCCCTCGAACTCGTTCTTTCCCGTCTGCTCAAGTCCGCTGTATACCGTCTGGCTGCTGTCCACCTTCACCTTGAAGTGGGTCGGCTTGTCGAGCACGAAGCGATATATTTCCCCCATTCCCATGTTATATACCGGCAGCGAGCCGCTGTGCGGATAATACGGGAAATATCCCGGCAGGAACAAACCCTGAAGATTGGAATAATATTGCGTTGAAAAGCCGCTGTATTTAAGCACTATCCTGTCAAGGCTCTTTTTCTCCGGATTGAAAACGGTGAAACGATCTCCGTCCTGTTCAAAGTGAAGCTTGTTTCCGCTGCCGTCCCGGACGGAGCTTATTTTATATCCGTGATAGAGTGTGAAATCGTACTTTTCAAGATTCGGCTTGTCAACGGTTATCGCCGCCCTGACGTGCAGATTATTGCCGACCTTTATTTCCAGGTCGTAATCGGTCACATCAAACTCTTTTTCAAAATGCGCCCACTCTTTGTTCGCGCCGTCCTCATCATAGTCGTCGGAATAAAAGTCATATGCCTTGTAGTAGTATTCTTTATCGCCATATTCCATGGAATATTTCGGGTCGTCGCTCCCCACGATGACTCTCGAAGCCGGAAGCTGCGACACAACGAGAAAAGCGAGCGCGAGCGACGCAAAAACGGCGGGAGCCGCCCGGAAGCGTCTGTTTCTCTCCCCGGTTTTCAGACTTATCACAAAAAGGGAGAGCAGCAGCCAGAAAAGCGCCGTCAACCAGCGATATGGCAAAACAGACTGGCCGAACGCATAAACCGGTCGATAGTTGAGCGCCGGCGGAAAGATATCAAACAGCCGCAAAAGCGGAAAGATATTTATGCTGACATTGCGGCTGAATTCATAGACCATCTCGCCGAGATAATTTGAAAGCGGCGAGCCGAGCAGCACAAAAAGCACGAGCCCGAGACAGCCGTTTATTCTGCGGAAAAGCAGCGACGCCGACATACCCATGGCCGCGGCGCAGCAGGGAACAAAAAAATGGCTCAGCAGCATATTCAGAACGGTCTGGATGATAAACTTGCCATGCCAACAGTTAAAGTTTCTGTATTTTACAAAGAGGAGCAGACTCCATATATTAAAAAAGGCAAAAAATATCAGGATGATGACAACAAAAATCACACCCTGCGCCAGAAATATCTTTCTTTTTGCGTGAGCTACCGTGTTCATGCACTCGTCGAGCTTATATCGGCGGAGCTTGTAGCTCATCTCAAAGGACAAAAACGAGAAGACGGCGAACGAAGCGAGAGAAAACTTCAGCGGTATATCGAGCGCGCCGAGAGCCGCATCGTCATAGAGGGTGCTTATCGCCCTTGTCATCTGCCATGCCGCTGCGCCGACTATCGAGGCAAAAAACAGCGACAGAACAACGATCATCTCTTTCGAACGAAAGAATATCGCTCTGACCTGAGAAAGCAGTTTCTTATCAGGCAAGGTTATACCTCCTATTCAAAATTTTTATATATGCCGAACGTGCCAGCCGTGCTCAGTGCCCGAGCCGCATACGGCATACAGCTCATATAAAAATGAGCATTGATAAAAATCGAAACGATTTTTTATGCTTTTTGCATTACAAATCTCCTTTTCTTAACATTGTTGTTTTTGTGCTTTGCCAACTAAAAAGAGCTTCTGAATCTACACCTCCTGTCTTAAAAAATCACTACCCATTCTCCTATAAATTACTCCTATGTATTTATAATATCACAAAACGTCCGTTAAAGCAACGAAAAAATTCAAAATTTAGTATTTAACAGAGAATTTTGTCGGGGATAAAACATGCCACCCGCATTTTCACGCAGGCGGCATTGTTTTATATCAATTTTTATTTTATCACAACTACCGTGTTTGGGCGCATTGTCAGAGTGAATCCGCCGTTGTCCGCGGCTGTTGTCTCACAGGGCTCCATGTCGTGCTCCTCATCAAGCATATAAATGGTATATAGCCTGTCTTCGCCCGTTTCGACCTTGAACGTGCGCGGCAGAGGCGCGGCGTCGTCTGTATAATATGCGACGAGCAGCATCTGAGTCTCCCCGTCCGTCGCGGCGGCGGAATAGATATCCGGCACATCGCAGCTCAGGGCGCATTCATCTTGAAGCGAGAGCAGCTCGCCCCATGCCTTAACGGAGTAATAGCCCTTTAATCTATCCAGCGTGCCGCGCTTGAACAGCCCGTTCATGCTCGAATTTACCCGCGCGTCATAGTACATGAGCATATCGGTTTTTTCACGCTGGCAGGCGCTCATAACGGCGGCGATAAACGCGGCGCCCTTCAGCGAAGCCTCGGTTTCAAGGCTGCGCTTCCAGCCGTCGCCACTCCAGCCGCAGACATAGTTCCACTCGTTCAATATGCTCTCGGTGTCCGTGTAGCCGTGGCGGTCGAGCATGGCGCGGTGTCGGCGCGCGTCGGACGTGAAATCGCTTACCTTCGACCCGTAGCAGTGCCACGAATAGAAGTCCATCGGCACATTTTCTTCTCTCATCTTTTCAAAGAATGCGTCGAGCCATTTTTCATTGTAGCCGCAGACCGCGGGTCCGCCGATTTTGAGCGACGGGAACCGCGCTTTCAGATACTTCGCCGCCGTTGCAAAAAAGTCATAGAACTCCTCGGGCGTTCCCGTCCAGCACTTGTCGTTGAAGTCCGGCTCGTTCCATATCTCCCAATATTCAATACCCATATGATAGCCGTCCGCCCAGCCCTCGTTCATGTGCATTATGATATGCTCGCAGACGACCGCCCATTTTTGATAGTCCTTCGGCGGCATAATGCCGTAGTGCTTCGGCCAGTGCTCGATCTTACTGCCGAGGCGGTAAAACACCTTTGCGCCCGCGCGCATAATCGTGCCGAGATAAATATCCGTCAGCGTGAAGTCATAGGACTCGGGCGAATACGGGTCGGCGTCGAAATCGGTGAATATATTATGTATATCGACCGTGTGCTCTCCGCCGTAGTCATAGCATATGGACGAATCGTGCGTTCTGGCAAACGGGATGTTCGCCTCCCTGAAGTCCGGCAGATTCGTGAGATTCTGGTCGCCGTTGTCCGTATACACGGGGCCGTTGTTGACGGCGTTCATCGGTTTTATCCTGCCGACAGTGTTTTTGAAATCAACCTTAAGTTTCATATATACCTCCATCAAATATCAAACGAGAACTGCCAATCCTCGCCGTAGATAACTTTTACTTTTATCGGCTTGTCGCTCTCGACAGTTATTTCAGGTCTCTCATTTTCGGACTTTCTCTCTTCGCACATGAGCGTGACGAACGAATCCCTGCCGACGGGCAGCTTCTTTATTCCGTGCTCCTCGAGCCTGTTCACGCGCCAGACTATCTCCGACTTTTCGGCGGAGACTCTGATTCCGAGGATGTACTCTATCAAAACGGTTATAGGAAATATGCCCGTCCAGCCGACAAAATCCTCGCGCGCGGGGTCGCCGCGGTCGGCAGTCTCGGGGGCATAGTTCTCCCAGAAAGTGCCCGTCTTTTTATAGACCTCGATGCAGTTTTTATAGCAGCACTCGGCTATCTCTTTTGCAAGCTTCTCTTTTCCGTTTGCAGAGAGCCCGCAGAGTATCATATAATCGGTCGGCGCCCAAACTCCGCCGTTCCAGTAGCCGCCGTTATCTTTGTAGTCCGGGTGATCCGCGGAGAGCGCGGGGACGCGGTTCGGACGGTTGAATTCATTTTTATCCTCGAGGTGACGGCAGAGCGCGTCCACCCTGTCGGGCGGAGCAATTTTTGCGATAAGCGCCCAGAACGCAGCGACGGTCTTGACGGCAAGGAAGCTTCCGTCCGCCTTGAGGTCATAATAGAACCCGTCTTTTTCGCTCCACATCTTCTCGTTGACGAACCTGATGAGATTATCGTATTCGTCCCTGAGTGCGTCAACGTCGTCGGTGATGCCGAGCTCCTCCGCCATCATTATAAGATATTCGCAGCTCATCGCCGCCTGCAGAGTCGCGTCTATCCATGACATATAGCTGTGGTGGAAGGTCTCGAGCTGCCAGTCCTCCGAGTCGGGAATGAGCTCAAGATCGCAGCGCGGCAGATTGTCCATGCCGCAGCCCCAACCGCTCGACCAATAGCTTCCGTCCTTCCAGCGATGATAATTCTTGAGCCAATGGTGGAACGAGAGCAGCGGATAATAGACTTTTCTGAGCCTGTCTTTGTCTCCGTAGTTCTTGTAATACTGCCACTCGCACCACGCCATTATCTCGGGTCCCGTGCTCGTCGGGTCGTGGCGATAGAATCGGTCAACGCCGTCTAATTCGTTTATCTCGCGGCAGATGAAGCCGTCCTTGTGCTGCTTGCAGTAGAAATTGTCGAGCGTTTTCTGGAAGCAGTGGACGCTGTCTCCGTATTTTCCGAACATGAGCATAAAGCAGGAATCCCACATAAAAATGTGACCGTTAAAAGCGGCGTCGATATAGGGCGAGACAAAGCCGCTCTCTTTCGTCGGCTTTCCGAGGTTGCGGAAGGCTATCTCCCACGCCTTGTAATATGCGGCAATTTCATCGTCGTGTCCCGCCCACACGGGCTCGGGGAGCTTTCCCTTCTCCTTTTCAAAATCCGGCAGCGCCGACATATCGGGCTGCATGGAAACAAACTCGTTGAGCTTCGCATACCTGTCTTCGACATATCGGGTGATGGGTTCTTTCATGTTTGCGCTCCTTTCGGGTATTTTCAGCCGAGCTGATTATATCACACTTTTTGTTTTTAGTGAATAGTTTTTGCGGCAACACCGCGGCGGCGAAATATATTTTCGCTTTCAAAAATTAACTTTTTGTGAATATTCAAAAAAGTATGTCAAAAAGCATTGACTCCGATATATAAATATGCTACTTTGTAATTGCAGATGGGTTTTCTGAGACAGAATATCATATAATTTCGGAGAAATGCTATGATGCTGTTCGGTTCAAAAAATTATAGATTTTTATCAGGTCTGCGGCGGGTGCGCATTCGGGCAGTTTAATAAGGCGCATAGGTCGGCATCGCAGCCGGCTTGTGCGCGTTTTGTCTTCTCAATAAACTAAAAAGCAAGGTGACAAAGATGAAATCAACCGCTAAAAGAGAAGTTCTGACCGGCGTAATTACATTTCTTGTTTACGGCATTCTGGGCTTTGCGGCTTCTGTTCTTACCTCGCTCCCCGAAGCCGGACTGGATAGCCTCGCGGCGAGCCACGCCGTATTCATCATCGGAAGCATCGCAAGCTCCGCCGTTCTTGTCGGCGGAATAGCGTTCGGAATAGTATTCGGCAGGAAAAGATCAAACGGATATCTCATAGGGCTCGTCGCCTCCGTCGTCTTCTTCCTCAGCGCGGGATTCGGCTTTTTCTATACCACGTCGTCAATCGGAGTGATAGATATCCATGACATAAGGTTTCAGAGCCTATATGAGCCCTCCATTACTATAATAATAGCTTACGCCGCCGTGCCGTACATCTCCTATGCCGCCGCGCGCATAAAGCCGAACAAGAGAAATAAAATTAAAACTGCATAAATCATCAAACGCCGCCTGTTTCTCCGCAGGCGGCGTTTTCAAAGCAAATAAAAAAGCGCCTCGATGATTTTTCATCAAGGCGTTTTCTGGTGGACGCTAACGGACTCGAACCGCTGACCCTTCGCACGTCAAGCGAATGCTCTACCAGCTGAGCTAAGCGTCCATTTGAGCTGAATTTTTCGGTCTTTCCCGTTCAGCAGAGCCTATTATATATGAACGCCGCGCGAATGTCAAGCATAATTTTAAAAAAATTGATTTTTTTGTGAACGCCCGCAGAAATGCTATTTTCAGCCTGCGGGCGGCTTCATTTTAATTTATTTGAAAACGATATCGAGTACCAGCATCGATATCACCCCGGGCACGCCGAGCAGCGCGCCCGCGCCGAGCGACCAGCGGTTGACGGAGAGCTGTATCCCCGTCGCGAGCCCCGCGATATTGACGGCGAACAGCGCCGCCGCGCCGCCTATCGCGTTGAGTATCAGCGCCGAAAAGCCGCGCCTGTTCATCACGGCAAACACCGTTATCGCGAGCGCGGCGGCAGCGAGAAATATTATAAGAACCGTTTTCATTCCCGTTGACAAGGCTATCCCCTCATTCCAGTTTGTAGCAGACGGCTATGTCGCTGCTTTCAAGTCCCTCCTGCTTTGCGAGCTTCAGGAGTCTGTGGTAGCGGCGCTTGAGCGATTCAAGCTCATATATCGCGGCCTCGACCGAGTCGTCGTCCTCGCCGTATTCAAACCGCAGATATGCCGCGTCCATCTCCTTTTTGAGCGCTCTTATGTCCACGAGCAGCTGTTCCTCCCTTGTCGGAGCTTCGTCCGCCTTTTTGAGCTTTCCTCCGAGCAGATATTTGAAAGCAGTAACCATTTTTTCGTCCTCCCGGTATTATTTGTATAGCAATTATGGGACAAATATGATAAAATAATTCAGCCGGACGATATTTTTCGTCCGAACGCCAAAAATATATAGGATGTTTATAATAAAGGAGAATGTGTTTTGAAGCTTTATCCCATGGTATTGACGCCCTTTGTCTCGGAAACTGTCTGGGGCGGGCGCAGGCTCATTGATGAATATTCCGTTGTCACAGACAAGCGAAACGCCGCCGAGGCGTGGGTCATGTCCGCACACAAAAACGGTAGTTCAACAGTCGCAAACGGCGAATTTGTGGGGAAGTCTCTTCGCGAAGTCTATCTCGAACACCCGGAGCTCGGCGGCAAAAACTGCGCCGGATTCTCTGATTTCCCGGTGCTGATAAAATTTATCGACGCCGCGGCGGACCTCTCGGTTCAGGTTCATCCCGACGACGCCTACTGCCTGAAAAAGTGCAGCGGCGCGGGAAAGACCGAGTCGTGGTATATCCTCGACTGCGAGCCGGGCGCCTATCTTCTGCTCGGCTTTGAAAAGGACATAACCCGCGAGCAGTTCAGGCAGTCGATAACCGACGGCACGCTGACCGACTATGTCAAGAAAGTCCCGGTCAAAAAGGGAGATTTCTTCTTTATAGAATCCGGCACGCTCCATGCGATATGCAAGGGCATTCTGCTCGCCGAGGTTCAGCAGAACTCGGACACGACATACAGAATATATGACTACGGCCGCCTGGGCTTTGACGGCAAGCCGCGCGAGCTCCATGTTGAGGACGCGGTAAATGTCACGCACACGGGCGTATACAAAAATCCCTGCACGCCGAAAAAAGACGGCAACGTCACGAATCTTGTCGCCTGCCCGTTCTTTACGGAGCGCGTTCTCGATGTTAACGGTTCTTTTGACGGCTCTGCGGACGAAAAATCTTTTGTGTCGCTTCTTATCCTCGACGGCTCGGGTTCGCTCGAATGCGCGGGCGAGACTCTTGAATTTTCAAAGGGCGGCAGCATTTTCATTCCCGCAAACTGCGGCGACTACAAAATAAACGGAGAAGCAAAGATCCTTGAAACAAGGGTCTGATATTACAAATGGCAGTTTTAAGCGTACAGAATCTTGATATGGAGTTCGGCGAGCGCACGCTGTTTTCCGGCGTGAGCTTTGAAGTCGGAGAGCGCGATAAGATAGGCTTCATCGGCTCGAACGCAACGGGCAAAACGACCCTCTTCAAGCTCATCACCGGCGAGCTTGAGCCGACCCTGGGCGGGGTATATCCCGGCAAAAATATAAAGATAGGCTATCTCGAACAGCACGCCTGCGCGGGGAGCCAAAAGACGGTCTATGACGAGATGGAGAGCGTGTTCGAGCCTCTTATGAAAAAAGAGAAGCGGCTCGAAGAGCTCGCGGATCTCATCGAAGCGGGACACGGCGACATTAACGCGCTCATCGCCGAGCAGAACAGACTGCACACCGAGTTTGAGGACGAGGGCGGGCTGACCTACAAAAGCCGCACCCGCTCGGCACTCACAGGTCTCGGATTCTCGGAGAGCGACTTCTCTCTCCCCTGCTCCCTGCTCTCGGGCGGTCAGCGGTCAAAGCTCGCGCTGGGCAAGCTGCTTTTGAGCGCGCCGGATTTGCTCCTGCTCGACGAGCCGACGAACCATATAGACCTGACAAGCCTCGAATGGCTCGAAAGCTTCATCAACGACTACCGCGGCAGCGCGGTAATTATAAGCCATGACCGCTATTTTCTCGACAAAGTGACGACAAAAACGATGCTGCTCGAAAATGGCAGAATCGAGATGTTCAACGGCGGCTACTCGCGCTTTCTCGAGCAAAAGACCGAGCGCGACGAGATCGAACGCCGCCACTACGAGCGGCAGATGGACGAGGTTCATCGCCTTGAAGGCATAATCGAACAGCAGCGCCGCTGGCGGCATTTCATAACCGCGGACAGCAAGCAGAAGATGCTCGACAAGAAATTGGCGGAAATCGACGCGCCCGACCGTTCGGCGAAAACCCTTGGCTTTTCATTCGGCGAAGTCGAACCGACAGGCAACGAAGTTCTGAATGTCAGAGGGCTGTCAAAGTCATTCGGCAGCAAGCATCTTTTCAGCGGCGTCGAGTTCCAGATACGCCGATCCGACCGCGCGTTTTTGCTCGGTCCAAACGGATGCGGAAAGACGACTCTTTTAAAAATACTTATCGGCAAGGAGAAAGCCGACTCCGGCTCCTATCTCTTCGGCGCAGGCGTTCAGGTCGGTTATTTCGACCAGACGCTCTCCTCGCTCAACAACAATAATACAGTCCTTGATGAAATCTGGAATCTGCACCGAGATTTCACCGAGGCGCGCGTGCGCACCCTGCTCGGGCAGTTTCTGTTCTGCGCGGACGACGTTTTCAAGAAGATAGAGACTCTGAGCGGCGGCGAAAAAGCGCGGCTTTCGCTTTTAAAGCTGATGCTCTCGGGCGCGAATGTCCTGCTGCTCGACGAGCCGACGAACCACCTTGATATTCCCTCGCGCGAGGCGCTCGAGGCGGCTCTGCTCGATTTCGGCGGCACGATGCTCGTCGTGTCCCACGACAGATATTTTATAAATAAGTTATCCACCCGCGTGCTGTCGATAGGTATGAACGGTGCGGAGAGCTTCGAGGGCGGCTACGACGACTATGCGGCGAAAATCGCCGAGCAGAGCGCGGAGAAGCCGAAAGCGACAAAGACCATGGGCAAGGGCGGCGAGGACTACAAGCGCCGCAAGGAGCGCGAGAGCGAGCTGCGCCGCACGATAACCGCGATAAAGAAATGCGAAGAGCGGATAAACGAGCTCGACGGGCTGATAACAAAAACCAACGAAGAGATGTCAACCCCCGAAGCGGCGGCGGACTACGCGCGCGTCATGGAGCTGACGGAAACGCTCGGCAAGCTCAACGACGAGCAGACCGAGCTCATGATGCAGTGGGAAGCGCTCGAAAACAGAAAAGCTCAACTTGAGGGAGAGGAATAACATGAACTTCAGCGAACTTTTCGGGAATGCTCAATGGGTGACCTGCGACAGCGGCTGCACTTCGCCGGTTATAAAAGGCGGCTTCTTCATCAAAGAGCCGAAGAAAGCGGAGATAACCATCTGCGGGCTCGGTTTCTTTCGCCTGTGGATAAACGGGCGTGAAGTGTCCGAGGACAAATTCGTCCCCGTCAACAGTCAATACTGTAAGCGCGATCTGACGGCGTTTGAATATCCTATCTTAGACGAGCTGTCCTACCGCACATACGCCGTGAGATATGACATATCTGAATTTGTTGTTGACGGCGAAAATGATATCCGCGTCATTCTCGGCTGCGGCTGGTTCGCCCAGCAGAAGCGCAGCGCCGAGGGGTTCGCAAAATACGGCGACATAAAGCTCTGCTATAAAATCGATGTCGAGAATAAGAGCGGCAAAAAATATACTTTTGTTTCCGACGAGAGCCTTGAATGGAAGCAGAGCCGCATAACAGAAAACAACATATATTTCGGCGAGGTTCACAACATGAGCCTTGCAGACGAGCTGACGGCGAACAGCGGCTTTCAAAATGTTATCAAAGCCCCGGCGCATGAGACTCAGTTTTTCGTTCAGGACTGCCCGGCGGACAGAGTGGAGCGCGTGATAAAGCCCGTAAAGCTCTTTGACCTCGGCGAAGTTTCAATATACGACATGGGCGAGAATATTTCCGGCTATCCGGTTGTTGCGGCAACGGTTGACGGCGCGAATATAACCGTCAGATGCAGCGAGGAAATAAACCCGGACGGCACGCTGAATTTTGACTCCTGCGACCGCGGGCAGATTCAAAAAGATGAATACCGCAACGCGAAAAAGGGCGAAGAGTGCATGCCCTGGTTTACCTGGCACGGCTTTCGGTATTTCGAGCTGACGAACAACGCCGAGCCCGTGCGCTGCGAAGTAGTCCACTCGGACTGCGCCGTGACCTCGTCGTTCGAGTCGGACAGCGAGATGCTCAACTGGCTTTACGACGCATATATCAGAACGCAGCTGAGCAACATGCATTCGGGCGTGCCCTCGGACTGCCCGCATATAGAGCGCCTCGGCTACACAGGCGACGGTCAGCTCTGCTGCGAAGCGGCGATGATGCTTTTGGATTCGCAGAAATTCTATAAAAAGTGGCTCGAGGATATCTCCGACTGCCAGAGCGTCGGAAACGGCCATGTCCAGCACACCGCGCCTTTCATGGGCGGCGGCGGAGGCCCCGCAGGCTGGGGCGGCGCGATAGCGGTCGTGCCGTATGAGATGTATAAAATATACGGCGACAAGGAGACCTTTCGCCGTTATCTGCCGAAGATTCTTCGGTATTTTGATTATCTTGACTCGCGAAGCTCCGGCGGTCTCGTCTGCCGCGAGGAAGAGGGCGGCTGGTGCCTCGGCGACTGGTGTCCGCCCGAGCCTATAACAATATGCGAGCCGTTCGTCAACACTGCGCTCTATGTCAAGCAGATGATGATGACAAAAGAAGCATCGGAGGCTATCGGCGAAAGCGAAACTGCTGCCATGCTCGAAAAGCGCATAGAAGAAAAGAAACAGGCTATTCTCAGCGCATATTACAGCCCGCAGACCGGCTCGTTTATCGGCGACGCGCAGGGTGCGAACAGCTTTGCTATCGATATCGGTCTCGGCGGCGAACGCGCTTTCAACAATACAAAAAAGAAATACGACGCCGCAGACGCTTTCGACACCGGCATTTTCGGTACAGATATCCTCACCCGCGTACTGTTTGAGCGCGGCTGCGCCGACACGGCTTTTCGCCTGCTGACTTCGACGGGCAAAGGCTCGTTTTATAACATGAAAAAGCAGGGCGCGACGACTATCTGGGAGAACTGGGACGGCGAGCGCTCGCACAGCCATCCGATGTTCGGCGCGGTGACGCGGTATCTGTTCTCGTTCATTCTCGGCATCACGCAGGAGAAAAACTCGGCGGGCTATGAAAAAATTGTCATCGCTCCGCAGATTCCCGACGGGCTCAACCGCGCGAGCGGTCACATAACGACGGTGCGCGGCGAAATAGCCGTCTCGTTTATCAGAACGGAGCGCGAGATGGACTTCTATGTAACCGTTCCGCAAAAGGCGTGGTTCACTTACGGCAGCGACTGCGAATATGAACTCTGGGAAGGCGAAAACCATATCCACATTGATTTTGAGGAGTAAAATATGGCTATAATCATCACACAATACAGCGAAAAATATCGGGACGATGTCCGCAATATCTGCCTTGACACGGCGGGCAGCAACGCGCGCGAAGAAAAGTCAATGCGCTTTTTGCTCGCGACCTTCTGCGACTACTATATAGACCGTGAGGCGGAGCACTGCTTCATCGCCGTCGATGAGGACACGGACAGCGCGGTCGGCTATATCTTCTGCGCGCCGGACTATCAAAAATACAAGCGTATATTCAAAGCCGAATATCTCCCGCGCGTCAAGGGCTGTAAAAAAGGAGATATAATTGAATCATGGGCATCCGTAAACGGCCCCGCGCTATTCGCAAGAAGCTATCCCGCGCATATGCACATCAACATAAAGCCCGGCTATCAGCACTGCGGCATCGGCACCCGCCTGTTCGCGGCTCTGACCGAGCATCTCAGAGAGATCGGCTGCAAGGGCGTTATGCTGGTGGTCGATTCATATAACACCAACGCAATAAATTTCTACAAAAAGAACAAATTTGATATCATATTCCCTCTGCGCGTCTGCACGGTCATGGCGCGCAGGGTCTGAGAAAGCAGGAAAAAATATGAAATTAGCCGTCATCGGCACGGGCTGGATAGTCAAAAGCTTTATCGACGGGTTGAAGTTCGCGCCCGATTTTGAACTCTTCGCCGTATATTCGCGTTCGCGCGAGCGCGGAGAAACATTCGCAAAAGAGAACGGGATAAGTACAGTATACACCTCGCTTGACGAGCTCGCCGCCTCCCCTGCCGAGTGCGTCTATATCGCGAGCCCAAATGCCCTGCATTATACTCAGAGCAAAAAAATGCTCGAAAGCGGAAAGCATGTCATCTGCGAAAAGCCGATAACAGTGACGCCCGACGAATTTTCGGAGCTCTGCGAAATCGCGGACGGAAATAAGCTCATATATATCGAAGCTATAATGTATATGCACTCGCCCGTGCGTGCGGCCCTCAGAGAAGCGCTCGGGGACATCGGCAAGGTCTGGACTGCGCATTTTGATTTTTCGCAGTATTCGTCAAAATATCCAGCCTATCTTCGCGGCGAGCTGCCGAATATTTTCAACCCCGCCATGGCGACAGGCAGTCTCATGGATCTCGGCATTTACTGCGTCTATCCTGCAATCGATCTGTTCGGCGAGCCGAAAACCGTCTCGGCAGTATCGGCATTTCTCGAAAGCGGAGCTGACGCGGCAACCGCCGTCTCGATGCTAAGTAAAGACACCGCGATAACAATGACAAGCTGCAAAACCGGGCAGGATCACGCAGGCTCGCAGATAATCGGCGAGCGCGGCAGCATAAAAATCGGCTCGATTTCAAAGCTCACGGATATCGAACTCATGATGAACGACGGGACGAGCCGCATTATCTGCGGCGACACGCCGAAAGATGAACTCATGGGCAACGAGGCTCGCGCGTTTTATAAGCTGATAACAGAGCCGGAAAACAACAGAGAAAAATACAGAGAGCTGCGCGAAACGGCGCTCTCTGTGAGCCGCACGATGCAGCGCATACGCGAGTCGGCGGGAATAAAATTTGACGGAGGGATATCATGAAATATGTGAAAACAGGCGATGTCCTCGCGGTAAGGCTTGACCCGGGCGAGGAAATAATCGCGTCGGTGCTGAAGATAGCAAAGGACGAAGATATCCGCTTTGCCGAGATATCAGCCATCGGAGCGGTAGGGCGCGCGGTGTTCGGGCTATACGACCTCGAAGAGCAGAAATACCACAGCCTGACATTTGTTCAGCCGCTCGAACTTGTCTCGTTAAACGGCAATCTCAGCCGCAAGGACGGCGAGCCTTATCTCCACCTCCACGCCGCGTTCGCGGATGAAAAAGGCGCCGTCATCGGCGGTCACCTGAATGAAGCGGTGATAAGCGCGACCTGCGAAATGTTCATCAAAATTTTCGACATTGACATGGGCAGGCGCATAAGCGAGCAGACAGGACTCAATATTTTCGACATCTGAAAATCAAGCAGGGAAGCCGACATATGCCGCGCTTCCCTGTTTTTTCTTGTCGAACACCATAAAATATTGCACAAAATCAATAAAAATTCATAAAAAATCAAAATTTCTTTACAAAAGCTATTGCAAAGTGAATCAAAATCACATATAATTATTCTCAATCAGCGTAGTAACTGAGGGTGAACAAATGCGGCAAGTAAGATTTGAGATCACCGACGGCATCTGCCGTCCGGCAGGATGCGAAACGGACGACATCGGATATGCGGCAATCTCCGATGCTCAGTGCGCCTCCGAAACAAGAAAAAGTTCAACCGCCTCGGGCGGCCGTATTTCCTACGGCATAGTGATGACCGTCACGGAAAACGGATTCAATGAAACAACAAGCTTTCCCGACATCTCTTTCAGCAGAAAAAAGCTGAGGGACTTTATCTCCATGCTCGAACGCAACGATGTCTCCCCCGTCCATGTGGAGGAGATGATAGACGATTTCTTCTACGCAGGATAAGCACACAGGCAATGCATCCGAACCGAGCGAACGCCGCCAAAAGGCAGCGTTCGCAGAACAATGACCGACCGCAGCAAAAAAATGCTGCGGTCGGTCATTCTTTATAGTTTGATGGATGGATAGGCAGCGAAACGGCTTTGCGAGTATAAATATCGCAATAAACAGCTGTAGCGATATCGTGCACATATACTTATTTTAAGCAGGGCGGGCTAACCCCTCAGTCTCGGCTTACGCCGAGCCAGCTTCCCTTACAGGGGCGCCTAAATAGATTCTGCGACAAGTCCCAATTCACGCAAAGTCTTTTCATCTTGAACGGAGGGCGTTTATTAAAGTTCCGTATATCGCTCTACGCGCATGCGCAGGGCGTATTTTTCGCGCAGTGCCGCTATCTCTTCCATCATCTCGGACTTGTGGTGGGCGTCGAGCGCCTGCTGATCGCGCCATCTGTCTATCAAAAGCACGGTCTCCGGGTCGTCAAGCGGAAAGAAATATTCGTATCTCTCGTTCCCCGCTTCGGCTCTTATTTTATTCACAAGCCCGCTCTCCGTCATTTCGCGTGCAAACTCTTTTGCGCTGCCGTTTTTGCCGGTATAGTAGATATTGACAGTGAAGCTCATTTCATTCTCCCCTATCAGTATTTTTCGACGCTCTCGACATCGAGCACAAACACAATAGCTCCGCCAACCGCGACCTCCGAACCGAGATCGCCCTCGGCGAGTCCGCTGCCGAATGCGGCGGTAGATGCGGCAGTGTGCATCCTGCGCTGAGAATATTCCTTGATTATCTCCTTTGCCTTTGCGACCTTGTCGTCGTCCGCGCCGATTAGGAATGTCGTGTTGCCGACCATGAGGAATCCGCCCGTGGTCGAGAGCTTCGTCACCGTGTAGCCTTCCTTCGTCAGCGCCGAGGAAACAACCGCGCTGTCATCATTATTAACAATAGCTATCAAAAGTTTCATTATATTCATTCTCCTCATTAAATTTTCGGATCTATCATCTTGCGGCTCTTCTTATCGAGCTTGCGGACATCGGGTATCTCGTACCTGTTGTCGTTCGCGTCTTTTATCAATATGCGCCCGTCATAGAGCGGCTTTACCGCCGTGAGATGATTTCTTATCTCAAAAGTGCATATTCCCCTGTCCGTCTCGACCGTCCACATCCAGATAAGGAATTTTTCGCGCATCTTTATGAATCGCTTTATCCGCGGGATCATATAGTATTCGTCGAGGCACTGCTCGACAGCCTCTTTCGACTCCGGCAGAAGATTGTCGATGTTTCTTATCACCGCTATCTCCTCGCCCTCGCTGTCGATCAGCGAAATGTATCTGCTGAGTCCGGTTATGGGGAACATTCTGTGCAGTTCGAGTCCCTCGAACTTCTCGCCTGAGTAAAACTCGGCATCGACGAAAATCCCGTCCCTGCGAGTGAATTTCACTTCCGGTCCGTCAATATATCTCGGCATTGCGCTCCCCCCTTATTCAAAATTCTCGGCGGCTTTTTTCTTCTGAAGCTGTTCGCCCATGGACTGGATCTCAATGAGCTTGTAGTACTTGCCCTTGAGCGCCATGAGTTCTTCGGGAGTGCCGCATTCGATTATCTCGCCGTGATCGACGACAACTATCTTGTTCGCCTTGCGCAAAGTTGAAAGACGGTGGGCAATCATGAGCGTTGTGCGCCCGGATATCAGTCTCTCTATCGCGCCCTGAATAAGATTCTCGGTCTCGGAATCGACCGCCGCCGTTGCCTCGTCGAAGATGAGTATGCTCGGATTTTTGAGCACCGCGCGGGCTATAGACACGCGCTGCTTCTCGCCGCCGGAGAGTCCGACTCCGCGCTCGCCGAGCATGGTGTCATATGCATCAGGCATGCGGCGGATGAAGCCGTCCGCGTTCGCGACCTCCGCCGCGTGGAGCACCTGCTCAACATGGACATCCGCGCTGCCATAGGCGATATTATTATATATCGTGTCTCTGAACATCAGCGGCTCCTGCTGGACGAAGCCGATCGAGTTTCTGTAATATCTCAGGTCGATGTCCCTGATGTTTATTCCGTCGACGAGTATCTCTCCGTCGTATTCGTCATAGTAGCGCATCAGCAGGTTTATCAGCGTCGATTTGCCGGAGCCCGTTGTTCCGACTATGCCGACTATGTCGCCCGGCTCTATAGTCAGATTTATGTTTGAGAGGACTTTTTTCGAGCGGTCGAACGCAAAGTTGACATTCTTGAATTCAATCTTGCCCTCCATGCGCTTGAGTCCTTTTCCCTGACCAAAATCGTGCTCGGGCTCGGCATCGAGAATATCGAGTATCTTTTCGGCGGACGCCAATGTATTTTGATATGTGTCGCCGATATTTGCAAAGAAGTTGACCGGGTTATAGAACATGCTCGCGTATGAGATGAACGACACGAGCAGACCGAGCGAAACCTCGCTGCTGCCGGAGATGACAAGATTACCGCCCATGAACCATATGACAAGCGTTCCGCAGGTCACGAGGAATGTTATCACCGATGGGAACACCGCAGAGGGCACGGCGGCTTTTTTGTCCTCCTTGAACCATTCGTCGCAGTAGGCGTTGAAGCGTTTGACCGTCTTTCGCTCATTCGTGAACGCTTTTATGACTCGCACGCTCGGTATCGTGTCGGCGAGCATCGAAGAGATCGACGCGGAGCGCCGCCACATGCGCATATATTTGGGTCCGAGCACCTTGCCGAACCGCTTGCCGACAAACACGACTATCGGCACGGGAATGAGCGAGAAGAGCGCCAATCGCCAGCTCATCATGAACATTATGACTATCAGCCCCACGAGCGTAAACGCCTGAATGACCGCCTCCTGGGTTATCTTCATTATAAAATTCTGTATCACCGTCGCGTCGGAGTTGACGCGGTTTATAACGGAGCCTGTCGATATCCTGTCATAGAAGCTCATCGGCAGATACTGCGCCTTTTCATATATATCTTTCTTGAGATTCAAGACTATCCTGTCGCCGGATATTCTGAGCTTATACGCCCGAAAACCGTTTATCACATACTGAAGGACATACACCCCGAGCAGAAGCAAAATGACCGCCATAAGCCGTTTTGACGATTTCTGCGGGATAACATCATCGACCATTATCTTTGTTATATACGGCGGGACGAGCGAGAACGCCGTTGTGAGCACGGATAGAATCATGCACACTATCAGCGGCTTTGTTTCGGGCTTGACATAGCCCGAGAATTTTGTGATGAGCTTGCGCTTGCCGGAGCAGTTGAGGCACTCGGCATCGGGTGAAGGCAATTTGCGACCGCACTTCGGGCAGAAAGAGCGCTGCTTGAGATAGACGGACTTCACGACCTCCGCATCCTCGTCGGAATAGCCGTGTTCTTTCAACGAGTTCACGAACACCGCGCCTGCGTCCGCAACCTCGGCGGCGGCATAAGAAAAGCGCATGAGCGGCTTTCTCTTTCCGTTTGAAAATCTGACTCGAAACAGCGCGTTGCCGTAGAGCCGCTTGACATCCGCCGACTCCATTTCATTATAGGCGATGCTGCACACGCCGCCGTCAAAGCTTCTGTCAAAGGCAATAAGCCCGTTTTTTGTGAAAACAAGCATTGAATCCGCATATTTGCCTTTTAAATCAAGGTCACCCACGACGATAAATAAAACCTCTTCGCCGCGGGTCAATTCTTCGAACCGCTCCTCATATTGTCGCGGCACGGGTTTGTTGGTTATTTCTTTCATTGCTCCGCCCCCTTTTTCAAGGTCATTTTAGCAGAGCCGATGTCAAAAGTAAACACGGAATTTCAGCCTAACATGACAAAAAAATTGGTCGTTGTTTGTTGAAAATGACGAAAAATCCCCGTGATATTATTTTTTCCATAACCACATTTTCAAGATAGCCGTTAAAATTCTTATATTCATTCTCGCTTATCGCCGTCGGGCAGGTCATGACAACGAGCCTGTGACCCTTATATTCGCTGTGATACGGCGGGTGGATATGCTCGAACGGATTAGCTCTGTACCCGGCACGCTCATAAAAAGCCTTGCGGCGGACGGATACTTCGTCATTCGGCGGGTCGATTCCGAGAATGACCGTCTTTTTGCGCTCGCCGAGAAGGAGAGTGCCTGCGCGCCGTAGCCGCGTCCGCGCATCTCGGGCAACCGCTGTTCATATATAGGAAAGCTCCATCGCTTTTTCATATATTTTATCTTCTGAATTTGTCAGTCTTTTAAAAATCATATTATCATCCTCCGCGCTTTCGGTTATTATACATTTTTACACCCCGGCGGTCAAGAAATCGGGGGTTTAGAATTAAATTTTCATTGACTGATTATTGTAAATATGGTACAGTATTATTTGACTGAAAACGGATTTTCAATATGAAATCCACAAAAAACGGAGGGGTTTCAAAAAATGCCGAATCTTATCAAAAAAATCACATCCACCCCGAAGGGCTGGTCTACAAAACCGAAGGAGAGACTGAGCTACTATCTCTACTTCTGCGGACAGAACGCGATATATAACCTTGTCGCCTCTTTCTTGACGACCTACCTCATGCTCTCTATCGGCGGACTTGTCAAAACCGCGGGAATCATGCTCGCGGTCAAGGTATGGGACGCGGTCAACGACGCTATTTTCGGCGTGCTGTTTGACAAGGTAAAGTTCAAGAGCGGCAAGAAGTTCATTCCGTGGCTCAAGATATCGCTCGTCTTTATCCCGCTGACTACGGTCATGCTCTTCGCCATACCCAATAACTTCAGCGAAAACGCGAAGCTCATCTGGCTCGCTGTTTCATATATACTCTGGGATACCGCCTACACCCTCTGCGACGTGCCGATATTCGGCATCATCACCTCGATGAGCGAAAACATTGACGAAAGAAACAGCATTATATCCTATAAGCAGATTTGGGCGGGCGTGGGCTCGGGCGTTGCGCTCATTCTCGGCACCGTCCTCGTCGGCGAGCAGGTCAAGCTCAACTACACGGTAGTCGCAATAATCTGCGCCGTGTTCGCAATTATCACGATGATCCCCGCCTGCTTCAAGCTTGAGGAGCGCTTCGGCGGAAACAGGGATGAGGATTTCACGATCAAAAAGATGTTCAGCTATCTCGTTCAGAACAAGTATCTGCTCATCTATTACATAGGCTACTTCTTCTATTCGAGCGCCAACGTCTCCGGCTCACTCAACCTTTTCGTCTCGTTCTATCTCTTTAACAACTCGCAGTTCTCGCTCGTCGTTCAGGCTCTGAGCCTTGTTCCCGCAGCGATATTCTCGTTCCTCGTGCCCCACATGGTCAGAAAATTTGACAAGATGAAGCTGTTCAGAGTCTGCACTTTGGCTACCGTTATTTTAAGCGTCGTCATGTGGCTCATCGGCTACAACTCGATGATAGGCTTCATCATCATCTCGATACTGCGCGCGGTACCCATGGCTATTCTCGGCGTCATGCTCTTCATGTTCACGCCCGACTGCGCGGAGTTCGGCAAATTCACCTCCGGCATCGAGGCCAAGGGAATCACCTTCGCGATTCAGACCTTCATGTGCAAGCTCACAGCCGCCGTCTCCGGCGCGCTCGGAATGTTCATACTCGGTCTCAAGTCCACCGGCTGGGTCAGCGTCGAGGGCGCGCAGAACTTCGCAGACCTCCAGGGTGTCACTCAGACAGACCACGCGAAGGCCGTTCTGTGGTTCATCTATGTTATGTTCACGGCGATAGGCTACGCCATAGCCTATGTCATCTGGACCCGCTACAAGCTCACCGACAAGGATGTTCAGACCATGGCGGACTGCAACAGCGGCAAAATAACCCGCGCCGAAGCCGAAGAAAGACTCGGCGGAAGATACGACAAGAAGTCGAAGAAATAATTCTCGGCGCAGACAAAACAGCAAATAAAAAAGGTCACAATTTGCAGGCAATGCGGATTGTGACCTTTTGGTTTATTGTTTTGCGCTTTTAAATACACTTTACCCGCTCTTGTTTATTGGGCAAAGACCGAATACTGAGCACCATTAAATAGCTCGGAGCAAAATATATTACCACATAATATACACTACGCGCTCTTGTAGGGGTCGGCGACCTCGCCGACCCACTGCTGACGAAGTCAGCACAAAGCAATAGTTTTTCCTATTTGTAATGACTCGAAAAAGCATTGTCCAAACTCCGTGCCGCCGTTGGCGGCATAGGGTCGTCGAGTCGCCGACCCCTACAACAAGCAAAACTTTATCGGCGCAAAACTCCCCGCACACTGAGATGCGGGGAGACTTCTCGATATCAAATGTTATTCTGACTGTTCCTGTCTTTGAATTTCACGGCACAAATCGCCGAGACGCCTAACAGAAGTATACATTCAGGTATGTAATTAAACTTTGGCGGAATGATACCTTTCAAATACAGTATTGCATACAGGAAGTCGCAAAGAATCACCGCCAGAATGATAATTATATATGCTATAGTTTTCTTCTTATTTCTGACTTTCTTCATTTTATTTACCCCGCTTTTTTTCGATCTCTTCAAGAAGATCATCGCTTATATTGACATGCGGGTTATATTTTTTCGCCAAATCGCAAAGTTGAGTAACAAGCTTCCAATAATGCGACATGACCGGGGTAATCGGTATGCTGCCCGGCATATTCTTTGCACGCACCACAACTTTATAGATTCCGAAAAGGGGCATCCGCTTTGAATCTATGGCGAGAATATTTTCGTAGCTCACATTCATATTCATCGCCTTTTTGCCCTTTGTGACTCTGAATGAATTGAATTTTGCGCAACTCTCACCGAGTTCGACATATCGGTTAAAATACTCGGCAAAAAAGACTGCAAAGAAAGCAATCATCAATCCGATTCCGCCGACAAGTGTCCTTTTAAAGCTGTCGGTATCATAGCGTCCGCGCCAAAACAGCAGCGCCATACCTATACCGATTGCAAACAGAACAACCTCCTGCAAAAACAGAATCGACTTTTTGTATTCAGATTTCATTTTATTTCCCTCTATAAATGCGCATTAGCGGGAATATCAACCGTAATGCTGCCGATTGATATTCCCGCACATCAGCCAAATCTCTTTTTTCAAAGTCAGCGTAATATTTTATCAGAGCACTACTTCTCTGCCCGTCCTTGCGGACTCGTAAACTGCGCAGAGAATCTTTATCATATCAATTCCCTGCTGCGGCTTGAAGCACGGCTCGGCGCCCTCGATGACCACATCGTAGAAGTGCCTGAGGTTTCTCGCGTGCTCTCTGTCGGTAGCGTAGTTAGTCGGGATAACATCGAGGCACTTGCCGTATTCCTCGGTGTAGAACTCGACCTCGCCGTCCTGCCAATTGAGTCCCGCCTTCGTGCCGCGAAGCTCGACAAAGCGTGTCTCTTTCTTGACGTTCGACGCCCAGCTGAACTCTATCTGGAGCTGCGCCCCGTTATCGAAGCGGATAGTACCCATCGCAAGATCCTCAACGTCAAACGTGCCGTCTTCGACCTTGTCGCCGAAGTCGGAGTTCACGGAGTCGCTGACGTCGTTGTCGGCAAACTTGCAGTATGTGCTGCCGGTCACGGCGACGGGAGTCGGGCTGCCCATGAGCCATATCGCAAGGTCGATCATGTGCACGCCGAGGTCAATGAGCGGACCGCCGCCGGACTGCGCCTTGGTGGTGAACCAGCCGCCCTTGCCGGGGATTCCGCGTCTTCTCTGCCAGCCGCAGCGTCCGCAGTATATCTCGCCCATTTTGCCGTCGTCAATGAACTTCTTCGCAAGCTTAGACGCGTCGGTGAAGCGGTTGTTTCTCATGACCATGAGCGTCTTGCCCGCAGCCTTAGCGGCGTCATTCATCTTCATGACCTCTTCGACATTGACAGCGTCCGGCTTCTCGCAGAAAACGTGCTTGCCCGCCTTGAAAGCGGCAACCGCGATTATCGAGTGGAGATAGTTCGGGGTGCAGATATCGACAGAGTCTATCGTCTCGTCCTTGAGCAGCTCGTTGAAATCGGTATATACCTTCGCGTCGGGGAAGAATCCGTCGCGGCACTCGACCGCCCTCTCCTCGATTATGTCGCAGAGCGCGACAACCTCAAGTCGATCGTCTTTAAGATAGTGCTCGCGGTGAGCGCCGTTGAATATTCCGCCGACACCGATAATACCTACTCGCCATTTTTTCATAGAAAGACCTCCAAAAATGTATTTCATACGAATTGATTTTAACATAACAAGAAATAAAAAACAAGAGCGGCGGCCTGTACGAAATGCCGAAAAAACAGCTTTATTTTTAGTTGATTTAACAATTTGATTTGTGATTGACAACGGAACGGCGGAACGCCTTATGACGCTCCGCCGCTCCTTGCTTTTATGAAATTGTGTTTTGCAAATTAAAGCTTATTTATCAAACGCGCCGAAGCGGGCTGCTATCTTCACGCCGGTCTTTGCAAGCGGAAGAAGAGCGACTATGGTTCTGAGCGCTCCGTCAGCAGAGGACGAGAGCACGGAGGAAACGAGGAAATTGACAACAATTTTCTGCGAGGCGTTCATGTCGAGAGCTGCAACAGCGGTCTTTATAGCCACAGCGTTGTTCTCCTCGGTAAGCTCGGAATGGAGATATCTGAACAGAACGACAAACGCATCCGCCGAGTCGCCTTCTATGCCGACAAACCAGTTTCTGGTCTTGGCTGCGCTCTCTTTTGCGGTGAAGACTCCGCAGGCGGCGATATCCTTTATTGCAGCCGCAAATTTCTCCTTGTCAAGGTTTATTGTAAGAGTGACCGCGGGAGCGGTCTCCTCGCCGTTTTCGTCAACCTTGGCGGCCTGGAGCTCGATGTCCTTGAGCTTGGGGGCGATCATATCGTATACGCCGCCGGTGGTGAGGTCAACCTTAACGCTGTTGCCGATACCCAGGCTGATTTTGCCCAGCATACTGTGTATCTGAGTGTCGATAAGTCCCGTGTCAATAGCGGAGGCAAGATTCGGGAGAAGCTTCAGAACCTCGTCGACCGGGGATTCCGCAGAGGCAACTGCGTCAACAAGAGTGAATATGGGAGTGATGATGCCGCGGATACGGCGATCCATCTTCTCGTTTGTGTTGGCGCCCTTCTTAACATATGCGGTGTACTCGTCGGAGGTCATAAAGTCCTTTATGCCGAGAGCCTCAAATATGGGGATGAGATCCTCGTATATGCCCAGCTGCGGACCGTAAAATAAGCTGGTTGTGTTCTCAAAGGAAACAACGGTAGTGAGCAGCGAAAGGGGTCTGAACAGCGACGCAACAGCGTCGAGGAAGCCCTCCTTGTCGCCGTTAGCGAAACCGAAGTCGCCGTCAACAACAGTGAGATACTGCCATGCGTCAAGCTTGTCTACGGGCTTGCCGTCCGCGCCGAGCGTAGCCGCGGCGGCGTTAAGAGCCGCGATAGCACCCGCGCAGGTCTCCTTGTCAAGTTTTGCGGCAAGATCCCTGGGTCCCTTTGCAACAAGACTGCTGAGTCCGCCGACAAGCGGGAACAGCTTCTTTGCAACAAGAGCTACGGTTTCATTGGTATATACCTTCTCGTTGAGCACCTGGGGAACTCCGCCCTCGGGAACCTTCAAAACGGTGAAAAGAATATCTTCAACTCTGCCGATAGACCTGTTGACAGCCTTCTTGGAAGCGCCGATGGGATACTTAACCTTGGTGCGTTCCATAGCGTCAACGTCGGGTTTTTCGTCCGTAGGATCGGATACGGCAAGAGCAGCCGCTTCGCTGACAGCGCCGTCAAGCGCTGCGGTCGCTTCCTCCTGCGCAAAGGCATTGAGCCCTGCCGCCATAACGGACATTATCATGCACAGGCAAAGTATAACGCTGAATGTCTTTTTTAATGCTTTCATAACTTGTTCTCCTTTCGTTTTTAAAACGGGGGGCTGTTAACTCATCTCTCTTTTGGGTTTCTCCTCCTCTGCCTTGAAATTAATTTATAAAGAGGTTATAAATTCCTTAATTGCTTATTTATTTGTAATTAAGCGTTTGTTAATAATTATTAACACAGCGTTATTAATTCGTTTAAAGCACAGAGGGAAGCTGACTCCCCTCTTTAATGCGTTTCTATAAATCAAGCGTCTATACATCTTACAATTTGATTTTAACATAAGGTGAAATAAAAAACAAGAGCGACGGACTGTACGAAATGCCGAAAAAACAGCCCTGTTTTTAGTTGATTTAACAGTTTGATTTATAATTGGCAAAAAGGAACGGCGGAACGCCGTATGACGCTCCGCCGCTCCTTGCTTTTATGAAATTGTGTTTTTACCTTTTGACGTTCGGTTTATTTCTTGAACGCGCCGAACCAACCTGCAATTTTAACTCCGACCTTAACTATCGGAATCATGAAGACGAGCGTTCTGAGAGCTCCGTCAGCAGAGGATGAAAGCGCAATCGAAACGATGAAGCTGACGGCTATTCTCTGAGCGAAGTTCATGTCAAGAGCCTTGACAGCGGTCTTTATGGCTGCCGCGTTGCTCTCGGAGGTGAGCTCGGAGTGGAGATATCCGAACAGAACGACAAATGCATCCGCCGCGTCGCCGTCGATGCCGACAAACCAGTTCTTGCCGCGTGCGATGCTCTCGTTTGCGGTGTAAACGCCGCAGCCGGAGAGACCCTTGATAGCGGAAGCGAACTTGTCCTTATCGAGGCTTATTGAAAGGGTGACTGCGGGGGCGGTAACTTCGCCGTTCTCGTCAGTCTTGGCAGCCTGAAGCTCGATATCCTTGAGCTTGGGGGCGAGGATATTGTAGAGACCCTCGGTGGTGAGGTCAACATTGATGCTGTTGCCCAGACCCATGCCGAGCTTGCCGATTAGATTCTGAATTTGGGTGTTGAGCAGACCGGAGTCAACCGCATAAGCGACCTTCGGGAGAAGCTTCATAACCTCGGTGAGCGGAGACTCAGCGGAGGCGATGGTGTCGATAAGATTGAACACGGGGACGAGGATTCCGCGGATGCGAGCCACTCGAGTGCCTCTATATAGAGGTTGCCCTTATAAGTATACTCTGCGGCATAAGCCTTGTTATATGCCTCTGACTTTTCGAGCCACGCAGCAAAATCTGCGATGTACTGAGGATCGTTCTCACCCTCTGCATAGCTGCCGGGCTTCGGCGCAAGACCGGGGCTCTTCGGCTTCGTGGGCGCGGGGTTAGCCTTGAGAAGATCGTTGTAGATAACATCGCCCATCAGCTTGAAGCCCTTAAAGGCATCGCCCTTTACAGAACTGCTGATAATGCCGTGAGTCGAGCCATAGCCGCCCGCCATAACGCGTGTGTTGTAATCGGCGGCTTCCCAAGCGGCTTTCTTGGCATCAACAGAGGTCTTTCTGTCGGCAATAGTCTTTGCAAGCTCAACGGCGTTGTCGATATATGCCGGGACATAGCCGAGCGTGGCAACAGCCTGAGCCGCAGCGTTGATATAGTGATCTTTCTTCGAGCTCGAAATCTCGGGGTGGTTCTTGATGGAGATTTGGCGCTCTCTCATCACGACATGGTGATAAAACACGTCGAAAACCATGACATCAACGCTCTCCTTGTCGGAGTTTCCGAGAGCCTTGTACTTGGCAACAAGCTTCTCGTAAGCCGCAAGATCCTCTGCCGAAGGCTCGGCTTTGGTAACATCGCCGTCGAAAGCTTCGACATTCGCTTCAAACCTTGCAACGGCTTCTGACTTTTCCTGCGCAAAGACGTTAAGACCGACCGCCATGGCAGACATAAGCATGCACAGGCAGAGCATAACGCTCAGCGCTTTTTAAATGTTTTCATTTACTCTGTTCTCCTTTCGTTTTTGTGAAAACATTATAGACATTGTTATTCTTTGCTTCTTTTTGCTCCTTTGCAACAGTTTATATTATAACGTTAAGTTATAAATTCAGCTTTTAATATGCGGCACCGGCAAAGTACCGCAGTATTCATAAAATAATTCAGAACCACCGCAATATTATAATATTTACAAATAAGTAAAGTTATATCTTAAAGAAGTGTTATTAATTATTTGAGATATAAGGGGAATTGTTGAAATTCCCCTCGTTATTTAAAAATTAAGTCTCTCCCGTAGGCTCTGTTTTATCCCAACCTCACACACGATGCTAAGCCCGAGGAAGCAGTCCTCAAAAAAATCGCGACCGAGCTTGAACTCCGGCAGAAGATAAGGCTTCATTTTGCTCTTTATCAAACCTATGAGCTTGTCCGTATCCATGCCCTCGTCGAGCTCATATATAACTACCCTGCCCGGATTCATCAGCGCGATTATCGTCTGGAGGCGTTCGCTGCAAAAAGCTATGCGCTCGGATTCAATGTCCGAAGTGTGCAGCGGGATGTTTTCGACCTCGCCGGCAGCGCCCGACGCGCCGCAGAGCACCTCGCCGTTCGCGATTATTCCCGAGCCGCTCTTGCGCTTGCCGTAAGCATAGAGAACGGTTATACCCTCCTGATAATTCGAATATTTTCTTGCCACATTCGTCGCCACATGCAGGTCGTTGTCAATAAGAACCGTCAGTCCGAATTTTTCATTCAGCCTCTTTGCAACATCGATATGGCTGAGCGACGGGAATGCCGCCGAGTCCATAACAACACCCTTGCAGACAACGCCCGAAACGGCTATCGCCGTCATGGCTATGAGCGGATCGGCCGCAACGCTTGTCATAACAAGATTCTCAAGCGTCGAAAGTACTTTTTCGTCACAAATCGGTATATTTCCGCTGCCGATAATACGGCTTTTGAAATCATGGATTCTGTATGAAAGAACATCGGAGTCAAGATAAATCAGCAGAAAATGCATATAGTCCGCGTTAAGCTTATATACCTGCGCCTTGCGCCCGCGTTCCGCACCTATAACTCCGTCCGGATTAATAATTCCCTCCGCAACACCGTAATCAATAGCTCGCGTCACGGTCGGCAGGCTCAGCCCGATGCTTTTGGCTATCTGCGGAATTGTCGCCTGCTTGTTTTTGTGTATGTATCCCCACACAGAGCGGTAATTCGTCAGCTTGACTATGGATGAATCAAGTGTATTTTTCAAAAAGCGCGCCCCTCATCTGCAAATTAGAAAACCGTGTTATTAAATCAATTATATCACCGCGTTCTGCTTTTCGCAATATGCACTTTTGCCAAAAACGGACTTTTTAAATTATGCACAGTAAACAACGCAGAATCGCGAATGCAACACAATTATTGACACTGTGTCGAAGTAAGTATATAATTTCAGTATCAAATATCGGAGGGAGCAACATGGCAAAAGGGCTGCCGGATTCAAAGAAATATATAAAAGAAAAGCGGGCTCCCCTGCGCTTCGGCGCGGACGGAAAATTCCGCATTTTGCATCTGACGGATATCCACGAAGTCGACCCGGAGATGGACGACGAAGAGGACAGGCAGATACCGATAAATAAGAGCAAAGAGACGATAAATGTCATTCGCCGATGCATCGAAATTGCTAATCCCGATCTTATCGTTTTCGGCGGCGACAACATCAGCGGCTACTGGCAGGAGTTCACATATGAATATATGTATAATACTATTAAAAAGATAGTCGCGCCGATTGAGGAGAAAAATATTCCGCTCGCCATAGTTTTCGGCAATCACGATGCCGAGGCTCAGCCCAAATTGCCGTTTCTCGCGAAAGAGAATCAGATCTGTATATACGCCGAATACGAGAATTTCAGGAGCACGATGAACGACGAGGATGTCTCCGGCTGCGCGAATTGCAGTTTGCCTATTTTGTCTTCCGACGGCAAGCATATCGCCTGGAACATCTGGTGCATCGACTCGGGTGACTATGTCAGGGACGATGAGTTCAATGTTATAGACGACGCCGGATACGGCTTTGTAAAAAAAGATCAGATAGCGTGGTACGAAAAACGCGCCGCCGAACTCAAGGCGCAGAACGGCGGAAAAGCCGTGCCCTCTCTGCTGTTTCAGCATATCCCCGTCATTCAGGAATACAAAAAACTCAAAAAAGACCCGGATGGCGAATACAGCCTCGGCGCGCAGCACTACTCCGTCCCGGACGGCGCACTGCTCGAGGGCAAGATTCACGAATCCCCATGCCCGCCGCTCGAAAACGGCGACGAATTCGAGAGCTGGAAGAGAACGGGCGATATAGTCGCCGCATTCTTCGGCCACGACCATGTGAACACATTCACAATGGAAGTCGACGGCATAAAGCTCGTTCAGAGCCCAGGCGCGGGCTACCACTCCTACGGCGACAAACGCGGCGGCAGACTGATTATAATAGACGAAAACAAGCCGGATTCGTATGAGTCGGAATGCATTTTCATCGACAGAATAACACAAGGTGAGCTTAAATAAATTCAAATAAAGGACGGAGAACAGCTATGGACAAATACGCAAGATTCAGATATCAGCCCTGCATCCCGCTCGGCACGGACGGCAGAAAGGTCACAGGTTCGCCCGAACACGCCGCGCTCTCGAGAAGAGCCGCCGGCGAGGGTATGGTTCTGCTCAAAAACAGGCTTCACACTCTGCCGCTCACGCGCGGAACAAGAGTCGCACTCTTCGGCAAGGCGACTATCGAATACATAAAGGGCGGCGGCGGAAGCGGCGACGTTTTCTGCGCCTACATCCGCAATGTCTATGACGGATTCAGTCAGAAGGAAGCCGAGGGCAAGGTCAGCGTGTTCAAGCCGACCGTCGAGTTCTACAAAGAATACGTCAAGGAGGCGAGCAAGCGCATCCCGACCCGCGCCCAGATTGAGAAGATATGGGACAAGGTCAACGCCATGTCCTTCTGCAAAGAGAAAGACGATATAATCTACGACACCTTCGCGAGCATGCATGTTGCCGAGGCGCATATGCCCGACGAGCTCATAGCGGAGGCAGCCGCAAACGCTGATGTCGCGATAATTACCCTCAGCCGTTTCTCCGCAGAGGGCGTGGACAGAAAGGCTATCCCCGGCGACTACTACCTTTCGGACACGGAGAAGAGCCTCATCGACCGCGTCACTGCGGCATTCCCGAACACGGTCATAGTCCTCAACTCCGGCGCAGTCGTTGACTGCGAGTATTTCGCGGACAACGAAAAAGTCGGCGCGATAATCTCCGGCTGGCAGGGCGGACTCGAGGGCGGCATGGCGATTGCAGACATTATCTGCGGCGATGTCAACCCCTCCGGCAAATTGGCGGACACTATCCCCGACTCCTACGACTCATATCAAAATGCGCGGGAGTTTCTGACAGGCTTCGAGCATCTCGATTATTTTGATGATATATATGTCGGCTACCGCTATTTCGAGACGATTCCCGGCGCCGCCGAAAAAGTTCGCTATCCGTTCGGCTTCGGTCTCTCTTATACCGATTTCGAGTTCAGCGGCGCATTCTGCGGCGAGAGCGACGGAAAGATAGTCGCCGCGGTGACGGTCAAAAACATCGGCAAAGTGCCCGGCAAAGAGGTCGTTCAGCTCTATTACAGCGCGCCGCAGGGCAAGCTCGGCAAGCCCGCAAAAGAGCTCGCCGCGTTCAAAAAGACGAAGCTGCTCTCCCCCGGCGAATCAGAGGCAATCGCGCTGAGCTTTGATATCGGCGACATGGCGAGCTTCGACGATCTCGGCAAGATAAAGAAATCAGCATTCGTACTCGAAAAAGGCACATACTCGTTCTATCTCGGAAATTCCGTCAGAGCGACAGAAAAGCTCCGCTACGACTTCGTACTGAGCGAGGATATAATCACAAAAGAATCGAAGCCGCTTTGCAGACCGTTCAAGCTCGAAAAGCGTCTGCTCGCGGACGGCAGCTTTGAAAATCTCCCGACGGGCGAACCCGTTTACACACGCGGCACGCACACTTCTATCGAAGCAACCGCGCCCAAAGATACAATCATGTTCGACGAAGTCGGCGAAAATATGACGCTCAACGAATTTATAAAGCAGTTCACCGTTGACGAGCTTATCGACTTTGTCGGCGGGCATCAGAATCAGCCCGGAGTCTGCAACACAGGCGCGTTCGGCGGCATGAAACGCCTCGATGTGCCGCCCGTCCCGACTGCTGACGGACCTGCGGGTCTGCGTCTCAACGCTTCAACGGGTGTGCCCACCACGGCATGGCCCTGCGCAACGCTTCTCGCGTGCACATGGAACACGGATCTCATTGAAGAAGTCGGCGCGGCGGGCGGCGCGGAGCTGCGAGAAAACAATCTCGGCGTGTGGCTCGCGCCCGCGATGAACATCCACCGCAATCCCCTATGCGGACGCAACTTCGAGTATTTCTCCGAGGATCCACTCCTCGCCGGAAAGTGCTGCGCCGCCGATGTGCGCGGCATCCAGTCGCAGAAGATAGCCGCATCGGTCAAGCACTTCGCCTGCAACAACAGGGAGTCGAACCGCTTTGAATGCGATTCCAGAGTTTCCGAGCGCGCGCTCAGGGAGATATATCTGCGCGGCTTCGAGATATGTGTCAAAGAGGCCGACCCGTGGACAATTATGTCCTCCTACAATCTCATCAACGGCTCCCACACCTCGGTAAGCTATGAGCTGCTCACCGAGATGCTCCGCAATGAGTGGGGCTTCAAGGGCATGGTCACGACAGACTGGGGCGTCCACAGCAACCACTCCGACGAGGTTCTCGCCGGCAACAATGTCAAGATGGGCGACGGCGAGCCCGAGGAGTTGAAAGCCGCTTTTGAAAACGGCAAGATAACCCGCGTCGACCTCGAGACAAGCGTCAAGCGCATACTCGAGCTGACGATGAAGGTCGCGGAATAAATCAGATATAAAGCAAAGCAGTCGCCCGCGCGGCTGCTTTTGCATGTTCGGGCTATATTACGCCCGTTTTGTCTGCGGCTTTTTGGCAAAAATCGACATTGAAAAATATATTTTTCAATGATATACTTTAATTATTAACGCAGCGTTATTAATCGTTGATGGGGACCGCCATAAGCCTGTCCGCAAAAGCCGGGGATGGCTTTTTTTCCACCTTTTGTGCATCGTCTTTCCCTGCGGTCGGATTATCTCCGTTTTGTGCACCCGCAGGCGACATTTTACGGGCAGAGCGGCGGATAAATAACGGAAAGAATTCCGTCTTTTGGTTATTTGATTGATAACGCTACGTTATAAATATTTCAGGCGGTCGGCGATTTTTCGCCCGCCGTTATTTTTATTTTCTTGATGTTTTTCGCCGCCATTGCGGATTTTTCGCAAAATATATAACTGTATATATAACAAACCGCTGATTTCAAACGCCTGCGGACAGCGCTGATCAGCGGTTTACTATATGTAGAATTTTAAAGAAAAATCAATACGAGCATCAAATTCAGGATTTTCTCCACACCATCTTGTCAACAATGCCGGTATATGACTGAATGATTTTTACTACTCTGCCGCTCACGCTTTCATCTGTATAATCTGCAACAGGGACGCCAAAATCCGAATTTTCATTCATTTCAACAGCCAACTTTACCGCGCGTAGCAACTCCGTTTTATCTATCCCTGCAAGCACGAAGCAACCTTTCTCAAGAGCCTCCGGCCGCTCCGTAGATGTTCTTATACAGACCGCAGGAAAAGGTTTTCCGATACTCGTAAAGAAGCTGCTTTCTTCGGGCAGCGTGCCACTGTCGGAAACGACCGCAAAGGCATTGAGCTGAAGCTTGTTGTAATCGTGAAAGCCAAACGGTTCATGGCATCTGACGCGGCTGTCGAGAACAAACCCGCTCTTTTTCAGTCTCTCCCTACTTCTCGGGTGGCACGAATACAGTATCGGCATATCATACATCGCCGCGAGTTCATTTATCGCAGAAAACAGCGACAGAAAATTTTTCTCTGTATCAATATTTTCTTCCCTGTGGGCAGAGAGTAATATATATTTTCCTGACTGCACATCTAATTTTTCAAGCACATTGCTTTTCTCTATCTCTGCGAGGTTTGCGCGGAGCACTTCAGCCATTGGGGAGCCGGTCACATACGTTCTCTCTTTCGGAAGTCCGCACTCGGCAAGATATCTGCGCGCGTGCTCAGAATAAGCCATGTTCACATCGGAAATTATATCAACTATGCGTCTGTTAGTCTCTTCCGGCAAGCACTCATCCTTGCACCTGTTTCCGGCTTCCATATGGAATATCGGGATATGGAGTCTCTTTGCCGGTATTGCCGAAAGGCAGGAATTCGTGTCACCGAGTACAAGGAGTGCATCCGGCTTTATTTTCTGCATTAACTTATAGGAATAATTTATTATGTTGCCTATCGTCGCGCCGAGATCATCTCCGACGGCATCCATATACACATCGGGATCATCGAGCTTTAAATCATGAAAAAACACACCGTTCAGGTTGTAGTCGTAATTCTGCCCGGTATGCGCAAGTATGCAGTCAAAATATTTTCTGCATTTGGTTATCACGGCAGAAAGTCTGATTATCTCAGGTCTCGTGCCCATTATTATCAGAAGCTTCAGTTTTCCGTTATTTTTAAAGCTTATATTTTCAAAATCTTTCATCTTTCCACCGCCTCTCCGAATGTGTCCGGGTGTAAAGGATCGAACTGTTCATTCGCCCACATAAGCGTTATTAAATCCTCATTATCACTGAGATTTATTATATTGTGCGTATATCCGGGAAGCATACGCACAGCTTCTATCTTTTCTCCGCTCACTTCGAAATTCAATATCTCATCCGACCCTATTCGTCGTTCCTGTATCAGCGCATGACCAGAAACCACAATAAATATCTCCCATTTACTGTTGTGCCAGTGCTCGCCCTTTGTTATGCCGGGTTTTGATATATTGACGCTGAACTGCCCGCAATTGGCGGTTTTCAACAGTTCCGTAAAGCTGCCGCGAGCGTCAGCATTCATTTTCAAAGCGGAAATTGCTTTTTCACGTGGCAAATACGACAGGTATGTGCTATACAGCTTTTTTTCAAAGCTTCCTGCCGGGATATCCGGCATCACGAGCGTGTCCGGCTGACTCTTGAATGTGTTGAGAATCTCAACTATTCTGCCGAGCGTAACATGATGAGTTATCGGCACGGTGCAAAATTTACCGCTGTCCGATTCAATCGTGTTTGCTCCCTCGAAATTACATCTGTGTTCTTTTGCGTTTATGACATCTAACATCTCACCGACAAGATCGTCAATATAAAGCAGCTCCAACTCTATATCCGGATCGCTGACGCTTATAGGCAAATCATTTGCAATATTATTGCAGAATGTCGCTACGACGCTGTTATAGTTAGGGCGGCACCACTTACCGAAAAGGTTCGGAAAGCGATATACGAGTACGCGTGCGCCCGTTCTGTTTGCATAGTCAAGGAACAGATTTTCCGCCGTAAGCTTTGATTTACCGTATTCACTGTTTGCATACCGCCCTGCAAGAGTTGCCTGAACGGATGACGAAAAAACTATCGGACAAGTATTGTTATGCTTTTCGAGCAACCCAATCAGCGCTGATGTGAATCCCACATTTCCTGTCACAAATTCGCTGCTGTCCTTCGGTCTGTTTACTCCGGCAAAGTCAAAAACAAAATTGGTATCTTTGCAAAATCTTTCAAGTTCAGCGGAATCTGTACCGATGTCATACTCAAAAATATTATCTATTTTGAGTTCCGGTCTTGTGCGATCCTTGTTGTCCCTGATATTCTTTAACGACTCAACAAGGTTTCTCCCAACAAACCCGCGAGCTCCTGTGACAAGTATATTCATCAGCAGTCTCCCCCAAATAGTTTGAGCTTTCTGAGCAAATTCTTCATACCTTCCACATCGAGCCTCTGTGTGTTGTGAGATGTATATTGTCCGACAGTCTCAAGAGCTTTGCTTCCATTTTTAAAATAGTTGTCATAATTAAGATCACGGTTATCCGCATGTATGCGGAAAAATCCTGGAAGATCCTCTGCTCTGAGCATTTCCTCCTCTGTTACAAGCACCTCATAGACCTTTTCGCCGTGGCGTGTGCCTATAACGGACATGCCGACATCAGATTGCCTCAGTTCAAGTATAGCACGCGCAAGCGTTTCAATTGTCGCGGCCGGAGCTTTTTGGACAAACAAGTCGCCCTGCCCCGCATTTTCGAATGCATAAAGCACAAGATCCACTGCATCATTGAGTGTCATCATAAACCGTGTCATATCAGGGTTTGTGACAGTAAGCGGTTTCCCTTCCTCTATCTGCTCGCAGAACAGCGGAATGACCGATCCGCGCGACGCCATAACATTTCCGTAACGTGTCAGGCACAGCACGGGATCATCTGCCAGCATCTGCCGCGATCGAGCTATGACATTTTTCTCCATCACGGCTTTTGTCATGCCCATAGCATTTATCGGATACGCCGCTTTGTCGGTCGAAAGAAACACCGCCTTTTTGACATGGTTTTCCACGCAGGCATCTATAACATTATTCGAACCGATAACATTGGTCTTTACCGCCTCCATCGGATAGAACTCGCAGGACGGAACCTGTTTAAGTGCCGCGGCATGAAACACATAATCCACTCCGCGGAACGCAGGAGCTATAGAACGGTAATCGCGAACATCACCTATGTAAAATTTGATTTTATTTGCACAGTCCGGATATGCCAGTTGATAAGCATGCCGCATATCATCCTGCTTTTTTTCATCGCGGGAAAGTATTCTTATTTCCTCTATGTCGGTTTCCAAAAAACGGTCAAGTACAGCATGTCCGAAGCTGCCGGTTCCGCCGGTAATTAAAAGGGTTTTTAAAGAAAACAAACTCACAGGTATAACTCCTTTTCAAACATTTCAATCACTAAAAATATTAATTATCACTATATGGTTACCACAAGCATTAAAATAGCTCTTCATTACTTTTCTTTATCTTTCAAATTGAATACCATTTCAGCTAATGATACTGCTCTAAGTTTCACTCTATTTGATATTGCTATTATTAACTTTCTAATTGAAAATAGCTCCGATACTCTATTACGAAGATATTCGAGCAATGCGCATAACAAAAACACAAATAGCGCTATTCCCAAAAGAAAAAGAATCAAAAACGGACTCTGAACATAATTACCAGGCCTCAATAGTTTTTCCCATAAGAAAGCTCTTATCTCTGGTTGTTCATGAATCAAATAAACACCAAAAGTAAGTGATGATAATAGAGTCACCACTTTTTGAGCTAATCTGTTTGTAATGCTGAGGCCTTCAAAAAAGCGAAACAGACTGGCTGAAGCAATCACCATAGTAATAGAACTATATGATAAAAAAATACTATCCCCCATGGATTCTCCAACTATCTTGCTTGTAAACAATCCCATGCCTATCTTCCATATGGCAGAAAAGAGACACACTAAAAAATAACATAAAAAATAACGCAGTTGAGTCCTCTTTGCTGGATACAGCCTAAAATATGCTGCAATCATATATAGAAACGCAAAGAATAATGGATCATAGCTATTTGTTGAAGTAAATTTCTTCCAAAAGAATAAATTCTGGAGTACAATGTATATGAAAAAAAATGTAGCAATAAAAAATGCATGCTGACGTTGACTCATTGTATGAATAGCAGCATTTAAAAGCGGAATCAAAACATACATTAAAAGATATGTAGTAACAAACCAATATCTTTGCTGTGTAAAGGGGAGACAAACTCTCAGGAGAGACTCTATTTCAAATGGAACAATACCGCTAATACATACAAAAATATAAAGCGTAACGGACCAAAAAAAGTCTGCCACCATATAAAAAATACTTTACTAAGCCTAAATTTATATGTACAGAGGAAATAACCACTAATCAATACAAAACAATTGACATGAACTGAAAGAAATGCCCGTAGTATGTTTACAATGTAATAGTTTATACTGTTTGGAGATAAAGTATCTAAAACGTGGCCATGAACCATTGCGTGTCCTAAAACAATTAAAAACATGCACAACACCCGGAGCGCATCCAGTGAAGTATTTCTCTCATGTATGGAGTTTTCTCTAACAAACTTTTCGTTTCTTTGAATAACTTTTTACATATCTTCACCTTGATTTTTTCATATCTTGTAACAAACCTTTTCTACTGTAAAGATTTTACAAATGCATTAATATTTTTTATAACTTTAGTGAAGAAATTTGTTTTATGTCTATCATGAAGCGCTTCAGATTGGGCAGCCCCACACACAGTATATATCCTCCACAAGTGATAATAAAAACACCTAAATAGTACATTTCCATTGTCCGTAGCCAGTATCTAACTGTAGTGAATATGAGCACTCCGCCAATACATTCCACAGTAAATTTCATGAGAAACTTACAGTCAAATAAATCATGTATTGATGCATGAAGTTCATTCGCACTATAATGTAAAATGAAAGCTCCCAACCCAAGTGATACCAGCAGCGTTGCTATCGCAGGCCCCACAACGCCAAAAAAATGGTAAAATATAATATTTAAAACAAAATTCACAACCAGGCCAGTAAGCCCGATACGCATCAAAAGCTTTGTTTTTCCGGAGGCAGTCAAAATTAATGTAATGCTTGCAAAATGGAAAATATCGCTGATGATATAAATGCAGAACACAGGAAGTCCGCTTAAGTATTTTTCGGAATACAGCAAATTCATAGCCTCTGGAGCTGCCGTCAGCACACTAAGTGCAAATAACGCAGTAGAAATATAGGAAATCTCCAAGTATGACCGATAGGTCTCTACAGCATCTATATACCGTCTTTCCACTATTTGCCGCGTTATATGCGGAAGTAGTACCGTCATAAATGATATGAGAACAATATCAAACGGTAAAACCCTCGCGGCATTAGAATAAATTGCAAGAGTCTCCGTATCTGACATAACCGAAATTATATACTTGTCTATATCGCGGTTAAGAGCATTTACAAGTGTAAACACGGCCATCGGTATACTGTATTTCAATATGCCTTTTGATAGCCTAAAATCACAAAAAGCAAGACGCATATGGCAACCGGATTTTTTTAGTGACCATAGAAAAAACAAAATCTGTATACTGTTAAGTATAATTGACACAAATAGAATAAGCCCAACACTTTTCATGCGCATACCTGCTGTTATAGCACATATCAACTGTGCTATAGAAATAATCAGATTTCTGACCGCAAGTTGGCGTGCTTTTCCAACTGAAACAAGCAATACTTGTAACAAGGAAATACCATTTTGCAGCAAAGGGGAAAATGCTGCCAAAAACAAATAGCGTCGCAACTCTGGATTTCCAAAATACTTGCAGATTGGTCCTGCTAATATAACGATTGCGATACCCGCAAGCATCCCTATACAGCATTGCATCGTTAATATCGTCGCAACATAGGACTCGCGCTTTTGTGTGTCTTTAGTACCACAATAATAAAAATTGATTGCATCGATAAACCCAAATGTTGTGAGAGATGCCGTTGTAGAAACAATAAGCAAAACCTGTGAGTAAGTGCCATATGCAAATGTCGAGAGATATGTAGAGAGCACCCGTGTTGTTATGAGACTTAAGCACATCGTCATTAATCTGACCAATGCAAGTAACGTAGCGTCACCCGCTGCGTTGTCATTAATTAGGCAAATTTTCTTCATAACTTATATCCTCTGTGCTACATACTCTTTACATGGAATTAATTTCCTGCTTTACAAGTGCTGCTGTTATTTCATGATTGTGATTTTTAATTCCAAGCTGCCGTGCGTGCTCAGCGTATTCGGCACGAAACTCCGGATCTAGAACCAGCTTTGTTAAACCTACTTTCAATTCAGAAATATTTGTTACAACAAGAGCCCCTTTTTCCTGCTTTAAGTATTCCGAGGAAACACTTCCTTCTGGTGCGTAACAAAGCAACGGACGCCCTGAGCATAAATATTGCGCAAGCTTTGTCGAAAACGCGTAATGAAGCCTAGAAACAATTTCTTCATCAAAGCTCTCGACATGTAGCAGTATATCTGATTTTTCTAAGACATTGTGAATCACCTGAGCAGACACAAAACCATGATACCGAATGTTAGTATGCTGTTCGAACTTTGCTATATCTTCATCTGTGGCATTCCCATAGAGATCGATAAAAAGACTGTGGTCGATATCATACAGTACATCAGCAATTTGAACAAGGGAATCGACACGACCGACACCTAGATTACCAAAATACGAAATCACTGGTGAAGAATGTGAACGATATGGAACGAAATCTAAAGATGCACTGTTATACGCAACGATCTGCCGGGAACTCGGCGGATAAACTCTCAAATAGCCATTCATAAGCTGCTCACAGTTAAAAATAGTTAACGATGAGATTTCGTTGAGGCGTTGATATAGTTTTTCTACCTTATAGTAATATGCACGCTCTAATCCCTTTCGCTTTTTGATATCTATGATCCGATAAGCTTCTCCATTGTAGAGAACCAGCTTTGCCGAAGTTCGTTTAATCGTACTCAGCACAAGCCGATCCATAAAGATGCTTTCACCGACCATATATATCACCACATCTGGTGCAAACTCATCAATCCAATATTCTAACACTTTGTGTCCCCACGGACTGATCTCCCACAATATCTCCCGCAGCCACTTCAGCCCAAAATTATATTTGCGTTTTTTCAGCCACAATGGAATTCGAGATACAGATTTGCCCACAAGTTTTCTGTCAATTTGTTCAGATACAGTCTGTGAATTATCGGTATTTACATTGAAAATATGCTCTGTCTTTTTCCCGATAAACGCTTTCAGCATTTGCATATCTGTAACACGGAAATAATTATCTGCCGCGGAATAGTCCGGTTCTTCAACATCGCAATAGAATTCTGCCTTTTCCTCGCTACGCCATGCTGAAAGCAGATGTTTCATTGTGATTCCGTTTGCATTTTCGTCAGAAAAACCACTATGAGAAAATAATAATACGTTACTCAATGCCTGCACCCTTTCCTGTACACTTATTCTTATTTTAAAATACGGATTTCAAGAATATCAATGAAAAGAACCGATTGAAACAGCATTGTCTTAAAGCCCTGTGCTGTGGCAACCAAGGGTAATTTGTTTTCAAAATGATCTCTCCAACATATTAACTTTTCCTGTATTTTACAACTTTTGCAGGGTTTCCACAAACTACAGCATAAGGTGGAACATATTTTGTTACTACTGAGGACGCCCCAATAATTGCTCCGTTCCCAATGGTTACACCCGGTAATATAGTAACACGACTTCCGATCCAAACATCATCACCGATACAAACCGCTTTTTCAACCGATTTTCCTTGTTCTTGCATGGGAATATCTGTTCTTGAAGTCTCATGATTATAGGTGTATATAAAACACTCACGACCCATCATTACATAATCACCAATAACAACCCGCCCATAAAGTCTGCAGCACTCCCCAATTCCCGAATAATCTCCAATTTCTGTTGTGTGCGAAAAATGAGCAAATCTTTCAATATTAATATGCTTTCCGGCCCTTGTGAGCATTAAATTTGCGGCTAATGCACGAATCTGCTTACCGGCCAAATTGATCACAGCATTGGATTTGGGCAGATGATTCCAATTATATTATAAAGTAAGTATCCTACTATATAAGAAAGTTTCATATTAATTAAGTAACTCCTTCCCTTGTAAGCAGTCATTTTGTTGAATGCCAATGGAGATAATAGCAAGGTAAAGCAAAGTATAAACAGAAACAGAAAACATTCCCTGCAGCGAAAAAAATATCACAATGAATACAATTAATGGTGAATAGTTAAACAGTTTTGATTTTGCGTTACCTGTTGCGTATTTTTTGTATATCCTAATAATTAAAATTCCAAAATACAACAAGAACAGGATCAAACCGAACAGTCCAAGATAGTATTGAATTTCTAAAAATAAATTGTGCGTTCCTTTCTTTAGAAGATGTGCAGACAATCCTTTACCCCAAAGCATTATCCCCGGAGATGACGATATTTCTCGTAAATATTCATCTAATATAGCTAAGCGACCTGTTGTCAGCTCATTCACAGAAGAAGCGTTGGTAATTCGATAAAGTGTAGTTGCAAATAATGTTTTTGAAAGAAGGAGCGCCAAAAGCACTGTACTGACAGTGAATGTGACAGCAAGAATATAATGTTTGTCTCGAATAAGATATAAAAGGCACAGAAGCCAATATAAGCACAAGAGAACTAAGAATGTTTTACTATATGTTAATGCTCCAAACAAAAGCATGAAAGTAATACCTAACACGAACAAGCGTTTCGATATATATTTTTTTAAATTAAGCAAAGTAAGTAAAACAATAGACATGATTACGAGCGACATATAGTAATTGGGGTCACGAAAAAGTCCGTGAAAACGTGTAAGATCACTGCCAAAATATGCTGGAACTTCCTTTCCAATAATTTTGACTATTGCAGGAGAACTTCGAAAAATAAGAGCATAGACAGAAGACACTGATACGCCCAATACAAACAATTCAAGGTTTAAGACAATGGTTTGTTCATCAAGGAATGAGATCATAAGATATATGATAAGCAACTGGCTAACACATAGAACGAAATTACCGAACGAAAACTGCATTCGCAACAGCAAATAGCATATCAAAAGCAACAAAAATACTGATGAATTATCCAAGACCAATTCATTCCGAATAACAAACCATACTATGGCAATTAAACTTAAAATAACAACTAAAGAACGTCCACTTGGAAGAGCAAAAATCGCAGCTACACTAACCAAACAACAGTAATCAACACTAAAAATACGTTCATCGTATCTTATCAAACGATATATACATATTAGAAATGCCACATAGTTTAACCATGAACCCACAAACGGTGACAAGTAAATGAGCATCATAATAGCACAAATGCTTGGTATCGGATAATGCAATCTATCACAAACTAATTTAATTCGTTTCATTTCATTTCCCTATCAGTTCAGCGAACTGGTTTATCGCTTTTTTATTATCAACATCGGCGCTTTGAATTCGTGAACGAACATATTTCAATGTGTCGCGATTCAGGAGTATTTCTTTCAAGTATTGGTTAATCGAAATTTGTGAATTTTCACAAACCCAACCGCAACCACGTTCTAAAATCATCTCTCTCGCGGATGTTGTGGCGGTGCTAAGAATTGGAATGCCTAAACAGTACGCCTCATCTATGATCATAGGTGCTGCTTCATTAAACGATGTAATGAGAAGTAAATCCGCATTACGCATATATCGATAAGGATTTGATTGTTCACCATACAAATGAACGAAATCTGTTCCATTATATTCGGATGCAACATCAATTAATTTTCTCTTCATTGGACCGTCTCCAACAATATGGAGTTCCGTCGGAATACCAACCCGATTTACATGGGAAATTGCCTGAATTGCACGTTCTATTCCTTTTTCATGTGCCAATCGGCATACCATTACAACATGAAATCTCCCTTCTTCATATGTCACAGGGTTTGTTTTTGACTGACTTAAAATTTGCTCATATCGATGAAAGTTCATTACGGTGACACATTTTTGCTCCAGCTCCGGCATGACCCGAAGAAACGCATTGCGGCATCCATCTGAACAAGCCGCGATTTTATCAAAAGCAGGGTACAATGCATTGTTCTTAGGATGATTAGCTCCACAATTTTCATAATCACAATGCAGAAAAGAAATTTTTTTCTTGGCATGAACTTTTTGCAGTACGAATTCATTTATACCGCCGTAAAAGGAATGAATATTCCCGTTTTGAAGATAAGAAATCGCCACATCATATTCTTCCGGCAACGATTCCTGACTAAGCGATATCAGGCGCATCACAAACGGACGACCGAACAGTTTGCATAAAGTCGCTAGAACGCCACGCGTTAGCCTATCTGATAATCGATTTTCACATTCTGACTGGCTAACCCCCAAAAAACGAAAAAGAGACGTACAGGTCTTGACCTGAACCGTTGGTGGAAGCTGGTCGATGTACTCGCCAGATTTACTAAACAGATACAGTGTAATATTATATTCTTCTGACACGGCCCACAGGAGATTGCACAAACTTTTCTGTATGCCGCCTATTTTCATATTATTATTAACAATGATGATTTTCTTCATACTTTGATAACCATTCTGAATAGGAGATCAGATCAGGAAAACTCCTGTACCCGCTCCATAAAAACTTTATTTTTTCCCAAAATCTTAGATCAGATTTCAGATCCTTCCGAGCCATATGTACCATATATGGGACTGCAATGAACCTCAAAGAATGTCTTGCCAAGGCGCCCTTATCGAAAAAGTATTTTTCACCATATCCAGAAAAGCATGTTGACGAATCCTTGCTTGTGGTCGCAATCACTTCGCTGTAAGAATAAATACGCAAATGTTTTCGAAAGCACTGTACAATAAAATCAGTATCCTCCCCATAAGAATATTGGCACCCCCCACCAAATAACTCTGTGAATCGCAGGTTGTGCTTAAGTATAGAACTGCGGCGGACAGCCAATGCACAAGTGCCATAGCGAAGTGCTTTGAAAAAAGAAAGCCTTTTAGATTTAGGCTTTCGGCATTTATATACATTCCCGTTTTTCATATATTTTGTACCAAATACGATCATGTCGGCATCAGGAAAGCATTGGAACCCCGCACTAACCATCTGTGGCATATCGGGTTCATATGTCAAATCGTCATCCGCCAATAACAAGATCTCACTTGATGCCATTACTAACGCCAGATTTCGATTTTTTCCGACTCCTCTTGTGGTCGTAGTCAGCATTTTGACAGAATTGGCTCCGACCGTCATTTCCTGATAGGAAAACTCGTCGGACTGATTTGCAAAGATAACATCACAATCATGAATGTTCATAGCATAATAATTTGAAAAGTCATTCTGATGCATAGTTGCGCAGAGGACTTCAATATTCTTGCATCCGCCCATTATTCACTCACTTTCGCACAGCACAATAAGAACCGCAACCTGGCACGCAAAAATACGCACCAGGTGCGTGTCTATTTCTTATTGAATCAACATCTTGCCATCATCGGTAAACTGATACCAGCCAGCTTTCACTGGCAGTTCATTTGTTGCTGTGATCCAATATCTTCTTCCATGAACTACCTCACCGGAGGAAGTCTTAACATAGTAATAATCATCACCGATTTTAATCAATCCGGCACCAGTTAAAACTCCGTCAACATAATAATAAAGGCTTCCGTTTTCCTCAACAATACCATTTTTCACTTCCGGCGTCGGCTGATCCGGATCAACTGTAGGAGGATCAGTCATTCTGCCATGTTTATCAAAATTATATATTCCTGCAGGAAGCAATCCATTTGTTGCTGTAATCCAATATCTTCTTCCATGAACTACCTCACCGGAGGAAGTTTTAACATAGTAATATTCATCACCGATTTTAATCAATCCGGCGCCAGTTAAAACTCCGTCAACATAATAATAAAGGCTTCCGTTTTCCTCAACAATACCATTTTTC